>Ga0308415_1000018_pt1 | contig 58430 bp, 50 predicted proteins | sample HotsprSampleOS55_FD_203465 | JGI IMG/M metagenome (GOLD analysis project Ga0308415, IMG submission 203465) | Hot spring phototrophic mat microbial communities from Octopus Spring, Yellowstone National Park, Wyoming, United States - 20090730_OS55 ... | reverse complement strand
TGGTGTTCAGCGGCGGACAGGTCTCGGAACCCATTCCGGCGGCGGAGCTCACCGTTTCACGCCTGGGACAGATGATGACGCTTCCCGTCTTGCGCAGCACTCACAGCAGCGAGATCCCAGGGATCCCGACTGAGGTTTAGAGGGCTGGTCGCATCAGCAGGAACTGACACTCTGCCGGAGCAAGAGAAGGATTTGAGAACAGCATGGCAACCGGACAGAGCAAGGCTTAGAGTAGCAGTAGCCCCAAGCCTTTTGCTCAAGGAATCTGGCCATGGGATCCCAGGATCGCGCTCCGCCCTCAGGAACAGAGGAGCCGCAATCTGACCGTTCGCGCTCCTCGGACGACGTCCTTTTGCAGCTCACCGTTCGGGGATCCCGGCAGCAGGTGTTGCGAGGTTTGCGAGCTTGGCTGGAGCTGGGCTTACTGACCCCAGAGCACTTTCGCCTGCTGGTGGAGCAGTATCGGCTGGAGGCGGAGGAGAGAGAAGCAAGGCCAGGGGCAGTTTCCCCTGGCGACGAGATCCCGGCCCGTCTTGGCTCGGCCTACGTGCTGTGGCTTTTAGGTTTACTTGGCATTTGTGGCTTGCACCGTTTTTATCTGCGCCGCTGGGGCACGGGGCTGCTCTGGCTGTTGACCTTTGGGCTGCTGGGGATCGGTCAGCTCCTGGATTTGATTTGGATCCCAGGGATGGTGCGAGAAAGAAATGCTCGCCTGGCTGGATCTGGAGTTGAGGCGGGAGAAGAGCCCCAAGCTGCCCCTCAATCCACTCGCGCTACTCGGACGGAGTCCTTGCCCCCCCCTACCCCGGCGCTGGCTGTTTTGCTGCGGAACTTGCTGTCAGAGCTGAGCGTGGCTTGGCTGTTGCTGCTGGGCCTGTTTTTGGTGGTGGTGTCCTCGGGGGTGCTGGCGGCCAGCCACTGGGAGCAATTTTCTCCAACTGCTCAGTATGGGGTGCTCTTGGCCTATACGGCGGCTTTTGGGGTAGGTGCTGGATGGATCCAACGGCAGGAAGGGCTGCGTCTAACCGGTCAAACCTTGGAGGCTATTGCCCTGCTGCTGGTGCCGGTGAACGTGTGGGCCCTGGATGGGCTGGGGATCCTTTGGGGGATCCGCATCCTGGCGCTGGGCTTGCTGCTGGGGATCCCGTTGACGGCTGAGGGTCGGGTGCGCTCGCTGGGTTCAGGTGCCGGCTTTCGCGACAGCGGTGTGGAGCCCAATGCCTTTTACGGAACCTTGGTGAACTTTTTGGCCCTCTCTGGCTTGCACGCTTTCTGGAGCTTGGGGCCGCAGGAGCTTCGCCCTGCTTTTGTCCTGGGGATCCTGTATCTGGGGATCCTCAGCACCGTGATTTACACCTGGAGCCGCCGGTCTCGGGAATTACGGGGCTCCAGGCTCTGGCTAATCGGGGCTGCCGGATCCCTGTTAATCCTACGGGGGCTGCTGTCTGGGCATGTCCAAGTGCCGCAGTTGGGGTTGGCGGTGGCCCTATTGGGTTGGCTAGCAGCGGAATGGCCCCAGGGATCCCCGGACGTCGTAGCAGAAGGCGCTCAGGAGGGGACGCTCTCCCGCTGGTGGGAGGGGAGCTGGGTGCTGTTGGTGGTGGGCTGGCTGCTGGCTGCCATTGGCTTGGCGGAGAGCCCTTTCAGCGGCTGGCAGTTGCTGGGGATTAGCCTGCTGGGGATCCATGTCTTAATCGGGCGCTTGCGCCGACACACCCAGTCGCCCCAGCGGGACGAAGTCCTTAGGGTGCATTTGACGTTGCTGTTCTTGCTGGGCCTGGAAACTTGCTGGGCTTTTTGGCAGGTGTGGCCAGCAAGCTGGCGGCAAGAGGTTGTAGCTACAGTAACCAACTGGTTTCAGCCCCTTGATTCCCCTTGGGGCTTGCTGGGGTTGGCGCTGCTGCCCTACGAGGTGCTGTGGCTGGGGTTGGCGGCCCGCTGGCAGAGGAGCGGTCCAGAAGCCGGTGAGACAGGCTTTTCTGGGCTGGTGGAACCAACAGAGCGCTTGGTTTTGGGGCTAGGGGGATCCCTGCTGCTCTTGAGCCTTCCCTATCCGGCCATTCGCTTTTGGCACTTGCTTTTGAGCGCCGGGATCCTGGCCTGGTGGCTACAACAAAAGTCCAGATCAGGAGAAACTCCCAACTTTCTTTGGGTACTCCTGACCCACGCCTACGGAGTGGGGGCACTGCTAGCCGGGATCCGCTGGCTTTTGCCCGACTTGTTCGCGCCAGCGGTGCGGAGCACTAGCTTGTCCGCTTGGGGAGTGGTTCTGCTGTTGGTGGGCCTATTGCAATGGGCAGGGCGGGTGGCTCTGGGTGGGTCAGGGCGCTTTTGGGGATTGCCCGTGGGGCTGTGGCAGCGAAGTGCAGATGGCATAGGGTCGGTGTTGGTGGGATCCAGCTACTTGGCGTTTTTGCTGCAACGGTTCCTTGATTCGTCTGCGACTGGTGAACAATCCATGGGCTGGCTGTGGCTGCTGGTGCCTCTTGTTTTAACGGCAGCTCAGGTATTGGCCCTGCCCCCCCTGGAGTTCATGCCCCGCTGGCTGCAGATCCCAGAGCAAGGGGAGGTGGGATTCCTTTCCTGGCGGCAGGGGATCCCGGAGCGCGGGTCTTTGCGTTTCCCGGCAGTTCTCTCCCTTTTGCTGGCCCAGTTACTCACCTTTGGAAGGCCGGGGGTTGAGTTTCTGGGTCTGGGCTTGGGGTTGATGCTGATGGCCACTCAGGTGTGGGTGTGGGCCTCTTTCCCCTCCGCCGACCATGAGCTCCACACCGCCAACGCAGTTGTTCCAGCAGAGGTGCTGTTGACAGTGACGTTTGGCTGGGGGTTCGGTCTGGTGGGAATCCATCGGCTGTTCCCCGCTTTAACGGAGTCAGAATGGCTGACGGCCTTGGGGGTGCTGCTATTGTTCGCGACAGCGGTGCGGAGCACTAGCGGCTGTCGCTACAGCCTAGGGACTCCGTTCCACTACCTCTCTCCCCGCCTTCGGGCAGCTTACCGACCGGTGCTGGATGGCTTTGGCTTTCTGCTGGGGATCGTACTTTTACTTTCCCTAACGTTGCAGACATTGCAGCCAGAAGCAGGTCGCATCGGTGGTGGAAAGTACCTGGATTCCCCAGTGGCTCTGACCCTGGCCTCTGGGACTGTCCTGGTGGCCATTGTTTTGCGGCTTTGGGTGGAAGTGGCTCCCGCTTTTTATCGCGACGGCGGTGTCCATCCTGCTGGCTTGGAGAGCGAAAGCCCGTCTCCTTCCAGGGCGGAGGATGTCTCAACTGGCGGCAGCGGTCAGGAGGCTTCGTCGGCCATCTCATGGTCTGTAATGGAGGGGCTGTCCTATGGGCTGATCTGGGCTTTGGAGCTGTTGGTGGCCAGCAGCCTCTTGTGGGTGGTACGGGGATCCCGTCCTGTTGCCCCTCTGCTTGCCGTCATCAATCTAAGCCTGGGGATCCTCTTTTGGATTGGGCCGGAGAAACTCCTCTTTGAGCGGCCCGATCGCGCTGGTGGGACGGAGTCCTCAGGGGGACAACTCCTGCAGCGGGTCAAGGCTCTGAGTTGCTGGGGGACAGCGCCGCTGATCTATGCCGGCTTGGGCTGGCTGGGATCCCATCTCGAACTCGAATGGAGCGAGCTGACAGGTCTGGGCAGCTTAGGTCTCTCCATCGTGCTGCTAGGCGTGGGGCGCCGACAGTCACCGGAGCAGCACCCCTGTCGCGAACAGGAAGGCCCTCCTCCTACCAACCGGAAGGGGATCCTGGGAGCTTTCGGAATATCGCTGGCGGCCTACGAGAGCTGGGTCTACTTTCTCGGCCAGCAAACTGGGGAATTCTGGGAGGACGAAGCGGCGGTGCTGACAGCTTTGCTAGGGCTGCTCTTGGCAGTGGGCTACTGCCTCTGTCCATCTTGGCTGGTGGCGACCCTGCGGCTGAAAGCGGCCTGGCTGCAGCGGATAGGTGCCGGCAACTGGGGCTTGGCCAGCCTCGCCCTTTGGAGTTTCGCTCTCAGCCCTTGGGGGAAGGGGCTCTGGGTGCTGACGGGATCCGGCCTGGTGGCCTATGCCGCCGGACAGGCGAGAACCTCAACTCTAGAATCTCCAACAGAGCAAAATTGGGTGCCAACGGTCTGGGGTTACCTCAGTGCATGGCAAGGAGCTGGGGTTCTGCTGGGCGGTGTGTTCCTGGGGCTGCCGCAGCTATCCATAGCGCGATGGGCCGGATCCCTGCTCTGTGGGCTGGGGCTGGTTTACCATGGCTTGCCCTGGCGACGGTGGGGCTGGCCGGCGGCTCCTTGGCAGAATACAGCCTTGGTGCTGCCCCTGGCCGCTTTTCTGGTAACCGCGGGAGGAAATAACACCCTTAATCTGCTGCTGGGGGCAACCTACTATGCCCTGCTGGCTATCTGGAGATCCCAAGTGCGCCTGGGCTATGTCAGCCTGTTCTTGAGCAACTGGATCCTGTGGAGTTACGGCTGGCATCAGGATTGGGCTTCCCTGACGTTCTATGCCCTGCCCCTGGTGGGATCCCTGCTCTATGTGGCTCAGGTGGATCCGGGATTACAGGAAGCCAGCGGGCGACAGGGGCGACATTGGCTGCGGCTGGTTTCCTTGGGCACATGGCTGCTGGTGGTGCTGGTGGAAACCCACGGGCAACGGTGGACGGGCTTTTGGCCGGTAGGGTTGGGTTTGGCCTTGGGTCTGCTGGGCTTGGCCTTGCGGGTAAGAGCCTATCTCTTCGTGGGCACGCTGGCCTTTGGGCTGGGGATCCTGCGGCAGGGATGGCTGTTGGTAACAACTGATGCGCTGCTGCTCTGGGCCACTGGGATCCTGCTGGGCCTGCTTCTGATTTGGACGGCAGCCAATCTTGAAAGGCGTCGAGAAGAGGTGGGATCCCGCCTCTCCGCTTGGCTAGGGCAACTGCAGAGCTGGGAATAGCTCCCCCCGTGGGAGAGGGGTCGAGAGTGAGCCAGTGGGGCAAGGGGCATGTCAAACTGGTGCTGGCCTTGCTTTGGAGGATGGGGTCTATTGCTGGGCAACGTTGACCCAAAGGTGTCTTCTCAGCCTAGGTGGAAAAAGCTTCTGCGGCAGATCTTGGCTCCTTGGCGCGAGTTCGATGGCATGTTGCTGGCCACGGTGCTGGCCTTGACGGGCATCGGCATTGTTGCCATCCGCAGCGCTGTCTGGGAGCGCCCCATCAGCCACTACTGGCTGCAGCAGTTGATCATGGCCGGGATCAGCCTGGTGTTTTTGGCGATGGTGGCGCGGATCCCCTATGAGCGGCTGCTGCGCTGGCACTGGTTTACCTATGGCCTGACCTTGGCGGGCTTGGTTGCAGTGCTCTTTTTCGGCACGGCAGGAGGGGGGGCGGAGCGGTGGATCTCCATTGCCGGCGTCCAGGTGCAGCCTTCCGAGTTTGCCAAGTTGGGGGTCATTATTACCCTGGCGGCCATTTTGCACCACTGGCCGATCAAATACTTCAGCCAAATTTGGGTGGCCGTTGCCGTCATCGCCCCTCCTTGGGTTTTGATCTTCCTACAGCCCAACTTGGGCACGGCCCTGGTGTTTGTGGCCATCTTGCTGGCCATGCTCTACTGGGCCGGGGCCAAGGGCAGTTGGATCCTTTTGCTGCTGTCGCCGGGGGTGGGGGCCATCCTCTACGGCCTGCACACCCGCCCCGAGCTGAGCTGGATGCTCTGGGTCTGGCTGATCTGGTGCTTGGGCATGGCGAGCCTGGCGGCTTGGCGGCTGCCTTGGCGGTGGACAGGAGCGATGACCTTTGGAGTGCTCAACCTGCTCTCCGGGCATCTGGGCCAGGTGGCCTGGCACATCCTCAAGCCCTACCAGCGGCGGCGGCTGGAGATCTTCATCGATCCCATGCAAGAGCCCTGGGGATCTGGCTACCACCTGATTCAGTCCCGCATCGCCATCGGGGCCGGCGGGCTCTGGGGCCGTGGCATCCAGCAGGGCACCCAAACCCAACTGGACTTCATCCCCGAGCAGCACACCGACTTCATTTTCTCGGCCATTGGGGAAGAGATGGGCTTTGTCGGCACCCTGACGGTGCTGATTCTGTTTTGGATTCTCTGTGCACGGCTCATCTGGATTGCCCAGGGGGCCAAGGACAATTTTGGCTCCCTAATTGCCATCGGGGTGCTGGCCATGATCCTCTTTCAGGCAGTTGTCAATATCGGCATGACCATCGGCCTGGCCCCCATCACCGGCCTGCCCCTGCCTTTTTTGAGCTATGGCCGCTCGGCTCTGCTGACCAACTTTCTGGCCATTGGCCTGGTGGAATCGGTGGTCATGCACCGCCAACGCACCACCTTATTCAGGTAATTTCAAGAGTTTTCTTCTCCCTCCTTTTCTGGCGACGCTGGCTCAGGTCGGTAGCCATGCCGCTCCGCAGCGCTCTCCTATCCGCGCGCAACGCTGCTGACGAGCCAGGGATCGACCCCTGCTTCTACTCCCTCCTAGTCTTTTCGTCCTCTCTCCTGGAGGGCCCTGGCGCGGTTGAGATCTCGATGCACCTACCCCACTTGCCTATGCGGTGGGGTAGTCAGACGCTGCCCAAAACCCCCTCCCGCCTAAAGAGCTGGCACGACTGCAACGCCTGCGGCAAGGGGTGTAAATTGCCAACGCGCCAGCACTAAGATGGGGACATCGAGTCCTGGGTTGTCAAGCTCCCATGTCGCCTCTCGATCCCGCGCTTTACTTTGACCACAGCGCCACCACTCCGCCTCGGCCGGAGGTGATCGAGGCCATGCGGCTGGCGATGCAGGAAAGTTGGGGCAACCCCTCCAGCTTGCACGCTTGGGGCGAACGGGCGGCCATGGCCATGGAACGGGCGCGGCAGCAGGTGGCCGAGCTGCTCAACTGTGAGCCGGAGACGCTGCTGTTTACCTCCGGCGGGACGGAGTCCAACAACCTGGCCCTGTTTGGGGTGGCGCAGCGCTACTCCACTCCCCAGCACCTGATCATCTCCAGCGTCGAGCACGCCTCGGTGGAGAATGCCGCCCGCCGCTTGCAGGCCCAAGGCTGGAAGGTAACCCGCCTGCCGGTGAACGCCGCCGGCCAGGTGGATCCCCAAACCCTGCTCCGGGCGCTGCAGCCCACCACCGTGCTGGTCTCCATCGTCCACGGCCAGAATGAGGTGGGATCCCTGCAGCCCATTGCCGAGCTGGGCCGCCTCTGTCGCCAGGCGGGAGTTCTCTTCCACACCGACGCGGTGCAGACGGTGGGGCGGATCCCCTTGGATCTGGCGCAACTGCCGGTGGACCTGCTCTCCCTGTCTGGGCATAAGCTTTACGGGCCGCAGGGGGTGGGGGCGCTCTACGTACGCCCGGGGGTGGAGCTGCAACCGCTGCTGCGGGGGGGCGGGCAAGAACGGCGGCTGCGAGCTGGCACCCAGGGGATCCCTGCCATTGTCGGTCTAGGGGTGGCAGCGGCCTTGGCAGCCCAAGAGCTGCAGCAGGAGACGGCCCGCCTGCGGCAGTTGCAACGGCAGCTGGCCCAGTTGCTGGCCTCTGTGCCAGGTTTGCGGCTAACTGGCCCCTCGGATCTGGAGCAACGCCTGCCCCACCACCTCAGCTACTGCACTGCCGCCATGCCGGGGAATGTGCTGGTGAGGGAGATGAGCCGCCAGGGGATCGCCATCAGCGCCGGCTCTGCCTGTAGCAGCGGCCAACGGATCCCCAGCCGCATCCTTTTGGCCATGGGCTATTCCGAGGCCGAGGCCCTGGGATCCATCCGCCTCAGCCTGGGCAAGGCCACCACCCAAGCCGCAGTTGAACAGGTGGCGCAGTCGCTGCGGGCTCTTCTCCTCTCGGCTGCGGGCGCTGGATCCCTTGAGGAGAAGGCAACCCAACCCCTGCCAGCGGCTCCTGCCGCTGAATTGGCGGCTGGGCTAAGGTGATAGAGAGTTACAGGGCTGGTCGTTATGGCTGAGATGAGTCCCTATCAAGTGTTGGGAGTCAGCGAAGAAGCCTCCTTTGAGGAGATCCAATCGGCGCGGGCACGGCTCCTGGCCAGCTTGGGTGCGGATGAACAGCAGCAGGAGCGGGTGGAACAAGCCTACGACGCCATCCTGATGCAGCGCCTGCGCCTGCGCAAGGAGGGCAAGATCGCCGTCCCCGACCGCATTCGCTACGCTGAACAGCGGGCTGCCCGTCCAGAGACAGAACCGAGTTTGCCCCGTCCCGCTGCCCAAAATCCCCCCTGGATCAGCCGCTGGCTGGATAGCCCCTCTGCCCCGGATATGCTCTGGCCCGCCGTGTTGCTGGGAGGACTGGTGGGTTGGGTTGTCTTGGCTCCCGATGAGTATCCCTCCCTGCAACTGGCGCTGGGGCTGATGGCCTGTATCTATTTCCTGTACCGCAAAGAGCGCCGCTTCCTTCGCGCTTTTCTCTTGGCGCTGGCAGGACTGAGCCTGGGACTGATGTTGGCCTACGCCATTGCCCTTCCCCTCACCGGCGGCGATGCCCCCGGCGCCCTGTTGGTGGGGATCACGTTTGCGGTGATGTGGCTGGTCACCAGCTTTCTGCGCTAGCTGGGGGGCTTCAGGTACACATTCCTACATATGTGCTGCCTGTCCATCTAAGTCGTTCCCTAACTCCCCTCTCCCTGAGGGAGAGGGGTTGGGGGTGAGGGCAGGAGCGCTTGGGTCGGCCCCTAGTTGGATTTGACCAGGCGGGGATCCGTCAAGGTCTTATCTGCCGAAGCGCCGCTGCCGCGACTGATAGCTGAGCAGGGCTTGGTGAAAGGCGGCGCGGTCGAAATCCGGCCAGAGGATGGGGGTGAAGTACTGCTCGGTGTAGGCCATCTGCCAGAGCAGGAAGTTGCTGATGCGCATCTCGCCGCTGGTGCGGATCAACAGGTCGGGATCCGACAAGCCAGTGGTGTAGAGAAATTGGGAAAAGAGGGCCTCGTCGATCTGATCCGGTTGCAAAAGCCCCTGCTGCACCAGGGTGGCAATCGAGCGGCAAGCCTGCACGATCTCCTGTCTGCCGCCGTAGTTGAGGGCCACCGTCAGGCAAATGCCCTCGTTGTGCTGGGTGCGTTCCACCGCATGCAGGATCGTGTCCTGCAAAGATCGGGGCAGGGCCGACAACTGGCCGGCAAACTGGATGCGCACCCCCTGCTGCACCATTTCCGCCAGTTCCTGCCACAGCACCTGCTCGAACAAGGTCATGAGGAAATCCACCTCCTCGCGGGCGCGGCCCCAGTTCTCCGTGGAGAAGGCGTAGGCGGTGAGGAGGGGGATCCCCCAATCGTGACAGCAGCGGAGCAACTCCTTCAAAGCCGCTACCCCGCGCTGATGCCCGACACTGCGGGGCAAGCCTCGTTTTTGCGCCCACCGCCCGTTACCATCCATGACCACTGCCACATGGCGGGGCAATAACTGCGGATCTAGGTCGGCAGGCAACTGCAGAAGATGGACAGGAGAAAGGGTCATGCGGATCAGTCTTTAGGAAGGGTTTTCTCAGGTTTGCGAAGGAGTTTGGCTAGATCTGGCAGGGATCCCCACCAGCGCAACAGCCCATTGTGAATCCACGGGTGGGCCCACAATCCCTGCAGAGGAGCATCCCGTTTTTTGGCTTCGCGCGGATGGCGCAACCGCTGCACCAGCAGTTCGTGGAGCTTGGCACTGGTCAGAGGTCGCTCGAGGCGTCCGCCTTCTGCCAGTGAGATGGATCCCGTCTCCTCTGAGACCACAATACACAAGCAATTGGCCTGTTCTGTGATCCCCATCGCCGCCCGGTGCCTCGTGCCCAGTTGGCGAGAGGCAGTTCGCTCCGAAACCGGCAGGATCACCCCTGCCGCGCGAATCCGATCCCGATGGATAATTACAGCCCCATCGTGCAGGAGCGTCGAGGTCTGGAAGATCGTCTGTAAGAGCTCCCGGGACACCCGCGCCTGGAGAGGAACCCCTTTATCGGTGAACACCCGCGAGTCAATGGGCTGATCTGGCTCGATGACAATCAGCGCCCCTGTCCGATTTTGGGAGAGTTCTCGCACCGCCTGCACCACCTCCTCCACCAAATCCTCCTTAGGGTCATCCTCGTCATCGTCTGTGCTGTTCGGCCACTCAACGCAGATGGCCCTCGCCAGTTGCTCCAGGAGCCGCCGAAACTCCGGCTGAAAGAGTACCCCCATCGCCACAGCCGCGGCCAGGAGCAAGCGATCCAAAATCAGGTGCACCAGCGGCAGCGAGGCGGTGGCCAGATACAGGACCAGCAGCACCATAAACCCCCGCACCAGCACCCCGGCCCGGCTCTCGCGGGTGTAATAGAGGGCCAAAGCCAATAGCAAGACGGCCAGAGCCCAGTCCAACAGGCTGAGAACATTAAATTGCTGTAGCCAAGCCCATAAGGCCGCCAGCATGCCGAAAAACCCCGTTCACGCTCCCCTCGTTGCGGACCCTTTGCCTACGCCATCCTGCGCCCCAGAACCTTTTGGCTCCGGAACCCCTGTTGGACTGCGGCCCCCTGACCAGCCTACCACTCACCTCCTACCTGTCTTCCAGTCTTTCCTGCCCCAGAGCCAGCGGGGTCGCCGCTGCAGAGAAAGCCGGGCCCCGCCCTCAACGGCAACGGTTACAGGCAGCCGTCTCTGCCCTTCACCGCTGCAACCGCTCCGGTAAGATGTCCTGACGGATCAGATCTGCATAAGTTTCCCGCCGCAGGATCAACTGGGCCTTCCCTTGGTTGACCAGCACTGCCGCGGGCCGAGGGAAGCGGTTGTAATTGGAGGCCATGCTGTAGTTGTAGGCCCCGCTGGTCAACACAACTAGGACTTCGCCGGGCGCTGGGTTGGGCAAAAGCACATCTTTCAAGAGCACATCCCCCGACTCGCAGTGTTTGCCGGCCACTGTCACCCGCTGGGTGGCCTCGGCCTCAGGGCGGTTGGCCAGAAGGGCGGTGTAGCGGGCTCCGTAGGTGATAGGGCGGGGGTTATCGGACATGCCGCCGTCAATGGTGACGTAGAGACGCCCTTCGGGAAGGTCTTCGCTGGGCGGGATCCACTTCTTGCCCCCCAAAGTGTAGGCGGTTACAGCCGCTGGCCCAACCACAGACCGTCCAGGCTCGCAGAGCACCTTGGGCAGCGGGATCCCGGCGGCGGTGAAGCTCTGCTGCACTGCAGTGGCCACGGCTTCCACCCACTCCGGAATGGAGGGGGGATCGTCGGATTCGACATAGCGGATCCCTAGTCCGCCGCCCACATTCAGCTCCTGCAAGGGCAGCCCCTTCTCCAGCCCTTGGCGCCAGACCTGGGCCAGTACCCCTGCCAGATCCCGGTGGCCTTGTAGGTCGAAGATCTGGGATCCGATGTGGGCGTGGAGCCCGACGCATTGCAATTGGGGATGGGCTGCCAAAAAATCAAATACCTCCGGCAGTTGCCACTGGCCGATGCCAAATTTGCTGTCGGTTTGGCCAGTGCGGATGTACTCGTGGGTGTGGACGTCAATGCCGGGGTTGACCCGCACCAACAAGCGGGCCGGTCGTGCAGGGGTAGCCAGAGCGGCCAGTTGCTGTAGCTCGTAGAGGCTATCGGCCACCAGGGTGCAGCCCACCTCCAGGGCCATGGCCAGCTCCTCCGCCGACTTGGCGTTGCCGTGCAGGTAGAGCTCCTCACCCCTGGCTCCTGCTTGAATAGCGGTATAGAGCTCCCCGCCGGAGGCCACGTCCAGCCCCAGCCCTTCTTGTAAGGCCAAAGCGCAGATGGCCAAGCAGTTCCAGGCTTTCGTAGCATACAAGACCTGGGATCCCCCAGGGTAGCAGCGGGCCCAGGTGTCGCGGTAGAGCCGGCAGGCGTGTCGCAACGTCCACTCGTCCAGGATGTAGAGGGGAGAGCCAAACTGGCGCACCAGCTCTACCACGTCGCAGCCGCCGATTTCCAGGTGGCCCTGGCTGTTGGTGCGGCTGGTCAGGGGCAATAGCGACTGGTTGGGAGAAACTTGTTCGACGGAGGTGGAAGTGCCGAGGGTTGAAACCATAGGGACAAGTGAAGGGACTGTCCTCCACCCTATCAAGTTTTCTCTCCAGTTTGGCCAAATGCCCTCAAGCCCCTTGTTGCCAGCAGCCCCCGCAAGGTAGGGCATGATGTCTTGCCGGGAACTCCCTCCCTGTTTAGCTCCCGTCCCCAAGACAGCTCTTCTCGCCTGGATTCGATCTTGGGCAGCACTTTCTGCTAATATAGGAAGCCAGTGTCCAAGGGTCGATGCCCGAGTGGTTAAAGGGGGCGGACTGTAAATCCGCTGGCTTATGCCTACGTTGGTTCGAATCCAACTCGGCCCACCATGCCGCCCACGTAGCTCAGTGGCAGAGCACCCCCTTGGTAAGGGGGAGGTCACGAGTTCAATCCTCGTCGTGGGCTTACGTGCAGGCTCCAAGTTCCGCCGCTTGAGGTTTCTCTTCCCCTGGCTTGACGATCTCGCCGCTGAGGGAAAAGGCCCGTGTGGCAGTGATGCGCACTGGCACCAGGGATCCCTGCAATTGCTCGGGATCGCCGTCGAAGAAGACGATGCGATTGCCGCGGGTGCGCCCCATGGCCTGGCGGGGGTTTTTGGGATTGGGGCCTTCCACCAGCACCTCCTGCACCTGGCCCAGCAGCCGGGCGCTGCGGGCGGCAGCCACCTCCGCGACCAAGCGGTTGAGCCGTTGCAGGCGGTCGCTTTTTTCCTCTTCCGGCACCTGGTCAGGCCACTCGGCTGCCGGCGTGCCAGGGCGGGGAGAGTAGGCGGCAGTATTGAGGAAATCAAAGCCGATATCCTGAACCAGTTGCAGGGTTTCCTGAAACTGGGCTTCCGTTTCGCCGGGGAAGCCGACGATGGCATCGGCGCTGATGGTGGCCTCGGGCATGTACTGGCGGATGAGCTGGATGAGCTGGCGGTAGCGCTCCTGGGTGTAGCCCCGCCGCATCCGCTTGAGGACGGCGTCGCTGCCCGCCTGGAAGGGGATGTGGAAGTGCTCGCACACCTTGGGCAGCTCGGCACAGGTGGCGATCAGCTCTTCAGTAAAGTAGCGCGGGTGGCTGGTGGCAAAGCGAATCCGCTCGATCCCTTCCACCGAGTGGACAAAGCGCAGCAGGCTGGCCAGGTTGGTCTTGGGATCCAGATCCCGCCCGTAGGCGTCGATGTTTTGCCCTAGCAAGGTGACCTCGCGGTAGCCGGCCCGGGCCACGTCCTCAATCTCGGCGCGGATGGCCTGCGGCTGGCGCGACTGCTCCCGTCCCCGCACCAACGGCACAATGCAGTAGGTGCAGCGCTCGTTGCAGCCGTAGATGACGTTGATCCAGGCTGTCACCCGGCTATCCCGGCGGGGCTTGGTGATGTCTTCCGGGATCTCGACAGGCTCGGTGGCCACCACCTGGTTGCCCGCCTCCACCTGGGCCAGCAGATCCCCAAGGCGGTTGACGTACTGGGGGCCCATGACCAGATCCAACTCGGGGACGCGGCGCAGCAACCTTTCCCCCTCCTGCTGGGCCACGCAGCCGGCCACGATGAGCTTGATGGCTGGGTTTTTCCGCTTGCGCTGCGCCTGGATGCCCAGGTAGGAATACACCTTTTGCTCAGCGTTATCGCGGATGGTGCAGGTATTGAAGAGAACTAAGTCTGCCTGCAGCTCGTCTTCGGCGGGCACATACCCCAGCGACTCGAGGATCCCGGCCATGCGCTCGCTATCGGCCCGGTTCATTTGACAGCCGAAGGTGATGGTGTAATAGGTGGGAGCAGCCATGGCAAGACCAGAAGACAGGGTCAGCAATCTCTACCTTTTTTGAGCTTAGCGGATCCTTATGGGGCGGTAGCGGCAACGTAAGGGTTGGGGGGCAGATCCCTCTCCCTTGGCTCCCTCTGCGCGGCCCAGGCTGGTTTGCTAAGCAGTGTCCCTCAGCAGAGTAGCCACTGAGCTAGGGCGCGTCAGTCGGGCATGAGGGCGTGAACTTGCTTGCGGCCGTTGGGGTAGAGCAAGGCGCGCTTGGGGCCGTGGATGGGATCCTCCACGATAATGGTTTGGTCGCGGCTGGCTCCCAGGGAGACGATGGCAATCGGCACCTGCATCAACTGGGCCAAAAACTTCAGGTAGTCGTAGGCTTCGGGAGGCAAGTCCTCAAGGGAGCGGCAGTCTTTGGTGGAGCACTTCCAGCCGGGCAGGGTTTCATAAATGGGCTTGCACTGGGCAAAGACGCGGGCATCGCTGGGAAAGTGACGGATCTCGCGCCCCTGGTACTCATAGGCCACGCACACCTTGATCTCGTCTAGGCCGTCCAGCACATCCAACTTGGTGATGGCCAAGCAATCCAGGCCGTTGATCCGCACGGCGTAGCGCCCGATTACGCCGTCGAACCAGCCGCAGCGCCGCTGCCGCCCGGTGGTGGTGCCAAATTCGGCTCCCGCCGCCCCCAGGTAAGCGCCAATCTCGTCCTTGAGCTCGGTGGGGAAGGGGCCTTCGCCGACGCGGGTGGTGTAGGCCTTGGCTACCCCAATCACCCGGTCAATGCTGGTGGGGCCGATCCCGGCCCCCACGCAGGCGCCGCCGGCGATGGGATGGGAGGAAGTGACGTAAGGGTAGGTGCCGTAGTCGAGATCCAACAGCGTGCCCTGGGCCCCCTCAAAGAGGATGTTCTGCCGCTCCTCGATGGCCTGGGTGAGGAGTAGGGCAGCGTCGGTGACGTAGGGGCGCAGCCGCTCCGCGTAGGCCAGGTATTGCTCGATGATCGGCTCGGGATCCAGAGGGGGTAGGTTGTAGATTTTTTCCAGCAAAACGTTCTTGTAGGGAATGGCCCAACTGAGGCGCTCCCGCAGTTGGTCGGGGTACATCAAGTCCACGACGCGGATGCCCATGCGCTCGGCCTTGTCGGCGTAGGTAGGGCCAATGCCTCGCCCGGTGGTGCCCAGCCGGTAGATGCCGCGTCGCTCTTCCTCGGCCACGTCGATGACGCGGTGGTAGGGCAAGGTTACGTGGGCTGTCTCGGCGATGTAGAGGTTGTGGGTGGAGATCCCCAGTTGGTGCAGTTGGTCGATCTCGGCCAGCAACACCTCAGGGTCGATCACCGTGCCGCTGGCGATGATGCAGCGCTTGTCGGGGTAGAGGATGCCGGAGGGGATCAGGTGCAGCTTAAAGATTTGGCCCCCCACCACCACGGTATGTCCTGCGTTAACCCCGCCTTGGTAGCGGACGACCACATGCGCCTTTTCACTGAGGAGGTCGGTGATCTTACCTTTTCCTTCGTCGCCCCACTGGGCACCGACAACCACAACGTTTGCCAAGGGCTTCTCCTACAGTCTCTGAACGGCACAAAAAATCCCCTTTGCGGGGTCGCTGCACTAATTTACCGCATTGCTCCAGGCAGTGTTGAGGGCTTCGGACAAAAACGTTAACAATCGATTAATTTCGACCCCTCGCTAGGGCAGCAGCCCGCTCCCTTTAGCTCCCCGGCTTGAACAGGCCAATGGCGGTGACCTGGTTGGATCCCGCCGCAAAGGCAAAGGACAGGCCAAGGGCGTCGTAGTTGACATAGTAGCGATCGTCGCGCAGATATTCTCGGCTCCCCTTGGGGTAGGGCACCACCTCGTTGTAGCCGTTCTCGCCAGGCCCGCCGTAAATGGCGATCACTTCCGAGTAGGTGGAGCCGATACGGATCCCTTCGCCAGTCATGGCTTCGGGTTGGGTGGTGTAGATGCGGTCGGCAAAAAAGCTATTGAGAACGCCCGGACGGCGGTAGGCAAAGAGGATGTAGTCCTGCAAGTAGAAGATCTTCAGGTCGCTGTTGGGCTGAAATACATTTGCCCGCGATTCGGCCGGGATCAAATCCACGTTGCCCAAGAGGTGGGTATCGACGTTGCGGGTATCCATGCCCAGGACAAAGCGACCAACACGGCCCTCTTGCACCAGGACGGTGGGGCGGGGGGGAGGGCTGGGGCGGCGGGGCAGGGCCAGCGCTTCTAGGGCGGCCTTTAGCCAGGCGTTCTCATCCCCCTCCACCTTTTGCAGGGGCACCAAACCCTGGGCTAGGGAGCGTCCATCGCCTGTCTTCCAGGTGGCCACGGCCAGTTCCACCGCCGCGCCAGAAGGAAGGGCAAAGAAGCGGGTCTGGCGTTCGCTGCCTTGAGTGGGTTGCCCTACTATAACGGTGCTGCCGCTGGCTCCCAACTGGGCCGCCAGGAGGGTGGCCCCCTGGCGGGTGTTGCCGTCGACCAGGACGGCCGATGGGATCCCAGCAGCCAGTGGCAGGTTTTCGCTGTTCCAGGGGGTAGGCTGGCCAAAGCGGTCTTCGGTAACCAGCAGCGGCTGCACGGAGCGGGGCAAGAATAGGCGTGCCACATCCGCTATCACTTGCGGGTCATAGCCCACCGAGCTGCGCAGGTCGAGGACAATGCCTTGGCTGTAATCCTGGGTGTAGAGGGCTTGGCGGATCTGCTGGGCTGTGGCAGGGGTGAGCTCCGGCACTGCCAGGTAAACCTGGCGCGGCCCAATCTGACGCGCCTGCAGGGGTGGACGAGGGCGGTTGAGCAAGTCCCTGAAGCTTTGGGGATCCCAGAAGCGATCGGCGGGATCCCCGTATTCGCGCAGAACCTCTCGAATCAGCTCGTACTCGACTTCGATGGGCGGACGGGGATCGCTGTAGGTGCGGGCCAACAGGCGGGTGTAGAGGTCGTTGTAGTTAACCGCAGCGGCTTGCTTGCCCGCCTGCCAAGACTCGTTGATGAACAACTCCACCAGATAGCGCAAATCCTGGCCCATTGCTGGCAAAGGAGGAGCTGCCGGGATGCCCAGATCGGGCGACGCACCCTGGAAGGGAGAAATCGGATTCGCAATCGGATCCTCAACTGAGGGCATGACCGGCACAGGGGGCAAGGCCGCTTGCCCCATCACTCTGCCAGAAAGGACTCCGCTGAGCGCCCCGACTGTGCCCCACACCTGAACTGCCCGCGCAAATCCCTTCATGGTGGCCTGCCCTTGTTTGCAGATGCTGTGAATAGGATAAACTCTGGGCAATCTCCTCTACCACTGTCGGCAGGGCCAAATACTTGTTTTTTAAATCATGAGACACTACTGGTTGTCTTGCCCTCTTGCCTCTGTCTGGGCGTTTCCCGGTTCGGATCCCGAAGCAGCGCGGGTGTGCCCTAGCTCTCGGCAGACCAGATTGTGCGGATAGGCAGGGTGAAGCCGGGCAGCACGTCTTCTCCCGACAAGGTTTCTGGGTCTTCCAACAGTTCCGGCGCCTGTCCTGCTCGGTAGATCATCACCCGCTTGGCCTTGGCATCCAAAAGCCACCCCAAGCGACAGCCGTTGTCCAAGTACTCCTGCATCTTGGCCTGGGCTTGAACCCAAGAATCGGTGGGCGAGAGGATCTCCACCACAAAGTCAGGACACAGGGGCAAGAATCCCCGGCGGGTCTGGGGATCCAGAGCCTCCCACTTTTCCAGCGGGATCCAGGCCAGGTCAGGAGAGCGGTCGCTGCCTGAAGGCAGAGAAAACCCCGTGGAAGAATCAAAGGTTTTGCCTCGGCCTGATTGGCGATTCCAGAGGGTTAGCTCTGTGGTGATCTCTGCATTCCAGTGGCCAACTTCACCGCCAGTGGGGGACATGATCACCAGCTCTCCTCGGGCAGTGCGCTCTAGCTTTAGCTCAGGATTGGCCGCACATAGCCGGATAAAATCCTCTCGCGTCAGAGTCATCAAGGGGCTGAGATTGAGCGTCAAGGCCGTCATGGCATGAACTGGAGCATGCAAAACCGGATTGCTAGAATGACCCCACTGCTGAAGTGCGACAGGAAGAAATTGCGATCCCTGGTCTTAGTTTAAGAGTCTCAATCTAGTTTACTTTTGATTCAATGTTTTCCAGGGCTTGAGGATGGATCCCTGCTGCGATGGCTTGCTGCAATACGTGACGACGCACCTCTTCAGTGTGCCTGTCAAGCACCATTTTCAGAGCATAAAACCGGTTGATGGCAAGCTCGTTGAAATGGGCCAGCGCCGCTGCGGCAAAGGATCCCTCTGCACCCCGATAGAGGTATCGCACCAAGGTATCGGCGGCTTCTATGGCCAGTTCCCCTTCCAGAGAATGCAGAGCTTCTAGATTCTTTTCCACTTCTGCCAGGGAGTTGCCACAGGATACCCGTGTCAGACCCATCGATACCCAGCCCACCAATGGCTGCCGAATCTTGAGCCAGCCGTTGAGTACTTCCATGACCCGCACTTCGGTTCCATTGGGCAGTTGACCGATAACATTGCCTGCGGCTACAGCGGGTGTCGACCGTACATTAGTCGGCGGATTGGGATCCTCTATCTGAGTAATGCAGGGCAGGGGGACATCTGTGTACAAGGTGTCGTCGATCTCAACCTCCTTGCCGGCACTGCGAAGTGTATCAATTAGCCGACTGACAACATCTTTGGGCACATCTAGCACTGTCGAGAGCCAACTTGGATTAATGCTTAGCCCTGGCTCCCAGCCCGCCTGAGCCACCACTACCCACTGACCACTGTGTTTTTTAAGCAAATAGCAGCCATCAATTACCGGAAGGTCGCCAACTCCGGCAGAGACTTCAACCAGAGCATAGTTTTCGGCAATGGCGATTGCTCCGGTTTCCAGAGGATGAACCGGCACACCGGGAGATCGAGCTGCTGCTTGTCGGAGATACTCGTTGATCAATGGGTCGGTGAGCACAGCTTGCCTTATGGCAGTGCGATCACCAGAGCTGCCGGGGTTTGGCAAGGTTTGCGCGACCCAAGTTCTCGCTGTGGCAGCTGGCAAAGCCGACAAAACTTGAAGGGAAGCTGTAGGAGCTTCTGCCTTGGATCCACCCTTGTCCAGGAATTGCGCTGTTGGAGAAAAGACATTGCCGCCCAAAAGTAGTAGCGTTGGTGCTATCGACAATGCTGATGGGATTTTCCTCAAGCTCAATATCGATCGGCAGCTTTGGGATAGAAGAGCTTGCATTTTCATCAACATCTGCTGAAATGGTTTGCCCTGCGGAGTTTTTGGAATCTACGCTCTTCTCTAGATAGCAAGCGAGATGGGATCCCGCCGCGATTGCCGCCTGCTGGGTGCTTTAGCCGACGTGAGCGGTGGGGTTGACTAGGCCGATCACTTGAGTGTAGGCGCCGCGAGCTTGGGTCACTCCAATGGTGCGCTCCGCTTTTTCAAGCATGGGACGGCGCAGGCTGACCACCAAGAATTGCGCCTGGCGGGATTGCTGCCAGATCATGTCGGCCAATTTTTCTACATTGGCCCCATCCAAAAACATGTCCACCTCGTCAAAGGCATAAAAGCTAGAGGGGCGATAGCGCTGCAACGCAAAAATAAAGCTGAGGGCCGTCAAGGATTTTTCTCCGCCCGACATGGCGCTGAGACGACGCACTGGCTTGCCTTTGGGGCGGGCCACCAGGGTCAAACCCCCGGCCAACGGATCCTCTGGGTTCTCCAATTCTAAATAGCCCTCTCCCTCGGAAAGCTGGGCAAAGATGGTCTGGAAATGGCCGTTGATGGCATGGAAGGCATCCAAAAACGCTTGGCGGCGCAGGGTGGAAAAGTTCTCGATGCGCAGCAACAATTCGGTGCGCTCTTGGTGCAGGGTTTCCAGTTTGGCGCTGAGATCCCCTAGGCGGGCCTGGATCTGTTCGTATTCGGCGATGGCCAACATGTTCACCGGCTCCAGGGATCGCAATTGCTCTTCGATTTTGCGTTTTTGCCGTTGCAGCTCGTCCAGGGTCAGGTGGGGGGGCAGGGGGGGAAGGGGATCCGGCAGCTCTTGGGCCGCGGCTTGCAGTTGGGCTTGCAGTTGGGCAAGGATGGCCTCTTTTTCCTGCTGTTGGGTGAGGGCGTGGTAGCGTTCCCATTCCAGGCGTTGGAGCTGCTGCTGTTGGGCGCGCAGTTGAAATTCTTGCCGCTCCCGCTCTTGGCGCAGGTGGGCGAGGCGGGCTTCGATCTGGCCCATCTGTTGCCGTTGCTCGGCAATGTGCTGCTGGATGTGGGCGAGAGTGGCCTGGGCCTGGGCGATTTGCTCTTGAAGTTGGGCCTGACGCCGTTCGCCCTCTTGCAGGCGCTCCTGGTGGTGCTGGATCTGGGCCTGCTTCAGGTGTTGCTGGCTGAGGTTCTCCTGCTGCTGTCGCTCCAGGTGGGCCAGGTGGTGTTGCAGCTCCGCCAGGTGGCTCTCCTGCTGCTGTACCGCCTGCTGCAGTTGCTGCCAGTGCTGGTTGACCGGGGATCCCTCCAGTTGGCTGAGCTTGCGGGCGAGATCGGCCAGGCGCTGTTGCAAGGGATCCCAGCGGAGTTGAATCTGGTGCAGCCGCTCTTGGATCTGCTGGCTTTCGCTTTGCCATTGCGCCAGGGATCCCTGCAGGTGTTGCAGGCGGGCCTGCTGGTTTTGGCAGTCGGCCTGGTGCCGCTCCAGGTATTGCTGGGCTTGCAGGGCGTCCTGGCGGGCCAGGAGCAGGGCCTGGGCCAGTTGTTTTTCGCGGGCTTGGGCGGCTTGGAGGCGAGGGGCGAGGGCGGCCAGCAGCGCTTCCAGATCGGCCAGGCGGGCGCGCAGGGCTTCCCCTTCCGAGTGTTCGCCCGCAGAAAAATGGATCCCAGCTCGTTGGGGGCCGGTGCCGCCAGTGATGGCTCCCGAGGTTTCCAGCAGCTCCCCTTCCAGGGTGACCATGCGGTGCTGGCCGATGTAGGGCCGGGCCAGCTCCAGGCTCTGGAAAACCAGGGTGGAGCCGAACACAAAGCCAAAAACATCTCGGTAGCGCTCTTCAAAGTGCACCAGGCGGATGGCGTAGTCGATCAGACCGTTTAAGTTGAGGGGGGCGGGCGGGCGGGCGGGCTGCAATTTGTTGAGGGGCAAAAAGGTGGCGCGCCCCAGTTTTTCCCGCTTTAAGAGGTTGATCGCGCTGACGGCGACGCTTTCATCTTCCACCACCACAAAGTGCAGTCGGTTGCCTGCCGCAATCTCCAGCGCCAGTTGATACTGGGGATCCACCTGCCCCAACTGGGCCACCAATCCCAAAACCCCCGGCAGGCGGGCGCTCAGGATGGCCTGGGTGGCGCGGGATCCCTGGGATTCTTGCAGCAGTTGGCGGCGGGTCTCCCACTTGTCCAGTTGCCGCTGCTTGGCGTGGAACTCGGCGGCCAGCCGCTCGTGGGTGGCGCGATCCAGCTCCAGGTTGGCTTGCAGTTGCGCCAGCTCTTGCGCCAGGGCCTGCACCTGGGCTTCCGACTGTCGGCAGGCCTGTTCCAGCTCGGCGGTGAGGGCCAGGTGGGATCCCAGCCATTCTTCAATCTGGGCGATCTCAGTTTGGGTGTCTTGGACTTGTCGCGCCAGTTGCCGTTGGCGCTCTTGCAGGCGAATTTGCTCCTGTTGCAAAGGCTCTTGTTCGGCGCGGATCTCTTCCAGGTGGCGGGTGAGGTAGCGCTGCTGCTTGACCCAGGCCTCGGCAGATTGGGCCAGGGCCCGCAGTTGTTCGCGGCTTTGTTCTAGGCTGATTTGGGCTTTCTGCACCTGGGCTTGCAGGGATCCCTGGGCCTGGGCCAGTTGCTCCTGTTGGCTTTGCAGGCGTTCCAGCTCTGCCTGCAGGTGCTGCTGTTGGGTTTGGCGCTCCTGCTGCAGGCGCTGCGTTTGCTCGATTTCCTGCTGCCAGGCGGCGATCTGTTGGCTGAGCTGTTGCCGTTGCACTTCGGCGGCAGCGATCTGGGCTTGCAGGTGCAGGTATTCTTCCTCTCCGAGGGCGTGGATGCGGCTTTGCAGCTCGCTCAGGGCGGCTTCCGCCTGCTGTAACTGCTCGCTCAAGGTCTGCACCTGAGCAGTGGCTTGCTCCTGAGCCTCCAGAAGCTGCCGAATGGCTGCCTGGGTTGCTTCCACTTGGGCTTGCAAATGCCGCCAAAGCAACACCCGTTGCTGTCGCTCCAGCGTTTGCCACTGCAGCCGCAACTGCTGGTACTGCTGCGCCTTTTCGCTTTCCCTGAGCAGCCGCTCTCCTTGGGCTTGCCATTCCTGCTCGATGAGCCGGAAGCGCTCAATTTGTTCGCGCACCACCTCCAGCTTGGCGTTGGCCTGGGCGATCTTGCGGTCGAAGGTGGCCACCCCCGCCAATTCGTCGAGGATCTGCCGCCGCTCCTTGGAGTTCATGGAGATGATGCTGGTAACATCCCCCTGCAGGACCACGTTGTAGCCGTTGGGGTAGATGTGCATCGCCTCCAGTTGCTCGTGCAGCTCGCTCAAGGTGCAGGGCACATCGTTGATGTAGAAGGTGCTGGTGTAGGGCAGGGAATCGGGATCCTCTCCCTTGCCGGGGCTGACCCGCAGCCGACGGCTGACTTTCCATTCTCTCGGCTGGCCGTCTTCTCCCGGCCCCAGATCGAAGGTGACGGCGACGTGGGTCTCTACCCGCCGGTTGCTGCTGAGGCTGCCAGAATGCACCAGATCCGAAAGCCTCTCTGCCCGCATCCCCCGCGAGGACGATAGCCCCAGCGCGAACAGGATCCCATCCAGGATGTTGGACTTGCCGGAGCCGTTGGGGCCGGAGATGACCGTAAAACCCGGCAACAGGGGCAGCGAGGTCGTGCTGCCAAAGGACTTAAATCGGGTCAGCTCGATCCGCTTGATGTACATCCCGCCCCATATCTAGCGCAGCCAGCAGCAGATGATGGCACCAGGCTAGCACGGGTAGCGCAGCCTGCCCAGCTTCTAAGAAGGCTCAGGATCTGGGCTCGGGCTGACGAGCAGATCGGCCTTTTGCAAAAGACGATGCACCTCTGCCTGTAGCTCTGGCCACTTATAGGTGAGCAGGTTGGGCTTGGAGATGAGCAGTAGCCGGTATCCGGGTTTCAGGTTTGGGCACAGGGGCCGCAAGATTTCTCGCAACCGGCGTCGCAGCCGATTCCGCTTGACAGCAGATTTGCTCACCTTTTTCCCGATCACCAGCCCCACCTGGCTGGGGATCCCTTCGCACCCCGCCGGCATCGGCTGAAACAAAAGGATCAAGCCTGCACCGGAACGGCGCTGCCCCGCCTGGTAAAGCGCCTGGAAAGCTCGCCGATCTCGCAAGCGATAAGGAGCAGGCAGCATTGGGCACTGAAAGGGAATCCCAGGCAGGAGTCAACCCGTCTTGGACGCCGACACCCCAAGAGTTTGAGATGGGATCGGCTCTGCTAACCCTTAAGAAACCGCCAGGCGATAACGCCCCTTGGCCCGCCGCCGCCGCAAGACCTGCCGCCCGCTTGCCGTGCGCATCCTGGCCCGAAACCCAGAGACGCGAATGCGTCTGCGATTGGTGCCACGAAGGGTACGCTGAGTCATGGTGGAGACCAACTCATCCTGTCAACAAGGCCTGCTGCGACTGGCGAGGGAGAAGCCCAGTTCACCGGCAGACAATTAGCAAAGCTTTATCGTAGCAGACTCGACGGAAAATCGCTAGATTGGCCGCCTCACGCCGAGCAGCTAAATTGGGGATCCTACAATCCCAGTCGAGAGAGCAGAGGCACCGGGTTGGCGCCCCTGTCTTTGCTGGGCTTTGGCTGTGTCGCTTTGGGTGTGTGGTGTGGACATCTCCCTAGATCGACTCTGGGACGAAGCTTTGGGGCATCTACAGGTGCAGCTCAGCCGTCCAACTTTTGAGGCTTGGATCAAGACGGCGCGAGCTGAATCCTTGGTGGACAACCGCCTCACCATCTCCACTCCTAGCGAATGGGCGCGGGGCTGGCTGCAAAAGCACTACGCCTCCACCATCACCGAGGTGGTGCAGCGGGTGGCCGGAATCCCTTTGCAAGTGGAGTTTTCCGTCGCTCCCCAGGCTTTGGTCGAGGAAGAAGCTCCTTCAACGGCTGTGGCCTCAACCTCCCGCAAGGCCGGCAGTTTTCCTGCTTCCGCCCCCTTGGGGCTGGAGGTGAGCGGCAGCCTGCCCATGCGAGCCCCGGATCTCAACCCCAAGTATTCCTTCTCGCGGTTTGTGGTCGGCCCCAACAACCGCATGGCCCATGCAGCGGCTCTGGCCGTGGCCGACAAGCCTGGGCGGGCCTACAATCCCTTGTTTCTCTGCGGCGGGGTAGGGCTGGGCAAAACCCACCTGATGCAGGCCATCGGCCACTACCAACTGGAGGCGAATCCGCGGGCCAAGGTCTTTTACGTGTCCACCGAGCGCTTTACCAACGATTTAATCGATGCCATCCGGCGAGACAGCATGCAGTCTTTCCGGGAGCACTATCGAGATGTGGATATTTTATTGGTGGACGACATTCAATTTATCGAAGGCAAAGAGTACACCCAAGAGGAGTTTTTCCACACCTTTAATACGTTGCACGAGTCGGGCAAACAGATCGTGCTAGCTGCCGACCGCTCCCCTCACCTCATCCCTCGGCTGCAGGAGCGGCTCTGTTCTCGGTTTTCGATGGGCTTGATTGCGGAAATTCAGCCGCCGGACATCGAGACCCGCATGGCCATTCTCAAGAAAAAAGCCGAGTACGAGGGGATGATCCTACCGCCTGAGGTGATCGAATACATTGCTACCACCTACACCAGCAACATTCGCGAGCTGGAGGGCGCCCTCATCCGTGCCGTTGCCTACGTCTCCATTTCTGGCCTGCCGATGAGTGTGGAGACGATTCAGCCCATTCTCAACCCCCCCAGCGAGCCCAAGGAGATCACGCCCGACATGATTATTGACGTGGTCTGTGAAGAATTCGGCGTCGACCGAGAAAGCTTATTGGGATCCTCTCGCAAGCGGGACATCAGCCAGGCGCGGCAAATTGCCATGTTTTTGATGCGTCACCATACCAATCTTAGCTTGCCCAAAATTGGCGATTACTTTGGCGGGAAAGATCACACCACCGTTCTCTATAGCTGTGAAAAAGTTAGCCAGTTGCAGCGGGAAAATCTGCAATTTGAGCGGCAACTGCAAAACCTGGCCCAGCGGCTGCGAGTCATGGCCAACAGCCGAAACCGCTAGTCTTTGCCTTGCCATTGTTGAACCGTCCTTGGGGTGTCATCCTACGCTGCTGAGAGCCGCGGCGCCCGCGAGCTGGCGTGAAAGCTCCTATTGGAAGCAGCTACAGTTAAGGACGGGAGGGGCGGGGGTTGCAGGTGGTAGGGCAATCTGGCAAAGGACTTTGCTTGGGTATGCTGCTCCTTGGGGCTGGGCTGATGCCAGCATGGCCGGCCTGGGCCCATTCGACCCAAGCGGGCCGCAAGGAAGCAGATCCGCGGCCAACCGCGCTCTCAGGCGTTTTAGATCTGGGGCTGGATAGCCAAATTGTGGAGGATAGCCCCGTGTTGCGCCGCTGGCTGCAAAGTCCGCCCAATCTCCTGGAAGAAATCCGCAATACTCCCGTCTTGCCCACCCGTTTGCAGGCGGGTTTCGAGTCGGCTTCTGAGTGGCGAATCAGCCTGCAGGACTTGCGCCTGGGAGATCGCCTCACCCTCAGCGGCGACTATCGCCAATCTTCTGAGAACCCAGAAATCCGCCAGTACGGGTCAGAGGTGCGCTACTTTCTCGCCCCTATGGGCTCCCGCTTGAACCTGGCCCCCCAACTGGGCTATCGAGCCTTGGAAGAAAAAAACCGCCGCCTCAGCGGGGTGAGCTATGGGGCCTTTGTTGTTTTGGCCCTGGCTCCCGGAGCCGCCGACTTGACTGGCAGCTACACTTGGGTGGCCCCGCAGGAGCCGGAAGAAGGACAGGCCACCCTAGCGGAGATCACCGCCGCCTACGCCATTAGCCCTTCCCTTCGTCTTGCTGCCCGCTACAGCCTGCGCCACTCCACCTTGGCGCGGGAATCCAGCTTTGGCGTTGGCCTGGAGTGGATCCCCTAGAGGCGCACTGCCTGCACAAAAGCCACCCAGCCGAAGCTGAGATAGCGCTCCAAGCGCAACCCCACCTGGGCAAAGTGCCAGCGCAACTGGTCTGCGGAGAAAAAGCGAAGGCCGGTCGCCTCCAGCAACTGCTGCACCCTCTGCCCCCATCCCTGCACCTGCTGGCTGTGCATCGAGACAAACACCCCTCCCGGTTTCAAAACACGGGCCACTTCCCGCAGACAGGGATCCAACGGCACCTCGTTCAGGGTGGCGCCGCTGATCACCGCCCCAAAGGCTCCAGAGGCCAGGGGAAGCTGCTCCGCCCGGGCTCGCACCAGGCTGTAGCGCTGCCAGTGGGGCTGGGCCTGCTGGGCCGCCTCCGCCAGCACTCCCGTCGCGTTGTCTAGGCCGATCACCGTCCGCTGCGGATCCCTGGCCAAGAGGAGGCGGCTCCAGTACCCCCCTGCCGTGCCCAAATCCAAGACGGGATCTGCCTCCCCCACCAGTTCCGCCAGCAATTGGCCTTCCCGCTCGCTGCCGAAACGCTCCCCCGACAACAGCGACAGCGCCCAAGGCCGCCAGAGGCGATCGTAGCCCCAGGCAAACCCGGGCAGATGGGCAATGGCCTGAGCGGGAGTGAGCGGCAAGTCCCGCGCGGCGGCCAAAAAATCCACCGCTCCAAAGGCGGTGATGGGGTAGATCTGGCCGCAACGGGGACAGTAAACCCGATCCGCCGCGGCTCCCGGCTCACGTCCCGGTGGCAGGTTCAGCCCTTCCTGACCACAGCTCAGGCAGCGGTAGAGGTGAACCGGCAAGGCAGAGAGAGAAGAGAGCATGACACAACCTGACGACAGCCGCAAAACAAAAGGGCAGTTGCCGGGCGCCGGCCCCAACAACCACCCTCCCAGGTTAATCAATCCCGCAGCGAGAGGGGATCCCTCAAGCCGTCTTCGGGCTGGGCAAGCCGATCTTCTCGGGGATGGGCACGTATTCTGCCACAATGGCCCGAAACTCGTCCCCATCTAGGGTTTCCCGTTCCACCAGGGTGTCGGCCAGGCGATCCAGCAGCGCCCGGTGCTCCAGCAGGATTTGCTTCGCTCTTTGGTAGCAGCTCTCCAGGATTTGCCGCACCTGCCGGTCGATCTTGGCGGCCACATCTTCGGAGTACTCGACGCGGTTCATCCAGCCGCCGCCCAAAAAGATTTCGTTGTTGGGCGGATCCCACATCAGGGGCCCCAGCTCGGACATGCCAAAGCGGGTCACCATTTGCCGCACCAGGTTGGTGTTTTGCTGCAGGTCGTTGCTGGCCCCCGTCGTCACTTCCGAGTAGCCAAAGACGATCTCCTCCGCCGCCCGACCGCCAAAACCGACCACCACCCGATCCAACAGCCAGGCGCGGCTGTACATGCCGGAGTCGATCTGCTCCTCGTTGGGCAGTTGCTGGGCAAAGCCGCCGGCACCTCCGGAACGGGGGATGATCGTTACCTTGTTCAAGGGATCCGCATGGGGCAAGAGGGTCATCAACAGAGCATGGCCGCACTCGTGGTAGGCGATGAGGCGCTTGCTTTTGCCGTCTAATAGCGGCGGCTTGGTCAGGCCAATGGTGATGCGGTCGATGGCGTCGTCGATGTCCTGGTTGGTGATGGCTTTGTGCTGACGGCGGGCCGCCAGGATGGCCGCCTCGTTGAGCAGGTTGGCCAGATCGGCGCCGGCAAAGCCAGGGGTGCGGCGGGCAATGGCCTCCAGGCTGACCTCTTCTGCCAGCTTCTTGTTGCGGGCATGCACGCGCAAGATCTCGTAGCGCCCCTTGAAGCTGGGCCGATCCACGGTGATCTGGCGGTCGAAGCGTCCAGGCCGTAGGAGCGCCGCATCCAGCACATCCGGGCGGTTGGTTGCGGCAATAACAATTACCCCTGAGTTGCCCTCAAACCCATCCATTTCCGTAAGCAACTGGTTCAGGGTTTGCTCGCGCTCGTCGTTGCCGCCGCCAATGCCCGCTCCCCGCTGCCGGCCCACCGCGTCGATCTCGTCGATGAAGACGATGCAGGGAGCATTCTCCTTGGCCTTCTTAAAGAGATCCCGCACCCGCGAGGCCCCCACGCCGACGAACATCTCCACGAACTCGGAGCCAGAGAGGCTGAAAAAAGGCACTCCCGCCTCGCCAGCAATGGCTTTGGCCAAGAGGGTCTTACCCGTCCCCGGCGGCCCCACCAACAGCACGCCTTTGGGGATCTTGGCCCCTACGGCAGTGAAGCGCTCCGGCTTCTTCAGGAAGGTAACCACCTCTTGCAGCTCTTCTTTGGCCTCCTCGATCCCGGCTACATCGTCAAACTTGACGCCGGTTTTGGCTTCCATCTGGAAGCGGGCCCGCGACTTGCCGAAGTTCATCGCCTGTCCAGGACCGCCTGCTCCTCCGCCAGCGCGGCGCAGGAACAAGAACAACCCCCCCAGCAGCAGCACCGGGATGACCAGGTTGCCCAAGATCGCCCAGAAGGCGCTGCCATCGCGGGTGGGCACTACAGCCACCTCGATCCCCTGCTCGGTGAGGCGATCCACCAGTTGCGGCACGGTGTTGGGCAGCAGGTTGACCCGGTAGCGGGTGGAATGCTGCGTTTGTGGGTCAACAGCCGTCACTTCGGCTACCAGGTTGTTATCGAGGAGGCGCACATCGGTAACGCGACCCTCCTCGACATAGCGCAAGAAGCGGTCATAGGTGAGGGCAGAGGCCAGAGCGGCGTGGGCAGGAGCTAGGCCGGATCCCTGCCAGAGACAAAAGCCCAGCATGAGGGCAATTAGCCAGCGCTGGGGAGATAGAGGTTTGTTCATGGGGAAGGGGAACACCTGGTTATTAAAAGTCCTTCAACAAACTTAACCTGTCGCTCCCCCAAGATACAACCCTGCCGCACGAAATGCCCGGAATTGCGCTGGGAAGGGATCCCTGCAATCGGCGACTAGGCCGATTTGGGGGATCCCAGGGCATCCAGGCCGTAGACGCGCCGCCACATTTGGTCGGCCAGAGCGGCGGGCAGCAACCGCATCAGCCCCAGCGCCAGCTTGCCGCCCGTAAAAGCGGTGTAGCGGTCGGAAGGGTGGGGATCCGTCATGGCTCTCAGGATCGGCTCCACCACCTTCTCCACCGGCCAGGCCATTTTGTGGAACGAGCTGGCCAGCTCGGCAGCCTTGTCCAAGATCGCTTTGTAGGGGCCGTTGGGATTGACAACAGCAGCAAAGGTCTCTTCGGCCACGCGGCCAAACTCGGTGGCCACCGGCCCTGGCTCGATCACGATAACCTTGATGCCAAAAGGGGCCACTTCCACCCGCAGGGCGTCGCTGAGGGCCTCCACGGCGAACTTGGTGGCGCTGTAAACCCCACTGAAAGGCATCGACATCTGGCCGGCCACGGAGCTGAGGTTGAGGATGCGGCCGCTGCCCCGCTCCCGCATTTGGGGCAAGAGGGCGCGGGTGAGGGCGTGCAGACCAAACACATTCACCTCGAACTGCCGCCGCATCGCCGCCACATCCACCTCTTCCACCGGTCCCATTTGGCCGTAGCCGGCGTTGTTCACCAGGATGTCCACCCGGCCAAAGCGATCCAGGGCCTTTTGGGCCAGCGCCTCCACCTGGGCTGTATCGGCCATGTCGGTGGGCACCACCAGCGCTTCTGTCCCCTGCTTCTCCACCAAGTCCTTGACGTTTTGTAGCAGCTCCTCCCGGCGGGCCGCCAGCACCAAGCGGGCCCCGCGTTTGGCCGCTTCCAGGGCGACGGCCTTGCCAATGCCGGCAGAAGCGCCGGTAATCAGCACCACCTGATTGGCTAGTGAAAGCATGGCTTTCCTCTCTGCAAACTTTCTTCATCCTAGAGGGACTTCCGGGATCCCTGGAAAGAGGCAGCCTCGCTCCTTGGGCTGCGGTGCTGGGCCGCTGTTTCTAACTCAAGGGGTGCTCTGCCAGATGGATGGATCCCTGCGGCCCAGAAGCTGCTCAGACGGTTTTTCGCGCCCAAATTGCAGGGGGGGTTGGGAAAAGCGGTATGATCGATGGACAACTTGCTGGGACAAACTCCCTCGCTCGAGTGTACGCCTAGTCTAATGTCCTTGCCACAGGTACGAGGTGCAGTGACCGTAAGATATTTCCGCAGGCGGGCTAGCCGAGGCCGATCTTCCTTGCCGGAGGAGCGCTGGGCTCTCGCCGAGGCCTGCTTGGATCGATTGCTCAGAGTGGCGGAAGCCAACCTAAGGGCCAATTCCGAGCTGCGCCAACAGCAGCAGGAGCAGCAACGCCAACTGGAGGCCGAGCGGCGCCACAGCGAAGCCCTGCGCGATGCCACCGCCGATTTGCGCACCAGCGTCATGGAGTTGCGAGAGGGGCAAGCCCTTTGGCAAAACCAGGTGGACGAGCTGCGTACCTGTTTGCGAGAGTTGCTCAAGGAACAGAGCGAGCTGGTGCAGATCATCGCCCAGCAGCAGCACATCCTGAAGGACTGTAAGGAAGTCATCCGCGCCATTTTGGAGCAAATGCGGGATGACCACCGGGACTTCCGCTCCGCCATCGGCATTTTGCTGGAGGAACTGCACCAAACTGTGCGCTGCCTGGTTCTTAAGTCAGGTGGCACTCTCCCTAAGCCTGTCCGCCATCCCGAAGCGCCGGATCCCGGCTCCCAGCCGCCTGATTCTGCCTCGCCTGGGGATGGCTCTCTGTCCTAGCGATCCAGACTTCTGCTTTCCCCCAAAAGCTCCAGAGCTATCCAATCCCGCCCTCCGGCAGCCACTGCGGCCAAAACAGGCGCAACTCCCTAACCTGCTCCCCCTTGACCAACAGGGATCCGCCGCCGGACCGGCCTTGCAGGGGAATTTCCTCAGGAGAGAAGGAGTGTACCCGCTCGGACTCCGCGATCACATCCACTTGCAGATGGGGGTGCGCCGCCAGATCGGGGGGAAAACCCACCAAGCCCACCAAGCCATCCCCTTTGTTGGAGAAGTGAAAGGCCGACACGCCCACTTTACCCTGCTCCAGGATGGGGATCTCGCCCAGGGGTAGCCGCTTCAAATACCCCGACCGGCTGGCCAAAACTAAGATCCCTTGCGGGGGCAGCAGCGCCATACCGACGATCTGTTCTGTGCGCCCCAAACGTAGAGCTGGGGATCCCATAGCTGCCCGACCCATCAAGGGGATCTGTTCGGCGTCCAGCCGCAGCACCCGCCCGCCGGAGGTGGCCAGGACAACGCTGTAGCCTTGGTGGCCGGGATGCCAAAGGGCCGCCCAGCCCAGCTCGTCTCCTTCTTTGAGCTTCAAGACGGCGGCTCCCCGTTGGCTGAGGCCCACCAGCTCCGCCAAGGCCACCCGCTTGATCCGCCCCTGCCGGCTGAGCACCACCAAGCTGGCCTCGCCGGGAGAGTGCTCCGCACCGCTGACGCGAACGGGATCCAACGGGAAGGCGGCAACAATCGGCTCGGGGTTGGGGAGAAGGGTGACCAGAGGCACCCCCCGCGAGGAGCCGGTGCTGAGGGGGATCCCTTCGATGGGCACGGTGAAAGCCCTGCCGCTGGCGGTGAGCACCAAGATTGCCTGCTCTGGGGTCACGCATTCCAGGCTGACCAGGGTATCTTCTCCCAATTCCCGCTGCGCCGGGTTGCTGCGGGAGCGAGGCCCAGGCAGAGGCAGGCGGCGCACGTAGCCTTTGCGGGTGAGTTGCAGCAGAAAGCGGCTGTCTTCGCCGGCTTCGCCGCCGGGGATCTGGGCCGCCTCCGCTTCCAGTTCCGAGGCCGAGAGAATCTGGGTGCGCCGGGGATCCGCAAAGGTTTTTTTCAAGTGTCGCAGCTCTTTTTTCAGGTAATTCAAGAGCTTGCGGCGATCTTGCAGCAGTCCCTGCAGCTCGGCGATGCGGGCCTGCAGCTCGGCTTGCTCTTGATAGAGGCGCTCCCGCTCCAAGGTTGTCAGGCGGCGCAGGGGCATGGCCAAGATCGTCTCCGCCTGCTGGGAGGTGCAGCCCAAGCGGGTTTGCAGCTGGGCTTTGGCCGTGGCGCTATCGGGCGCTTGCCGCAGCAGGTCGATTACCCCTTCCAGATCGGCCAGGGCCAGCACCATCCCCGCCACCTCTTCGGCTTTGCGCTGTACCTGCTGCAGTTCGGCGCGAAACATCCGCTTGAGAGTGGCCTCGCGAAATTGCAAAAAGTGCTGCAAAATCTGCTTCAAGCTGAGCTGCTGGGGTTTTCCCTCCACCAAGGCCAACAGGATCACCCCAAAGGTGCTCTGCAAGGGGGTGAGCTTGTACAACTGCTGCAAAACCGCCTGCGGGTTGGCCTCCCGCTTCAGCTCCACCACCACGCGCATGCCGCTGCGATCCGACTCATCCCGCAAATCTGCGATGCCGCTGAGACGGTCTTGGGCGACCAGCTCGGCCACCTTCTCGAGCCAGGCAGCCTTGTTCACCTGATAGGGAAACTCGCTGATGATCAGGGCGGGCCGGCGGTGGCGTCCTCTGCCCGGCTGGATCTCCTCAAAGCGGGCCACTCCCCGCAGGGTGATGGAGCCGCGGCCGGTGAGGTAGGCCTCGCGGATCCCCTGGCCATCGACAATTTGGCCGCCGGTGGGAAAGTCCGGCCCCGGGATCCAGCGCAACAGCTCCTCAGGGCTGAGATCGGGCTCGTCGATCAAAGCCAGCAGGCCGTCCACCACTTCCCCCAGGTTGTGGGGCGGGATGTTGGTGGCCATGCCCACGGCAATGCCAGCAGAGCCGTTGAGCAGCAAGATGGGCAGGCGGGCCGGCAGGACGGTGGGCTCCGCCTGGGAGCCGTCGAAATTGGGCATAAAGTCCACAATTGCTTCGGAGATCCCCTGCAGAAGGGCTGTGTGGCTCAGCTCCGCCAGCCGACACTCCGTGTAGCGCATGGCCGCCGGCGGGTCGTCGTCCACCGAGCCGAAGTTGCCGTGCCCCGCCACCAGGGGGTAGCGGCTGGAAAAGTCTTGTGCCATGCGCACCAGCGCGTCATAGACCGCCTGATCCCCGTGGGGGTGATATTTCCCCAGCACGTCCCCCACGACGCGCGCGCACTTGCGGTAGGGGCGATCCGGCGTCAGGCCCAGCTCGTGCATGGCGTAGAGGATGCGGCGATGCACCGGCTTGAGGCCATCCCGCACATCCGGCAAGGCCCGCCCCACGATCACGCTCATGGCATATTCCAGGTAGGAGCGCTGCATCTCCCCCTGCAAATCGGTTACGATTACTCGCCCTAGACGGGATCCCCCACCCGATCCAGATCCCAGTCCGTCGAGAGTCAGTTGCTGAGTCATGGCTCATTAGGAGCGGAACGCTTTCCAGGTTACTGTAGCCGTTTCCGCAGCTTTTGCGACCCCACCCAGCCGCTGCCGTTTTTGAAACGGGGGAGTGGGGTGGCGGCTCCGCCGTGCTATTTGACACTCCCACCGCCTAAAGGCAGGGGATTCTTACGCAGTTCAACAACGACCTCGTAAAGGCGCTGTCAAGACGCCCCCAGACAGTTCCTCGAGGCAAAGCCCCAAGGTTCTGCTTACTCTTCTGATGGCGTCAGCGGGACGAAGTCTTTGCAGGTTGGCTGAGACGTTCGGACGCTTGCCACCGGTCGGTGCTCGCCTGGGAACGGTACGCCTTGGTGGCAACTCTTGGCGAGCCACTAAAGTTGCTTACGGGCTTTTCCGCCCTGCCCTCAAGTGCAGGGCTACCAAGCTATCCTTCTCTGTAGTCGGGGTGGATCTGGGTGCAATCATGGCCGGGAACTCCATTCGTTTTGGCACTGACGGCTGGCGAGCCGTGATCGCCGATGGCTTTACCTTCCAGAACTTGGGCATTGCCGCCCAGGCCAGCGCCCAGGTGCTGGCCCGCACCTATCCTGGGGCAGGGATCCTGATCGGCTACGACAACCGCTTTCTCTCAGAAAAATTTGCTGCCCACGCTGCCGAGGTGGTGGCGCGGCTGGGGATCCCGGTTTATCTCTCTGCCTGTGTGGCCCCGACACCGGCCTTTAGCTGGGCGGCCAAAGAGCGCGGCTGCCACGGCGCCTTGGTGATCACCGCCAGCCACAACCCGCCCCACTATTCCGGCCTCAAGGTCAAAGGCGGATTTGGCGGCTCCGTGCCGCCGGAGGTTACCGCCGCCATCGAGCAGGAGCTGCACCACCTGCAACCTCTCGCATCCAACCCAGCCCCCATCGAAACCTGGGATCCCTGGCCCGGCTACCTGGCTCAGCTCAGCCGCTTTGTGGATCTGGAGAAGCTCAAAGGATCCCCGGCCAAGATCTGGGTGGATGTCATGTTTGGCTCTGGCGCCGGGGGCCTCAGCCGCCTGTTGGGGGAGAAGGTGATCGAATTGCAGGCACGTCGGGATCCCTTGTTTGGCGGGTTCCCACCGGAGCCGCTGCCGCAAAACCTGCAGACCTCTGCCCAGATCATCGCAGCGGATCCCGCCCCGTTAAAGATGGGTCTGGTCTTCGATGGCGATGCCGACCGCATTGCTGCCCTCGATGGGCAAGGCCATTTTCTCAGCCCGCAGATCCTCATTCCCATCTTGATCGACCACTTGGCGGGGCGGCGCGGCCTGCGGGGCGAGATCGTCAAAACCATCAGCGGCTCGGAGCTATTCGTGAAGGTGGCCGAGCGCTATGGCCTGCCAGTTACGGAAACGCCGGTGGGCTTTAAGTACATCGCCGAGCGCATGCTGAGCACACCGGTGTTGCTGGGGGGAGAAGAATCGGGCGGCATCGGCTATCTGGGCCACATCCCCGAGCGGGATGCCCTCCTCTCTGCCCTGTACTTGATCGAAGCCGTCACCGAAACCGGGCAAGATCTGAGCGCCCTTTACCGAGCTTTGCAAGAACGGGAAGGGTTCACCTCAGTTTACCTACGCCGCGACCTGCACCTGGCGGATCAAGGTCAACAAACCCGGCTCTTCCAGCAGCTACAGACGGATCCCCCCCTTGAGATCCTGGGGCAAAAGGTAATCAAGCATTTCGATCGCGACGGCCACAAGTTTAGCCTTGCCGACGGCAGTTGGGTGATGATCCGGGGCAGCGGCACCGAACCTCTGCTGAGGCTCTACTCGGAAGCCAGAACCTCAGAAGAAGTGAACCGTCTTCTCGATTGGGCAGCTGGGCTGCTCAGCAAGATTGCTTAGGGCTACAGAAGGACGCCCACGGCCCCTAGCTTGCTTGTGCGCGATAGCAGTTCAGAGCTCAAGCACTTGCCTCGGCTGTCTTGGCCTTGGCTTGGTCAAAAGTGCCTGGCGGCTCGTACAGAAACTCAAACAGGTTGCCATCGGGATCCTTGCCATAGAAGGAGGCAGTGCCATCCCGATGGCTGTGAATGGCCCCTACCGGGATCCCTGCGGCTTGCAAGCGCCGATGCTGCTCCTCCAGCTCCTCCCTGCTGCTGAAGACAAAGCCAAAGTGGGGCCCTGCCGCCCGGTAGCCCGGCCCCAAGAGTGCCAGCCCATCGTCTCCGGCTTTCATATAGGCCCAGTCGGGATCCTTCCAGACGTTGACCATCCCCAACTTTTCGTAGAACTCTACTGCCTTAGAGATGTCTTCTACGCGGACGGCAACATGTCCAAGTTGCTTCAGTGCCATGCTCTTCTCTCTCCTCCACAGAGACAACCGCAAGGGTTTCTCTATAACCCAGCATAGCTTGCAGAGAGAGCCCCTCCCCACTCCCCCGAGAGCAGGGATGGAACCAAGGTCGATTCCAACTTCGTTCGAGGCCCAGGGCAAGCTAATGCCTAAGCTGTTGGCTGCTTGGCCAAGAATCGCTCCAGCTCGCTCAACGCTTCTGCGTCCATTTTGGTCTGCATGGGGCAGAACTTCGGTCCACACATCGAGCAAAACTCCGCCGTTTTGTAGATATCTGCCGGCAAGGTCTCGTCGTGATATTCTCGCGCCCGCTCTGGGTCTAAAGACAACTCAAATTGTCGGTTCCAATCAAAGTTGTAGCGGGCTCTGGACATCTCGTCATCTCGATCCCTGGCCCCAGGACGGTGGCGGGCAATATCGGCAGCGTGGGCGGCAATTTTGTAGGCAATGAGGCCGTTGCGCACATCCTCGGCATTGGGCAAGCCCAGGTGTTCTTTGGGAGTTACGTAGCAGAGCATCGCCGCCCCGTACCAGCCGGCCAAGGCCGCCCCAATGGCAGAGCTGATGTGGTCGTAGCCAGCGGCAATATCGGTTACCAGCGGCCCCAAAACGTAGAAAGGAGCCTCGTCGCATTCCTCCATTTGCTTGCGCACGTTAAACTCAATTTGATCCATCGGCACGTGCCCTGGCCCTTCCACCATCACCTGCACATCGTGCTCCCAGGCCATGCGGGTCAACTGCCCCAGGGTTTTCAACTCCGCCATCTGGGCCTCGTCAGAAGCATCGTGCAGACATCCGGGCCGCAAAGCATCGCCCAGGCTAAAAGAAACATCGTATTTCTTGAAGATCTCGATGATGTCGCGGAAGTGGGTGTAGAGCGGGTTTTGCTTGTGGTGGGCCAACATCCAACGGGCCAGGATCCCACCTCCGCGAGAGACAATTCCTGTGAGACGGTTGCGCACCAATGGCAGATATTCGATGAGGATCCCGGCATGGATGGTCATGTAGTCCACCCCTTGCTGGGCCTGCTTTTCGATGATGTGCAAGATATCTTCTGCCGAGAGTTTTTCGACATTGCCATGGACACTTTCTAGAGCTTGGTAGATGGGCACCGTGCCGATGGGCACCGGAGAAGCTTGGATAATAGCCGTGCGAATTTCGTCCAAGTCGCCGCCGCCGGTGGACAGATCCATAACGGTATCGGCGCCGTATTTAATGGCCAATTTCAGCTTTTCCAGCTCTTCGGCTAATCCAGAGGAGCTGGGGGAGGCGCCAATATTAGCATTGACTTTGCAGCGGGAGGCGATCCCGATGCACATGGGCTCTAGGTTGGTGTGATTGATATTGGCAGGGATGATCATGCGGCCCCGCGCCACTTCTGAGCGGATCAGCTCCGGCGGTAGGTTCTCTCGCCGAGCCACGTAGTCCATCTCTTCGGTAATCACGCCCTGCCGGGCAAAGTGCATTTGCGTAACATTTGCTTGCCCACGACGGCGGGCAACCCATTCGCTGCGCATGGTGTCAACTCCGGTACTCGCTTTCCTACGCTGGTATGACCCAGATCAGGTTCTGAGGATGTAATCTCAGCCTGGGGGCAGCCCCCAGACACTCCTAGCGTGTTGTGATTCTATCACCGAAATTGGAACTGGATTGGAACTTTGGGATCGATATCAGAGTAGTTTGAGACAATGCCCTGGCGCGTCGCGCCGCTGACCCTTCCAGTCTCTCCCCTCACCCCCAGTCCCTTTCCGATAGGAGCAGCGATACGAGCAGTCTGCCCTGGGGAAGGTGCTGCAGCTAGGGGGCAAAAATATCATCAGAAGCATTAGATGCTGGCGAACCCTTCAGGCAGTGGCTTTTTTCTTTCTAAAACGGGCTTATCTGCCTTCAATAACCACTGTGCCCTGGCCGAAAGCTTTTTGAAAAAGGGATCCGAGAGGATACTTTTTTCTTCTAGCTGTGGGATCCACACATGTTGCCTCTTGGGATCGCTTTGGATCTCGATTTTGCTCGAAGTGAGCAAGTGATCAGTTAATCTCGCCGAGATCTCTGACCAGTCGATTTCCTGCCCTAAGTAGAAGCTATGTTGCTCAAGAACGCAACCGATAATCTTGCTTAGGAGATCGTCCTCTACGGGTTTGAAAAAGCAGTTGTCGTGAATGTAGATTTGGTGGACAACTCTATTTCCAAGCCTCTCTTGGTCGACAACAAGAAAGTCTTTGCCTTCAAATCGGATTTCTAATTCATAGGCGACGGCATCAGTTAGCAAATATTCAGTAAAATGTTTGGAAAAATTTTCTCGGCAAAGTTTCTGAATAGGAGACTGTTCTAGGCATCTTACACGATCCGATAGTCCTTCTAAATCTGGAGAGCAGGCCAGCAATAAAACATTATCCTGATACTCTCCATAAATCTTTGAATACCAGATCGCGCCGACGTTTTTAAATGGCTCTAAAATGACTCGCAAAGACACACTTGCGCCGCTGAGAGATAGGTTGGGGTAGCTAAGCTGGGTGAGCCGTTGCCGCGACCACCAGTCTTGAAGCTGCAGGTCGATCATGGGATCCCGCCCAGCCAGCGCCGCCAGCTCCACCAGGGATCCCCTCTCTTGCTGGCCCTGAACAGCTCGGCCACTTCTTCGCCGCTGGGCCGAGCCCTAAAGGTTTTGAGGACGCTGTAGAGGCCGGGCTCTTCCTGCTGCCACACGCTCCAGGGATCCGGGTAGGCGCGAAACAGGGCTCCTTCTACCAGCGAGCGCAGGTAGTAGCTGGTCTCAAAGGTGCTCAGGAAGCGTTGCCGCAGCCGGCGCCCGGCCAACCCCACCCCCACTGCGGCGGCATCCTGAAGTTGCGGGTTGAGGAGAACGACGGGCTTGGGATCCCGGCCTTTGGCCGCCAGCCCAGAGGGATCGCCGCCGCTCACCAACTGGCAAACCCGCTCCACCTGATCCAGGCTGTAAACCGCCGGCATCACGAACAGGACACTTTGTTCTGGCGTAGGTTGGGTGCGGGCAGTCAGGCTCTGCAGTTGGATCCCGTCGGGGAGGGATCCCCATTCCCGCTGGGCCAGGGCCGCTCCGCCGGCATCGCTGAACAACACCAAAGCCGGTGGCGGCACCAACTCCAAAAATGGACGAGCCAAGACTTCCGGCTTGATGTCGGGGGCCAGGATCTCGATGAGCAAGCGGCGGTATCCCGCTTGCAGGGCCAGGCGTGTGGCCTGGATGGCCTGCTCGCAGGCTTGGGCCAGATCGCCGGGCAGGTGGGGAAATTGGGTCAGTTGCAGTTGCTCGGCCACAGTCCAATCCAACTTAGATTCAATAAGATTCAAAAGACGCTCAGCCGGATAGGTCTTCCCAAGCTCTGTGGGTAAGCAGCTCCTCCAGCACCCGCACCCCCCGCAGTTGGTTGGAAAGGGGCAGGTGGCCCTTGGGAGCGGACAGATCCCAGGTGAACTCGTCGGGATAGCGAGTCCAGTGGTAGCCTTGCTTCCAGCCAATCAGCGGCCAGAGGCGCTCCCAGTTGCGGTTGACCCCCAGCCAGAGTTGCCGCTGCACCGAGTAGCCGAAGCGATCCCCGGAGGCCGCCCGCCACAGGCCATCGATGGTGCGCAGATCCTCTGCCGGGATCCGGCTCACCTCGGAAAAGTACAGCCAGCCCCGCCGCGCCGCCCCCTCCCCCGCCGCCCGGCACAGCAGTTGCAGGCTCAGCCGATCCGCTTCCAGCCAAGCTCCCGCCGCTAACAACTCCTGCAAAGGCCGGTAGTCGATGTTCAGGGCTGAAATCAGAGGGACTGTCACCATTGCCGTTGCAAAGGGTTTCTTTCGAATTCTAGTCCCTGTCGGCCAGCCCCTCAGCTTTCGGGCGGGTACTGGGGCGGATTCCCAAAGAGGATGCGATAGCCAATATAGGCCACCCCCAACAACCCCGCCAGGATCCACAGAAAGGCCGAAAAGGGTAGGTAAGAGAAAAAGACAACATAGACCCGGCGGCTGAGCCAAGAGAGGATGAGATAGACCGCCGCCAAAATGCTGATCCCTTGCAAGGTGCGGAAAGCCGGCACCCGCGAGAGGGGCATGCGCTGCCGTGCCACCCAGATGGAGCTAAGGAAATAGTAGGGAGGCACCAGCAACAAGAACATATCCGCCTGCTTGACCACCGCCTGCCAGCCGGCCGTGTTGGTGGCATAGGCCAAGTAACCGGCCCAGAGGACAAGGCTTGCCGCTGCTAAGCCAATGTTCAAGCTGAGCAAAAAAGGCTCTTCCCACTGCCCTGGGATCCAGTGGCAGAGAACCCAAACCAACCAAGGAGCTGCAAAGAGCAGGATGGCAATCGTTAAGCCGTTGGCGTTGAGCTGGGTAAAAAATGTTTCCAGGGTCATGACGGCTGAGGGGACGGGAGGTCACTTTCAAAAATAGTAGTGTAGTCCAATCCCTCACCAGAATCCGTAAGTAATACCCTGAAAAATTACAGCCAAAACATTGCATCCTCGCTGGGTCAGGGTTTCCGGGCGCGCGAAACGGGATCCTTTTGCTAGGGCACTACTGAGTACATCTGGAGGGATCCCGCAGGGCACCCACAAAGTGATAGGGGGGCAGGGACTCGCTCCAGTCCAATTGCCAGTGGGGGTGTGCTGCTACCCAGGTTTGGGCGAGCTGGGCTGCCGTTTCCCGTTCGGCAGGGGTGAGCAAGAAGTAAAGCCGCAGGACTTCTCCCGGCTGCGGATCCCCTCTTTGCACTGGCCAGGTAGAAGGCCAAAGCTGCTGCAGGGCCGCCAGCTCCTGTTCTTGCCGCTCTTGGGCCTGTCGTTGCTGGAGATAGGCTTGTTTGCGGGCCAACAGATAGGCTGTGCCGCTGGGAGCGGGTTGGGGATCCGGGGGGGGCTGGGGCGACAGTTTTCCTTTCAGGCAGTACTCGGCTCTTCCCCCGATGGCCGCGAGGGCCTGTTCGTACTCCGCCTGCTGGGCCAATAGGTGGGATCCCAGCTTTTCGGCTGAGAGAAAGCAGGTGCCAAAGCGCAGGGGCAGCAGCGGCATCTGGGCAAACAGCCGGCAGATCACCTGGTCGTGGCGCAGGGCAGAACGCAGCAGCACCTCATCCGAAGCCTGCAGCGACGCAGGATCCGGCATCGGCTCCACAGCAGCGGCAATTCGGCCTCCTGTGGGAGAAAACACCTGCAGCGGCCCGCGGATCCCTTGAGTTTGTTGAATGAAATGCCAAAGCGGCGCGTCTGGCATCGGCAAGAAGGCATAGGTGTAAAGGGGGCTGCCGGCGCTCTGTTCGCTGGGTTCCGGTAAAACTGGCATTGGCTCGGATCGAGGCGTAGACTTTTCCTCTCAGTCTAAGCAAACTTGCTGGCGCTTTTTGCCCTGGGGGGCTGCTACTGGCGACCTGAAGATGCGGTAGACTAATCCTGGCAGGGTTTTTCAGGTCTGGGGTGTTCAGGGCCGCAAGGCTGCCGGGGGGTAGGTGGGATCCTCTCTCTCCGTGCCTCTACAGGTAAAACTATGACCAGCCGCTCAGACTTCAAACCCTTGGAAACCTTTCAAAAAGAAGAGATCGAACGCTTGCGGGATCTGCTTCCCGCTTCTCTCCGGGCCTTGATCCGCGTTGTCCCCCACTCGGGAGGTGAGGCCCTGTTGTTCTCCCGCCGCAAGGCCCCTTGGCAGCCGCAGGGCATCATTGCCATCGATTTTCGCCGCTGGCAAGGGATCCCGCAGCCGCAGCGGGATCTGCTGTTTTTGCGGGAGGTGGGCTGGTTCGACAACCGCAACTGGCTACAGCCGGGGTTTTACCAGTCGCTGGCCTTGCTTGGTGGCATCACCACCGTGGCAGAGCTCTCTTTGCAGCACCCGTTTTCTGCCCTGTTGGCGGGGGGCATCACGGCGCTCTCGGTGCGGCAGATCTGGCAAAACCTGAATCGGGAGAGCGCCCATTTCGATGCCGACGAGTTTGCCTTGCGCCGCGCCCAGTTCCGCGGCTACACCCGCCAAGAGGCAGCCCAACACCTAGCAGATGCCCTGGAGCAGGTTCTCAAGCTGGATCCCACCGATATCCTGACGGCACTGCGGCTGCAGCGGCTGAGAACCATCGCCCGCAACCTCACCCCCTCACCTGGGAGCTCCTGAGCACAGGTGCACCTGGGTGATGGCGATCCGACCGGAGAAGCAGATATCGGTATCGGTCTGGGGATCGCGGGCTCGCTCTGCGTAGCGCCCCTGGTAGCGAAACCACAGCGATGCCAAGCCTTCCCCCTCTGCTTCTACGGCGTAATCGAGTGGCAGCGGCTGCGTGCAGAGGGGGCAGTAAACTCGCTCCGGCAAAGGGGATCCCGGTGGCAGGTGGGGCAAGTTGACATTCCAGAAGGAGCCGGCTGGCAGGGGTTGTTCCATCAGCTCGGCCAGGATCTCCCGCGTCCACCGCTGGGCCTGCTCCCAATCGATGGGTTGGCTCCCTGCCCGATACTGGGAAATGGCGATCCCTCCGATCCCACGCAGCGCCGCCTCCCGCACCGCCGCCACCGTGCCGGACAAGTACACATCCGATCCCAGATTCCCTCCCTCGTTGATGCCAGAAAGCACCCAATCCACGGCAGGGGCGAGCTTAAACAGGGCCACCCGCACACAGTCGGCAGGGGATCCCTCGACGGCAAAGGTGCGCTCGCCGCGGGCCCAGGCGCGAAAGGGCCGCCCCGTCGTTACCTGGTGGCTACAGCCGGAAATCGGCTGGTGGGGGGCCACAATCCAGCAGTTTTCCTCGGCAACGAGAGCGCTGAGGGCCAGTCTGAGGTGTGCCAGCCCCGCCGCCTCGATGCCATCATCGTTGGTCAGCAATACCTTCATCTGAATTCCTCTACCGGCAATTCCTGGGTTAGCCTAAATCGCAAATCTCCGTTGGGATCCAAATCTGGAGATCTGAAGTGCAAAGGCAAGGCGGATCCCGTTCTTCTTCTAACCTATCCCTAAGGGGTTGGCGTCTCCTGCGCCGCAGCCCTCGACCCATGACCATGAACTGATACCGGAGGATTGCCATGACCACACGGGTAGCCATCAACGGATTTGGCCGCATTGGCCGGTCGTTTTTGCGGGCGCTGCTCTCCCAGCCGGGGCGAGGGCTGGAGGTGGTGGCGGTTAATGATCTCACCGAGCCGGAGAACTTGGCCTACTTGCTGCAATTTGACTCCGCCTACGGGCGCCTGCCCCAGACGGTGAGCGTTGTGGATGGCCACCTGCAAGTCGGCAGCCACAAGATCCGGGTTCTGGCAGAACGGGATCCGGCGCAACTGCCCTGGAAAGACCTCGGGGTTGACCTGGTGATAGAGTCCACCGGCCTGTTTACCAAGCGGGAGGGGGCGGCCAAACACCTAGAAGCCGGCGCCAAGAAAGTGATCATCTCCGCCCCTGCCAAAGGCGCCGACCTGACGGTGGTGATGGGGGTTAACGACGACCAGTACGACCCAGAGCGGCACCATATCGTCTCCAACGCCTCCTGCACCACCAACTGTCTGGCGCCGCTGGCCAAGGTCTTGCTGGATCGCTTCGGCATCGAGACGGGCTTTCTCACCACCTGCCACGCTTACACCGCCACCCAGGCCATTGTGGATCGCCCGGATCCCAAGGACTATCGCCGGGGCCGCTCGGCGGCGGTGTCGATTGTGCCTTCCACCACTGGGGCAGCCACGGCAGTTGCCGAGGTTTTGCCTGCCCTGAAAGGGAAGATGGACGGCCTGGCGCTGCGGGTGCCCACCCTAACCGGCTCGATTGTGGACTTTGTCGTGCGCACCGAGCAGCCTATCACCAAAGAGGCGGTCAACCAAGCCTTTGTGGAGGCAGCAGAAGGGCCGATGCGCGGTATCCTGGCCATTGCCCCGCCGCACATTGTCTCGGCCGATATCATCGGCGATCCCCATTCTTCGATTGTGGATCTGGAGTCGACGATGACGCTGGGGGATCGCACGGTGAAGGTGCTCTCCTGGTACGACAACGAGTACGGCTATGCCTCGCGGCTGGTGGATCTGGCGGCGAAAATGGCGGCTGCGCTAAAGAGCTCAATCCCAGCCTAGGTCAGTGCGCTCCAGCCAGGAGCTATCCAGGGCAGCCAGCGCCTCAGCTGCGGCTATGCCGGTTTCGGGGTGGCGCCAATGGGGAGCAATCTCGCACAGCGGGGCCAGGACAAAAGGGCGCTCCATCATGCGAGGGTGGGGCAGGGTTAGCTCAGGGCTCTTCAGGATCCGGTTGCCCATTGCCAGCAGATCCAAGTCCAGGGTCCTGGCCTCCCAGCGGATGCGCCGCACTCGCCCTGCCTCCTGCTCGATGGCCAGCAGCGCCCTCAGCAACTCCAGGGGCGATTGGTAAGGGGGAAAGGGATCCAACGCCACCACAGCATTGAGGTAGTCGGGCTGGCCGGGTGGCCCCCCTTGGGCGGGGCTGCGGTAGAGGCTGGAGCGAGCCACCACCTGGCCCAACCTGAGCAACTTCTGCCCAGCCGAGCGCAATTGCTGCAGCGGATCCCCTAGGTTGCTGCCCAGGGCAATGTAGGCTAGGTCGGGCTGCATCGAGGGTTAGCTATTGGGAGAACGGTGGCGGACAATCTCCACGTAGACATCGTCGAACAAACCGGGCAGGGGGGCCTGCGGCTTGTGCACCCGCACCGTCAGGGCTTCCACCTGGGGATAGCTTTGCCACAGCCGCTCGGCAATCCGGTCTGCCAACGTCTCGATCAGCCGGTAGCGTCACTGGGTTACCTCTTCCCGCACCGCCTCGTACACCTGGGCGTAGTCCACTGTGTGGGCCAGGTCATCCGCTTGGGGAACCCAACCAAGCTGCATCTCCACATCCACCACAAAGCGCCCTCCCAACACGGCCTCCTCAGGACGATAGCCGTGGTGGGCATGGAAGCTAAGACCCCGCAGCACCAGCCTAGTTGGGTTCATCGTGGAGACCTGCCCAGGCCGCCAGAGCCGAGACATGAGCGGGGACGTTGTGCACCCGCACCAGGGTAGCGCCCCGGCTGGCGGCAAAGAGGTGCACGGCTACGCTGGCGCTATCCCGCTCTCTAGGCACAGCAATGCCGGCAAGCTGGCCAACAAAACTTTTGCGCGAGGCTCCCACCAGCACCGGGTAGCCATAGGCCACCAGCCGCGGCAGCGCTCTGAGGAGGGCAATGTTCTGCTCGGCGGTTTTGGCAAAGCCCAGGCCGGGATCCAAAACCACGCTGGGAACACCGGCTGCCAGGGCCCGTTCCGCTTGATCCTTGAGAAACCCAAAAACTTCTCCCTCCAGATCCTCGTAGTGGGTAAGCTGCTGCATGGTGCGGGGCTCTCCCCGCATGTGCATGATGATTGCCGGCACCCCCTTCTCGGCACACAGCTGCATCATCTGCGGATCGCGCAGGCCGGTGACGTCATTAATCATGTGCGCTCCAGCCGCCAGAGCTGCCGCTGCCACCTCCGTTCGGCGCGTATCGACGCTGATGAGAATGCCGGATCCCTCTAGAGCCCGAATCACGGGCAAAACCCGGTCGCATTCCACCTCCACCGGTACCGGCTCTGCCCCCGGACGGGTGGACTCGCCGCCGATATCCACAATCAAGGCCCCCGCCGCTGCCATGGCTCTGGCTGCCTGCACGGCAGCTTCCACGGATCCCCACTGGCCGCCGTCGCTAAAGCTGTCGGGGGTTACATTGAGTACCCCCATCACCGCCACACCCCGCCAGGAAAGGCAGTACCCCTCCGGTGTTTGTTCTGCCCCAGGCAGGGGACGGCGAGAGAGCAAGCTGGTAACGCCCATAACTCCTGCAAGCTAATTCGCTGTCAGAGCAGCCGCCCCAGATAGGACCAGCGCGTGCCTAGCTGAATTCTAGAAGTAGGGAAGCGCAGGGGGCAGTAATCTATACAGATCCCTCGCTCCGTTTGTTTTGGGGTATTGCTAGGTGTCTCCCGTGAAGGGGAGGAGTGGCTGCGTGGCGCGGGCCGCGGTTGTGTATCTGCCTTGGTATGACCCTCAGTTGGTTGAGTGAGTGAGGGGAAACGTCACCTGAGGTCGGCAAAAAGCCATACCTAGGAGGGATCCCCTGCCAGCCTAAGGCCAAGGAGTAGCCTTAGCTCGCAGAGGAACCCCTCCCGCTTGAGCTAAAACATGATGTCGTCTTCCGAACGACCCCAGATGCACCAGATGATGGAGGCAAAAATTGCTAGGTAAACCCAGGCCATCGGCCCGTATTGCAGCAGATCCATCAATACATCCCTTAAAGTACTTGTTTATCTAGTCCAATTATTGTGATGTTTCGTTACAGCGTCAACAGTTTTCTCAGGAAAACGGTTGCGTCAAGCAGACCCCTTGGAAGCAGGGATCCCTGGCTAGATAAGTCGTTTTGCCTAGAGGCACTGCTGAGAAACCACGGCTTGGCTGAATAGGCTAGGGAGTCCTAGACATGGAAACGGAAGAGCATCACATCTCCTTCCTGAACCACGTAGTCTTTGCCCTCGCTGCGCACTAGGCCCTTCTCTCGGGCGGCACTCAGGGATCCCGCTGCCACTAGGTCCTCATATGCTATCGTTTCCGCCCGGATAAAGCCCCGCTCAAAATCCGAGTGAATGACCCCCGCTGCCTGAGGAGCAGTGGCACCGGCAGGGATTGTCCAGGCGCGGGTTTCTTTGGGGCCGGAAGTAAAGTAGGTGCGCAGGCCCAGCAGCTCGTAGGTGGCGCGGATCAAAGATTTCAGCCCCCCTTCTTTCACCCCCAGCGAGTCTAGATAAGCCTGTCGCTCTGCAGGCGGCAGCTCCACCAATTCCGCCTCCACCTGGGCTGAGACCACCACCACACGCGCCCCTTCTGCCTGGGCCACTTGCCGCACCTGCTCCACCCACGCGTTGCCAGTGGCCAGCTCCGTTTCCGCTACGTTGGCGGCATAGATCACCTTCTTGCGGGTGAGCAGCCCTAGCCCTTTGATGGAGGCCTCCTCTTCTGGGCTGAGGGGCACCAGGCGGGCCGGCTTGCCCTCGTCCAAAGCGGCCTGCAGCTTCTCCAGGGCCTGCAGCTCTACTTGAGCCGTTTTGTCGGACTTGGCCTGTTTGCGCACCCGTTCTAAGCGCCGCTCGATCTGGGCCAGATCCGCCAGGGCCAGCTCCAGGTTAATCACGCCCATGTCTCGCACCGGATCCACGGAGCCGGCCACATGCACGATGTTCTCATCTTTGAAGCAGCGCACCACATGTACGATGGCGTCCACCTGGCGGATGTGGGAGAGAAATTGGTTGCCCAGCCCCTCGCCTTTGCTGGCGCCGGCCACCAGGCCAGCAATGTCAACAAACTCAATCTGGGCGGGGACGATTGCCGCCGAGCCGCTGATCTTGGCCAGCACCTGCAGGCGTTCATCCGGCACTGCCACCCGTCCTATGTTGGGCTCAATGGTGCAAAAAGGGAAGTTGGCCGCCTCGGCCTTGGCATTTTCGCAGAGGGCGTTAAATAGAGTCGATTTGCCCACATTGGGCAGGCCAACAATTCCAGCTCTGAGCATCGAGATCGCGGAAGAAAAACTAGGGTAATGGAAAGGGATCCGTTGCGAAACTTTAAGGTCACTATTTTGACGTTAGCATTTGTCGCCTCTGGCTGCTGCGTTTACCAAGAGGGCGGCTCTGCGGCAAGCTGGGCAAGGTTTTTGGAGTTGCCCTCAGACCCGCTCCAAAAAGGCCACCCCCTCTACATGGCCTGTTTGGGGAAAGAAGTCGGCCGCTCGCCATTGGGTTAGGCGGTAGGATCCCTCGGCCATGAGAATTTGCAGGTCGCGCGCCAAGGTGGCAGGGTGACAGCTAATGTAGACAAGGCGCTGGGGTTGTCGCTGCTTTAGGATCTCGAGTACCTGCCGCTCGCAGCCGCGCCGCGGCGGATCCAACACCACAATATCGGCAGGAGGCAGAGTTGGCAAAACCGTTTCCACTGCGCCCTGGAAAAATTGGGCCGAGGGGATGCCGTTGAACTGGGCATTGTAGCGGGCCTGGGCCACCGCCGCCGGCAGGACTTCCACCCCTATCGCCCGTTTGGCCCGCCGGGCCAAGAGCAGGGTTAGGGTGCCGATGCCGCAGTAGGCGTCCAGGACGATCTCCTCGCCGCGCAGCTGGAGCTGATCCACTATCCAGGTAAAAAAGGCCTCCGCCTGCTCCGTGTTGACTTGAAAGAAGGAGGTGCTGTCAATCCAAAAGGAAAGACCGGCCAATTCTTCCCGCAGGGATCCCCGCCCGGCAATCACCTCCGTTTGCGGGCCAAAGATGGTGTTGGTGCGGGCCGGGTTGAGGTTGAGACAAACCCCCACCAGGTCGGGGTAGCGCTGCATCCAGCGCTTGGCCCACCTTTCTAGGTGGGGCAGGTCGCGGCTGCAACTGACCAAGGTGAGGAGCACCTCGCGGGTGCGGCGACCAATGCGCAAGCCCAAGTGACGCAGATGGCCCTGGTGGCGGCTTTCGTCGTAGACGCTCCAGCCGGCCTCCTGCAGATCCCGCTTAATTTCCCGCAAGAACACATCCAGCCGCTCGTCCTGCACAGGGCACTGGTTGAGGTTCACCAGGCGGTGGCTGCCCGGTCGGTAGTAGCCCATGCGCAGCGGCTGGCCCTCTGCTTTGGCAATGGGGTAGGTGACCTTATTGCGGTAGCGCAGCGGCTGCGGGGATCCCAAAATCGGGACAGGCTCCGGCAGAGTAAGACCGCCAATTCGTTCCAGCGCATCCCTGAGGATCTGCTGCTTGGTAACCAATTGCTGAGCGTAGCTGACGTGCTGCCACTGACAGCCACCGCACTTGTCCGCCACAATGCAGGCCGGCCGCACCCGCTGCGGCGAGGGAGCTATGAGGGAGCGAATTCGCCCGACCAGATAGTTGCGCTTGATCTCAGTTATCTGAGCCACCACGCGATCCCCTGGCACCGCTTGGGCGACAAACACCACCCGACCCCGCCCGTGGCCAAGCGTATGGGCAATGCCATCGCCCTCAGGGGTTAGGTCGGTGATCTCCAGGGATAGGAGATCCCCCGGCTTGATGGGATCAGGGGCCAGAGAAGGGATTGGCTGCTCCATGGAAAAAGGTGGTTGACGTTCTCCCCAGCCCTATTCGCGCAAGCGGGACAGAGTCCTCAGGGCGGGGCCTGCGCCGCCAAAGTTTTGGTCAATCGAAATCGGGTGAGACCATCCAAAGCTAAACTCGATACGTAAGAAAATCCGGCAACCGAAACAGAGTAATCCCAGAAAACCCAAGGGAGGAACTCTATTGTGGCATTGACCGGGGTGCCTGGGGATCCGCCGGAACCCTCTTTGCCTGGCTGCAGCGGAGCTCGAGGCTGGCCCCCCAAGCTGCGCCCAAGAGCAAGGTGATCAACAGGTGAAGGCGGCCATCCAAGATCACCACATCCAAAAGCCCCGCAGCAAAAAACGCCGTCAAGGCCAGTAAAACTCCCAAGAGGATCTCGTCTTGGGAGCAACGCCAGGCTCGCCAGCCCCGCGCCAAGATCCAACCCCAAAGGGCCAAGTAGCCCAGCAGCAGAGGGATCCCGCCTTCTGCCGCCAGATGGAGGTACAAGTTGTGGCAGTGGCCCAGCAGCTCTGGCGGATCCTGGGCATTGTAGAGGGCAGGAAAGCTCTGCCAGCCCCAGCCGGTCAGGGGCCGCTCCCACACCATCTGCAGGGCAAAGCGCCAGGCATCGAGGCGGTTGGCCGTCGAGCTGAAATAGGGGGCCTGGGGGTCAAAGGTGTCTGCCAACCGGCTCCAGATCAAGGAAGGGACAACCGCCCGCCAGCCGGGCCAGTCCAAAGCAGCGGCCAAGCCGGCTAATCCCAAGCCGGCCAGGAAGGCGAGCCCCCACCAGCAGCGCCGCAGGGCCAGCCCAATCAGTAGCGCCAGCCCCCCTGCCCCCCAGCCGTTGCGGGAGGCTGTCAGCAGCAACAGCAGGGATCCTAACCCCAGCAGCGCCGCCAGCCCTGCTCTGGTGGGGTGAGATTGAGTTGCCCCCCACAGCCCCGCCGCCAAGCCCAGATGGATCACAAGATAAATGGCCAGGAGATTGGGGGAGGTGAAGGCTGCCGCCGGGCGCTCCCCACCGGCCACGCCCGTAATCCAGAGCGGCCCCAAGAAGAGATGCCCCTGCCACCCCCACAGCACTTCTCCCCAGCCCAAGAGCAGCATCAGGCCACTGCCCAGCACCAACACCTGCGCCAGGCAGCGGCGGCTGAGGGGATCCCTCAGCGCTGCAGCAAAGGCCGGCAGCATCAGGAGAAAAGGCCAGTAGTTGAACATCCCCGGCAAGCTCAGCCGCCAGTCCTCCCCCAGCAGCGCTGTCACCACCACCGCCAGGCTCAGCAGGCCCGCCAGCCAAAAGCCGGGATCCCGCCGGATTTGCTGCCAGTAGCGGCCATAGCTTTGCACCGTCCCCACCACCGCCAGCAACAGACTAGGGGCCAGGTTGACCGGGATCAGCGCCGCCGAGCCCAACAGCCAGCCCTGGAGCTGCCAAGGCCGGGGGGACGGCGGCAGGTCTTTAGAGGCAACTGAGGCAGAAAAATTACTCATCGTCGAGGGGGATCCCCGCTCGTACCCGCCCCTGGCCAAAGTAGCGGCCAAACTGCAGCTCGTACACCTCATCTTCATCTTGCGTTTCCACCCACAGCTCGGAGCGGGCATAGCCCACGCACAGCAGCCCGTAGCCCTGCTCCTTCAGCTCCCGCGAGATCCCCATTGCCTCCGGCTGGTAGAGGGATCCCCGCCGGATCCGCACCGCACAGGTGGTGCAGGCGCCGTTGCGACAGGCAAAGGGAAGCTGGATCCCTTGGGCTTCGGCAGCCTCCAGGATGTATTGGTCGGCAGGCACCTGGATGAAGTAGTGGGCGTCTTTCTGGCGGTCGTGGATGTGAACCGGGTAGGAATGCATGGAGAAGAAGGGCCTTTTCCCCCGATGAGGAGACTTCTCCATGATCCCACAAGATTTGAGTGGAGTTGGGCTACTGCCCAGCTCCATAGGATAAGCTGAAGGCAGGGCCCCCAGGAGAGCAGCCTATGCTAGAAACTCCCAATTCCCCCATGCCCTCAGTGGAAAAACTGCCAGCTACCTTCTCGGCTGAAGTTTTTAACAAGCTCATCGAGAGCAATACTGAAACTCGTCCCTGGGGCAGCTTTACGGTGCTGGACGAGGGCCCCGGCTACAAGATCAAGCGGATTGTGGTGCTGCCCAAGCATCGCCTCAGCCTGCAGATGCACTACCACCGCAGCGAACACTGGATCGTCGTGGCCGGCACCGCCAAAGTGACCTGCGGCAACGAAGAGCGGCTGATCACCACCAACCAGTCCACCTACGTGCCCCCCTGCACCAAGCACCGCCTGGAAAACCCCGGCGTCATCCCCCTGGTGATCATCGAAGTGCAAAACGGCCAGTACCTGGGCGAAGACGACATTATCCGCTTCAGCGACGACTACGCCCGCGCCGACAGCGGGCAGTCGACCTCATCCTGAGCCCGTCCTAGAAGGGGAAAACGGTCATCAGCAGCAAGGCGGCCATCAAGCCCAGCGCCACCTGCACCGCCTGTCCAAAGGCCGGATGGCTGGTCACCACTTCGCCATAGCGGCTCTGGAAGCGGGACAGATCCAGGTAGGGAGCTATCCCCCGCCGGAACCATCCCACCACCGTCCCTTCTTGACCCACCAGCCTGCCTGCCCGGCTGGCCCCAAACAGGAAGTTGCCCAGCGGCCCAAACCGAGAAACATAGCGCAAGAAAATCATCCCCGTCTCATCCTGGAACTTGAGATCGGAGCCGAAGCGATAGCCCGCATCCCCCCGCCCGATCACCCGCCCCTCTAGCTGCATCGGCAAGCCGCGCAAGGGGCTGGCGTAGGGGTTGCTCATGGCCTTCAACACCGTCAATGCCGGCGGGTTTTCCAAGCTGGGGTACATCACCGTCATCTTCAGCAGCAGGCCCAAGCTGGCTCCCGCCAGAACCAGGCCGGCAAACATGCCGTAAGACCCCGCCTGCAGAGCGGGGATCCCAAGCACCATCCCCAAGATCGCCCCCAGCCACTCGGCGTTTAACAAAACCACGTCCAGAAGAAAATTGCCGTAGAGCTGCTGGCGGTTGAGCTGCTTGCCCTGGGCCACCACGCTGGCCATGTCGAACTCCACCGGCAGATCCAGTTGTTCGGCATAGGTGCCCAGCGCCCGCACCCGCTTGCCGGTGAGGGGATGGGTGGAGTTCAGCTCCATCCACCCGGCCCAAGGGTTAAACAGATCCCACAAAAACACCCTGCCCACCTGGCTGGGATCCGCGGCCACCCGGTAGGCTGTCCCCGCCATCACCGCCGCCTTGGCATCGTAGATCCCCAAGGCCCGTGTGCCTTCCAGCAGGCGAGCGCTGCGCTGTCGGGTTTCCTCATCCTGTTGCCGCTCCCCTTCTTGCACAATGCCAAAGGCTATTTTCACCAGAGCCCGCGAGAGGGCATTGGGGTTGCCGGTGATTTCGGCGGCAAAGTGATCGGCAAAGTACTCCCGCACCCGCGACAGGTACAGCACCAAGTAGGAGCCGGCCACGTAGAAAAAGTAGGCGACCAGAGCCAAGGAACCTATGTTTTTGCCCCCTCTGCGGTCTCGGCGCGTGTCGCGCAGGTAGACGTAGAGGAGGTAGAGAATCTGCACCAACGTGGAAGCCAGGGTCATGACAGCAAAATCCCAGTGGATCACATGCCCCAGCTCGTGGGCATAGACCGTGGCCACCTCCTCATCTTCCAAGTAGGTGAACAACCCTTCGCTGACGACGATGCGGGCCGTATCCGGCAGGCTGCCATAGGTAAAAGCAGTAGGGTTTTGGTCGCGGATCAAGCCCAGCTTCGGCTGCTTCAGCTTGTACTGGCGACAGACGCGGGCGATCACCTCCGCGCTCTCTGGGCTGCGACGCCCAATTTCCGCCAAGCTCACCCACTGGGTGCTGTAGAGGCTGTGCTGGATCCAGTCCATCAACCAGGGAGACAAAAAGAAAATTAGGGCGTTGAAGGCCAGGGTGAGCAGAACGGCGGAAAGAAAAGAGCCAAAAGAGAACCCCCCTTCCAAGGTGCCGAAAACGGCCAGGGCCAACACAAACACCATGCCGAACAACAGGCTCAGGGTCACGCCGGCGGCCAGAGTGAGGTTGCCAGCAAAGCTGGCCAAAACCAGCGAGACCCCTGTCTGAGGAGCGCGGTACCGGCGTCGGGTCTGACCGGTTCTGAGATTGGAGGTGGCGGGATCCAAGTCGGCCAAGGCGCGGCTGGGGTTGAAGCAATAGCGGCTCAGCCAAACGCTCAACAGGCGCAGCTCGTGGGGATTGAGGCTTTTCAAGGGCTCTAGCCACAGGGCCGCATCCACCGACAGCATTGCCGTCGAGACAGCACCGGGGTTGCGGAACAAGGTGGGCAACAGGGGCAGCACTTCTTCCTTTTGCCCAGCGGTGAGGTTATGAAAACCCAAGACCGCCTGGCGCACCACGCTGGAGGGTTGAGGCAGGTCAGCGGTGAGCAACTGGCGGTCTTGGACAAAGCAATAGCGGCTGAGATCTGGACTGTCGGCGGGATCCCCCCTGCCCGTCGCCGCTTCCGGAGCCAGCCTCACCTGAGTTTTCCAGTTGGCCTGCTGTTGGCCGATGGGGCGGCTGTAGAGAGCCAAGCGCTTGACTTGGGGATAGCGGCTGGGAATTGCCTTCTGGAACCAGGCCGTCAGCCTCTCATGGTCGAGAGCAACGTGAGCAGGGTGGTTGATCATGATCACCAAAGCGTAATCCCCAGGACTGCTTTGGAGGGGCTGGGCCTTCACCTGAACTCTCAGACGCAGGTCTGCCAGAGCTTGCTCTAGCCACTGCGCCAATTCCTGCTCGTTCATGGCCGTCTCCCGGAGGGGGTAGGGTAAGCTGAGCTATTGCTTCAATTGCCAATGGCTTTCGACTTTACAGCGGCTATTCTGGCATTTTCTCTACCAAGGGATCCCCATCTCCCCCCAAACCCAGTACAGAACGCCCAGGGCAAGCATTTATCCAGGAGCTGAGCTGCAGAAATTGTTTGGCTACAAGATCGAGCGCTGTCCCTCCGGGCTGATGCCGATGATGGTGAGCTGGCAATCCAGCACTTTAAAGCCGTACTTTTCAGCCACCTTCTGGCTGATATTCAGGATGGCGTTGTTTTTGAACTCAATGACCTTGTTGGTCTTGACGCACACCAAATGGTGGTGGTGGTGGGGGGCCGGCTGGTTGATCTCGTAATGCTTGTGGCCTTCGGTCAGTTCCAGCTCGCGCAAAATGCCCATGCGCGCCATCAGCTTGACGGTGCGATAGATGGTGGAAAGGCTGATGTTGTGGCCTTCTTCCCGCAGCTTTTTGTGCAGCTCCTCGGCGCTCAGGTGAGTCCCCTCAGGCAAGTTTTGAAAGGTCTGGAGGATGATTTCCCGCTGCCGAGTGGCTCGCCAGCCTTTGGCATTTAGCTCCGCTTTGAAGGCTTCTTCCGTGTAGACCATGATGCCCCCCTCCGCTGTTGGGCAACGTCGCCGTAACAGTCAATAAGTTCTGTAATTGATAATAGCCTCATTTAAGAAGATAGCGCCACTGACTTTCGGCTGCCAAAGGGATCCTGTTGCCTTCTTGAGAAGCAACGGCAGCGCCTGGGCCGGCAGAAGAAGGGGTGCGGGAAACCGGATCCCGCGTCTATTGCAAATGAGCTAGCCTACAGGGTATGCCCAGGTGGCCTTATAGTTCGAGTGAGTCTGGGCTAACATAACTCGGGAAAAGGCCCGCGGCATCCCGGCGGCGTTGCTAAGCGTAGTCAATACGGGAAGGGAAAACAAAGATGCGGTTTGAGCAGCCCAAAACCTATTCCATTTCTCTAACCGGCTGGGGCTTCTGGCTGGGATCCCTGGCCTTGGCAGCTTTGCTGACCCGTGTCGGGCTGGGGTGGCTGGTCGCCGGGTTGGTGGCTCTGTTGCTGTTCTTGCTCTCTCTGCCGGTGCTGGTGCTGCTGGCCTTTCGCTGGTGGGCGCGCCGCTGGATCGCCACGGATCGCTGCCCGGTGTGTGGGTCCGAGTCTCAGGCCATCGAGGGCAGCCGCTTCTTTTGCCCCAGTTGTGGCGAGCCGCTGTTTGTTGCCGATGGCCATTTTTATCGGCAAACGCCCCCCGGCACCATCGACGTGGAGCCGCTAGAAGAAAGCGGCTGGGAGTTGCCAAGCTGAGGGCTCCGCTCTGGGGGTGGGTTGGCGTTTTTAGAGGGCATTTTGGGTGAAAAGTGCTCCGCAACGCTATTGCCAACGACAGCGGCCGGGCTGGCGGCTGGTTGCGATCTGGGGGGGGACGCTCTCGGCGGCGTTCCTTCTGCTGAGCTCAGCTCAGGCGACGGCGCAGGGATCCCTGCAACCTCAGGTGGAGACCTACCTGGCCCAGTTGAGCGGCCGCGGCTTTGCTTCCACGGCCCAGGGGGTTTGGCTGCAGAGGGGCGACGAGGTTTTGGGGCAACATCAGGGATCCAAGGCTTTGCCGGCGGCCTCCCTGACCAAGGTGGCCACCACCCTGGCTGCTCTGCAGCAGTTTGGCCCGCACCACCGCTTTGTGACCACCTACTTGGCAACCGGTTCGCTGGGAACGGACGGAGTTTTGCAGGGCGATCTCTGGGTGCTGGGGGGGGAGGATCCCTTCTTTGTCTGGGAGGAAGCCTTCGCGGTGGGGAACGCCCTCAACGCCCAGGGGATCCGCCAGGTGCGCGGGGATCTGGTGGTGGTGGGCCGCTTCTACATGAACTTTTCCCGGGATGGGGCCCGTTCGGGATCCCTGCTGCGCCAGGGGCTGGATGCCCGCCTCTGGCCCCCGGAAGCCCAGGCGCAATTCCAGACCTTGCCCCCCGGCACCCCCAGGCCGCAGGTGGAGATTTTGGGGTCGGTGCGAGTTGCCCAGCAGATCCCTTCGGAGGCCCAGGTCTTGCTCAGGCATGAGTCGCCTCCCCTCATTCACCTGCTCAAGCTGATGAACCTCTACAGCAACAATGCCATGGCCGAGATGCTGGCAGAGGCGGTGGGAGGAGCGGCCCAGGTTGCCCAAATAGCCCGCGCTGCAGCAGGGATCCCGGCAGAAGAGCTGCACCTGATCAACGGCTCGGGATTGGGGGTGGAAAACCGCATCTCCCCGCGGGCCAATGTAGCCATGTTGCGGGCAACCCAGGCGTTGCTGGAAGAGCGCGGCTTGTCGCTGGCGGATGCCTTTGCCGTCGTCGGCCAGGATGTGGGCGTGCTGGAGCGGCGGCTTCTGCCGGGGATCTTGATCGCCAAGTCGGGCACCCTGAGCGGCGTCAGCACCTTGGCGGGCGTGTTGCCAACTGAGCGGGGCGATATCTGGTTTGCCGTCATGAACGGCGGGGCCAACTTGGCCGACTTGCGCACCTGGCAGGGAGAGTTTCTCAGCCGGCTCCAGTCCCGCTGGGGATCCCCCGCCGCCTTGCCCGAGCGCTGGCTGCCTCGTCCCTTAGATACGAGATCCCGCAGGGAGTCGAGCCCTCGCCTTTGACGGTTTGCCTGGGAGGGGTCGCCTCAGCAGCAAAGCGCCTGGGGATGGCAAACCCTCGCAAGCCGGTTTCAATTCAGCCAGAAGCCGCAGGAGCCCCGCCCCCCAGTCCCCCCGTGTACGGGGGGATATAGGGGGGATTGAGGGGGCAGTCGGAGTCGGGTAGTTTACAGCCCTTCTCCGGAGAGGGTTGCGGCGATGGGGCGTACAGGAATCGAACCTGTGTAAGGCAAATTATGAGTTTGCTGCCTAAACCGCTCGGCCAACGCCCCTTCTTCTTCTACTTTTTACTCTAGCGCCCTTGTTCTTTCCAGAACCGGTGAAAAAGAGCCCCGCTACAGGATAAGCTGCATGTCGGTGGTTAGCGGACAGCAGAGACCATGGCATCAGCGCGTTCCTGGCAGAGGCAACTGGCTTTAGGCTTGGGGCTGACTGCCTTATCCTTGGTTCTCGGTTTGGTTTTTTGGGCCGTTGGGCAGCACTATCTCCCCTGGAACGAAGCCGCCTCTGTGGACTGGCAACCCACCGGCCAGAACCTGGCTCTGTCTCCTGCCCTGGAAGCGCAGACGGTGCCGTCCCCCCCTGAAGCGCCTTCCGCCGTCAACAACCCGCCAGAGGGATCCCCGCTACAGCTCTGGCTTGTTACCTTTTTAACCGTGTTTGTGGCGGAGATGGGCGATAAGACTCAGTTGGCCACCTTGCTCATAAGCGCCCAGTCCAAGTCTCCCTGGGCGATCTTTTTCGGCTCTGCCAGCGCCCTGGTGACCGCCAGTTTGCTCAGCGTAGCCTTAGGGGGATCCCTGGGGCAGGTGATCCCGGCAGCCTGGCTAGAATGGTTGGCTGGCCTCGGCTTCCTGGCAATCGGGAGCTATGTTCTCTGGCGAGAATGGCAAGGGAAGCGTGAGCCCTCTGGAGGAACCGAGGATGGCCTGCCAGGGAAAATTGACACTCCCACCCAGGGGATTCTTACGCAGCCCAAAATGGACTCGCGAAGGCGCTGTCAAGACGCCCCTAGACAGTCCTTTGAGGCATAACCTCAAAGTTCTGCTTACTTCGGACTTAAGTTCCTCCAGGTTAGTTATTGCCGCGCGGGTTTTGCACCGCAGTAGGTTGTTTTCCTGGAGAAGCTCTGTACTAACTATAACAAAGAAGCAACTAAAGTTGCTCAAGGGCTTTTCCGCCGCGTACTAAAGTACGGGGCTACCAAGCTATCCTTTTGTGTAGCGCGGCTCGCAGTTGCATTCTATCTTCTGGGGTGGCACGGCGTCGTTGAACCAAAGCGCGAGGGTCTGTATCTCTGTTAAGCAAGCATGAACTTTTTTAACGATCCGGATAGCGGCTGCTGAGAGGAGAACTGAGGCCCCGTAGAATGAATCCCAAAATTCCAGCCAGGATCTTCGGACATGGATTACATTCGCACCTTTAACGACGATCCCTGCGAGGGCCATCTTTCAACGCCCATCAGTGACTCTCCTCTCACCCGTCTGTTTATCAACAACCTCCCCATTAACCGGCCTGGCCTATCGCCGCTGTTGCGAGGGCTGGAGATTGGGTTGGCGCATGGCTATTTTTTGGTGGGGCCAGAAATCGTGGTGGGCCCGCTGCGCGACTATCCTGAGGCAGCCAATTTGGGCGGGCTGGTCACGGCGATGGCGATTGTGCTGCTGGGAACCGCCTGTATGTCCGCCTATGGCAGCGTTACCTTTGGAAACAAGCCGGAAACGCCGGGCGCCAATCCTCTATCTACGGCCCGTGGCTGGGGGGATCTGACAGCAGGATTTTTCTTGGGAGGTATGGGTGGCGTGTTTGCTGCCTACTTCTTGTTGGAGAACTTTGCCGGGATCGACGCCATCTTTCGAGGGTTGGTGAATTAAGGTTAATTGAGTTGTCAAACTTGTCAAGGCACTGGAGAGGAGCAAGATCATGACCGGTTCTTACGCTGCTGCTTATCTTCCTTGGATTTTCGTCCCCATTGTCGGTTGGCTGCTGCCGGCAGTAACCATGGCTGTGCTCTTTTTGTACATTGAGCGCGACTAACTGGTTCTCATCTCAATGGGTTTCGGAAGAGGGATCCCTAGCTAGACAAGGGATCCCTCCCTTTTTGGCACAGCGGCTGTTTCTGGACGCGCTGCCGTCTTGCCTGGGGCAGTACCCGACCAAGGTTGGGTCTTCTTGCTTTTGGGAAAGGGGAACTTCCAAAGGACTTTAGAGTGGAGCAGGATCCGGCGAGCTGATCCCATACCAACAAGGAAAAGGGCAGCTTGCGCAACCCCCTTTCAACTTTTAACGAGAAGAAGAAGTCGATGGCCAGCCTTACAGCCTTTTAATTTAAAATAGGGTACAGGTATTCAAGAGGAAGGAGAGAAAGGAATGCCGACTCATTCTTTGGATTTGCGGCAAAGAGTTGTAGCAGCCTATCAGGCAGGTAACACCTCCATCCGCCAGGTAGCTAAACGCTTCATGGTGACCAAAAGAACAGTACACCGCTGGGTGCGACAGTACCAACAAACTCAAGATTTAGCCCCTAAGAAAGCAGGCACCAAGC
>Ga0308415_1000016_pt1 | contig 60941 bp, 56 predicted proteins | sample HotsprSampleOS55_FD_203465 | JGI IMG/M metagenome (GOLD analysis project Ga0308415, IMG submission 203465) | Hot spring phototrophic mat microbial communities from Octopus Spring, Yellowstone National Park, Wyoming, United States - 20090730_OS55 ... | reverse complement strand
GGGACGATCGGGCACGTTGACCACGGGAAGACGACGTTGACGGCGGCGATTACGAAGGTGCTTGCCCTGAAGGGGGAGGCGGAGTTCCGGCCGTTCGATTCGATTGACAACGCGCCGGAGGAGCGTGCGCGCGGGATCACGATTGCGATTTCGCACGTGGAGTACGAGACGGACAAGCGCCACTACGCGCACGTCGACTGCCCGGGCCATGCGGACTACATCAAGAACATGATCACGGGTGCGGCCCAGATGGACGGGGCGATCCTGGTGGTGGCGGCGCCCGAGGGGCCGATGCCGCAGACGCGGGAGCACATCCTTCTGGCGCGGCAGGTGGAAGTGCCGGCGCTGGTCGTCTTCCTGAACAAGGTGGACATGATGGAGGACCCGGAGCTCCTCGAGCTGGTCGAGCTGGAGCTGCGGGAGCTCCTGACCTCGCAGGGCTTCCCGGGCGATGAGGTGCCGATCATCCGCGGTTCGGCGCTGAAGGCGCTGGAGTCGACCTCGACCGACCCGAATGCGCCCGAGTACAAGTGCATCTGGGAGCTGATGGATGCGGTCGACAACTACATCCCGACGCCGGTGCGGCCGCTCGATAAGCCGTTCCTGATGCCGATCGAGGACGTTTTCGGCATCAAGGGGCGCGGCACGGTGGTGACCGGCCGGATCGAGCGCGGGGTGGTGAAGGTCGGCGACGAAGTGGAGATCGTCGGCCTGCGGGAGACGAAGAAGACGACCGTCACCGGCGTCGAGATGTTCAAGAAGATGCTGGACGAAGGCCAGGCGGGCGACAACGTCGGCTGCCTCCTGCGCGGCATCGAGCGGGATGAGGTGGAGCGCGGGCAGGTGCTCTGCAAGCCGGGGAGCATCAAGCCGCACACGAAGTTCGAGGCCCAGGTCTACGTCCTCTCCAAGGAAGAGGGCGGGCGCCACACCCCGTTCTTCAACGGCTACCGGCCGCAGTTCTACCTCCGCACCACCGACGTCACCGGCACCATCCACCTGCCCGAGGGCGTGGAGATGGTCATGCCCGGTGACAACATCACCATGACCGTCGAACTCATCCAGCCCGTCGCCATCGAAGACGGCCTCCGCTTCGCCATCCGCGAAGGCGGCCGCACCGTCGGCGCCGGCGTCGTCACCAAAATCCTCGCCTGAGGGCGGGCCTTCGGGCAGGAGGGAGAAGCCACATGGCGAAGAATAAGGGGGACCGGATCATCATCCACCTCCAGAGCACGGAGGGGCCGGTGTACCGCTACACGACCCAGAAGAACCGCCGGAACGACTCGGGCCGGCTTGAGCTCAAGAAGTACCACCCGGGGCTGCGGAAGCACGTCCTCTTTCGGGAGACGCGGTAACGCCAATGGCACGAGCACAACGCCGGCGCGCGGCGACCGTAGCGCCGGACGGTTCCCAGCCAGCCGAAGGCCCGCGCCCTGCGCGGACGTCGCTGCCGCGGCCCCCGGCGACGCCGGGGCCTATCGCGCGGCCCGAGGCGCCGAAGCGGAGCCCGTTAGGCTTCCTTAAGCGGCTCCAGCCGCGGTTCGTGGCGGATATCATCGCCGAGCTGCGGAAGGTGACCTGGCCGTCGTTCCAGGAGACGCGCTATCTGACCATCGTCGTGGCAATCGTCGCCGTGGCGATGGGGCTCTTCCTGGGGGCGGTGGACCTGCTCTTCGGCTGGATCATCGAGAGGCTGTTCTTCTAACGATGACCGACGAACAGAAGCCGATAACCGCGCTCTCCGGCATCAGCCCCGACCAGCCCAGCAAGCGCCCGGCGCGGCGCCGCAAGTCTGAGGACGAGCTCGAGCAGGAGCAGCTCACCGACGAGGAGATCAACGCGCCCGGGCGGAAGTGGTACTTCGTGCACACGTACAGCGGGCACGAGAACAAGGTGCGCAACGCCATCAAAGCGACGGTGGAGCGCATGGACGCCGGGGACAAGATTTTCCACGTGGTGGTGCCCACGGAAGACGAGATTGAGATTCGCGACGGCCAGCGGCGGACCGTGAAGCGGAAGCTCTACCCCGGCTATGTCCTGGTGCAGACCATCGAGCTGAAGGAGGGCGACCCCGTCTCCGACGCGGTGTGGCACCTCATTCGGAACACGACCGGGGTGACCGGGTTCGTGAGCTCAGGCACGCGGCCGGTGCCGCTGTCGCAGGACGAGGTCAACCATATCCTCCGCGCGATGCGGATGGAGCAGCCGCGCGTCCGGGTGGCGTTCCAGCCCGGGCAGTCGGTTCGCATCGTTGACGGCCCGTTCGAAGACTTCGTCGGCACTGTCGATGAAATCAACACCGAGAAGGGCCGCGTGAAGGTGATCGTGAACATGTTCGGCCGGGAGACGCCGGTCGAGCTGGACTTCCTCCAGGTGGAACGCGTCTAAGGTACAACGGTGGGAGCCCTGGGGGCTGCCGACGCCAGAACGCAGCGCCACCGCCCCGGCCGAATCGGCCGGGGCGGTTCGCTTCTGCCGTGTACGACCGCGCCAGGGTCGGGCGCCGCGGAGGGAGAGCCTGCGGTGACCCGGGAGCGCGCCGCGGCTTCCGCCGCCGGGGAGAGACCACCGGGAGACAGCGCCTGCTAGAAGCCTGCGCGCCCTCCGCGGCCGCGCAGGCGCGGGTCGAGGACGTCGCGGAGTGCATCGCCCGCAAGGTTGAACCCGAGCACCACGAAGGTCAGCGCCATGCCGACGATGAAGGCCATCCAGGGGTTGGACGGCCCGTTGCGGCGGCCTTCTTCGACCATTTTGCCCCAGGAGACGCGCGTGGGGTCGCCGAGGCCGAGGAAGGCGAGGGTCGCCTCAACGAGGATGTAGATGCCGATGGAGCTCGTGAAGGTGACGATGATGGGCGCGGTGATGTTGGGGAAGATGTGGCGGAGCATGATGCGGAGGTCGCTTGCGCCGATGGTGCGGGCGGCGAGCACGTAGACCTCTTCGCGGACGGCGAGAACGGCGCTCCGCACGACTCGGGCGGAACTTGCGGTACCCAGGATGCCGAGCGCAATGGTGTTGACGGTGAGGGTGGGGTTGGCCACGACCTGTCCGAAGAGGAGCAGGAGGACGAGCGGCGGGAAGGCCTGGAGCGTATCGACGATGCGCTGGATGAAGAAGTCGGCGAAGCCGCCGAAGTAGGCGCTGGCGAGGCCGACGATGGTCCCGCTGATGGTGGCGATGAGGGCTGCGCCGAGACCGACGTAGAGCGCGGTGCGCGAGCCGTGGACGATGCGCGAGTAGAGGTCGCGGCCGAGACCGTCAGTGCCGAGCCAGTGGGCGGAGGAGGGACCGCCGAACCGGATGGGGAGGTCGCTCTTCTCAAACTTTTCGGGCGGGTACTGGAGGCGGATGGTCGGGTCGACGAGGGCCTTTTCGGCGAGCTCGGGGTCGTAGGCGGGGTTCGTGGCCTTAAAGATGTCCTCGGGGTCGTACCGGTCCACCGCTTCGGCGAAGATGGCGGCGAAGACGCAGAGGCCGATGATGACCACGCCGACGCCGCCGAGGGGCTTATAGCGGAAGAAGCGGCCAATGTGGACCAGCGCCCGGACGAGCACCGGGCGATCGCTGAGGCTGCGCGGCACGCCAAGGGTGCCGGGACGATCGAGGATTGCCTGTTCCTGGGCCATGGCGCTTCTCCTTAGGAGTACCGGATGCGCGGATCGAGCACGCCGTAGAGGAGGTCGATCGCGAGATTCACGAAGACGATGAAAGTAGCGATGACGAGGACGAAGGCCTGCACGACCGGCACGTCGCGGGCGACGATAGCGGCGAGGATGCGCCGACCTACTCCGGGAATGGCGAACAGGTTTTCGAACACGACGTTGCCCGACAGGAGGCCGGCAAAGGAGAGGCCCAGGACGGTGACCACCGGCACGAGCGCGTTCTTCAGGGCGTGGCGGATGATGATGACGCGTTCACGCAGGCCCTTTGCCCAGGCGGTGCGGATGTAATCCTGGCGGAGCACTTCGAGCATCTGCGAGCGGAGGAGGCGCATGACGCCCGCCCCGGAAGCGAGACCGCCGACAACCGCAGGAATAATGAAGAGGCGCATGCTGGCCCCCGGGTCTTCCCAGAGGAGCGGGGCCGAGCTGATGGGGACATCCCAGAGTTTCCAGCGGACCACGTACAGGAGGGCCATCGTGGCGATCCAGAAGTTCGGCATGGCGAGTACGAGGATGGCGAAGACGCGCAGGACGTAGTCGATCAATGAGTCCTGGCGGATGGCCGAGATGATGCCGATGGGGATGGAGGTGAGGATGGAGATGACCAGGGACATCAGCGCGAGCTGGAGCGAATACGGCAGGCCTTCCTTCATGCCCTGGAGGGCGGACTCGCGCGTCTGGTAGGAGATGCCGAAGTCGCCGCGGAGGAGGTTCCCGAGGTAGATGAAGTACCGCTGGACGACGGGCTTATCGAGGCCGAGGTCCTTGCGGACGGCATCGATCTGGGCCTGCCGGAGGGCCGGGTCGGTGGAGGTCGGGTCCTGGGCGGCGATGCGCTGGGCGACGAAGTCGCCCGGCAGCACGCTCGTAGCGAAGAAGACGAGCGTGGCGACGAGCCAGATGACCGGGATGTTGACCACTACCCGGCGAAGAATGTAGGTCCTCACTCTCGGTGTCCCCCTTCTCCTATCTCCCTGTGAACGTGCACTGCGGGCCGAGCGCGGATTGTACCGCGTCTCGGCCCGCAGCGGAGCACCAAGTTGCTAGGCCGGCCGGCCCTGCCAGGTCGGGTCCTTCTGGTCGAACCACCACTGGGTGCCGTACTGGTGCTGCTGGACGAAGGCGACGGCCTCCGGGTACTTGAGGTAGTTCCAGCGGAGGGACGAGTTCACAGCGACCAGGGTGTAGGGGATGCCGGCGCCGTAGTTCTTGACGAGCTCGCGCATGACCTCTTTCGAGAGCTCCTGGCGCTTGGCGATGTCGAATTCAACGACGGCCTGGGCGGTGAGCTGGTCGACCTTGTCGATCTTGACGCCGAACTGCTGGAACTGCGGCTGGCTGGAGTTGTACTGGAGGTAGTTCAGGAGCGTGGGCTCGGGGTCGGACACCTCGGTGATCCAGCCGAACCAGATGTTGTTCTTCCCGTTGCCGTACTCCTGCTTGACGATCTTGCCGGTGATGGTGGCGTAGGGCTCGATCTTGGCGACGAAGTTGTTGCCCAGCACCTTCTTGAGCTGGTTCGTGATGAGGGCGGCGCCGCCGGAGTAGACGCCCTCCCAGATGTCGGGGATGTCGACGATGATGTCCCCGAGCGCGGGACCGCCGCCGGCTTCCCACATCTTCTTGGCCTCGGCCTCTTCCTTGGCGCGGTCCTCGAGGTAGCCGGGGTAGGTGATGAGCTCCTTCTCGGTGATCGCGAACGCCGCCTGGGTCGGCGGGACGTTGCCCGAGAGGACGGCCTTACCCTGGAGGAGGGACTGGATGACGGCGCGGCGGTCGAAGGCGCGGAAGATGGCGCCGATGAGGTTCGGGTTGTTCCAGGGCGCTGCCCCGCCGTAGTAGGTGCCGGCCTGGGGGTTGCCGCTGAAGATTTTGACCTCGTGGATCTTGCCTTCGTAGCGCTTCAGGAGGTCCTGGATGACCTGGTTCTGGGTCGGGGTGAAGGCATCGAGCTGCTTCTGCTCGAAGGCGGCCTGCTGGGCCGACTGGTCGGTGAAGAGCGGGAGCCACTTCACACCGTCCCAGTTGACCTGGGCGTGGAACTTCTCGTGGCGGACCCATTCGGAGTCGCCTTCAGCGGACCACTTCTTCAGGACGAAGGCGCCGGTCCCGATGACGAGGTCGGCCTTCATGTTGGCGTAGTCCTTTTCGAAGGCGCGGACGGCTTCGGGGGCCTGGACCTTGGCGTAGGAGCCGGCGAGGGTCGTGAGGAAGAAGGGGTCGGGCTTCGAGAAGGTCACCCGGACGGTCCGTGCATCGACGACCTCGACCTTGTCGACGTTCCGGAACGCCGACTTGCGGTAGAAGTTCGGGTCTTCGGTGCCGTCGAGGAGCTTGCCGTTCTTGTTGCGGTTGATGAAGAACGCGACGTCTTCGGCGTTCGCCTGGCGGCCGTTCACGGGCGGCTTGTCGTGCCAGAAGACGTTGGGGCGGATGGTAAAGACGATGGTATTGGGGTCGGGCTGCTCCCACTTCTCGGCGAGGCCGCCTTCGAGCTCGGCTTTGGTGAAGCTCTTCCACTGGGTGACGCCGAGGTTGGTCATGCCCATGAGCCAGGCGACCGGCGAGAAGCGGCTGCGGTCGACGTCGAAGGTGTCCCACGTGTTGTTGGCGGAGACGAAGCGGGCGACGCCGCCCTTCTGCGGGGTTTGCGCCGCAGAAGTCGGGCTTGCGGCGGGCGACCCGGAACCGGCGGGCGCGGTCGAGGAGCCGCTGCCGGTATCGTCGTCATCGTCGCCGCAGCCGACGAGGCCGAGGGCTGCCGCGCCGATGCCGGCGGTTGCGGCGCCGCCGAGGACACGGCGCCGGCTAATGCCCTGGCGGGCCAGCTTTCTGGTCCAGTAGTTATCGGACATCGAGATGTGAAATCCCCCCTTGCTGGTGTCGCCCCACCTCGATGGAGTCCATCGACTCCATCAACAGGGAGGGGCGATTCGGGGAGTATACGCACGAGGGCCGTTCGGGGAAGTCATCCTTCCGGTAAATCGAGGTTTACCGGAGGCGAAGGTTTTACCGGGGGCGAAGGATCTGCCGGGCGGCGGGACCGTGATTGTTCGAGAGGCGGGGCGGCGCGATACTTGGTAGTTGGCCCGCTCTTCAGGGGCGGGACTCGTGGAGGCGCGACCTGCGCCGCTTGGACACAAGGAGACTCCATTGGCGAAGAAAGTCCGGGCAGTGTTGACACTGCAGCTGCCCGCCGGGAAGGCGAACCCGGCACCGCCGGTCGGCCCTGCGCTGGGCCAGCACGGCGTGAACATCATGGAGTTCTGCAAAGAGTACAACGCTCGGACGCAGGACAAGATCGGGCTGATCATCCCGGCCCAGCTGACGGTCTATGAGGACCGCTCGTTCACCTTCGTGCTGAAGACGCCGCCGGCGGCCGACCTGCTCCGGCGCGCGGCCGGCATCGAGAAGGGGAGCGGCAACCCGCGGCTCAACAAAGTGGGCCGGGTGACCGTCGAGGACATCCGCAAGATTGCGGAGACCAAGCTGCCGGACCTGAATGCGAACACCGTCGAAGAGGCGATGCGCATCATCGAAGGGACGGCGCGGAGCATGGGGATCGAGGTGGTCGACTAATGCCGAAGCATGGGAAGCGGTACCGCGAAGCCGCCGCCAGGGTCGACAAGTCGCGGTTCTACGGTGTTGACGAAGCAATTGCGCTGGCGAAGGAGATCCACCCGGCGCGGTTCGACGAGACAGTGGAGCTCCACATCAAGACGGGACTGGACCCGCGGCACGCGGAACAGCAGATCCGCGGGTCGACGGTGCTTCCGCACGGGCTTGGCAAGGTGATGCGCGTGCTCGTCTTCGCTGAAGGCGAGGCCGCCGCAGCCGCCCGCGAGGCCGGTGCGGACTACGTCGGGAGCGATGACCTCATCAAGCAGATCGAGGGCGGGTTCCTCGACTTCGACGTGGCCATTGCCACGCGCGAGATGATGGGCAAGGTGGGCCGGCTGGGCCGCATCTTGGGCCCGCGCGGCCTCATGCCGAACCCGCGCTCCGGGACGGTTGTCGGCGCGGAGGACATCGCGAGATCGGTCCAGGAAGCGAAGCAGGGCCGCGTCGAATTCCGACTCGACCGCCTCGCGAACATTCACGTTCCGCTCGGCAAGGTGAGCTTCGAGGACCACAAGCTGAAAGAGAACATGGCTGCCCTGATCGAGGCGGTGAATGCTGCCAAGCCGAAGGAGGCGAAGGGGCAGTACATCCGGAGCGCGACGCTTACGACGACAATGGGGCCGGGGATTCACCTCGACCTTGCGCAGACGCTGTCGCTGAAGCTCACGTAGACGGGAGGGCGCCCCGGGCGGGAGCGCCTTCACCGACGAGGAGGCCCCGGCCATTCTGGCCGGGGCCGTTTGCTTTGGCTACCGGGGGCGGCCCGTCAGTGCGCCGGAGCTGCGTGGCCGCCGTGGGCGTCGCCGTGGCCGTGGGAGTCGTCATCGGCGGGCAGGTCGCGCGAGCGCATGATGGAGATCGGCGCAACCCATTCAGGGTTCTCGGGGAAGCCGCCGACCTGCCGCTTGAGGAGGTACAGCACCCCGAGCACCACCGCAAAGACGCCGACGCCGGCGAGGGACCACAGGATGGTGGGGAGGACATCGATCCCGCCGCCCGCCTGGGCCATGGGGTCCGGCGAACCGTGGCCGTCATCAGCGAAGGCCGGGGCAACGAGGGCAAGGGCGAGGGCGAAGGAGAGGAGGAATGCGGAGATGAGGCGCGTCTTCATCGGTGTGGAGTGTAGCAGGGCGGGGAGTGTGGGCCAGCGCGCGGGGCATAAGAATAGGGCCGGTGGATGTGTGGAGCGGACACGACATCCAGCGCGACCCACCTATTGTTTAGCACCTGCTAAGCCCGGGACGCAAGGGCCCGGGCCGGAAAATTTCTGCTGATAACGAAATGTTGATGTTTCGCGACGCTCGGCCGCGGCTGCGGGGCCGAACGGCCGTCGGCAGGCATGCCGGCGACGGGCAGGATCGGCGCAGCCCGATTGGTGGAGGTATGGACGATGCGCGCACTCGTTCCACTCGATGGCAGCGACACGGCGCTGGCGATTCTGCCGGCGGTGCGCCGGCTGGCGGAGATGGCGCCCGGGATCGAACTGCACCTGGTCACCGTGCTGGACCCCCAGGCCGTGCGGGGACGCATGGAGCGGCCGGTCACGGAGCCGCTCGGGGCGGCGGTTGGGACCGCAACCATCCGGATCCCGGCCCCGCGGCTCATTGAGAGCCACGGGGAAGCGATCGCCCGGAAGTCGACCGAATGGCGCGAGAAGCTTGAGGAGATTGCCAGGCGGGAGCTGCCCGGGACGGACACCCAGGTCCACGTCGAGTGGTCCCACCACACGGCGAAGGCGATCATCGAGCTGGCGAACGAGCTGGACGTCGATGTGATCGCGATGGCCACCCACGGGCGTTCCGGGCTCTCGCACCTTCTTGCTGGGAGTGTTGCCGAGGAAGTGATCCGCGACGGCGGCCGGCCGGTCCTGGTGGTGCGGGGGAAGTAGGCGACCTCAGCCAAACTGGCGGGCGGCCGTTGTGCCGGAAACGCCGGCGACGGACGGAAGCCGGGGTCAGATGGTGCTGATGGCGCGCTCCCGGTCGAAGGCCCGCACGACGACCCGCCAGAGGGCGGCATCGATGGCCGCGAGGACACCAGCCATAGTCGCCCAGGCGGCGAGTGTGGGCTCGATGGTCCGGGTAACGACGAGGAGGACTGGGAGCATCGAGGGGAGGAGGATGAGGCCGCTGAGGTGCTCAGCGATGCGCACGTCCTTTGAGCGGGCGGAGAAGAAGAGCCCGGTCAGGGTCGAGAAGAGCGCGAGGAGCGGGGCCGCGACGAGCATGCCGAGGGGCCAGGCCGGGTCGAGCGCCGGCCCGCGCACGGGAGGTTCGACGACCGCGGCCACGATGGCCATGTACAGGATGAAGATGCCGAAGGAGGCGGCGAGGGTCGGCACGAGGATGGCGACGACCTTGCCGACGAGCAGCTGCCGGTCGGAGAGGGGGAGGGTGAGGAGGGGTTCGAGCGTGCCCTGGTCGCGCTCGCCGATGATGCCGTAGGCGGCCATCGTGGCGGGCATGATGACCGGCGCGAGGAAGAAGCAGAACATCGCCTGTCCGACGGCGAAGTCGGGGCCGCCGATCGCCCGCGCGGGGTCGTAGAAGAGCAGGTTGAGCACGGGGAGCACGAGGAAGGCGACCGGCAGGATGGTGGCCGTCAGGACGATCATACGGTGGCGCCGGAGTTCGCGGAGCTCCTTGCGGGCGAGGGCGCGGACAGGCGGCTGGATGGTCAGCAGGCTCATGCAGCGAGGCTCCCGGGGAGCGGCTGGCTCATCAGTTCGAGGTAGGCCCGTTCGAGGTCGCCGGCGGGGCGGACGGCGACAATTCGGGCACCGGCGCTGACGAGCCGGGCAACGAGGTCCGGGGTATCGCGCTCGGCGTCGAGCAGGCGGCAGCGGACGGCGGAAGCGCTCCACCAGACCTCGCGCACGGCCGGGAACGACTCAATGGCACGGCGGACGGGGGCATCGACGACGCCGGCGAGTTCGACCTCAACGATGTGGCCGAGCAGGGCTGCACGCACCTGCCGGGGGGTGCCGACCTGGACAAGGCGGCCCTCGCGGAGGATGGCAACACGGTCGCAGAGGCGCTCTGCCTCCGCCAGGCGGTGGGTGTTGAGGAGGATTGCGGTTCCCTCGCGGGCGAGGTCGCGGACCAGGCTCTCCATGGCCGCGGCCGCGGAGGGGTCGAGACCGCTCGAGGGCTCATCAAGGAGCAGCACGGGAGGCCGGTGGACAATGGCACGGGCGAGGGCGACGCGCTGCTTGAGGCCCTTCGACAGGCTTCCGACGAGGTCGGCCTGCCTGTCGGCGACGCCTGCGAATGCGAGGGCGCGCGCAACGGCTGTTCCGGGGTCGGGAAGCTCATGGGCTTCGGCCCAGAAACGGACGTTGGCCTCAACGGTCTGGCGGTCGTAGAGGCTGGGCCGCTCGGGCATGACGCCGATGCTGCGCCGCACCTCCATCGGCTGGCGGGCGACATCCCACGAGAGGATGCGAGCGGCGCCGCCGTGGGGCTGGAGGAGGGTCGCGAGGATGCGGACGGTCGTGGTCTTGCCGGAGCCGTTCGGGCCGAGGAGGCCGAGGATTTCGCCGCGCTCGACCGTGAGCGTGAGGCGATCGAGGGCGAGCCGCTCGCCGAACCGGCGGGAAACGGCGTCGCATTCGATGGCCGGTCCCGCGCCCTTCACACCGGGAGAATCGGCAGTGCGGTGCCCGTTCTCCAGTCAGCGGGCCATGCGGCCGCCGTCGACGGGGATAATCGTCCCGGTGAGGTAGCTGGCGTCGCTGCTGCAGAGGAACGCGACGAGGGCAGCGACTTCGGAGGGCTCACCGTAGCGCCCGAGCGGGTTGGTGGCAGCGAGCTGCTGGTGCACCGACTCGGGTTCGTCGGGGTTGATGCCGCGTTCGAGGGCACGCATCATCCGCGTCTCAATCGGCGACGGACAGACGGCGCAGACCCGGATGCGCATCGGTGCCAGCTCGAGGGCGGCCGTCTTTGTCATGCCGACGACCGCGTGCTTGCTCGCCCCGTAGGCGATGATGCCCGGCGTGCCGCTCAGGCCGGCGACGGACGCAGTGTTCACGATGACGCCGCCGCCGCCCGCGGCCATGACCGGGGCGACGTACTTCATGCCGAGCCAGACGCCTTTGACGTTGACCGCGAGGACACGGTCGAACTGGTCCTCAGGGTAGTTCAGCATCGGCCCGATCCAGCCCTCGATGCCGGCGTTGTTGAAGAACGCATCGATGCGTCCGAAGCGGTCGCGCGCGGCAGCAACGTAGCGTTCGACATCGGCCGAACGGGTGACATCGGTGGGGACGGCGACGGCGCGCGCACCCATGGCTTCGGCAGCGGCGACGACTTCGTCGAGCGCGGTGCCGGGCAGGTCCACCGCGACGATGCTGGCGCCCTCCTGCGCGAAGCGCTCAACGGCGGCGCGGCCGATCCCGCCGGCTGCGCCAGTGATTACGGCGACCTTGCCTTCGAAACGGCGTTCCATGGGACCTCCAGTGCGTCAGGGTGCGGATTTCTCGAGCGGCTCGCCGAGGGCGACGGGCGATGATGCGAGCGGTGCGCGGCGCTCGCCGCGGAAGAGTGATGCGACGATGGCGGCCGCTGCAGCGAACCCGGCGACGAGGAAGGCCGCACGGACGCCGTCGACGATGGCCGCTCCGGGCAGGTCGGCAAGACGCTCGGGGCGGTAGCCTGCGGAGGCCGTGGCGACCGCGACGAGGACCGCGCTGGCGAGCGCGAGGCCGACGGCGTTGCCGATGTTGCGGGCCGTCGCGACGCTCGCCGAGGCGGTGCCGAGCCGGTCAGGCGGCACGCTGTTCATGATGGTGGCGCTGTTCGGCGACATGAAGATCGAGGTGCCGATGCCGACGATGGCGAGCCGGGCGACGATGCCGAGAGCGGAGGTTTCGGCGGTGATGGTGGCGAGCGAGAGGAGCCCGAGCGACACGAGGGCGATGCCGAGCGTGGCCTGGTGTGTGACGCGGTGGCGGTCGCTGATTCGGCCGCTGAGCGGCGAAAGGAGCAGCATCATGAGGGGAACGGTGGCAACGATGATCCCGACCCGCCCGGTGGAGTAGCCTTTGACCTCCTGGAGGTAGAACGGCAGGAGGAAGGTGACGGCGGACTGGCCGGCGAAGTTGAGGGCCAGGCTGCTGACACCGACCGAGTAGGCCCGTATGCGAAAAAGGGAAAGCGCAACGACGGGGCTGGGCGTGCGCGCCTCGACCCGGAGGAAGGCAACGAAAGCGACCACCCCGGCAGCTCCGAGGCCGAGGATTGGGACGGAGGTCCAGCCCCAGGCCTGACCGCGGTTGACGGCAAGGAGCAGCGCGCTGAGGGTGACGAAGAGGGCCAGGGCCCCGGGAATGTCCATCCGGCGCCCGTTCGGCGCAGGTGCGGGAGCGGAGGGGCGGATGACCAGCCATGCCAGCAGGAGCGCGACGATGCCAATGGGCACGCGGAGGGCGAAGATGGCGTGCCAGGAGAAGGCTTCGAGGATGAGGCCGCCGAGGATCGGGCCGGACATGAGGCCGGCGCCGACGACGGCGCCCGTTGTGCCGAGCGCCTGGCCCCGCTGCTCCGGGGGGAAAGCTTCGCTGACAATGGCGTTGCCGTTGGCAATGGCGAGGGCCACTCCGACGGACTGGATGAACCGCATTACGACGAGCTGTTCGAAGGTCTGGGCGATACTGGCGAGCGCCATGCCGACGGTGAAGATGGCCCAGCCCGCGATGTAGACCCGCTTGCGGCCGTAGAGGTCGCCGGCGCGCCCCGCGGTGAGCGTGAGGCCGGTTACGACGAGGCTGGACACGAGGGCGGCCCAAACGACGGTGTCGGGGGAGCGGTCGAACTCGCGGGCGAGGGTGGGAAGGGCGACGTTGACGATGGAGAAGTCCATCGTGGCCATGTAGGTGCCGAAGGCAACGGCAGCGAGGACGCGCCAGCGGTACTCCACGGGTGGGACTCTACGCGGACGCAACCGGGCCCTCAATGGCGGCCGTGCGCGCGGGGCATTCGACGAGCGGGCAGCGCTCACAGGCCGGCCGGCGGGCTGCGCAGGTGCGGCGGCCGTGTTTGATGAGCAGCATGTGGAAGGTGTAGTAATCGGCCGGGTCGACGAGCGCTTCGAGGAGGTCGTGGGCGCGGTCTGCGGTCGCAGCCGGAGGGACGAGGCCGAGGCGCTTGGCGACGCGTTCGACGTGGGTATCGACGGGCAACGCCGGGCGGCCGAGCGCGAAGAGGAGGACGCAGGCGGCGGTCTTGGGGCCGACCCCCGGGAGGGCGCGAAGCCAGGCGCGGGCCTCTTCGAGCGGGAGGTCCCGGAGGAAGCCGAGGTCAAAATCGGGCGAGCGGGCTTCGACGGCGCGCAGGGCGGCCTGGATGCGGGGGGCCTTCTGGCGGGCGAGCCCGCCGGGCTGGATCGCCTGCATCACCTGCTCGAGCGGCGCTTCAGCGATGGCGTTCCAGGACGGGAAGCTGCGCATCAGGCTGATGAACGCGCGCCCGCTGTTGGTATCGGAGGTGTTCTGGCTGAGGATGGTGAGGACCAGCTCGGCGACGGGGTCGCCGCTGGGCTGAAGGACGGGCATGCCGTAGACCGGCGCGAGGCGAGCGATGATGCTGCGCGGGTCCATCAGCCGGCGCGGTCCTGGCGGGCGAGGCGGCGCGCCGCGATGCCGGGAAGGAGCGGGACGCGGGCGGCTTCGCGGGCATAGGTGGATTCGCCGCGCTGGACGGCGAAGAATGCGTCCCAGAGGTACGGGATGGCGCGGGTGGCGCGCATCCAGGGGCCGGGGTATCGGCCGAGCATGCCGTAGAACATGTGGGCAATCACCCGGGCGGCGCGGAGCTCGGGCATGATTTCACGGTCGATGTCGTCCTGGTAGCCCTGGAGCGGCGCCCCCGAGGAGAGCGACCGGAGGGCGGCCCGGGCAGCGATGCGCCCGGACTCGATGGCGTAGTAGATCCCCTCCTGGGTGAACTCGCCGGCAAGGCCGGCGGCGTCACCGGCGAGGAGTACCCGTTCGGACGCGATGGGCTCGCGGCCGCGGCGGAATCGGATCTTATGTCCGCGGGCGATATCGACGGGCGGGCCGTCGAGCCCGAGACGGCGGAGGTAGGCGGCGACGTGGGACTTCATCTCGCCGGCCTGCCCGGGGGGCAGGACGATGCCGATAGAGAGGACTTCGGCCTTGGGGAAGAGCCACGCGTAGCCCCACGGGCGGTAGCCGAGGTCGATGAACGCGGTGCTGCGGTTGGCGCGGACCCGGGCTGCAGGTGCACGCACTTCGACCTCGTATGCGGCGCATTCGGCGAGGCCGGTCCCGAGGCCGGCCATCCGGCCGACCGGGGAATGGGCCCCGTCGGCGGCGATGAGCAGGGCAGACCGTGCGGTTCGGCCGTCTTCGGTGCGGACGGTCACGCCTGCGAGGTCGAGTTCGAGTGCGCGAACGGCTGCGCCGGGGCGGAATTCTGCGCCCGCCCGCCGCGCGTAGTCGAGGAGGAGGGCATCGAACCGCTCCCGCATGACCATCGCGGCGAACGGCTCGCCGGAGTCGCGGACGAACCGACAGCGGCCGTGGAGGGAGATGTCGAGGAGGGCCACCTCGTCTTCGACGACGGGGTCGATGGGGAAGGGAAGGAGCCGGGCGGTCCGGCGGGGGATGCCCCCGCCGCAGGCCTTGTACCGGGGGAATTCGGCCTTATCGAGGACGAGCACCCGAACGCCCGCGGCGGCGAGTTCGCGCGCAGCCGTGCTCCCGGCAGGCCCGGCGCCGACGACGATGGCATCGAACTGGGCTGGCACACATCGGACTGTACCGGGAGGAGAACCGGGCGAGAAGGATGGGGCTTACTCGGGGGTATTTTCCCAGTCGCGCCAGCTGCCGCGGCGCCCTTCGGCCTCGAGGTAGTGGCCCTTGCCGAGCGGTTTGACGGGGGGCGGCTGCTCGAGCCGCTTCAGGAGGACCCAGACGCCGAAACTGAGGGCCGCCATGACCGACGTGAGCAGCGCGAGCCGCTGAATGCCGCGCGCTGCGGCGCCATCCCACGTGTCGTAGGCCTCGCGGGCGAGTTCCAGGGCGCGGGTGCCGTCGCCGGCAGCGAGGGCGTCCTCGGCGGCACGCAGCTTCGCCTCGGGGTCGGTGAAGAGCATGCCGACGCGGCCAAAGAAACCAGGGCTGAAGGACGCCTGCTTCTCCTTCGCGAGGGCGATGAGCTTCGCAGCGGCATCGCCGTTGACGCGGCCGGTGACGCCCGCGGAAGCCGCGGCGCGTGCGCCGGTGAAGTCACCCTGTTCGTACAACTCGCGGGCCTTCGCGATGCCCTGGCGGAAGGGCGAATCGGCGGGCTCGCCGGCGAGCTGGGCTTCTGCGGCCTGGATGGCGATGACGGCCTGGCGCTGATCCTCGACCAGGCGGGCGGTTTCGGAGAGGCGCGCCCGGCCCCAGGAGACGGCGACGGTTTCGGGTGTCGCCAGGCCAGCCCCGGCGGCGAGTTCGGTGGCGGAGCGGTAGGCGGCGATGATGGTGTCGGCCTGGGCGACCTGGGCGGCGATCGGACCGAAGACCCAGGCGATCAGGTTGTTGTAGATGTCCGAGGGGATGCCGGAGCCGAGCCCGGCCTCGGCTGCGCGGCTGCGGAGCCCGCGGACGAGGTCATGGGCGGCGCGGCGCTCCGCGAGCAGCGGCTTTGCTGTTTCAGGAACGAAGACCCAGTCGAGAAAGAGCTGGTCGAGGTTGCGGTCAGAGAGGAATTCGCCCTGGTCCATGAACCAGCCCTCTTTGAGGCGCCAGAGGGCGGGCTCGTCATCGATGCGGGAGAGGACGGCGGTCATATTCTGGCGGCCGCCGATCGCTTCTTCGTAGGCGAACCAGAAATCGCCGGAGCGGCCATACCAGTAGGCGGCCGGGCCGCCGACGGCGGTGGAGCCCCAGGTCGCGAGCGGCTCGTTGAGGTTGAACGACTTCCAGTCGGTGGGCCTGACGGCGACACCGAGCTGGGGCGCAACCGCGCGGGTCGCCCATTCGGCGAGCCCCTCCCAGAGGAAGGGGCGGGCGAGCTGGGTGTTGCCGGCCCACTGGTGGGCGAGCTCGTGGATGGTGACCTCGTCGTCGATGCCGCCGGTTTCGTGCGAGAGGAGCACCTGCCCGACGCCGGAGAAGGCGACACCCGCGATGCCGTACGCGGCGATGTGGTAGGACTGCCGCATGGTGACGTCGGTGTAGGGGTACTTGAAGCCGAAGAGCGCTTCGAGGACGGGGAAGGCCTGCTTCGCGATGGCGAACTGCCGGGAAGCCCAGTCCGCATCGCGGCGGAAGAACTTCAGGGTCATGGTGACCTGGCGGCCATCGGGCATCGTTACCGGCGCGGAGAGGACGCCGCGGCGGGTCTCGTCGGTGACAGACAGGGCGAAGGCGGAGAAGACGCCGGGGTCGAACCGCTGGCGGCAGCGTTCGTCGAGGGCGGCGCAGCGCTCGAGGATGTTGGGGTCGTCGGCCGAGAGGGCGATGAGAAAGACGTTGCCGCAGACCCAGCGCTGGAGGCCGGCGTTCTTCACCTCGGACGGCTGGTCCTTCCCGACGAGGCAGCCGGGGTCGAGGACGTTGTCGCCGGATTTCGGGACATCGACGAAGACCCACGAACCCGGCCCCTGTCCGATGAACGGCACCTCGATGAGCCCGGGTTCGAGCGTCATAAGGGGACCGGAGGTATTGGGAAGGGTGTAGGCGGCTTCGAGGGTGAGGCGCCGTTTCGGCTGGAGGGGCTCCGGGAGTGTGACGGCGGCGACGGCGGTGCGTTTCGCCGCTTCGTCGCCCGGGTCGAGCGTGAACTGGACGGGAGCGCCGTCGCGGGTAATGGCAAGGCCGTTCGCGTGGGGGAGGATGTAGACGGGGACGGTGGTGATGCCGCTCTGCGACTGGTTGAGGAACTCGACGCGGACGTGGACGCGGACCGTTCCGGCCGGCGTATCGAGGCGGTAGACCGTCTCGGAGGCGGACACGAGCCCCTGCGCCTGCTGGGCGGAGGCCGGGGCAGCGCCAATGAGCGCGCCCGCGGCAGCCCACACGGCAACCAGCAGCGCGAGGACGCGAGTCTTCACACCGGGAAGTTCGACCGGCGAACGACGACGCGCAGGGGGTCAGTTCACGAGAACGCCGCCATCGACCGGGAGGACGACCCCGGTGACCCACCGGGCCTCGTCGGAGGCGAGGTAGACGGCGGCCCAGGCGATATCCCAGGCGGTGCCTTCGATGCCGAGCGCGGTTGATTTGCGGCGGGCCTCGCGGACGGATTCCGGCATGCCGCGGGCGGAAACCATGGGCGTGTAGGCGGGGCCGGGTGCGATGGCGTTGACGCGGATGCCGTCGCGGCCGTGGTCGGCAGCCATGGCGCGGGTGAGGGCTTCGACGGCGCCCTTGGAGGCGGCGTAGGGTGCGAGGCCGCGCCCGCGCTGCGAGGCGATCGAGGAGATGTTGACGATTGAACCGCCGCCGGCGGTAGCGACCATCGCGGGGATGGCGTGCTTGCTGGCGAGGACCATGCTGGTCACGTTGACCCGCATCTGGAGCTCCCACTCTTCGAGCGTGACCTCGGTGATGCGCTTTGCGATGCCGATGCCGACGTTGTTGACGAGGATGTCGAGGCGGCCCCAGCGCTCGAGGGCGCGTTCGACCATGGCCCGGCAGGCAGCTTCGCTGGTGACGTCGGCGGCAAAGGGCTCGGCCTCGCCGTGCTCATCGGCGATGAGGCGGGCCGTGAGCCCGGCCGCCTCGAGCCGGCGGTCGACCAGGAGCACACGGGCGCCCTCGCGCGCGAAGAGCACGGCGGTGGCGCGTCCGTTGCCGATGCCTTCAGTCTGGGAGCCGGCGCCGGTGACAATGGCGACCCTGCCGTTCAGCCTGCCGGCCATGGGTACCTCCCGGGGAATGAGCTGACGGATTGTAGCAGGAGTGGTCTGGAAGCCCGCGGGCTCCTAGAGTCGTGGCGATGACCACGTACCGGTGCGAGGCATGCGGCGAGCCGTTCACGCTTCCGGCCTCGGTCCGGGCGAAGTACCCGAACTGGCAGCCGCGGCGGTGCCTCGCGTGCCAAAAGCGCGCGGAGCGCGGGTCCGCGGCAGCGAGGAACGGTTCGGGAACGGCCACGGCGACCTCCGCGGCTCCCGCAGCTGCACCCGAGGAAGACCCCCAGACGGGCATCTTCACCGACGGCGCCTGCCAGGGAAACCCGGGACCCGGCGGCTGGGCCGCGGTCTTCGTCCGCGACGGCAGGGTCATCGAGGAGCGGCACGGCTTCGAACCCGCGACGACGAACAACCGGATGGAGTGGACCGCGATGATTGCGGGGCTGGAGATGGCGCCGCGGGACGAGCCGATTACGGTCTATTCGGACAGCCAGCTGGTGGTGCGGACGCTCAATGAGTGGGCGAAGGGGTGGGAGGCCCGCGGGTGGAAGCGGAAGGACGGGCCGGTGATGAACCTGGACCTCGTGCAGCGGGCGTGGGCGCTGAAGCAGCAGCTCCCGCTGGTGCGGGTGGCGTGGGTGCGCGGGCATGCGACGTCGCGCTGGAACGCCTACGCCGACGAGCTGGCGACCTCGCACTTCCGGAAGGACGCCTGAGCGGGGAGCCGAAACCTCTACCGGGCCGTCACGGCTTCGGCCCTGTGCCGTTCGGCCGGGTGCGGTGAGACTGGGGCCATGGATGGCGGCATATTCGAGGGACCGGACGGGCGGGAGGTCCTCCGTGAGATTGTGGCGGCGCTGGAGGCGATCGTGGTGGCGCTGCAGGCCGAGCGAGCGGACGGCGAGCCCGGCTACGCGATGCGCGAAGCGGTGCGCCGGGTGGTTGCGCTGCGGCAGCGCCTGGGAGAGCGCTCAGGACGCGGCGGCTGAGCCGAGGAGTTCGTCGGCGGCAGCGAGATTGGCGGGAGTAACGCCGCCGAGCATGGCAGCGAGCTCGGCCCGGCGGGCCTCCCCGGCAACCTCGCGGACCTCGGACCAGGTGTGGCGCCCATCAGTCCGCTTCTCGACAACGAAGTGGCGGTCGGCAGCGGCGGCTACCTGCGGGAGGTGGGTGATGCAGAGCACCTGGTGCCGCGCGGCGAGGCGCCGCAGGGCGCGCCCGACGACGGCGCCGGTCCGGCCGCCGACGCCTTCGTCGACTTCGTCAAGGACTTCCAGGCGGCCCTCGGTAGCCTGGCCGAGCGCGACGGTGAGGGCGAGGAGGAAGCGGGAGGTTTCGCCGCCGCTGGCGACCGCGCCGAGGGGCCGCGGGGGTTCGCCGGGGTTGAAGGAGGCGAGGAACTCGACGCGATCGACGCCGGCCTCCGTGAAGGCGCGGGGGGCCGGTTCCGGCGAGGGCACGGCGGCGTCGTCCGCGGCGCCGGTGACCACCTCGTAGTCTGGGAGGGCGACAAGCGGCCCGGCCGGGTCGTCATCGCAGGCGAAGGCAACGGCCAGGCGGGCGCCGCTCATGCCGAGGAGGTCGAGCTCGGCAGCGATGGCGCGGACGAGCGCGCCAGCGGCGGCTCTCCGGCGTGTCGAGAGGTCGGCAGCCTGGCGGCCGAGCGTCTCGAGGAGGCGGGATTCGGCGGCCTCGAGCTCCTCGAGCGAGGCGCCGGTCCCGGTGAGGTCGGCGAGCTGGCGGGCTGCGCTGTCGCGGTAGGCGAGTACGGCGGCGATTGTGTCGCCGTATTTGCGCTGGAGCCGCGCGAGCAGGTCGAGGCGTTCGGTGACGGCGGCGAGCCGCTCCGGGTCTTCGTCGAGCGCATCGCGGTAGGCGCGGAGGGCGCGGCGGAGGTCCACGCTGGCGGTTTCGAGGATACCGACGAGGTCGGCAAGGTCGGCGGCGCCAGGGTCGCGGCCGGCGATGACACGGACGGCGGCGAGCGCCTCGCCGATTGCCGGTTCATCAAGGGCGGCGAGCGCGCGTTCGGCTTCCTCGCGCAGGCGGGCGGCGTTGCCGAGGCGCGCCTGCTCGGCGCGGAGCGATTCGTCTTCACCGGGAACGGGCGCGGCGGCGTCGATCTCGGCAACTTCGAAAGAGAGGCGCTCGATGAGCCGCTCGCGCTCGCGGGCATCGGAGCGGAGGGACGCGAGCTTGCGGCGGACCTCCCGGAGTTCCCGGACGGTGGCAGCCAGCGCTGCGCGGTCGGCCTGGAGGCCGGCAAACTCATCGAGCGCGGCAAGCTGGACCGCCGGCCGGAGGATGGCGAGCTGCTCGGACCGGCCGTGGATATCGAGGAAGCCCTCGGCGAGGGCGCGGACGTCTTCGTAGCGGGCAGGCTGGCCGTCGATGCGGTAGGTCGAGCGCCCGCCGAGGGTGAGTGTGCGTTCGATGACCATCGGGCGTCCGAGGCGGAGCGCGGCGCGGACGGTTGCGCGGTCGGCACCGGCGGCGATGACCTCGCGGCCCATGCGGGCGCCGAAGGCGAAGGCGATGGCATCGACCACGAGCGATTTGCCAGCCCCGGTTTCGCCGGTAAAGACGGTCAGCCCGGGGCCGAGGTCGATGGCGACGTTGCGGGCAACGGCGAAGGAGGTGATTTCAAGCCGTTCAAGCACTGGGGTTCATGGTGCTGGAGAGCTGCATTTCGAGCTTTTCGGCGAGTTCGGCGTAGAAGCTGGAGGGCTCGCGGAAGCGCACGAAGCGGGTGATGTGGGGGCTCTGGCGGACGACGATGCGCACGCCTGCGGCGACCGGCTCGTCCTCCTGGCCGTCGATGCTGAGGATGGCGCCCTGTTCGCTGGTGACGGCCATTTCGATGGTTGAATCCGGCTGGAGCACGAGCGAGCGGCCAAGGGCGAGGTGGGCCGAGACCGGGGTCAGGACGAGGTGGTGCTCGGTGGGGGCGAGGATGGGGCCGCCCGCGCTCAGCGAATAGCCGGTGGAGCCCGTGGGCGTGGCAACAATGATGCCGTCGCAGCGGAAGATGGCGAGGCGGGCGCCATCGATGTGGACGTCGACATAGACGGGGCGCCCGGGCGAGCGACGGCTGACAACGATATCGTTGAGCCCGTCGAAGGAGTGGAGGGCGGCGCCGTCGGCCATGACGTCGGCATGGACCATGATCCGCTCTTCGAGCCGCCAGTCGAGGGCTACGATGCGTTCGATCGCGTTAAAGAAGTCACGCGGGCTCATGTCGGTGAGAAAGCCGAGACGGCCCATGTTGACGCCGAGAATCGGCGTGGCGTGCGGGATGACGATGCGGGCAGTGCGGAGGACGGTGCCGTCGCCGCCGACGCAGACGATTAAGTCGGATGCGGCGATGGCATCGCACGGGGGCGGGCCCCAGGCATCGAAGACGCCGGCATCGATGCCGCGGCGGCTGAACTCCTGCGCGACCTGGCGGGCAAAGGCGAGCGCACCTTCGCTCCGGGGGGCATGGAAGATGACGGCGCGGCGCAGCATCAGGCATCTCCGGCGGGCGGGGTGCGCAGCAGTACAAGGAATTCGGTGTTGCCGTCGCCCCCGCGAATGGGCGATGGAATGATGCCACAGGTTGCCCAGCCGTGGGCGGCCGCCCAGGCGAGGAAGCGCTCGCGGACGCGGTCGAGCACGGCCGGGTCGCGGATGACGCCGCCGGCGGGAACGTCGGCGGGGCCAGCTTCGAACTGGGGCTTGAGGAGGGCGATCACGGGGGTGCCCGGCGGAACGCGCGCCGCCACCGAGGGGAGGACCTTTTCGAGGGAGATGAAGGAAAGGTCGGCGACGACGAGGTCGACCGGCGGGAGCGGCGGGAGGTCGCGCGCGTTCACGCCCTCGAGGAGGGTGACCCGCGGGTCTTCGCGGAGCCGGCGGTGGAGCTGGCCGCGCCCCACGTCGACGGCGATGACGCGGGCGGCGCCGTGCTGGAGGAGGCAGTCGGTGAAGCCGCCGGTCGAGGCGCCGAGGTCGAGGCAGGTGCAGCCGGAGGGGTCGATGCCGAATTCGCGGAGGGCTGCTTCGAGCTTGAGGCCGCCGCGGGAGACGTAGCGGAGCGGTTCGACCACCTCGAGCGGCGCGGCAGGGTCGAGCGGTTCGGCGGGCTTCACGAGCGTGCGGGTGCCGGTGCGAACGCGGCCGGCCATGATCAGCTGGCGGGCCTGCTCGCGGGATTCGGCGAGGCCGCGCTGGACGAGGAGGAGGTCGGCACGGAGGCGGGCCATGTTCAGAGGCTACACCGCGGCGGCGTGTACGGTGGGAGCGGGTTCCCGTAGAGTTGCCGGCACGAGATTCGACTGCGAGGTGACGTTGCGATGGCCGAACTTACCGGAGCGCAGATTGTCGCGAAGGCGCTGAAACAGCAGGGCGTGGAGTACATGTTCGGGGTGGTCGGCATCCCGGTAGTGCCGATTGCGGTCCATGCGCAGCGTGAAGGCATCAAGTTCTTCGGGTTCCGGAACGAGCAGGCTGCGAGCTATGCGGCGGCCGCCATCGGCTACCTGACCGGACGGCCAGGCGTCTGCCTCGCGGTGTCGGGGCCGGGGATGGTGCATGGCATTGCCGGGATGGCGAATGCCTGGGCGAACTGCTGGCCGATGATCCTTATCGGCGGAGCGAACGATTCGTACCAGAACGGGCAGGGAGCGTTCCAGGAGGCGCCGCAGATCGAGACGGCGCGGCCGTACGCGAAGTACGCGGCCCGGCCGGACAGCACGCGCCGGATTCCGTTCTTCGTCGAGCAGGCGGTGCGGGCGACCATCTACGGGCGGCCGGGTGCAGCGTACCTCGACCTGCCGGGGGACCTCATTACGGGGACCGTCGATGAGAGCGAGGTGCATTTCCCGCCGCGCTGCCCGGACCCACCGCGGACCCTGGCGCCTTGGGAGAACATCGAGCGCGCGCTCGAGGCGCTGAAGTCCGCGGAGCGGCCGCTGGTGATTGTCGGCAAGGGTGCGGCATATGCGCGGGCCGAGGAGGAGGTGCGGAAGTTCATCGATCTGACGCAGCTGCCGTTCCTTCCGACACCAATGGGCAAGGGGGTCGTGCCGGACGACCACCCGCTGGCGATTTCGCCGGCGCGGTCGTTCGCGCTGCAGAACGCCGACGTGGTGCTCCTGCTCGGTGCGCGGCTGAACTGGATCCTGCACTTCGGCCTGCCGCCACGGTTCGACCCGAAAGTGCGCATTATCCAGGTGGATATCGCTGCGGAGGAGATCGGGAATAACGTACCGGCGGAGGTTGCTCTGGTCGGCGACGCGAAGGCGATTGTCGGTCAGATGAACGAGGCGCTGACCCGGGCGCCCTGGCAGTACCCGGCGGAAACCACGTGGTGGACCGGCCTGCGGAAGAAGATCGAAGAGAACGCGGCCACCGTGGCGGAGATGATGGCCGACGAGTCGGTGCCGATGGGGTACTACCGGGTCTACCGTGATATCCGGGAGTACATCCCGCGCGACGCAATCATCGTCAACGAAGGTGCGAACACGATGGACATCGGGCGGACGCTGATGCCGAACTTCTACCCGCGGCACCGGCTGGATGCCGGCTCATTCGGGACGATGGGCGTCGGCGTCGGGCAGGCGATTGCGGCGGCAGCGGTTCACCCGGACAAGCGGGTGTTCTGCATTGAAGGCGACTCAGCGTTCGGCTTCAGCGGGATGGAGGTTGAGACGGCGGCGCGATACGGGCTGAACAACATTGTGTTCATCATCATCAACAACAACGGCATCGGCGGCGGGCCGGACGAGCTCGACCCAACGCGGGTGCCGCCCAGCGCGTACACCCCGAATGCGCATTATGAAAAGATGGCCGAGATCTACGGCGGGAAGGGTTTCTTCGTGACCCAGCCCTCGGAGCTCCGGCCTGCGCTGGAGGCCGCGCTCGCCTGCGACAAGCCGGCAATTGTGAACATCATGATCAGCGCGCGGAGCCAGCGAAAGCCGCAGCAGTTCGCGTGGCTCACACGGTAGGCAGGCGATGGGAAGCGACCTGGACCTCGTGGACTGGGAGCAGCTGACACCGGACGAGCTGGGGGCGGCCTGCCAGCAGGCGATTGACGCCTGCGAGGCGGGGGTCGGTGAAATCGTGCGGCTGGCGCCGGGCGAGCGGACCTATGCCAACACGATGCTCGCGCTCGAAGATGCGACCGAGCCGGTGGCGCTGGCATCCGGTGCGTATGCGTTCCTCGCGTACGTTTCGGCCGACGATTCGCTGCGGGCAGCGGCGCGGGAATGGGATGAGCGGCTGGACCGGTACCTGGTCGGGCTTGCGTTCCGGGAGGACCTGTACGAGGCGGTGCGGCAGTTCGCGGAGAGCGACGAGGCGCAAGCGCTGACGGGCGAGGACGCACGGTACCTCGCGTTCGAGCTGCGCGACTACCGGCGAAACGGCTTTGGGCTGCCGAAGGAGCAGCGAGAGCGCGTCCGGCAGCTCATGGACGAGCTGGCGGTCATCGGCATCCAGTTCCGGAACAACATCGACGACTACGAGGACGGCATCGAAGTGACACGGGAGCAGCTCACGGGGATGCCGGAGGCGTGGGTCGAACGGCTCCAGACTGTGGAGCGCGACGGAGTTGTTTACTACCGGGTGTCGCTCGACTACCCGGAGATCCAGCCGTTCATGGCGAACTGCCCGGACAGCAAGCTGCGAAGGCAGCTCTTCGAGAAGGACCAGCGGAAGGGCGGGCGCCAGAACGTCGAGCTGCTGGAACGGGCGCTCCGCCTGCGGCAGGAGGCCGCGGAGCTGCTGGGCTATGCCTCGTGGGCCGACTACCGCACGGAGACGCGGATGGCCGGCACCCGGCAGGCGGTAGAGGAGTTCCTCACGGACCTCCGTGCGCAGGTCGCCGTCAAGGCGGAGCGCGACCTCGCGGAGATGCGGGCGTTCGCGAAGGAGCGGACGGGCTCGGACCGGGTCGAGATTTGGGACTGGCGGTACTGGCACAACGAACAGCTGAAAGCCCGGTACGCGGTCGACGACTTCGAGGTCGCGCAGTACTTCCCGCTCGACGCGGTGGTCGATGGGCTATTTGCGGTGTACCAGCAGGTGCTCGGCGTGCGCTTTGCGGAGAACACAACGGCGCCGCGCTGGCACCCGGACGTGCGGGCGTTCGACATCAGCGACGCGGAGGGCGGGCCGCCGTTCGCGCGGTTCTACATGGACCTGTTCCCGCGGCCGAACAAGTACGGGCATGCGGCGGCATTCACGCTGCGGCGGGGCCGGCGGCTGCGGGACGGGAGCTACCAAAAGCCGGTCAGCGCGATTGTGGCAAACTTTACGAAGCCATCGGCGACGCAGCCATCGCTGTTGCGGCACAGCGAGGTCGTCACGTTCTTCCACGAGTTCGGCCACATCATGCACCAGACGCTGACGCGCGCCGAGCGGGCGCGGTTCAGCGGGACGCAGACGGAGCGGGACTTCGTCGAAGCCCCGAGCCAGATGCTGGAGCACTGGTGCTGGGAGCCCGAGGTGCTGGCCTCGTTTTCGCGGCACTGGCAGACCGGCGAGCCGCTGCCGCGGCATCTGGTCGACGCGATGGTGGCCGCGAAGAACCTGAACAGCGGGATTATGACGCTCCGGCAGATTTTCTTTGCGACGCTGGACCTGCGGTACCACTCGCCCGGGTTCGATGGCGACTCGACGAAGCTGGTGGAGGAGCTGCACCCGATTACCGGATTCCCCTACACGCCGGGGACACACTTCCAGTCGGGGTTCGGGCACCTGTTCGGCTACGACGCGGGGTACTACGGCTATCTCTGGTCGCATGTGTTCGGCGACGACATGTACACGCTGTTCGAGGCGGCCGGGCCGCTGAGCGCGGAGGTCGGAAGGCGGTACCGGAGGACGATCCTCGAGCGCGGCGGTTCGGTCGACGGCCAGGTGCTGGTGCGGGAGTTTCTCGGACGGGAGCCGAGCGACGAGGCGTTCCTGCGAGGCCTGGGACTTACGTAGTCGGGCGGCTGGGCGGAGGCCCGGGCGGGAGAGCAAGGAGGAGGGCGAGACCCACCGCAAGGCCGACCCAGCCGAGGACGGCGCATGCGGCAAAGCCGATCGATCGGCGCCGCGCCCGGGCGACAAGCGCGAGAATGACAGCGGGCGGCAGGAGGTAGGCGGCGAAGCCGATGTAGAAGAGGGTCTCTTCCGGGCTCACTGCATGTGCTGGCGCGGAACGTGGCGGGCGCGGTGGGCGGCGACCCAGTCGCGGGCGAGGAAGCGGAGGTAGGCCGCGCCGAGGAGCGAGCCGACCGAGGCAGTGTAGACGACGTGGGTGACCCAGTGTTCGGTGTCGCTGCCCGCGGCGACGCCGTGGGCGAGCCCGAGCGCGAACGCGATGTAGCCGGCGCGGTGCAGGAGGTGCCACGTCCTGAGCGGGATGAAGCCGGCGAGCCAGGTCGAGAGCACGACCGCGGCTAAGAGCCAGGCTGCGATGAAGCCCGCCGCAACCGCGACCGGGCGGTAGGGCGCGGTGAGGGGTACAAGAGCATCTCATGGGGCGAAGCCGATGTACGGGTCGAGGACGAGGGCGCCGGCGTGGACAACGGTGTAGGCGAGCCCGAGCGACCCGGCCACGCGGTGCAGTTCGAGGGCCGTGACCTGGCCTTCAATCCCGGGGTGGTACCTCAGACTCACGCCGATGCCGGTGAAGATGGCAGCCCAGAGCAACACGAAGGCGGCCCAGGCGGAGGCCCCGGGCAGCATCCCAGATCGTGGTCTCGCTGCCGAACCCGGCCTCGCGGGCCAGGAACACCGCAGCAACGAGAACGACTGCCAGCGTGACGGTTATCCAGCGGGTCATCAGCTCGACCTCGACCGACGTGTTGGGGCGGCGGTCGGCGTCGCGTCGGCGCCGCCCGAAGGCGGGGTACTCCCGGCGGCGAGCGGGGTCGGCGACGGCGTAGACGCCGCGGGGCCGCCGGGCGCAGCGGTGGCTGCGGCCGGGGGAGGGCCCGGGTCTTCGTTCTTGCCGGTCTCACCGGTCCAGCTGCCGTATGCCGCCCAGACGATTGCGAACGCAGCGACGGAAAGAGCGGAAGCGGTGAAGGTCAGCCAGCGCTGGTGTTCGCGTGCGAAGGGGTTCGAGCGGCGATTTGGCATGGGAAGATGGTAGCGGCACAAGGTCTCTGGCCGAACGGCCAGGCGGGGCAGAAAGGACTGCCGTTCGTTGGGAGCCTCGCCGGTCAGCGGCCGGCAACAGCGCCGGCGCCCTCAGGCCGGATGCGGCCCGGCAGCCGGAGCACGAGCATCCCGGCGATGCAACCCGCGCTCAGTCCGTACCAGGCCAGGAAGAGCGGTCGGCCGGTATCGCTACCGGCGGCCATCGCGTGGAGGAGAGCGAGGAGGTACCCCGGGAATGCCAGGCGGTGAAGATTGAGCCAGGTGGCGTAGAGGAAGCGCCCGGCAAACGCGGTCGTGAGCGTGACGATGCCCAGGGCCCAGGCAGCGAGGGCACCGGCGAAGAGCGCGAGCGGCCGGTAGGGTGCGGTGAGGCCGGTGACGATATCGAGCGGGCCGAAGCGTATCCAGGGGTCGACGAGGACGGCGGCAAGGTGCCCGGCGAGGAAAGCTGCGGCCAGGACGCCGGTGACGCGGTGCAGCTCAAAAAGCCCGGACTGCCTCAGCCCGGGGGCGCCGAGGCGCAGGTAGAAGGCCATCCCGGAGAGAGCGGAAAGCCAGAAGAGCACGTAGGTGACTATCCCGGCGGCGCGGAGCAGGTGCCAGGTTTGCGCCGAGGACGCAGCCGGACCATAGCGGGTGAGCGCAACCGCTGCGAGCAGTGCGGCAACGGCGTACGCGCCGAGCTTCCAGGAGGTCATGAGCCGCGCGACCTCCGCTGCACGGGAACGGTGCCCGGCCGGGTTGACGGGGCGCTGCCCGAGGTGACAGTTGGCGTTGGGGTAGCGGGGGGCGGCGGGGCTCCGCCGTCGGAGGATGGCGGGGCGGCCGGAACCGGGGTGCGGGAGGAAGGCGGGGCATTCGGAACGGGGGTCCGGGCAGCGGACGGAGCGGTCGGGTTGGCGGCAGGGGCGGCGAGGGCAGGCGAGGCGGCTGGCTGGCTGCCGCTCGCATCGGTCGCCAGCGCAAAACCGCCCCAGACCGCCGCGAACGTCCCGAACGCGGCAACGGCCGCACCGAGTTTCAGCAGGGGGTGCCGCTCTGCGGCGAATCGGCGAGGGGCGCTGGACATTCGTCAACTCCTTCACCAGCAGGATGGCGCAATGAGCGGCAGAAGTGACGCCGGAGCAGCGCCCCGGAGGGCATTTTGGTAAACCCCGGGGAAGGGCGTCACCTGGGCGGGCGCCTGGGCCATGGGACGTGCAGAATTTCCGCAGTATCCGAGGAGGTGATGGCGCGTGGTGGACGAGGGCGAACGGGCAGTGCTGGACCCGGCGGAGCGTCACAGCCGGCGGAAGCTTCGCCGGCGGGCATTCCTCGCAGCTGCCGGGGGCGTTGCTGCCGGGGGGCTGACCATCGGCACTGCGGCGCTGATGAGCGGCGGAACCGGGAAGGGCAGGGAGCCGGGGGACAGCCCACCGGAGGGCGAGGCCACGGAGGCGGCGGCGGAGGCCGGCACGAGACCGATCGCCGACCCGGTACGGCGGGCCGCGCATCTGCTGCGCCGCGCCGGCTTCGGCGGGACGCCGGGCGAAATCGCGGAGTTTGCATCGCTGACGCCGGAGGAAGCTGCCGATCGCCTCGTCGACTTCGAAGAAACGGACAACGCTGCACTCGAGCAGCGGATCACGCGGGCGAACTTCAACCTGACCCGGCTGCGGGGCGGAGACGGCCGGCCAGGAATGGCCTCGGATATGCGGGCCTGGTGGCTCACCCGGATGGCCTACACCTCGAGGCCGCTCGAGGAGCGGATGACCCTCATTTGGCACGGGCTGCTGACATCAGAGCTCGGGAAGCTCGGCATCCCCCGGACCAAATTCATGCTTATCCAGAATGAGCTGTTCCGGCGCATGGCGCTGCCGCGGTATGACGACCTGCTCAAGGCCATCAGCCGCGACCCGGCCATGATGGTCTATCTCGACACCATTCAGTCCTCTGCGGCCCACCCGAATGAGAACTACGCGCGGGAGCTGATGGAGCTGTTCTCGATGGGGGTGGGCAACTACACCGAGCAGGATGTGCGGGAGGCGGCGCGGGCCTTCACCGGCTGGCGGCTGACGGCGCCGCCGCGGGTGCAGCTCCCGGAGGGTGCGAGCGAGGCGGAACGCCGGGCGGCACAGGACGCGGCGGCGGAGGCGTACGAGCCGGAGTTTGTCATCCAGCCCCGCCTCCAGGACCGCGGGATGAAGACATTCCTGGGGAAGACCGGGCCGTTCGGGGGCGATGAGATTATCGACATCATCATGTCGCATGATGCGCCGTCGCGGTTCATCCCGGTCCGGCTCTTTCGGGAGTTCGCGCACGCCAACCCGGGGCCCGAAACCGTGACGTGGCTGGCTGAGGTTTGGAACGGGAGCGGCCACGACATCCGCGAAGTCGTTCGGGCCATCCTGAAGAGCGCAGAGTTCAATTCGGAGACTGCCTACCGGGCGAAGACCAAGAGCCCGGTCGAGTTCGTGGTCGGCGCGGTGCGAGGACTGGAGCTGGAGACGGATTTCCGGGCGACGCTCCGATTCTGGGGGCCGATGGGGCAGACCCTGTTCCAGCCGCCCAATGTGGCCGGCTGGCCCGGGGGCCGGCCTGGCTGGCCTCGGCAACGTTCTTCGCGCGGCTCAATTTCCTCGATGCGTTCCTCTTCCCGCGAGGACGCCCGCTTCGCATCGAGGCGCTGCTTGCGCGGGAGGATGCGTCGGGCATGGTCGACGAGGCGCTCAGGCGGCTCGTGGACGGTGTGATGAGCGATGGCGCGCGCGCGGCCCTGGTTGCGCATGCGGAGAGCATCCGGGACCCGGTGGAGCGCGCCGCGACAGTGGCCTACCTGGTGCTGGCCAGCCCCGAGTATCAGCTGGCCTAGGGAAACCACCTGGCCCAGGGGAAAGGAGTTCGGGCGATGCTCAGTCGAAGGGATTTCATCAAAGGCGGGGTCGCGCTGGTCAGCATCGGGACGACGGCGCAGTCGCTGCTCAAGGGCGCGGTGGCGTTTGCGGCGCAGCACGAAGGCGCCACGAACCCGGCAGCGGCGGGGCGCATTTTGATTCTTGTGCAGCTTGCAGGAGGCAACGACGGCCTCAGCACGGTCGTCCCGGCGGGCTCCGGCGCGTACCGCTCGGCGCGGAAGACCCTCGCGATTCCCGAGGAAGCGGTGCTGCCGCTGGCGGAGGGCTACGGGCTCCACCCGAACCTTGCGGGGCTGAAGCGGGCCTGGGACGAGGGCAAGCTGGCGGTCGTGCGCGGGGTGGGTTACCCGAACCAGGATTACAGCCACTTCAAGTCGATGGCGATCTGGCAGGCGGGCGACCCGGAACTGAAGCTGGACCATGGGTGGCTCGGGCGAACCCTGGAGAAGCTCGAGAGCGAGCAGCACGACCCGTTCCTCGGCTTCAACATCGGCAGTTCGACGCCGGCCGAGCTGGAAACGCCGGCGGTGAGCATCCCCTCTGTCCAGGACCCTGCCGACTACGGATTCAAGGTGCGGGGCAAGCCGGCAGACGCTTCGGAGCCGAGGACGCGGACGCTGCTCAAGCTGTACGAGCAGTACCCGGCACAGTCCCCGTACGGCGTGCTGCTGGAGACCACCGTAGAGGCGGCGGTGGCGAGCAGCGCAGCGCTGGCAGAGGCGGCGCGCCGTTACCAGCCGGCTGTCGCTTACCCTGAAACCTCGTTCGGCGCGGGGCTGTCGTTGCTCGCAGAGGCGATTGTCGGGGGGCTGGGGGTCCGGGTCGGGCACATCACCCTCGGCGGGTTCGACACGCACGCGAACCAGGCTGAGGACCACGGGGAGCTGATGCAGGTGCTTGATGAAGGGCTGACGGCGTTCCAGGCGGACTTGAAAGCGCACGGCCGGGGGATGACGTGCTGGTTCTCACGTGGAGCGAGTTCGGGCGGAGGGTGGCCGAGAACGCGAACGGGGGAACCGACCACGGCGCCAGCAGCGTGATGTTTGCGCTGGGGAGCCGCGTGCGCGGGGGGCTGTTTGGTGACCCGCCGAGCCTCGAGCGGCTGGTCGACAACGGGAACCTCGGCTACACGACCGACTTCCGGCGGGTATATGCGACGGTCATCGAAGGCTGGCTCGGGGTGCCGCACGAGGAGCTGCTCGGCGCGCGCTGGGAGCAGCTGGGGTTCGTCGCGGGATAGGCGGCGCGGCGGGCCGGAGTACAATGCGGCCCGTGGAGCTGCAGCGCTACATCCGCACCATCCCGGACTTTCCGCGGCCGGGGATCCTGTTCCGCGACATCACGCCCCTGCTGGGGAACGCCGCAGCGTTCCGCGCAGCGATCGATGCGATGGCAGCGGCAGCGGAGGCCGTTCGGCCGGGGGCAATCGTCGGGATCGAGTCGAGGGGGTTTCTCTTCGGAGCACCGATGGCCGATCGGCTGGGGCTGCCGTTCGTTCCCATCCGGAAGGAGGGGAAGCTGCCGGCCGCACGGCTGACCGTCGAGTATGCGCTGGAATACGGTGAGTCGCGGCTGGACATCCACCAGGACGCGCTCGAGCCGGGCACCACGGCGTACATCGTCGACGACGTGCTGGCAACCGGGGGAACGGCGCTGGCAGCGGCGAAGCTGGTCGAATTGCTGGGCGCGAACGTGGCCGGGGCAGGGTTCCTCATCGAACTTGCCGGGCTGGGCGGGCGGGAGCGGCTCGCCGGGTACCGTGTCGATACGCTGATGACCTTCGAGGAAGCGTGAGGTGGCTGCGCCATTTCCGGTTATCGCGCTGGAGCGGCCGGCGCTGCGGGTGCTCGACCAGTCGCGCCTGCCGCACGAGGAGCACTGGCTGACGATCGGGGACCTCGAGACGCTGGAGGCGGCGATCCGGAGCCTGCGTGTGCGGGGAGCGCCCCTGCTGGGGCTGTGCGGGGCGGCCGGGGTGGCGATTGCAGCCGAGCGGGACCCCGGCGAGGCGGCGATCCGGGAGGCGGCAGCGCGCATTGGGCGGGTCAGGCCCACCGCGGTTGAGCTGGCAACGGGTGCGGCGTGCTGCGCGGCAGCGGTGCTGGGCCAGGCAGCGGAAGAGCGCGCGGCAGCAGCCTGGGCATTTTGCGCGGCGTACCTGGCCCGGCGGCAGGCCGAAGACGAGGCGATTGCGCGGAACGGGCTGACGGTCCTCCCGCCGGGCGACGTGCTCACCCACTGCAACACCGGGACGCTCGCCACCGGAGGCATCGGAACGGCGCTGGGCGTGGTCAGGGCAGCCTTTGCTGCGGGGCGGCTGGCGCGCTGCTACGTGACGGAGACGCGTCCGCTGCTGCAGGGTGCGCGCCTGACGACGTGGGAGCTTGTGAAGTCCGGCATCCCGGCCGTGCTGCTGCCGGATACGGCGGCCGCTGCGCTGGCGGCCTCGGGGAGGGTGTCGGCGGTCGTGACCGGTGCGGACCGGATTGCGCTGAATGGTGACACAGCGAACAAGGTCGGCACGCTCGGGCTGGCGCTGGCGGCTGCGCACGCAGGGGTCCCGTTTTTCATCGCGGCGCCGGTGAGCACGATCGACCCGGGGTGCGCGGATGGTTCGGCCATCCCGATCGAGTTCCGCAGCGCGGAGGAGGTCGGGGGATTCGGGGGCCAGCGCTGGAGCCCGGACGGGGTCGATGCATGGAACCCCGCGTTCGACGTGACGCCGGCGAGTCTGATCGCGGCGATCATCACGGAGCGGGGCGTCGTCCGGCCGCCGTACGGCCCCGGGCTCCAGGCGCTGGTCGCACACACACCTGCGGGGTTTGGCACATGACCGCGGAACGGATACCGCTGGCGGTGATCGGCGGGTCCGGCTTCTACGAGATGCCGGGGCTGACGGAAATCGAGGAGGTGGAGGTTGCGACGCCGTACGGTGCGCCGAGCGACCGGATTCGCATCGGCACGCTGGAGGGAACGCGGGTCGCGTTCCTGGCCCGGCACGGCCGACGGCACACGATCCTGCCTTCGGAACTGCCGCAGCGGGCGAATTTCTGGGCACTGAAGTCGCTCGGTGTGGAGCGGGTGATTTCAGTGTCGGCGGTCGGGAGCCTGCGGGAGTGGCTGGCCCCGGGGCACCTGGTGGTGCCGTCGCAGCTCATCGACCGGACGTGGGGCCGGCCCTCAACGTTCTTCGGCGACGGACTGGTCGCGCACATCAGCTTCGCAGAACCGTTCTGTGCGCGGATGCGGGCGGCGGCGCTGGAGGCCGCGCTGGCGGCCGGGGCGACGGTCCACGACGGCGGCGTGTACGTGGTGATGCAGGGTCCGGCGTTCTCGACACGGGCGGAGAGCGAGCTGCACCGGGCATGGGGCGCAGACCTCATCGGCATGACGGCGCTGCCGGAGGCGAAGCTGGCGCGCGAGGCGGAGCTCTGCTACGCGACGCTCGCCTGTGTGACGGATTACGATTGCTGGCATGAGACCGAGGAGGCGGTCGATGCCGCGACCGTGTTCGCGACACTGCAGAGGAACGTTGCGGTGAGCCAGCACGCGGTCCGCCAGCTGGTGCAGCGGCTGCCCGAGCGGAGCGGCTGCCCGTGCGCAACGGCGCTCGATGCGGCCATCGTGGGCGGGCGTGAGGCGGTGCCTGCGGAGGTGCGCGAGCGGCTGGCGCCGATCCTTGCGCGGTGGCTCGGGGGCAGCAGATGAGCCTCCTTGTCGCGGGATGGGTGGCGATCGACGAGATCGAGACGCCCTTCGAGCGGCGGGAGGGCTCGCTCGGCGGGTCGGCGACGTGCGCGGCGCTCGCGGCATCGCTTTTCACCGAGGTCCGGCTCCTGGCGGCGGTCGGCGAGGACTTCCCGGACGCAATGCGGAAGGCGCTCGAGCGGCCTTGCATCGACCTTGCCGGGCTGGAGGTCGTGCCGGGCGGCGAGACGAGCCGGTGGGGCGGCCGCTACCACTACGACATGAACAGCCGAGACACGCTGTACACCGTGCTGGGCGTGAACGCGAACTGGGAGCCGAAGCTGCCGGCGGGGTGGGAGGATTCGACTGCGCTGTTCGCAGCGGCCGGCGACCCGGTGCTGCAGCAGCGGCTGATGGCGATGGTGCCGGGCGCCCGGGCGCGGATGGTGGACACCATCAAGTTCTTCATCGACGGCGCGCGGGATGAGCTGATGAAGGCGGTCCGGGCGGCCGATTTCGTGTCTATCAACGAGAGCGAGGCGCGGGAGCTGGCCGGCGTGCCGAGTATCGCTAGAGCAGGGCGGGTGCTCCTCGACGGAGGCACCAGGGCGGTGATCATTAAGCTCGGTGAGTACGGCGCGGCGTACATCAGCGGCGAAGACTACTTTGTGGCCCCGGGCTACCCCCTCGAGGAGGTCGTCGACCCGACCGGGGCGGGCGATGCGTTCGCCGGCGGCTTCCTGGGCTACCTCGATTCGGTGGCGACCGTGAACCAGCGGGAGATTCGGCGGGCGATCATCTACGGGTCGACCGTGGCGTCGTTCTGCGTCGAAGGATTCGGGCCGTCGCGCCTCCTGACGCTCGAGCGGGACGAGGTGGAGCAGCGGTACCGCCAGTTCCGCGCGCTGACGCACTTCGAGGTCGACGGCTGATGGCGGAGCGCGAGCTGCGGCTGCAGGGGGTTCCGGCGCGGCGGCTGGACTACGTAGTGCGGCAGCTGCGCGACCCCGACGAAATCCGGCCGCTGCTGCGGGCGCGGGTGGAGTACACCGCGTATGCGCTGGGCCAGCTGGAGCCAGAGCTGTTCGCGCGGACGCAGTGGTATCTCGCTCGGGGGACAACGGGGGTGGGGCTGGTGCTGCACAGCCGGGGCGGGCTGGGCGATGCCACCTTCGTGATGGGCGACCCGGACGCGGTGCATGCGGCACTCTCGATTCACCCGGGCACGGCCCAAACGTACGTCACCTGCCAGCCGCAGCACCTCGATGTGCTGAAGCGGGTCTACCGGCTGGCGACGCAGCAGCCGATGGTGAGGATGGTGGTGACGCGCGAGCGGTTTCGGCCCGTGCGGGAGCCCGAGGCAGTCCCGCTCAGCGGTTTCGACATCCGGAAGATCAACGCCCTGTACGGGAGCGAGAACGGGCCGAGCTACTACATCCCCGAGCACATCGATGCGGGGGTGTACCGGGGGATCGTGGTGGAGGGGCGGCTGGTGGCCATTGCCGGGACGCACGTCGTTTCGCGGCAGGAGGGCGTGGCCGTGGTTGGGAATGTGTTCACGCACCCTGCGTACCGCGGGCGGGGGTATGCGACGGCGGCAACGAGCGCAGTGACGGAGGCGCTGCTCGACTACTGTGATTATGTCGTGCTGACGGTTGACCCGAGGAACACGCCTGCGGTCGCGGCGTACGTCCGGCTGGGCTACCGGGAGGCGTGCCAGCTGCTGGAGGCGAGCGCGACGCGGCGGGATCCCTCGGGGCTGGGGGCAAGCCTGCGGCGGCTTCGTGCCGCTATCCGGGGCCGGAAGTATGATGGTGCTTTCGTAACTCTGCACGATTAGCGTGGTGTTCGAGACCACCGAGGAGCCCCGGTTTGTCGATCCCGTGTGACATTGCCAACCCCCGCCTTGCGCCAGAGGGCGTCCGGCGCATCGAATGGGCCGCGCGCGAGATGCCGGTGTTGCGGCTTATCCGCGAACGCTTCCAGCGGGAGAAGCCGCTGCGCGGCATCCGGATGACGGCCTGCCTGCACGTCACGACGGAGACCGCGAACCTGGCGATTACGCTGCGCGACGGCGGCGCCGACCTGCGGCTGTGCGCGAGCAACCCGCTTTCGACCCAGGACGACGTGGCTGCGGCGCTGGTGGAGGAGTACGGGATCCCGGTCTTCGCCATCTGCGGCGAGGACAACGAGACGTACTACCGGCACATCCACCAGGCGCTGGAACACGGCCCGCAGCTGACGATGGACGACGGCGCGGACGTGGTGGCCACGCTGCACAAGGAGCGGCGGGACCTGCTGGCAGGGGTGGTCGGCGGGACCGAGGAGACGACGACGGGCGTCATCCGGCTGCGGGCGATGGCGGCGGCGGGGGCGCTCGGCTACCCGATCGTGGCGGTGAACGAGGCGGACACCAAGCACCTCTTCGATAACCGGTACGGGACGGGCCAGTCGACCGTCGACGGCATCATCCGGGCGACGAACATTCTGCTCGCCGGGAAGGTGTTCGTGGTGGCCGGGTATGGCTGGTGCGGACGGGGCGTAGCATCGAGGGCGCGGGGCATGGGCGCACAGGTGATCGTGACGGAGGTCGACCCGGTGAAGGCGCTGGAGGCGGTGATGGACGGCTACCGGGTGATGCCGATGGCCGAGGCGGCGAAGGTTGGCGACATCTTCGTGACGCTGACGGGCGACATCAACGTGATTGACCGGCAGCACCTCGAAGCGATGAAGGACGGCGCCATCCTTGCCAACAGCGGCCACTTCGACAGCGAAATCAACCTGAAGGCGCTCCAGGCGCTGAGCGAGGGGAAGCGCCAGGTGCGGCCCTCGGTGGACGAGTACCGGCTGCAGGACGGGCGAAAGCTGTACCTGCTGGGCGAGGGGCGGCTGGTGAACCTGGCAGCTGCGGAGGGGCACCCGGCGGCGGTCATGGACATGTCGTTCGCAAACCAGGCGCTGGGTGCTGAGTGGATCGCGCAGAACGCGCAGAAGCTCGAGAAGAAGGTCTATGAGATTCCGCACGAGGTGGACGAGGAGATCGCGCGGCTGAAGCTGCACGCGATGGGCGTCCAGATCGACTACCTGACCGAGGAGCAGCAGCGCTACCTCTCGAGCTGGCAGGAAGGGACCTAAACCGGGAGGGCCCAGAGGCCGCCACCGGTCGCTGCTACGAGCCCTTCCGCCTCGAGGGTGGCGAGATATTCGGCGAGCCGGGGGCGGTGGGGTTCGGGCAGGATGGCGGCGAGCTCCGCCTCGTCGGCGGGGCCGCTGCGGAGGCGGTCGACGAGGCGGCCGCGGGCAAAGCGCGCAGTCGTTTCAAATCGGACAGCAGGCCGGCGGGCGGAGGCTTCGGGCGGCGGGCAGCCGGAAGCCCGCCAGGCGCAGGCCCGTGCGAGCGGGCACCCGCCGCAGTCCGGATTGCGCGCGGTGCAGACCAGGGCGCCGAGGTCCATGAGCGCGAGGTTGTGGTCGCGGGCGCCGGCGGGCGGGACCAGGGCGGCGGCTGCTGCACGCAACCGGGCGGCGGGAACTTCGCCGTGGGATGGGGCGCCCAGGACGAAGCGGGTCACGACGCGGGCGATGTTGGTATCGAGGACGGCCACGGGCTCGTCACGGACGAAGGCCCGGAGCGCTGCGGCCGTGTACGGGCCGACGCCGGGCAGCGCGAGGAGCTCCTGCGGCTCCCAGGGGAAGCTGCCGCCGTGGCGTTCGACGACGGCCCGAGCTGCGGCGCGGAGAGCGAGCGCGCGGCGGTTGTAGCCGAGTCCGCGCCAGGCGGTGATGACGTCGGCAGGGGCAGCAGCTGCCAGGGCATCGAATGTGGGCCAGCGTTCGAGCCAGGCGCGGTAGTACGGGAGCACGCGCTCGACCTGGGTTTGCTGGAGCATCACCTCGGAGACGAGGACCGCGTAAGGGTCGCGGGTCTGCCGCCACGGCAGGTCGTGGCGGCCGTTGACGGCGTACCACGCTGCGAGGGCTTCGCGGGCGGCCGGGGCGTCAGGCGTCGCGGATGTCGCGGTCATCGGCGTTCATCCGCGTCATGCGTTCGAGCGCCTCGTCGGAGAGGAGGAGGTCGAGGAAGAGGGTGCGTTCGAGGGCGAGCCCTTCGTCGCGGGGGACGGCGCCGGCCGCGCGCACCAGCCGCTTGATATGGCCGACGGCGCGCGGCGGCAGGGCAGCGATTTCGGCGGCGAGCTGGTGTGCCCGCTCGAGGGCGCGACCCGGCGGAACGAGTTCGTGGACGAGCCCAAGGCGGTGCGCCTCGGCCGGGCCGACGGTGCGGCCGCGGAGGGTCATTTCGAGGGCGCGGGCTGTCCCGACGAGCGTGGGGAGCTTCTGGGTGCCGCCGGCGCCGGGGAGGATGCCGAGGCGCACCTCCGGCAGGCCGAGCTCGTACTGGCCTTCTTCGGCGATGCGCAGGTCACATGAGAGTGCGAGTTCAAAGCCGCCGCCCATGGCGAAGCCGTTGATGGCAGCGATGACGGGCCGGGGCGTGGTCTCGAGGCGGCCGAAGACGCGGTCGATGTTGCGCGGGGGGACCGGCCGGGCGGGGTCGACGGCGACGCCGCGTTCGCGGAGCTGGCGGGCGAGCGTTTCCAGCTCGCGGACGGAGTAGTGGCGGATGAAGACGCCGGGGACGCCGCCGGTGATCACGATGGCGCGGACCGCCGGGTCGGCGTCGAGTTCAGCGGTTGCGGCATCGAGCTCGGCGACAGTCGCGGCGTCCATAAACCCGTGCGGCGGGTTCGTGATGGTGATCGTGGCGACGTTGCCGGAGCGTTCGACGGAAATCTGCGGCACGCTACTCCTCCTCGTCGTCGTCCTCGTCCTCCTCGTGGTTGTGCCCGCCGATCAGCGAGGGGACGAGGGCGACCTGGGTCGAATCGGTGCGCGGCCTGCGGGGCGGCGGGACGGCGCGGAGACGCTCGTTGAGGGCGGCGAGGTCGGCCGGGCTCGCGCCTTCCGGTGCGACCACGGCGACGACGCCGGAGTCGCGGAGGACGCGCAGGTCGGCGGCCGAGGCGGCGAGATCGACGGTGACGACGAGGCCGGTATTCGAGAACGAGGAAAGGCGGACAAGGCCGAGCTGCTCGGAAAGCTTCATAGGACCGTGGGCGCGCTGGACGAAGAGGCCGTCGAGGCCGAGTGGGCCGAGGGCGCGGAGGGTGTTTTCTTCGATGGATTCACCGGCAGCGACGAGATGGCCCATCTTCTCGACGTCGACGGCGGCGGAGTCGGTGGTTTCGAGCGGGCTGATAACGAAGTCGCAGCCGGCCTCGCGGAGCGTCTCGGCATCGGCGACAGAGAGGACGGGCAGGGAGACGCCGGCGGCGACCTTCGGGCCGGCGACCTCGCGGAGCTGGGCGGCGGCGAGCGAGGCGGAGCCGGCCTGGAAGATGACGGCATCGGCGCCGGCATCGAGGGCAGTCCGGGCCTCGGCGGCGGTGCGGACGGCGGCGACGAGCGCCATGGCGCGGGGCTGTTCGCGCGAGACGCGCCCAAAACCGATGGACGGGCCTTCGCGGCGCTGGATGCGTGCGAGGATCTTCTGGAACTGGCTCATGGGGCCTCCGGTTCGGGGGTGGTTACGGGAAGGGTGGTGCAGATGATCTTGCCGCGGGCGAGGACGGCACGGATGGCTGCAGGTTCTGCCAGTACGGCGATATCGACGAGCGGGTCGCGGTCGAGCAGGAGGAGGTCGGCATCGAGCCCCTCGCGGATGCGGCCGGTGCGGTCGGCGAGACGGAGGAGGTCAGCGGCCCAAGCGGTTGCGGCGAGAAGCGCGGCGGCATTCGAGAGTCCGAGCTGGACCATGCGGAGGAGCTCCTGGGCGTTTTCGCCGGGGCGATTGAAGGGCGTGCCCTGGTCGGTGCCCATGGCGATGCGGACGCCGGCGCGGACGGCCGCGCGGAAGCTTTGCTCGTGGGCTTCGAGGACCTGCCAGCCCTTCTCGACCATGTAGGCCGGGACGCCGGCTTCGACGCCGCGGTGGGCGATCTGCCAGGGGGCGGTAAGGGTCGCAACAAGGCAGGTGCCGCGCTCAACCATCATGGCGATGGCTTCTTCATCGAGCCAGACCCCGTGCTCGATTGAGTCGACCCCGGCGAGGATGGCGTTCTTGATGCCCTCGGTGGCCTGGGCGTGGGCGCCAACGATGCGGAAGGCCTTGTGCGCCTCTTCGACGCCGGCGCGGAGCTCTTCGAGGGTGAAGCTCGGCGAACGGGGGTCGACCCCTGGGGTCATGACGCCGCCGCTAGCGAACAGCTTGATGGCCGCGGCGCCTGCGCGGAGCTGCTCGCGGACTTTCTTCCGGACCTCATCGGGGCCGTCGGCTTCGACGGCGATGAAGCCATGCCCGTGGCCTCCGGTCATGGTCACGCCGTACCCGGCGGCAAGTATGCGGGGCCCTTCGAGCAGGCCGGCATCGACGGCGCGCGCGAGGTGGATGTTCAGGTGGTCAGCTGCACCGAGGTCGCGGACGGTCGTCACACCGGCGCGGACGGTGGCCGCGGCGTTGCGCTCGGCCTTCCAGGCGCGGACGGCCAGGGGCTCGGCGCGCATGGCAGCCAGTTCGTCGGGGTCGCCGCCCGAGGTGAGGTGGACATGGCAGTCGATGAGGCCCGGAACGAGGAAGCGGCCCTGCCCGTCGATTACGCGTGCTCCCGCGGGGATATCCGGAAGCGGTTCGGCGAGGATGCGCTCGATGCGGCCGTCACGGCAAAGGACGGACAGGCCCGGCCGGAACGTGCGGGCCGCGTCATCGAAGACGGCGACGTTGCGAAGGAGGATGGGCTGGAGGGCCACGCCGGCAATTGTTCCACGGACGGTGGGCGGAGGCGAACTGGCAGCCGCGGGCGGGGGCCAGTAGAGTCCGGAGCCGGGAGGAACGACGAATGAACATGCGCGCTCAGGTCGTCATCGACGAGTTCAAACGGCACCGCCGGCAGTTCGAGCACCTCTGCCGCCAGCTCACCGACGAGGAGCTTCGCAGCGGCATCCCGGGCAGCCACTGGACGGTGAAGGACTACATCGCCCACCTGTGCACCATCGACGGACTGATCGTGCCGCGCTTTGCTGCGATGGTGGGCCAGCAGGCACCGCTCCCGGATACGCCGATCCCGAACCCGTTCGATATCGACGACTGGAACGAGGCGGCCGTGCGGTCGCGGGCGGAGCGGACCGTCGAGGAGCTGCTGGCCGAGGCCGCGACGCACCGGGAGCGGCTGCTGCGGGCGGTTGCGGAGTTCACTGATGCCCATCTCGACCAGGAGATCCTGTACGGGGGCGACCGTAAGGCGCTCGACATCCCGCCCTCGAAGGTGCGGTTCGGCGGGCTGCTCTGGGGGGTGGCAATCCACGACCCGACCCACACCCGGGACATCCTCCGGGCGCTGCCCCACCGGGCAGAGGAGCCCTGGATCCGGGAGTGGCTGGCGAGCGTGAGCGACGCGCTCGTACCGCAGGGCGTGCGGGAGCAGCGGGTCTGAGGGCCGCTCTTCAGCCGCACACGAAGCGGTAGATGCCCGCGGCCGCGCGGCCGGCCTGGACATCGAAAGCTGCGTAGAGGCTGGCGGCCATCATCGCGAGGATGATGACCGCCAGCGCAGCGCGGTAGGCGAAGGTGCCGGGCTCAGGCCGCACGGCGCTCGCCCGCCAGGGCCAGCGGAACCGGCTGGGCTGAGATGCCGAGCCGGAACATCCCGACGCTCCGGCTGAGCGACTCGGCCAGCTCCCGCAGGGCGGCGGAATCGCGGTCGAGTGCTGCGGCGCGGTCGCCGAGGGTGGTTGTCGAGGCGTTGAGCTCTTCGACCGTCGCGGCGGTTTCGGATGAAGACTGCGCGACCTGCTCGACCGAGCCCAGGACGCTCTTCGATGCATCAGCGATGCCTTCCGCGCCGGATTCCGCCTCGCGGGCGGTCGAGACCAGCGAGGACGCGGCCTCAACCAGGACGGTTGCGCTCGAGGCGAGCTCGCCGATGCGGCGGACAATGACATCGACGCGGTCGCTGGTCTGGGCGATGTTGGCGATGATCTGGCCGAGCGAGGCATCGACCCGGGCAGTCACATCGCGGCCCTGCCGGACATCGGCGACACCTGTCTGCATGGCCGTGACGGCTTCGGTGGTGCGCTCCTGGATGCGGGCAATGAGGTCGGCGATCTCGCGCGTGCTGGCGCTGGAGCGCTCGGCGAGCTGGCGGACGTTTTCGGCGACGACTGCAAAGCCGCGACCCTGTTCGCCGGCCCTGGCGGCTTCGATGGCGGCATTGAGCGCGAGCAGGTTCGTCTGGGCGGCGATTTCATCGATGACGGTGACGATGTTGCCGATCTGTTCGCCGTAGGCGCCGAGTTCGTTGACAGTGGCGGCGGCCCGCTCGACTGCGCCGGCGATTGCTGCCATGGAGGCGACGGCCTGGCGTACCGCCTCCTGGCCGTCGCGGGCGGCTTCGCTGCTGCCGCGGGTGGCCTCGGTGACCTCGCTGGCGAGCGCAGCCACCTGGACGAGCGCCTGGTGAATGCCGGCAATCTCGCCGCGGGCGTCGGTCGCGGTGGCGGCCGTCTGGCGGGTCGTCCCGGCGACGTGGTCGGCGTCGGCGGCGGCGCGGGCGAGATTTGCCTCGGCTGAGGCGGCGATATCGGCGAGCCGGCCGGTCAGCTCCCCAATGTCGGCAGAGGCCTGGGCGATCTGATGGGCAGCCCCGGCGACGTCGGCGGCTGAGGATTCGACGGCGGCAGCGGTCTCGAGGACGCGGCGGGCGTTTTCTGCGGCATCACGGACCAGGGCGGCAAGGCTGGCGTTCATCTGCCCGGCCGCCCGCGCGATGGCGCCGAGCTGCTCCTGAAGGCGGTTGAAGGAGCCGGCCATCACGCTGATTTCGTCGCTGCCGGAGATGGCGACCGGCGCCGGCTCGAAGGCGAAGGTGCGGGTGAGGTCGCCGCGGGCAGCGGCTTCGAAGGCGTCCTGCATTGCGGGGAGCTGTTCGGCGGCCAGGCGGTCTGCTGCCGTCGAGATGGCAGCGGCGCTGCGGCGGACGCGCTCGGCGACGTAGATGGTGACGCCGGCTTCGAGGACGACGAATGCAGCGTGCTTGAGGACGATGCCCAGCGATGCCCCGGTATCGAAAACATAGGCCGGGAACAGGTAGTTCCCCACAAGATGGTGGACCGCGATGACCGCCGCGGCGACGAGGATGGGAATGGCGCTGTAGTAGATGACGAGGAAGCTGAGGACGACGAAGACATGGAAGTGGACGGCGATATCGCCGCCGGACGCGGCGATGAGCATGCCCGACATCGCCATGAGGGCGGCTGCAGCGGCGATGCGGAAGCCCATCCGGCCGGCGGCGAGCCAGTAGGCGGCCCCGGCCGCAGCCGCGACGGCGACGCTGCCAACGATGGCGGCCAGGGCGGAAAGCTGCCCGACCGCGAGGGCGACGATGACGACGGCGGGGACGTGGGCCGCGATGACCGTGAGAACAAGGCGGTCACGCGCGGTGGACGAGGCAGAAGGCATGCGGAACTCCAGTGGACGAACTTCTGCCAAGATTCTTCGGGCGCGTGCCGCGGATGCATATCCGGGACGTCCCTGAGCAGCAGCTAAGTTTGGGGCTTTCCCGGAGGGGGCAGCAGCTAAGGCGGGGCCGGCGTAGGCTGGACGGAACGCTGAGGAGGTTTGGCGATGGCGAAGCAGTGGGCACAGCCGCCGGCGATGGTGATCGACCCGGCGAAGACGTACCGGGCGACGATCGAGACGACGGCGGGGACGATGACGGCGGAGTTCTTCCCGGCGGAGGCGCCGAAAACGGTGAACAACTTCGTCTTCCTTGCGCGCGAGGGCTTTTACGACGGGGTCATCTTCCACCGGGTCATCCCGGGGTTCGTCATCCAGGGCGGCGACCCGACCGGGACGGGGCGGGGCGGGCCTGGCTACCGGTTCGAGGATGAGCCGGTTACCCGGCCGTACCTGCGGGGCACCATCGCGATGGCGAACGCGGGGCCGAACACGAACGGGAGCCAGTTTTTCATCATGCACGCGGACTACCCGCTGCCGCCGAATACACGATTTTCGGGCAGCTGACGGGCGGCGAAGAGGTGCTGGACGCGATCGCGACGGCACCGCGGGGTCCGCAGGACCGGCCCGTAAACCCGGTGTCGATTACCCGAGTAACGATCGAGGAGGCGTAGCGGGCGCGGGTCGTCTACCATCGCCGGCATGGAACGGGCCGGCAACAGCGGCGGCTTCGGGGGAGTACGGCAGCTGGTGCTGCCCATTGGGGCGGCGGTCTTCGTGGTCGTTGCCCTGGGAGCTGTGGTCGCTGCGGCACAGCGGACCGGGAACGGAGACGCGCCGCCGACCCCCGGCCCGATGACGCTGCCGCGGACGGTCGGCTATGCGACGCTGACGGTGGTGCGGACGGAGCCCGGGCGGCTCGTCGTCTCGGGCGGGGGCGTGGCAGAGCTGCCGATCGGGGCGGGAACGCGCGCATGGCGGCTCGAACCCGCTGATGCGGACGCCGTGGAGACCGGCGCAGCCGTGGCCATCATCGGTGTGCCGAACGAGGTGCGGAATGCCGCCATCCGGGCGATCGTCGTCGGCGAGGCCGGCAGTGCCGGGCCGGCGGGGCCGTTCGGCGGGCACGAGGCGCTCGGCGAGCCGACGGCGCTGCCGCTGATCACGGGGACGGTCACCGGCGTCGAGAACGGGCGGGCGACGGTCCGGACCGCCGCAGGCGAAGTGTCCGTGTGGCTGGGGCCAGGGGCTCCGGTGTTCCGGGTGCGGGAGACGGGGGTCGAAGCCCTCCAGCCGGGCGACCGGGTGGGCGTGCTGCTGGACCGCGACGGGCGGCCCGACCCGGGCCGCGGCCTGCTGGTGATGCGGGGCGAGTAGCCGCTATTCGGTGCGGAGGGCCTGTGCGTCGGAGGTACGGGCGATGAGGCGCACGGCAACAGTGAGGGCGAGAACGAATGCGAGCCCGACCGCGGCGAGGCTGCCTGAGACGAGCAGCCAGTCGGTGCGGAGCAGGTAGGAGGGCTCGGCGCGGCGCCCGGCTTCGTCGACGTCGAGGAAGGAGAGCATGCGGGCGGCGACCTGCCGGCCGAGCACCGTCCCGGCGAAGACGCCGACGACGGCGACGAAGGTGTACTCGAGGGCGAGGACGCGGGCCACGCCGCCGCGCGAAAGGCCGAGCGAGCGGAGGACGGCGAATTCGGTCCTCCGCCGCTGGACAACGAGCCAAAGGGAGACGAGGAGAGCGACGGCAACGAGCAGGAGGAGGGCACCGAAGGCGAGGTAGAGGATTCCGGCGCCGCCCGCGGAGATGAGCGGGTTCTGTTCGAGGCGCGCGAGTTCGCGCGAGCGGTCGGTGACAAGGCCGAAGCGGAAGGGCTCGCCGCGAAGGACCTGTTCGAGCGCAGCGACATCGGCGCCGGCGGGCGGCTCGAGCCACGCCTCGTTGAAGCCGCGGGGCGCCGACGACCCTGCCAGCCCGAGCCAGCTGATGAGCTGGTCGCGGTTGAACACGATGCCCGGCCCGGCCGCGGACGGGAGGGTCGGGAACGCCTCGACCTCACCGGCCACGCGAACAGGCACGGTGACATTGGCGACCGAGACCGCGCCCACGGTTCCGGCGGAGAGCCCGGTCGCGTCGATGAACGAGCGGGTCGCGATGACGGGCAGGGGCACGAAGGGCTGGGCGCGGACGAGCCCCCAGAGTTCGGAGCTCTGGCCCGGCGCGCGGCGGAGCTGCCCGACCTGGCCGGGCCGGCCATCGCCGGGCGCCAGCTCAAACCGGTCCGGGAGGTTGAGCCGGGCAGGGAGCGGCGTCCAGCCGGGATTCGGGCCATCGAAGCTATCGAGGGTTGTGGCAGCGCCGGCGGCGGTCGCCGCGACGAGATTGTCGAACTGGATGGTCAGCTCGAGTGTGTTGAAGCGGTTGCCCGGCTCGGTGATGACGAGACCGGCGAGGGCCAGGGGCTCAGGGAGCTGGCCTGCGTAGGTACGGGCGATGGGGGCCGTGAGAGTCCGCCATTGCCCGGGTTCGATGGTGCCGAACTCGATGAGCTGGTGGTAGCCGGCTGCGTCGCGGACGCGCGCCCAGAGGGTCATCTGATTCGGGGTGGAGGAAGCGCGGACATCGACCGAGATTGCCGTGGTGCCCGGCGGGAGCTGGATGCCGCGGAGCGGCCCGGGCGGGCCGAGGGCAGCCATGAGGTCGCGGAGCGGGCGTTCAGCGAAGTCGTCGCGGAACCAGAGGAGGAGCGGGGCATCGTCGGGGTTGACGCCGAGGGCCTGGAAGGTGCGGCCGCTCAGGCCTGCAGCCGCCGGCCCCGCGGGGAGGCGGAGGACCGCCGAGGCGAGCGGGACGCCGGTCCGTTCGCGCAGGAGCGCATCCGCGGCTGCGCCGTCCTGGCCGAGATCGGCGCTGCCAGTGGAGACGGCGCGGAGGCCGGTCCCGGCTTCGAAGCGGGCGCGCTCCTCGAAGGTGGCGGAGGCGGTGGTTGCGTAGCTCGCGGCAAACGTGCCAACCGCGATGGCGAGGGCGAGCAGGAGCGCGAGGCGGGCAGAGTGGCCGGGGTTGCGGGCGACCTGCCAGAGCCCGAGGACGACCGGGGCGGAGGCTTCGCGGCCGAACAGGCGGGCCACAAGCCGGGTCGCGATGGGGTAGAGACGGAGCAGCAGGGCGGCAGCGGCGGCCACCAGGAGGGCAGGCGAGGCGAGCAGGAGCGGGTCGGAGGTGACGCCTCCCGTGGGCGACGGCTGGAGGAGGGTGCCGCGTTCTTGCAGCTCCCAGAGCAGGAGGGCGGCAACAGCGGCGAGGGCGAGATCGAGGTAGTACCGCTGGGCGAACGGGCGGCCGGGCCGGGCCTGTTCGCGGCGGCGGGCAACAGCCGAAGCGCGGGCCGCAACGAGCGAGGGCACGAGCAGCGCGATGATGGAGATGGCCACGCCAACAGCGGCCCAGGCAAAGGCGGCCGGCGGCACGGAGACGGGCAGGAGCGCACCGCCGTTGACGGGCTCGAAGGTCGGCGTGAGCCCGAGCAGGGCGGTTCCCGAAGCGGCCACCAGCGGGGCAGCGAGGAGGATGGGCGCGCCGATGATGAGGCCTTCGGCAAGGGTGATGATGCCGATTTGCGCGACGGTTGCGCCGCGACTGCGAAGGAGCGCGACCTCATCGGAGAGGCGCTCGACGATGACCAGCGCGACGAGGATCACGTAGAAGATGGCGACGGCGGTGATTTGGAGCAGGAGGATGGTGAGCGGAGTCTGCTGGTAGCTTTGTGAGCGGCCGTACTCGCGGAGCACGTTGCCGAGCGGGCTGAAGCTGGAGCCACCGAGCGGCTCGAGGTCGTAGTAGAGGGCGGAGAGGTCGTCGCGGGCGCGGTCAAAGGTAAGGCGGGAAAGCGACTCGGGGCGGGCGTAGGTGTGCCAGGCGGTCGCGGCGCCGTAGGCGGGGAAGACGGCTCCGAAGCCCTCGAGGAGGGTCGCCTCGGGAACGAACATCGGCAGAACGGGGCCGTTGCCGGGCAGGAGGCGGTACGGCGCGAAGACCTGGCCGACGGGCACGACCCAGAAGGGGTCGTCGGCGAGGCGCGGCTCGACGATGGCGGTGATGACGGCCTCGATGGTGTAGGTGACGCCTGCGGTGGGCGTGCAGGGCGGGGGCGGAGGGCGGTCTTCGCGCGGGATTTCCCGGGCGCAGGTGTCGAAATCTTCGACGAGGGCGATACGCTGCCCGACGGCGAGCCGGGCGGCGCGTGCGGCGTCGCGGGAGATGGCGACTTCGAGCGGCTGACCGGGCGCGGAGGGACGCGGGAGGGCACCTTCAAGGACCGTCACGTGCTCTTCGTAGCCGGTCAGGGACTGGAGCTGGCCGATCGGCGCCTGCGGCTCGGGGGTTTCGCCGGGCCTGGCGATGAAGAAGCGCGGGCCGACGAGCACGCGCGATTCGGAGGGGGAGAACCAGCCGATCCGCTCATCGATGCGGCGTTCGACGGCCTCGCGGAGGGCGGCGCCCTCGGGCGTGCCGAGCGGCACCCAGGGGAAGCTGACCCGGTTGCCGGGGGCATCGCCAAGGCGGTCGCGGACCGTGAACGTGAGCCCGAGGTCGGCCATGGTCCGGGCGTAGATGGGGGCGGCGGCGAGGAGCGACGCGGCCATCAGCATGCCGAGCGCGAGCACGGCGAGCAGGCGCCAGTTCCTTCCGGTGCGCCGGGAGAAGAGCCGCCAGGTTGCGAGCGCGTTCCGCATCGCGGGAACTGTACACGAGGGAGGGGCGGCTTTGCGGGGCCGCGGGAACTCGGGTAGGTTTCGCGCCGAGATGCGAACGGCATTCGTGGTCCTGGCGATGGTCGTGCGGCGCGCGCTGGCGAACCGGCGACTGCTGGCGACGGTGCTCGTGGGCGTGGTGATGGCGTCGGCGCTGATGGCGAGCGTCGTGCTCTACTCCGACGCGGTCCGGGACCTCGGCCTGCGATACGCACTGCGGAACGCGGAACCGAAGGAGCGGAACGTGCGGGTTGTGACCGGAGGGCGGCCGGCACTGGAGGACTATCGCCGGCGGCGCGAGCAGGTGGACAGGCTGCTGGAGCAGTACCTCGGGGACGTGCTCGAGGAGGTTGTGCACTTTGGGCGGACCGCGACGTTCTATGTGGCGAGGCCCGGCGCGCCGGTGCCGCAGGATGCGGACCGCCCCCGCGGGCATTTCCAGTTCGCCGACGGCCTGCGCGAGCACGTGGAGGTGGTCGAGGGGGCGTGGCCGCGCCTGCCGGCGGCCGGTAGTTCGCCGCCCGTGCTGGAGGCAGCGATCGGCAAAGCTTCGGCGGACCGGATCGGGGTGCGCGTGGGCGACGCCTTCGATCTGCACCCGTTCTGGCGGGAGGACGCAGCGCCGGTGCGGGTCGTTGTCACGGCGATTGTTGCCCCGCGCGACCCGAAGGAACCGTACTGGTTCGGGCGAACGGACCGCTTCGCGCTCGACACGACATGGGACACCTATCCGTTCTGGGTCGACGAAGCGGCGGTGGCGGAGACGGTGGCGCCGTACCTGCCGGACATGGACAGCACGCTCGAGACGTACGGGTTCGTGGACATCGGCGCGATCGATGCGCGGAATGCGAAAGCGGTCGAAGGGAGCACGCGGGCGCTTGCCGTGGTGTTGCGGGAGGCGGTTCCGAACGTCGTGTTCGAGACGCGGCTGGCGGATGTGATTGCGAGCTACCAGTCGAAGCTGTTCTTCACCCGGCTGCCGCTCTTTGCGCTGATGCTGCAAATCGTCGGCATCGCGCTGTACTACCTCGTGATGGTGTCGTCGATGCTGGTCGAGCGGCAGCACGGGGAGATTGCCCTGCTCCGTTCGCGCGGAGGGAGCCCGGGGCAGGTGGTCGCGGTGTACGGAATCGAGGCGGCGCTCATCTGCGGGGCCGGGGCGCTGGCGGGGCCTTTCCTTGCGGCAGGGGCGATCGCCGTGCTGGGCTACACCCCGCCGTTTGCGCCGCTGAGCGGCGATGCCGCGCTGGAGGTACCGCTTTCGACGATGGCCTTCCTCGCGGCGGGCGGCGGCGCAGCACTGGCGTTTGCGGCGATGCTCATCCCGGCGTGGCGGGCCTCGCGGTCGACCACCATCGACTACAAGCACAGCCTCGCGCGGCCGCAGACGACGCCGCTCTTTCTGAAGTACTACCTCGACCTGGCGCTGGTCGGGGTTGGGGCGTTCCTCTTCTACCAGCTGAGGGAGCGCGGCTCTCTGGTGACAGAGCGGCTGTTCGGGGATCTCTCGGCGGACCCTCTGCTGCTCCTTTCGCCGACGCTGTTCATGGTCATGGTGGCGCTGGTGTTCCTCAGGCTGTTCCCGCTGGTGCTGGGGGCGTTTGCGTGGGCCGGGCGGCGGTGGGAGAGCGCGACGGTGGCGCTCGGCCTGACGCGGATGACCCGGGCCCCGCTGCAGTACAACCGGCTCATCCTGCTGCTCCTGCTGGCGACGGCGGTGGGGATGTTCGCCGCCGGCTACCGGGCGACGCTGGAGCGCGGCTACGACGACCGGGCTGCCTACGAAGCAGGAGCGGAGTCGCGGCTGACGGACGTGCGGAACCCGGCGAATGTGCCGGGGGAGGTGTTCGTCGAGCGGGTCCGGCAGGCGACCGGGGCAGAGACTGTCTCGCCCGCAAGCCGGCTGACTGGTTCGTATCTGCTCTCGGCATTCCAGGGTGTGAGCATCGAGGTGCTCGGCGTGGTGCCGGGTGAGTTCGAGCGGGTGGCGTTTTGGCGGGACGATTTCGCAGGGGCGGACCTCGGCGAGCTGCTCGACCGGCTGGAGGTCGACCTTTCGGCACGCGTACGCGGACCGGAGGTGCCGGCGGGACCGCGGTGGATCGGCGCCTGGGCGAGGGTGCCGTACGGGGAGAACCAGCTGCGGCTCGGGCTGCGGCTCCGCGACCCGAACGGGACGTTCTGGGACTACACGCTGGTGCCGACGGAGCGGGAGGTCTCGGAGGGCTGGCGGTTCTTCGCGGCGGACCTGACACAGCCGTCGCAGGCGCGGTTCGGGGCCGGGACACGGTACAGCACGGCGACGCCGAAGGAACTCGACGCGGTCTACGTCCGAACGGCCGGTTCGCCTCCACCCGTGGCGGAGCGGGCAATCATCCTTGTCGATGATGTGATGGTATTTGACGGGGTGCAGTGGAGCGGACCGGACAGGGGCGGGTGGACGGCGGTGGAGACGTTCGATTCGTTCGATAGGTGGCAGCTGATCACCGGGCAGGCGCAGGCAGAACCCGGGGCGGTGTCGTTCGCGCCGGGCGCGGGCCGGGACGGCGGGAACGCCGCGCGCATTGCGTTCACGCGGGGGCAGGGACAGGGGCCGCTGTTCGGCTTCCGGGCGGCGCGGCCAGCGACGCCGCTGCCGGTGCTGGCAGAATCCCGGTTCCTCGAGCGGGCAGGCCTGGAGACGGGCGACGAGCTGACCATCTACCTGAACCGGCAGTACGTGCAGGCCCGGGTAGCCGGACGGTTCGACTACTTCCCAGGGCACGACCCGCGGGGCAGCGACTACTTGCTGGTGGCTGCGCTGCCTGCGGTGCAGGAGCTGGCCACCGGCGTGCCCGGGCTGGCCGATGCGGTCTTCCCGAACGAAGCCTGGCTGCGGGGCGCGAACCCGGAAGTGATGACGCGGGACGCGCTGGCGGAGCGCGGGGTGCAGGCGGAGGGCGTGCTCGACCGGCGGGCTCTGCGGGCGGCGCAGGAGGCGGACCCGCTCGTGGCGGCGAGCTGGGAAGGCATCCTGTTTCTGTCGTTCGGGGCCGTGCTGGTGCTGACGGGGCTCGGCTTCGCGGTGTACGCGACCGTGGCGGCGCAGGCGCGGGCGCTGGAGTTCGCCATCCTGCGGACGATGGGATTTTCGAGCCGGCAGGTGCTGGGGCTGGTGAGTTTCGAGCAGCTATTCGTCATCGCGGCCGGGGTCGCGGCCGGGACATTCCTCGGCTTCCCGCTGGGGCGGCTGATGATCGGGTATCTTGGCGTGACCGAATCGGGCAGCGAGCCGGTCCCGCCGCTCGTTTCGCAGGTAAGCTGGCCGGCGGTGCTGACCGTGTACCTGTCGCTGGCGGCCGTGTTCGCAGCGACGATAACGGCGCTGGCGGCCGTGTACACGCGGCTGGCGGTCCACCGCGCGCTTCGGATTGGGGAGGTGTAGATGCAGCCAGTGCGGACGTTCGCCGCCGGGCAGGAGCCTGAGGGGGATGACGTGTACATCCGCTGCGAGGACCTGTTCAAGATTTACAAGACGGCGAACCTCGAGGTGGTGGCGCTGCGCGGGCTGGACCTGAAGGTTCGGCGCGGGGAGTTCATGGCGATCGTGGGCGCCTCCGGCTCAGGGAAGTCGACGCTGCTGAACATCCTCGCGGGACTGGACACGCCCTCGGCGGGGCGGTGCTACGTCGGGGGGCAGGACCTGCTCACGATGTCGGCCAGGGAGATGGTGCGCTACCGCCGGCGGCAGGTCGGCTTCGTCTGGCAGCAGACGGGCAGGAACCTCGTCCCGTACCTCGACGCGGTGCAGAACGTGGAGGTGCCGATGGTGCTGGACGGGGTGCCGCCAGGGGAGGCGCGGGAGCGGGCGGTGCGGCTGCTCGAGATGGTGCTCATGGGGCACCGGCTGCACCACCGGCCGGAGATGCTCTCGGGCGGGGAGCAGCAACGGGTCTCGATTGCAGTTGCGCTGGCGAACAATCCGCCGCTGCTGCTGGCCGACGAGCCCACCGGGGAGCTGGATTCGGTCGGCGCAGACACGGTGTATGAGGTGTTCCGGACGCTGAACAAGGAGCTGGGCACCACCATCGTGATCGTGACGCACGACCCCGACATCGCGGCGCGGGTCGACCGGGTCGTTGCGATCCGGGACGGCCGGACGAGCACCGAAATCTACCGGCGGGTGCGGTTCGAGGGCACGGAGGCGAAAGTCACGCACGAGGAGTATGTGCTGGTCGATGCAGCGGGCCGGCTTCAGATCCCGCGGGAGTACCTCGACGAGCTGGAGATCCACGACCGGGTGCGGGTGATTCTCGGGGAGGGCCGGATCGAAGTGCTACCGGACGGCACGCGCCGGGTCCGGCCGAAAGGGGCGGCATGGTGAGCGAGGGCGCATCGGTGGAGCTGCGGTCGGTTTCGCGGCGGTTCCGGGCCGGCGGCGAGGACGTGTGGGCGGTGCGGGAGGTTTCGCTGTCGGTGGGGCCCGGCGAGTTCCTCGCGCTGGTCGGGCGGTCGGGGTCGGGGAAGACGACGCTGCTGAACCTTATTGCGGGCCTCGACCGCCCGACGAGCGGCGAGGTGCTGGTCGATGGCGCGCGGGTGGACCGGATGAGCGACCGGGAGCTGGACCGGCTGCGCCTGGGGACCATCGGGTTCATTTTCCAGTCGTTCGGGCTGCTGCCGCTCCTGTCGGCGCGGGAGAACGTGGAGCTTCCGTTGCGGATAGCGGGTGTCGGCTACCGGGAGCGGCAGAAGCGGGTCGATGAGGCGCTGGCGTTCGTGGGGCTCAGGAAGCGCGCGGAGCACCGACCGTATGAGCTTTCGGGCGGGGAGCAGCAGCGGGTGGCGATTGCACGTGCGCTGGCGGCGCGCCCACGGCTGATCCTCGCGGATGAACCGACCGGCGAGCTGGACTCGGCGACGGCCTCGGCGGTCTTCGGGCTGCTGCGGGACCTTGCGCGGATGGAGGGCATCACGATTATCACCTGCACCCACGACCGGCTGGTGATGGAGATGGCGGGGCGGGTGGAGGAGCTTGCCGACGGGAGGCTGGTGACGGAGGGGCGGCGGGAGGTGCTGGAGCGGACGCTGGCGCGGGAGCGGAGCCCATTTGCGGCGGCGCGGGCGGCCCCGCCGGGGGAGGCGCCGACGGGGTCGGGGCTGTCGTCGCTGATCGGCGCGGATTATGCGCAGTTTCGGCGGCCGGGGTCGGCGGGAGGCCCCCGAGGCGAACCTGACCGCCAGTCCGAAGGGAACGACGGGGCGAAGCCGTAGCGCGAGGGGAGCGGCCGACAGGTCGGGCGTTCACGCCGCGTGTAAGGCACCGCCCGGGCGGCCTGTCATTACCGCAGGGCTGATGCGATACCACCACCGGGGGAGGAATTGCATGCTGCAGGGGAAACACTGGCAGGGGACCGCGCGGGCGGCGGCTGCGATCATCGTCGGGGCAGTGGGGGCGGTGCTGGGAGCGTGCTGGGGAGGGGGCAGTCCGCCGGTCTCCGCCTGTGTTCCGCCACCGGCGGACCTGGTTGCGTGGTGGCCGTTCGATGAGACGTCGGGGAACGTGGCGCACGACATTGCGGGGTTCCCGAACGACCTGGCGTTCATGAGCGGCTCGTACGTGCCTGTGGCGGGAAAGGTTGGGGGCGGATGGAAGCTCGGGCCGGCCACAACGGTTGCATGGGCCGCATCGCAGGCGGACCTGCAGGTGGGAACCGGCAACTTCACGATCGAGACCTGGGTGCTGCGCTGGAACGCCGTGTCGTCGATTTCAACGATCCTGGCAAAGCGGGACAGCTCAGGGACGGGGTACGGACTTATCACTGCGAACGGCCAGGCGTACCTCCAGCAGGGCGGCAGCAACAGCAACCCGCCGCCAACGAGCGGGTCGATATCGACTGGCGGATGGCGGCACCTGGCCGTGACGGTGGACCGGACGGCGAACATCGTGCGGTGGTACGTCGACGGGCAGCAGGTAGCGACGGGACCGGCCACAACGTGGTTTTCCGGAAACCTGGATACGAGCGCTCCGGCCGAGGTGAGCACGGGCGGCGCGGAAATCGAGCTCGACGAGCTTTCACTCTACAAACGGGCGCTGACTGCAAATGAGGTGCTCGCGATTTTCCAGGCGGGTGCGAACGGAAAGTGCAAGCCAGCTCCTGCGACCCCGACGCCGACGCCGGGCGCAGTCGGGACGGTCGGGGTCGGCGGCGGGCTGCCGGTGACGGTCGTACCCCCGGGCGGAACGCCGACACCGGCCGGGACGGTGCCGACCTTTGGGACCGTGGGACCAAAGCAGACGCCGACTCCGACGAAGACAGCAACGCCAACCGCGACGCCAACCGGGACGGTGCCGACCTTTGGGACCGTGGGGCCGAAGCAAACGCCATCCCCGACGAAGACGCCGACGCCCACAATGACCCCCACGCCGACGCCGACAGCGACACCCACGAAGACCCCAACTCCAACGGCGACACCCACCAGCACACTGACGCCGACCCCGACGCCGGTCGATGGGACGCTCTGCATCCTCAAGTTCTATGACGTGAACCAGAATGGGGTGCAGGATACGAACGAGCCATTGCTGCAAGGGTGGGCGTTCACAGTCGCCCAGGGGAGCACGGTGCTCGGGTCGGTGACGACGGGCGCGGGGGGCCTGCCGGGCGTGTGCGTGAACCTGCCAGCCGGGCAGTACACCGTGACCGAGGTGGTGCAGACGGGCTGGTTCCCGACGACGCCGAACCCGCAAACGGCAACGGTCACCGGCGGGCAAACGGTCACACTGGTTTTCGGCAACGGGCGGAACTAGGGCGCAAGGCGGGGGGCGGCGCGCCGACCAGCGCGACGGCAAACGGAAGGATGCCGACCCACCCTCACACCCTGGCAGGGTCGGGCCGCCGCCGCGACGTGCTCGATGGAACCGGGCGGCGCCCGCAAGCTCCTTCGCGAGGCCGTGCCCGCGGGAGATCGGGGGCGGCCCGTGACCAGGGAGCACTCAACCGCGGGCCGCAGAGGCCCCGCGACGGCCAGGCAGGTGGGGCTCCGGTCCCAGGGCGGCGGCGAGGCGACCTTGAAATGACAGATCGGACCATTGAAGATATCGGGAATTCGGCGACGGCCGTCGGCATCCCGGCGACCCGGCCCGGACGTGGTGGGTTCCGCGCATCCGAGACTGTAAGAGGTGCCCCGGCTGCTGGTCGAACGTGTGGGCCGCTTCGCGCGAGGCGGCACTTCCGCGACGGAGATCCGAGATGTCGGCGAGAAACCTCTCCACTCTGCCGGGCATCACCCTGCTTTTGGCGAGCGGCCTCGTGGCTGCCGCGTGCTGGCCGAATGGGGGCGGCTCCGGGGGATCGGGGCAGACGCCGCAGGCGACTGCGGTAGCGACCGTTGCGATCGGCCAGACGACCGTTCCCATCACGGTTGTGCCGCCGAAGGCGACCGCCACGCCAGCGCAGCCGACGCTCTGGCCTCCCCCGACGCCCATCAAGAACACGCCCACACCGACGCCGAAACCAACACTGGCCGGGAACCCGGCGACCATCCCGGTCAGCACACCCACGCCGACGAAGACACCGACGCCGACACCTACCTTCACGCCCACACCAACGAGCACCCCAACACCAACGCCGACCTTCACACCCACGCCAACGAGCACCCCAACACCAACGCCGACCTTCACGGCCACGCCGACGAGCACACCCACACCGGCGCCGACCTTCACACCCACGCCAACGCCGACGCCGGGCGGCGGCGCCCTTGTGCAGGTGTGCATCTTCAAGTTCCACGACCTGAACGGCGACGGCATGCACCAGAGCCAGAACGAGCCGTTCCTCCAGGGGTGGACGTTTACCATCACCCAGACGGCGCCGCCGCCGACTCAGACAGTCGCAACGGTGGTCACAGGCGCCCAGGGGCTTCCCGGGGTGTGCATCAATTTGCCGGCGGGAGCGACCTACGCCGTCACGGAGACCCCGCAGCAAGGGTGGTTCCCGACGACGCCGACGACCCAGACGATTGCACTGGTGCCGAACCAGGGATCGGTCACGCTCCTCTTCGGCAACCGATAGTGGCACGCACTGCGTAGCGCCGGGTGAGTCCTGAAGAGGCATTCACCCCAATTTCGAACGTTTGTTCTATACTGGCGGGCGTGGCCGCCTACGCGGAGCTGCATGCGCATTCGTGCTGGTCGCTGCGGGAGGGGGCGAGCACGACGGACGAGCTGATCGACCGGGCGCTCGCCCTCGGGTACGCGGCGCTGGCGCTGACCGACCACGACAACCTGTACGGGGCGATGGAGTTCGCGCAGGCGGCCCGGGCGCGGGGGCTGAAGGCGATCACCGGGTGCGAAGTCACGGTGCGGAGGACCGAACCCGGCGGGGAGGCGCCGGAGACCTCGCACCTGACGGTGCTTGCGGAGAGCGTGGAGGGGTACCGGAACCTCTGCCGGCTGCTGAGCCGGGGATACCGGACGTACGGGAAGGACACGCCGCAGGTGGAAGAGGCGTGGCTGTTCGAACAGGGCGCGGGGCTGATCGTGCTCTCAGGCTGCCGGGATTCGGCGCTGGCGCGGCTGGCGGCGGCCGGGGAGGAGCGGGCGGCGCGGGAGCTGGCCGGCCGCTACCGCGATGTGTTCGGCGACCGGTACCTGGTCGAGCTGCAGGACCATGATGTGTACGGCGACCGGCGGAGGAATGCGGTGCTGGCGAGGACGGCGGATGCGTGCGGCATCCCGGTGGTTGCGACGAACAACGCGCACTACCACGTGCGGACCAGGCACCGGCTGAACGATGTGCTGGTGGCGGTTCGGTACCGGCTGACGCTGGACACTTCGCATACGGTGCGGCGGCCGAATTCGGAGTTCTACCTGAAACACCCGGAGGAGCTGGCCCGGCGGTTCGCCTGGCGGCCGGACGCGCTGGCGAACGCGGTTGCAACGGCGGAGCGGTGCACGTTCGACCTGACGCGCGACCTGCCGTACCGGCTGCCGGACTACCCGGTGCCGGAGGGTGCGACGCTGGACAGCTTCCTGCGCGGGGTGTGCGAGCGGGCGTTTCGGCGGAAGTACCCGCCTTCGGACCCGTACGCGGCGGAGGCGCGGGAGCGGCTGGAGCGGGAGCTGGCGCTCATCGAGCGGCACGGGCTGGCGGGCTTCTTCCTCGTGTACTGGGACATCCTGCAGCTGGTGAATGAGGTGGCGGCAGAGCTCCACGGGCGCGACCCGCGGCTGGCGCCTGATGAGCGGCCGGTCGGGCGGGGACGGGGGTCGTCGGTGAGTTCGATCGTCTGCTACCTGATCGGGCTTTCGCACATCGACCCGGTGCGGAACAACCTCTACCTGGAGCGGTTCCTGAACGAGGAGCTGCATTCGCTGCCGGACATCGACCTCGACTTTCCGCGGGACATCCGGGATGCGCTGCTGGAGCGGATCTATGACCGGTACGGGCCGGAGCACGCGGCACTGGTAGCGGCGTTCCCGACCTACCGGTTCCGGAGCGCGGTGCTGGATGTGGGGAAGGCGCTGGGGCTGCCGGAGCCGGTGCTGGCGAAGATCAACCGGCTGGCAGGGCCGTTCGCGGACGCGCGGGGGCTGGCGGAGCAGCTGCGGAAGGTGCCGGAGCTGCGGCACCTGGTGGATGCGCCGATCTGGCGGGACCTGGTGGAGCTGGCGGGGCAGGTTTCGGGGTTCCCGCGGCATATCGGGCAGCATGTGGGGGGTGTGGTGGTCTCGGCGGAGCCGATTTCGTCGGTGGTGCCGGTGGAGCCGGCGCGGATGGCCGGGAGGTATGTGTGCCAGTGGGACAAGGATTCGGTCGACGATGCGCGGTTCGTGAAGATCGACTTCCTCGCGCTGGGGATGCTCTCGGCGGTGGGGGAGTGCCTGGACATCATCGAGGAGGAGCGCGGCGTGCGGGTTGACCTGGGGCGGATTCCGCACGACAGCCCGGAGATTTACGCGGCGATCCGGGAAGGGGACACGATGGGGGTGTTCCAGATCGAGAGCCGGGCGCAGGTGCAGACGCTGCCGCGCACGCAGCCGCGGAACCTGGACGACCTGGCGGTGCAGGTGGCGATCATCCGGCCGGGGCCGATCATGGCGGGGGCGTTCCGGCCGTACATGGAGTACCGGGAGCGGCTGGCGCGCGGGGAGGCGATCGAGGTGGATTACGGACACCCGGAGCTCAAGCCGCTGCTGGAGCACTGCCTGGGCGAGACGCTGGGGCACGTGCTCTACCAGGACCAGGTGCTGCAGATCGCCTGCGCGGTGGCGGGCTTCACGCCGGGCCAGGCCGACCGGCTGCGGCGGGCGATGAGCCGGAAGCGTTCGTCGGAGGCGATGCGGGCCATCGCCGAGGAGTTCCTTGCGGGCGCGGCGCGCATGGGGGTGAGCCGGGAGGCGGCGGAGGTCGCATTCGAGAAGATGGCGGCGTTCGCGGCGTTCGGGTTTCCGAAGAGCCACGCGGTGGCGTTCGCGCTGCTGGCGTATGAGTCGGCGTGGCTGCGGGTGCACTATCCGGCGGAGTACTACTGTGCGCTCTTCAACGCGCAGCCGATGGGCTTCTACCCGGTGGAGGTGCTGACGCAGGATGCGGAGCGGCACGGCATCCGGGTGCTGCCGCCGTGTGTGAACTGCTCGCGGGCGGGAGCGTGGCCGGAGGAGGGGAACATCCGGCTCGGGCTGCAGCAGGTGAACGGCATCGGCGGGGGATGGCAGGACCGGCGGCAGCACCGGCACCTGCCGGGCTACCGTTCGCTGCCGGAACGGATTGTGGAGGAGCGGGAATCGAACGGCCCGTACCGGTCGCTGCGCGAGCTGCTGGTGCGGACGGGGATGACGCGGGAGCAGGCGGAGATGCTGATCCAGGCGGGCGCGCTGGAGTGTTTCGGGCTGGCGCGGCGGGAGCTGCTCTGGCAGCTGGGTCTGCTGACTGAAGCGCGGATGCCGCAGCCGCCGGCGCGGCCGGCCGCGGAAGCACGCGCCCGGCAGCTTGCGCTGGCGCTGCCGACGGAACAGGACATGGCGAGCCTGCCGCCGCTGGAGGGCTGGGAAGCGCTGGCGTGGGATTTCGAGCGGCTGGGGCTCAGCCCGGGCCAGCACCCGATGGCGCTGGTGCGGCCACTGCTGCACGAGGGGATGATTACGAGCCGCCACCTCGGCGGGGTACGGAACCCGAACCGGCTGCCGCAGGGGATGGTGGTGGAGATTGCGGGGATGGTGGTGACGCGCCAGCGGCCGGTGACGGCGAGCGGGGTGATGTTCATGCTGCTCGAAGACGAGTTCGGGCTGGCGAACGTGGTGGTGCACCGGGGGCTGCAGGAGCGGCAGGCGGAGCTGGTGCGGATGGAGCCGTTCGTGATCGTCCGCGGGCGGGTCGACAACGAGCAAAGCGGGTTCCCGAACATTGTGGCCGAGTCGTTTCGGCGGTGTCCGCTGCCGGGGTTCATCGAGCGGCCGCAATCGCACGATTTCGGCTAAGCCACGGCCGGGCGACCGCAGGCGGGTCAGGGCGTGAGGACCATCTGGGTCTGGGTGACCAACGCGAGGAGGCGGCCTTCGGCGTTGCGGATAGCCGTCTGCCAGGTCTGGGTGCGGCGACCGCGGTGGAGGGGGACGCACTCGGCGGTGATGGTGGTACCCGCAAGGGCAGGGGCGAAGAAGTTGGTCTTCGATTCGATGGTGGTTGTGCCGGCATCGGGCGGGAGGTTGAGGACCGTGCCAACGGCGCCGAGGGTATCGGCGAAGGCCATGAGGACGCCCCCGTGGCAGATGCCCGGGACGGTGCACAGCTCGTCGCGGACGGTCAGCTCGGCGGTCACGCGGTCGGGCTTGGCGGACGTGAGCCGGATGCCGAGAACGCCGGGGAAGAACGGCTGGATGCGCTGCTGGAGCGCAGCGGACTGGTCGCTGGACATGGACGAGCCTCCTTGTGCTGGACGCGGCAGGTGCGCCAGAAAGGATGCACGACGCGGCCGGAACCCGGGAGTGCCGCCCGGCAGCCATGGGGACGGGCCACCGGCTGCTGTTCAGGGGGCAGCAGAGTAGGATGAAGGCGATGGTGCTTCCTTCGTTCACCCGTGCTCAGCTGGCGGCAGGCGCCCCGGGTCCCGAGACAGCCCTCACGATCGGCGTGCTCGACGGGGTGCACCGCGGGCACCAGTGGCTGCTCGGCCGGCTGCGCGAAGAGGCCCGCAAGCGGGCGCTTTCGCCGGGCGTGGTGACACTCCATCCGCACCCCGTGACGGTGCTGCGGCCGGAGGTCCCGCCGAGCTACCTGACATCGCTCGAGGAGCGGATGGAGCTCATCCGGGCGGCGGGCGCCGACTGGGTCATTCCCCTGACCTTCACGAGCGAAGTCTCGGAGGTGACTGCCGAGGAGCTCGCGGCGGGGTTCGCGGAGCTGCTGAGGATGCGGCTGATGGTGCTGGGGCCAGATGCGGCGTTCGGGCGGGGTGCGCCGAAGGACACGGTCGAGCGGATGCGGCGGCTGGGCGCCGAGCTGGGATTCGAGGTGGTGCAGGTGGAGCCGCTGATGCACGACCACGAACGGTACAGTTCGACGGCCGTGCGGGCGGCGCTGGCAGCCGGCGACATGGAGCGGGTGACGGCGCTGCTGGGGCGGCCGTACCGGCTTTCGGGGCCGGTTGTGCGCGGATTCGAGCGGGGCCGGACGATCGGGTTCCCGACAGCGAACATCTCGGTTGCGGCCGACCGTGCGCTGCCGGCGCTGGGCGTGTATGCGACGCGGGCGAGCGTGGCCGGGCACCGGCTGATCGGCGCGACGAACATCGGGCGACGGCCGACCTTCGACGCCGGGCACGTCTCGA
>Ga0308415_1000014_pt1 | contig 62367 bp, 54 predicted proteins | sample HotsprSampleOS55_FD_203465 | JGI IMG/M metagenome (GOLD analysis project Ga0308415, IMG submission 203465) | Hot spring phototrophic mat microbial communities from Octopus Spring, Yellowstone National Park, Wyoming, United States - 20090730_OS55 ... | reverse complement strand
GTTCGGCACGACGCGGATGCGGTCGGGCGGCACGGCGAGCCGGTCTTCGAGGTCTCGGGCGACGCAGTCGGATACGGCGAGGAGCCGGTCGGCCTCCAGCATCCGTGAAAGCGGAGCCCGCAGGGCAAGGGACTTCGTCAGCCGCTCGAGCCGCCCGGCCCAGTACCGCTCGGGGTCAAGGGCGAGGAGGCCGTGAACCGCCACCACTACGTGGGTTTTTCGAAAGAGCGGGGCGTGGTGCGCAAGCGCCAGGTCGGCAATGAGGACCGTATCCGCATGGCCTCTGCGAGCTGCCTGGACAGCGGGGTCCCGCGTCCATAACGCTGCGGAAGGATGACGGATCAGGGACCAGCCCCACCAGGGTGCCCGGGCTCGCGTCACAGTGACACCGGCATCTCTCAGGAGCGCCGCGACGGTTTCGGCGTACCGGGTAATGCTGACCCACCGCCAGCCGGGGTACGGCTCAAGGATCAGGACGCGCACGGTTCCGAATCGTACAATCGGTGCAGAACGGTTGCCCAGGGCGCAGGTCTGGTAGCATCCTGGCGAGCGGACCGGGGAGTCCCGGCGTATGCGGGCGTGGCGTAGTGGCAGCGCGCGACCCTTCCAAGGTTGAGGTGCGGGTTCGATTCCCGCCGCCCGCTCCAGTTTCTCTCAAATCGGTCGCTTCCCAGCGGGGCACGCAGATTCGGGGCGCGCTCGTCCGGCGTGCGACGGCCGTGGCCCCGCCTGGGTTGCCAAAGACCTCTCAACGCCCCTGACTGCCCGGGCTTTCTAGCGGCTCCACGTGAGTTCCAGGTCTCGACCCTCAGACGAGGGCGAGGGCATCAACCGGTGTGCCGCGCAGCGAGAACGGCCCAGCATGGTCGATCCGCACCCGGACGAGCTCGCCGATGCGGGCCGGTGCGTCGAGATGCGTCAGCTTGCCGGTCCGGGTCCGGCCGAAAGGCTGCCCGTTCCGGATGCCCTCGACCAGGATCTCCTGTTCCGTGCCGACGTACGCGCGGTTCAGCTCCTCCGAGATGCGGGCTTCGAGCGCTTCCACGCGGTGCAGGCGCTCCGACTTGACCTCGGCCGGCACATCATCGGGGAGCTTGCGCCAGGCGATGGTTCCCGGCCGCGGCGAGTAGGCCGCCACGTGCACTTTGTCGAACCGCACCTCTTCGAGGAGCGAAAGCGTTTGCTCGAAATCGGCCTCGGTCTCGCCAGGGTAGCCGACAATGACATCCGTCGTGATGCCGGCCCCGGGCATCAGCTCGCGGACCTCGCGGATCTTCTCGAGGTACTCCTCCCGCGTGTACCCGCGGCGCATCGATTCGAGGACGGCATTGCTGCCCGCCTGGACGGGGAGCGAGAAGCACTCCATGACCTTCGGCAGCTCGGCGACGGCCTCGAGAATGCGGCGGGTCATGTCCTTCGGATACGACGTGAGGAAGCGGATACGGTCCAGCCGTTCGAGCTTCGAGAGTTCGCGCATGAGGTCACCGAGGTCCGGCTGGCCGGGGAGGTCGTGCCCGTATGCCTCGACGGTTTGCCCGAGGAGGGTGACCTCTCGCACGCCGTGGGCCGTGAGATAGGCCACCTCGCGCACGATTTCTTCGACCGGCCGGCTCCGCTCCCGCCCGCGCCGGTACGGGACGATGCAGTAGGTGCAGAACTTGTTGCAGCCGTGGACCACGGGGACGTACGCCGTGGGGCCTTCGGGGACGGCGTAGGTGCGCGGCCAGAACTCTCCGCCGAGGTCTTCGGCGGGCTCTTCGACGAGCGCCATGATGGGGTCGAACTGCTGGGGCCGGGCGAAGACATCGACCTGCGGGAACCGCTTCTCGAGTTCGTCGGTCTTGAGTCCGACCATGCAGCCCATGACGGCGACCTTGATGCCGGGGCGCTCCGCCTTCAATTGCCGGATGCGGCCCAGCTTGGAGTAGGCACGGTCTTCAGCATGCTGGCGGACGCTGCAGGTGTTCAGGACGATGATGTCCGCCCGCTCCATGCGGTCGACCTGCTTCAGCCCGAGGCGCAGAAAGCCGGCGGCGAGCTTTTCGCTGTCCGCCTTGTTCATCTGACAACCGACCGTCCAGAGGTAGAAGCGCTGAGTCATGGGCAGGGAGTGAAACGTGGCGGAGGGGGAGGGATTCGAACCCTCGACCGAGTTACCCCGGAACCCGCTTAGCAGGCGGGCGCACTAGACCACTATGCGACCCCTCCAGTTCCGCCGGAATTCCATTGTAGGGCGGCCCGGGGAGTACCGTCACGAGCAGCAGGGCAGACCGTTGCGCAGGCCGGGATACACTCCATCCGTGGCCGTTGCCGTCGTCGTCGTTATCTTCACGGTCCGACAGGACCGCCTCAACGTTCTGCTCATCGAACGGGCGGCGGAGCCGTGCAAAGGAGAATGGGCGCTCCCCGGCGGCCTGCTCCTGCCCGGCGAGACACTCGACGCAGCGGCCCGCCGGAAGCTGGAGGACGAAACGGGCGTTTCCGACGTCTTCCTCGAGCAGCTGTACACCTTCGACCGCCTGGGCGAAGGGAAAGCAGAGGTGGTCGTATCGTATTTCGCGCTGGTCGACATAGGGCGGACACGGCTGCGCAGCGAAAGCGAATGGCGCCCGGCATGGCATCCGGTCCACCCGACGCCGCCGACCGCCTTCGAGAACGACAGGGTCATCGCCTATGCCGAGGAGCGGCTTCGCAACAAGCTGGAGTACACGAACGTCGTATACAGCCTCCTCCCCGAGCGGTTCACGTTGACGCGCATGCAGCAAACCTACGAGGCGATCCTCGGCGAACGGCTGGACAAGCGGAATTTCCGGCGCCGTGTCGTAGGGCTCGGCATTGTGCGGCCGACCGGGCGGTTTGAAAAGCAGGGCGCGCACCGGCCCGCAATGCTGTACGAGTTCACGAGCCGGAAGCCGATGATTCTGTAGCGAATACCCGGACTCCGGGTATGCTGTGCCCGTGCAGAGCTGCCCCGACAGTCGGCTCTCCCCGGGGGAAGCGGCGGTGCTGGCCGCGCTGCTGCTGGGACCGCGGCACGGCTACGAGCTCGCGAACCTGTTCGCCGAGCTCGGCATTACCGAAGTGCTCCCGATGGAACAGCCGACGCTCTACGGCTACCTGCGGTCGCTCGAAGCAGCAGGGCACGTGGCGTGGCGCGAGGAGCGTACGGGCAGCAGGCCCCCGCGCAAGGTGTACTCGACGACAGAGCGCGGACGAGAAGCGGCAGAGGCGTGGCTCGCACAGCCGGTCGAGCGGCTCCGACAGGTGCGGCAGGAGTTTCTCGTGAAGCTGGCGCTCCTCGATGCGCTCGGCCGGGCGTCGCAGCGCCGCGCCCTCATCGCGGCCCAGGCCGACGCCTGCCGCGCCTACCTCGAACGGGTGAACGACGAGCGCCCGGCGTCGCCCGTTGCGAAGCTGAGCCGGTCTTCCCGGGCCTCCGCCGCGGCCGCCACCATCACCTGGCTCGAATCGCTCCTGCCAAGACCCGGGGTGGAGCCATGAGACGCCGGCTGGCGGTTGCGAGCCTGGCAGTTCTGCTCCTGGGCGCCGTGCTGACCGGCTGCGTCTCCGGGGACGAAGGCGCTGACCGGCCGGGCGCGTACACGCGGGACGTCGAAGCCGGGGCTGCAGTCGGCGAAGGAACGTCGCCCCGGCTCACCATCGCCGCGGCGGCCGACCTCCGGTTCGCGCTCGAGGCGCTGCGGCCCGCCATCGAGGCACACTGCGACACGGTCATCACGACGACGTACGGCTCCTCGGGCCAGCTGGCGCGGCAGCTCACAGCCGGCGCGCCGTTCGACCTCTTCCTCTCCGCCGACACCACCTACGTGGAGGAGGTTCTCCGTGCCGGCCGGGCGGCGCCGGCCTCCGCGGCGGTCTACGGGCGCGGCCGGCTCGCGGTCATCACGCGGGCCGGCGTTCCCCTGCCGGCAGCCTTCGCCGAACTTGGCGATGGGGCCTACGGGACAATCTCCATCGCCAACCCCGCCCACGCCCCGTACGGCAGGGCGGCGCGCGAAGCCCTCCGCAGCGCCGGCATCCTCGACCGGGTGGAGGGCCGCCTCGTCCAGGGTGAAAACGTCCGCCAGGCGGTGGAGTACGTCGACAACGGGAGCGCAGATGCCGGGATTGTCGCCCTCGCGCTTGTGATCGACCGTGGCGCTGACCGGTACCTGCTGGTCGACGCCGCCCTGCACGCGCCGATCACCCAGGCGGGGGTTGTGACCAGGGGCACGGGCGCCGAACGCACGGCCCGCTGCGCCCTGCAGTACCTGCTGAGCGAGGACGGCCAGAACGCTCTGTCGACGTTCGGTTTCGAGCCGGCGCAGGAGTAGTCGCATGGACGCATGGGCCGACCCGCTCCGCATCTCCCTGCTCGTGGCGGCCTCGGCCACGGCGGCGTGCGTTGCAGTCGGCACGCCGCTCGCCTGGCTGATTGCGCGTGCACGGCCGCCGGTTGCGCAGGTGCTTTCCGCAATCAGCCTGCTGCCGCTGGTGCTGCCGCCGACTGCAGTGGGCTACTACCTGCTCTGGCTCCTGGGCCGGCAGAGCCCCACCGGGCGATTCCTGCTGGACGGGCTCGGCATCCAGCTCGTCTTCACCTGGCCGGGTGCCGCCCTCGCTGCCGCCGTGGTCTCGCTGCCGCTCTACGTCCGGACCGCCACAGCCGGGTTCGAGCAGCTCGATGAGGAGCTCCTGCTTGCTGGTCGGACGCTCGCGGGGCCGTGGCGAGTGTTCTTCCTGGTGGTCGTGCCGCTGGCCTGGCCGGCGCTGGTGGCGGCATCGCTGATCGCATTCGCCCGCGCCCTGGGCGAATTCGGCGCCACCGTGGTTGTTGCGTCCAGCATCCCGGGCCGAACACGGACCCTGCCGGCGGCGATCTACGACGCGAACCTGGCCGGCGATGACCGGCTCGCGAATGAGCTTTCGCTCGTCGCGCTGCTCATCGGGTTCGTGCTGGTCACACTGCTGACGGTTGCCCTCCACGCAGCCATCCAGCGGGGGCGCGGCTGACGTGCTGGAGGCAAGCTTTCGGCTGGCGAAGGGGGCGTTCGTCCTTGAGCTGGACCTCGCCGCTGAACCGGGCATTACAGTCCTGTTCGGTCCCTCAGGCTCGGGGAAATCGCTCACTCTGCGGGCCATCGCCGGGATGGTCGAACCCGACGCGGGGCGCATCGCCGTTGACGGGGCCGCAGTGTTCGACCGCGCGGCGGGCATTTCCGTTCCCCCGCACCGGCGGGGCTTTGGGTATGCCGGCCAGCGTCCTGCGCTCTTCCCCCACCTGACGGTGCGCCAGAACGTCGCCTTTGGACTGCGGGACCACAGCCGGGCGGAAAGGGATGCGGTGACCTCGGCGCTGCTGGCGCGGTTCGGCCTGGCCGGATTCGAACAGCGGCGGGTCGGGTCGCTGAGCGGGGGCCAGGCGCAGCGTGTCGCGCTGGCCAGGGCGCTTGCCCCCGGGCACCGGGTGCTCCTCCTGGATGAGCCGTTCTCAGCCCTGGACGAGGCGCTCCGGCAGGACCTGCGGGCGCTCCTGAACGACCTGGCCCGGGAGCGCGAACTGGTCATCATCTTCGTGACCCACGACCTGCGGGAAGCGCACCTGCTTGCCGACCGGCTGGCGGTCCTCGATGGCGGCCGGGTGCTCCAGGCCGGGCCCCGCGACGCGGTCTTCCGGGCGCCCTCAAACCGGCGGGTAGCCGAGCTGCTTGGGGCGGTGAACGTTTTCCCGGCCACTGTCATCCGCCGGGACGATTCGACGCTGGTCTTCACCGCCGACGGCTGGGAGGGGCTGGCGGCGAGCTGGAGCAGCGACCCGGTGCCAGGCCAGGCGGTGGACGTGATGATTCGGCCAGAGCGCGTGGTGATGCGGCGCGGCGCTCCGACCGTCAATGCGCTGCCGGCGCGCATCGTGCGGGAGTTTGACTACGGGAACAGCCGCGTCCTTCATTTCGAACCAGACGGCGCAGGCCCGCGCCTCGTGGTCGAACTCGCCTCGCGGCCGTACGACGTGCTCGATGTCCGCTCGCGGAAGAGCTGGACGCTCGAGCTACCGCCGGAGGACCTCCATGTTATGCCGGCACTGGCTCGCGCTGCGCGATGACGCAGTAGAGCGGGTCTGCACCCGGTCCGGGGCTGAGGTCAAACGCCCGGGGCTGCCCGAACCCCCCGGCATGGGCCAGGTAGAGCGCGATCAGCTCGGCGTGGTCGCGGTCATCGAGGGCGCGCCAGACCGCCACCGCTTTCGTCGGGAAGCATCGGTTCGAATAGGCCACAGCAACAATGCCGCCCGGGACAAGGACCCGGGCGACCTCGGCGAACACCTCCGCTGGTCTGGTGAGGTACTGGACCGAGAGCGAGCAGATGACGGCGTGGAAGGTGGCATCTGGCCACGGGAGCGTCGGCTCGCGGTTGAGGTCCTGCACGACCCGCTCGGTGAGGCGGGGGTTCTCTTCCAGCTCGACCCGATTCAGTCCGAGCCCGGCCACCGGACCGAGCTGGAGCTCCTCCGGAAGGTGGGAGACCCAGCTCGACATCAGGTCGAGCACCTGGCTGCCGGGCGGAATAATGCGCCCGTAGAACGCGGTGAGGGCGGCAGTGGCCGCGTCGTCGAGGTGGGTGACCAGCCGGGGCTCACGGTAGAAGAGCGCGTCGTCGGACTCGTCCTCGCGGGCGAAGTACTCGGGGCGCAGTTCGGGAAGTTCTTCGGAGACGTCAGGCACGGGAAGCCGCCAGCGGGGCACCCTGCTCCAGCACAGCCTCGTAGAAGCGGGCGCGCGGGTGAGTGGCGAGGATGCCGTCGGGCATGCCACCGGCGTGCGCCCTGCGGAAGGCGTCGGACTGGGTCCAGTTGACGAAGGCCTGCCGCGATTCCCAGATAGTATGCGAAATATAGTCGCCCGGCTCGTCGCCCTTGAGCAGGGCGAAGTGGATGAAGCCCGGGACTTCGGAAAGATAGCTCTCACGGGTGCGCCAGCCGGCTTCGAAGTCGGCCTCACGCCCGGGGTTAACCTTGAACTGGTTCATCGCGATGAACACAACACACCTCCCATTGCCGCGATGGAGCTAGTGTATCCCAAGGAGTGCGGCACAGTTCGCCCAGCCTCCTTCGCCGCCGAATCGGCCCCGCACCGTACGCAGCCAGAGCGCCGTCCGCAAATTGACCACCGGGTCGGACCAGCGGCGGAAGTCTTCGCCGGCGCGATCGAAGTGGTAGCGGCCGTTGAGCTGGGCGAGGCCATAGCTGCCGCCGTTGGGGTCGGCGGGGTTGTAGGCCATTGTGTCGAGCGATGCCGTCTCGCACAGGATGATGCGGCGCATTTCGGGCCACCACCCCGGCTCATCGGGCCAGCCGGCCATCCGGCCGTAGGCATCGAGCAGCTCGGGTGTCAGGTAACGCGGCGACGGACCGACAGGAATGCTGTCACTGGCCGCCCTCTCGTCGGGAGGCGCCGGAGCAGGTTCGACCGACATCGCCGCCGAGACAGCCGCCGAGGCGAGCAGCACGCCGGCTGCGGCCAACCCCAGCGCGAGACGGCGGGCTCGGCGGACGCAGGCGTGCGGTCCCATCGCCCCGGAGTGTGGGCCGGCGCCAGGGCGTCGTCATCGCCTCTGCGTTAGCGTGACGTCAACTGTTCGTGAACCGCGCGGGCAACCCGCCTGACCAGCTCCCAGTTCCAATCGCCTTCGGCCATGACAGCGACCACGTAGGTACCGCGCCCGGTCTCGACGAACGCAGCATCGCGGGTGGCACCGGGCCAGGTACCGGTCTTGTTCCCGACGCGGCGCACCCCCGGCATGCCGTCGAGCGCGGCGGGGATGCCAGACCGCACCTCCTGTGCGGTGAGCAGCCCCAGGGCGTGGTCGCGCTGCGCCGCCGACATCCCGTCGCCGCGGGCAATGGCCGCAAGGACGAGCGCCAGGTCGCGAGCAGTCACCGGGAGCCCGGAGTCGTTGACCGAGAACAGCTCAGCCCCGAGCACGCGCAGTGAAGCGTCGATTTCCGCCGGGCCGAGGAGCCGCAGCAGGGCCACCGCGGAGGCGTTGTCGGAGAAGGTGATCATGGCCTCCAGCGCCTCACCAAGGGAGACGGTCCCATCGGGCGCAACGGGCAACCGGTCGATGGTGCCGAGGTCTTCAGCGCGGGCCTCCTCGGTGACCGGTACGCGGTCGGTGTAGCTGAGTGCGCCGGCGCTGACGCGGCGCTCGGCTTCCAGCAGGACAGCGAGCTTGAAGGTGCTGGCGGCGTACCTCGGCAGGTCGGGGTTGAGCCCGCCAAGCCAGTCGCCTGCCGGGGTCATCACCGCGACGCCGGTGGATGCCGCTTCTTCGGGCGCGAGGACGCCCCGGATGGCCGCTTCGAGCGCTGCAGCCTCGTCGCCGCTTGACGGACCAGCGCCGCGGGAGCCGTCAACCGAACTCCCGGCAGGCCGGCCTGTGCCAATGTCGCGCACTTCGGTGTCGGCAGCGTGGTGCGCCGTGTGCCCGGCGACGACGGCGAGCAGGTAGACGAAGGCGGCGGTCGCAGCGGCTACGGCCAGCAGGAACTCCCACGGTGTCCGCTCAGCTGGATTGCCCGGAAGCCAGGTACGGTTCACCGGCAGGGCCATGGTTCGCCCTCTGAAAAGCCCCCGCCGACGGGATATTACCGCACCGGGCGCCGGAGCGCTGGCGATCCAGCGGAGGCGGCCGTAGCCTTCGGGGACGGTGAAACCGTTGCCGCTCCAGTTCAGCGACGTCCTGCGGGCGTACGACCGGGTAGCACCGGTGGTGCACCGCACCCGGGTCGCGACCAGTCGCCAGCTGGACGAACTGACAGGGCTGCGGGTGTTCCTGAAATGCGAGAACGAGCAGCGGACCGGTTCGTTCAAGATTCGCGGTGCATACAACCGGCTCGCGCAGCTCACGGCCAGCGAACGCGCCCGCGGGGTCGTGGCGGCCTCGAGCGGAAACCACGCGCAGGGAGTCGCGCTGGCCGCACGCCTGCTGGGGGTGCGGGCGGCGATCTTTATGCCAGACGACGCCCCCGCTGCGAAGCTGGATGCGGCCCGGGCCTATGGCGCATCGGTTGAACTGTACGACCGCCGCACAGCGCTCCCGGCGGACCTCGTGGCGCGGTACGCAGCCGAGACCGGCGCGGTCCCGGTCCCGGCGTTCGATGACCCGGCAATTATGGCGGGACAGGGCACTGTGGCGCTCGAACTGCTGGCGGAAACGGGCCCGCTTGACGCAGTTGTTGGCCCACTGGGCGGAGGCGGCCTCCTCTCCGGCGTCGCAACGGTCGTTCGTACGCTGGTCCCGTCGGCGAAAGTCTTCGGCGTGGAGCCGGCGGACGGCGACGACTGGGTGCGGAGCCTCTCCGCCGGCCGACCGGTGCTGATCGACCCGCCGTCGACCATCGCGGACGGGGCGCGGACCCGGCAGCCCGGGGAGCTCACCTTCGCCGTTGTCTCGAAGCTGGCCTCCGGGGTCGTGACCGTGACGGACGATGACATCCGGGCGGCGGTGCGGTTCCTCGCCCTGCGCGCGAAGATGGTCGTGGAGCCGACCGGTGCGCTCAGCGTGGCGGCCCTCCTGACCGGCCGGCTGGCCATTCCGCGCGGCAGCCGGGTCGGCGTCGTGATTTCGGGCGGGAATGTGGACCCCGGTGCGCTCGGGGCAATCCTCGGAGGGAGTGGGTAAGGGGGAATCCGCCGCGAGACGGCGGGGATGCGATGCAGGTGGTACCCCCGGCAGGAATCGAACCTGCGCCTTCGGCTCCGGAGGCCGACACTCTATCCGCTGAGCTACGGGGGCCTGCGAAACATCCTAGCGCGTGGAACGTCTCCGCGCACGGGTCGCGGGGGCCTCGCGTCAGGCCTGCGCGAACGCGATGAGGGCGGCTGCCAGGAGGACCCCCTGGAGAAGCGCACCGCTGGCGAAGAGCCAGAGGCCGGCAGCCCGCTCGAAGGCGTGGAGCGCGGTCCCGGCAACGACGTTGCCTGCGTAGATGGCGGCGGCGAGATAGGCGATGTCCAGCAACTCAGAGCGGTCACCCACACGAACGATGCCGCCGAGCGCCGGGAACGAGAGCTCGACGACCTCCGGAAGCGACGGATAGGAGGCGAACACGTAGCCGCACACGAGCGCGCAGAGCGCTCCGCCGATGCCCACCGCCCAGAGCGCGACCCGGTCCTGCCAGAGCGGGAGGGCGGCGGGCCCGACGCCCAGCGACCGCTGTTCGCCCCGCTCCTCCACGGGCGCGAGCGCGGCCCGCGCCTGGATCGCTTCGGCAAACGCTGCCTGGTCCTGCACCGTCAGACCGTACGCCTCGCCGTCGGTCACGACGTACAGCAGCTCCTCCGGCGTCGCATGGGTGGAGTAGAAGAGGGTATAGCCGACACGCTTGACGTCGCCGGAGCCGACGTGGCAGCCCCACCAGTTGAGGCCCTGCACCTCGGGAGGGTCGAGCGTCCGGCCGGGCACCAGCCGCTGGATGGAGGCGATCGGTACGACGACCCGGCGCCACCCCCAGCGTATCTCGAGCACGTCGGGCCGGATGACGTAGGCGAGCGAGCCGAGTGCGTAGGACCAGGCGGCAAACAGCGCGGCCAGCAGGAGCGCCCCCGCCGCGACGAGCCAGGCAAGGAACGTCTTGAACTCGGGCGACGCGCCCCAGGCGATGTTCACGGCGATAACGGCGACCGCAGCCGCCCAGGCCGCGAAGGCGCCGCCGATGATCACGCCCATTGCGCGCGGCGGCCGGACGATAGTCGCGGTCAGTTCGCGACGCGGATGCGTGCCGGCGTGCACCATGCGCGGTACTTCGCGTTCTTGCCCCGGATACAGTCGTAGTACAGCTGGCTCAGCTTCTGGGTGATGGGGCCGGGCCGGCCGTCGCCAATGGTCCGCCGGTCGATTTCGACGACGGGGGTGAGGTGGGCGGCCGTGCCGGTCATGAAGACCTCATCGGCGATGTAGAGCTCCGTGCGGTCAATCTCCCGCTCAACCAGCTCAATGCCGAGTTCGTTCCGCGCGAGTTCGATGACACTCTTCGCGGTGATGCCTTCAAGCACGTTATCGGCCGGGGTGGGCGTAATCAGCCGGCCGTTGCGCACGATGAAGATGTTCTCGCCGCTCCCCTCGGACACATGGCCGTTTTCGTTGAGCATGATCGCCTCGTCAAACCCGTTGGCGTTGGCTTCGGTCTTGGCGAGGGCGCTGTTGACGTAGATGCCGGTCACCTTGGCGCGGGGCGGGATGCCGGTGTCCTGGACGCGGCGCCAGGTGCTGGTATGGCAGCGCGCAACCTCGGGCAGGTAGGCCGGGAACGGCGTGAGGAAGATGAGGGTGTCGCTTTCAAGGTTGTGGAGCCGCACGCCGAGCTGTTCGCTCGACAGGTAGACCATCGGCCTGAGGTAGACATCCTCGGTAAATCCGCTCCGCTCGACGAGCTCGACGGCGATTTCGCACAGGCGGTCAACCGAGTCGTGCATCTGGAGCATAAGGATCTTGGCGCTCTGCTGGAGCCGCTCGAAGTGTTCGCGCATGCGGAAGAGGTAGACCGTCTGGTCCTCTTCGTTCCAGTTCCCCCGGATCCCTTCGAATACCGCCGTCCCGTAGTTGAAGGCGTGGGTCATGACGCCGATCTTTGCTTCGCTCAGCGGCACGATTTTTCCCTGGAAGTACGCGTACGGTGTCGGCATGGGTCTCCTCGTCCCGGCGAACCCGGGGTTTCCGCAAGTATACGCCGGCGCTCCGTTTCGGGGCGGCCTACTCGAGGCCGCGGCTGAAGAACGTGGGCTCCCGGCACTCCGGGATTTGCGGCTCAAGCTGCGCCAGCCGCCGCCGGACGTCGTCGGGCGGCAGCGGCGGAGGTGTGGTAACGACCGACGTCGGGTCTTTCAGCGCTGCCTCCAGGTAGGCGACGAACTGCCGGTTGTACTCGGTGAGGTCGGGCGGCGGGTCAATCTGCCGCATGGCGGCGGCGAACTCCTCGATCACGGCGGCGATGGCCTCCGGCGTGGTCGCGCTGATGAGCGCGTCGGTGACCCGGTCGATTCCGACGCAGACCGCCCGGAGGTAGTCGGTGTCGTTGCCGGTGCCGCGGGGCTGGCTGCCCGCATCGTCGCCGCCGCAGGCAGCGGAAACAGCGAACACCGGGAGGAGGATGGCGGCGATAAGTCGCGAACGCACGGAGTGGATGGTACACCGTCCTCCGCATGCGGGCGTTCAGGCCCGTTGACGCCCCGGCAGTTCGCTCACAGCAGGATGCGCTTCAGGGCCGACCGCGGCTCCCGACGCCAGTTGACGATGAGCGCTCGTTCAACGCCCTCCCGCTCGACCCGCTCGATGCGGCACCGGTCGCGGCGCGCCAGCGCCGTTGCTGCGCGCCCCCACCACGCCCCGGCAGCTTCCGGGGCCGCCGGCAGCGGCGCTTCGCCCGGGAAGCCGTCCCAGTGCGCGATGCCGAGCCGGAGCAGCCAGCCGAGGGTGAGCTCGGCGAGCCCCAGGTGGAAATCGCGGTCGCCGAAGGTGGCAAGGTAGCGCTCGCGGTTCGAATCGGAGGCGGTCAGGAGGGCTGTCGCACCCAGGTGCGGAAGGGCGAAATCAGAGGCTTCGCGGTACACCTCGCCCAGTGCAGGGACGCGCGCCAGCGACTCGGCAGAGCGGAAGGGATGAAGCCGGAATTCTGACGCGTGGAGGTCGGGCGCTTCGCCGACCCCATCCCCGTCCAGCCAGCCCGACCACTCTTCGGCCCCTGACTTGAGGTGCGAGAGCGCGGCGGCCTCGAAGTCGGCTGCCGCCCGCACCAGCACGGCCGCCGAGGAGTAGTCGCCCCATTCAATGGCGTGCAGGGCCTGGAGGCGTGCGAGCCAGCCGCGTGACCACGGGCCGAGGGTCGCTGCCATGACGCGGTTTCGGTACTTCGCGCCGGCGCAGGCCTCGGCGTGCTGGCCTTCGAGCTCCAGGCCTTCGATGACGAGAGCGACGTCCTCCCCAAGGACGAAGGACGTTTGGCGGTACGCATCGCTGCTCCCGGGCAGGTCGGCGGGCGGCCGCGGAGCGCGGGCGGCACGGCCGTTCACGCGCGGCGGCGAAATCCTGCGGGCGCTCATGGCTCCGGGTTCATCGCCGCCTGGTAGCGGGCCACCACGGGGTCTTCCAGCCATGCGCCGAGCTGTTCGGCCCGGCCCGGCAGCGCCCGGCACATGTCGACCACATGCATTGGGTCGTGTTTACACCACCCCCGCAGGTAGGCGCCGAGCGGCACGGTGGTCGGGGGCCGTTTCGCGTCGCCGGCGAACCGGATCGGTCGCCCCAGGTCATCATCGGTCAGCGCAAGGAGGTCCCGCTTGAGCAGGTCGCGCTCCCGCCGCGCCTCCTCGAGGAGCACTTCGACCGAATGCTTCCGGCGCTCCCGGACGCGGTGCTCGTTCCACTCGTCAACATCGAACCGGTTGCCATCGGCGGTGCGGAGGCCGGCGTCTTCGCCCCGGCGCACAGCGCGGAACATCTCGGCAACGGGCCCGTCGATGGTGGCAAGGTGGGCGATGAAGTCGCGGACGAGCCAGGTTGAACCCGGCACGGGCCGCTCAAGCTCCTCAGCGGTGAGCGAAAGGCAGAACTGTTCGAACCGTGTGCGATGGGCATCCAGTTCTGCCACGATGGCTTCCAGCTGGCTCATGGCGCAGCCTCCGGGTCTGCTGTTTCCGCGTACTCTACCCGCCCGGCGCCACAGCGTCGGACGGAGCACCCGCCAGCGGGGGAGCGGCAGGCGGCTCGGGGGCCTTCTTCCACCGGACGACGAGGGCGTCGTCGGCCGCCTCAGGCAGGGCCTCGAGCAGGGCGTCGCGCGCGCGGGTAAAGAGAGCAGCGCGCTGCCACAGGTCAGGGAGCGGACCGTCCGGGAGCGTCTCCGGGAGCTGGCCGGCTGCGGCGAAGGCAGAGCGGAGCGCCGCGCGGAGCCGTTCGACCGTCGCATCGAGGGTGGCCAAACCCCCGGGCTCCGCCGGGATAGCCGGCCCCTCGGCGGGCATGCCGTTCCCAAGCCACGCGGCAAGCGCCTCCTCTTCCGCGGCCAGCTGCCCCACCAGTGCGGCTACCGTCGTATCGCGGGCAGGAACCGGCCGCTGCCAGGCATCGGGCGGGGCCAGGCGAAGCAGGTGGATAGTCACGGCCTGCTCGTACATCAGGCGGTCCACGGCGGAGCGGACAGCGATGTGCATGTTAGTGGCGGGACCGCCGGCGTTCGGTGCGGGGCCGGGGCCGCGGAGCAGCGACCTGCTCGCGGGCGGGCGCCGGCCCGAGCTGCGGAATGGCATTCCAGCCGGCGTACTCCGCCTTCCGGCCGAGCTCGCGCTCAATTTCGAGGAGGCGATTGTACTTTGCGGTGCGCTCGCTGCGCGCCGGGGCGCCGGTCTTAATCTGCCCCGAACCGGTGGCGACGGCCAGGTCGGCTATGAAGGTATCCTCCGTCTCGCCCGAGCGGTGGCTGATGACGGTTGTCCAGCCGGCGCGGTGGGCCGCGTGAACGGCTTCGAGCGTTTCCGTTAGCGTGCCGATCTGGTTGAGCTTAATCAGGACGCTGTTGGCGGCCCGCTCCGTGATGCCGCGCCGGATGCGGGCGGGGTTGGTCACGAACAGGTCGTCTCCCACGAGCTGGCAGCGCTGGCCGAGCCGCTCCGTGAGCAGCTTCCAGCCGTCCCAATCGTCCTCGGCAAGGCCGTCCTCGATCGAGCGGATGGGGTACTTCTCCACCCACGCGGCCCAGTGCTCCACCATCTCGGCGGAGCTCAGGGTGCGGCCCTCCTTTGCGAGCGTGTACTTGCCGTCGGCAAAGAGCTCGGTGGTTGCCGGGTCGAGGGCAAGAACGACATCCAGGCCGGGACGATAGCCCGCGCGCTCAATTGCCTGCATTACTGCGTCGACAGCGGCCTCGTTGCCCGGCAAAGACGGCGCAAAGCCGCCCTCGTCGCCGACCGAGACACTCTGGCCAGCATCGTGCAGCACAGCCTTGAGGGCGTGGTAGATTTCGGCGCCCATGCGGAGCCCCTCGGCGAAGGTGGGGGCGCCGACGGGCATCACCATGAACTCCTGGAAGTCCGTGCTGTCGGGAGCGTGCTTGCCGCCGTTCAGGATGTTGAACATCGGGGCGGGGAGCAGGCGGGCGGTCGGGCCGCCGAGGTAGCGGTAGAGCGGAACGCCCCACGATTCGGCCGCCGCCCGCGCGACTGCCAGTGAGACCCCGAGGATGGCGTTAGCCCCAAGGCGGGACTTGTTCGGCGTGCCGTCCAGTTCGCAGAGGATGCGGTCGACCGTGACCTGGTCACTCGCATCGACGTCAGATAGCGCCTCGGCAATCGGCTCGTTGACATTGCGGACGGCCTTGAGCACGCCCTTCCCACCGTAACGGGTACCGCCGTCCCGCAGTTCGACGGCTTCGTGCGCGCCCGTGGAGGCTCCCGATGGCACCATGGCGACGCCGACGGCGCCGTCATCCAGGGCAACGAGCACGCGAAGGGTGGGATTTCCCCGGGAGTCGAGGACTTCCGAGGCTTCGATGTGGTCGATGTGCATGACGTACTCCTTACCCCCGGACCTCGGGCGCGTCGCTCAGGGGGATGAGCGCGTCCGGGCTCTGGAGGTAGTCGATGTAGAGGATGCCGTTGATGTGGTCGATCTCGTGTTCGAGGGCCTCGGCCATCAGGTCGTTCTCGGCCTTGATGCGGACGAGCTTTCCGGTGTAGGGGTCAGTCCCCTGGGCAACCACGCGCACGGAGCGAGGGATCTGGCCCCGGAAGCCGGGAACCGAGAGGCAGCCTTCATCGCAGGTCCGCTGTCCCGCCCGCCGCACAATCTCCGGGTTCACCAGCGCTATGGGCTGGTACCGCTCGTCGTGCACGTCGATGACGATGACGCGGAGCGGGACGCCGATTTGCGGCGCAGCCAGCCCGACACCGGGGGCGTCATACATCGTTTCCCACATGTCCTCGATGAGCTTGTGAATCGAGCGGTCGATGGTGCGGACGCGCCGGGCCGGCTCGCGGAGGACCGGGTCGCCCGCACGGCGGATGGGAATGATGGCCACGTCTCCAGGGCTCCAAAGGTAGGTCGCTGCGCGCCGCTGGCCAGTGTACCGCGGCCCGGGGCTACGGGGGCAGCAAGGCCGGCCCTCTGATAGACTGGCGCTGCCCGGCCCCCGCCGGGCTTTCGTGCGCCAAGAACCATCCGGAGAAGCGACGTGCCCGAAGCCCCATCCCTCGATTTCATCTTCCACCCGAAGTCGATCGCCATCGCCGGCGTCTCGGCGAAGGAGGGCGCCGGGTTCGGCGGCGGGGGGTTTGTGGCATCGCTGCAGGAGATCGGATTCCGCGGCCCGATTTACCTCATCCACCCGACGGCGCCGGCGATACGCGGCCTGAAGTGCTACCCGTCGCTCCGTGATATCCCCGACGATGTGGACTACGTCATTTCATCGGTCCCGGCCCGGTTTGTGCCGCAGCAGCTGGAGGACTGCATCGCGAAGGGCGTCCGGGTGCTCCACCTGTTCACGGCCGGGTTCACCGAGACCGGCGATGCGGAGCGGGCCAGGATGGAACAGGCAATCGTCGCCCGGGCGCGCGAGGCCGGGATCCGCATCATCGGGCCGAACTGCATGGGGCTCTATGTGCCGGCTTCACGGCTCGCGATGATGCCGGGCCAGCCGCCCGAGCCGGGACCGGTGGGCATGGTCTCGCAATCCGGGATGAACGCCGGCGAGTTTGTGCGATACGCCACACCGCGGGGCGTCCGCTGTTCCAAGGTCATCAGCTTCGGTAACGGCGCTGACCTCAAGGCTGCCGACTTCCTCGACTACCTCGCCGACGACCCGGAGACGGGCATCATCGTTTCCTACCTCGAAGGTATCCAGGACGGGCCCCGGCTGGCGCGCGTGATCCGGAGGACCGCGGCCCTGAAGCCGCTGGTCATCCTCAAGAGCGGGCGGACCGAGGCGGGCTCCCGGGCCGCGAACTCCCACACTGCCTCGCTCGCCGGTTCGCTCCAGGTGTTCGACGCCCTGTGCCGGCAGGCGGGAGCCATCCGGGTCGAGAGCCTCGAAGAGCTGACGGACATGGCCGTGACCTTCCAGTTCGTGAAGCGGCTCAGCGGGCCGAACATCGTCGTCGTCGGCGGAGGCGGCGGCGCGAGTGTGCTGGCCGCCGATGACCTCGCTGCTGCCGGGCTGGCGCTCCCTCAGCTCCTTCCCGAGACGCAGGAAGCGCTGGCAAAGGTCACCCACGAGGCCGGCACGAGCATCCGGAACCCGATCAACACGACCTCGGTCTGGGAGGAAGAGGGGTTTGAGGCCACCTTCCGGCCGGTGGCCGAGGCCCCGAACGTCGACGTCATCCTCTACCATACCGGCTTCGGTACCGGTCCGATGGCACGCGTGGGCGACGTGCGCACCCGGATGGCGCGCCAGGCAGAAACGCTCGGGCGGGTCCAGCAGGAATCGGGCAAGCCGGTTGTGGTGGCGATCCGCCCGGCCACGAACGTCGAAGGCTTCCAGCAGTCGCTTGACTTCCAGGAGCTTTGCTGGCGGGCCGGCCTTGCCACCTATCCGTCGATCGCCCGGGCGGGGGTTGCCCTTGGTCATCTCCTGCGCTGGCAGCGAATGCGGGGCGACATTCCGCGAACCCACTGAAGTTGATAGACTTGCTTGACAAATGGAAGGCCCCTCCTGGCTCCCGGGGTTCCGCGTCTGCGCCTGGCGAGTCGTCTCGCTCGACGCTGTCACCATGGCTGCCCTCGAGGGCGACGTACGGACCGCCCATCCCGGCGCCGCAATTGTCACCAGCTGCCAGCGGCTGGAGGCGTACGGGTTCGAACCGTGCGACTGCGGGGCTCCGGTGCGGCTCGAAGGGCGGGCGGCGCTCGAGCGGCTCGCGGGTGTTGCGGCCGGGCTTGATTCGGTAGTCATCGGCGAGGCGCAAATCGCTGGACAGGTTCGTGCTGCTTTCCGCGGGACGCGCGGACCGCTCCGGGCTGCCGCAGATGTGGCGCTGGCCGCAGCCCGCGACGTCCGCCGGACGTTTCCCCAGCGGAGCCATGCCGGCCACCTGCTCGACCGGGCCCTGACCACGGCACGGGTTCAGCCAGGCGGACGGCTGCTCGTGCTCGGAACGGGCGCGATGGGCCGGCTCATCGCCGCGCGCGGGCGGGAGCTGGGGTTCGAGGTCCTGCTCGCAGGCCGGCGTGACCCGGCTATTGGCGTCCCCTTCGTGCCGCTGGCCGACGTGTCCGGACTGGGACCGGTCGATATCGTTGCCGGCTGCCTCGGCTCCGGCGCAGGCGAAGTCCGCCTCGAGGCGCTGCCGCCGGCCGACCTCGCGGTTGACCTTGGAACTCCCCGGAATTTCACGGGAGAACCCGCCGGCGTGCTCATCACGCTCGCCGACCTGCTGGCAGACGAGTCCCGCCGCCCTCACGCGGTCGCTCTGCGGTCCCGCCTGGCTCAGGCGGTCCGAGCAGCGCTGGACCGGCGGCTGGCACGGGTTACCGAGGACTCACACCACCCGATTGGGCGATTCCGTCTGGCCCTCGAGCGCGCGCGCCAGGCAGCGCTTGCCGCCGCCCTCGCGGTACAGCCCACGGCCGACCGGGATGCCCTCGACCGCGCCCTGCACGCGGCGGTCAACCGGCAGTTTCATGACCTCACCGAGCAGCTGCGCCGGGAGCGGGCGTATGACCGGGCGCTCAGGCTCGCTGCAGCTCTCGAATCCTGGGTCACCCCTGCCGATGCCGAGCGTCCGGCGGCGGCGCTGCGCTGACCGAACCGGCGGCAGGCGCCTGGCAGGTCGGACACCAGGTGGTGTAGCGGATATCAACCCCCTGCCGCGCGGAGCGGAGCCGGGTGCCGCAGCGACGGCAGGGCCGGCCTGCCCGCATGTAGACGTACATCTCCGGCCTGCGCTGGAGGCCGAGAACATTCGGGCGGCCGACGCTGGCCAGCAGGAGGTTGCGCGCCGTCTCGATGAGCTGCAGCAGCTGCTCGTCGCTCAGGTCCCGCACGCGGGCCCATGGATACTGGCGGCAGCGGAAGAGCGTTTCGTGCTTCCAGATGTTGCCGACCCCGGCCATCACCCGCTGGTCCATGAGCGCGTCGCCGATGGTAAGGTCGGCGCGGAGCGGGTCGCGGAAGCGCGTGAGCGCCTCGGCCGCATCGAACTCCTCCGCGAGGAGGTCCGGGCCGAGGCCGGCGAGCGGCCGGTGGGCAGGGAGCGCGCGCGTTTCGAGCAGCTCGATTACGGGCGCGCTGAAGTTGACGACGACGGCGTCGTCGACTTCGAGAACGAGGCGGGCCTCCCGCTCGGGGCGGGACCACGGCTGGCCCGGCCGGTAGACGTGCCAGGTCCCGTACATCCGCAGGTGGCCCCGGAGCGAGAGCCCGTTATCGAACTCGATCACGAGGTTCTTCCCGACGGACCGGGCACCCAGGCAGGTCGCACCGACCAGCCGCTCGACCTGCGGAACCGGCCCCGGGCCGTGCGACCGCGCGGTGCGGATGACCTTGCCGGCCAGCGCGCTGTGCACCCGGCCCGCGAACCGGTAGAGGGCGTCACCCTCGGGCATAGGCCATGGTCCCCGGGGAAGCAGTGCGGAGCGTGAGGCCCCGGTAACCTGCTGCAAAGCCGCGCCGGGCGAGGTGCTCCGCGAGCGGGGATTCGGCGGCGGGCTCCCCGTCGATACGTTCTATGGTTAGGCCGCGCGGGGCGAGCCATGGGGCGGCCCGGCAGAGACAGTCGAGTGCGGCAGCCAGCCGCTCCTCGCCGTCCGGGTCATCAGCCGGCAGCTGCAGGAGCGACTTTCCCCACCGTTCGAGAGCGAGTACCGGCCGGCCGTCGACGAGGATTACGAAGTTCCCGGCGGTGCGGGCAGGTCCGCGGACGGCGGCATCGCCAGCAGCAGGCCACGGCAGAAGCTCTCCGTAGGGCTGGGCCGGGTCGACTGCGGCAACGATGACGGACTGCAGCCGGTCCGCGGGCTCCCGCTCGGCGCGGAGGCGGTCCACGGTGCCGGGCAGCGCGAACTGGGCGCCGCCGACGCCCTCGACAAAGTACCCCCGCCGGACCCGGCCGCGCTCTTCCATCTCGCGGAAGACCGGGTAGAGCGCCGAGAACCCGCCGCGGACTGCCTCAGCGTTTACCGCCTCGCGGGCCGCAACACCACGGCGTTCGAGCACGGCGGAGGCCCAGGCGTGCAGCGCCCGGGTCCGGTCGAGTGCGGGCGGAAGGACGGACCACCGGCCGGCGGCCTCCGGGGGAAGGCTGCGCAGGCGGCCGCCGGGGGCTGCGCCATCCCGGCCGCGCCGGGCCCACGCGCGGAGCGGAGCGAGCGTGTCGTTGGTGATGAACCCGCCCCAGACGAGGTCCCACAGCTCGCCGAGGACGTCCCGCAGCGGGGCGCCGGTAGCGGCGACGATGTCCGTGAAGAAGAGGGCGCCGCGTTCCCGCAGGAGGTCGAGGATGCGGCCGGCAAGCGGCTCCTCCGGGAGTTCTGGCGCCGGCGGAACGAAGGCCGCGAGGCGCTCCCGGGCCGAGAGCACCACCCGGCCATCCTCAGCCCGGAGCCGGCCCGCCCCAAACCAGGCAACCTCGCCGGTAGCGCAGAGCGTGTCGAGCATGGCCGGCGCGTAGTCTTCGACGCGGGCGGGCAGGATGACCCGTTCGAGCATCGAGGCGGGGAGCGGATACCCCTCGAGCTGGGCAACGGCGTCGCGCAACGCGTCAAGGCCGCGGCGCGGCCGGATGAGCCCGTGCCAGCTAAGGAGGAAGCGGGTGTAGGTCGCGCCGTCGACCGGCTCCACCTCTTTCCTGAGGCTGGCAACTGCCCGGCGCTTGATGGTGCGGAGCACCCCGACGTCACACCATTCCGTCCCGGCGCTTCCCGGCCTGAACGTCCCGGCGACTATGCGGCCCTCCCGTTCGAGCTGCCGAAGGGTATCGGCAACGAGCGCGATGGGCAGATTCCAGCGGGAGGCGGGCTGCCCGGCGTGAAAGGGTCCGTGGGTGCGGGCGTACCGCGCCAGCAGCGACGCCAGTGCGCCCTCGGCCGGGGGCGCGAACGCCCCCGGCACGCCCTGCGGCAGCGCAACCCCGACGGCATCCCGGTAGCGGGCCGCGTCCTCAGCAGGAATCCAGCGCTCCTCGCCGGCGATGCGGACGGCGCAGGCCCGGCCGGAGCGCGCGAGAGCGGCAAGCAGCGCCTCGCCAAGCCCGGGCTCGGCGATGCGGGCCGCGACCTCGTCCACCGTAAGGTCACCGAGGCGGCGAAGGAGGTCGTGGAGGGCGTCGGCATCGGCCGGTTTCCGGGCCGCCGCCAGGCCCTGGAGCTCGAGTTCGACCTCATCGATGAGGCGCGCGTCGAGGAGGTCGCGCAGGTCGGCCTCGCCGAGGAGGTCGCGGAGGAGCGACCGATCGAGTGTCAGCGCCTGCGCCCGCCGCTCGGCGAGCGGGGCATCGCCCTCGTACATGAAGGCGGCGACATACTCGAAGACGAGCGAGCGGGCGAACGGCGACGCATCGCGGACGGCGACCTCGCGCACCTCGACCTCGCGCGCTTGGACTCGGTGGAGCAGCCGATGAAGCGCGGAAAGGTCGAAGACATCCTGGAGGCACTCGCGGTAGGTCTCGAGGATGATGGGGAAGGAGCCGTACCGGCTGGCAACCGCAAGGAGGTTGGCTGCGCGGAGCCGCTGGAGCCAGAGCGGCGAGCGCGAGCCGGGCCTGCGGCGCGGGAGCAGGAGCGCCCGGGCGGCGTTCTCGCGAAAGCGGGCGGCGAACAGCGCGGTCGAACCGAGGCGCGAGACGAGGAGGTCTTCGAGTTCGTCGGGGGCAGGGAAGAATACGTCGAGCGGCGGCACTTCCTCGCCGCCGCCGAGCCGGATGGCGATGCCATCGTCACCCCAGATGACCTGCGACTCCGGGAAGCTGGCCTCCGCGAGCCTGGCCTCGATGGTCATCGCCCACGGCGCGTGGACGCGGCCCCCGTACGGCGAGAGGATGACGACCCGCCAGTCGCCGAGTTCATCGAGGTACCGTTCGATGACAATGCGGCGGTCGGTCGGGAGGCAGCCGGTGGCCTCGCGCTCCTCAGCGAGATACGCAACGAGGTTGCGCGCGGCGCGCTCATCGAGGTCAGTCTCGGCGGTCAGCCAGCCAACAGCCTCGTCCGGGCTGCGAAACCGTTCGAGATGACGCGTAAAGGCGCCTACGGCCTCTCCGAGCTCAGCCGACCGACCGATACCGTCGCCCCGCCAGAACGGCATCTTGCCGGGCTGCCCAGGGGCCGGCGAGACGATCACGCGGTCGCGGGTAATCTGTTCAATCCGCCAGGTGGTTGCGCCGAGGACGAACGTTTCGCCCGGGCGGCTTTCGTAGACCATCTCTTCGTCGAGTTCGCCGACCCGCGGCCCGCCATCTCCGAGGAACACCCCGTACAGGCCGCGGTCGGGGATGGTCCCTGCGTTGACGATGGCAAGGGTCCGGGCGTCGCGCCGGGCGCTGATGGTGCCGGTCTCGCGGTCCCAGGTGATGCGCGGGCGAAGCTCGGCGAACTCATCCGACGGGTACTGGCCGGCCAGCATCGCGAGCACGCCTTCGAGCTGCTCACGGCTCAGCGAGGCGAAGGGGTACGCCCGGCGGACCATCCCGAGCAGCTCTTCGATGCTGAACTCCTCGACGGCGCACGCCGCGACAATCTGCTGGGCGAGGACATCGAGCGGATTTTTCGGGACCCGGGTTTCCTCGATCAGCCCCTCGCGCATTCGCCGGGTCACCACCGCACATTCGAGGAGGTCGCCGCGGTGTTTCGGCAGGAACCTGCCCCGGCTGACTGCGCCCACCTGGTGGCCTGCCCGCCCGACACGCTGGAGACCGCTGGCGACCGATTTCGGCGATTCGACGTGGATGACGAGGTCGACCGCACCCATATCGATGCCCAGCTCCATCGAGCTCGTGCAGACGATACCCGGCAGGCGGCCGGCCTTCAGCTCTTCTTCGATGGCCAGCCGCTGTTCGCGCGCGACGGAGCCATGGTGCGCGCGGAGGAGCTCTGTCCCGGCGAGTTCGTTGACCCGGGCTGCGATGCGCTCCGCAAGCCGGCGGTTGTTGACGAAGATGAGCGTCGAGCGGTGCGCCCGGACCTGTTCGAGGATCTCCTGGTAGAAGGCGGGCCAGACTGAGCTTCGCTGCTCCGGTGACAGTTCTCTTTCCGGGACCGGACCGGCGAATTCCGCCGGCCGGCTCAGGTCCTCGAGCGGAACCACGACCTGCAGGTCGAGCGGGCGGCGGCTGCCGGCGTCGACGATGCGGACCGGGCGGTCGCCGCCGAGAAACCGGGCAATTTCGTCGATCGGGCGCTGCGTCGCTGAGAGGCCGATGCGCTGGAACTCCCGACCGGTGAGCCGTTCAAGGCGCTCAAGGGTCAGCGCAAGGTGCGCCCCGCGCTTCGTGGCTGCCAGGGTGTGGATTTCGTCGATGATGACCGTTTCCGCCGTTGCCAGGACCTCGCGGGCGGCCGAGGTGAGCATCAGATAGAGCGATTCGGGCGTCGTGATCAGGATGTCTGGCGGATGGCGGCGAAGGTCTTCGCGTTCACGGGCAGGCGTGTCGCCGGTGCGCACTGCGACGTCGATTTCCGGGTCGGGCCGTCCATCGCGCAGGGCTGCGAGGCGCAAGCCGGCGAGCGGCGCGCGGAGGTTCCGCTCAATGTCGTACGAAAGCGCCCGGAGCGGCGAGACGTAGATGACGCTCACGCCGGGGCGCACCGGGCGCCCGTCGCGGCCGCGCGGAAGGGGTTCGCGCTGGACGAGGCGGTCGAGGCAGGCAAGAAACGCGGCGAGCGTCTTCCCCGAGCCGGTCGGCGCGAGCAGGAGCGTATGCTCGCCGGTCGCGATTGCCTGCCAGCCAAGCTCCTGTGCCCGGGTCGGCGCGGCAAAGGCCGAGGTAAACCAGGACCGGGTGGCCGGGCTGAACAGCGCGAGGGGCTCGGCCGCAGGCGGCGTGGCCATGAAGCCATTCTGCCAGAGCGGGACGGCAGCGAACAGATGTTCGCGAACTACGTCCGCCGGGCTAGGGGCCTCGCTTTCGATCGCTCCGGCACCGGCTTCTCCGTCTTCGGCGTTACCGATTCGGTGACGAACCCAAGGCGATGCCGGCGGACATCGTGCTCGGGATGAATCTCGACCCGGAAGATCGTCTGGTAGGGAATGAAGACCTGGGTCGGGTGGTCGTGGTCGGGGCTCGACGTCTGGAGCGCGACCCACTGGTCAGCGACGCCGCTGATGCCGTTGACGTAGTGGGTGACCCCGTCGATGGTCGTGAGTTCGACCACCGGCACCTCGCAGTTGACCTGCGAGCAAAAGGCGGCGATGGCCGGCGGCAGGACGTTCTCAAAAAAGTTGCGGTCGAAGGGCGCGCCGTTGGCGGCGACAGGCGCAGCAGCAGGGATGGCGGCCACGCCCGGTGGCAGGTAGATGATGCGGGATGGCTGGGTCACCGGGGCAGCGTAGCCCCACGATCGGCGGCGGGCAACCGCGCTTCCGAGCGGCCGACGATGCGCACCCGGCGCCGCGGCGCCTGCCGTTCGCAGGTGGGGCAGTGGTAGACGACGCTGATGCCGTGGCCGCATTCGCCGTCGACCAGGGCGAGGTCGGCGTCAGCGTAGCGCTGGCCCCAGTCCGCGAGGGCGCCGACCACAACGCCAAGCGCGTGGCCTTTGGCGGTGAGGCGGTACTCGTACCGGGGCGGGTGGTCGCTGTAGGGCCGGCGCTCGACCACGCTGGCGGCCTCGAGGGCCCGCAGGCGGGCCGTGAGCACGGCAGGGGGGATGCCTTCCACCGATTCGCGCAGTTCATTGAAGCGCCGGCGCCCGCGCAGGAGGTCACGGACGATGAGGAGCGTCCAGCGGTCGCCGACAAGCTCGAGGGTGGCAGCAACGGGGCAGCGGACGGCGTCGGCCATAGTAGCCTCCCGGGGTTGGTTGCGTTATGCTACGCGCGCGCAGGGGTAAGTTCAAAATCTGAAGTTACCCCGAATCCCGGCGCAGAGACTGCCCCATGCTGCCATCCACCCGCACCATCCTCGACCGTGCGCTCGACGGGATTCTCCCGAGCGAGGCCGAGGCGCTCGCCCTCGCCGACGAGAGCGACCTCGGGCCCCTGCTCGAGACGGCCGCAGCGCTCCGCGACCGCGCTCACCTGAACGTCATCTCCTACTCGAGGAAGGTGTTCATCCCGCTGACTCAGCTCTGCCGGGACGTGTGCCACTACTGCACCTTCGCGAAACCGCCGCGGCCCGGCCAGCGGGCCTACCTGACCCCGGAGGAGGTGCTGGAGATCGCCCGGGCCGGGGCAGCCGCCGGCTGCCATGAGGCGCTCTTCACGCTCGGCGACAAGCCCGAGCTGCGGTACCGGGTAGCGCGCCGGGAGCTCGACGAGATGGGCTATCCGTCGACCATCGCCTACCTCGCCGCCATGGCTGAGCTGGTCCACCGGGAGACTGGCCTGCTCCCGCACGCCAACCCGGGTGTCATGACGCCCGACGAGATTGCGATGCTCCGGCGCGTGTCCGTCTCGCAAGGCATCATGCTCGAGAACGTGGCGGAGCGGCTGTACACCGAGAAGGGCGCGGTGCACTACGGGTCGCCGGACAAGCGCCCGTCTGTCCGGCTGGCCACGATTGCCGAGGCCGGGCGCCAGCAGGTCCCATTCACGTCGGGCATTCTGATCGGCATCGGTGAGACCCGCCGGGAGCGGATCGAATCGCTGCTCGCCCTGCGGCGGCTGCACCAGGAGTACGGCCACCTGCAGGAGATTATTGTCCAGAACTTCCGCGCCAAGCCGGACACGAGGATGGCGAACGCGCCGGAGCCAGACCTTGACGATCTGCTCTGGACGATAGCCGTGGCCCGGATCGTGTTTGGCGGGGAGATGAACATCCAGGCTCCGCCGAACCTGAGCTACGACGACTATCCGCGGCTCGTCGCAGCGGGGCTCAACGACTGGGGCGGCGTCTCGCCGGTCACTCCCGACTACGTCAATCCCGAGGCGCCGTGGCCGCACCTCGAGCAGCTTCGCCAGCGGACGGCGGAGTGCGGCAAGGTCCTTATCGAACGCCTGCCGGTCTACCCGGCCTATGCGCTCGACGCGGAGCGGTGGCAGGACCCCGCGATGCGGACCGCGGTCATCCGCGCTATCGACGCCGACGGGTTCGCGCGGATGGACCGGTGGTCGCCGGGCGACCCGGACACGCCGCCGCCCTCGGCAGATATTCCGCGCCGTCTCGCGCCAGACCGTCCCACAGACACCTCGACGGCGGAGGTGCGCGAGATTCTCGCGTGGCGGGCGGCGGGCAACGACCTGACCGAAGCACAAATCGAACGGCTGTTCCGCGCCCGCGGCGATGACTACCACCTCGTCTGCGAAGCGGCCGACGAGCTGCGCCGTGCGGTGAACGGCGACGTCGTCAGTTATGTCGTTAACCGGAACATCAACTACACGAATATCTGTTACTTCCGCTGCCAGTTTTGCGCCTTCGCAAAGGGGAAGCTGAGCGAAAGCCTGCGGGGCATCCCGTACGACCTGGACACGGCGGAGGTCGCCCGTCGGGCGCGCGAGGCCTGGGAGCGCGGCGCGACCGAGGTGTGCATGCAGGGCGGCATCCACCCGGAGTACACCGGCGAGACCTACCTGAATCTGCTGCGGGCGGTGAAAACGGCCGTCCCGGAGATGCACATCCACGCATTTTCCCCGCTCGAGGTTGCGCAGGGCGCCGAGACGCTGGGTATCCCGGTTCGCGAGTTCCTCCTCCGTCTTCGTGAGGCTGGGCTGGGGACGCTCCCGGGCACCGCGGCCGAAATCCTCGATGACGAAGTTCGCGTGACCCTCTGCCCGGACAAGCTTTCGACGGAGCAGTGGCTCCGCGTCGTGGAGGAGGCCCACCGGGTCGGCTTCAGGACGACGTCGACGATTATGTACGGACACATCGACCGGCCGCGGAACTGGGCACGCCATCTCGTGCGGCTCCGGGAGCTGCAGAAACGCACCGGGGGGTTCACGGAGTTCGTGCCGCTGCCGTTCGTCCACATGGAAGCGCCCATCTACCTCAAGGGCCGGGCGCGCCGGGGTCCCACGTTCCGGGAGGCGGTGCTGATGCACGCCGTAGCCCGGCTGGCGCTCCACCCGTACATCACGAACATCCAGGTCTCCTGGGTGAAGATGGGCGTGGAGGGCGTCCGCGCCTGCCTGAATGCGGGCGTGAACGACATGGGCGGGACGCTGATGAACGAGAGCATCTCGCGCGCCGCCGGCGCCGGGTTCGGGCAGGAGCTGCCCCCGGAAGAGATGGAGCGCACGATCCGCGGGATGGGCCGGACGCCCCGGCAGCGCACAACGACCTACGGAAGTGCGCCCGAGGAGCGGGTGATTGCGTCGTTCGGGGCGCCGCCGCTGGCCCCCATCGTGCTCACCCCTGTCAGGAAGTACGAGCGGAAGCCGGCGGCAGCCGGCGCCGGCGACTAGACCGCTGCGCCGCGGCTGGCGCCGGTCAGCTCAGCCATGAGCTTCAGCGCCTCCGGGTCGCGCGACTGGACGAGCAGCGTGGTCACGCCGGCATCTTCCCAGTCGCGGAAGCGCTCGCGGATGCGGGCCACCGGGCCGACGAGGGACATCTCATCGGCGAGTTCGTCGGGCACCGCCTCCTCTGCCTCGCGCTTCCGGCCGGCAAGGTATAGCTCCTGGATGCGCTTCGCGGCGTCACCGTAGCCGTATTTGACGGCCATCTCGTTATGGAAGTTCTTCTCGCGGGCGCCCATGCCGCCGATGTAGAGGGCAAGGAACGGCTTCTGCGCGGCGAGCAGGGCGCCGACATCGTCGCCGATGGCGACCGTGCACCCTGCCGCAATGTCGAAGTCCTTCCAGCTCTTGCCGTTCCCGGCGCGCCGGAAGCCCTCCTCGAGGTGGGGGCGGAACATCGGCATGCGGCGCGGCGAAAACCAGATCGGCAGCCAGCCGTCGGCGAGCTCGGCGGTCGTGCGGATGTTCACGGGCCCCATGGTCGCCAGGTAGATGGGCAGCTGCCGCCCGTGGAGGATGCTCTTGAGCGGCTTGCCGAGCCCGGTCGCGCCGGGACCGCGGTAAGGGAGCTGATACTCCTCGCCGTCGAAGGTCACCGGCTCCTCGCGGGCCCAGATTTTGCGCAGAATCTGCACGTATTCGCGCATCCGCACTGCCGGTTTGCCGTACGGCACTCCGTGCCAGCCTTCCACGACCTGGGGACCGCTGAGCCCGAGGCCGACCATCACGCGCCCGCCGGAGAGGGCGTCGAGGGTCGACATTGTCATTGCCGTCATGGCCGGCGTGCGGGCCGGGATCTGCATCACTGCCGTGCCGAGCCGGATTCGGCTGGTGAGGGCCGCGATATACGCCAGCGGCGTGACAGCGTCGGAGCCGTACGCCTCGGCGGTCCAGACGGAGTCATAGCCGAGCGATTCGGCGTAGCGGATAAGGTCGATGGGGAGGTCGAGGCGGGAGCCGGAGTAGCCGATGTTGATGCCGAGTTTCATGCCTCAATCTTTCCACACTCTGGCTCATCGGCCAAGAAATTGTTCTCGCTGCCAGTTCTGTCAGGCGATGAACCGGTAGCCCTTGCCGCGGATCGTCTGGATGGCGTCTGAGGTGCCGAGGACCTCCCGCAGCTTGCGGCGGAGGTTGCTCACGTGGGCACGTACGAGCGTGCTGGCCCCGGCGGCGTCGTGGTACTGCCATACATCGACGAGGAGGTCGCGCGGGTGCAGGGTCTCGCCCTCGTGCTCCATCAGGTACGCGAGAAGCGTCGCCTCGATGTTCGTGAGGTGCACCTGCCGCTCGCCGCAGCGGAGGGTGTTCGAGGCGAGGTCGAGGTCGAGGCCGCGTTCATTGCCGGGATGCCGTGGGAGGCCGATGCGTTCACGCAGGGCCTCGCCGATGGCTTCAAGGGGAAACGGTTTCTTGATGACGGCGCCCTCAATGCGGAACTGCGGACGCCGCGCGCCCTTGTGGAGCAGATAGATCATTGCCGGGCGCTGGCTCTGGAGGGCCTGAGCGAGCCAGTGGTTGAACTGCGCGAAGGTGGCCCCGTTCTCTCCGCGCGGGAGCCCCTGGACATCGACGATGAGCGCATCGAAGACGTACTCGCCGAGGGTCTCCATGGCGCGGTCGTAGCTGTCGGCGGTGGCCGCGTCGTATCCGCGCTCCCGGACGTAGTCGGCGACGGCGGAACGGGTACGGGGCTCGCGACTTATGACGAATACAGATGGCATACTGGCTATTCGAAATCCTGCCTGACCGGCTGGTAAAGGCGTTGCAGCATCTTCGTGACCGGACGGGCCCGTGTCAAGGAAACGGGACCCCCAAAGCTGCGGTGCATGGACAACTCCCCGACGGCGGCCAGGCCGCCGTTCACCCTGCGTGTCGGCCTGGGGGCGACGCCGACCGCGGGTGCGAGGATACCCTTCCCGCCTTCGCGTGGTCCTGCATGCTTTCGTTAGGGTGCGCCGGTCCCGCTCAGCACGTAATCGACGTCCTGGAGCCCGTGCACGCGGGCCTTAATCACGCGGTGCGGGGCCTCCGCCTCAACCCACGCAAACTGGGTGATCGTCGATGTGCTGATGCGGATCTTCCAGGTGCGGAACGTCCCGGCAGGGACCGTGACGGTCTCTTCGCCCTCCACCCGCAGCTTCACGTCGAAGACGGCGCCGGTCGCGGCGGACACGTTCCGGTACGTACCCTCGTACCCGGTGCGGAGTTCGATGCCGCGCACGAGCCAGAGCATGGATTCATCGTCGTAATAGGCAGGGTCCGGGTTCGTGCCGGTCGGCTGCGGGAGATCGCGCTCGGTCCGCCGGATCTTGCCGTTATCGTCGGCCTCGAACTTGACCACCGGGTAGGCGTAGGTCGCCGTGAACGAAATCCGGCGATTCTTCTCGGCGTCCACCTGAACGCGCGTCGAGCTGATCGGCTCCAGGGTCTGGGCCTCCACGGTCGCAGTGCCGTCGTCGCGGTGGGGGCCCGGTTCGTCGCTGCAGAGCCTGCTGAGCCGGGTCACGCCCGGCTGGAACTCGACATCGGTCTCGAGGACGCAGGAACCATACGGTTCGCGCCCGCTGGCGAGGAGGTCGTAGGTGAACCGCTCGTCAGCGGTCCAGGGCGGGCCGAGGAAGACGCGCTCGGCCGGCGGGTCTTCGGATCGGGCGCAGCCGGCGAGGAGAACGCCCGCGACAGCGGCGGGCAGGGCGACCAGGAACATGCGGTTCAATGGGCGGTTGCTCCAGCGATACGTGAGATTCTGGCGAGCGCCTCTTCGATGTCTGCGCGGTCGACATCCAGGTGCGTCACCATGCGGAACCGGCCAGGCCCGAAGCCGACGGCGAGAACGCCCGCCTGTTCGAACTTCCGCAGCCAGTCATCGACATCGCCCCGGAGGACATCGACGACCACAATGTTGGTCTGCGGAGGAACGGGGCGGAACGGCCCGATGGAGGCGAGACCTTCGGCCAGGCGGCGGGCGTTTTCATGGTCGCGCACCAGCCGGTCGATGTGATGGTCCAGCGCGTAGAGGGCAGCTGCAGCAAGCACGCCCGCCTGCCGCATGCCGCCGCCCAGCAGCTTGCGGAATCGCCGGGCACGGGCGATGAACTCGCGGCTCCCGCAAAGGACGGACCCGACGGGCGTCCCTAGCCCTTTGGAGAAGCAAAAGGAAACTGAATCGCATGGCGCCGCGAGGACGTCGACGGGCGTCCTCAGCGCAACCGACGCGTTGAAGATGCGGGCGCCGTCGAGGTGGACCGCCACGCCGCGGGCGCGAGCGACCCCGGCGAGTTCGGCCGTGGTCGCAGCGGAGAGCGCCGCGCCGCCGCAGCGGTTGTGGGTGTTCTCGAGGCAGAGCAGGCGGGTCCCGGGGGAGTGGATCGTTTGCGGGCGGATGGCCCGCTCGACGTCGGCCGACGCCAGACTTCCGTCGTCGAGGTTGGGCAGCGTCCGGGTGACGAGGCCGGCGATGCGGGCCACGCCGCCGACCTCGTAGTGGAGAATGTGCGACTGGTCGCCGAGGATGACCTCATCGCCCGGGCCGGTATGCGCCAGGAGAGCGACCAGGTTCGCCATCGTTCCGCTTGGCACGAAGAGCGCGGCCTCTTTGCCGACCATCTCGGCAGCCCGCGCCTCGAGGCGGTTGACCGTCGGGTCATCGCCGAACACGTCGTCGCCCACCTCTGCAGCGGCCATCGCGGCGCGCATGGGCGGGGTGGGTCGGGTGACGGTATCGCTCCGGAGGTCGATGGGGCGGGTCACGGGGAGCGGCGCTCCCAGAGCGTCTGGTAATGCGAAGCCCCGGTAATGGCGGCGAGCACCTCTTTCCGTTCGAGGGCCATCAGCTCCTCGAGGGCGCGGGCACAGGCATCGGTCGTTTCGTCCGAGCCGAGCGCAGAGGCCCGGTCGACGAGCCGCTGCCAGGCGCCGCTCGCGAGCAGGACCGGCACTGACCGGGGCCAGTGGAAGGTCATCACGCGCTCAGGGAGCGGGAACTCGGGGCGGAGGCGCTTAATGGAGCGGAACCGCTCTTCGACCGATTCGGCGCGGGGCACCACCCGGATGAGCGGTGCAATGCCAGGCCGGGTGCGGAAGTCGACGAGGAGGCGGCGGTCGATGAAATGGAACCGGACGACGAGGACATCGGCGGTATCGATGACCCGGAAGACTTCGTCGAGGTCGACGCCGTACTCGTCACTCATGTCAGTGCCCCGCAGGCGGCCGAGGGGGCCCTTGCGGGCGGCCTGGCCGCGATCCAGTGGTCGGGGTGCCGCGATTCGAACGCGGGACCTCCTGGCCCCAAACCAGGCGCTCTGCCAGGCTGAGCTACACCCCGCTGCACACAAGGGTACGCTGGCAGCGGGTTCCGCGCGAAAGAACGCCGGCATGGTGGCGGAGAGGGTGGGATTCGAACCCACGGTGGGTTGCCCCACGACCGTTTTCAAGACGGTTCCCTTCAACCACTCGGGCACCTCTCCGCCGGCAATTGTAGCTGGCCGGGGCCCTCTGCGCCCGGTTAGCACTCTTGACATGGGAGTGCTAAGCCCGGGATCATGGAGGCAGTCTTATCCCTTCCCCTCGAGGTGCGCCGTTGCCGACCTACGAGTACCACTGCCCGGCCTGCGATGCGACCTATGAGCTGCGCCAGGGCTTCGATGCGCCAACCACGCATCCCTGCGAAGAGTGCGGCAAGGGCACGGCAAAGCGCGTGCTCCACGCACCGCCGATTGTGTTCAAGGGAAGCGGCTGGTACATCACCGATAGCCGGAACAAATCGTCCGCGCTGAGCGACACGACGTCCTCGAGCAGCGAGTCGTCGGAAAGCACGGCATCGGAATCGACCGGCGAAGCCGCTGCGGCGTCCTGAGCCGGGCGACGGCGGTCGGACCTTCGCCAGCCCACCGGCGGCAGCTATACTGCGCCCATGGCGAGTGAGGCCCAGCCGATTCGCGAACCCAAGACGCCTGAGGCCATCGCCACCCGCAACCGCATCCTCCAGGCAGCACGCGAGCTGTTCAGCGAACGCGGCTTCGACGCGACATCGGTGCGGATGATCGCCAACCGCGCCGGCGTGAGCGACCCGGCCGTGCACTACTACTTCCCCAGCAAGTACGACCTCTTCCGGGCGCTGATGGTCCAGCCCGACTACCGCACCCCGCCGGTGGCAAGCTCGCTCGACGAGGCGGTGGCGGTACTCGCTGCGATGTTCGACTGGTGGGCCGAAAACGCCCCGCTCGTCCGCATCCTGACCCAGCAACAGCTCAGAGGCGACCCGGAGGCACTGGAGTACCTCCGCGATGGGGAAGGCCGCTACCGGGCTGAAGTTGCGTCCATCCTGGGCTCGGCCGGGTACGAGGGGGATTGCGAGACGGCGGCGGACCTCCTCTTCCACACCCTTTCTGGGTTCATGTGGGACGCGGTTATGACGTACGGCAACGCCGCCAGGGAGGTCTTGGCCCAGCCCGTGTTCAAAGACCGCATCCGGTTCGCCATCCGCTGCGCCCTCGGGATGGAGGGCTGCTGTGGCGGGTGAACGCGAAACTCCCGCCGGCCAGACCCCCGGGGAGGCCGCGCCGCGGGATGACACGCGCGCACGCATCCTCGCAGCGGCGATGGAAGCGTTCGCCCGGGACGGCTTCGACGCGACCTCGGTCCGCTCGATCGCTCGGCGCTGCGGCATCTCGGACGCGGGCGTGTTCTACTACTTCCCAACGAAGCGTCACCTCCTCGAGGCGCTCTGGAACGAGGCTCCGGCAGGGTCGTTCCCGGTGGGCGACCCGGCTGCTCCGCTGACAGCTGAACGGCTGGCGGAGCTGGTGCGCGCGACGATTCACATCTCGGCCGAGAATTTCACCTACCTGCGGCTGGTGGCAAGGCAGGCGCTCGCCTCAGACGAAACGGCGATTGCACTCCGCAACGCCTCGCGCGCACGATGGCGGACAGCACTCGCGAGACACTTCCAGGCGGCAGGTCCGCGCGCGGCTGAGCTGGTCGAAACGTTCGCCGCCGCGGTGACGGGGTATCTCCTGCGGCTGGAGATGGAGACCGGGGACGCGTACCCCGAGGCGGTCCGCGACGATGCATTCCAGGAGCGGGTCATCCGCGCAGTCCAGCGTCTGCTCCCGGTGGCGCGCGCCGATTCCCCGGCTGCGGGCTGATGCGGGCGGTCATCCAGCGCGTCCAGCGCGCTGCCGTATCGGTCGCGGGGGCACAGGTCGCGGGTATCGGACCGGGCATGGTCGTGCTGCTCGGCATCGCCCGCGATGACGACGCGGCGACGGCCGCGCGACTGGCAGAGCGGGTTGCGGGGCTCCGGATCTTCGATGATGGCGCCGGGCGCATGAACCTCGACGTGGCCAGCATCGGCGGGGCCGTGCTCTGCATCAGCCAGTTCACCCTGTACGGGGACGTTCGCCGCGGGCGCCGGCCGTCGTTCGAGGCCGCCGCGCCGGCGGCGCAGGCGCAGCCGCTGTACGAGGCATTCGTCGCGGCGGTCCGCGGGGCGGGCATTCCCTGTGCAACCGGCGTCTTCGGTGCGGAGATGCAGGTCGAGCTGGTCAACGACGGCCCGGTGACCCTGATCGTCGACTCCGCCGACCTCGAGCGGCCGCGCCGGGCTTGACCGGAACGCTGACCGGCGCCCAACGTTCACTTCGCACCTGCTGCCCGGAGGAGTTCCATGCGCATACGCCAGCTGCTTGTGAAAACCCTTCGCGAGGCGCCGGCGGAGGCCGAGCTGCCCAGTCACCGCCTGCTGCTGCGGGCGGGGCTCGTCGTGCCGCTGGCGGCCGGGCTGTACTGCTTCACGCCGCTCGGCTGGCGCGTGGTCCGGAACATCGAACGGATCATCCGGGAAGAGATGAACCGCTCCGGTGCGCAGGAAGTCCACCTCCCGGCGCTGCACCCTATCGAGCTCTGGGAGCAGAGCGGCCGGGCGGCGCTCATGGGCCAGACGCTCTTCCGCCTCACCGACAGGAAGGAGCGGGAGTTCGCGCTTGGGCCGACCCACGAAGAGGTCATCTCGTACCTCGCGTCACGGACCATCCAGAGCTACCGCGACCTGCCGGTCACGCTCTACCAGATTCAGACGAAGTTCCGCGACGAGCCGCGGCCGCGGGGCGGGCTGATCCGGCTGCGCGAGTTCACCATGAAGGACGCCTACAGCTTCGACACGGGCTGGGACACCCTCGACGCCTCCTACGATGCCGCCTTCGCCGCCTACCAGCGCATCTTCCGCCGGGCCGGGGTGCCGGTCATCCCGGTCGCGGCCGATTCGGGCGCAATCGGGGGCAAGGATTCGCAGGAGTTCGTCTTCCTGACCGAGAGCGGCGAGGACACGATTCTGCTCTGCCCGGGATGCGGGTACGCCGCGAACGCGGAGAAGGCCGAGTTTGTCCCGGCCCCTGCCGTTCCCGGTGAGCCGGCGCCGGTGGAGCGCGTGCACACCCCGGGCAGGCGGACCATTGCCGAGGTCGCGGAGTTCCTCGGCGTGGAACCCCGGCAGACACTGAAGGCGGTGTTCTACAAAGCCGACGGAAGGCCGGTCTTCGTGGCGATTCGCGGCGACCTCGAGGTTAACGAGGTGAAGCTGAAGAACGCCCTCGGTGCGCGCGAGGTTGAGCCGATGGATGAGGCAACCGTCCGGGAGCTCGGGCTGGTCGCCGGGAGCGCTTCGCCGGTCGGCGTTTCAGGCATCCCGGTTATCGCCGACCGGAGCGCCGTTGATGCCACGAACCTGGTTGGCGGGGCGAATGAGCCCGATTACCACCTCCGGAACGTGAACCACGGCCGCGACTGGCAGGCGACGCTGGTCGCCGAGATCGCGCTGGCGCGGGCGGGCGACGCCTGCCGCACCTGCGGGCAGGCCCTCGAGACCCGCCGGGGTATCGAGATGGGCCACGTCTTTAAGCTCGGCACGCTCTACGCCGAGAAGATGGGGGTGTACTACCTCGACGAGTACGGGGAGCGCCGGCCCTGTGTGATGGGCTGCTACGGCATCGGCGTGGAGCGGCTGCTCGCAGCGATCATCGAAGCCAACCATGATGCTGACGGTATCCGCTGGCCGTGGGAGGTCAGCCCGTTCGACGTCCATGTCGTTGTTATCGGCGCCGGGGAGGCGGCGATCGATGCCGCGCTGTCCGAGCTCGAACAGGCGCTCCAGGAATCGGGCCTCGAGCCGCTCATCGACGATCGCGACGATTCGCCCGGCATTAAGTTCAAGGACGCCGACCTCCTCGGTATGCCGATGCGGGTGACGGTGAGCCCGCGGTCGCTCGAGCGCGGAGGCGTCGAGGTGCGGGACCGCGCAACGGGCGAAACCCGGGTGCTCAGCCCTGCCGAAGCGGCAGCCGCCATCGCAGCGGCCCGCTCCGGAGCGCTCGAAGCGGGCCGCTGAGGCGTCCGGGGAAGGCCGGGGTCAGTCGCCGCCGGCCAGCGCCGGCTGACGGATGAACTCGTAGTCGTCGGGGTTCGGCTCGCGCGTCAGCTGCCAGTACTCAATGAGGTTGAACGGCCAGTTCTGGGCCGACCGCCCCTTCTCGTTGCGGTACCAGCTGTTGACGGTGGCCACCCCCCAGACGCGCTCGAGGTTGCCGCGGTCGATTCGCTCGTTATAGGCATCGTGGACCTCCTTGCGGACGTCCAGGGCGCGCTCGCCGCGGTCAAAGAGCATCTTGAGGCAGCCCATGACGTACTGCACTTCGCACTCGGAGAAGTAGATGATGCTGCCGTTGACAACGATGTTGGTGTTCGGCCCGTAGAGCATGAAGAAGTTGGGGAAGCCCGGCACGGTGATGCCGAGGTAGGCGCGGGCGTCGCCATCCCACTCGCGGTGGAGGTCCTTGCCGTCGCGTCCGAGCACGCGCATGGGCGTGAGGAACTTCGAGGCCTGGAAGCCTGTGCCGTAGATGAGCACGTCGGCCTCGTAGAGGGTTCCGTCCACGGTCACGACGCCGGTCTCGGTCACCTCGCGGATCTTGTCGGTCACGAGGCGGACATTGGGGCGCTTGAGCGTCGCCGCCCAGATACCGTTGTCGAGAATCAGGCGCTTCGCGGCAGGCGGGTAGTCCGGCATCACCTTGGGCAGCAGGTCGGGCCGGTCGGCGAACTGCATCTGGAGGTAGGCCGTCAGCAGCTGGCGAAGGTTCTCGTTCTCGGGGCCGACCGAGCGGGATTTGTCGGGCCAGGTGGGGTCGACCTTCGCGGCCGCGAGCAGGCCGTCGGTGGTGTTCCAGAAGAGCCAGAACCGGTACCAGTGGGCGTAATGGGGCACGTGCGTGAAGAGCCAGCGGAGGCCGGCCGGGACCTCATCGTGGTAGTGCGGCACGGGCACATACCAGTTGGGCGTCCGCTGGAAGATGGTGACTTCGCCGGCGACCTTCGCGACCTCGGGGATGAACTGCGCGGCGCTCGCCCCGGTACCGATGACGGCGACCCGCTTGCCGGCGAGGTCGACGGAGTGGTTCCAGCGGGCAGAATGGAACTGCGGACCGCGGAACCGCTCGAGGCCGGGGATATCGGGAATTTTGGGGCGATTCAGCTGGCCGACCGCGCTGATGACGGCGTTAGCGCGGAGCTGTTCTTCGGTTCCATCAGCGCGGCGGACGTGGACGACCCATTCGGTGCGGTCATCATCCCACTGGAGGAGGGTGACCTCCGTGTTGAACTGGACGTGCTCGCGAACGCCGAACTCGCGGGCACACTCCTGGAAGTACTCGAGGAGTACGGGCTGCGTGGAGTAGTGGGTCGGCCAGTCAATCTTCTGGGCGAAGCTGTAGCTGTAAAACGCGTTCGAAACGTCGACACGCGCACCCGGATAGGTGTTCTCAAGCCAGGTGCCGCCGATGTCGTGGTTCTTCTCGAGGATGGTGAACGGTATGCCGGCCTGCTTGAGCCGAATCCCCGCGAGAATCCCGGACATCCCTGCGCCGATGATGATGACGCTGAACGGAACCGAGGGGTCCTTCCGCCAGGCGGGAGCTCGGGGGTCCTGGCCCTCGGGCGCGAGTTCTTCGAGCAGGAGCGGGACGTAGTCCTCAGAAACCGGCGAGCCGGTCATCCACGCCGTAATCCGGAGCAGCGCCTCTTCGACGGGGACCTCGCCGGAGACCTGGCCGTCGCGGAGCCGCTTGAGGGCTTGGAAGGCGACTCCCTTCGCCTCGGCCTGCTGGGCGGGCGTCATACCGCCCTGCTGGACGCCCGGGGCAACGCCCGGAGGCCGCAGCGATTCACGGAGGATCGAGAAGTCGCCGGTAGCCTGGGCGAGTGCAGGCAGCAGTGCAGGGAGGAAGGCGTCTTCGAGAGCTGCGCGAAGCTCGTCATCGGTTGCGACGAGCGGCTCGACGGGGCGGCTGATAGGCATCGGTGCTGTCTCCTTCTCACGGCGGCCGGGGCCGCGGTGCTTCCGCGGAAAGGTTAGCGTCTCCCGAAGGATTTTGCTCGTGACGCGCGGCCGGGCCGGCACGGTACCGCGCGCCGGGCGGCATTTCGCTCGGGACCGCAGCGAAACGTCCAGTGGTGGGCCCGCCAGGATTCGAACCCGGGACCGATCGGTTATGAGCCGACTGCTCTTACCGCTGAGCTACGGGCCCTCCACCGCGGATGATAGCAGCAGCGCCTGGCCGGGACTGGCCGGGCGGGCTACCAGCGACGGCCCTTGCCGCCTTTGCGGTCGTTCCAGCCGCGTCCACCGCGGCCGCCGCCGCGGTCCATCGGCTCGAAATCGCCCCAGCTCCCAAAGCCGCCGCCCGAGCGGGGCTCACGGGGAGCAGTACGGCCCCCGGAGGACGTGAGGCCGCGGGGCTGGGGCTGGAAGCAGTCGCTGCAATAGACGGGACGCCCGGTGGTCGGCTCAAAGGGGACCTTCGCGACCTTGCCGCAGGAGGCGCAGACGGCCTCGTAGAGCTGACGCGGCGGCCGGGAATCGGCAGCGGCTGAGCTTCCGCCCTGCTGGGCCTTGCGGGCGCGGCGGCAGGACGGGCAGCGCCGCGGTTCCTGCGTGAACCCCTTGGATGCGTGGAACTCCTGCTCGCCAGCAGTAAAGGTGAAGGACGCTCCGCAATCGATGCAGGCGAGCGACTTGTCGGCGAACGACACTCGATGACCCTCCAAGATGTGGTGGAACCTGCGGTCATCGAGCGTTTCCGGGACTGGCGAGAATGACCTCTCCGTGAGGCCGATGGAACCTGGTTACCGCTTCGAGGGTAACAGGTTCAGGCGGAACGTGTCATTAGCGCGAGCCGCCTGCAGCCCGCGAGTACCAGCAATTCGGCCGGAATGCAGCTCCGGGCGTATACTTGCGATTGGCCATCTCGTTCAGTGCCGCTCCGGGCCCAACGGTCTCCTCTCCGGGAGAAGTCGCGGACTCCGGCCGGATGGCCCCCCGCGGATGGAGCGCGGGAAAGGGCCCAAGTACCGCCACACGCAAGGTGGAAGGAGGCTTGGGACATGGGCACCGGTCCGCCACGCACCCCCTGATTCGCATCGCGTCCTCGACTCCGGCTCCGGGGACCTTCCCCACCGTCCTCGCCGCGACTTTCCCAGGAGGTCACAGTGGCACACCCTGATTCATTCGGTTCGAAACGCCGCCTCGATGTCGACGGAACCGGCTACACCATCTTTTCCCTCGAGGCGCTGCGGGACCGCGGGTTCCCGGGCGTCGACCGGCTCCCGTTCTCGCTGAAGATTCTGCTCGAAAACCTGCTCCGGCTGGAGGACGGGCGAGCGGTCACTGCGGAGGACATCGCCGCGCTCGCCGGCTGGCAGCCGAATTCCGGCGCCGACCGCGAGATCGCCTTCACGCCGGCCCGCGTCCTGCTCCAAGACTTCACCGGGGTCCCGGTTGTCGTTGACCTCGCTTCGATGCGCGACGCGATCGTGGCGCTCGGCGGCGACCCGGCACGCATCAACCCGCTGCAGCGGGTCGACCTCGTCATCGATCACTCGGTACAGGTGGACTACTACGGCCGTCCCGATGCGTTCGAAAAGAACGTCGAGCTCGAGTTCGAGCGGAACCGGGAGCGCTACCAGTTCCTGCGCTGGGGTCAGCAAGCGTTCCGGAACTTCCGCGTGGTCCCGCCCGGGACCGGCATCGTGCACCAGGTGAACCTGGAGTACCTCGCCTCGGTCGTCTTCCAGAACGAGGTTGACGGAGAGCTGCAGGCGTACCCCGACACGCTCGTCGGCACGGACTCGCATACGACGATGATCAACGGCCTGGGCGTGCTCGGCTGGGGCGTCGGCGGCATCGAGGCCGAGGCGGCGATGCTGGGCCAGCCGGTGGCGATGCTGATTCCCGAGGTGGTCGGATTCCGGCTGACAGGCCGCCTGCGCGAGGGCGCCACGGGTACCGACCTCGTCCTCCGGGTGACCCAGATGCTGCGCGAACGCGGCGTCGTCGGAAAATTCGTCGAGTTCTACGGGACCGGCCTGACGGGCCTGCCGCTCGCGGCCCGGGCCACCATCGCAAACATGGCGCCTGAGTACGGCGCCACGATGGGCTTCTTCCCGGTCGACGACGAAACGCTCGCCTACCTCCGCTTCACCGGCCGGGATGAGCGGCTCGTCCGCCTCGTGGAGGCGTACTGTAGGGCGCAGGGACTCTTCCGGACCGACGAGACGCCGGACCCGGTCTTCTCCGAGACGCTGGAGCTGGACCTCGGCGACGTCGAGCCGTCGATTGCGGGCCCACGGCGGCCGCAGGACCGGGTTCCGCTGCGGCTCGCGAAGGCCGACTGGGAGAAGAACCTCGCCGCCATGGTCCCGCCCGAGAAGCGGTCAGCGAGGGCGGCAGTCCGGAACGGGACGTCCTTCGAGCTGCGGCACGGGTCGGTGGTCATCGCAGCGATCACGAGCTGCACCAACACGTCGAACCCCGAGGTCATGCTCGGCGCGGGGCTGCTTGCGCGGAAGGCGGTTGAGCGCGGCCTTGCGACACCCCCCTGGGTGAAGACGAGCCTGGCGCCGGGTTCCCAGGTGGTTACCGAGTACCTCGCTGAGGCCGGGCTGACGCCGTACCTCGACCGGCTCGGCTTCCAGCTGGTCGGCTACGGGTGCACGACCTGCATCGGCAACTCCGGTCCGCTCGACCCCCGCATCAGCGACGCGATCCGGGAGAACGACCTCGTGGCCGTAGCGGTGCTCTCGGGGAACCGGAACTTCGAAGGTCGCGTCAACCCGGACACGCGGGCGAACTACCTCGCCTCGCCGCCGCTGGTGGTCGCGTATGCGCTCGCGGGGCGGATGGATATCGACTTCGCCACCGAGCCTATCGGGACCGGTAAAGACGGCAAGCCGGTCTTCCTCGCCGATATCTGGCCATCGCAGGCTGAGGTCGAGGAGGCGATTCGCACCTCGGTCCGTTCCGAAATGTTCCGCAGGAAGTACGCCGACGTGTTCAAGGGCGATGAGCGGTGGCGAAATCTTCCGACGCCTTCGGGCGACCTCTTCGCCTGGGACCCGAAGTCGACCTACATCAAGCGGGCGCCGTACTTCGACAACCTGTCGCTCGAGCCGGCGCCGCTGACCGATATCGAAGGCGCCCGCGTGCTGGTCATGGTGGGCGACTCGGTCACGACGGACCACATCTCGCCAGCCGGCAACATCAGCCCGAACAGCCCGGCAGGGGTCTGGCTCCGGGAGATGGGCGTGGCCCGGGAGGACTTCAACCAGTACGGCGCGCGCCGGGGCCACGACGAGGTGATGGTGCGCGGCACCTTTGCGAACATCCGCCTGCGGAACCTGCTCGCCCCGGGCACAGAAGGCGGCGTGACCCGCCATCTGCCGGACGGCGAGGAGATGACCATCTTCGACGCGTCGGTGCGCTACCGGGCCGAGGGCGTGCCGCTCATCGTCATCGCCGGGAAGGAGTACGGGACCGGCTCTTCCCGCGACTGGGCGGCGAAGGGCGTCAAGCTGCTCGGGGTTCGCGCCGTCATCGCCGAATCGTACGAGCGCATCCACCGCAGCAATCTGGTCGGGATGGGCGTCCTGCCGCTCCAGTTTCTGCCCGGGGAGAACCGTGAAACGCTCGGCCTTACCGGGACCGAGGTGTACACCATTCGGGGCGTTGCGCAGGGGCTGGCTCCGCGCGCGCTGCTCGACGTGACCGCCCGGCGGGACGACGGCAGCGAACGGACCTTCAAGGTCGTGTGCCGAATCGATACGCCGGTAGAGCTCGACTACTACCGCCACGACGGCATCCTGCCGTACGTCCTGCGCCAGATCGCGGCTCAGCCCGCCAGCTAACCCGGGAGCAGCACCATGGAGAAGATCAAAGTCCTCAATCCGGTCGTCGAACTCGACGGCGACGAGATGACGCGCATCATCTGGCGCTTCATCAAAGAAAAGCTCATCCTGCCGTACCTCGACATCAAGCTCGAGTACTACGACCTCGGTATCGAGAACCGGGACGCGACCAACGACCAGGTCACTGTCGAAGCTGCGTACGCCATCAAGAAGTATGGCGTCGGGGTGAAGTGCGCCACCATCACGCCGGATGAAGCGCGGGTCAAAGAGTTCAACCTGAAGCAGATGTGGAAGTCTCCGAACGGGACGATCCGCAACATCCTCGGCGGGGTGGTCTTCCGCGAGCCGATCATCTGCCGGAATATCCCGCGGCTCGTACCGGGCTGGACGAAACCGATCGTGATCGGGCGCCACGCGCACGGCGACCAGTACCGGGCAACCGATTTCCGCGTACCGGGCCCGGGGACGGTGACCATCAGCTGGACGCCGGCAGACGGCGGGGAGCCGATGCAGTTCGAGGTTGCGAAGTTCGACGGCCCGGGCGTGGCGATGGGCATGTACAACTTCGATGACTCGATCCGCGACTTCGCCCGCGCCTCGTTCCGCTACGGCCTGGAGCGGAACTACCCGGTCTACCTCTCGACCAAGAACACCATCCTGAAGGCGTACGACGGGCGCTTCAAGGATATCTTCCAGGAGGTGTTCGACACCGAGTTTGCGGATGAGTTCAAGGCGCGCGGCCTGACCTACGAGCACCGGCTGATCGACGATATGGTCGCCTCAGCGCTGAAGTGGGAGGGCGGCTACGTCTGGGCCTGCAAGAACTACGACGGCGATGTTCAGTCCGACACCGTGGCCCAGGGGTTCGGGTCGCTCGGACTGATGACGTCGGTGCTGCTCACGCCGGACGGCAAGACCTGCGAGGCGGAGGCCGCACACGGGACGGTGACCCGCCACTACCGGGCCTACCAGCGGGGTGAGAAAACCTCGACCAACCCCATCGCCTCGATCTTTGCATGGACCCGCGGCCTTGCCTTCCGGGCGAAGCTCGACGGCACGCCGGAGGTCGCACGTTTCGCCGAGACGCTCGAACAGGTCTGCGTCGAGACGGTGGAGAGCGGCAAGATGACGAAGGACCTCGCGATCCTGGTCTCGCCGGACACACCGTGGCTCACAACGGAAGAGTTCCTCGACGAACTCGACCGGAACCTGCGGGCGAAAATGGCGACCTGGGCGAACGCCTAGCCCGGTCCTTACGTCAGCCGGCGCACGAACCAGATTCCCCCTTCAGGCCCCTCCCCGTGGAGGGGCCTGAAGCCCATCCGCATCCAGAAGTAGACGGAGAGTCCGAACTGCGGGTGTGCGCGCGCCCGGAGACGGGTCCAGCCCGCCTGACTGGCGGCGAGGGCGAAGAGCCGGGCGGCCTCCGAGCCGGCGCCGTAGCCGCGCTCTGCTTCGTCGATACAGAGCTCCCAGGCGATGAGTTCGCCCAGTCCGCCGGGCAGCACCTCCAGCCGGCCGATGTTTCGCCCATCTTTCAGCCGGACAACTGCCAGGCTGCCGGGGCCTGCGGGCACGAGTTCGACCCGTTCGCCGCGTGCGGCAAGATTTCCGGCAAGGTCAGCCACGGCTGAGCCAGTCCTCAATGGCTGCAGCGACTTCGTCGGTCGAACCGCGGAAGCGGGTGCACGGCGGAAGCGAATCGATGAACTGGCGCCCGTACCGCTTCTCCCAGAGACGGCGGTCGAGTACTGCGACAACGCCGCGGTCACGCCGGTCGCGGATGAGCCGGCCGAACCCCTGGCGGAAACGGAGGATCGCCGCAGGGACCTGGTACTGGTTGAACGGGTCGTCGTACTGCTCGGCGCGGGCGCGGCTGACAGGGTCGGTCGGCACATCGAAGGGCAGGCGGGTGATCATCACGAGTGAGAGCGCCTCGCCGCGGATATCGACGCCCTCCCAGAAGCTCGCGCTTCCGAGCACGAGGGTTTCGGGATTTTCGCGCAGCTGTTCGGTAATCCACCTTGGGGTGCCATCGATGCCCTGGGCGAGGACGACGGTGCCCGAGGGCTCGAGCATCGGGCGGACGAGCCCGGAGACGTGCCGCAGGAGTGCGTTCGAGGTGAAGAGCGCAATTGCGCGGCCGCGGGAGGCGAGGGCAAGGGTCCCGATCGCGCGGGCAAGCCTGCCGGGGAAGTCGGGATGGTTCGGCTCGGGAAGGTCGTCGACCGCAGCGAGCAGGGCGGCCCGCTCGTAGTCGAACGGGGACCCGAGTTCGAGCATGCGAGGGGAGTCAAGGCCGAGCCGGTCCGCCGCAAACGACATATCGTGATTGGCGCTCAGGGTCGCGCTGGTGGCGACCACGACGCGGCGGGGCTCGAAGAGCTGTTCGCGGAGGAGGGGCCCGACATCAAGCGGCGCCATGTGGAGCGAGCCGATGCCCTCGGGCTCACGGGCGGCCCAGGTAATCGTCTCCGGGCCGGCCGGGTTGACGAGCACCTCCCCGAGCGCCCGGACGTCCCCGATCTTCCGCAGCGCCGCCCGGAACTCGGCGGCGAGCTCGTCCGAGAGTTCGACCGGGGCGGTTCCGAGGAGCTTTGCGGCCTCTTCGCCGGCGCGTTCGATGCGCTCGAGCTGAGCATGGAGCGCGTGCCAGCGCTCTTCGGCCTCTTCCCAGGCGGGCTCGCGCCTGACGAGGGGCGTCAGCAGGAGCCGGTCGCCGTCGCCGTCACGGGCAGGGAGGGCTCCCACCGCCCGGAAGAACGGCTGGGCTGCCTCGCGGGCCGCTGCGACGAGCCCGGCCAGCGCCCGGGCTGACGCTGCGTAAGGCTCACCATCAAAGGAGCGGAGGAGCATGAGCGCGCCCCCTTCGCGGTGGTCACGCGTGCCGGGACGGTGGATGGCGTCGAGGGACTCGGTCAGTTTCCGGAGCGTGAGCGCGCCTCCGAACTGCTGGGTCGCGACGTCCTCCAGATTGTGCGCCTCGTCAACAATCAGGTGGTCGAACTGGGGAATCGCGCTGCCTTCCGATGCGAGGTCGGCGAGGAGCAGGGCATGGTTGACGATAACCAGGTGCGCCGATTCGGCGAGTTTCCGTGCCCGCCAGAGGAAGCAGTTGCCTTCGCGGACGTGGCGATGCTGGCGGGACAGGCAGTCGGCCTCGGACGCCGAAAGGCGGGCCCAGGCCGCCGACTCTTCGGGGCCGAGGCGCAGTTCAGAACGGTCGCCCGTTTCCGTCTGTTCCAGCCAGAGGAGGATGCTGGCGCTGAGCCGGGCGACATCGGGGTCGCGCGTGCCGGCCACGTAACTGGCTGCCCAGCGGGCGTAGCACAGGTAGTTTCCGCGTCCCTTCAGGAGGGCGACCCGGAAGTCCTCAGGTGCGTCAATGACGCCGGCCGCAGCCAGGGCCTGGCGGAGCACGGGAATGTCCTTCTGGATGAGCTGCTCCTGGAGGGCAATGGTGTTGGTGCTGACCACGACCCGGCGGCCGTTGCGGATGGCATCGAGGGCGGCCGGCACGAGGTAGGCGAGGGATTTCCCGACGCCTGTCCCGGCCTCCACGAGGAGATGTCCGCCCTCGACGAACGTTTCCCGGACCGCCTCAGCCATGGCGAGCTGCTCGTCGCGGTGCTCGAAGCCCTCCACCACGCGCGCAAGACCGCCGAAGGCCGCCTCCAGGTCCTGCCGCCGGATCGGTTGCGGCGGATTCCGCGGGGTAAGCACAGGGACGGAGCGGAACGGCGGCGGCACCGGCAGCACCCCACGGGTTGGCGGCGACGCCTCGGCGCCGCCAAGGGTGCGCCCGAGCGCCGGCGCATCAGTGAGCACGAGCTGGGCGAGCTGCGCGCGCCGGTCAGGGTCGAGCCGCTCGGCCAGATTGCTGAGCTCGAGGAACACCCTGGCCGCCAGGCGGGCATCCGCCAGGGCGCGGTGCTGGTCGGTCACGGGGAGGCCGAGCGCTGCAGCAACCTCGCCAAGAGTGAAGTTCTTCAGGTCGGGCAGGAGGAGGCGGGCGAACTCCGCGGTATCGATGGCATCGGCATGCTGAAGCAGGCCCGATCTGCGGAGGAACTCAAGGTCGAACGCGATATTATGTCCAACGATCACGGCGCCATCGAGGAACCGCACGAGGTTGTCGCGCACCTGGTCGAGCGGCGGTGCGGAAGCGACGAGGGCGTTCGAGATGCCGGTCAGGCGCTCAATGAAGGGCGTGAGCCGCCGGCCGGGATTCACGAGCGTGCTGAACTCGGCTTCGACGCCGCCGGAAGTGAACCGTACAGCGCCCACCTCGATGATGCGATCGCGCTCGGGCTCGAGGCCCGTGGTCTCGAGGTCGAGCGCCACGTAGGTCGTCATGGTTCGAACATCCGTACTGATGGCATCGCCCAGTCTACCGGGCGGCATTGAGAGGCGCGACGTTAACCAGCTTCTTCCCCTCGGACGACACCTGCTGCCGTGTCCCGCATTGAGAGGCGGATCACCGGTGCGTAGACTACGGGCCACTTCGCAGGCCGGAGGAGGTTCACGTTGATGAAGGTGTATCCCACCGAAGCCATCCGTAACGTGGTCCTGGTGGGCCACGGGAGCGTCGGCAAGACGAGCCTTGCCGAAGCAGCGCTCTACGAGAGCGGCGCCATCACCCGGCTCGGCTCCATCCAGGACCAGAACACCGTCACCGACTACGACGAAGATGAGCACCGCCGGAAGTTCAGCCTGAACCTCGCGCTGGCGCCGCTCGAGTGGGAGGGCCGCAAGATCAACATCATTGATACCCCCGGGTACGCTGATTTCGTCTCGGAGGTCATCTGCGGGGCGCACGCCGCGGACCTCGCCGTGGTCGTGGTCGATGCCGTTTCGGGCCCCGAGGTGGGGACCGACCGGGCGTGGAGCATCGCCGAGAAGCTGGGGCTGCCGAGGCTGATTGTCATCAACCGCATGGACCGTGAGAATGCGAACTTCGCAAACGTTCTCGCGGCCCTGCAGGAGCGGTGGGGGCACCAGGTCATGCCTTTGCAGCTGCCCATCGGGGCCCACGAGGCGTTCACGGGCGTCGTCGACCTCCTCCACATGAAGGCCTACGTCGGCGAGCAGGCCGACGAAGTGGACGTGCCCGATGAACTGCGCGAAGAAGCGGAGCGGCTCCGGGCACAGCTCATCGAGGGCATCGTCGAAACCGACGAAGAGCTGATGACCAAGTATTTTGCCGATGAGGAGCTTTCGGAGGACGAACTCCGCCGGGTGCTCCACGGCGGGCTCGACCACAACCTGATCTTCCCGGTGGTCTGCGCCTCGGCGACGAAACTGATCGGTGTGCGGCAGCTGCTCCACACCATCGCATTCAGCGGCCCCTCGCCGGCCGACCGTGACCCGATCGACGCCGGCGGCATCAAGGTGACGGCCGACCCCTCGGCGCCACCGGTCGCGCTGGTATTCAAGACTGCGGCCGATCCGTTCGTGGGCCGGCTAAGCTACCTGCGCGTCTTTTCGGGGCGGGTGACAACCGACTCCCACCTGTGGAATGCGAACCGGCAGGCCGACGAGCGGCTGGGGACGCTGTACATCCAGCGCGGCAAGGAACAAATTCCCGTGACAGAACTCGTGGCGGGCGACATCGGCGTGGTGGCGAAACTTGCCCACACCGGGACGGGCGACACGCTCGGCAGCCGGGAGCGGCCGGTCACGCTTCCGCCGATGCAGTTCCCTGCCCCGGTATTCAGCATGGCCGTGCGCCCGGTTGGGAAGGGGGCCGTCGACAAGCTCGGGCCGAGCCTCCAGCGCATGGTCGAGGAGGACCCGGGCCTCCGCCTCGACCGCGACCCCGCGACCGGTGAGCTCATCCTCTCCGGCCTGGGCGACGCGCACCTCGAGGTGACGGTCGAGCGGCTGAAGCGGAAGTTCAATGTCGAGGTCGAACTGGCGCTGCCGCGGGTGCCCTACCGGGAAACCATTACCCGGAAAGCTTCGGCGGAGTACACGCACAAGAAACAGACGGGGGGCCACGGGCAGTACGGCCGCGTGCTGCTGGAGGTGGAGCCGTTGCCGCGTGGGTCAGGCATCAGGTTCGGCGAGCGGGTGGTCGGCGGCGCCGTGCCGAAGGAGTTCATCCCCGCCGTCGAGAAGGGCGTGCTGGAGACGGCGGCGGGCGGGATCATCGCCGGCTACGAGCTGACGGACTGCCAGGTCACGCTGGTTGACGGCAAGCACCACCCGGTGGATTCCAACGAGATGTCGTTCAAGCTGGCGGCTTCGCAGGCGCTCAAGGAGGCCGTCCAGGGGGCGGGGCCGATCCTGCTTGAACCGATCATGCTTATCCGCGTGTACGTACCTGACGAGTTCGCCGGGGACATCGTGGGCGACCTGAACACCAAGCGGGCCCGCATCCATGGCATCAATCCGGACGGGGGAATGAGCGTCATCGAAGCGGAGGTCCCGCTGGCGGAGGTGCAGCGGTATGCGTCCGACCTCCGGTCGCTCACCCAGGGCCGCGGCGTGTTCGAGCTGACGTTCGACCACTACGGCGAGGTGCCGGCGAACATCGCCCAGCGCGTCATCTCTGAGCACAAGAAAGCGCTCGAGGAGGCGCACGCCCACTGACTGGCCGGGAGCCGTCGGGGGTCAGGGGCTGCCTTCGGCAGTAACGTTCGGCAGGATCCGCCTGAACGGGAACTGCGGCGGGCCGCTGGCGGAGCCGGAGCGCTGGACCGTCACGGTGATGGTGACGGGCTGCAGTGAGCCGAGCAGCGGCTCGACCATGACCGTGCCGCTCGTAGCGCCCGGCGGGAGCACGCTCGGGTCGATGCGGATTTCGAGAACCGAATCCATGCCGGCCTGCGCAACCCGCGGACTGGCCGAAACGACGACGGGCAGGTCGTTGCCGATGGCGACCCCGCCATCGACGACCCGGCCCGGCGGGTCGTTGGGGTGGCGCACGATGAGCCAGGCGGCCGAGGTGCGGACACGGAACGGGCCAATCCCTGTGCCGAGGTTGCGGACGGTTATCGATGCCGCTGTCGAGCTGGCCGATGTGACCTGGAGCGTGACCGCGCGTTCGCCGATGACCTGGAGCTTCGGTGCGCCGAGGAACGTGCCGGCGCGCGACGGGTCCGGGGCGGGCGTCGAGTCGGAATGGGTCACAATGCCGAGTTCCGGGATCGAGGTTGGGAAATCCATCGCGGCGCACCCGCCGGAAAAGCCGCGTTCGGAGCACTCGCTGAACGCGGCAGGTGCAAAGGCGGCAGCAACCGCCGGCGCGGAGAGGGCCGGCATCGCAACCTTTTGGGGCGGCCAGATGCGCCCGGCGGGGTTGACCGGCGCGTCGGGCTGAGGCGGCTGCACCTTCGCGAGATACTGCCCGGCCGACCAGCCCGTCACCTGGCCGCTGGTGACCTGCCACCATGTGATGCCCTCGAGCGTCTGCGGCCCGCCGACGATGGTGACCCTGGTGCCCTCGGGGAGGCAGGCCAGCGGCGGGTTCGCTGCCGGGGCCGGACGGACATTCAGGCACTGCCCATCAGCCCGGACGACGGCGGTGTCGCCGACGGCGAGCGCGGTCGATGGCGGCTGCATCGATCCGCCCGGTGCAAGCGGCGGCGGGTAGTTCTGTCCTTTCGGCACGGGAGGGTAGCGAAGGCAGCCGTAGACCTTCTCCTGATAGGTGTAGTCGCCCCAGGTGAACGTGCCGAAGCCAGGCGCGTTCGGGTCGTTGCAATGCCACACCTCGCCGCGCAACGGGTTGCGGTTCGGATTGAGGGGGTGGTTGATGAACGCGAAACCGTTGTAGCTCCAGACCGCGTAGTACCAGTCCTCGAGCGCGGCAGGGTCGCCGTTTCCGGCCACAGGCCGGAATTCCGGCGCCGAGTTCCACTTGTCGGCGAAAATCCGGATGCCTTCCGCCAGGTTGAAGAGCGGGTGGGTGCCGATTATCGCCTGACGTGCCGAAGGAACCCGGATGTCGAGGGCCGGCGGCGAGGCGAGGTGGCCCATTCCCGTGGTGATCTGGCCGAGCCCGTAGCCGCAGTCGATGGCGGTGAGAACCGGACCCACTCCGCCGTACGGGACGGAGCCAGCCGCGTGCGCCCAGCCGGACTCGACCCAGACCATCGCCTTGTACAGGCTGGCCGGCACGGCGGCAGAGCGGGTGCGCGGCTGGCGGGCTGCGCGGGGCCCGGTTTCGAGGCCGGGGTAACTCACATCGACCCACTCCCCCGAGGGCAGCTGGTACGGCGGGGGGACGGCGACCCCGGCGGCGGCCAGGTCAATCATCTGGTTGTAGGCCGAGACGTAGTCCTCGTGCTCGTACGTGTCGAAGCCGAAGCCGTAGTTCGGCACGTGGCAGGGGTAGTGGTCAGCACGGGCGACCTCCCGCGGTGCGGTCGCGGCGAGGGCCATGGCGCCCAGCAGCGCGCCGACCAGGAGGGACCTCAGCGCCGGACCCATCCGAGGAATCCCTGGAATCCGGGGATTGCGGCCCGGCCGCCCGAGCCGACGAGCTGCAGCTCCGGCCGCCCGGGCGACGCAAAGCCCGAGCCGTCCCAGTGGGTGACCGCGAGCAGTTCGCCGTCGGGGCTGAAGCCCAGCGGCACATCGAACCCCCCGGCCCGGAGCGCCTGCGCCGAGGCGTCACCGGCGGCGGGGCCTTCGCGGGGCACGGCGCCGAAAGCGGGCGCCCCGCCGGGCTTCCAGGCAGCGCCCAGTGCTTCCGCGCCGGGGTCGGAGAGGGCCTGGGCGGTGGCGGTTGCTCCGCCGTCCAGCGCTGCGACCCGGGCGGAGTAGCGGACGCCGGATTGGGTGGTCACCTCGACGAATGCAATGGCTGAACCATCGGGGGCGAGCGCCCAGTCACGGGTGATCGATGGCGAGAGGTGGAGCAGGTCCTGCCCGTCGGCCTGGAGCGTTGAGCCTCGCGCATCGATGGCGACCGTCAGCAGCCGGCCATCCCGCCAGCCCACGGGCGCGACGGCCAGTGCGGCCTGCGACCAGCGGAGGCGGACCGCGCCGTCGAGGCGCACTTCGAGCACATCGATAGCGGGAGCGCCGTCGGCAGCTCCCGGTCGTGTGACCACGACCGCGTCGCCGGCAGGAGTCCAGAGCGGCGTCTGCATGGGCTCGATGCCCGAGACGAGACGTTCAGCGACCCCACGCTGGAGGTCGACGACGATGAGCGACGCCTGGGGCTGCACCGGCGAGCCCGCGTCAACCGCAACCAGTGCAGCGAATCGGCCGGCGGGGTCAACGGAGCCGCTCGTCCGGAACCCCTCCAGGTGGGGGACCCGGGCGATTTCGATAACGTTGGCCGGCTGGTCAGCCCGCACCGCGGCGATGACATCGACCGAGCCCTCGGTCCGCGTCACGAGGGCGTAGGTGCCGGGCGGAGCGGCTGCAAAGGCCGAGCCGGGCCCCTGTTTCGCATCGCCGGCGATAATGCCCCAGAGGATGGGGCCGATGGCGAGCACGGCGACGAGCCCCGTCAGAACGAGGACAAGCCGTGCCAGACGGCCCGTGCCGGGTTCACGCCGGGTTCGGTAACGGACGGGGGAGATGGGCGTCGATGCCATTACTCGCCCCTCACCCAGCCGACGAACGAGGCCGCCGGAACGTCGGTGAGCAGCTCCCGGGAGGCCGGCGAGGCAATCCAGAGCGCTGCCTCGGGGCGGGCGGACGGGTCGGTGCCCGCCCCGACGGTGGAGACGACGACGTAATCACCCAGCGGGGCCCAGGCGTGGGGAATGACCCAGGCTGCTGATGGGTTCGGGTCTGCGAGCTGGAGTGAGCCGCCGGGTCCTCCGAACACAGGGAGCGGATTGCCGGGCTGCCATGCTGCCCCGACCTGGTTGCGGCCGGATGGGAGGGCGGTCACGGCACCGGTTGCAATGGTCAGGGTCTTGCCCACGTAGCTGCGGGAAGATGCGCTGAGGATATCCACGAACGCGACGCGTGAGCCGTCGGGGCTCAGGGACCAGTCACGCGTGCGGCCGGGGGAGAGCTCGGCGACCCGTTCGACAGTGCCGCCACGCGCCATCCAGAGGCTCGATCCGGACTGGTCGACGACCACGATGTACAGCCGGCCACCATCGAGGCTGTAGCCGAGCGGGACGACCTGGAAAGCCGCGGTGAAGCGGGCTGCTTCGGACTGGGCCAGCGCGTCGGCGTCAATCTCCAGGACCCGGAGAACACCGGGCTCGCCGCTCGCTGTGACCGCGAGCTTCGAACCGTCGCGAGACCAGGCCAGCGGCGAGAGGTACTCGAACCCGCCTTCGACGACCCGGACGGTGCCATCGAGGCTGACCAGCGAGAGTGTGGCGGCGCTGCCGCGCGTGCCGTCGACGGCGAGGACGGCCATCCGGTCGCCCGTTGGCGATGCCGCGCCGCGGGCGTGCAGCCCCGTGAATGTGTACGGGAAGGAGGCGATGGTGCGGGCAGGCGCACCGCGGGACAGCCCGCGCACGCGGAGGTTGTCGACCCGCCGGGCGGAGTCGGGCTCGAGGTAGGCAACGGTCCGGATTTCCGAGGCAGGGATGGCCGGCGCCGCCGGCCCATCGGTAGAAACCGGGGAGGATGACGACGCCACCCATGCGGCGATGCCCGCGACCACCGCGAGCACGGCGAGCACGATGGGAACGAACGTTCGGGAAGGACCGGGAATTCGACGCAACCCGGGAGCGAGCACGCGGCAACCTCGCGCTTGCGGGCGGAAGCTCCGCCCTGGTCTTGCACCGGGTCTCGACTTCCCCGGCGCTCGGCCACCTGGCAAGGCGGTCGGTACCCCCGCTGTACCGCCGGGTACGCCCCAGAGCGGGGCGTGCCAGCACCCCTCGATGGGAGGGGCCGTGGGGCGAACGTAACAAGGCACCCGGGTCTCGTCAATCCGGGTTTACCGCACACTTCCGCACCGGGGAGCCAGCGTAGGCCGGCGGTGTGCTAGCGTTCGGCTGATGATTTGGTATCTCAACGCGCTCCAGGACAACCCTGCCGTCTTCGCTGTCTACCTTGCAGCCTGGCTTGTGGCGATTGTCACCGGGCTGGCATTCCACGAGTTCTGTCACGCCTGGACCGCCTATCAGCTCGGCGACGACACCGCCCGGCGGAACGGGCGGCTGACCCTCAACCCGCTCGCGCACCTCGACCCGGTGGGCTCGACGCTGCTGCTCCTCTTCGGCTTCGGCTGGGCGAAGCCGACGCCCGTCAACCCGTGGCGGCTGCGAACCGGGCCCCGGCAGGGCTTCGCGCTCGTCGCGTTCGCCGGGCCGGCGTCGAACTTCTTTTTCGCCGCACTGGCCGCCATCCCCATCCGGCTCGGGGTCGTCCAAACCTCGTTCCCGACCATCGAAGCCGTCATCCGGCGGGGCTCCGGCGAGGACTACCTCTGGCTGTTCCTCTCGTTCATCATCACGCTCAACGTGCTCCTGGGGATATTCAACCTCATCCCCATCCCGCCGCTCGACGGGTTCAAGGTCGTGACCGGGATCGCGCCCCGGGAGGTCGCCCGGGCGCTCGAGCAGCTCGCCCCGTGGGGGCCGGGCATCCTGATGACCCTCATTGCCATCGGCTTCCTGACGGGCTTCAGCCCGCTCGGCTGGCTGATCGGGCTCGTGTACGACGACGTCTTGCGGGTGATTGTCGGTACCTGACCAGGTTGCCCGGGGCGCCGTCGGGAAGTGCCGTTGTGGTAGCCTACAGGGAGCGGCAGGAGGCACGGCCTGCGCGTTCGCGGGTGGGTCCCATGGCAGACAATCGCATCGCCATCATCGGCACCGGTCTCATCGGCGCCTCGATCGGGCTGGGCCTTGCCGCCCGCCCGAACCGCAACTACGAAATTGTCGGCGTCGACCGCGACCGCACGCATGCCCGCGCGGCGAAGAAGCTCGGCGCCCTGGACCGCGAGGTCGGGTCGCTGGAGGAGGCGGTGGAGCGGGCCGGGATGGTCATCATCGCGACGCCGGTCGTGGCGGCGCGGCGCATCCTGGAGGACGTAGGGCGCTACCTTATGCCCGGCGCCGTGGTGACCGACGTGTGCAGCACCAAGGCCGAAGTGATGCGCTGGGCAGCCGAATACCTCCCGGAGAACGTCCACTTCGTCGGCGGCCACCCTATGGCCGGCCGCGAGAAGAGCGGTCCGGAAGCCGCGTCGGCCTCACTGTTCGAAGGCGCGACGTGGGCCGTCACGCCGTCCCCGCGGGCCGATGAACGCGCGGTCCAGGCTGTCCTGGGGCTGATTGAAGCGCTGGGGGCAATCCCGCTCTACATCGACCCGGCAGAGCACGACCAGTACGCCGCCGCGGTGAGCCATGTTCCGCTTTTGGCTTCGGTCGCGCTCTTCCGCATGGTGCGCGACAGCCAGGGCTGGGAGGATGCCGCGCTCCTTGCAGGCCCCGGCTTCCGGGATGTCACCCGGCTCGCGAGCGGCGACCCGACCATGGCGCGCGACATCATGCTCACCAACCGCGAGGCTGTGATTCACTGGATCGGCCGGCTGCAGCAGGAGCTTTCGACCATTAGGGCAGCACTCGAGGCCGGCCCTGAGCCGATCTACGACCTGTTCAAGTCGACGCAGCTGGACCGGGACACGTTCATCCAGAATCCGCCGCAGCGGCGCCGGCCCGAGGGGATCGAACCGCCTTCGGCCCGCGATGCCATCGGCCGGATGTTCGTGGGAGGGCTCTACGACAGGATCAAGGAGACCACCGAGCGGCTGCCCACGGCACCGCGCGACGATGCTGACCTGAAACGCAAGCTCGGCATTGAGGATGACCGGCTGTGAAGGTGAGCCGGCCGGCCCGCATCAGGGCCACCATTCACGTCCCGCCGGATAAATCGATCTCGCACCGGGCGCTCATCTTCAATGCGATTGCGACCGGGCGGGCGACGGTTGAGCACATCCTCGACTCGGATGACGTGCGCTCAACGGCGCGCTGCCTTGCGGCCCTCGGCGTGCCGATTGACTGGCCGGAGGGCTCCGCGGTAGCACATGTGACCGGGCAGGGGTTGCACGGGCTCTTCGAAGCCGAGGACGTACTGGACTGCGGCAACAGCGGCACGACGGCGCGCCTGCTGCTCGGCCTGCTCGCCGGGCACCCGATCCTTTCGGTCCTCACGGGGGACAGGTCGCTCCGGTCCCGGCCGATGGCGCGGGTCATCCAGCCGCTGCGAACGATGGGTGCGCACCTTGCAGCCCGGCGCGGGGACACGCTCGCCCCGGTCGTCATCAAAGGCGGCAGTCTCCGCGGCATTGCATACCAGTCCCCGGTCGCCAGCGCGCAGGTGAAATCCGCCATTCTGCTCGCCGGCCTCTACGCGGAAGGGGAAACCGCAGTCGCCGAGCCCAGCCGCTCGCGCGACCACACCGAACGGCTGCTCACCGCGATGGGCGCGCCCCTGACGAGCGACGGGCTGACGGTCCGGGTGCGGCCGGCAGACCGGCTCAGCGCCGTCTCGGTCCGGGTGCCCGGGGACATCTCCAGCGCTGCGCCATGGATGGTGCTGGGCGTGTGCCACCCGGATGCCGAAATCGTGCTGGAAGGCGTCAACGTCAACCCGACGCGGACCGGCATCCTCGACATCCTGCGGGCGATGGGCGCCGACCTCGAACTGGTCGAGGAGCGGACCTCCGGCGGCGAGCCGGTCGCCGACATCGTCGTGCGTTCGAGCCAGCTCCGCGCGACCTCCGTCGGCGGCGAGCTGGTCCCGCGGGCAATCGACGAGCTTCCGCTCGTGGCGCTGGCGGCCTGCTTCGCCGAAGGCACGACCGTCGTGCGGGATGCGACAGAACTCCGGGTCAAGGAATCCGATCGCGTCAGGACCGTGGTCGAAGCGCTCGGGCGCCTCGGCGCGGCAATCCGGGAGCGCGAGGACGGCTTCGAAGTCGATGGCCCGGTCCGGCTCCGCGGAGCCCGCGTCCTCGCGCACGGCGACCACCGCATCGGCATGCTGGGCGCCATTGCCGGCTGCCTCGCCGAGGGCGAGACGGAGGTGCTCGACGATGCGGTGGGTGTCTCGTACCGGGCGTTCTGGGACGACCTGCGGGCGGCCACCTCCGGCGAGGCGATGGCGCGGTGAGCGAAAAGCCGCTCGTTGTCGTCCTTCACGGCCCCTCCGGCGTCGGCAAGGACTCGGTGATTGCCGAGCTGAAGAAGCGCCTCGGCATCCACCGGGCCACAAGTTCGACCAACCGCGCCCCGCGGGACGACGAGCGCCACGGCGTGGACTACTACTTCATCAGCGACGCCGAGTTCCGCCAGAAGATTGCGAACGGCGAGTTCGCAGAGTGGGCAGAAGTGTACGGGGACCTGAAGGGGCTGGAGCGGTCTGAAATCGAAGGGCCGCTCGCCGAGGGCCGGGATGTCATTATCCGCACCGACGTCCAGGGCGCGCGGACGTGGCGGAAGAAGCTCGAAGGCGCCGTGTTCATTTTCCTGATGGCGGAGGACCGGGAGGCGCTGCGCGCGCAGCTGGTCGGGCGAGGGAGCGAGGACGCGGAGAGCCTCGCGCGGCGCATCGCAGCGCTTGAAGACGAGCTCGACGACATCGAGAACAACGACTACGTCGTCATCAACCGGCACGGCCGCCTCGAGGAGGCCGTCAACGAGATCGCCGAAATCATCAGGCGGGAGAAGGCGAATCCGAACCGGCCGCCCGCGCGGCTCATCGGGTGACCCTGCCAGCGGGCCGCACGTAAGATCCGCGCAACGCCTGCACCCGGAGACGCGTCCATGGACCCTTCGCTTGCCCAGCTCTTCAGCCTTGACGGCAAAGTTGCCCTCGTGACGGGGGCGTCGAGCGGGCTCGGGGTGGCCTTCGCACGGGGGCTCGCCCGGGCCGGGGCCAACGTGGTCGTCACGGCACGGCGACAGGAGCTCATCGAACAGACCGCTGCGATGCTGCGGCAGTACGGCGTCGAGGCCGAGGCGTACCCGGCGGATATTACCGACGAGCAGCAGTTCGAGCGGCTGTTCGAACGGACCGTCGAGCGGTTCGGGCGGCTCGACATCATGGTCAACAATGCCGGCTACACCGACCGCTCCGGCCTGCGGCACGACCTCGGAAGCTTCAAGCGGATGCGGTCGGTGGTCGAACTGGACCTGCTGGCGACGATCAACGGCTGCCGGCTTGCGGCCCGGCAGATGCTGGCCCAGGGGACTGGCGGGGTCATCATCAACATCAGCTCAATCCTCGGGCGCGTCGGGAGCGAGTTCCGCGCAGCGTCGTACCACGCGGCGAAAGGCGGGGTCGATGCGCTGACCCGCGTGCTGGCGCTCGAATACGCCCGCGAGGGCATCCGGGTGAACGCCATCGCACCTTCGTACTTCGACGGGACGGAGCTGATGGGCAAGGTCTTCGAATCCACCCCGGGCACGCGGGACCAGGCCATATCGCGGACGCCGATGGGGCGGCTCGGCCAGCCGGAGGACCTTGAGGGCGCGATTATCTACCTGGCTTCAGATGCGTCGAAGTTCGTGACCGGGCACATCCTGTACGTGGACGGCGGTTGGACTGCGGGCGGCGGCTATCACCAGATCGCCCCGCCTTGGGAGACGGAGCCGGGCCACCAGCGGTTGGGGTAGAACTCACACCAGGACCACGCGGCAGCGTGGCTGATGGACACGAAGAAGCCCGGGAATACCCGGGCTTCTCTGCGGCTGACCTGGCGACCCCGAGCGGATTCGAACCGCCGATCTCCACCTTGACAGGGTGGCATGTTAGACCACTACACCACGGGGCCAGACTCGCTCATGGTACGGTCGTGCCGGCTCCCGGGCAAGCCGAGGCTGCCCCGGGGGCGCGGGCTTCAAGGAGGTCCCGGGCCGCGTCGAAGATGCGCCGGGCGACCGGTGCGCCGGGGCAGTGAGCCTCGACCGGGCGCCCCTCGAACTCGCCGTAGTAGCGCGTGAAGAGACCGTCGCGACCGGGAGCAAGCCGCGCAGACGCTTCCGCAAGGGCCGCCCGCTCGGCCGGACCCGGCGCCCAGCCGGGGCTGCCGTCATCGGTCCAGCAGCAGGAGGCGAGGAGCGCCTCGACGGAGTCGATGCCGACGCGAACGGCGGCGAGCCCGGCATCGGTAATCTCTCCGGCCTGGAGCGCATCCTCGAGCGCGCGGTCAGCAGCCGCGCGCCATGCCCGCAGGCCGCCGATGCCCGGCGGAGCCAGGAGGTGGAGCGCTGCGGGAAGCGCGAGCGCGGGGATGCGGTCGACCGCATCCAGCACAGAGCCCGGCAGCCCGGGCGGAACTTTCGAGAGGACGATACGTTCGCGACTGACCGCCGCAGGGCGCCGGCCGTGGCCCGGCCCGAGGAGACCCTCGAGCCAGGCTTCGAAGCCAGGTAGTTCAGCGGTGCTCATCCCGGTACGCACCCGCAGCGCGTGGTGTTTCGCCTCGACGCCAGCGATGCAGCAACGGACGGAGCCTGGGCTCCTTGTCTTTCGATGACATTCATTCGTGAGGGCCCCGCGACGGATGCCGCCGGCATCGTACACGCTCTTCGGCGACGCTGTGCAAATGTTTGGGCACGGGTGCAGCGTGGGAGTGCCGGCTAGCCCCCGGCGAGCATCCGCCGAAGGTCGCCGATGGTGGCGTGCGGGCCGTCGCCACCGGCGGCAGCAATCCGGGTCGCGAGTTCCCGGACGAGGCGGTTCGCCGGGGTGGGGACGCCATGGAGCGCACCGAGCAGGACGATCTCGCCGTTGAGGTAGTCAACTTCGGTGACGGTGTGTCCCCGGAGCACGCTCTGGAGCGTCGAACTCCCGGCCCGGCCTTCGCCCGCGACCGGTACCGAGCGGTAATGACGGGTGACACGCTCGGCGTATTCGGCGGGGGAAACCGCGCGGATCCCGGCGGCCTGGTAGCAGGCCTCGCCTTCGGCGCGCAGCAGGGCAAGGAAATCGCCGACCTCGCCCCCTGCGCCCCAGGAGCTGGTCCCGAGGATGACATCGAGCCCGTTGCCCAGGTTCAGCAGCAGTTTGCGGTACTTGAGGGCCAGGGCATCGTCGACGGCCTCGCTGCGGAAGCCGGCGCCGTCAAGCGCGCCGCAAACAGCGCGAATCAGCGGGTCGGTGCCGCGCGGGTATCGCCCGGCATGGAGGCATCCGCTGAGCGGTGCCCCCGAGGCGAGGATGACCCCCGGCTCGAGGTGGGTGGCCGGGAGCGCGACGAGCATTGCGTAGACATCGGTAAACCGGCGTGCTGCGAGGCGCTCGTTCTCGACGCCGTTCTGCGCACAGACCACCGGAACCCTGCAGCCGGCCGCTCGTTCGAGTTCGGCGAGCGCGGCTGCGGTGTCCTGGGTCTTCATGCAGAGGAGGACGACGTCGTCAGCACGCCACACCACCTCTGCCGGGCTTCCCGCAGCCGGGATACGCAGCCGCCGTTCGCCCTCGGGCGTGCGGAACAGCAGGCCCTCTGAGCGGACCGCCTCGAGGTGCCTGCCCCGGCAGATGAGAACCACCTCGTGTCCGGCTTCGAACAGGCGGGCGCCGATGGTCCCTCCGACGGCGCCGGCACCGTAGACGACGAAGCGGGTCACCGCTCACTTCCCCCGGCGTGGTCAGCGGGAAGGTCGGCCGCCGGCCGGGGCACCGGGGCCGGCCGGAGCGCCTCGAAGGCCGCCTGCAGCACGATGAGGCCCAGCCCGGCGAAAAGAACAAAGTCGCCCAGGGAGTAGATGTTGGTCCCGTAGAGCGGCAGGTCGACGATGTAGCGGTCGGAGAGCCAGAAGAAACGGATATCGTCGCGCCGGAGGACGAGGTCCTTCCCGTGATTGGTCTGCCGGCCGATGTCGGCTTCGGTGACCTCGGGGAAGGCTCCAGACCGCTCGAGGATTTCGTAATCGATAGGCATCGCGCCGCCATGGGCGGTCATCGGAACGACGTTCAGCAGAATGCCGGCTGCGACGAGCCATGCGCCCAGGAACCGGCGGAAATGAAGCGCAAGACCAGCAAGGGCGATCGTGGTGACGAGGAAGAGCAACCGCCGGGCGGCTCCGGCGGCGCCGTCGAGCGGCATGTACGAGATGGCGAGTTGCTGCGCGAGGAAGATGGCTGCAGCGACCCCCAGGACAGCAACATCGTCCGCATGGCGTTTCATGCGGGCGATTGTCGCGAATTTCCTGACCGGCTGCAGGGGCTGTTCCCCCTGCGGACTACCAGGACTGGTAGGGAGCAGCGCCAGCGAGGGCGATGATGGCGAGCGCCGAAACGGAGATGGCGAGCGAAACGAGGCGGCGAGTCACGAGCGGGTTCCTCCAGGACCGTGTTGTCGGGCCCGAAGGTAAGCACCCGGTTATCGCGAAATTCTCGCGAGCTGCGCGACCGGCCCCGGATTACACCGCTACGCCGGCTGCGATGGCCGCGCGCAGTTCGAAGAAGCGCTCGGGCAGGGGCTCGCCCAGCTCCTGCTCGTACAGCTCGGCGTACTGGTCGATGAAGTGCAGCGCCTGAACCGCCTGCCCCGCGCGGCTCCGGTAGCGGGCGAGTTCGTAGGCGGCCTCCTCGTTGAAGCGATCGTTGCGGAGGATGCGTTCGAGGCAGAGAACGGCGGACTCGAAATCGTTCCGCGCGGCGAAGTACCCGGCGAGGGCGGCAAGGGAAGCGTGCGCGGCCTCGTGCAGGCGCGTGCGGACGCCGGCCGCCCATTCTGACTCGAACACCTCCGCGAACGGACCCTCGTAGAGCTCGAGCGCCTCCTGGAAGGCGAGGGCCCGCTCCTTGCTGCCGGGCTGCGCCCGGTGGGCCCGCTCGACGGCAGCCTCGAACTTCTCGACGTCCCATTCGAACTGGCCCTCCGGGTTCAGGAGATACGCACCGTCCTGCTTGACGACGCAATCCTGGTAGAGGGCCCGGCGGACCCGGTAGAGGTTGGAGTGGAAGGCGGAGTTGCACTTCTCCCGAGGCAGCTCGGGATAGAGCATCTCAACCGCCTGCTCCTTGCGAATGCCATCGCGGTGCGCAAGGAGGAGGAAGAAGAGCTCCTTCGCGCGGACGCTGGCCCACTGCTCGTCGCTCACCTGCCGCCCGCCGACCGTGACCGCCACGCGCCCGAGGCTCCGCGCCACCACGCGGGGGAACCGGCCAGTGCCGGGCTCGGCATTGGGTTCGGCGGCATCGCCGCTGACGAGGAAGCTCTGGCGCTCGAGGATGTCGCGGAACCAGCGCCCCGCAGCGGGGCGGGAGGCAGCCCACTGGGCGAACATCGGGTTCTCGCGGACGAGGGGGATGAGGGACTGCGTCATCCAGGGCTGGCGGATCGCTTCAGCGCACTTCGCGAGCGACTCCTGGGCCTCGGCGCGCCGGTTCGCGCGGAACTGGGCCATGGCAACCCGGTACCAGCCAGCAGCCGCCATCGGTGCGACATCCATCTGCTCGAACGCCTCGGCGGCTTCACGGGCGAGCGAGACCGCTGAGGCGGCATTCCCGGCGGCAAGGTCGACGGCGGCCTGGCGAAGCCGGCAGTACGCGATTTCGTAGGGGTTGCCCGAAGCAAGTGCCACGAGCATTGCCCGGCGTGCGAAGAAGTCGGCCTGCTGGAGGTCGCCCTGGCCGAGGTACGCCGCGGAGAGGCCGCCGATCGCGAGGGCCGCGAGGGTCTCATCGAGGGCCTCGGTCGCGCAGATGCGGATCGCCTCCTCGAAATGCTCCTGGGCTTTCCGGAAGTGCCCGAGAGCGAGTTCGGCATCGCCGAGGGAGCCGGTGGCGTAGGCGACGTTCCGGCGGTTGCCGCAGGCAATGCCTTCGGCCACGGCCTCTTCGAGGACGGCGACGGCGCTCCGGAAGTCCCCGGCGTCGAGATGTGCCATCCCGAGGTTGTTCAAGGTCCAGCCAAGGTTGGACGAGCGCCCGAGAGCACGCCAGCCCTGCGCTGCCCGGGTGAGCATCGTTACGGCAGCTGGCGCGTCGCCGTGCATGGCGAGGGCCTGGCCCAGCGTCGAACGGGCGAGCAGGTCGAGCGGCGAGACCTGGTGCCGTTCCGCCTCGTCGATGGCCAGGCGGAGGAGCTCTTCGGCGCGCTGGAAGTTCCGGGTGACGCTCAGCTCGATTTCGGCGCGCTGGAAGACCACTTCGGCGCGGAGGGCCGCATCGCCGGACCAGTCGATGGCACGGAGGTGTTCGGCCTCGGCAAGCAGCTCCTCGTGTCGGCCGAGGAGGCGGAGAGCACGCAGGCGGGCAAGGTGCGCATGAATGCGGACCGCCCCGCGGGCATCGGGGGCACCCAGGACCAGGGCCGCAAGGCGGAGGGCCTCCTCAGGGTCACCGACGTGCGCCTCGACCCGGGCCTTGAGGGCCTGGAGAAGCGGGTCCCACTCGAGCGTGGCATGTCCCAGGGCCGCGAACGCCTCCTTCAGAAGGGAGAAGGAGCCGCGAATGATCAGGTGGTGCCCGTGGCGGGCCAGCAGCCCGGCGAGCTGCAGCTCCGTGCCCTGGCTCCGGGCCAGCTCCACTGCCTCGGCGTACCGCCCCATCCTGGTGAGTGAGGCAAGCACCTCTTCCATGGCGGCCTGGAAGCCGTCAGGGTCGGCCGCAGCAAAATCTTCGGCGATGAACTGGCGCAGGAG
>Ga0308415_1000009_pt1 | contig 69565 bp, 74 predicted proteins | sample HotsprSampleOS55_FD_203465 | JGI IMG/M metagenome (GOLD analysis project Ga0308415, IMG submission 203465) | Hot spring phototrophic mat microbial communities from Octopus Spring, Yellowstone National Park, Wyoming, United States - 20090730_OS55 ... | reverse complement strand
TGCCCTCGACGCCCTCCCCGAGGACGCCCGCTGCCTCCTCGTCGACGCCGATGCCCTCGCCGGCGCACCCGCATCCCCCCGGGCCCACCTCCTCAGGCTCGTCCTCGGACGCGTCCCCGTCATCGCCTGGTTCGAAGGGACCCTCGCCGGTCCCGCCCTCGATATCGCACTGGCCGCTGATATCCGCATCTGCGGCGCCGCCGCCGCGATGTCCGGCCCCTCCGGCTGGCCGGGACGCGTCCGCCTCCTTGCGCCGGCCGCCGCCGAACGCCTCGCCCACGGCGAAACCGTCGCCGCCCCCGACCTCTACGCCGCCGGCCTCGTCTCCGCGCTCCTCCCGCCCGGCGGCGCCGCAGCCGAAGCCGACCGGCTCGCCGCGGTCATCGCCTCCCGCGGGCCCATCGCCCTCGAACTCGCAAAGGAAGCCATCTGGCGCGGCCTCCCCCAGCCCATCGAACACGCCTTGCGGTTCGAGACCGATTTGACCATGCTCCTCCAAACCACCAAAGATCGGGCAGAAGGCGTCCGCGCCTTCCTCGAAAAACGCCCGCCAGCCTTCACAGGTGAATGACCGATGATCGTGTTGCTCGACGAGCCCGAAGCCTGGTCCCTCATGATGCTCATCAGCGCCGTCGCGGTCGATAACGCCGACCTCTCCGACGAAGGCAAAGAGGCGATCCGCCGCTGGCGCTCCGAACGCGGCGAAGGCTCCCCCCTCCTCGCCGACCTCACCGAAGCGCTCAACCGCGCCCTCAACGCCCACCTCGACGCCCAGTTCACCCGCCGCGTCAAAAACCGCGGCTGGTACGAAACGGTGCGGAGGTAACCTCCATGGACATTAAATTCAACGAAGACGAGGTCAACGAGCTCCTCACCGTCATCGTCAACCGCATCGCCGACGAAGCCGGCCTCTCCGACCGCGACCGCGCCATGCTCAAGAACTGGCGCTCGAAGCAGATGCGTCCCGGCCGCGACGACATGGTCGAACTCGTTCAGAAGGTCAACGAAGACTTCGCCCAGCAGATGGCCCGCCGCCAGCGCAGCCAGATTCGCAAGCCCGACTGGCTCGAATGACCCCCGCCCGCCCGTGACCGACCCGGTCCGCTTCGAGATCGACCCCCGCGGCGTCGCTACCATCACCCTCGACCGCCCCGAACGGCTCAACGCCATCAACCTCCGCATGCGCGACCTCCTCTGGGAGTACCTCGGCGCCGCCGACGCCATCCCCGAGGTCCGCGCCATCCTCTTCCGCGGCGAAGGGCGCTGCTTCAGCGCCGGCGCCGATATCTCCGAGTTCGGCACCGCGCCCTCCATCATGGCCGCCCGACGCGCCCGCCACGACCGCGATATCTGGTGGCAGCTCCTCACCCACCGCTGCGTTACCGTTGCCCGCATGCACGGCTACTGCTACGGCGCCGGGCTCGAACTGCCGCTCTTCTGCGACCTCCGCATCGCCGGCACCGATGCCCGCCTCGCCCTCCCCGAGGTATCCCTCGCCTACATCCCCTCCGCCGGCGGCACCCAGATGCTCCCACGCATCGCCCCGCCCGGTGTGGCCGCCCACCTCATCCTCACCGGCGAGCCGATCGACGCCGAAACCGCCCTCCGCTGGGGCATCGTTGACCGCGTCGTGCCGCCCGACGGCCTCGATGCCGCCGTTGAAGCCGCCCTCGCCGCGGCCCTCGCCGACCCGGCCGCTGCCCGCGCCCGCCGCCTCCGCCTCCTCGGCGTCGCCGACACCTCGCAAGCCGGCCCGCCGCTACCCTAGAACCATGACCGAGCACGACGACCTCCCCTCGCCGCGTCCGCCGGTCCTCCTCGGGTGCGTCACGGCCCTCGCCGCGCTCGTCTTCCTCTTCGGCATCGGCTCCTGCCTCGTCGTCTACTGGGAATCCGGCGCCGATACCGGCAAAGTCCGCCTCGAACTCGCCGAAGCCTACGGGCCCGGCACCGTCCAGTTCGTCGGCGCCCACAACCTCTACATCGCCCGGCTCGCCGATGGCGCCTTCCTCGCCCTCGCCGACCTCGACGCCGCCAACCCCGCCCTCCCCGCCCTCCTCGACCGCTACCGCGGCCGCCTGAGCACCGAAGCCCGCGGCTCCACCCTCATCTTCCGCGAGGACTGCAACGGCGCACTCTACGACTTCACCGGCATCCGCCTCGACGCCGACGGCCCCAACCTCGACCGCTACCCCACGTCCATCGATACCGACGGATACCTCGTCGTCGATACCAGCCGGCGGACCTGCACCGTCCGCAGCGGCCCCGCCGAGGCGGTCGAACGCCCCTGCGCCGGCCCGTGATGCCGGCGCCGGTCGCTGCACCCCTTCCCCTGATCGGGTAGGATTCCCGCACTTCGACGCATCCCCGCCGCCGGAGGCCGCCCATGGACGCCTACCGCGCCATCATCACCAAACGCGACACCCGCCACTTCCTCCCGGACCCAATCCCGCCGGATGTCCTCACGCGCATCCTCCAGGCCGGGCGCATGGCCGGCAGCTCGAAGAACAGCCAGCCCGTCCGCATGGTCGTCGTGCAGGACCCCGAACGTCGCGCCGCCCTCGCCGCCTGCGGCGACTACGCCAAACACCTCAAGGCCGCGCCCCTCGCCATCGCCGTCGTCCTCCTCCCCGGCGGCGGCCCGTTCGATGCCGGCCGTGCCGCCCAGAACCTCATGGTCGCCGCTTGGGCCGCCGGCATTACCAGCTGCCCCATCGCCATGCACCGCCAGGAGTGTGCCCGCAACGTCCTCGGCATCCCGCCCGAACACACCATCGCCACCGTCCTCGCCATGGGCTACCCCGACCTCAAACACCCGCTCAGCCAGGGGCGCCAGCGCCTCCCCCTCGATGAACTCGTCTCGTGGGAGCGCTGGGGCGCCCACCGCCCCGAGACCGGCTAAACCGCAAGGCTCAGCCCGTCGCTCGCAATCACCACCGGCCCGCCGTAGTACGCCGCCGCCGTATCCAGCAGCTCCTCCGCCCGCTCTCCCGGGTTCAGGTGCGTCAGCACCAGCAGCTTCGCGCCGGCCTCCTTCGCCACCCGCGCCACGTACGCAATCTCCGCGTGCGTCTGTTCGAACGCCCGCCGGATCGCTGCCGCCCGGCGTTCGTCGAACGCCGCAGTCCACCGCGCCAGTCCCGCCAGGGAGTAACACTCGTGGATGAGCGCGGCGGCGCCCTCCGCCAGCGGCACCATCACCTCCGCTGCCTCCGTCGTGTCGCCGCTGTAGACCACCGCCTTCCCCTCTGCCTCGAACCGCCGCGCCTCGCACACCAGGTTCGGCGCGTGCGGCACCTGCTCGGTCCGCACCACGAACGGCCCCGCCTCCCGGGTATCGCCCGGCGCAACTTCCACGACCGGCACCTCGAGCGGTTCGCCCCATCCCCGGCCCGGCATGCCCGTCACCAGCGCCGCCGCCCCGACCGCCTGCCGCGCGTACGCCGCAGTCCCCGGCGGACCTTGGATTTCCAGCGGCAGCCGCCCGTACGGAAACGTCATCGCCTGCACGAACGTCGCCAGCCCGAGCACGTGGTCCGGGTGCAGGTGGCTCAGGAAGATCCGGCTGATGCTCGCCGGCGAAATCCCTGCCATCACCAGCCGGTCGTAGGCCCGCGGCCCGCAGTCGAGCAGCACCGTTTCGCCCCCGCCCGTCAGCAGAATCGACGACCCTGCCCGGTGCGGCGTGTCGGTCCCTGCCCCGCTGCCGAGGAATTGGATGCGCACGCCCAACAGCCTACCAGCCGCCGCGATCGTGACAACCGGCACGCAGGCGCGGTACCGTTCGCCCGGAATCCCGCCAGGAGGCACGTGTGTCCACCCAGGAGTGGTATCTCTTCGGTCATCTGCTCGGCGTCTTCTTCCTGCTCGCCGCCACCGGGCTCACCACCGGCGCGGCCATTGCCGCCGGGCGCGCCACCGCCGCCAACACCGTCGTCACCCTGCTCGACCTCCAGCTCCGCTCCGAGCGGATCGTCACCTCCATCGGCGTCATCCTCGCCGTCGTCTTTGGCTCGCTCCTCGTCGACGAAGCCGGCTACTCCTTCGGCGATGCCTGGATCTCGACCGCCTACACCCTCATCATCATCGCCCTCGCCCTCGACCACGGCGTCTACCTGCGCAGGGTCAAAGCCGCCCGCGAGGTGGCCGTCTCCCTCGGCAACGGCCCCGTCACCGTCGAACTCCGCGACAAACTGAACGACGGCATCGCCCGCCTGGTCGGCATCGTCCTCGTCCTCATCTGGCTCGTCTTCCTCTGGCTCATGATCGCGAAGCCCGGCGCCTGACCCGGCGCCGCGACATCCGGCCCGCGCGCCCTCGCCCGGCGCCGACAGCCCGGAGCTGCGGTTTTCCCGGCCCCCTGCCCGCTGGCATCCGGCCCGGCCTCCCGGCTTCGCGGTGCGCACCCTCCGACGGCGCACTCAATCCCGCGGCAGCCCTGCCGCAGCCCGAGCCTACACCGCCAGCGGGTTCTCCGCGATCGCCACCAGGTGCGGGCTCACCTGCGGCAGCCGGTCAATCCCCACCTCGTCGAGTACGCCGATGTAGTCGTGCAGCTGCTTCTCCCGCAGCTTCCCGAGCCGCTCGATGCCCGCCTGGATTCGCTCCATGTCCCCCGCAAAGAGCAGCGCCAGCGCCTCCCGCTCCGCATGGCTGTAGCGCAGCTCGATGCTCAGCGCCGCCTCGGCCCGGCCGAGCCAGAACCGCACGTTCTCCCACCCGCGCGGGTGGTGCTGGACGTACCACAGCAGGTGCCGCTTGCCGTATTCCAGGTGCCGCCGCGAATCCCGCGCCAGCAGCGAGAACAGCTTCCGCTCCACCTCGGTCTTCGCGAAGTCGCCGTACGCCTCGAACAGCGTCAGCTCGTACGACTTGTAGACCACATCCACCGCCGTGATCATCTCGGTGAACTTCAGCGCCCCGTACCACGCCCGGTAGAGCGCCCCCAGCGGCGCCTGCCCGAGCCCGCCGCCGTTCGCCAGCGCCCGCTTCCGGAGCGCCTCCACCTTGTGCCCGGCGTCGTAAATCTGCGTCCCGAGGAACAGCTTCACATCGTGGAAGCCGTAGCTGATCGGCTCCAGCCACTTCGCGAGGATCTTCTGCTCCACCAGCCCGTGCCCGCTGTAGAGCGTGGCCAGCTGGCACACCGCCTTCTCGATCTCGGCCGGCAGCTCCGCCAGCCCTTCGTTCCAGTCCAGCTCCGTCGCCGGCGCCCACCGGTCGCGGATCGCGTCCTCGTACAGCTCGTCGACGCCCTCCGCCCAGACCTCGACCTTGTCGTAGATGTAGTAGCTCCCGGGCGCGTAGTTGTCCGGCGATGGGTGCGCGCCCCGCGGCGTGTCGTTCTCGTACGGCCAGTGGTCCGGCACCTGCCCGTACGTCCCGATATTGATGTCCTTCAGCAGCAGCCCGCGCTCGCTCGGCTTCGCCCGCACGCCGCGCTCCGAACGGGTCCGGATGAAGTTGAACGTCAGGTTCGGCACCCGCTCCGGGTCCCGGTCGACCAGGTCGAGGAACCCGCGCACCCGCTCCTCGGGAATGCGCATCATGGCGATGTTCGCCACCGTCACGTCCTTCAGCGGCGACGCCTCGATGCGGGCGATCGTCTCCTCGCTCCAGCCCAGTTCGCGGGCGCGGGTCTTCGTCGCGGTGCTCAGCTGCATCGTTCCATCCTTCCGGGAGCTGCGTGGTTCAGCGGTGCGGTCCGGGAGCCGCCCGTCAGTTGACCGGGTCGAGGAATTCGCGCAGGCCCGGCGCCATCCGTTCGCGCCGGTCGCCCAACCCAATCACTTCGAGCCGGTGCATGTACTCGTTCACCTGCCGCTTCCGCATCAGCAGGAGCTTGGCGAACCCCTCGTCGATGTGTTCGATGCCCCCGCCGGCAAGGATCGCCAGCGCTTCGCCGGTCGTCGGGTTCGTCGTCAGGCTCGCCTGCTGGCTCTGCGCCAGGGCCCCCTCCTGGATGTCCAGGTAGTGGTGCAGCTCTTCCTTCCGCCACGGTTCGGTGTCCATTACGTACTTCATGTGCGTGACCCCGAACGCCAGGTGGCGGCTCTCGTCCTGCGCCGCAAGCCGGAAAATCTTCTTCTCCGCCTCGTTCTGCGCGATCAGCTCGCCCATCCGGAACAGCGTCTGGACGAACCCCTCGCCCACCAGGTGCAGCAGCGCTGTCATCTCGGTGAAGTCATCCACCGAGAGCAGGTTGATCGCGCCGAACCCGGCATCCACCATCCCGCCGCCGTTCACCAGCGCACGCTTCCGGAACACATCGAGGTGCCGGCTCTCATCCATAATCTGCGTGCCCAGGAACAGCTGCGACTCGAAGTGGTCCGGGTGCACCTGCTCCATGAACCGCCCCGGCAGGTCGCCCGCGATGAACTCCACCTGCGTCAGGAACGTGCACAGCGTGCACATCGCCCATTCGAGGTCATCCGGCAGCGGCTGAATCGTCTCCCACGGGATGTCCACCGCGCTCGACCACTGCCGCTGGTTCGCCTCTTCGTAGAGCAGCATCGCGCTTTCCGACCAGACGTCCGCCTTCGAACGGTACTGGCGCGCGTGCCGCGGCGACCGCGGGTCGGCGACGGCGCCCCGCGGCTTGAAGACCGGCGCCCCCGCTTCGTCGAAGTCGACGACCCCGTACCGCGTGAGCGTGTTGATCTGCTCGAGCGTGAGCCCCCGTCGGCTCGCCTGGAGCCGCGCGCCGGTCTCGGTGTCGAGGTTCAGCCAGTCGAAGTTCAGCCCGGGAACGTCCACAAATGCAGGCGACGTCATCGGGGCACCTCCAGGACCCTTGATTGGCGCAGTATATCGCACGGATAGATCGTTCGCTGCAAGCGAAATCTTCCCCGGCCCCCGCCCCGGCGCCCCCGTCTTGGCAGCCGCAGCCGTTCTGCTATCCTTACGTTCGATGCGCCATTCCGACGCACTGCTTCGCGAGGTCGTGAACGCCCCGGACTCACCGGGGCGCGTCCTTTAGCGCCGCGCCGGCGGACCGCGGCCCCCTGGGCGACTCGCACGGCCGGCAGCCCGGCCTTCGCCCTCCCCTCTGGCCCTCCCTCACCGCTCCGTCGAAACTCTTCATAAGAATTTCGTACGAATCATCCCGGCGCCGGCTGCCCCGGCCGCCCGGCCAACCATCCCCGCAGGAGTACCGTCCCAATGCCCGAAAAGATCTACATCTTCGATACCACCCTCCGTGACGGCGAACAGTCCGCAGGCGTCGCCTTCACGCCCGGCGAAAAGCTCGAAATCGCCCGCCAGCTCGAAAAGCTCGGCGTCGACATCATCGAAGCCGGCTTCCCCTGCTCCACGCCCGGCGACCTCGAAGCCGTCCGCACCATCGCCCGAGAGGTCCGCACGCCGACCATCTGCGCCCTCGCCCGCGCCGTCCCGGCCGACATCGACACCGCCTGGGAGGCCGTCAAAGAAGCCTCCGAGCCCCGCATCCACGTCTTTATCAACTCCAGCGACATCCAGATGGCCCACCAGCTCCGCAAGGACCGCGAGCAGGTGCTCATCCAGGCCGAGGAGATGGTGAAGCACGCCGCCCGCTACACCAGCAACGTCGAATTCAGCCCGATGGACGCCACCCGGGCCGACCCCCACTTCATCTTCGAAATCGTCCGCCGCTGCATCGATGCCGGCGCCACCACCATCAACATCCCCGACTCCGTCGGCTACGCCATCCCCGAAGAGCTCGGCGCCTTCTTCCGCGCACTCTTCGAAAACGTCCCGAATATCCACAAGGCCCGCGTCTCCTTCCACGGCCAGAACGACCTCGGCCTCTGCACCGCCAACACCCTCACCGCCATCCAGAACGGCGCCCGCCAGGTCGAGGTCACCATCAACGGTATTGGCGAGCGCGCCGGCAATACCTCGCTCGAGGAAGTCGTCATGGCCATCAAGACCCGCAGCGACTTCCTCCCCTTCTACACCGATATCAACACCCGCGAGATCTACCGCACCTCCAAGCTCGTCGAGCGCTACTCCGGCATGCCCGTCCAGTGGAACAAGGCGATCGTCGGCAAGAACGCCTTCCGCCACGGCTCCGGCATCCACCAGGACGGCATCCTGAAGCTCCGCGAAACCTGGGAGATCATGGACCCCGCCGAAATCGGCATCCCCCAGGGCACCCAGCTCGTCCTCGGCAAGCTCTCCGGCCGCCATGCCTTCAAAGAGCACATGGTCGAGCTCGGCTACGAACTGACCGACGAAGAGCTCAACCGCGTCTTCGCCGCCTTCAAAGAGCTCGCCGATAAGAAAATCGAAGTCGACGACCGCGACCTCGAGGCGCTCGTCAACGAAAACGTCCGCGCCATGGACACCGCCGGCTGGCGGCTCGACCTCGTCCAGGTGTCCGCGGGCGACCACGCCACCCCCACGGCCACCCTCCGCCTCGTCGACCCCGACGGCAACATCAGGGTCGATGCCGCCGTCGGCACGGGCCCGGTCGATGCCGTCTACCGCGCCATGAACCGGATCACCGGCCTCGCCCCGCGCCTCACCGAGTTCTCCGTCAAGAGCGTGACCGAAGGCATCGACGCCCAGGGCGAAGTCACCATCCGCATCGAAGACGACAAAGGCCGCACGTACACCGGCCGCGCCGCCGATACCGACATCATCGTCGCCAGCGCCCGGGCCTACATGAACGCCCTCAACCGGATGCTCGCCGTCCAGGCGCGCAACGCCGAGGTCCGCGCCAACCCGTAGCCCGCCCATCGCCCCGTACGCACCCGCCCGGGAGGGTAGAATCTCCGGCCATGCCGGAGTCCTCCCGGGCGCCCCGCTTTTATGGCTGGGTCGTGGTCGGCGCCGTCTTCGGCGTCCTCTTCGTCGCCTTCGGCGCCGCCTACTCCTTCGCAGCCTTCTTCAACGCCCTCCGCGACGACTTCGGCGCCACCCGCGGCGATATTTCCCTCGTCTTCGCCCTGGCGGGCTTCCTCTACTTCGGCCTCGGGTCCGTCACCGGCCTCCTCGCCGACCGGCTCGGCCCCCGCCGGGTCATCGGCGCCGGCGTCCTCTGCATCGCCGCGGGCATGGCCGCCGCAGCGCTCGCCCGCGAGGTCTGGCAGGTCTACCTCACCTACTCCCTCGGTGTCGGGGTCGGCGTTGGGCTCGCGTACGTCCCGGCTGTCGGCGTCGTCCAGCGCTGGTTCATCCGCCGGCGCGGCATGGCCTCCGGCTTCGCCGTAGCCGGCATCGGCGCCGGAACCCTTGTCATGCCCCTCGTCGCCGCAATCGCCATCGAGACCCTCGGCTGGCGCCCCTCGTTCGTCCTCCTCGCGGCCGTTGCGCTCGCCATCGGCATCCCCTCCGTCCTCGCCATCGTCCCCACCCCCGCCGACCGCAGCCTCTACCCCGACGGCGACCGCGTGCCGCCGCCGGTGGTCGGCCCGGCCGGCGGCCCCACCGTCGCCGAGGTGCTCCGCACCCGCGCCTTCTGGCTCATGTTCGGCGCCGGCCTCTCCACCAGCCTCGGCATCTTCATCCCCTTCGCCCACCTCACGCCCTACGCCCGCGACCACGGCTACTCCGATGCCTTCGGCGCCCTCCTCGTCGGCTTCATCGGCATCGGCTCAATCGCCGGCCGCCTGGTCCTCGGCGGCTCCGCCGACCGCCTCGGCCGCCGCCGCTCCCTCGCCGGGACGTTCACGGCCATGGGCGTCTGCCTCGCCTGGTGGCTCGTCGCCACCCAGGCCTGGGCCCTGGTCATCTTCGCCCTCGCCTTCGGCGCCTCCTACGGCGGGTTCGTCGCCCTGATGCCGGCCCTCGCCGCCGACTACTTCGCCGGTCGCCGCTTCTCCACCGTCCTCGGCCTCATCTACACCAGCGCCGCCGTCGGCGCGCTCGTCGGCCCCACCCTTGCCGGCGCCCTCTACGATGCCCGCGAAAGCTACGCCCTCCCCATCACCATCGGCATCGTCCTCAACGGCGTCGCCGTCGCCTGCATGGCCCTCCTCTGCGACCCCGCCCCCGCCGGCCGCCCGGAGCCCTCGGCCGCGCCCGCAGCACACTAGCCCCCGCGGCGCCACAATGGGCCTGTGAAACGGTTCGCCAGCCTCGCCGCGCTCAGCCTCCTGGCCCTCGCGCTCCTCTCCGCCTGCGGCCTCAAAGACAAGTCCTACGCCACCTCGCCCTCGCTCCGCGCGCTCATCGGCACCACCACCGGTAACGTCGCCTTCCGTCCTCCCGAGCCCCCGCCCGCGCCCGTCGAACCCCCGGCCGGCTGGGAAGTCACCTTCGCCCTCGCCAGCTTCTCCCACCTGGAGAACGACCAGCCGAGCATGCAGGTCGTCCTCCAGGTCCGCACCCACCCCGGGGCCGGCTTCGAACTCTGGCTCCTCGACGAAGCCGGCCAGGTGGTCGCCCGCTGGTCCGCCGGCGCGACCACCAGCTACGTCGGCACCGTCTGCTTCCAGCTCGAACTCGCCCGCGATGGCGAAGCCGTCCCCCTCGGCTCCGGCGAACACCGCGCCATCGTCGCCTTCCGCGAATTCGGCGGCCAGGTCACGGCCGCCCGCGAAACCCGCGTCACCGGCAACGTGCCCCGGCTCGAAGGCGCGGTCCCGGCGCCGAACAGTCCCGTCTACCGCGAAGCCCTTGCCTGCCCGAAGGGTTCCTGAATCGCTACGGCCGCCGCCACGCCAGCCACTGCGCCGCCGCCAGCAGCAGGCACGCATTCGCCGCTGCCGGGGCGAGCCACCGACCCTCCGCCGTAAAAACGCCCCACCCGAGCAGCGCCGCCGCCCACAGCGCAGCGCCGAGGGTAGCGTGCCCTGCGGCCAGCCACGGCAGCCAGCCGATGCGCCGCTCCCACGCGAGCACGCCCAGGGCCGCCGCTCCCGCCGCCAGCACCCCGCCCGCTGCCCACGCCGCCCACCACGGGAGATCGAACCAGCCCGAAAGTTCGCCCCCGAGCAGGAGCCAGGCCGCTGCAGCCGCGGCCATAAAGAGCGCATCGGCCCAGAGCACCAGCACGGCCGGCGAACGGAACGGAAGCAGGTGGTTGCGCTTCCTCACATCCCGAGCGTAGCACGGGTCCCGCCTCCGCCCGGCATGCGCCGGTCACAGCAGCACCAGGTTATCCCGGTGCACCACTTCCTCCCCGTAGCTGTAGCCCAGCACCTCCGCAATCCGGTCCGACCGCACCCCGCGGATCCGCTCCAGCTCCTCCGACGAGTAGTTCACGAGCCCGGCTGCCACCCGGTTCCCCTCCAGGTCGCGCACCTCCACCGAGTCCCCCCGCTGGAAGCTCCCCGAGACCGCGGCCACGCCCGCCGGCAGCAGACTGCGCCCCCGCGCGCGCAGCGCCTCCGCCGCCCCGGCATCGACCGTAATCCACCCGCCCCTCGTGATATTGCCCAGGATCCACCGCTTCCGGCTCTCCAGCCGGTCCCCCGGCGCCGGGAAGTACGTCCCCGTGGTCTCGCCCCGCGCCGCTGAAATGAGCGCCTCCGGCTCCCGCCCCGAGCAGATCACCACATCAACCCCGGCCTGCGTGGCGATATGCGCCGCCCGCAGCTTCGTCGCCATCCCGCCCGTGCCCGGGCCGTGCGCTCCGCCGCCCAGCGCCTCCACCCGGGCATCGATCCGCTCCACCCGCCGGATCAGCTGCGCGCCCGGGTTCGTCCGCGGGTCCGAATCGTACAGGCCGGCGACGTCCGTCAGGATCACGAGCAGGTCCGCATCGATCAGGTTCGCCACATATGCCGAAAGGCTGTCGTTCTCCCCGATCCGCGTCGCCAGCACCTCGTCGAGCGCCACCGCGTCGTTCTCGTTGATGATGGGCACCGTCCCCGCATCCAGCAGGTCGCGCAGCGTGTTCCGCGCATTCAGGTAGGCGAGCCGGTCCGAAAGGTCGCGGCGCGTGAGCAGCACCTGCGCCACCACCGTATCGTGCCAGTCGAACAGCTCGTCCCAGCTCTGCATCAGGTGGCTCTGCCCCACCGAGGCGATCGCCTGCCGGCTCAGCGCCCGCACCGTCTCACCCCGCCCCCGCAGCCGGTGCCGCCCTGCCGCCTGCGCCCCCGATGAGACCACCGCAACCTGGCAGCCCGCCTGCCGGAGGCGCACTACCTGCCCCACCAGGCGCGACATCGCCTCCAGGTCGAGCCGGTCCGACCCCGCCGTCAGCAGGCTCGTCCCGAATTTCGCCACAATCCGCCGGTAACGCACGCCACAAGTAGACCGCGCCCCGCGCGAACGCGAAAGCGCCGCCTCAGGCCGTCCGCGGCGCCTCCCGCCGCAGCCCGGGCTGGAGCGCCATCGCCCCGGCGACCGCGGCCAGCGTTGCCCAGGCCATCACCGGGAACACCGTCTCCATGCTCGTCGCCTGGGCCGCCGCACCCACCGGGAACGCCGCCAGCATCGCCAGCCCCATCGCGAGCGGGAACAGGCCCATCACCCTCCCGCGCATCGCCTCCTCCACCCGCTGCTGCGTAATCGTCGACGACGACACCATCGTCGTCACCAGCATGAACCCGAGCCCGAAGTTCGCCAGCGCCGTCAGCGGCACCAGCCGCGAATACGCGAAGACCAGCGCGCACAGCCCGAACCCGGCGCCCCCGGCCCAGAGCGTCAGCCCCCGGCCCGGCAGGTCGTTCCGCTTCCAGAAGAAGAGGGATGCCGCCATCGTGCCCAGTCCCCACGTCATCGCCATGAACCCGAACTGCGTCTCCGAGAGGCCCAGCACATTCCGCATCCATGAAGGGCCGAGCGAGGCCGGACCCGGCATCCCGAGCAGCTGAATCGCCAGCACCAGCACGATGACGGCGAAGATCGTCGGCTCGCCGCGGGTGTACCGGAGTCCCTCCAACACGTTTCGCACCACCCCCGCGCCGGCGGCCCCCTGCCCGCGTGAACGGAACCGCAGCGCGAACAGCAGCGGCAGCACGCCCGCCCACGCCAGCAGCGTCATCGCGTACACCTGCCCGGCCTCCAGCCGCCCGTTGAGGAAACCCACCAGCGGCAGCGCCAGCGGGAAGGTCACCTGCTGCGCCACCATCTGGAGCGCAATCGCCGAGGGCACGGCCGCCATCCCCACAATCGCCGGCGTCGCCGCCTGCCGTGCCGGCTGGTCGACCGCCATGTTCGCCGCCGCCGCGAACGTCAGCGCCAGCAGCACCGCCACGTTCGCCGCCCCGAACGGCTCCGTCAGCATCAGCGCCGCAATCGCCCCGTTGATGGCAAGCGCCGCCATCTGTGTCGCAATCAGCAGCCGCCGCCGCTCCATCCGGTCCGCCAGCGCACCGCCGACCAGCCCGAACAGGATCATCGCCGAGCCCCGCGACGCCCCCAGCAGCCCAATGAACAGCACCTCACGCTCCTGGTACCGCTCCTGCACCCAGAACACCTGCGTCAGGAACTGCATCGGCATCACAAAGCTGACGAGCACCGACCCCGCGAACAGCAGCCGGAAATCCCGCGACTCGAGGGCGTTCGCCGACATCGGGCGAACTCTACGCCCCTGTTAACAATCCGGCGAGCCGGCCTCCCCTTTCCGCCCGAACCGCTCCAGCTCCCGCTCGAGGTTCAGCGGCCGCGTCACCGCGTCCCGGTCGTAGGGGCCCCACTCCGCCCGCGGCACCAGCCACATCACCTCGAACTCGTTGCCGTCCGAGTCCTGCCCGTACAGCGACTTCGTCGCCCCATGGTCCGACTGGCCCGTCAGCGCGCCCAGCTCCGCCAATACCTGCCGCATCTCCGCCAGCTCTTCGATCGTGTCCACCTGCCACGCGAGGTGGTACAGCCCCACCGCCTGCCCGGTGAATGGACCCGGCGCCCCCTCGCCCAGCGCAAACAGCCCGAGGTCGTGGTGGTTGTCCGAGCCCGCCGCCCGCAGGAAGACGGCCCGGCCGCCCATGTTCGCAATCACCTCGAACCCGAACGCGCGCTGATAGAACGCTGCCGCCCGCTCCGCATCGCGGACGAACAGCACCGCATGATTCAACCGCCGCACCCGCGCCATACCGGTCCCCCTTCCAGTCGCCCCGCTCCCCGCTCCCCGCTCCCTGCTCCCTACCCGCGCGGCAGGCCCAGTCCGCGCTGCGCGATGATGTTCTTCTGGATCTCGCTTGTGCCGCCGCCGATCGGGCCGGAGACCGACAGCAGGTAGCTCGTCAGGACCCGCCCTCGCAGCTGCGCCCACTTCGAACCCGGCTGCAGCGCCCCGTACGGCCCCAGCAGGTTCACCCCGGCGTTGGCCACCTCGATGCCGAGCATCGCCATCCACACCTTCCCGATGCTCGCCTCGTAGTTCGGTACCTCCCCCTTCGCCTGCAGCCACGCCGTCCGGAACGCCACCAGCCGCCCCACCTCCGCCTTGATGGCAAGGTCCGCCAGCTTCAGCCGTACCTCCGGCTTGTCCCATGGCCGGCCGCCCGGGTGCCGCTCCTTCGCCCACCGGATCAGGTCGTGAACCGTCCGCCGCGCCCCTGAGATCGCGGCGATGTTCGACCGCTCGAAGTCGAGCGTCGTCGTCGCCACGTACCAGCCGTTATTCTCACCGCCCAGCAGGTCGCGCGCCGGCACCCGCACGTCCTCGAAGAACACCTGGTTGAAGTCGTGCCGGTAGGCGATGTTGTCGATGCCCTGCACCGTAATCCCCGGCGACTTCATATCCACGATGAACGCGCTGATCCCCTTGTGCTTCGGCTGGTCCGGGTCCGTCCGCGCCAGGAGCAGCATCCGGTCCGCCACGTGCCCGTTCGAGGTCCAGATCTTCTGCCCGTTGATGACGTACTCGTCCCCGTCGCGCACGGCCCGCGTCTGCATGCTCGCCAGGTCCGAGCCGCTCCCCGGCTCGCTGAAGCCCTGGCAGTACCACTCCTCCCCCGAGGCCATCTTCGGAAGGTACCGCGCCTTCTGCTCCTCCGTCCCGTGCACCAGCATCGTCGGGCCCGTAATCCCGATCGTGAACAGCCGCCCGCCCGAGGGCGCACGGTGGTAGGCCAGCTCCTCGTTCAGGATGAACTGCTCAATCGCCGTCTTCCCCATCCCGCCGTACTTCTCGGGCCACGCAGGGGCAAACCAGCGCCGCGCCCCGAGCTTCTTCGTGAACTCCCGCGCGAACGCAATCTGCTCTTCGTTATCGAAAAAATCGTCGTCGCCCTCGAACTCCGGCGGCAGCTCAGCCTTGAGAAACGCCCGCAGCTCCTGCCGCCAGGCCTCGGTCTCGGGGGGTAGCCGGAACTCCATCGTCTCCTCCTGCGCGTGTGCGGCCCGCTCCTGCAATCCCGCAGTGTACCCCACGCCCGGCCGAGCGGCCCCGGCGTTGTCAGCCCCGCGCCCTCCGTTCCCCTTCCGGCCGCGATTTCCACCGGCTGCCACCCTGGACCCCCTTTGCCGTGGACGCAGCGGGTCGAAATTGGAAACGAGAAGGGATCGCCGCATCCCCGTGGTCGGCCGCCTCCCTGATCGCACTTCCCAAACACGCCCCCAGGTTCGGGGTCCGATGGAGAGCACGATGCGTCGTCACCTGCCCGGCCTTGCGCCCATTACCAACATGAAGATCGCCAACAAGCTCGGCCTCATCGTGGCCGTCATGCTGGTCCCCATCGTCGCCCTGCTCGTGGTCCAGTTCTTCGCCCAGCGCGCGACCCAGGAGCAGGCCGCCCGCGAGCGCGACGGCCTCGAATACGTCTCCACCGTCATCCCCTTCCTCCGCGAGGTCCAGCTCCACCGCGGCCTCGTGCTCCGCGTCCTCGCCGGCGACGCCAACTCCGTCGAGACGATGAACCAGTCGGCCCGCGCCGCAGAGAACGCCCTCGCGGCGATCAATGAGGTGGACGCCCGCTACGGCAGCAGCTTCGGCACCCGCGACCTCGTCGCCTTCCTCAACCGGGAGTGGGCCAACGTCAAGAATTCCACCAGCAGCCCCGAAACCGCCAACGCCGCCCACACCCGCCTCATCCAGGACGGCATCTTCCCCCTCCTCTCCACCGTCGCGGTCCGGTCCGAACTGGTCCTCGACCCCGACCTCGATACCCGCAACGTCATCATCGCGCTCACCGAATCGCTGCCCCGCCTGACGGAAGCCCTCTCCCTCATCCGCGCCGCCGGCACCGAAACGCTCATCACCCGCGCCAACCTCTCCCCGACCGACCAGCAGAAGATGTTCCTCGCGGCCCAGCTCGCCATCGCCGGCGAGCACGCCGCTGCCCTCGATCGCCAGCTCCAGGCCGCCATCAGCGACAACGAGAAGTTTGCCGCCACGCTCGACCCGGCCGTCCGCCGCGCCGCCACCACCCGGAGCACCTTCTTCGACATGACCCGCAGCCAGGTGCTCGTCACCGGCAACCTCTCCGGCACGGCCGCCGAAGGCTTCTTCTACATGGGCGGCAGCTCCATCGACACCTCCAACCAGCTCCTCGCGGCCGCCCAGGAAACCCTCAACGCCGCCTTCGACCAGCGCGCCGCCGATGCCCGCCAGCAGTTCTACCTCTCCGGCGGAGCCGCCCTCGCCGGCGTCGCCCTCGCACTTCTCCTCGCCATCGTCATCTCCCTGAGCATCTCGAGGCCGGTCCGCCACCTCGCCGAAGTCGCCGACCGCATCAGCCTTGGCGAGCTCGATGCCCGCATCGATGTCGAATCTGACAACGAAATCGGCCGCCTCGCTGAGTCGCTCCGCCGCATGCAGACCAGCCTCCGCGCCGCCATCGAACGGCTGCGGCAGCGCCGCCAGCAGGCCGCCTGAGGCCCCCGGGCCAGCCCACAGGAGGAGAGCAGGAGATGCAGCCCGCCGAGTCGATGAGCCGCGAACTCGCCAGCCGTATCGCCAGTGCGGTGCGCAACCTGGAGGGCGTCCGCTCGGTCACCATCTGCGGCCCCGAGGGTCAGCCCCTCGCCGCCGTCAACGAGCCCGACCCGGCCCGCGCTGCCGCCCTCGCCAGCTTTCTTGCCCTCCGCGCCGAGGCCCTTCCCACCGACGGAGACCTCCGCGGCATGGGCAAGAAACTCGCCGGCAGCCGCTTCCTGCACGCCGCCATCACCGGCGGGCCCATCGAGGCCGCCCTGCTGCCCCTCCAGGGCGCCGTCCTTTGCATCACCCACGCGCCTGGCCGCGGCCAGGCGATCGCCGCCGGCCTTCAGCCCATCGTCCGCCGGTTTGGCGCCACCCCGCCCGCGAGGAGTTGACCCCCATGATGTTCCCCAAGGATCGCACCCTCTACGCCAGCCTCAACACCTCCTTCACCGCCTTCGACGCTCTCGTCGAGGATTGCCGGGGCCGCCGGCTCACCGGCTACATCGAGGTCGCCTTCCCCGGCTGGACCGGCACCCTCATCCTCTCCGAAGGCGAAATCCTCAACGGCGTCGTCGAGGCCGGCACCGGCCGCATCACCGGCCCCTCAGCCATCCGCGCCATCGCCGAGCGCGCCCCACAGAAGGACGGCACCATCACGGTCTCCACCGCCTTCCCTGATGTCGTCCTCCTCGTCCATCGCCTGATGGAGAGCCGCCCCCTCTACAAAGACCTCACCAGCGCCTTCACCAGCCTCGACCGCCTCATCGCCAAGCTCCGCACCGACGCCGTTACCGGGTACGTCGAAGTCCAGGTCACCGGCGACGCCGGCGTCGGCGTCATCTACCTCCAGGATGGCGAGCCGATCGAGTCCGTCTTCGCGGCCCCGCGCGTGCCCATGATGTCGGGACAGGATGCCCTCAACGCCATCGTCGCGGCCGTCAACGCCGCCGGGGGCACCTTCAACGTCTTCATCGAAGCAAACGCCCCGGCCGCCCTCGGCCTCCCGGCCCAGGCGCCCCAGGCCGAATCCTACCGCCAGGACCTCCTCGCCTTCTGGGCCGAAGTCCTCCAGCGCGTCGAACAGTACGTCGACGGCGTCTCCAAACCCGGCCGCTTCGCCCTCGCCTTCCGCGAGGTCCTCGTCAACCGGGCCGCCACCTATCCGTTCCTCGACCCCTTCGCCGCCGAATTCTCGTACACCAACGGCACCATCGAGTTCCACGGCCCCCTGCCCGACGATTTCAGCAAAGCCATCGGAGACTGCCTCGGCGACACCATCGCCCGCCTCGCCTTCCAGCTCAAGCGCGCCGACCTCGAAACCCGCATCCGCGCAGCCCTCGAAGGCGTCAGCGACCGCCACGCAGCCGTCGTCGACCGGTTCGGCCTCCGCGAAGAATTCCAGGAGTTCGTTGCCTGACACGCACCGTCAAGGGGGTGCAGCCATGGAGCGCGAAATCGAGCAACTTACCCGGCTCCCCGCCGTCGAAGGCGCCTTCCTCTGCGACAACCGCGGCGATGTCATCGTGAGCTCCGACCCGGCCGTCCTCGCCACCGTCACCATGAACACCATCGGCCGCGAAATCGGCCGCGCGTTCGTCGCGCTCCAGGCCGCCGGCTTCCCCGCCAGCCGCATCGACCTCACCTACGATTCCTGGCGCCTCCTCGCCCAGGACCTCGGCGATGCTGTCCTCTTCGTCGTCGCCCAGCCGGCGGTCGATATGGCCATGGTCCGCCTCACCGCCGATGTCGTGGTCGCTGCCTGGCAGAAGGACCCGGCCGCCCGCAAGCGCCTCGAAAAACACCGCTCCGAACGCGCCCAGCTCGTCAACCGGACCGCCCTCGACCCCGGTTCCTGGCTCACCTGGAACGTCATCGCCCAGCGCGGCAGCTAGCGCCGCGCCACTCGCACCCTCGCCCCAGGGAGGACCCCAATGCCCGAAGGACTCACCGGCAGCCTCGCCCAGCTCCCCCTCATCGACCTCCTGAAGATGCTCGCCGCCGCCGGGCAGACCGGCCGCCTCGAGCTCTCCTCCGGCCTCGACCTCGGCGACCTCTACATTCACCGGGGCCAGCTCGTCCACGCCGAGGCCGCCGGCGAATGGGGTGAACCCGCCTTCGCCCGCCTCGTCACCTGGCCCAACGGCCAGTTCCGCTTCATCCCCGGTGAAGAACCCCCCGAGCGCTCCATCGCCAAACCGCTCGACCAGCTCCTCGCCGAAGCCGCGCGCGTCGCGTCCGAGCGGGAGGCCATCCGCCGGGTCGTCCCCTCCATGGACATCGTCCCCCGCCTCGCCCGGAAGGCACCCCGTCCCCAGCTGACCATCGACGCCGCCGACTGGGAGCTCATCGCCCTCCTCGACGGCTCACGCACCGCTGCTTCGCTCGCCGCCGAACTCGGCCTCGACGACTTCGAAGCCATGCGCCGCATCTACCGCCTTAAACTCGCCGGCCTCGTCGAGTTCGAAAAACCCCAGCAGCTCGCCCCGGCCGCCAGGGCGCTCGCCGGCCCCGCTTTCTTTCAGGCGCTGCATACGGCCGTCGCTGCCGCCGTCGGCCCGCTCGCCGAGATCATCATCGATGACTGCCTCGACGCCATGGGCCACACCCGGCAGGACTTCCCCCGCGACGGCATCGCCCGCCTCGCCGAGGCGATCAGCAACGAAATCACCGACCCTGAAAAACGGGTCAAGTTCCAGCAGACCATGCTCGCCCTGATCCGCGGTCAGCAGGCCGCCTAGCCTGCCTGGCGCCGCCAGCCGGCATCACCCAGCAGTTCGCGCAGCTTCCGGAGGGCCCGCGCCTGGCGGGCCTTCACCGCGTCCACCGTCGTCCCCATCGCCTCCGCCGTCTCAGCCAGCGATAGCCCGTGCAGGAACCGCAGCGTCACCACCTCAGCGTCGGCGCGGGGCAGGCTCGCCACCGCCTTCGCGAGCGCCAGCTGCTCGGCGTGCCCCTCCAGCCCCTCGTCCGGCCCGTCGAACGCCTCCAGCGCCACCACCGGCGGCGCACGGAACAGCCGCCTCCGGTGCTCCGTCACCACGTGCCGCGCAATCCCGAAGAGCCACGCCCGCGCCGGGAGCCCGCGGTCCTGCAGGTGCTCCGCGCTCCGCCACGCCTGCTCGAACACCAGCGAGGCGAGGTCCTCCGCGTCCCCCGCCGAGGGCACCCGGGAATACGCATACCGGTAGATGGCCGGCATCTCCCGCTCAAACAGCTCCCTCCACGCCGCCGGGTCACGCCGCCGCAACCGCTCGATGAACCCTCGCTCCACCCGCTCGCCGTCGGCGATCGCCCCCGCGCTGCCGTAGTCGGCCGCGAGCGCCAGGGCCAGCGCCCCAATTGGCCACGCGAGGACCGCCACTCAGCCGCCCTCCCCCTGCCCGCCGGCTCCCGCGGTCGGACCCGGGGGAGCGCCAGGCGAAGGTACAATCCCGGGCCCTGGCGTTGGCGTCGGCGTGGCCCCGGGCGGGCTCGTCGGGGCCGGTGCCGGCGTCGCCGTCGCCGTCGGCGTCCCGGGAGCGGTCGGAGCCGGTCCGGGGGTCGATGTCCCGGTCAGCGGCGGGCCGGTCGGGGCCGGCTTGGGGGTCGGCGACTGGGTCGGCGTCGGTGTCACGGTCGCAGCCGGCGCCGGCGTTGGCGTCGGGGGCGGAACTGCCGGGTTCGCAGGGACCGGTGTCCACGTCGGCGGGGGCGGCACCGGTGTCCCGGGTTCCGCAGGGGCCGGAGTCCCGGCCGGCGCCGGCGTCGGACTCACAGCCGCCCCGCCGGGGTCCGCCGTGGCCGTGGGCGTCGGAGTTGCATCCGCCGCAATCGTGGGTGTCGCGCCTCCCGGCTGCCTGGCCGAAGACTGCGGGTCGCCCCCGGTGCCGCGGCCCGGGTCCAGGTTCCGCACCGCATTGATGGCGAACTCCCCCGTCGACCGTACGACCCCAAAGGCATCCACCGCCCCAGTCGCCTGGGCGCCGCCCGCGGCCGCCGCCAGCAGCACCGCACCCGCTGCCAGCCGCTGCGCCAGCGGCCGGCGCTCGCTCCCCAGCCCGAACCAGCCGAGCAGCCACGTCCGCCAGCTCCGCCCTTCACCCTCCATGTACGCCGCAAACCGCGCGCGCATCCGCGCCGATGCCGCCGCATCGGGCCCCGGCACCCGGAGCCCTGCGACCCCGCGCGCAATGCGCGCCAGCGCCGCCGCCTCCGGGCTGCCCCCGCCGCCGGCAAGCGCCGCCTCGACCTCGTCGGCCAGCCGCACCGCCTCGTCCATCCTTCGCTGCATCCTCAAGCTCTCCCCGCGGGCCGACCCCGGCCCTCATCGTACATCGGCCGCCAGCGCCCAAAAGTGTCACCGCAGCAGCGGTTTGTGCCACACTTGCCCCATGCCAGGCTATTCCATCATCGTCGGCCGCTTCGAACGCGAGCCCTCAACCGCCGGCCGCATCGCGGCCTTCATCATCCGCTGGCTGGTCACCGCCGCCGCCGTCTGGGTCGTCGCCGCCCTGGTCCCCGGCATCCGCCTCGAAGGCCTCGGCAGCACGCTCGCCGTCGCCCTCATCCTCGGCCTCCTCAACGCCTACCTGAAGCCGCTCCTCGTCATCAGCGCGCTCCCCGGCATCGTCCTCTCGCTCGGCTTCCTCCTCATCCTCATCAACACGGCCCTCCTCGCCCTCACCGCCTGGATCGCCGGCAAGTTCGATGGCATCACCTTCGCGATAGACGGCTTCTGGAGCGCCTTCTTCGGGGCCATCATCATCTCCCTCACCAGCTTCCTCCTCACCCGCTTCATCAACCCCGGCCGCATCGCCCGCCGCTTCGACTGACCACCCGTCCCCCCGGTCCTTTGCCTCCCGTGAACCATCTGCGTAGGATGGCCTCGCCGCCGACCCGCCGGGCGGCGAGCACCCACGGGACCACGCCATGCGCATCATCGACGGCATCTACCAGCTGCTCACCCCCTTCCCACAGTTCACCATCGAAGACGCGAAGGCCCTCCGCCGCGAGCTCCAGGAGCACCCCCGCGTCACCAAAGGCCTCCCCTACGTCCTTCCCTACCTCATCAAGGACGGCGGCGACGTCGTCCTTGTCGATTGCGGCTGGAACACCGATTCCGCCTACCGCGCCCTCGAGGAGGGCATGCGCGAGCATGGCTCCCACCCGGCCGAAATCCAGCGGCTCATCATCACCCACATCCACCCCGACCACTACGGCATGGCCGGCCGCCTCAAGCAGCTCTCCTCCTGCGATGTCACCGTCCACGAAAAGGACGCCGAGGTCATCGCCACCCGCTACTTCGCCCCGCGCGCCCTCACCGAAGAGATGCAGCGATTCATGGAGATGAACGGCGTCCCGCCATCCTCCACCCCGCAGATGTCCCAGGGCTCCATCGGCATGCTCGGCAACGTCGCCGCTGTACCGCCCGACACCGAAGTCAAAGGCGGCGAGGCCTTCAAAGTCGGCGATTTCGACTTCGAAGTCATCTGGACGCCCGGCCATTCCCCCGGCCATATCTGCCTCTACGAACCGAACCGCAAAATCCTCCTCACCGGCGACCACATCCTCCCTACCATTACGCCCAACGTCTCCATCCACGCCCAGACCCATGGCAGCCCCCTCGGCGACTACATGCGCTCCCTCGAAGCCCTCGTCGACCTCGATGTCCGGCTGGTCCTCCCGGCCCACGAATTCGAAATTACCGACCTGAAAAAGCGCATCCGCGAAATCAAAGACCACCACGAACTCCGCCTCGAGGAGATGCTCGCCTGCGTCGACCGCGGCGGCTCCACCGCCTGGGAGGTCGCCGGCCGCGTCAAGTGGGCCACCGGCAGGCTCGAAGACTTCGAGCCCTGGATGCAGCGCGCCGCCGTCGGCGAGACCCTCGCCCACCTCGAATACCTCTTCGAACTGGGCCGCCTCGCCAAGGTCATGCGCGGGAAGAAGCTCTACTGGCTCCCCGTCTGACCCGCCGGCGGGGTCACTCGTCCGGCTCCTCCGGCCCGTGCGCCCGGCCGCTCAGCTCCTCCGGCTCGAGCCGCCAGCCCACCACGCCCCGCTCCCCGAAACGCGCCTCCAGCGCGGCCAGCGCCCATGCCGGGGCATCGCCCAGCCGCCGGTAGAACAGGCCCGCGAACTCCCCGAACTCCAGCGGGTCGGCCACCTCCACCCACCGCCCGTGCCCCGAGACCGACGCCCATTCCCACGGCCCGGTCGTCGCCGTGCTGTCCACCTGGAACGCCACCCGGTCGTTCGCCCGCGCCATCTCCACCTTCCGGCCCGGCGTCGTCAGCCCGCAGAACGCCCCGTCCCGCCAGGCATAGAACATCGGCACCAGGAAGTGCCCGTCCTGCCCGAAGAAGGCCACGCGGATGACCCGCTCCTTCTCGAGCACCAGCAGCACCTCGTCCGGCGTCAGCGCCCGTGTGCCCATCGCCGAACCCCCGCCTCCCGGCAGCCCCCCTCAGCGGTTGAGGCCCAGCTCGGTGCGGATCAGCTCGCAGATCTCGAAGGTCGGCCCCTCGGCCTGCAGCGTCGTCTGCATCTTGTTGATCGTCACCGCAACAGCCAGCCCAACCTCCGGGTCCGCAAACGCAATCGAGCCGCCGGCGCCCGGGTGCCCGAACGCCGTCTTCCGCGGCCCCATCGCACCGTGCTGGCCCATCAGCACGCCCCCGTTGAAGAAGCCGATGCTCTTCACCATCGGCATCACCAGCACCCGGTCCGGCGCCTCCGTCTGGATGGCGCTCATCAGCCCGATCCGCTCTTTCGAAACCAGCCGCACGCCGTCCACCACGCCGCCGTTCGCCAGCGCCGCATACATCTTCGCCAGCGCCCGCGCCGTGAAGTGCCCGTTCGCCGCCGGCAGACACGCCCGCCGGACCCGCATGTCATTGAAGTTCCAGCCGAGGTTCGGCGGCATCGCCTTGAAGAAATCATGGTCCGGCGGAAGCTGGAACATCGCCGCCCGCGTTTGCGCCTGCTGGCCCTCCCGTGCTGCCTGCTCCTGCGCTGTCTGGAGCGTCGCCAGCCGCTCCTCCACGCCCTCCGGGATGCCGATGTACATCTCTCCCTCGAGCCCAAGCGGCCGGACGATCTCCTCCTCCAGCACCTGCTGAATGTGCCGCCCGTCCGCGTACTGGATAATCCCGCCCGCAATCCAGCTGAACGTAATCGCGTGGTAGCCCGTCTCCGTGCCCGGCTCCCACGCGGGTTCCCCTTCCGCGATGTACCGAAGCCCGTTCTCCCACTCCAGCAGCGGCGCCGCCGCCGCGGGGTCCATCGGCATCGCGTGCAGCCCCGCGTGGTGGCTCATCGCCTGCGCCACCGTCACCCGCGCCTTCCCCTTCTGGCCGAACTCCTCCCAGTAGCGCGCCACCGGCTGCTCGTACTCGATGATCCCCCGGTCCGCGAGGATGTGGAGCGCCGTCGCCGCCACGCCCTTCGTCGTCGAAAAGCTGCTGAAGAGCGTGTCCGGGCCCACCGGCCGCGGGTCGTTCGGGCCCATCTGCCCCGCCCACGTGTCCACGACCTTCTCGCCCCCAAGGTAGGCGCACACCTGCGTCCCCAGCTGCGTCCCCCGCGCAATCTGGTCGAGGAGCAGCGCATGGACCTTCTCGTTCAATTCATCGTTCATCCCGGTCTCCAGCGGTAGTCCCTGCCGTGCACTCTACGCCGCGCGAACGTGATTCGAAACTCCCGCCCCGCGCATGGGCCGGCCGAAACGGAAAGTTTGCACATTGCCAACTTTCGCATTACGCGGGGCGCGCGACAATCTCCCCGGCGGCTCGCGCAGAGCAATCTACGCCGCCCGGCAGGAACAAGAACATGTACAGGCGCTTCATCCTCCTGGTCGCTGCAGGTCTTGCGGCCGGCATGGCCCTGGCAGCCTGCAGCGGCGACGACTCCGACTCCGGCAGCGGCACCGGTTCCGGCGGATCCTCCGGCTCCGCGACCGAAACCGCCGGTTCGCCGGCCGCCTCGCCCGCCGCGACCCGCGCCGGCTCGGCCTCCCCCACCGGCACGTCGGGCTCCTCCGGCGGCATCCCCGACGACCTCAAGAAGCTCGCCGCCGACGCCGCAAAGGCCACCTTCACCGCCACCTACGAACTCGCGCAGCCCGGAATGAAGGGCACCATCACCATCGCGCAGGACGGCAAGAACAGCCGCGTCGCCCTCAAATCTGCCGAAGGCGAGTTCATCATCATCAACACCGAGAAAGACACCTTCACCTGCTTCAAGATCGGCCAGACCGGCATCTGCCAGCGCCAGGCGCCCGACCCCTCGCTGACCGGCCTCGACCTCCGCGGCCGCCTCGATGACCTCGAAAAGGAAGGCGGCAGCCTGAGCTACAAAAAGGTCGACGACCGCAAAGTCGCCGGTCTCGATTCCTCCTGCTGGAAGACCGGTGACGGCACCACCGAGGCGACCCTCTGCATCGCGAAGAAGGAAAAGGTCATGACCGTCCTGGAAGAAAAGTCGACCGGGATCTCCTTCACGCTCACCGACTACTCCGGCAGGGTCGACAGCAAGCTCTTCGAGCCGCCCTACCCGGTCCAGTAGTCCGTAACAGCCGGCCCGAACGCAAAGAAAAGGCGGGGCCTCCCGCACCCGGGAGACCCCGCCCGGCCCCGCGCCCCCTCCGGCGCAGCGCCTAGACCGCTTCGATGACCTCGCCCTCGACGATGTCCCCGTCACGCCCGCTCCCGGCACCGGCCGGCGTCGCGTCCACCGCCGAGAACCGGAACTCGCCGTCGGCAAAGTCGACCACGACCTTCTGGCCTTCGCGGAACTCGCCGGCAAGGATCCGGCGCGCCAGCTCGTTCTCGATCCGGCGCTGGACCGTCCGCCGCAGCGGCCGTGCGCCGTAGACCGGGTCGTACCCCTCGCGCACCAGCTCCGCCTTCGCCGCCGGCGTCAGCTCGAAGTCGATCTTCCGCTCCGCCAGCCGCTTGCGGACTTCGTTCGCCAGCAGGTCCACGATCTGCGTCAGCTGCTCCTGGGTCAGCGGCTCGAACACGATAATCTCGTCGATCCGGTTCAGGAACTCTGGCCGGAAGTGCTCCCGCAGCGCCTTCTCCACCGAGCCCTGCAGGATCTCCTGCTCGGTCATTCCGTCCGTCCGCACCGTGAACCCGAACGTCGCCCGCTCCTGCGCGCTCGTGCCCAGGTTGCTCGTCATGATGATGACCGTGTTCCGGAAGTCCACCGTCCGGCCCTGGCCGTCCGTCAGCCGCCCGTCATCGAGCACCTGCAGCAGCGTGTTGAAGACGTCCGGGTGCGCCTTCTCGATCTCGTCGAACAGGATCACCCGGTACGGCCGCCTCCGGACCGCCTCCGTCAGCGCGCCGCCTTCCTCGTACCCCACATACCCCGGCGGGGCGCCGATCAGCCGGCTCACGGAGTGCCGCTCCTGGTACTCGGACATGTCGATCCGGACCATCGCGTCTTCGCTGTCGAACAGGTACTCGGCCAGCGCCTTCGCCAGCTCCGTCTTCCCGACGCCCGTGGGCCCGAGGAAGATGAACGAGCCGATCGGCCGCTTCGGGTCCTTCAGCCCGGCACGCGCCCTGCGGATCGCGTCGGCAACGGCCTTGATCGCGCGGTCCTGCCCGATGACCCGCTGGTGCAGGTGCTCCTCCAGGTGCAGCAGCTTCTCCTGCTCCGTCTCCCCCAGCTTCGAGACCGGGATGCCGGTGATCTCGGAAATCAGCTTCGCGATATCCTCCGCGGTCACCCGGCGGTCCACCTCCGGGTGCTCCCGCTCCCAGGCCGCTTTCCGGCGCTGGTATTCATCCTGCAGCTGCAGGATCCGTTGCTTGATCCGCGCCGCCATCTCGTAGTCTTCCCGCTGGACCGCCGCCTCGGTCTCCAGCGCGAGCTCCTCCAGCTCCTCCTGCAGCCGCCGCAGGTTATCGGGCAGCGATTGCGCCTCGATCACGTGCTTGCTCGCCGCCTCGTCGATCAGGTCGATCGCCTTGTCCGGCAGCTTCCGCTCCGTGAGGTACCGCGCCGAGAGCTTCGCCGCCGCCTCAATGGCGTCGTCCGTGATCTCCACCTTGTGGTGCGCCTCGTACTTCGGCCGGAGCCCCTTCAGGATCGCCATCGTGTCCTCGATGCTTGGCTCCTCCACGAACACCGGCGCGAACCGCCGCTCCAGGGCCGGATCCTTCTCGATCCGTTCGCGGTACTCGTCCAGCGTCGTCGCGCCGATGACGTGCAGCTCACCCCGCGCGAGCGCCGGCTTCATCAGGTTCGAAGCATCGATGGCTCCCTCGGCGCCGCCCGCGCCCATCACGGTGTGCAGCTCGTCGATGAACAGGATGACCTGCCCCTCGGCCTGCTTCACCTCATCCATCACGGCCTTCAGCCGCTCTTCAAACTCCCCGCGGAACTTCGAACCGGCCACCAGCGCGCCCATGTCCAGCGAAAGCAGCCGCTTCCCCTGCAGGTTCTCCGGCACATCGCCCGCCACAATCTTCTGCGCCAGCCCCTCGACGATCGCCGTCTTGCCGACGCCCGCCTCGCCGATGAGCACCGGGTTGTTCTTCGTCCGCCGGTTCAAAATCTGCATCACCCGGCGAATCTCCGCCTCGCGTCCAATCACCGGGTCGAGCTTCCCCTGCCGCGCCAGCTCCGTCAGGTCGACCGAGTACTTCTCCAGCGACTGGTACCGGCTCTCCGCCGTCTGGCTGGTCACCCGCTGCTTCCCCCGGATCTCCTGCAGCGCCCGGTAGATGCCTTCCTTCGTGACGCCGAACTCCGCCAGCAGCCGCGTCGCGCCGCTCTCTTCGTTGTCCGCAATCGCAATCAGCAGGTGCTCAACGCCGACGTACTCATCCTTCAGCCGCTCGGCTTCGGCGTTCGCCACCTCCAGCATCCGCACCACTTCTGGCGTGGTGTAAATCTGCACCACGTCGTACGCCAGCGTCGGCAGCTGATCGACCGCCTTCGCCACCCGCTCCTTCAGCCGGCGCATGTCGACGTTCAGCTTCAGCAGCACCTGCTCGGCAAGCCCGCCCTTGTGGTTCACCAGCGCCCACAGCACATGCGGCACCGACCACTGGCTGTTCCGCTTCTGCCGCACCAGCTCCTGCGAGGCCGCCAGCACCTCCTGCGCCTGCTCCGTGAATCTGTCCTGTCGCATCATCTTTTCTTACTCCTTGCGTTTCGCTCGAATTCCCAGGGTGCCGGGGCGCCGCTCGTTCGTGTTCCCTGGTCCCACGCCCGCCATGACCTGCGGCAGCGGATTACGCGCCGCCGCCCTGGTACGGTGCCGGCAGCCGCGTCGCCCGGAGGCGGTTCAGCTCCGCCCGCGTCGCCTCCAGCTCCGCCTGCAGCCGCCGGATCTGCTCGTTCATCCGCAGGATGATGTCGACCCCCGCCAGGTTGACGCCCAGCTCATCGATGAGCCGCTGCGCCGTCTTGATCCGCTGGATGTCGGCATTCGAGTACATGCGGATGTTCCCGCCCGTCCGCTTCGGACGGATGAGCCCCACCTTCTCGTAGTACCGCAGCGTCTGCTGGTGCATGCCCACCAGCCGCGCGGCAATGGAGATGACGTACATCGGCTCGTCGTCATCGACATCCAGCGGGGCATTCCGGCCGTCCATGTCGTCGTACTGCGCCATCCGTCACCTCCTTTCCTCAGTGCCGGGCCGCTGCCCCGCGCAGCTCGCGGAGCGCCTCCCAGTGCTTCCGCTCCTCGGCCGTCAGGTGGTCCGGCAGCAGGACCCGCACCTTCACGTACAGGTCGCCCCGTTTGCCCGCCTGCCCGAGCACCGGCATCCCTTTCCCCGAAAGGCGGAACTGCCGCCCGTTCTGCGTCAGCTCCGGGATGCGCAGCGCCACCCGGCCGTCGATCGTCTGGACCATCACTTCGCCGCCGAGCACCGCATCGACCACCGGCACGTCGACCTCGGTCACCAGGTCGTCGCCCTTCCGTTCGAAGCGCGCATGCGGCAGCACGGTCACCAGCAGGTAGAGGTCGCCCGGCGCGCCATTGCCGATGCCGGGCCGACCCTCGCCGGCAATCCGCACCCGCGACCCCGTCTTCACGCCCGGCGGAATCCGCACCTCCAGCCGCCGCACCTTCATCGTCGTGCCCATGCCCTCGCAGGCGTGGCAGAGCGCACCCGCGATCTCGCCGGTGCCGCCGCAGGTCCGGCACACGTCCGGCGTCTGCAGATTCAGCGTCCGGGTCGTCCCGTGGAACGCCTCTTCGAGGGTGATCTCCACCGGGGTTTCGACATCCTGGCCGCGGCGGCTGCCGCCCATCCCGCGCGGCCCCCCGCGCTCCCGCCGGAACAGCGTCTCGAAAATCGAGCCGAAGTCCCCGAACGGGTCGCCGCCGCCGTTCTCGCGGCCGAACGGGCTCCCGCCGCGGGCGAAGGGGTTCCCCCCGCCCGGCCGCGCCCCCGCCGCCTCGAACTGGTCCGCCAGCTCCCACTGGTCGCCCCAGCGGTCGTACTTCTTCCGCTTCTCCGGGTCGGAAAGGACCTCGTACGCCTGGTTGATCTCCTTGAAGCGCGCCTCCGCCGCCTTGTCCCCCGGGTTCACGTCCGGGTGGTACTTGCGGGCGAGCTTCCGGTAGGCCGCCTTGATCTCCTTCTCGCTGGCCGTCCGGCTGACGCCAAGCACCTCGTAGAAGTCCTTTGCCATGCCCGTAGCATACCCCGGTGCCGGCATCCTGCGCAACATCTTTGCGAAAATTCTTATAACGTCGTTATCAGACCTCTTGACAACACCTCGCGCCCTCGCCACAATGAGGCCGAAACCACCACAGCCAGGGAGGTGCACCGATGGCTAACGCACTCACTCGCTGGGACCCCGCCGCGGAAATCGCTGCCATGCGGAACCTCATGGACCGCCTCTTCGAGCAGTCCTTCGGCCGCTTCCCGGCCTTCCGCAACGGCAGTGAAGACCTCGGCCCCATCACCCTCGCCCTCGACGTGATCGAGCAGCCCGATAGCTACGTCATCAAGGCCGCTATCCCCGGCGTCGACCCCAAGGACGTCGACATCTCCGTCGAGGACGACGTCCTCACCATCAAGGGCGAGTTCAGCCACAAGGAAGAGGCCAACGAGGAGAACTACCTCCGCCGCGAGATCCGCTACGGCAGCTTCCAGCGGCAGCTCCGTCTCCCGCCCACGGTCGATGCCGAGAAGGCCTCCGCTTCCTTCGAGCACGGCATGCTCCGCCTGGTGCTGCCGAAGAAGCCCGAAGCCCGCGCTCGCTCGATCAAGATCACCCCGCAGGGCGTCGTCGAAGGGCAGACGGTCTCCAACAGCTGACCGCCAGTCATTCGAGGGGAACCAGCACAGCGGCCCCGGTCACCTGACCGGGGCCGCTGCTGCTTCTCCCGCGCGGGAGCCTGCCCGCGCCAGGTCAGTCGCAGCCGCCGTCGTCGAACCGCTCGCCACCCGTGATGTGGATCGCCGCGGCCCATGCCGCCAGCACCGCCCCGGCGCCCAGCACAAGCCCCGCCGGCAGGAGCAGCAGCGAGGCCCGCACCGCCCGCACTCCGGCAGCCCCCAGCGCCGCCGCCAGCCCCGCCAGCGCGGCCCCCCGCCACAGCAGCGGGGCCGGAGCCAGCGTCAGCAGCGGCAGGTCGCCGTGTCCGTGCGCCTCCGCCGGTTCGCCCGGCAGGCCGGCCGGTTCCTCAGCCGCCATGCCGCTGGTCCGGCGGAAGCATGTTCGGAATGCCGTCCTCAATCGGGTAGCGCTCGCCACACGCCCTGCACACCAGCACCCCCGCCACGATCTCCCCCTCCCGCTCCTCGGCGTCGCGCAGTTCGAGCTCCCCCTTGCACAGCGGACAGCACAAAATCTCCAGCAGAACCGGTTCCATCCCCACCATCCTAGCGCGGCACGCCCCTGTGCGCCTTGGCGCATTCCGCCGCAGTCCCCCACCATACCCGCCGTGAACTGGCTCGACCTCCTCATCCTCGGCGTCGTCGGCATCTCCACCTGGCGCGCCTACGCCAGCGGCTTCATCCGCGAACTCGTGGTCCTCGTCTCGGTCATCCTTGCCATCCCCATCGCCGGCGCCCTCTACTCCCGCATGTTCCCCAAGGTCAATCCCATCTTCGATAACGAGGACCTCTCCGCGGTCATCTCCTTCCTCTCCATCCTGGCCGGCGTCATCATCGGCGGAAACGTCCTCGCCCACCTCCTCAAGCGCACCGCCGAGATGCTCAACCTCGGCGCGCTCGACCGCCTTGCCGGCGCCGCCTTCGGCTTCCTCAAAGCCGCCCTGGTCATCCAGGCCATCCTCATCGTCCTCGTCCGCTACCCGAGCCCCGACGTCCGCGGCGAAATCGATAGCTCCCGCGCCGCCAAAGCCCTCCTCGACGCAGCGCCGCTCACCCTGGCCTTCCTCCCGAAGACCTTCGAAACCGGCGTCGAGCTCTTCCGCAACGCCGCCGACAGCATCGATGGCCCCGGCGCCGCGCCGACGCCCGCCCGGTGAGCCACGACCCCCTCGCTGCCCTCCGGCAGCCGAACTTCGCCGCCTACGCCGCCGCCCGCCTCGTGAGCGCCGTCGCCATGACGATGCTCAACGCCACCATCCTCTACCACGTCTACCAGCTCACCGGCTCCGCCTACCAGCTGGCGTTCATCGGGCTCGCCCGGTTCCTCCCCTCCCTTGGCCTCACCCTCGTCGGCGGCGCCGTCGCCGATGCCCGCAACCGCAAAGTCATCGTGATGGTCACCCTGGTTGTCCCCGCCCTCGCCTCGGCCGCCCTCTTCGCCGCCACCGCCGGCGATGCGGTCACCTCGCCGCTCATCTACGCCCTTGTCCTGGCGGTCGCTGTCGCGGCCTCGTTCGAAGCCCCGGCCCGCCAGGCGCTCCTCCCCCAGGTAATCACCCCGGAGGCCTTCCCAAACGCTATCGTCGTCAGCTCCACCATCCAGTCGCTCGGCTTCGTGACCGGCCCCGCCGCGGCCGGCCTCTGCATTGCCGTTTCGGGCGTCGGCGCAGCCTACGCCGTCCACGCTGCCCTCGTCCTCGCCGCCGTCGGCATCACCGCCCTCCTCCGGCCCCGCCCCGTCCAGGGCCCGCGCCGGGCCGTCTCCCTCGCCGCCATCCGCGAAGGGCTTAAGTTCGTCTTCCGCCGCCAGCCGCTCATCGGCGCCATGACCCTCGACATGTTCGCCGTCATCTTCGGCGGTGCCCAGGCGCTCCTTCCCATCTACGCAACCGACATCCTCCAGGTCGGCGGCGTCGGCTACGGCATCCTCTCCGCCTCCCTCGAAGCCGGCGCCCTCCTCATGTCGCTTCTGCTCATCATCCTGCCCCCCGTCCGCCAGGCCGGCCGGGCCCTCCTCGTCGCCGTCGCTCTCTTCGGCCTCGGAACGATCGTGTTCGGCCTCTCGCGCAACTTCTACCTCTCCGTGGCGGTCTACGCGTGCATCGGCATGGCCGACCAGGTCTCCGTCGTCCTCCGCCAGACCATCATCCAGCTCGCAACCCCGGATGAACTCCGCGGCCGCGTCTCCAGCGTCAACATGCTCTTCATCGGCGCCTCCAACCAGCTCGGTGCGGTCGAATCGGGCCTCGTCGCCGGCCTCACCAGCGCCACATTCGCCGTCGTCTCCGGCGGCGCCGGCACGCTCGCGGTCGTCGCGTTCGTCGCAGCACGGCTGCCCGGCCTCCGCCGCTACCGGATCGAGCCCGAAGTCCGCGGCGAAGCCGTCACCTCGCAGGCCGCCGCCGGGTGACCGTCCTCGCCGCACGCCCCGCGCCGCTCTGCCATACTGCAGGCGTGGACCCGGCCGCCGACGCCATCGCCCGCGAAATCGACGCCCTCCTCGACGCCTACGACCGCGAACTCGAGTACTTCGAGAGCACCGCCGCCCTCCTCATCCCCCTCATGCGCGACCTCCTCGCCGCGATCGATGCCGCCTTCGCCAGCCCGTCCGACCCGCAGGTCCTCGAAGGCGCCCGCAACGCCCGCGCCCGCTACGTCGAAGCCCTCCAGGGCCTGCAACCCCTGCTCGACGACTGGCTGAAGGTGCGCGGCTCCAACTGGCGCGCCTGGGAGGCCGAGCCCGCCATGTCCGACCTCCAGTACGCCCGCCTGGAGCGCCTCTCCGCCCGCGAAACCGCCCTCGCCCTCGGCCGCGACGAGTTCGACCGCCTCCAGGATGCCGTCCGCAGCCGCCTCCTCCTCTTCGAAGAAGCGACCCGCGGCCGCTGACTACAGCTCCCCCAGCTCGATGACCGGCGGCAGCGGGTGCGGCCCGTGCGGTTCGAACACCCGCGGCGCCGCCAGCACGCTGTTCAGCAGCATTGGCGGCAGCTCCGCAAGGATGTACTCGAACGTCAGCGGCCCGCCCGGGCGCCGCCAGCTGAAGTTGTTGTTCGTCGCGAACATCAGCGTGTAGGCCACCAGCCGCGCGTCACGCGGAATGAACACCCCCTCGTTGATGCCCCACGTCACCACGTCCATCAACGCGTGCTCGTAGTCCCGGTCCGCCTCCCGCACCCGTTCCCGCCCCTCCGGCGAAAGGTTCCGCGAGCGCCCCCCGACATAGCTCGCCCGCACAATCGTGTGGTGCTCGCCCATGATCAGCAGGTCCCGCAGCGCGTTGAACAGCGCCGCCTCCGGCCCCGGCGCACGCTCGATGATCGCCCGCAGCCGCCGCTCGGCCGTGCGCACCGCCTCCACCGCCACCTCCACCCAGAGGTCTTCCTTGCTCCGGAACTGGTAGTAGATCACTGCCCGGCTCGTGCCCAGCTTCGCCGCCACATCCTCGAGCGTCGCATCCGGCAGTCCCTTCTCCAGCACCACCTCCGCCATCGCCCGCATGATCTCCCGCCGGCGGGCCTCCGCTCGCGCCGGGTCTTGCACCCGGTATCCTCGCAGTCCAAACTCGTCGCCCATCGCGTCCCCGGCGTCACCCGCATTGTTGCACGGCGGCCGTTGACAACTCTACCACCCCCGCGATAGATTGCACGCCTTCGGATAAACACACGCGTCTAATCTTTGCTGTCGGGTTGGGCGCGTGGTCCGAAGCGGGCCCGGGTGCGGTGTGCAGGCTTTGTAGGGGCGCCTGCACACCCCCCGGAACACCCCGAACCACCCCCGGCGGGCGAGCGGGCCGCAATCCCGCTCACCCCCAAACACGTACCGTTGGCAAATAGGCGCTATTGACGGCGCCTATGAAGGGCAGTACAAGGCACGCATCAATGCCGGCCGATGCAGCCGGCGCCACGCACCCGGGGGAAGGGACACCATGCACCGCGACAACTACTGGACCAGGAAACTCCGCCGCCGCAGCTTCCTCGGCGGCACCGCCGCCGCTGGCCTCGGCGCCAGCGCATGGATCCTCGCCGGCTGCGGCGACGACGACGATTCCGGCGCCGGCAAACCGACGCCGACACCCGCCGGCGTCCGCCCCGGCACCCCGACCCAGCCCACGCCCACGACCCCGGGCGAGGTCGTCAAGAAGGGCGGCACCTACAGGCTCCGCCAGGGCGCCATCTTCGCCACCATCAACCCCTACGGCGGCCTCGATAGCGGCCTCCTCTGGGGCTTCACCATCTTCGACCACCTCTGGTACACCCCGCTCGATACCGGCATCCGCGAAAACTTCCTCGCCACCAGCATCGAGCAGCCGGATCCGCTCCACTTCACGGTCAAAATCGGCGAGGCCTACTTCCACAACAAACCCCCAATCAACGGCCGCCGCGTCAAAGCCCAGGACGTCGCCGCCTCCTACATGTCAGCCCGCCAGCAAACCCGCATCTCCAACTCCTCCTGGTGGACCCAGGTCCTCGATAACGTCGTCGCCGTCGACGACTCCACGATCAACTTCACCCTGAAGCAGGTCGACGCCTGGACGTTCTCTTCCACCAACGGCGGCAGCCCCATCGGCTCCTCCATCCTCCCCGAGGAGATCGCCAAAGAGCCCTCCTTCATGGATAAGGACCTCATCGGCAGCGGCCGCTTCGAGTTTGTCAGCCACGAGAACGGCGCCAACTTCAAGCTCAAGCGCTTCGAAAAGTGGCGCGTCCCCGGCGAACCCTACCTCGCAGCCCAGGAGTACCGCCTCATCCAGGAGCAGGCTGCCGCCCTCGCCGCCTTCTCCGCCGAAGAAATCCACACCGTTGGCCTGAACAACAAGCTCGAGCGCGAAGACCTCGTCAAGAAGCACGGCGACAAAATCGTCATCGACGCCGAGGACTCCCGCTCCGTCTGGACCGTCCTCCCCCGCGGCGATGGCCAGTGGGCCGACCCCCGCGTCATCCAGGCCATCTCCATGGCCATCGACCGCAAGGAGCTCATCAACCTCATGAACTTCGGCGAGGGCAAGATCAGCGGCCCCGTGCCCCCGGCCTTCGGCGAAGCACTCCCCGAGGCCGACCTCATGGCCACCTGGGGCAAGCACGACCCCGCCGAGGCGAAGAAGCTCCTCGCCGCAACCGCTTTCAATACCGCCAAAGAGTACGAGCTCAAGTACATCACCCCCGGCGACCGCAACCAGCAGTTCGCGCAGATCATCCGCTCCCAGCTCGAAAAGAACCTCGGCCTCAAAATCAAGCTCGTCGGCGAAGACCTCGGCCGCTGGCTCCAGCAGTCCCTCTACGGCTCCCAGTACGACGGCTTCATGGTCTACGCCAGCCTCGCCTACGACGACCCCAGCTCCTACATCGGCGGCTACGCGAAGCAGATCGGCGGCCGCCCCAACTGGGCCGGCTACAGCAACGACGAGATGGACGAGCTCGTCAAGAAACAGAAGACCATCCTCGACGACGCCCAGCGCAAGGCCGCCGTCCAGGACATCCAGCGCAAGGCCTGGGAACGGGGCGCACCCTTCATCCCAACCTTCATCGCCATCACCAACAGCGCAACCTGGAACTTCGTCAAAGGCCGCGTCGTCGGCCGCGGCAGCTACGGCCTCTTCAACGGGAAGATCTGGATCGACAAATAGAGGAGCGGCATGCGCCAGTACATCCTCCGGCGGCTCGCCTACGTGCCGCTCATCATGGCGATCGTCTCCGTCCTCGCCTTCTTCACCCTCCGCATGCCCTGGGCCGTCGACCCGGTCACCCTCTACGTCAACCAGAACACCACCCTCGAGCAGGAGCAGGAGATCCGCCGCGAGCTCGGCCTCGATAAGCCCGCCGTCCAGCAATTCTTCATCTGGCTCGGACAGGTCGCCCGCGGCGACCTCGGCGAAACCTTCCGCTCCCGCCAGCCCGTCTGGGACGAAATCGTCCGCCGCTTCCCCGTCAACCTCCAGATCCTGGTCTTCTCCATCTTCTTCTCCACCCTCTTCGGCGTCACCTTTGGCGTCATCACAGCCGTCCACCAGAACGCGCCCATCGACTACGCCTTCCGCCTCCTCGCCGTCTTCGGCCAGTCGATCCCCGATTTCTTCCTTCTCATCCTCCTCATCGTCCTCCCCTCCATCTGGTGGAACTACTCCCCGCCCGTCGGCGGCCACATCCCCTTCACCCGCGACCCCCTCGAAAACCTGCGCCTCTACCTCCCGCCCACCATCCTGCTCGGCGTCGGTGGCGCCGCCGCCATGATGCGTCTCACCCGCTCCTCCCTCCTCGAGGTTTTCCGCCAGGACTACATGCGCACGGCGCGCGCCAAGGGCCTGGGCGGCAGCGCCGTCGTCCTCCGCCACGGCCTCCGCAACGCCCTCATCCCGATCGTCACCCTCATCGGCGGCCAGGTCACCGCCCTCTTTTTCGGCTCCCTCATCCTCGAACAGGTCTTCTCCATCAACGGCCTCGGCCAGTTCTTCCTCGTCTCCTCCGTCACCGGCGACTTCCCGGTCATCCAAACCCTCGTCCTCTACACCGCCTTCGTCGTCATGGTCATGAACCTCCTCGTCGATATCTCCTACGCCCTCATCGACCCCCGCGTGAAGTACACCTGATGGCTGCCACCACTGCCGCCGCCCCGCTCGATTTCGCCCCCGTCTACCGGCGCCCCGGCGTCCTCCGCCGCCTTGGCCGTACCGCCAGGCAGCACCCGGCCGGCGTGTTCGGGTTCGTGGTTCTCGTCGTCTTCGTCCTCGCCGGCCTCTTCGGGCCCGCCCTCGCCCCTTACGACCCCAACGCCCTCAGCGTCGGACGCCCGCTCGAAGGCCCCTCCTGGCAGCACCCCTTCGGCCTCAACCAGAACGGCCAGGACATGCTCAGCCGCGTCATCGCCGGCGCCCGTGTCTCCCTCATCATCTCCTCCGCCGCCATCTTCATCGGCGCCGCCTCCGGCGCCTTCCTCGGCATCCTCGGCGGCTACTACGGCCGCTGGCTCGATTACCTCATCCAGCGCTCCGGCGAAGCCTTCGCCGCCTTCCCCTCCCTCGTCCTCTACTTCATGCTCCGCGCGGCCCTCGGCCCCGGCATCGAAGCCATCATCGCCGCCATCGCCATCGGCGCCCTCTTCGGCGGCAACCGCGTGCTCCGCTCCGCCACCATCATCGAAGCCCGCCAGACCTACGTTGAAGCCGCCCGCGCCATCGGCTGCTCCGAATGGCGCATCTTCATCCGCCACGTCGTCCCCAACGTCCTCCCCCTCGTGATCGTCATCATGAGCGGCGCCCTCGGCGGCGCCATCCTCGCCGAATCCGCCCTCTCCTTCCTCGGCCTCGGCCCCGACGTCGTCTCATGGGGACGCGACATGAGCGGCCAGAACCTCTCCATCGCCCGGACCGGCTACTGGCACGTCGTCGTCTTCCCCGGCATCGCCATCAGCCTCGTCGTCCTCGGCGCCAACCTCCTCGGCGACTCCCTCCGCGACATCTGGGACCCCCGCCTCCGCCGGTAGAAGCGCAGCTACCGCGCCTGCGCCCGCGCGAACTCCCCATCCCGCCACGCCCGCAGCGTCAGCAGCAGCGCGCTCACCACCGCGACCAGTACCGGCGCCAGCACGAATGTCCACGTCCCGAACGACCGGTCGTTCGTCGCCCAGAGGGCCCCCAGCGTCAGCCCCATCCCGATGATCGTCCCGAGGGTGTACGTCAGCCGCGCCTCGCTGCCCTCCCGGTAGCGCATCCCGCCCGCCCAGAGCGCAATCGCCGGGAAGCCCGCCGCCAGCAGGTAGATCAGCACTACCGCGATGCCGAACAGCCACGCCCAGCCGAGCGCCCCGGCGACCACGTGCAGCGCGAACGCCGCTGCAAACGCCAGCCCCGTCGCGCCAATCCCCAGGACCGGCTTCGTCCACGACATCGTCCCGAGGATACCACCCGGCCGCGCCGCCCTCAGCAGGCCAGCGAACGGACCAGCACCACCCCGGCCACGGCAGCCGTCTCCGCCCGCAGCACATACGGGCCCGCCCGCGCGAAGAGCGCGCCCTTCGCCCGCAGCAGCGCCGCTTCGGCCGGCGAAAACCCGCCCTCCGGTCCGCACACGACCGCCAGCCTCCCCCGCGCCGGCAGGAGCGGCGCCAGTTCCCCGGGCCGCAGCCCATCCCGCTCGAGGGCCACTAGCGTCCCCCGGAAGGCCCGGACCAGCCCGTCCAGCGCCGCTGCCGATTCAATGACCGGCAGGTACAGCCGCCCGCACTGCTCGCTCGCCTCGACGGCGATCCGCTCCCACCGCTCCCGCCTCCCGTCCGAGGGCGCTTCGCCCCGCTGCCCGAACGCCGTCGCCACCGGCCGGATGATATCTGCCCCTGCCTCGGTGCACTTCTCCACCGCCCATTCAAACCGCTGCGCCCGGATGAGCGGCACCCAAGCCTCCACCACCAGCTCCGGCGGCGGCTCCTGCCGCACCACCCCGAGCACCTCCACCGCAACCCGGCCCCTGGCCGTCTCCCGCACCTCCGCCTGCCACTCCCGCCCCTCGCCGGCGAACAGCCGCACCTCCTCGCCGGGCCGGGCGCGCAGCACGGCGCCCAGCCGGTTCGCCGCCTCGCCCTCCAGCAGCAGCCGGCCCGGCCCAAGCTTCCCCCGCACAAACAGCCGCGGCACGTGTCCCATCGTCCCCGTAGCCTACCGCGCATTGCTGCCCCAGTGCCCGTTTGCCATACTGGCCGTCGGTCCTTTTTCGAAACGGACACGCCCCTGCTTGCGAGGTTCCCATGCCAAGGCGCCTGGCCGTCGGTGTCGGATTCACCGGCAGCCCCGAACAAAACCGCCAGACCATCGAGAAAATCAAGGTCGCCGAAGAAGTCGGCGTCGAAGCTGTCTTCACGGCCGAGACCTGGGGCCGAGACCAGTTCTCCCTCCTCACCCAAATCGCTCTCAACACCAGCAAAATCAAGCTCGGCACCGGCATCGCGCCCGTCTACGGCCGCTCCCCCGCCGTCCTCGCCATGACCTTCGCCACCCTCGATGAGCTCTCCGGCGGCCGCGTCATCATCGGCCTGGGCACCTCCGGCAACCGCGTCATCGAACACTGGCACGGCGAAAAATTCTCGAAGCCAATCCGCCGCACGAAAGAGTATGTCGAGATCATCAACATGATCATCAGCGGCGAAAAGCTCTTCTACGACGGCGAAATCTTCAAACTCCAGCGCGGCTTCAAACTCCTCTTCGAACCGCCCCGCAAGCACATCCCCATCTATGTCGCCTCCATCTCCCCCAAGAGCATGGAGTCCCTCGCCACCTGCGCCGACGGCTGGATGCCCATCTACTGGCCCAAGTCGAAATACCGCGAGGCGAAGGAGTTCATCAGCCGCGCAGCCGTCGCCGCCGGCCGCCCGGCCGATGCCGTCGAGTGCGTCGCCCAGCTCACTGTCGTCATCAACCCCGACATCGAGAAGGCGAAGGTCCAGGCCGCCGGCCCCATCTCCTGGTACGTCACCAACATGGGCGACTTCTACCACGAAATGCTCGCCCGCAACGGCTTCGCCGAAGAGGTCGCAGCCATGCGCAAGGCCGCCGAGACGAGCAAGCCCATGCCGTTCGGCACCACGCCCGAAATCATGGCCGCCATGGGCGACCGCATGCTCGAAGAAACCGCCGTCTACGGCGACCTCGAAACGGTCGCCGCCGGCATCGAAGAGCGCCGCCAGCTCGGCGTCGACCTCCCCGTCATCACCATGCCCCAGGGCAGCCTCAACGAGGTCGAGCGGATCCTCGGCACGCTCGTCGCCTGAGGCCGGAACCGCGCCGCACCGCTTCGGGGGAGGGCAGCGGCCCTCCCCCGTTCCGTGATCTGCCTACACCCCGAGCGCCCGCGCCAGGGTCTCCAGCGCCTCCAGCGCCTCGGCTGGCGAGTTTACCACCAGGTCCGCCAGCTCCACGATCCGCGGCGGCGTCTCCCTGCCCCCCGCCACCCCCACCAGCAGCACGTGCAGCCCATCCTTCCGCGAGGCCTCCAGCGCAGCCTCGAACATCGCCACGTCGGTCGCATCGTCCCCCAGCACCAGCAGCGACTTCGCCCGGTACCGCCGGATGAGCGCCGTCAGCGCTACCCCCTTCCCCGCGTTCGCGTTCGGCAGCACCTCGAGCACCATCTTCCCCTCGCGCAGCCGGAGCCCCTCGGGCAGCGTCGCAAGCGCGCGCCGCAGCGGCCCCTCGAGATCCGGCGCCTTCCGGAAGTGGAACGCCGTCGAGACCGCCTTCCGCTCGATGTGGAGGAACGAGCTCGGCACCGCCGTGATCACCTGCTGCTCCACCTGCTCGAGGGCAGCGCTCAGCGCCACCCGGTTCACCCCGGGAATCAGCGGGTCATCGAACGACGCCTCCAGCCCGTGGCTGCCCACCACGTCCACCCCCTCCACCGGCACCATCCGCCGCGCCGTGTTCAGGTCCCGCCCCGTGATGACAGCCACCTTCGCTTTCTGCGCAATCCGGTCGAGCACTGCCAGCGTCCCCGGCGGAACCCGCGCTTCCGACGCATTCGCCACGATCGGCGCCAGCGTCCCGTCCAGGTCCGATGCCACCAGCAGCGGCCCCCGGGCCGCCGCCAGCGCCTTGATCCGTTCGATCGCCTCGATCGTCAGCATTTCCCCTCCAGGTCCGCGAGGAACCGCTCGCCCCACGATTTCGCGTCATGCTCCCGAACCTTCGCAATGAAGGCATCGCTCACCCGTGCCGGCCGCCCCTCCAGCCCCTCAACCAGCCCCTCCAGCAGCGACCCCTGGTCCAGCGGGTCCACCGCCCTCAGCCCCTCACGCCCGTCGCCGCCGTACACCTTCGCAACGCCTGCATCGACCCCCGCCAGCACCACCGCCCGCTCCTCCGCCGGACGGAGCGACTGCGCAATCGCCGCCTGCAGCGGCACCAGGTTCATCCCGTCCGCCAGCGACGACGTGAACACCACATCCGCATCGCGCTGGAGCGCGACCACGTCGTCCCAGCCGACGCTCGCCCGCACCTGCGTGAACGGGCATCCCACCCAGTAGGCGGCCTCCCGCGCCCGCGCGGCCTCCCGCTCGATCGCCGCCTCCAGTGCGCCGTACACCTCCACCCCTTCGCGCGTCGGCGAGGCAATCCCGATGTACGCGAACCGGTGCCCCTGCCGGTACGCCTCGGCAATCGCCCGCAGCCGCTCCGGGATCCCCTTCGTGAAGTCGCCCCGCTCCAGCCCCACCACCACCGGCAGCCCCAGCTCCCGCGCCAGCCGCACCCGCGTCACCGGCCGCGCCCGCCGTGCCGCCGTCAGCACCTCCTCCGGGTCGATCCCCACCGGGTACGCCCCCAGCCGCACCAGCCGCCCCTCGACCTCCACCCCGCCCGGCGCCGGGCGCGCGCCGCACAGCTCGCCTGCAGCCTCGATGAACCGCTCCACATCGCCCGGCGTCTGGAAGCCCGCGAGGTCGGCGCCGAGCATGCCCGCCACGATCGCCCGCAGCCGCTCCCGCGCCTCTCCTTCGAGGTACGGCCGGATGACCGCCATCGACGGGAACGGGATGTGCAGGAAGAACCCGATCGGCCCCCGGTAGCCGCGCTCCCGCAGCATCGCCGGCACAAGCGCCAGCTGGTAGTCGTGCACCCAGCAGCTCTGCTCGCCGTCCTCTTCGCACGCCGCCGCCGCGAACGCCCGGTTGACGGCCACGAACGACTGCCAGCCCGCCTCCGACGGCGGGTGCGGCTCCGGGTAGTACGGCGTCGCCTTCGGCAGGTCGACCCGCACCAGGTGAAAGAGCGGCCACGTGAAGCTATTCGCCACCTCGCCGTAGTGCCCCTGCCACGTCGACGAGCCGAAGAACAGCCGCCGGTGCCGCAGCGGGCCGCGCGGCGTCTCCAGGATCTCGTACCCCCGCTCGTCGACCCACTCCCGGTCGAATCGGCCCATCCCGGCGCCGATCCACGTCGTCCCCGTCCGCCCGTCCCACGGCGCGATCACCGGCCGGACCGCCGCCAGGAGCCCGCCGCTCGCCGCCGCCGAGGGCGAATCGGCCCACCGCGGCGCCTCGTGGTCGAGGAACGCACGGTTCGCAAGAATCAGCTGGGCGCGGGCAGTCATTGCTCCAGTAGGCACGATCCCGCCGCCGGCGATCAACCCCCGGGTCCGTCACCCGGGGCCGGGGCCTCTGCGGGCCCCTCAGCCGAGCAGCGCACTCGCCGTCCCCACGATCGTCTTCGTGCCGTCGTCCTTCTCCGTCCAGACGTCGAGGTGGGCCCGGCGCCGCCGGCCCTCCTGCGTGACTGCCCGCACCACGCCGCGCGCCGTCACCGCCTCCCCGCCCCAGAGCACGTTCACCAGGTTCAGCGACATCCGCCCGCCGGCCAGCCACCCCAGCCCGAACCGGTTCGTCAGCATCTCCGAAATGAACACCGTGCTCAGCGTCCCCTGCACCACCACATCCGGGAACCCGAGCTTCCGCGCCTCCTCCGGGTCGTTGTGGTAGTTCCGCTTCGGCCCGCTGAACGCCATGCACAGCTCCAGGTCGGCCACCTTCCGCACCGGCTCCAGCACCTCCAGCGGCTCCCCGGCCGGCTCATCCGGGCGCGTACTCCGCCGCCCGCCCTGGTCGCGCCCGACCACCTCCTCCCCTTCCGGCACGTCCAGCAGGAACGACTGGTGGCACCGGCCCCGCGCCACCATCACGTCCTCTGCGTTGAACACGCAGAACTCGAGCACCACCACATCCCGGTCCTTCCGGATGTACCGGTCCACCACCATCCCGTGCGTCCACAGCCGCGTGCCCACCGGCACCGCCCGGAACAGTTCCCACTCCTGCCGGATGTGCAGGTTCCCGTACAGGTTCGGCAGGTACCAGTCGCGCAGCCGGAAGGCGTACTGCTCGCTGTGGAGCAGCAGTGCCGGCGCCAGCGGCCCGCCCAGCGGCGACGGCCCCGTGTACCACGGGTTCGCGTCCCGTGTCGCTTCGACGTACCGCCCAATCATCGCCGCGTCGGCGACGTACTCGTGCCGCCCGAGGTACTTCCCGACGTACACGTCATCGGTCCATTCAGCCATGCCGAACCCCCGCGGAGACTGGGCGGGATTCTACCGCCCCGGCGCGCCCGGGCGCAGGCCGGACCCCGCCCTCAGCCGCCCGTGCGCCCCGCGCCGTCCCCGTCGGCCCCGGCTGGCTGCGTGGCGCCGGCGCCACCCCCGAGCCCCCGGCGGGTGTTCCGCTGCGCCGCCGTCACGCCCGGGAGCCGCCCCGCAACCTGGTGGCGGCTCCGCAGGCCGAGCTTCCGCAGGATGCGCGACACGTGAGACTTCACTGTCTCCGGCGAAAGGACAAGGGCATCCGCAATCTCCCGGTTCGAGAGGCCGCAGGCAACCATCCGGGCGACTTCCAGCTCGCGCGCCGTCAGTCCGCTCTCGCCCATGCCGTCGCCGGGTCAGCTCCCCTGGCGGGCCTCGGCGTCGCAGGCAGCGAGGTCGGCCTGGGCCTGCGCACCCGTCCCGGACGCGGTCACAATCTGCCGAAGGTCCATGCCCGGCGCCGTCCCATACCCGCGCCCGGCCAGGCACGCCGCCAGCCGGTCCCACGTCGGCCGGTACACGGCCTCCGCCCGCGCCGCATCCCACGCGTCGAGCACGTCGTCGAAGTGCCGCGCCACGCACGCCAGGTGCGCCTCGCCGACCCGGTCCAGCGCCTCCTTCGACGTCGATTGTCCGCTCGCGAAACTGACCGGGCCGTCCGGATCGAACGCCGGCGCCGGCGCGAGCTCCACCCCGCCGATCGTTGCAGCCGCCGCCCGGGTGCACGCGTCAGCCGCCGCATACGCCGCTGCGACCTCCTCGCGCGTCACCACGCCGTCGCCAATGAGCGCCCACTCGTCCGGGCTGGCGCTCGCACGCAGCCGCTCCAACGCCCCGGCGGAGACGCGCCGCTCGGCCGAACCGGGCGCTGGAAGGGCTGCCGCGGAGTCGGGTGCCGCTTCCGCCCCGGCCTGGACGGCAGCGACGGCCGCCGGGGCCGGCGCCTGGACTGCCGTCTCTGCATCGGTCGATGCCGCACGCGCCGCGATACCGGCCGCAGCGCCGACGGCGAGCACCAGGAGGGCCGCCGCGCCTGCAGGGATTGAACGTTTCATACGGACCTCCGCTCCGTTCGTTCGGGAGTTGGCGCGGCCGCTGCCGCAGGTCTCCCGCCGACAGCAGACCGCCGGTGCGCATCGGCCCGGGCCGCCCGATTGGAGGTATCGGGGTCTGCGGCCGGCACGTATTCGTGGCGAGGATGGCGGGGTGGCCCCCCGCCGACGATCCCCATCGGGGGATTTTTCAGCCCGCCCGGTTGCCCAGCGCTGCAAGCCGCGCCCGGAGGCCCTCCACGCGCTCCCGCGTCTCGGCCGCGGTCTGCTCCATCCCCTGCACGACGTGCGCCGGCGCCTTCGCCCGGAACGCGGCGTTCCCCAGCTGCCGCTCCAGCCGCTCGAGGTGTGCCTCCGCCTCGGCGAGCTCCTTCTCCAGCCGTGCCCGCTCAGCGGCAACGTCCACCTGCGGAAGCGCCACCGCGATCTCGGTATCCGCCACCCGGCCGAATCCCCACTCGCCCTCCGGCAGCGGCTCCTCCGGCCCCAGCACCGTCAGCTCCACGCGCGAGGTGAAGTTCGTCGCCGCCGCGGTCTCCCGCAGCGCCGCCGCGTAGCTCTCCGCCCGCACCACCACCTCCGGCCGCGCGCCCGCTTCCAGCCGCTTCTCCGCCCGGATGTTCCGGATCGTCCGGTTCACCTCGATGACGTGCGCCATCGCGGCCTCCGCTGCGTCGTCACCCCAGTTCCCGCCGCTCTTCGGGTACCACGCCACGATCAGCTGGGGCGCCATCTCGTCGTCGACGTGCCCGCGCAGCGCCTGCCACAGCTCCTCCGTCACAAACGGCATGAACGGGTGCAGCAGCCGCAGCCCATGGTCGAGCACGTGCACCAGCACCTTCAGCGGCCGCTCGTCCCCTGCCTGCAGCCGCGGCTTCACCATCTCGATGTACCAGTCGCAGAATTCGCCCCAGAGGAACTCCTCGATCTGTCGCCCGCATTCGCCCAGCTGGTACGCCCGCAGCAGCGAATCCACCTCCCGCTCCAGCCGCTCCAGCCGCGAAAGGATCCAGCGGTCCTCCAGCGCATACAGGTCGCGGTCCAGCGGGTGCGGCCGCTTCAGCTTCCGGTCCCCCACCCGCATCAGCACAAACCGCGCCGAGTTCCACAGCTTGTTCGCGAAGTTCCGCGCCGCCGCCATCCGCTCGTCGCTGTACCGCTGGTCCTGCCCCAGCGTCGCACCGGTCACAATCGCGAACCGGAACGCATCCGCACCGTACGTCTTCGCCGCCACCAGCGGGTCCACCACGTTCCCGCGCGACTTCGTCATCTTCTCGCCGTGCTGGTCCCGGATCAGCCCGTGGAACAGCACCGTCCGGAACGGCACCGCCTTCTCCGGCCCCCGGTGCCGCATGTTGTAGAGACCGAACATGATCATCCGGGCGCACCAGAAGAACATGATGTCGTAGCCCATCTGCATGTCGGTCGTCGGGTAGAAGTACCGCAGGTCCTCGGTGTCATCCGGCCAGCCGAGGTCCGCATGCGGCGCCAGCGCCGAGCTGAACCACGTATCCAGCACGTCCTCGTCCTGCCGCAGCGCTCCGCCGCACTCCGGGCAGGCGTCCGGGTCCTCCACCTGGCAGATGGTGTGGCCGCTCTCGCAGTACCACACCGGGATCTGGTGCCCCCACCAGAGCTGCCGGCTGATGCACCAGTCCCGGATGTTCTCCATCCAGTTCAGGTACACCTTCTCGAACCGCTGCGGCACCATCCGGATCCGCCCGTCCTTCACCGCCGCAATCGCGTCGCCCGCCAGCGAGTGCCCCGGCTCATACTCCTTCGTCACCGCCACGAACCACTGCTCGCTCGGCAGCGGCTGCACCACCGTCTTGCACCGGCTGCAGTGCCCCACGCTGTGGGTGTAGTCCTCCACATGGTCGAGGAACCCCTCATCCTCGAGGTCCCGCAGGATCGCGGCCCGCGCCTCCTCAACCGTCATCCCGGCGTAGGGTCCCGCCTCCTCGTTCATCCGCCCCTTCAGGTCGATCGCCACCACCACCGGCAGGTCGTGCCGCTGCCCGATCTCCCAGTCGTTCGGGTCGTGCCCCGGCGTCACCTTCACGGCCCCGGTCCCGAACTCCATCTTCACGTGCTCATCTGCCACCACCGGGATCTCCCGCCCGATGATCGGCAGGAGCAGCATCCGCCCGATCTTCTCCTCGTACCGCTCATCCGCCGGGTTCACCGCCACTCCCGTGTCGCCCACCATCGTCTCCGGCCGCGTCGTCGCCACCACGACATAATCCGGAAGCGGCATCCCGCCTTCGCCCACAATTGGGTAGCGGATGTAGTACAGCTTCGACGCCACTTCGAGGTAATCGACTTCGAGGTCGCTCAGCGCCGTCTCGCACCGCGGGCACCAGTTGATCATCCGCAGCCCGCGGTAGATCAGCCCGTCCCGGTACAGGTTCACGAAGGTCGTGCGCACCGCCTTCACGATCTGCGGGTCGAGCGTGAACACGTCCCGCGTCCAGTCGGCGCTCGCCCCCAGCTTCCGGTGCTGGTCGGCGATCCGGCTCCGGTACTTCCGCACCCACTCCCAGGTTCGCTCGATGAACCGCTCCCGCCCCAGGTCGTGGCGGGTCAGCCCTTCCTTCGCCAGCTCCTTCTCGATGACGTTCTGCGTCGCAATCCCTGCGTGGTCCTCGCCCGGCAGCCAGAGCGTCGGGTCGCCCTGCATCCGGTGCCACCGCACCAGCGCATCCGTAATCGCGTCCTCCAGCCCGTGCCCGAGGTGCAGCTCCCCGGTCACGTTCGGCGGCGGCATGATGATGCAGTACGGCTCCCGGTTCGGGTCGATCCGCGGCTGGAAGTAGCCCGCCTCCTCCCACATCCGGTAAATCCGCTCTTCGACGTTCGCCGGCTCGTAAGCAGGTGGCAGGACGGGACCCGGCGTCTGTGTCGTCATCGAGGCATCCCTGGCGGCGAAACTGGGCGGCGCGGCTGCGCCCTGGCCCTCAAGTGTAGCAGGGCACCCGGTTCTGGCCCTCCCGCCGGCCCCGGCCCTCAACCCGCCAGCGCCAGCCGCCGCTGCGCCGGCCTCGCCGGGAGGGCCGCCCGCTGCCGCGGCGCCGCCGCCGGCCGCCAGGGCGTCACCTCGACCGCCGGGCCCGCGCCCGTCACCGCGATCGTCACCTCCGCGGCCCCGTCCAGCTCCCCGGCGAGCGGCCGAAGCAGGGCCGCCAGCTCGTGCCCGTGATGCAGCGGCGCCGGGGCGCGCAGCCGCCACCGCCGCACCCCCGTGCCGGTCTCCGCCGTCACCGCAAGCCCCCGGCAGCTCAGCCCCCATGCCGCCAGCAGCTGCCCCAGCCGCTCCGCCCCTGCCGCTGCCCGCACCGCCGATACCCCGCCCGCGAGCCGCACCGCAAGCCCCTCCGCCCGGGGCAGCATCCCCCGTGCCCCGCGTGCCTCGCAGATGGCCAGGCACCGCCGGGCGGCCCGCGCCGCCGCCAGCCCTTCCTCCACCGTGTCCGCCACTGCCCCGCGCACATCGAGCCCGAGCCACGCCCGCGCCAGCCCCAGCAGCGCCGTCCCCGCGGCCCGCTCGTCCGCGAACCGGCCTTCCAGCCCTGCAAGGTCGACCGCGACGGCGTCCCGCGACACCACCGCGACAGCGGGTGTCGCCTTCCTCCGCAACACTGCCGCCAGCCGCTCGAGCTCATCGAGCTCGGCGCCGGGCCGCGCCGGGGCCCAGGCCAGTGCCGGGCACCGGCTCCGCGCCTCTGCCAGGGTCATCCCCGGCTGGACGCCCGCCGCCGACGCCTCGACCGAGGGCACCGCCACCAGCGGCTCGCCCCCGAGCTCCTGCACGGTCGCCGCCGGCCGTCCCCGCAGCCCCGGTTCCGCCCGCCGGGCCAGCTGCACCGAGAGCCGCGGCGCCGCCACAACCAGGATGCGCATCGCCAACCCCTTTCCGGCACCGAAGTTGACGGAAGAATAGAACAAACGTTCTGACTCTGCAACCCGTTCACGCGGCGATCTTGCTGACCGTCCGGTCGCCACCGGCTACGATCCCCGCCATGACCGTCCATCTCCCCCGGCTCCGCGACGCCGACCCCGCCAACCGCGCCCGTTACGGCGGCAAGGGCGCCAGCCTCGCCGCACTCGTCCGCGCCTCGTTCGACGTCCCCGATGGCTTCGTCATCCCCGTCGATGTCGCCGCGCAGCTCCGCGGCGCCCCGGCCGGGTGGCCCGCCGACCTCCGCCGCGAGCTCCTCGCCCGCCTCGCGGCCCTTTCCCCCGATTACGAGCCCGTCGCCGTCCGCTCCTCTGCCGCCGACGAAGACGGCGCCGCCGCCTCCTTCGCCGGCCAGCACGAGACGGTCCTCGGTGTCCGCGGCGGCGATGCCTTCCTCGATGCCGTCGCCCGCTGCCTCGCGTCCGCCCACTCCGAATCCGCCCGCGCCTACCGCGAGGCCGCTGGCGCCGCCCCCGAAGCGCAGATGGCCGTCGTCGTCCAGCGCATGGTCCCCGCCGTCGCCGCCGGCGTCGCCTTCTCCATCGACCCCGTCACCGGCAACCGCGACCACGTCGTCGTCGAAGCAGTCCAGGGCCTCGGCGACGCCCTCGTCTCCGGCCAGGCCGAGGGCCAGCGGTACGTCATCCACCGGGGCTCCCTCGCCATCCTCGAACGGCCCGAAGGCCCTGCCGTCCTGTCCGATGCCCAGCTCGCCGCCATCGTCCGCGCCGCCCTCCGCGCCGAGGACCTCTTCGGCGCGCCGCAGGACATCGAGTTCGCCGTCGACGACCGCGGCGCCCTCTGGCTCCTCCAGTCCCGCCCCATCACCACCGCAGCGGCCACCGCCCCGAAGCCCGACGGCCTCGGCGGCTGGTACAACGAATTCGACACCCCCACCTCCGACGCCGACCTCTGGACCAGCGCCAACGTCCAGGAGATCCTCCCCGGTCTCCTGACCCCGCTCACCATCACCACCTTCAACGAGACGGTCCCCCGCGCCTACACCGAGGACTACCACGAACTCGGGCTCCTCGCCCGCGACGAGAACCCCATCTTCATGGGCTGCTTCTACAACCGCGCCTTCCTCAATATGGAGGCGACCCGCCTCGTCGCCTCCCGTGTCCTCGGCTTCCGCGAAGGCGCCCTCGAGCAGCAGTACCTCGGCGGCCCCATCGAAGACGGCTGGCGGACACCCCTCCCGCGCTTCACCACCTGGCGCCGCCGCCTCCTCACCGCCCCGCGCATGCTCCGCCTCATGGCCACGCTCGACAAACAGGCCGACCGGGCCGAGCGCGCTGTCCTCGACGCCGAGCAGAAGGTCCGCGCCGTCGACCCCTACGCCCTCTCCTCCGCCGAACTCCAGCGCTACCGCGAGCGGATTCTCGATTTCGCGGCCCGCATCTCGCGCGTCCATCTCCGCGTCACCGGCGTTGCCGGCGCCGGCTACGACAACGTCCTCGCGCTCGTCCGGCCCGTCCTCGGCGACGAAGCCGAAGGCCGCGTGCCCACCCTCTTCACCGGCCTGCCCGGCGTCGAAAGCGCCCGCATCAGCCTCGACCTCTGGGAGCTCTCCCGCGTCGCCATCGAGACCGGCATCGCCGGCCGCCTCCGCGAACCTGGCTTCGACCCCCGCGACCCCGCCCATCCTGCCCCCTGGCAGCAGCGCTACACCGCCTTCATCGAGCGCCACGGCCACCGCGGCCTCCACGAAATGGAGGTCGCCGCGAAGACCTGGCGGTGGGACCCCGCCCCCGTCGTCGCGATGGTCGCCTCCTACCTCGATATCGACCCCGACCACGCGCCTCCTGCCGTCCTCGCGCGCCAGGAGGCCGAACGCCTCGCCCTCACCCGCGAAATCGACGCCCGCCTCGGGTTCGCGCAGCGCCGCATCTTTCGCTGGCTCCTGCCCCGCGCCCAGGGCTGGGTCGCCCTCCGCGAGCGCACCAAGTCCATCCTCGTGCGCGCCGCGCGCCTCGGCGACTGGCACCTCGCCGCCATCCAGGCCCGCCTCCTCGACCTCGGCGTCATCCGCGAGCCCGACGACATCTTCTTCCTCTCCCACGAAGAGCTCTCGAATGTCCTCGCAAACGGCCTCCGCGTCGACCTCTCCGCACGCGTCCTCGCCCGCCGCCGCGAGTACGAGCGCAACCGCCACGTCATTCTCCCCGAGCGGTTCCGCGGCCGCCCGGTTCCTCTGCCCCCCGCCGAAGCCGGCCATGCCGGCGACGTCCTGAAGGGCACGCCGGTCAGCCCCGGCCGCGTCACCGGGCGCGCCCGCGTCATCCTCGACCCCCAGGTCGACGGCCCGCTCCAGCCCGGCGAAATCCTCGTCGCGCCGGTCACCGATGCCGGCTGGACGCCGCTCTTCGCGCTTGCCGCCGGCCTCGTCGTCGATATGGGGAGCGCCCTCAGCCACGGCAGCACCGTCGCCCGCGAGTACGGCCTCCCTGCCGTCGTCAACGTCCGCCAGGGCACCACCCGCATCCGGACCGGCGACCTCATCGCCATCGACGGCATCGCCGGCACCGTCACCATCCTCGAAGAGCCGCCTGCCGCCTGACCAGCCCAGGGCGCCGCTAACCGGAAGAGCGGCCGCACTCCGCACCGCCCGTTTACCGTATCGAAGCATGGGTCGGGGCCTGCGTACTTTCCCAGCAGCCGCAGGCCCGCGGCCTCCCGGGCATCCAGCAGCATGCGGAACGCGGCGAGTTCCTCGTCAGTGAGGAGTTCGCCGCGCCAAATCTTTTCCACGCATTCCGCGCCAAACCGTTCGAACAGCGCCCGGTACATGCCCGCATTCTCGGGACGCCGGCGCTGCGCCGCAACGCGCCCGGCCGCGCCAGCGCAGCTCAGCTGCCGCCGGCCGCCTCGCCCGACCCGGCCGCGACGGGCTCTTCGATATCCCAGCGCGCCGGCACCGGCAGGTACTGCACCACGCCCTCGCCCACTTCGCGCACGATCGCATCCCACGCCGGGACGTCCCATTCGCTGACGAACGTGTACGAGCAGCCCCGGCGGCCCGCCCGCGCCGTCCGCCCGATCCGGTGGATGTACTCCTCCGGGTTCTGCGGCACGTCGTAGTTCACCACGTCCTCAATGTCCGGGATGTCCAGCCCGCGCGCCGCGACATTCGTCGCCACCAGGAACTCCAGCCGGCCCGCCCGGAAATCGGCCATCACCCGGTCCCGCTGCGACTGCCGCAGGTCGCCGTGGATCGCCTGGGCCGGCACCCCGGCCGCGTTCAGCGCCGCTGTCAGCCGGTCAACCCCCACCTTCGTATTGCAGAAGATGAGCGTCCGCCCGAGCCCGCGCATCTCGTACAGGTACTGCAGCGCCCGCAGCTTGTCCCGCTCCGCAACCTCGCAGTAGTACTGCTCGACCCCTTCCGCCGTCCGCTGCTCCGGGTCGACCGCCACCCGCTCGGCGTTCCGCATGTACCGCCACACCAGCCGGCCGATGCTCTCCGGCATCGTCGCGCTGAACAGCGCGGTCTGCCGGTCCTTCGGCGCGTGGCGCAGGATGTAGTCGATATCCCGCGCGAACCCGATGTCGAGCATCTGGTCCGCCTCGTCCAGCACCACGAATCGCACCTTCGCCAGCGAAAGCGTCCCTCGCTTGATGTGGTCGATCACCCGTCCCGGCGTCCCCACCACCACGTGAACACCCTTGGACAGCCGCTCGATGTCCGTTTGCACCCGGCTCCCGCCCGTCAGCGCCCAGGCCGTAAAGCCGTAAAAGAGCGCGAGGTGGTCCATCACCTCGCGCACCTGCTTCGCCAGCTCGCGCGTCGGCACGAGCACAATCGCCTGCACCTCGCGGGCCTCCGGGTCGATGGTCCGCGCGAGCGGCAGCCCGAACGCCAGCGTCTTCCCGGTCCCTGTCTGCGCCAGCCCCACGACGTCGCTGCCCGCGAACAGCCGGGGCATCGCCTCGCGCTGGATCGGCGTCGGCTCCGTAAAGCCCAGCGCCGCAATCGCCTCCAGCCCGGTCGCATCGACGCCCAGCGCGCGGAACGCCTCCGAAATTGGAGCCAGCGCCGGCGGGCGGCCCTGCCGCCCATCACCGGGAGCAGCCTGCGCCGCACCAGTGCCGCGCCCGCGCCGTCGGCGCCTCCGCCGCGACGGTGCGCTGCCGGCCTGCGCCTCGCCCTGCGCCGGAGTCGCAGGTGCCGTCGGGGCCGGAGCCTGCTGCGACGGTGCACGCTCTGCCGCCGGGACGGATGCCGCAGCGCGGCCGTTCGTGCTCGCCAGCCGGCTCGGGCGCCGCGCCCCCGGCGATGCCCCGCGCGCAGCCGGCTCGCGGACCGCCGGAGCGGCAGGTTCGGCCGCCTGGCCATTCTGCGAATGACCGTTCTGCGAATGAAGGGAATGGATGGTCGGAGTGGGGGCGCCCTCCTCCCCGGCAGTCCGCCGGAAAGGGCGCGCAATCGTGTCGATCAGCCTGGTCAGTTTCACGTCCTGTTCTTCGCCGCCGGCTCGTTCTCTCCCCGCGGGGAATCCGGCGGAATACGTCGCGTCAATGAAAATGAAGACATCCGCTGCGGCCCCTGCCAGCTCCCGGGCTCACCCGGCGGGCCGCACACAACGTGACGTACTTCCAGTGTAGCACGTCATATCGTTCGACATTCGTGCGCCGCCTCCCCAAAATCCCCTCCATGCCCTACGAACACATCGCTACCGAACTCTCCGACGGCATCCTCACCATCACCCTCGACCGCCCAGACCAGCTCAACGCCTTCACGGCCACCATGCAGCGTGAGCTCATCGCCGCCTTCGACGAAGCCGACGCCGACGACGCCGTCCGCGTCATCGTCGTCACCGGCCGCGGCCGCGCCTTCTGCGCCGGCGCCGACCTCTCCGCCGGGCCCTCCACCTTCGATGCCGGCGCCCGCGGCCGCCCAACCGATATCCGCGAGTACCGCGACGGCGGAGGCATGGTCACCCTCCGCATCTTCGAACTGAAGAAACCGATCATCGCCGCGATCAACGGCCCGGCGGTCGGCGTCGGCGTGACCATGACGCTCGCCATGGATGTCCGCCTCGCCAGCGAAACGGCCCGCTTCGGCTTCGTCTTCGCCCGGCGCGGCATCGTCCCCGAAGCCGCCAGCTCCTGGTTCCTCCCCCGCGCCGTCGGCATCCAGCAGGCGATGGAGTGGGTGGCCACCGGCCGCGTCTTCGATGCCCAGGAGGCGCTCCGCGGCCGCCTCGTCCGCTCCGTCCACCCGCCCGAGGAGCTGCTGCCCGCCGCCTATGCCCTCGCCCGCGAAATCGCCGACAACACCTCGGCCGTCTCCGTCGCGCTCAGCCGCCAGCTCATGTGGCGCGGGCTCGTCGCCGACCACCCGATGAAGGCCCACATGGCCGACTCCCGCGGCATCCTCATCATGGGCGCCAGCCCCGACGTCAAAGAGGGCGTCGCCGCCTTCCTCGAAAAGCGCCGGCCGAACTTCACCATGTCCGTCTCGAAGGACCTGCCCGACCTCTTCCCCTTCTACAAAACCCCCGAATTCGAATAACCCGCCCGCCGCGGCAGCGAGCCGGGAGCGGCGCCATTCAGCTCCCCCCTCCCGGCTCCCCTGCTCCCTCATTCCTCCTCCCTCGGCGGGGAGGCTCCGTGGGGCCCGGGCTCCCTCCTCCCTCGGCGGTGCGGGAGGGCCGGGCGGGGCTCCCTCCTCCTTTATCCCTCCTCCCTCGGCGGTGCGGGAGGGCCGTGCGGGGCTCCCTCATCCCTCATCCCTGCTCCCCGCTCCCCGCTCCCCGCTCCTTCCTCCCTCGGCGGGGCAGGGCGGCCGGGCGGGGCTCCCTCATCCCTCATCCCTGCTCCCCGCTCCCCGCTCCTTCCTCCCTCGGCGGGGCAGGGCGGCCGGGCGGGGCTCCCTCATCCCTCATCCCTCATCCCTGCTCCCCGCTCCCTCCTCCCCGCAGCCTCCCCAGCCGCCGGCGCAGCGCCTCCATCCCGTACTCCCCGCTCCCCGGCCGCACCAGCCCCCGCTCCGCCAGCGCCACCACCTCCTCCATCAGCGCCAGCGCCCCGGCGCGGTCCCCAAGCCGCCGCTCCCGCAGCTTCGCCAGCTCCACGTACGGCGCCACCCGCCGCGACCGCGGTTCCCCAATCAGCCGCTCCCAGCACGCCGCCGCCTGCTCCCACGCCCCTGCTTTCTGGTAGGCCCGCGCCGCCTGCTCCAGCGCCTCCAGCCGCTCCGCCCGCGGCAGTCCCTGCGCGATGGCCGCCTCGTACCGGGCCGCCGCCTCCAGCCAGTCGCCCGCGTACGCTGCCGCCCGCGCCGCCTGCAGCGGCCGGCCCGGGTCATCGCACGATGACCCCAAATACGCCGCCAGCGCCACCAGCGAGAGCACGTCCCATGCGTTATGCCGCAGCACCGGCAGAATGTGCGTCGGGTCGCCCGTGCGCGCGAACCACCGGTACCGCTCCGGAACCTCCGCCGACGGACAGTCGTCCTCCCGCTCGAACCCCAGGAGCTCCCGCTCCACCACCGCCAGCCGGTGCGAGCTGAACGCCCCCTTGAAGAGGCGCCGGTTCGGGTGGAGCAGGTCGAGGTGCGGCAGGTCGCGCAGCCGCGGCCGCATCCGCGCGAGCACGTACCGCGTCTCCAGCGCCGGGATATCAAACGCCTTGCCGTTGTAGCTCACGAGCCCGCCCGCCTCCTCCAGCTCCTCCCCGAGCCCGCCGAGCAGCCCGCCCTCGTACTCCGGACCCGGCAGCAAATACTGCCGCAGCCGCAGCTCCGTCCCCTCGAACCGCGCCACGCCGCAGAGGAACACCATCGTCCCGGCGCCCCCCAGCCCGGTCGTCTCCGTGTCCACGAACCGCAGCCGCGCCGGCTCCAGCTCCGCCAGCCGCGCATCGCGCACCTGCTGTGCCAGCCGCCCGAGCGGCAGCGCAAGCGCCCGCCGGAGCGGCACGTCACCGTGGTAATGCCCGGCATCGTACACGCTCTCGATGACGTACCCCGGCCCCAGCGGCGTCTCGAACCACCGGCCCCCCAGCCGCGAGAGGTCGGCCCGCTCCGTCACGCTCCGGTCGAACGCCACGGTATCCCGCCGGACCGGCTGGTGCAGCGCAGCCCGGAGCCGCTCCCGCAGCCCCTGCGCATCCCGTTCGAACATGTGTGCGAGCGTAGCCCCGCAGGCACGCTCCGCGCAATTACGTTCGCTGCCGCGCCGAGACCGCCCGCGCGCAGGCCCACCGGAACAGCTCGCCCGCTGTCGGGTAGGGGTGGATCGTCCCGGCCACCTGCCGGTCCGTGAGCCCGTGCTGGATGGCAAGGCAGGCTTCGCCGGCCAGCGTGCTCGCCCGCGCGCAGAGGAAGTGCGCGCCCAGCAGCGCGCCCGTCTCCGCGTCGATCACCACCTTCGCGAAGCCCTCGACCTGCCCCGTCGTCCGGAACCAGTCGAGCTCCCGCGCGGCGAGCATCCCCGTCGCCACCGCCAGCCCCCGCTCCCGCGCCTGCGCCTCCGTCATCCCGGCGTGCCCAATTTCCGGGTCGGTGAAGATCGCCCACGGCACAATCGCGTCCGGGATCGGTTCGCACACGCCCTCGGCGATGTGCTTCGCGATGTGGTGCGCCTGGTACGCCGCGTAGTGCGTGAACTGGAACTTTCCCGTCACGTCGCCCGCCGCCCAGGTTCCCGGCACGCTCGTCCGCCCGCATGGCTCGATCGCGATGAACCTCCGGCTGTCGCGCGCCAGCCCGAGTTCGGCCAGCCCCTCCGGGATGACCGGCTTCCGGCCCGCCGCGACCAGCACGTCATCGACCACGAACCGGCCGTCGGCCGTCTCGAGCGCCACCGTGCCGTCCGCGAGTCGCTCCGCCCGCGTGAGCTTCGCGCCGGTGACGACCCGGATGCCCTCGGCTTCGAAGATCCGCTGCAGCTCCAGCGAGACCTCCGGCTCCTCGGTCGCAGCGATCCGGTCCAGCGCCTCGAACAGCGTCACCTCGCTCCCGAGCCGGTGGAGCGCCTGCCCCAGCTCCAGCCCGATCGGCCCCCCGCCGATCACCGCCAGCCGGCGGGGCAGCTGCGCAACCCGGAAGATCGTCCGGTTCGTCAGCGGGCGGACCTCGGCGAGCCCCGGCACGGGCGGCAGCCCCGGCTCCGTGCCCGTCGCGACCACCACGTCCGGCGCAAGCAGCACGTCATCGCCGACCGCCACCCGGCCCGGTGCGAGGAACCGCGCCTCGCCCCAGTACAGGTCCACCCCGTCCCGGTTGAAGCCGCCGCCCGGGTCGCTTCCGCGCACCAGCAGCTGCACGGCGTGCACCCGCGCCAGCGCCTCGTTCCACGAAATCGGGTGGCGGCGCGCCTCCCGCGCAATCTCGATCAGCGCCTTGCTCGGCACGCAGCCGTCGTTCAGGCACTCACCGCCGAGGTGCGCCTTCTCCACCAGCGCCACCTTCCTGCCCTGCCGCCCGAGCGTGCGGGCGATATTGTCGCCCGCCGCCCCGTTGCCGATGACGACCAGCTCATACTGCCGCTCAATTCCAGCCACAGGCCTGCTCCCGGGAACGGATTCTGCCGGCGCACCATCCCGCCGGCCGCCCCCAGCCTACCACCCGCTCCCCGCTCCCTGCTCCCTGTCCCCCGCTCCCTGCTCCCTGTTCCCCGCTCCCCGCTCCCTGCTCCCTGTTCCCCGCTCCCCGCTCCCTGCTCCCTGTTCCCCGCTCCCCGCTCAGTACGCCCGGGGCAGCGGCGTCGGAGTCCGCGTCGGCGGACGGGGCGTCGGCGTGGGCGTCGGCGTCCACGTCGGGGTTGGCGTAATGGTCGGCGTCGGCGTCACCGTCGGCGTGTTCGTCGGCGTCGGGGTCTCCGTCGGTGTTGCCGTGGCTGTCGGCGGGACCGACGTCCCCCCGGCGCCCCGTCCGCTGCCCGGGAACCAGAGCGGCCCGTCCGAAAGCGGCGTCCCCGGCGGGATCTTGAAGTCGAGATACTGCTCCGGGTTCACCGGCGTGTCCTGCCACCTGATCTCGAAGTGCAGGTGCTCCCCGGTCGAGAACCCCGAGCTCCCGGAAATTCCCAGCACCACGTCGTTGTTCACCGCCTCGCCGGGCCGCACCAGCACCTGGCTCAGGTGGGCATACAGCGTCGACCACCCGTCGCCGCAATCGACGATGACGTGGTAGCCGTAGGCCGACGAATAGTCTGTCGCCGCAACCGTGCCCGTGCACGCGCTGTACACCGGCGACCGGCTCAGCCCATCGAGCGCGAGGTCGATCCCGCCGTGGATGCGGCCCGGACCCCGGTTTGTCGCCCCGTACCGGTCGGTGACCCTGCTCCATGCCCGCAGCGGCAGCTGGAACCGGCTCGCAGCCGCCTGCGCCACCTCCGTCCCCGGCAGCGTGTTCGAAGCCGGCGCCGCCACCGCGCCCTCGTCCGTGTGGGCCGCCGGCGCCGGCGTCGGCGATGGCCCGTGCGGTCCGCCCCGCGCCTCGCCCGGCAGGGCGATGACCCCCGCGGCTGCCGGCCCGGTCCCATCGGTGTCCGCCTCGCTCCCCTGCGGCTGGCGCGCAGTAACCACCGCTGCCACGCTGGCCGCCAGCGTGCCTGCCAGCATCACCCGCGCGGCGTGCGACACCCGCAGCGGCAGCCGTACGCGAACGTTCATCCCTCTCAAACATCGGCCGTCTGCCTGCTCGCCCACACCCCCGCCCGCCGTCACTCCCCCTCCATCCCGTACACTGGCGTCATGCCTGCCGACCTGCGCGAACGCTTCGAAACCGAGCGCCGCCGCACCGCCTTCCTCTCCTTCCTCGCCGGCGCCGGCATCGGCATCATCGTCTTCGATACGTGGGTCTCCCACTGGCTCGGCATTCCCGGCGGCCTCGCCGTCGGTACGCTCGCGTACGGCGTCACCTACGGCTACGACACCCTCATGTGGCGGCGCCGCCATGGCCGATGAGCTCTCCCACCTCGACGAACGCGGCGCCGCCCGCATGGTCGACGTCTCCGGCAAGCCCGAAACCGCCCGCGAAGCCACCGCCGAGGCGCTCGTCGTCATGCAGCCGGCCACCCTCCGCCTCATCCTCGACGGCGCGGTCCCCAAGGGCGACGTCATCGCAACCGCCCGCATCGCCGGCATCATGGCCGCCAAGCGCACCCCCGACCTCATCCCCCTCTGCCACCCCCTGCCCATCACCGGCGTCACCGTCGATATCGAACCCGCCGACGACCGCACCCTCCGCATCTGCGCGACCGTCCGCACCACCGGACGCACCGGCGTTGAAATGGAGGCCCTCACGGCCGCCAGCGTCGCCGCGCTCACCGTCTACGACATGTGCAAGGCCGCCGAGAAGGGCATCCGCATCGAAGGTGTCCGCCTCCTCGAGAAGCTCGGGGGCAAGAGCGGCCGCTGGACGGCAGAGCCCCCGCCTCAGCCGCCGTCCCGGTAGAGCCCCCGCGCCTCGATGAACGCCGCCACCGCGTCCGGCACCAGGTACCGGATCGGCCTGCCGGTCCGCACCCGCTCACGGATGAGCGTCGAGCTCACCTCCAGCCGCGGCATCTCCACCCGTTCGAAGCCCGCCGGCGCCGGCGCCCCCGCCTTCTCCGCAACCACCACCCGCGCCAGCTCCCGGACCCGCTCCGGCGCCCGCCAGTTCGGGAGATCGGCCGCGGCGTCGCTCCCTAGCACCAGCACCAGCTCCCGCCACCCCTCCGCGTGCAGCTCCTCGAGCGTCTCGACCGTATAGCTCGGCCCGGGGCGGAGCGTCTCCCGCGCGTCCACCGCGAAGGCCGGGTTCCCGGCGACCGCCAGCCTCGTCATCTCCAGCCGGAGCGCCGCCGGGGTCACCCTTCGCCCTGCCCCGCCGCCCGCCCGGGCGTTCTCCGGCGTCGGCGTCCCCGTCTTCCGGTACGGGTCCCCCGCCGGGATAAACAGCACCCGGCTGCAGCCGAACTGCCAGCGCGCGCACTCCGCCAGCACCAGGTGCCCGAGGTGGGGCGGGTCGAACGTGCCGCCGACAATCAGGAGCGGTCCTCCGGCCACGCCGGCAGTCTCCCCCGGGGGCGCCCCGGCGGCAACCGTTAGCACTCATTGACAGGGAGTGCTAATATACGCCTCGCAGACCACACACCCCTCCGAAGAGGTACCCATGGCAAAGCAGCTGCTCTTCGACGAAGAAGCACGTCACTCCCTGAAGCGCGGCATCGACGCCCTCGCCGATGCCGTCAAGATCACCCTCGGGCCCAAGGGCCGCAACGTCGTCCTCGATAAGAAGTTCGGCGCACCCACCATCACCAACGACGGCGTCACCATCGCCAAGGACATCGAGCTCGAGGACCCCTTCGAGAACATCGGCGCCCAGCTGGCCAAGGAGATCGCCTCCAAGACCAACGACATCGCCGGTGACGGCACTACCACCGCCACGGTCCTCGGCCAGGCGATCGTCCAGGAAGGCCTGAAGAACGTCGCTGCCGGCGCCAACCCCATGGCCCTCAAGCGCGGCCTCGAAGCCGGCGCCGCCGCCATCGTCGAAGCCATCAAGAAGAACAGCATCAAGGTCACCGAACGCGCCCAGATGGCGCAGGTCGCCACCATCTCCGCCAACAACGACCCCGCCATCGGCGAACTCATCGGCGAGTGCATGGAAAAGGTCGGCAAGGACGGCGTCATCACCGTCGAAGAGTCCAAGTCGATCCAGACCGAAGTCGAGTACGTCGAGGGTATGGCCTTCGACCGCGGCTACATCTCCCCCTACTTCGTCACCAACCCCGAGCGGATGGAAGCCGTCGTCGAAGACCCCTACATCCTCATCACCGATAAGAAGCTCTCCTCCGTCCAGGAGATCCTCCCCGTCCTCGAGCGCATCCTCCAGGTCACCAAGAACCTCGTCATCATCTGCGGTGACCTCGAAGGCGAAGCCCTCGCCACCCTCGCCGTCAACAAGCTCCGCGGCACCCTCAACGTCCTCGCCGTCAAGGCCCCCGGCTTCGGCGACCGCCAGAAGGATAACCTTGGCGACATCGCTGTCCTCACCGGCGGCCAGGTCATCTCCGAAGAGATCGGCCGCACCCTCGAAAGCGTCGAGATCAGCGACCTCGGCCGCGCCCGCCGCGTCGTCTCCACCAAGGAGGAGACCACCATCATTGAGGGCAAGGGCAAGAAGAAGGACATCGACGCCCGCATCGCCCAGGTCCGCGCCATCCTCGAGGAAGCCAAGAGCGACTGGGACCGCGAGAAGGCACAGGAGCGCCTCGGCAAGCTCGCCGGTTCCGTCGCTGTCATCAAGGTCGGCGCCGCCACCGAAGTCGAGCTCAAGGAGAAGAAGCACCGCGTCGAAGACGCCCTCAGCGCCACCCGCGCCGCGGTCGAGGAAGGCATTGTGCCCGGCGGCGGTGTCGCTCTCCTCAACGCCGCTCCCGCCCTCGATAAGCTGAAGCTCGAAGGCGACGAGGCGACCGGCGTCCGCATCCTCCGCCGCGCCCTCGAAGAGCCCCTCCGCCGCATCGCCATCAACGCCGGCAAGGATGGCTCCGTCATCGTCGAAGAAGTCAAGAAGCTCCCCAAGGGCCACGGCTACGACGCCGCCAAGGACGAGTTCGGCGATATGGTTGCCAGGGGCATCATCGACCCGGCCAAGGTCACCCGCTCCGCGGTCGAGAACGCCGTCTCCATCGCGGCCATGGTCCTCACCACCAACTGCCTCGTCACCGAAAAGCCCGAGAAGGAGCAGAATCCGACCCCGCCGCCCATGTACTAACCGGCGGCAGCTCCCCGGGAATCGCCCGGCAATCCCCGAGGGGGTGGAACGGCTCCAGCCGGACCACCCCCTCATCCATCGAGAACCCCAGCGGAGGCTCCCATGCGCACCGAAAACGGGATCGATGTCGATATCCAGGCGATTGAGCGGATCCTCGCCGAAGGTGACCTCATCACCATCGGCTTCTCCCTCTTCCCCCTCCGCCTCCTCGTCGATACCCGGGAGAACGAACATGACGGCCAGTGGGCCGGCATCGTCGAGCCCGTCGCCTCCGTCCAGGAGCGCTACCTCTGGCTTGGCAAGCACCGCGGCTCCTTCGGCCCGCCCCGCGCCTTCGCCTTCTTCGTCTGGCCCAAGACGGTCCGCAACCTCGTCGAGCGCGGCACGCTCGGCATCCTCCGCTCCCGCCTCCACGGCGATGCCCTCCGCCGCTTCGACGAGGCGGTCGCGCAGGCCCTCGAACTCGAGCGCGAAGCGATGAAGGAAGCCTGCCGCGGCTCCCGCGCCTGGCCCGCTATCTGGGAGGCTCAACCGCGCGCCTGACCCTGCCGATCATCCCGGTATGGAGCGCGCGCCTAACGCCCTCTATATCCTCGAACATCGCCAGATCATCATCCGCGGCCAGGTCCAGGGAATCGGCATTCGCCTCTGGCTCCGCAATGTCGCCAACTCCCTCAACCTGTTCGGCTCCTGCCGCCTCCTCCCCGACGGCACCCTCCAGGTGCACGTCCAGGGCGAGCGCAACCTCGTCAAGCAGTTCATCATCGCCTGCAAGCGCGGCCCCTCCGATGCCCGCATCGATGGCATCGAAGTCACCTCGCTCCCCCTCGACCAGCGCCTCGGAGCCTTCGTCGTCGAACGCTGACCGGCCCGCCCCGCTCCCATATAAGGGAACCTTTATTCACGTTACAGATGTCACTGGTGCAAACAGTGGCACAGAAGTAGCCTCGAGCCATGGCTGAGTGGTCTCTCTTCACCAATCACGCAAACGTCCTCCTCGCCATCACCCGCAACCCGGATATCCGCCTCCGCGAACTCGCCGCCGAAGTCGGCATCAGCGAGCGCGCCGTCAAGCGCATCGTCGCCGACCTCGAACGCGCCGGGTACCTCCAGCGTGAGCGCCACGGCCGCCGCAACCACTACGAAATCAACCCCCAGGCTGCCGTTGCCACCCCCATCGCCCGCGGGGTCCACCTTGGCGCGCTCCTCACGGCGCTCCTCCCCATGATCGCGCAGTCCATCTAGGACATCGCGCGACATCGCGCCGGCGAGGCGGCACAATCCGCGCATGGACCTCTGCGACGTCATCCGCACCGCCTTCTCCGCGCGCGAATTCACCGCCGACCCCGTCGAGGACGCCACCCTCTACCGCATCCTCGAAAACGCCCGCTTCGCCCCAAGCGGCGGCAACCGCCAGGGCTGGCGCGTCATCATCATCCGCGACCCTGCAACCAAATCCGCCATCGCCGAAGCCGCCATCCCCGCAGCCCGCCGCTACGCCGCCCAGGTCGCCGCCGGCGAAAACCCCTGGAACACGGTCGTCCCCACCAAACTCACCTCCGAGCAGATCGTGGCGACCCCCGTCCCCCCGCTCCTGACCGAACCCTACCGCAACGCCCCCGTCCTCCTCGCGGTCTGCGTCGACCTCTCCGTCGTCGCCTCCATCGACCAGGAGCTCCCGCGGGTCGGCATCGCCAGCGGCGCCTCCATCTACCCCTTCGCCTGGAACATCCTCCTCGCCGCCCGCGCCGAAGGCCTCGGTGGCACCCTCACCACCATGCCCATCGCCCGCGAGCCCGACCTCCAGGCGCTCCTCCACCTGCCGCCGCACGTCGCCGTTGCCACCATCATCACCCTCGGCCGCCCCGCCCGGCAGCTCACCCGCCTGCGCCGCAAACCGGTCGAAGCGTTCGCCACCCTCGAGCGGTACGACGGTCCGCCCTTCACCCGCCCCGCCTGAGCCCGCCCGGCTGGCACCCTGCCATCGATTCCGGTACAGTTCCGCCGCACCTCCCACCGGGCCACCGCGCCCGCCGGCTGTATCTCACCTCAGCGAAAGGCGATGCCATGACCTCCCCTGAGCCCCAGGTCGTCTCTGTCCGGAACGGCATGTTCCAGGTCCCCGTCTACCGCAAGGGAACCGGTCAGCCGCTCCTCTACCTCCACGCCGCCGGGGGCGTCCGCAAAGGCATGACCCCCGAAATGCTCGCCCTCGCCGAGCACTACGACGTCATCGTCCCGACCCACCCGGGCTGGGACGATATCCCCGGCCTCGAGCACATCGACGACGTCCACGACATGGTCGTCTACTACCAGGACTTCTGCGACGCCATCGGCCTCACCTCCTTCTTCCTCGCCGGCCACTCCATCGGCGGCATGTTCGCGGCCGAACTCGCCGCAGCCCGCCCCGATATGGTGAAAAAGCTCGTCCTCGTCTGCCCCGTCGGCCTCTGGATGGACGAGGCGCCCGTCACCGACCTCTTTATCCTCACCCCCAGCGAGCTGCCCCGCGTCATCTTCGGCGACCTCTCCAACCCGGTCATCCCGAAGCTCTTCCCGCCGCCCGCCAACGAGGAAGAGATGGCCGAGGCCTACTACTTCCAGCTCGCCAACTTCAGCGCCACCGGCAAGTTCATCTGGCCCATCCCCGATAAGGGCCTCAAGAAGCGGCTCCACCGGATCAAGGCGCCAACCCTCATCGTCTGGGGCGACCAGGACCGGCTCGTCCCGCCCGCCTACGCCGAGCTCTTCCGCTCGAAGATTCCCAACGCCCAGGTCGCCATGATCCCCGGCGCCGGCCACATGGTCCCGCTCGAGAACACCCCCGAGTTTACCCGCGTCGTGACGGAGTTCCTCGGCTAACCCCGCTCCGCCTCGACCCGGGTGACCGGGTCCCCGGCCCGGACCACACCCTCCCGCAGCACCCGCGCGTACACCCGGCTCCACCCGGGGTAGCGCGCGTGGTGGATCCGGTTGAAGTCCCCGTCGGCGAACGACCCGGCAATCGTCTTGCAAGGGGTCGTCGGCCGGGTGATTTCAATCTCCACCCCCGCGCCGAGCCGCCACCGGGTCCCGGGCGCCAGCTCCGCCCAGTCCAGCCCGGCGATTGTCACGTTCTCCCCCGTCGTGCCCGGCGCAATCGGGTGCCCCTCTGCCTGCAGCGCCGCAATAAGGTCCCCCGAGAACAGGCAGAGCGCCCGTTCCGGCCCCCCGTGCACGTCCGGGTGCGCCTGCCGATCCCCCTCGAGGCCCAGCCGCGTCACCCGCGCCTCCGCCACGGGCAGCTTCGGCACCCCGCCCTGCGACACATTCAGCGAAACGATGCGCCCCTCACCGGCCATTCCCGCCTCCGTTGCTGCTGTCTTCGAACACCGCGAACGTCCCCAGCGCCTTCGCCGCCAGCCGCTCGCCGCTGCGCACCTCCGATTCGAGCACGATCACGCGGCGCCCGCGGTGCACCACCCGCGACTCGCATACCAGCCGCCCGGCCCGCACCGGCGCGATGTACACCGCCTTCAGCTCGATCGTCGCGCACGATTCGTGCGGCTCGAGGACGCTGTACACGGCCGCGCCCATCCCGGTGTCGGCCAGCGTGTACACCACGCCGCCGTGCACCACCCGGTGCGGGTTCAGATGCTTCTCCTCAACCTCCAGCTCGCACCGGCTGATCCCCTCGCCCCGCTCCGTCACGTCGAACCCGACGAGCAGCTGGAAGCCCATGGGCGGCAGGGATTCCTTCGCCATGCGCGCATCCTACCGCCCCCGGGCGGCCGCCGTCCCGCCCTGTCGCGTACACTGGCCCCATGGAGCCCGTCCTCGTCCTCCTCCCCGCGGCCTGCGAACCGGGCCTCGCATGGCCCGGCGCCGAAGTGCACCGCTACTCCTCCCCGCTCGATATCCCGGGCATCCTCGCCAGCTGCCCGCTGCCGGCCATCCTCGTCCGCGACGGCATCCCCGCCGCCCACGCCGACCGTATCGCCGACGTTATCCGCGCCCACCCCGCGCCCGTCATCGCCGTGGCGACAACCCCGTGGGACGGCGAAACGCCCGATCCCATCGCCGCTGCCTGCCGCGGCATCGTCGCCGGGTTCGGCCTGCGGGCCATCGACCGCCTGCTCGAACTCGTCCGCGGAGAGCCCTAACCGCTGCCCCCGTCGCCGAACTCTGCCCGCAGCGCACGCAGCTGGGCCGCGTGCTCCTCCGCGTGCGCCGCCCCCCGCCGCAGGAGCTCCGCCACCGTCACCCGTTCACCATCGACTAGCCCGTACCGTTCAAAGGCCTCCGCTGCGAACTGCCGCAGCAGCTCCGCGTTCGAATACACGAGGGCGTCGTAGAGCGCGAGCGCCGCTTCCGGGCTGCGCCAGAGGTACTGGAGCCGCCGCTTCCACACTCCCTCGTCGAAACCGGGCAGCGCCGGCGGCTCCTCCGCCGCAAGGATGAACCGCAGCCGGCCTCCCCGCACAACCTCCGCATCCGCGAGGTGCACCAGCACGTCCCGCACGCTCCAGCCCCCGCTCCCGGCCCGGGAAATCACCTCCGGGCCCGCGCCGTCCACCGCCTCGCGCACAAGCCGCGGCCCGCGCACATAGCGCGCCAGCACCTCCTCGAGCTCCGCAGGCAGCCGCGGCATCGCACCATTCTACGGCCCGCGCCGCGGCCGCCTGCGCCCCGTTGCGCTCAGTCGTGCAGTTCGGCCGATGCGACCCGGTATGCGAGTGCCGAGCCGAACAGCCGGCAGCTCCGGCGATGGAGCTCGGCCGCCCGCGCCGCCTCAGCCGGGTCGGCGAAGCACGCCCGCGCCGCCGGGCAGGTGCACCAGACCTCCTGCCAGCCCCGGCGCGTCGAGACGAGCACCCGGTACGTCATCGCCCATCACTCCCCCTGCCCCTTCGAGAAGGCCTCCTCGCCGTCGAAGGTGCACAGGTGCTCGGTCTTGATGAAGTCGATGCCCGCGCCCGCGAGCCGCCCCAGCAGCCCGACGATCGCCGCATGGCCAATCGGCCCGTCGGCCTTGAACCGGCACCGCCAGTGGTCCGTGCAGAACGTTTCCGGCAGCCCCCCCGGCCACACCTTCACGCCGCGGTTCGTGATCATCGCCAGGCGCAGCCCGTCGCCCTCCAGTGCCTGCAGCCGCGCCGCCAGCCCGTCCGGCGTCGCCTCCGGGTCGTGCACGAAGACGTCCACTCCGATCGTCTCCTTCTTCGCCCGCGGCTGCGGCTTCAGCGGCGGCGGCGTAAACCGCCCCTCCGCCGTGTACCGCACCGGCTTCAGGTGCTGCGGCTCCTGCCCCAGCCGCGCAATCACCGCATCGGCGAAGGCCCGTGTCCCCACCTTCTCCTTGCTCACGCCCGGGTCGTAGATGTCGTACGTGTGGATGCCGTCCTCGATCGTCCGCAGCCACGCGTTGTGCACCCGGGTCGCCACATCCGATTGCCCGATGTGGACCAGCATCATCACCGCGCCCAGCAGCAGCCCCGAGGGGTTGGCGAGGTCCTGCCCGGCCCGCCGCGGCGCCGAACCGTGAATCGCCTCGAACATCGCCCCGTGCTCGCCGATGTTCGCCGAGCCCGCCAGCCCCACCGACCCCGCAATCTGCGCGGCCACGTCGCTCAGGATGTCCCCGTACAGGTTCGGCAGCACCACCACATCGAACGCCTCCGGCGTGTCGGCCAGCTTCGCCGCCCCGATGTCGACGATCCAGTGCTCCGCCTCGATGCCCGGGTACTCCGCCGCGACCTCCTCGAACACCCTGTGGAAGAGGCCGTCGGTCATCTTCATGATGTTGTCTTTCGTGAAGCAGGTGACCTTCTTCCGCCCGTTCATCCGCGCGTATTCGAACGCGTACCGCACGATCTTCTCCGTGCCCGGCCGCGTAATCAGCTTCAGGCACTGGTACACCTGGTCGGTCTGCCGGTGCTCGATGCCCGCGTAGAGGTCCTCTTCGTTCTCCCGGATGATGACGACATCCATCCCGGGGTGCTTCGTCTCAACGAACGGCGCATACGCCGTGCACGGCCGCACGTTCGCATACAGCCCGAGCGTCTTCCGCACCGTCACGTTCAGGCTCTTGAAGCCCCCGCCCTGCGGCGTGGTGATCGGCGCCTTCAGGAACACCTTCGTCCGCCGCAGCGATTCCCACGCCTCCGGCGCAATCCCGGCGCTGTACCCCTTCAGGTACGCCTTCTCGCCGATCTCGATCTCCTCGATCTCCAGCTCCGCCCCCGCAGCCTCCAGGATGCGCAGCGTCGCATCCATGATCTCCGGGCCAATGCCGTCCCCCCGCGCAACGGTAATTGGAACCTTCGCCATCCATGGACCTCCAGCGGTGTACTCCGGCCATAATACACGACTTTTGAGTCGTGAGTTGTAGTTCGTCTATTGGGTGACGCAGACGTCACCCGGTGGCATCATGAATGCCAGCCCAACGATCCGGTGCCCTCCCGTGGCCTCCCCGACTCCCACCCCGCTCCCCGGCGGCGGCCCCTGATGGCCGGCGCCTTTCCGGCCACCGGCGCCCCGCCCGACTGGCGCCGCAACCTCGTCTTCATCTGGATCGGCGTCTTCGTCGGCCTCATGGGCGCCAACTTCGTCTTCCCCTTCATCCCGTTCTTCATCCAGGACCTGGGCGTCACCGACGAGTCGCGCGTGGCCTTCTACACCGGCATCACCGCCAGCGCCACCGGGCTTTCGCTCACGCTTACGGCACCGCTCTGGGGCTCCCTCGCCGACCGCCTCGGCCGCAAGCCGATGTTCCTTCGCGCCCTGGTCGGCGCCGGCCTGCTGATCGGGGTCATGGGCGTCGCCCAGGCCGTCTGGCAGCTCATCATCCTCCGCTTCCTGATGGGCGCCTTCGCCGGGACCATGGGCGCCGCCGCCGCGCTCGTCGCCGCCACCACCCCCAAAGAGCAGGTCGGGCGCGCCCTCGGTACCCTCCAGACCGGCCAGTTCACGGCCAACATGCTCGGCCCGGTACTCGGCGGTATCGTCGCCTCCAGCCTCGGCATTCGCGAATCCTTCATCTTCTGCGCCGCCCTCTACGCTATCGCCGCCGTCCTCGTCTTCCTCTTCGTCAACGAAACACCCGTCGCCGGCGGCGATGCCGGCCCCGCCGTCCGCCGCGGCGAAGGCTCCCTCCTCGACAACCTCCGGGTGGTCATCGGCGAACGGCAGGTCGTCCTCGTCCTGCTCTTCCTCTTCGTCCTCTGGCTCTCCACGACCTTCGTCCGCCCCGTGATGCCGCTCAGCATTGATAACTTCGCCGCTGCTGCCCCCGGCGACGGCCGCGTCCGCCTCGAACTCCCCGGCGCTTCGTGGAACCTACGCAAAGAGGCCGCGACCGGTTTCGTCTTCGCCGTCATCGGCCTCACCAGCACCATCGCCGCCCTCTCCGTCGCCCCCCTCGGCGAGCGATTCGGTTATCGCAACACCGTTGTCGCGGCGGCGGTCGTCACCGGCGTGCTCTACCCGCTGGTCGCCCTCGCCCACAGCCTCACCGCCTTCATGCTCCTCTTCGGCGCAGTCGGCCTCTTCCAGGGCGCGATGGTCCCGGGCACCAACGCCCTCATCGCCGCCGGCACCCCCGATGGCAAGCAGGGCAGCGCCTTCGGCCTCGCTGCCAGCATGCAGTCGATGGCGCTCCTCATCGGGCCCCTCGGCGGCGGCTTCACCTCAGGCTTCGCCGGAATCGGCGCCGTCTACATCGTCATTGGCATCATCCTCGTGGTCGCCGCCGCCGCTGCCGCCATCCTCGTCCGCGAGCCCGACGTCTTCGCCGCCCGGCGCAGGGCCGCGGCCCGCGCCTGACCGGCACCTTCCGCCGCAGCCCGCCGCCCGGTACAGTTCCGCTCACCACACCCGCATGCTCCGGAGGCCCCTGCCCGTGCAAGGCGTTACCGTCGGTGTCCACATCGTTGCCCGCACCGCACCCGAACTCGTCGACGGCATCGTCGCCGCCGAACAGGCCGGCGTCGAATGCGCCTGGCTCACCGTCGGCGGCCTCGCCCCCGACCCCTTCGCCGTGTTCGGCGCCGCTGCCATGCGCACCTCGCGCATCAAGTTCGGCACCAGCATCGTCCCCACCTTCCCCCGCCATCCCCTCGCCATGGCCCAGGGCGCTGCCGCTGTCGATGCCCTCGCCCCCGGCCGCCTCCGCCTCGGCGTCGGGCCCAGCCACAAGCCGGTCATCGAAGGCACCTGGGGCATCCCCTTCGAACGCCCGCTCGAACACCTCCGCGAGTACCTCACCATCCTCAAAGCCATCCTCGGCACCGGCTCCGTCGCCTTCGAAGGGAAGCGCCTCATCGCCCGCGGCTCCATCGGCGGCCCCACCGGCGTGACCGTCATGGCCTCCGCACTCCGCGCCAACGGCTTCCGCCTCTGCGGCGAACTCGCCGACGGCGCCATCTCCTGGGTCTGCCCGCTCCCCTACCTCCGCGACGTCGCCATCCCCGCCATCCGCCAGGGCGCCGAGAAGGCCGGGCGCACCCCGCCGCCCCTCGTCGCCCACATCCCCGTCGTCGTCTCCGAAGACCCCGAAGCCGTCCGCGAGGGCGCCCGCCGCCAGATCGGCATCTACCCTCGCGTCCCCTTCTACCAGCAGATGTTCGCCGATGCCGGCTTCCCCGAGGCCCTCGAAGGCCAGCTCTCCGACCGGATGATCGATGCCCTCGTCGTCCACGGCTCCGCCGAGGCGGTCAAAGCGCGCCTGCGCGAGGCCCCCGCCTTCGGCGCCGGCGAAATCCTCGCCATGCCCATC
>Ga0308415_1000007_pt1 | contig 116978 bp, 112 predicted proteins | sample HotsprSampleOS55_FD_203465 | JGI IMG/M metagenome (GOLD analysis project Ga0308415, IMG submission 203465) | Hot spring phototrophic mat microbial communities from Octopus Spring, Yellowstone National Park, Wyoming, United States - 20090730_OS55 ... | reverse complement strand
TGTCGTCGATGATGGTGGTGCCCTGGGCGACAAGGGCAGCAAGCAGCACGGCGGCACCGGCCCGGACATCGAGCGCGCGCACGCGGGTGCCGTGGAGCTGGGTCGGACCGGAGACAATGGCCGACGAACCGGTGGACACGATTTCGGCGCCCATTTTGCGCAGTTCGCTGACGTAGAGCATGCGGTTGTCGAACACGCGCTCGTGGATGATCGAGACGCCGTTTGCCTGTGTGAGGAGCGCGCCGAAGGGAGCGTGGAGGTCGGTGGCCAGGCCGGGATACGGCAGCGCCTGGAAGCTGACCGCGCGGATGGGCTGCCCGCCGCGGACGCGCATGCCGCCGGGCTCCGTCTCGATCAGCGCCCCAGCGGCCCGGAGCTTGTGCAGGAGGGCATCCATCACCGGCCATGGCGCCTCCTCGAGGAACACCTCACCGCCGGTCATCACCGCAGCGATGGCCCAGGTGCCGGCTTCGATCCGGTCGGGCATGATGCGGGCGCGCACGCCGTGGAGCCGCTCGACCCCATCGATTTCGAGCATCTGGCTGCCGACGCCGGTGATCCGGGCGCCCATCGCATTGAGGAGATGGCAGAGCTCCTGCACCTCCGGTTCGGTGGCCGCGTTGACGATGGTGGTGTGGCCGCGGGCGAGGACTGCCGCCATCATCACGTTCTGGGTGCCCGAGACGGATGGATAGTCCATAAACACGCGGGTGCCGACCAGTCCCGCGGGCGCGCGGGCGACGAACCGCTCGCCTTCGCGGGTCACCGTGGCGCCCATGGCTTCGAACCCGGACAGGTGGACATCGATGGGGCGCTGGCCGATGACGTCGCCGCCGGGCGGCGCTGAAGCCGCGAAGCCGTGGCGTCCGAGCAGGGGCCCCATGACCTGAAACGAGGCGCGGTTTTCGCTGATCAGCTCCGTCGGCGCTTCGAAGGTGGCGACCCGTGCCGCGTTCAGGAGGAGCGACCCGCCGGGCAGCCGCTCGACCACAGCGCCAAGCGCACGGAGCAGGTCCGCGAGCGAGTCGACATCGGAGATGTAGGGGACGTTGTCGAGGATGACGTCCTCGTCGGTGAGGAGCGCAGCACACATCGCCGCGAGGGCGTGATTCTTGGCGCCGGAGATGCGGATGCGGCCGTGCAGGACTGCCTCACCCTGCACGATGTACCGTCCGCCGCGGACTCGGGTGGTCATCTCGAAGGCCAGTCTAGGGCGTTCGCCGGCATCAGGCGAACGGAAAGCTGCAACGGCACGCCTGCCTGCGCAGGCCCCCGTGCCCGGGGCGCCGAACTAGACCTGCGGCCGGCCGGTGGTCCGGCGGCGGCGCTGCTCGGCGACGCGCAGGCGGAGGAGGGCGCGCTGGAGGGCCGCCTGGGCGCGCGCGAGGTCGACATCGCGGTCAGCCTGTTCGCGGTAGCGGCGGATCCGTTCCTCGGCGCGGCGGCGAGCCTCTTCCGCGCGGGCGATATCGATCTCCTCGGCGGCTTCCGAGGCGTCGGCGAGGATGGTGACGTGGTCGTTCCGGACTTCGAGGAACCCGCCGGTCACGACAAACGCTTCCTCCTGCCCGGCGCGGCGGATGATCATTTCGCCGGGTTCGAGCGTCGTCATGAGGGCAGCGTGCTTCGGATAGATGGCGAGCTGCCCCTCGGCGCCGGGGACGATGAGGGCGTCGACGCCCTGTTCGACGCGGACCACGCGCTCGGCCGTAATGAGTTCGACCGTGAGCGGCATCGATTACTCCTGTGCCAGCCGCCGGCCCTTTTCGACCGCGCTATCGATATTCCCGACCATGTAGAACGCCTGCTCGGGCAGGCCGTCGTGCTTGCCTTCGAGGATCTCCTTGAAGCCGCGCACGGTCTCGCGGACCGGGACGTACTGGCCCGGGTTGCCGGTGAACTGCTCGGCGACGAAGAACGGCTGGGTGAGGAACCGCTGGATCTTGCGGGCCCGGGCAACCGTCAGTTTGTCTTCGTCGGAAAGTTCGTCAATCCCGAGGATGGCGATGATGTCCTGCAGGTCCTTGTAGCGCTGCAGAACGCGCTGGACGCCACGGGCGACCTCGTAGTGCTCCTGGCCGACCACGCGAGGCTCGAGGGCGCGGGAGAACGAGGCGAGCGGGTCCATGGCGGGGAAGAGCGCCTGCTCGGCGAGGGAGCGCTCAAGCGCGACGACCGCGTCGAGGTGGCCGAAGGTCGTGGCCACGCCCGGGTCGGTGTAGTCGTCGGCGGGCACGTAAATCGCCTGGAACGAAGTGATCGAACCCTTCTTCGTGGAGGTGATGCGCTCCTCGAGTTCGCCCATCTCGGTGGCGAGGGTCGGCTGGTACCCCACAGCAGAGGGCATGCGGCCGAGGAGGGCGGAAACCTCCATGCCCGCGAGGGTGTAGCGGTAGATGTTGTCGACGAAGAAGAGGACGTCGCGACCCTCTTCATCGCGGAAGTACTCGGCCATGGTGAGGCCGGTCAGCGCGACGCGGAGGCGCACGCCGGGCGGCTCGTTCATCTGGCCGAAGACCATGGCCATCTTCGCGAGCACGCCGGATTCCTTCATTTCATGCCAGAGGTCGTTGCCTTCGCGGGAGCGCTCACCGACGCCGGCGAAGACGGAGTAGCCGCCGTGCTCGCGGGCGATGTTGGAGATGAGCTCCTGGATGACGACCGTCTTGCCAACGCCGGCACCGCCATAGAGGCCGACCTTTCCGCCACGCACGAGCGGCGCGATGAGGTCGATGACCTTGATCCCGGTTTCGAGGACGGACGGTGCGGTCTCCTGCTCTTCGAAGGTTGGCGGCTCGCGATGGATGGGCCAGCGGGGTGCGTCGTCGGGCGCGGGGAGGTCGTCGATCGGCTGGCCGAGGACGTTGAACATGCGGCCGAGCGCCTTCGGGCCGACGGGCACCGAAATCGGCGCGCCGGTATCGACCGCGCGGACACCGCGACGGAGGCCGTCGGTCGAGTCCATCGCGAGGCAGCGCACCCAGTTGTTGCCGAGGTGCTGCTGGACCTCGGCGACGAGGACCGAGCCATCCTCGCGGATGATATTCACGGCGTTGAAGAGCGCCGGGAGCCGATCCGGCGGGAACTCCACGTCGATAACGGTACCGATGATTTGGACAACGCGACCTTCGGTGGCAGTCATGACCATGCGTAGACCTCCGCGAATGTAGCAGCGAGCGTGGGGTGCGCCGTGTTCATGCGGCAGCCCCCGTGAGGAGTCCCAGGTCGACCTGGGTCAGCGATTCAAATTCCCGGTCAGGGTCGGGGAGCGGCAGCCCCCGGGTGTACGGGGTGCGAACGGCCCAGACCGTCATGCCGGCAGCGCGTGCCGAGAGGATGCCTGCGGGCGCATCTTCGAAAGCCAGGCACCGCTCCGCCGGGACGCCAAGGCGCCGGGCGGCGAGCCGGTAGATGGCAGGGTCGGGCTTTCCTTCGTCGACGTCGCTGCCGGTGACGAGGACGGGGAAGGCATCGCGCAGCCCGATCCGCTCGAGACATGCCTCAACCCACGGCTGAATCGATGACGAGGCAACCGCAAGCGGCACGCCTGCCCGTTCAAGCGCACGAACCAGTTCAACAGCCCCCGGCAGCGGCTCGGCTTCCGAGCGGTACTTGGCGAGGATAATCTCGCGGTAGACGGCTGCGTATTCGTCGAGCGGCCGGCGCAGCCCGAGGTCGCGCGCCATGTCCCGCCAGCCGGTCTTCGTGCCCATGTACGGTTTGTACGCTTCGAGGGAGATGGAGAGGCCCTCTTCGGCGAGGAGCTCGTTGACTGCGCGGAAATGCAGCGGCTCGCCGTCCACGAGGACGCCGTCCATATCGAAGATGACCGCTGCGAACCCGGCCAGTTTCAACCCTCCAGCGCGGCGGCGCCGCCCACGATATCGAGCAGCTCCTTGGTGATCTGCTCCTGGCGGGCCTTGTTGTAGGTGAGCGTCAGGTCGCGCGTGATCTCGTTGGCGTTGTCTGTCGCGTTCTTCATCGCGACCATCTGGGCGCTCTGGAAGCTGGCGGCGTTCTGGAGCACCGCCTCGTAAATCTGCATTTCGACGTAGCGCGGCAGGAGCTGTGCGAGCACCCGGTCCGGCGACGGCTCGAAGATGTAATCCTGGGCGAACGTCGAAGCGCCCGCCTCGTCCTCCTCCATGCGCGGCGGCTCGATTGGCAGCAGCTGACGGATGACCGGCCGCTGCGTGGCCGTCGAGACGAACTCGGGGTAGCTCACGTAGACGCGGTCGAACAGGCCGGCGAGGTAGTCGTCGATCACGAGCCGTGCGATGGGCGCGACCTGCGCCTGGCCGGGATAGTCTCCGAGATCGGTGAACTCGGCGATGACATTGACGCGGGCACGGATGAAGAAGTCGCGGCCCTTCTTGCCGACGGCGATGACTTCGACGGGTTCGCGCTGTGTCGCGACGAAGGTGCCGGCGCTCCGGTTGAGGTTGGAATTCAGGCCGCCGCAGAGGCCGCGGTCGGGCGTGATGTGGAGGAGCGCGATGTTCTTCACCTCGCGGGTGACGAGGAGGGGGTGTGCCGGTTTCTCCGGGTCCACGGTCGCGGCCGCGAGGCCGGCGATGACGGTCCGCAGCTTTTCGGCGTACGGCTTCGCCTGGAGCGCACGGTCCTGGGCGCGGCGCATCTTGGAGGCTGCGACGAGCTGCAGCGCGTTCGTAATCTTCGCCGTGTTCTTGACGCTCTGGATGCGTCGCCGGAGCTGCCGGATGGTGGCCATAGTTGCTTACGTTCCCTTCGCGGTGACCGTCTGCCGGGCGTGAGATCCGCCTAGTACGGCACCGTCTCCTTGAAGGTCTTGATAACGTTCGTGATGCGCTCCTGGAGCTCGGGCGTCATCACCGGGTTGGCCTGGATCTCGTCAACGAGCGCCTTCTCATTGCTGGCCAGGTACTTGCGCAGTTCGTTTTCAAACGAACGGATCTTCGCCACCGGCACGTCATCGAGCATGCCGCTCGTGAGCGCGTAGATGACGAACACCTCTTCGGCGAGGCTGAGCGGCTGGAACTGGTCCTGCTTGAGGATCTCGGTGGCGCGCTGGCCGCGTTCGAGCTGCCGGCGGGTGGCGGCGTCGAGGTCGCTGGTGCCGAACTGGGCGAAGGCTGCAAGCTCCCGGTACTGCGACATCTCGGCCTTGAGACCGGCCGACACGGCCTTCATCGCCTTCGTCTGGGCAGCAGAACCGACGCGGCTCACGGAAAGGCCGGTGTTGATTGCTGGCCGGATGCCAGCGTTGAAGAGGTCAGTCTCGAGGTAGATCTGGCCGTCAGTAATGGAGATGACGTTGGTGGGAATGTACGCGGAGACGTCGTTTGCCTGCGTCTCGATAATCGGCAGGGCGCTGAGCGAGCCCCCCTTCTCGAGGCGGGCCGCCCGTTCGAGCAGGCGGCTGTGCAGGTAGAACACGTCGCCGGGGTAGGCCTCGCGGCCCGGCGGCCGCCGCAGGAGGAGCGACATCTGGCGGTACGCCCAGGCGTGCTTGCTCAGGTCGTCATAGACGATGAGCGCGTCGCGGCCCGATTCCATGAACTCTTCGCCCATGGCGCACCCGGCGTACGGGGCGAGGTACTGGAGTGCGGCCGACTCGGAGGCGTTGGCAGCGACGACGATGGTGTGCTCCATCGCGCCGTACTCCTCGAGCAGACCCACCACCTGCGCAACCTTCGCGGCCTTCTGGCCGATGGCGACGTAGATGCAGATCAGGTCGCCGCCCTTCTGGTTGATGATGGTATCGAGGGCGATTGCGGTCTTGCCGGTCGAACGGTCGCCGATAATGAGCTCGCGCTGGCCGCGGCCGATCGGGAACATGGCATCGATCGCCTTGATGCCCGTCTGGACCGGGACCGAGACGCTCTTGCGCAGCGTCACGCCGGGGGCAATTCGTTCAACCGGCCGGGTTTTCGTGGTGTTGATGGGGCCTTTGCCGTCGATGGGGTTGCCGAGCGGGTCGACCACACGGCCGATAAGCGCATCGCCGACCGGCACTTCAATAACGCGGCCGGTGGAGCGGACCTCGTCGCCCTCCTTGATGCCGGCGTAGTCGCCGAGGATGACGGCGCTGACCGACTCTTCCTCCAGGTTCAGCGCAATGCCCATGGTCCCGTTGGCGAACTCCAGCAGCTCGGAGTACATCGCCCCGGAAAGCCCGTGGATGCGCACGACACCGTCGCCGGCCTCGATCACCGTGCCCACATCGGTGGCGGTGACCTTCGACCCGAAGTGTTCGATTTGCTCGCGAAGGATCGACGCGATTTCTTCAGCGCGAACTGCCATACGGCATTACCCCTTCCTGACTGCCGTGCCCGTCACCGGGCACCCTCCAGTTCACGACGCAGCAGCTTAAGCCGCGTCCGGATGCTTCCATCGATTAGGCGGTCGCCGACGCGGATGATGGCGCCCCCGATGATGGACGGGTCCACCTTTGTCGCGGCGATGACCTTTTTCCCGAACCGTTCGCTGAGCTGGCGCTCGATTGCGGCGACCCGCTCAGGCGGCAGCTCGACAGCCGTGGTCACCTCAGCGTGGGCAATCCCTTCGTAGTCGTCGGCGAGCCGGTTAAAGGCGTCGGCCACGGCGCGGGCGTCGAGTGACCGCCCTTTCTGCACCAGGAGTTTCGCCAGGTTCATGACCAGCGGCGAGACGACGAGAACACGCTCAAGGGCCGCGAACTTCTGCTCCAGCGGGATTTTCGGGTCTGCGAGCATTGGTGCGAGCTGCGATTCGCTCAGCACCGTCGCGACATCGTTGACTTCGGACCGCCAGGCCGAGACCTCACCGCGGTCGCGGGCGAGCTCGAACGCAGCCTGTGCGTAACGCCGTGCCGCAGCGATGTTCGCCATCGTCAGTTCCCGCTAAACCGGGACTCGGCCAGCGTCTCTTCGATGACACGCTGGTGAGCTTGGGGGTCGAGCGACTGGTTGATGACCTTCTCCGCCGCGGCGACAGTGATGGCGGCGAATTCGCGGCGGAGCTCGGCGATAGCCCGGTCCCGTTCGAGCTGAATTTCGTTGCGGGCCTTCTCGAGGGCGGCCTCGCGCTCGCGCGCGGCCTGTTCCTTCGCCTCGATCTCGATGCGCGTTGCGATAGCCTGGGCGTTCGCAACGATCTCCTGGCCCTCCTTCCGGGCGGCCTCGAGCTGCGCCTGGATGTTGGCCTGCGCGGATGCGGCCTCGCGCCTCGCAATCTCAGCGGCGTTGAGCCCTTCGGCAATCCGCTGCTTCCGCTCGTCGAGCATCCGCAGCACAGGCCGATAGAGGGTAAACCGCAGGATGACCAGCAGGATGGAGAAGTTCACCAGCTGGGCTACGAGCAGCGGGACGCTGATACCGAGGGCGGAAAATGCCTCGCTCATGGCGAAACCCCTTTCGTTCGCCCGGCCGTTGATGCGGCCGGAGACGCCGGACTAGATGACGAACGCGATGATGAGCGCGGAGAGCAGCGCGTAGATGCCGATGGCTTCCGCGAAGGCGACACCGAGAATCATGTTCGTCTGGATGGCGGCGCGGGCTTCCGGATTCCGCCCGAGGGCTTCCATCGCCTTGCCGACGAGCATGCCGATGGCGAGGGCGGGCGCGATGCCGCCGACGGCCATCGCGATGGCAGCGCCGATTGCCTTGGCGCCGTCGGTCTCGAGAATGACGAGGAACGGCAGATAGCTGAGAAGGTTCATGACTGATGTGCCTCCGTTGCACCCTTCCACGGTGCGCTGTTCTGGAATGCCTGCGAACAGGCGCTAGTGCGCCTGGACTGCCCCCGGTTCGAGATGATGGACGTCGGCATGGCCGCCGCCCGGGTGATGCCCGTCGTCGTGGCTGTCGTGATGCTCTTCATCGCCATGGTGCTCAACGGCACCGACCGCGAAGACAAGGAGCAGGAGAGAGAACACGATGGCCTGGATCAGACCAACGAACATCTCAAGGCCGTAGATACCAAGCGGCGCGATGAACGGAACAAGGAAGGTCAAAATCAGCAGCAGGACGCCGCCGGCGAAGATGTTGCCGAAGAGCCGGAAGGCGAAGCTGATGATGCGGATGAACTCGGAGAGGAGTTCGAGGATACCGACGAACGTGAGGATCGGATTTTTCAGCGGATTGATGAAGAACTTGCCGAGGTAACCGAACCCGAGGGACTGGAATCCCCAGAATTCAATGACAAGGAAGGCGAAGATGGCAAGCGCCAGCGTGTTATTGAGCTCGCTGAAGGCTGCGCGGAAGAACGGATAGACCAGCGCAATCTTGTCGCCCGGGAAGTCAAGCGCCGTGAAGGTCGCACCGAGCGCGTGGCTGCTCACGCCGAGATGACCATCGGCCTCGCCGCCGTGACCGTGGTCGTCAGCGGCGATGAACTTGGGCGCCTTCGGGTCGGCCTGGAGCGCGGCGAACGCTGCCTCGACATCCGCCTTCTCGGGCTCGCTCTCGCCGTGCGAGGCATCGACGGACGGCTTGAAGTCGGTGTAGAACTCGGCGAGCGCGATGATGTACCGGTCGAGGGCTACGGATGGCTCTTCGCCGCTACGGATTTTGAACTTGAATGTGCCGGCGCCGGTCTGGGCGAGACCCACCCCGCCGGCATCTTTCATTTGCCAGGCAAGGAAGTGCTTGTCCTTATCGAACGGCTTGCCTTCCTCGGCTTTGAGCTGGATCTCGTGGAAGATTTCGTGGCCGTAATCCTTGGTCCAGCCGATCGATTTGAAGATCGGTGTGAGGGCGATCCAGTTGGCAACGAGGATGAAGAGGAAGAAGGTGCCGACGACGGGGAAGAAGCGCCGCGCGTTCTTTTCACCGGCAATCTCTTCAACCTGGCCGTACAGGAACTCGATGACCGATTCGATGAAGTTCTGGGCGCCGGAGGGAATGAGCTTCATGCCCCGGGTCATGGCGAAGGTCCCGAGGATGAGGACAGCCATCGCGAGCCAGGAGGCCATGAGCGTTGAGGTGATCGGCATGAAGCCGACCTTCCACACCACCTCGCCGGGGATGACGATGTGGGGTTCGGGCCCGGCAGCGACGATGAAGCCGGTGGCCAGGACCGCCAGGACGACTGCGATCAGGATGATTTTCAAGCCGACCTCACTCCGGTGGCTCGTCGCCGAGCCGGCTCATCAGGGGCTGCAGCATACGGTAGCCGCCGATGAGCGCAACGGCTAAGCCGACGACAATCCCGACGAGCGTGAATGTGGGCTCGAGCCCGGTCCGGTCATCGGCCCAACGACCAACGACCACCCCGAGGATGACGGCGGTTGCGAAGAACCACCCGGCGCCGAGGAGGCTGGCTGCGGGTACGAGCCAGCTTTTCACGCGCCACCCCGGGGGCGCCCGGCCTCCAGACCCCGCGCATCATAGGGCGATTGTGAAGCAATGCGCAAGCGGACCCGGGAAATCGTCGGCCCGCCACCTGGGCGGGCCACGACGCTAGCGCTTGTCGAAATCATCGAGGTCGAGACCCTCGATGAACTCCTTGAACACGCCCAGTTTTTCGAGTTCCTCCGGGTCGGCCGGCTTCGTCTCCTCGAGCGGACGGGCGGGCGCCGAGCGCTCTTCGCTTTCGTCGTTCTCATCGAGGATGACGCCTGCGCGGTCGAGCACGGATTCTTCGGCGAAGATGGGCGCATCGACCCGGACGGCGAGCGCGATCGCGTCCGAGGGGCGGCTGTCGACTTCGAGCGTGCGCCCATTCACATCGAGCACGATGCGGGCGTAGAAGGTGTCGTTCTCGAGGTCGTTGACCACGATGTAGGCAACGCGGGCGCCGAGCTGCTCGATCATGTTCCGGAGGAGGTCGTGGGTAAGCGGGCGTGCGACGGAAACATCCTGGAGGCGAACGGCGATGGCATCAGCCTCTGCGGGCCCGATCCAGATAGGGAGGTAGCGGTCGGAATCCTTTTCGCGCAGGATGACTACGCGCTGGTAGTTCATGAGGCTCAGCCGGATGCTCTCGATGCTCAGCTCTCTCATGTGAGCCCTCCCGGGAGGCTGCGGGTGCGGCCCTCCCTGGGTCGATGATAGGTTCGGCCGGATCAGGGAGTCAACGATGCGCGAATTCCACAGCCCGCGGGCCCCGGTCGGCGCCGCGCCCGCTGCGGAGGTTCGCCACGGCGACAGCGCCGGTCGCGAGCGCGACGAGGGCGAAGACGGGCGCGACGCCGATCACGTCGCTCAATGCACCGGCCGCGACGACTGGTATCGAAGATGCGACGGCGGCCATCGCCGCCTGGGTGGCCCCGACCCTGCCCCTGAGGCTAAGCGGCACACGGTCGTCGATCACCGTCTGACCGGCGACCGACACCACGGCGTAGGCAAAGCCGAGCGGGAGCATGACGGCCATCGCGATGACGCCGCTGCCATCGAACCGGCCGATGGAGACGCTATTGAGCCAGGAGAACATTCCGAAGCCGCCGAGGAATACTGCGAGCTGGTTGACGATGGCCAGCAGTCCCAGGCAGCTCACGAAGATCACGAACCCGGCGCTGCTCAGCAGCGAATGTGGAACGCGCCGGGCAAGAAAGCCGGCCACCCGCAGGCCCGCGGCAACGCCGACGACGGCAGGAAGCAGGACAATCGCGCCGAAGTCGATCCGTACGCCCAGCACCTCGGTGATATACGTCGGGATGAGACCGCTGAGGATGATGACCGTCGCGGAGATGAGCGTCAGCTCAACGGCGGCGTGCAGCACGGCACGGTCGCTGCGCATCGCGCGCCAGCCGGCGGTCCACCAGCGGCCCCCGGGCTCGCCACCGACTTCGCGGCGGTCCGGCGCGGCCGTGCTGCCGATCAGCAGGGCCTGGACTGCTGCGAGGGCGAAGAGCCCCGCGCAGATGGCGAACAGGACATCACGGGACTCGATGAGGCGCAGGACGACTGGCGTGACGACACCGAGGCCGATGGCCTGGGCAGCGCCGCCGACGGCCTGGCTGATGGCGTTGGCGCGGGCCAGCTCGTCCCGCCGGACGATCGCCGGAAGGATGGCGCTCTCGGCAGTACCGGCGAACTGGGATGTCGAGGCGAGGAGGACCGCGAAGGCGTAGTAGCTCACCGTGCTCCCGCCTTCGCGGAGGAAGGCGACGCAGAGGAGTACGCGCGTGACATCGGCAAGGACGACGATGAGACGTTTGGGGAGGATATCGGCGGCCGTCCCGGCGACAATCCCGGCGACGGTCGAAGGCACGACAAGGGCGAGGACGAGGAGGGACGTATAGACGGCCCTGCCGGTCTCCTCGGTGATGAGCAGGACAAGCCCGAAGTTCAGGGCGTTTTGGGCGACCCGGGATGAAAACCGGGTGTAGCTGAGCATCCGAAACGGACGCTGCTGCCACAGCGGGACTGCCGGGTGTCCGACGGCCTCAGTTCTCACGGCGGGTGCGCCCCCTGACCCTGCTCTCGAACTTTCGCCGCTCGAGGAGGACGCGACGTCCGCAGGTCAGGCACTCGATGCCCATATCCGCGCCGACACGGTAGATGCGCCACTCCCAGCCGCCGCAGGGGTGCTGGCGCTTCATCCGGACGACGTCGCCCTCGGCAAAGTCAGGAACCATTGCGAGCGGCACGGAGCGCGTCGCGGAGCGCCCGCGCGGCGTTCGCAGCCGCTTCGGGTCCCGCGCCGGCGTACACGATGCTCCGCGAGGCGTTGACGAGGACGTATCCGTGGCGATAGCCGGCCGCGCCGATGACTTCCTCAGGCGTACCGCCCTGCGAGCCGACGCCCGGGATAAGCAAGGGGAGCCCGGGTACGAGTTCCCGCACGCGCGCCAGCTCAGCGGGGGCGGTGGCGCCGACTACCAGCCCGGCGTTGGCGCCCCACCCGGCCACGGTTGTGGCGACATGCTCGTACAGCCGCGTGCCGTCCGAGAGCTCGAGCGACTGAAAGTCCCCGGCGCCAGGGTTCGATGTACGGCAAAGCAGGTAGACACCCCGGTCGTGATAGGCAAGAAACGGCTCGACCGAGTCGCGGCCGAGGTAGGGATTCACGGTGACGGCGTCGAAGCCCCAGGCCTCGAAGAGCGCGCGCGCGTACGCCTCAGCCGTCGAGCCGATGTCCCCGCGCTTTGCATCGCCGATGACGGGAACCTCGCCAGGGATGGCCTCGAGGACCGCTTCCAGCGCGCGAAGGCCGGGAATGCCCCACTGCTCAAAGAAGGCGACGTTGGGCTTGTAGCAGGCGGCATACGGCATCGTCGCGGCGATGATGTCACGAAGAAAAGGGGCGACCTCCTCGACGCGGTGACGTCGGAAATCGGGGTCGAGACCGACGCAGACGAGTGAGTCGAGTGCGCGCGACCGCGCTGCGAGCCGTTCGATGAAGGTCACGTGGCGGCCTCCTCCCGCGCCGCGGAAAAGCCGAGCTGCCCCATGCGCCGCCGAAACTCTTCCGGGTCCTGGCTGACGATGAGGTCGATACCGCCCGGCCCGGGGCTGAGCGCATCCATCTCCCGCAGCAGGTCGACGGCCCGCCGCGCCACCGGGACCGAGGTGTCGACCGTTGCGATGCCCGGGAACTCCGCCGCGATGACCGGACCGAGGAAGGCGTAGTGCGTGCAGCCGAGGACCACCGTATCGGCACCGCGCGCGACTTCGGGCCCGAGAAGCTCGCGGAGGCGGGCACGGACCGCCGGGGAGCTCACCTCGCCTGCTTCGACGGCCTCGGCGAGGCCATGCCCGGCGACACGGACGACCTGCGTCCCTCGCCCGAATTCCTCGACCACACGCTGCAGCAGGTCACCGTCGAGCGTGCCGGGGGTCGCAAGGACGACCACCCGGCGGCTGCGGGATTGCTGGGCGGCGGGCTTCACGCCGGGGACCATGCCGACGAACGGAACCCCGGGGAATGCCTCGCGGAGGTCTGCCAGGGCAGCTGCGGAGGCGGTGTTGCAGGCGACCACGACCAGTTTGACGTCGCTCTCGAGCAGCCGATGGGTGATTGCGAATGCCCGCTTTCGGACCTCCGCGGCGGGCCGGGGGCCGTAGGGAAACCAGGCTGTATCAGCGAAGTAGAGGACTCGCTCGGCAGGGGCAAGCTCGCGGAAGGCGCGCAGAACGGCGAGCCCTCCAACGCCAGAGTCGAACATCCCCACGGGCCTTGCGTCCATCGGTGCCAAGGGTACCACGGGGATGTTGCTGGTCCTGTCCGGGGGCCGGGGGCGATAGTGTGCAGGATGACCCCAGAGCTGGACGTCCTGCTGGTGCCGCCGGGGAACCGCTGGCCGGATACGGATGCCTGCGCCGTCGTCGACGCGCTCCGGGCCACGACGATGGCCGCGGCGCTCCTCCACATCGGGGCGACCGCGGTCATCGCCGCAGAGACAGAGTCGGCAGCGCGAGCCCTTGCCAGGGAGCTCGGCGCGTTGCTCGCGGGGGAGGTCGGCGGGCTTCCCCCGGCAGGGTTCGACCTCGGCAATAGCCCGTCCAGCGTGAAGGCGGCCACCGTTGCCGGCAGGGAGGTGGTGCTCTTCACCACGAACGGCACGCGCGCCCTCTGCGCCGCTGCGGCGAGGGGCCCTGCTGCAGCCGCGTGCGCGCTCAATGCGGCGGCCGCTGCACGATGGCTGGCGGAGTGGCATCGGGTCGCCATCGTCTGCGCGGGGGAAGAACATGGGTCAGTCTTCGCGCTGGAGGACCTGGCGGCTGCCGCCTGCATCGTCCGGGCGCTGGTTGCTGCGCGGCCCGGCCTCGAACTCGGGGACGGGGCACGGCTGGCGCTCATGCTCCCGGACCCCGTGACAGCAATCGGCGCCAGCGCGCACGCGGACGCACTCCGGGCACTGGGCCTCGGGGAAGACATCGCTGCGGCGCAGGCGGTCGACACGGTACAGCTCGTGCCGGTCGTCACGGCCCGGGGCGCCGGGTGGGTCCGCTTGGAGCCGGTCCGCGCCTGACATCCCGCCAGCGCCGCTCGAGCTCAGCCAGCTCGGCGGGTCCGGGCTCGCGGCCGCCGTAGCGCGCCAGTTCGAAGGCCCGGGTGATGTCGTCGGTTACCGCAGTCATGAAGGTCTGGTGGAGGACCGGGGCGAACTCGTGCGGTGTTTGCGACGGCTGGCGAGGACGGCCCCGGTGTTCGGCATCGTCGAGCACCTCCAGGTAGAGGCGCGCAGCGGCTGAATCGCCGGGCGATGGCCGCCCTCCCGCGCGGCCGCGGAACAGCGCACCAAGCATCGACCGGATGTCGTCCCGAAGGCTCCCGGCAGCGCCGGCTGAGGCAGACGCTTCGCGGAGCCGGGCGTAGCGGCGCCGCGCACGTGTCCAGGCGAGGACGATGCCGGCGAGCAGGCCGACAAAGACCAGGAGCGCCAGCGTGCGGAGGCCGAACAGCCCCACCTGCTCAGCGACCGAGGTGTCGCCGGCGGGCTCGCCCCGGGACTGCTGGCCCGCCTGTTCGATGGCGCGGTTCAGTCCTTCGAAGGGGTCGATTCCGCTGAACAGGCGCTCGAAGATGGCTGTGAGGACCCAGGCGACGGGCGTGAGGACGACGATCAGCACCGCCTCCACGGCAGCGCCCACGGCCGGCACCACGGTCGGGCCCAGGAGCTTGGCCGCGACACCGAAGAGCAGGAAGCCCACGACCGCGACTGCGGCCACGCCGCCGAGCAGGGCGCCTGCGAGTCCTCCTGACCGGAGGGTGCCGAGGGTCGCACCCCCGAGCGCCAGCTGCGCACATGCCAGGGAGAGCACGGCAACCGCGAAGAACGCGGCCGTGAGCGTCGCGAGGTCGCCGGCGCGGGAGGAGCCGGCGCCCAGGACGGCGGCGGCGATGACGATGGCGAACGGGATGAAGAGTGTCCGGGGGTGCCCTTCGAGGTCGAAGTCCTGGTCGCTCCGGATGGCGCCGCGGGCCCAGGCCACCGCCAGGACGAGCGCAGCGGCGACGGCGGGTGCGCCCGCGCGCATCGTCGCCTCCGGCTCCCGGTAAAAGTCAGGGAGCCAGCGAAACGTCCAGGCCGAGAGGTCCCCCGTGGCCTCGAGGCCAGCGGCCGTGTAGACGATCGCCAGGGCCAGCCCGAGCAGCGCAGCCGTCGTGCGGCGCTCATCGAGGGCGGCGCCGACCACCCGGGGCAGCACGAACCCGGCCCCCAGCACGGTGAGCACAGCGGCGAGCCCGGCAGCCGGTGCGCCGGCGTCGAACACGAGGCTGACGAGCACCCCGAGCGCCGCGAGCGCCAGGGCATCGGCGAGGAGCGCCAGTGCGATCGCCGCCGCGCCGATCATGCGAGGGCCTCGGCGGGCTGAAAGGCGGCAGCAACCCGCTCCACCGTCACGCCAGGGATGGTTGCGCGAGCGGCGCGGTCGGTTGTCGCCAGCAGGTGGACGCGATGCCCCTCGGCTGCGAGCCGCGACAGCGCCTCTGCGAGCGGCGCCGGGACGAGCGCGGCCACAGCGATGAGCGTCGAGCCTGCTTCGATGCGGCCCATTTCGCGGCGGATGGCGCCGGCGAGGTCGCCCATGGTGAGCGGCTGCACGACGGCGAGCGCTTCGAGGAGACGGACGAGCTGGTCGCGCGACCGCGACGGGGGGAGGCGGATGGGGCGGTCGGCGTCGGGGTAGGCGCCGTTGGCGAGCAGGCCCACCGCGTAGCGCGCGCCGGCGGCCCAGGCGATGACGGAGGCAGCGACGGAGACGAGCCGTTCGAGCTCATCGGAAAGGTAGCCCTCCCAGGCGTGCTCGAGGGTATCGATGTTGAGGAGGACGTAGAGATGCCGGGTGGCCGAGGGTTCGTACACGCGTGACCGGAGGTCGCCCGCCCGGGCCGTGGCCTTCCAATCGATACGCCGGAGGGGGTCGCCGGGGCGATATTCGCGAAGACCGGCGATGCGCAGCGGGTCTTCGAAAATCCGCTCGCCGCCGCGCGCATCGCCGAACGGCCGCTCCGCGGGAAGGCCCAGGCCGGGCAGGCGGTACACCCGCGGATAGACCACCAGATGGTCAAGTTCGGCGTCTTCAGTCCGGGCGGGCCAGGCCCCGAGGATGTCGGAAGAGCGGATGGATGCCGGCCCGATCTGGTGGTAGCCGCGGCGGGCCGCGGTAAGCGTGACGGTCCACCGTTCGACGGCATACCAGCCGATGGCGCCACGCCGGACGAGGTAATGCAATCCGGGCACCGCCGACGCAGCGAGCCGTTCGCCGCCAGCGCGAAGATGCTCGCCCAGTGCGAGGCGCCACTCGAACCAGGGCAGCGGCAGGGGCTTGCGGTTCACAAGCCTGACCTCGAGCTCCACCGGCTCGTTGATGAACACGCGCCGCTCCGCGAGCGAGCGCCGGAGTTCGAGACGGTCGAAGAGGTGGTTCGACCACCAGCGGGAGGTGACCCCGAGCGCCATGGTGCCGAGTCCGACCATGGCGACGAGCGGCAGCCCCGCGCCGAAGCCGACGATGAAGAGCAGCCCGCCGAGCACCGGCCAGGATTCGCGGAAGGGCATGGTCAGCCCTCCAGCGGGACCGGGATACGCTCGACGACCTCGGCGAGCAGCTGCTCGACATCGCGGCCGCGGAGCCGTGCCTGGGTCGAGAGGATCAGGCGGTGAGCGAGGACGGGGCCGACAAGCTGTTTGACGTCGTCGGGGAGCACGTAGTCGCGCCCATCGAGGGCTGCGCGGGCGCGGGCCGCGCGGAAGAGTGCGAGGGCCGCGCGCGGGCTCGCGCCGAGCTCGAAGGCGGGCTCGGCGCGGGTCGCCTGCACCAGGCGGACGATGTAGCGGCGAACCGGCGGTGCGACGTAGAGCCGCTGGAGCCGGCGCGCGAGCGTGACGAGCGTCGGGGCATCGATAACCGGAGCGAGCGTCTCGAGCGGGCTTGCAGCTTCGAAGCGCTGGAGCATCCGGTCCTCGTCCTCCTCGCTGGGGTACCCGAGGCGGAGGCGCAGGAGAAAGCGGTCGAGCTGGGCTTCGGGCAGCGGGAAGGTGCCTTCGAGTTCGACCGGGTTCTGGGTGGCGATGACCAGAAACGGCGAGGGCATGCGGACCGTCGTGCCTTCGACGGTGACCTGGCGTTCCTCCATGGCCTCAAGCAGGGCGGCCTGGGTGCGCGGGGTCGCGCGGTTGATCTCGTCGGCGAGCACGACCTGGGCGAGGAGCGGCCCCTCGCGGAAGACAAATTCGCCGAGCTTCTGGTTGTAGTAGGTGATACCGGTGATATCCGACGGCATCAGGTCGGGCGTGAACTGGATGCGCCGGAACGAGCAGTCGAGCGACCGTGCGAGGGCCTTGGCGAGCGTCGTCTTACCGGTACCCGGCACGTCTTCGAGGAGGATGTGGCCCTCGCAGAGGAGCGCGACGAGCGCCAGGTCGACGACGTGGCGGTTGCCGACGATGACCCGTTCGACGCTGGCGCGGAGGCGCTCCGCCGTATCGCGCACCTGCGCCACCTCGGCGGGGGTCAGGCGGTCGGCTTCAGGAGGTTCGGCCATCGATGGCGGGATGGTACCCGGTTCGGCGGAGGGCCGCGAATGCCCGTCGCCGGGCGGCCTCGTAGACTGCTGCCGTGCGAGACGTTACGGCGGTTTCCCTCGGCGACAATACGGTCTACCTGGTCACGCTCGATGGCGCGCGTGTGCTCATCGACACGGGGCCGGACTTCCGCGGCGCGGACGCGCTCCTGGAGGAGGCGCTGCGAGGCCGGGTTCCGGACCTCGTGATTGCGACGCATGGCCACCTCGACCACGCCGGCCTCGGGGCCTGGTGGCAGGCGCGCGGCGTGCCGGTGGCGATGCACCGGCTCGACTGGCCGCTCGCCACGGGCGAGGAACCGTCGGGCGAGGAGTTCGCCGCCCTCGAACGGTTCGTACAGGACTGCGGAGCGCCTGCCGACGTTGCGCTGGAGGCGCTGGCCGGCGTCGAGGCGCGGCGGCGGTGGTCGGCTGAGGCACGGGGCGGCGACTACCGGCCGGCGGGCCGGGACCGGCGCTGGCCGACCGGGCTGCGGTACGTTCCGTTTACGCCCGCGAAGGGTCTTGAGGATGCCATGGTGCCGGGGCTCGAGCTGCTTCACCTGCCCGGGCACACGCCCGGCAACGCCGTGGCCTGGGTGCCATCAGAAGGGTGGCTGTTCTCGGGCGACCAGCTCCTGCCGGGGCTGACGCCCACGCCGGCGCTCCAGGGGCACCACGGAGTTGGCGGGCCGGACTGGCGGCTGCGGAGCCTGCCGCTCTTCATCGATGGCCTGCAGCGCATCCGGGGGCTGGCGCCGGCACGGTGCTTTCCGGGCCACGGCGAGCCGTTCGGCGACGTGACGGCGGCGGTGGACGCGAACCTCGCACAGGTTGAGCAGCGCGCGGAACGGGCGCTCGACATCCTGCGGGCGGCAGGACCCCTCACGGTCTACGACCTCGCGGAGGCGCTCTACCCCCGGGCGGTCCGGCGGCGGTTCTGGCAGATCGTGGCGACGGTCCAGGGGGTGCTCGACCTGCTCGAAGCCCGGGGACAGGCGGTCAGCGACGGCGTTCGCTGGGAAGCGGCTCAGGCAGCGAGCGCCGCCCGCTCCTGACCCGGTTCGACGAGTTCGGCGCTCACAAGCCAACCGACCAGCTCATCCCGGTGCTTGAGCACGACCCGCCGCGTAGCGCCGGGGATGCGCACCAGTTCGAACTCCTCGGGCCGGGCCGTCGTCACCTCTTCGACCCCATCCACGAGGAGCGCGGCCGCGCCCTCGCCGGCTGAGACGACGATGAGCCGCCGGTCGGGCGAGGTCTCCGCGTGGCCGAGACCGAGACGCGCGGCGAGGTCGATGACCGGGATCGCCTGGCCGCGCACCTGCGTGAGGCCGAGGACGTGCGGGGGCGCCCCGGGCGACAGCGTCAAGGACCCCGGCACAAGAATTTCGCGGACATCGTCGATGGGAAGCGCCTGGAGCGTGCGCCCAACGCGAAAGATGACGCACTGGACCGGCGACGAAGGAAGAGCTGCTGATGCCATGACAACCGACCTCCCGCTGCGGTTATCGGAAGGCTGCAGGCGCGGATGGAGACTCCGGATGGCCGTTTGTTAGGATTTGTCACGTGGGGTTTACCGAACTCGCGAACGCGCGGCTTGAGACGATTGGCTTCCGGTCGACGGCGCCACGCCGGGCCGTGCTGCGGGCGATCGAAGCGGCGGGCGCCCCGTTTACCGTCGAGGACCTGCTGGCCAGCCTCCCGGACGTCGGGCGGGCGACGGTGTTCCGCACGATCAAACTCCTGCACGAGCTGGACCTCCTCTGCCGTGTGCCGCTCGAAGACGGGAGCGTCCGGTACCAGCTCAGCCAGGGGGGACACCACCACCATCTCGTCTGCCGCGGCTGCGGGCGGTTCACCGAATTCACGGACCTTGAGCTGGACGCCCGGATCCAGGAACAGGCGCGGGCGCATGACTTTACCCTCGAAGGGCACGCCGTCGAGCTGTACGGCCTGTGCCGCGAGTGCCGCGGGCAGGGCGCATAGGCCGGGGTGGCGGAATGGCAGACGCAGCCGGCTTAAACCCGGCGGCCGCGAGGCATGTGGGTTCGAATCCCTCCCCCGGCAGAACCCCTCCCCGGATTGATGCGAAACCTGAATGGTGAGGGCCGGCGCCGGCCGCAGGGCAGGCACGGGCGGGCGCGCGCTGCACGGCGGAACCAGCGGGCTGGCGGGTCGAGCACCGGTCCGGGCCCGGCGCCGGCCCTTCGGGCGCAGACGTTACGCTGGCCGGCGGGCCTGCGCGGTACTTATGACGTTTGGGTACGTGGAATTCTTCGAAGGGGCTTGATTATGGCATGCAGGGGCCGTCAGCCGGCGCCGGCATGCGGAGCGACGTCGCTCTCGTAGGGCGTTGCCGAGTGCGCGACCTGGCGGAACGGCTCAAACATCGTGTCGAAGCGGCGCACTTCGACGGGGCGGCGAATGCCCTGGTGTTCGCAGGCTGAGCCGACCGAGCAGCTGGCGCAGCAGTACTTCCGACCGGCCATGATGTGCGGCGGCGACGTGTAGACTGCATGGCAGCGGATGCAGCGCTGAGGCTCGGCGTTCGTCATCGGGCTCCCCGGGATGTCGATTCGCTCACATTCTGCGCAGGCGCGCCGCTCCGCGAAAGCTGAACGATTGCGCAGGTAGCCATGGTTCGCATCAATCGCGTCTACACCCGCGCCGGGGATACCGGCACCACCGCCCTCGGAGGCGGCCAGCGCGTCCCGAAGGAGAGCCTCCGCATCGAGGCCTACGGGACGGTCGACGAGCTGAACAGCGTCCTCGGCGTGGCGATCGCCGCCGGCCTCGACCCATCGATGCGGGAGCGGTTCCACATCATCCAGCAGGTGCTGTTCAACCTCGGCTCGGACCTGTGCATCCTCGAGGAGGACAAGGAACGGCTGCCGGTGCCGCGGGTCGAGCCCCGCCACGTCGAGCAGCTCGAGCACTGGATTGACGAGTGGAACGAGGCGCTCGAGCCGCTCACGAGTTTCATCCTGCCAGGGGGCGACCTGGCTGCGGCCCAGCTCCACGTCGCGCGGACGGTCTGCCGCCGGGCCGAACGGGCGGTGGTGGCGCTGTCGCGGGAGGAGCCGATCGGCGCGGAGGTGATCCCGTACCTCAACCGGCTCTCGGACTTCCTGTTCGTGGCTGCCAGGTACCAGGCAAAGCTGGCCGGCGTGGGCGACATCCTCTGGGACAGCCGGAAGTACTGAGGAGGCGGCGGCGATGGGGCGTTTCGAGGGAAAAGTTGGCGTCGTGACCGGGGGCGGCACCGGCATCGGCCTGGCATGCGCGCGGGCGATCGTCGAGGGCGGCGGGAGGGTGTTCCTTGCGGGCCGGCGCGAGGCGGTCCTCCGGGCAGCGGCCGAGCAGCTCGGCCCAGCTGCCGACTACGTCGTGTGCGACGTGGCCGACGACGCCTCGGTCGCCTCGGCCTTCGCAAACGTGGAGAAGACCGCCGGGGCGCTGCACCTGGCCGTCAACGCCGCAGGCACGGGGACCGTCGGGAGCGTCCTCAACGGGCCGGTCAGCGAGTTCACGCGGGTGCTGGAGACGAACCTGACGGGCGCGTACCGGGCGATGCAGCACGAGGCGCGCCTCATGGCGCGGTCCGGCGGGGGGAGCATCGTCAACATCAGCTCCATTGCCGGGACGCATACGCACCGGTGGATGACAGCGTACTGCGTGGCCAAGGCGGGGCTGAACATGCTGACGCGCTGCGCGGCGGACGACCTCGGTGAGCTGGGCATCCGGGTCAATGCGGTGGCGCCCGGGCTGGTGCCGACCGACCTCGCGGCGGGGCTCGTCGCCAACGAGGAGACGGTCGCCGAGTACCTGCGGCGCATGCCGCTGGCGCGGCTTGGCACGACGGAAGACATTGCGCATGCCGTGGCCTTCCTGCTGAGCGACGAAGCGAGCTGGATTACGGGGATGGTCGTGGCCGCCGACGGGGGCCACCATCTTCGGCAGGGGCCCGACCTGCTGCACCAGTTCCGCCCCATGTTCGGGGGCGCGGCCGGCAGCCCGGCTCCGGGCCGGGCTTGACACCCCCGCAAGCGGCCCTACGCTAAGCCTGCCCGGCAGCCCCCACACTTACCGGCCGGGAAACAAGGAGTGCACAGGAATGGCGGATCTCAAAGAAGCGGCAGAGCAGTTTGCGAAGGACCTCGTGAACCAGAACATCGCGGGCCTCATGATGGCCTTCACCCCGAACGGTATGGGGCAGGCGATGGCCCTGCAGGCGCAGATGCAGGCTGCGGGCGGCCCCCAGCCCACCGGCACCCCGACCGTGACCGTGGAGCTGCAGGGGCAGGAGGGCGACGACCACCTGGTCGACATCGTGATGTCGTCGGATGCCGGCACCCGCACCATCGCGACCCGCTGGAAGGATGTGGCAGGTGCGTGGAAGGTTGACGGCATCGCGCTGAAGGCCTGACCGGCCCGCTGCGACCGCAGAACCGAGGCCGCCCACGTGGGCGGCCTTTCGCTTTTCGGCGGGCCGAGCCTGCTACGCTGAAGGGCATGGCGGAGACACTGACTGGAGCGCGGCCGCTCCCCTGGCCGCAGCGGATTCGGAGGTTCATCGACGTCGGGTGGACCTTCGTCGTTATCTACCTCACCTACAAGCGGCTGCAGAAATTCCCGGCCCGGGACCCCGAGGAGCGCGCCCGGCGGCTTTCGAATGCACACCTGGCGAATGCCCGCCGAATTTACGCGCTCGCAACGCGGATGGAAGGGCTGCTCATCAAAACGTGCCAGTTCATCTCGAGCCGGGCCGATGTCGCGCCCCCGGAGTACATCAGCGTCTTGAGCCGGCTCCAGGACCGGGTGCCGGCGCGCCCGTTCAGGGAGGTGGCAGAGCAGGTGCGGCGCGAGCTTGGCGCTCATCCTGACGCCATCTTCTCGGAGTTTTCGCGGACGCCGATCGCGTCGGCGTCGCTAGCCCAGGTGCACCGCGCGCGGACGAAGTACGGCCACGACGTCGCCGTCAAGGTCCAGTACCCGGGCATCGACCGAGTGCTGGAGACCGACCTCCGCAACATCTCCATCCTGGTTCGCATCCTGGCCCGGATCGAGCCGAACTTCGATTTCCGGGTCATCATGGACGAGCTCAACCGGCAGGTGCCGCGGGAGCTCGACTTCATTCTCGAGGGGCAAAGCGCCGAGCGGGTCGCGCGCGACCTTTCGCACCGCCGGGACATCCGCATCCCGAAGGTGTACTGGGAGTACACCGCGCGGCGGGTCCTGACGACCGAGTTCATCGAGGCGACCAAGATTTCGGACATCCCGGCGCTGCTGGCGCAGGGCATCGACCCGAATGATGTGGCGCTCATCATGACCGAGGCGTACTGCGAGCAGATTCTCGTGCACGGCTACTTCCACGCGGACCCGCACCCGGGCAATCTGCTGGTGCTTCCGGGGCCAGTGGTCGTGTTCATCGACTTCGGGCTCTCGAAGGAGCTCCCGGAGGACTTCCGCCTGAACTATGCGCGGCTGGTCGTGGCGATGATGCGGCAGGACGAAAAGGAGATGGTGGAGGCGTTCCGGGCGATCGGCTTCCGAACGAAATCGGACGACCCGGAGACGCTCATCGCCCTTGGGCGGTCGTTCTTTGAGGCAGCGGGGCCTGAGCAGAAGCCCTACATCGACGCGGATGTGATGCCTGAGGTCAACGAGCGGCTGGCGCGCATCCTGAACGCTAACCCGGTCACAGAGATCCCGGGGGAGATTCTGCTCATCTTCCGGGTGCTCGGGCTGATGAGCGGCCTGCAGAAGCGGCTGGACAGCCGGGTGAATATGTTCGAGACGATTACCCCCTACGCCGAGGAGCAGGCGAAGCTGCTCGAAATGCGCGGGGCGGGAGAAGCGGCAGGCTGACCGGTCACATGAGCCAGTCTGCGATGGCGCGGAAGAGCGCGGTCGCGCTATCCCAGCCGAGGTAGAGCAGCGCGGCGGCCTGGACGGCCACCACGAGCCCGAGCGCCGCGACGAGGATGTTGCCGGCCAGGTTGCGGCGCCGCTGAGCGGCCCGGGCCTCCCGCTCGAGCCGCTCGAGTTCTGCGCGGAAGAACGCGCGGTCGTACTCGCGGCGGAGTTCAGGCTTCGAAAGCACCGCGTAGGCCTCGTTGAGGCGCTGCATCGCCTCCCGGGCGGAATCGTCGTACTGGGCCTGGCGCATCAGGTCGTCCGAGAGGCGCGCGTAGGCGGCCTCGATGCCCGCAAGGTCAGCCTTTGGGGGCAGGTTGAGGATCGAGTAGTAATCGACCAGCCGGGGCTCGGCCATTGCGTGCCCTCCCTACGGGAATAAGACGGCAGGGCGCAGGCAAAGATGAAGCCCTTGAGCGGCCGGGGGCGAAGAATTCAGGGGGTGCAGGCGAGCCCGGCGATGTAGTAGCGCACCTGGCGGAGCGGCGTCTCCCGGTCGATGGGCGCGCCCCCGAAGACGTGCGCAAGGATGAACATGTTGAGGATGCCGGTGATTGCGGTGGCGCAGACGGGGACGTCATCGGTGCGCAGTTCGCCGGCCGCCATGCCCCGCGCGAGGATTTCGTCGAGCGGCAGGCGAACGCGCTCCCCGAGCGCCTGGGAGAACTCGGCCATGGGCACGCCGCCAAGGCCGAACACCTCCCGCAAGACGAGCGCGATGATCTCCTCCTGCTGAAGGAAGCAGTCGAGGTACCGCTCGCAGTAGGCGAGCACCTGTTCGGCAACAGGCGCTTCGGCCGGGAGCTGGCTGCGGATGGTCTCAGCCAGCTCTTCGAGAATCTGGCGCACGATGCCGGCGTAGAGCCCCTCTTTTGAGCCGAAGTAGTAGTAGATCATCGGCTTCGTCGTGCCGGCGTCTTCCGAAACTTCGCGGAGGGAGGTGGCGGCGAAGCCCTTTTGCGAAAAGAGCCGCAAGGCGCTCGCGAAGATGCGGTCGCGAACGTCGGGTTCTCTCGCCTGGTCCTGGCCAGGATGCGACGACACGTACAGGCTCCGGGCGTGATGTGCGGGGACGAGCAGGCAGCCCGAGTATACGCCCGGGGAGCTGGATGGGTCATGTCCGGCGGCTGGCGCCGGCCGTTCAGACGGTGTATCCTCAGCGAAACCCTTTAAGGTGGTCCCGTGAGGCCGCCAAGGGAGGAGGTGCCGGCATGGCCGGCGGGGTGTTTGCTGTGACCTGCGCCTGCTCCGATTCCCGGGGGAGGCGTTTTTCGTGAGCGGCGTACGGTATCTGGGGCCAGAAGAAATCGCCCGCACTATCCGGCGGCTGGGCCACGAGATCATCGAGAGCAACCGCGGCACGGATGGGCTCGTGCTGGTTGGGCTGCTCTCGCGGGGGTACCCGCTGGCGCGGCGGCTTGCAGCCGCGATCCGCGAATTCGAGGGCGTGGAAGTACCGGTAGGCGCCCTCGACATCGGGCTGTACCGGGACGATGTTGCGCAGCGCGGGACGCCGCCGCCGGTGCGGCCATCGGATATCCCGGTTTCCATCGACGGCAAAACCGTGGTGCTGGTCGACGACGTGCTGTTTACCGGCCGCTCTGCTCGGGCGGCGCTGGACGCGCTGCTTGATTTCGGCCGGCCGGCGCGGGTTCGCCTGTGTGTGCTCGTTGACCGCGGGCACCGGGAGCTGCCGATCCGCCCCGACTTCGTCGGGAAGAACATCCCCACTGCGCTGGTGCAGCGGGTACGGGTGCGGCTGAGCGAAACCGACGGCGAGGACGCGGTCTACGTGTACGGCGGGGAGGAAGGCGATGCTTGACACGCCCGCGCGCGAGACTGGCACCGGCAGCGGTACGACCTGGACGCGGAAGGATCTGCTGGATACGGACACGCTCTCGCGGGAGGAGATTGACCTTGTCCTTCAGACCGCGCGGGGTATGAAAGAGGTGCGCTCCCGGCCCGTGGCGAAGGTCTCAACGCTGCGTGGCGTGACCGTCGCGACCCTCTTTTACGAGCAGAGCACGAGGACGCGGGCCAGCTTCGAGGTCGCAGCAAAGTCGCTCGGCGCGGACGTGGTGAACCTCACGGCATCAGGGTCATCGGTCGAAAAGGGAGAGTCGCTCATCGACACCGTGCGGACACTCGAGGCGATTGGCACGGACGTCATCGTGATGCGCCATTTCCGTTCGGGGGCGCCCTACCTCGCGGCCCGGCACACCGGCGCCAGCATCATCAACGGCGGCGACGGGACCCACGCCCACCCGACGCAGGCGCTGCTCGACCTGTTCACGATGGTGAGCCACCTCGGCTCGGTGGAAGGTCGGCGGGTCGTCATCGTCGGGGATATCCTGCATTCGCGCGTCGCCCGGTCGAATGCATGGACGCTGCTTCGCCTCGGAGCAGACGTAACACTCTGCGGTCCGGCCACCCTGCTTCCGCGGTGGTTCGTGCCGGAGGTTCCGGGCGGCGGGCGGTGCACCGTGACCACCGACTTCGACCGGGCGATCGAAGGGGCCGACGTGGTTATGGCGCTGCGGATGCAGAAGGAGCGGCAGCAACGCGGGCTGATCCCGTCCCTCCGGGAGTACATCGCGGGGTACCAGGTGAACGCGCGGCGGCTGGAGCGCGCCGCGCCGGGCGCGCTGCTGATGCACCCGGGACCGATGAACGAGGGGGTCGAGCTTTCGCCGGATGTGGCCCACGGCGCCCAATCCCGCATCGAAGAGCAGGTCGCCAACGGGGTCGCCGTACGCATGGCGCTGCTCTACCTGATCGCCGCCAGGAGCCGCGCATGAACGACATCCTGCTGATCCGCGGCGGACGCGTGCTCGACCCGGCTGCGGGGCTGGACGCCGTCCTCGATGTGCTCGTGGCGGATGGCGTTGTTGCGGCCATCGGGCCGGCGCTGGACGCAGCCGGGGCTCGGGTGCTGGACGCCGGCGGCTGCATCGTGGCCCCGGGCTTCGTTGACCTGCACGCGCACCTGCGTGAGCCGGGGTTCGAGCAGAAGGGCACCATCGCGACGGAAACTGAGGCGGCGCTGCGCGGGGGGTTCACCACGGTGTGCGCGATGCCGAATACCCGCCCGGCGCCCGATTGCGGGCCAGTGCTGGAGAGCATCCTCGACCTGCTGCGACGCCATGCGCGCGTGCGGGTCTTTCCCATCGGCTGCGTGACGCGGGAGCGGGCCGGCAAAGAGCTCGCCGAGCTGGCGGAGCTTGCTGCGGGCGGAGTTGTGGCGTTCAGCGACGACGGGAGCCCGGTGTCCGACCCGCGTCTGATGCGCAACGCGCTGGCGCTGGCAGGGACACTCGGCCTGCCGCTTTCGGAACACTGCGACACCCCGGAGATGCACACGAACGGCGCGATGAACGAAGGCGCAGTCAGCGAACGGCTGGGGCTGCCGGGCCAGCCGGCTGCAGCGGAGGCGACGGCAGTCGCCCGGAACATCGAACTCGCCGCGGCGACGGGTGCGCGGCTCCATATCGCCCACGTCACGACCGCTCGGGCGGTCGAGCTGGTTGCCGAGGCGAAGGCGCGGGGGCTCCCGGTCACCTGCGAGGTGACGCCGAGCCACCTGTTCCTTACCGAGGCAGCGGTCGCCGGTAACGGGCAGGAGCCGGCCTACGACACGAACGCCAAGATCAACCCGCCGCTGCGGACCGAGGCGGACCGGCGGGCGCTGCTGCGCGGGCTCGAGGCCGGGGTGATTGACGCCATCGCAACCGACCACGCCCCGCACGCGGTGGAGGACAAGCTCGTCGAATTCGAGGACGCGGCGTTCGGCATAAGCTGCTTCGAATCGGCGGCCGGGACGGTGTTCACACTGGCGGCCCGCGGGGAGCTGCGCATCGAACGCGCCATTGCGGCGCTGACGAGCGGGCCGGCGGCGTGCTTCGGGCTGGCCGAGCGCTCGCCGGGCGTCGGCCGGCTCGAGCCGGGCGTCTCGCGGGACGTGGTAGTGATCGACCCGGCGGCGGAGTGGGTAGTTGACCCGACCGGCTGGGTTTCGAAGGGGAAGAATACGCCGCTCGGCGGGCACCGGCTTACCGGTGCGGTCCGGGCGGTCATCATCGATGGAACGCTCAGGTGGGAGCGGGAGGGTGCCAGTGTCTAACGCGTGGCTCGTGCTCGCAGACGGGACGGCCTACCCGGGCCGGGCCGCCGGCATCGAAGGGCACGCCGACGGCGAGGTCGTGTTCAACACCTCGATGACCGGGTACCAGGAGATGCTGACGGACCCGTCGTACGCAGGGCAGCTCCTCGTGCTGACCTATCCGCTCATCGGGAACTACGGCATCGACGAGCGCGTCGAAGAGTCGGCACGGATCCAGCCGGCGGGCCTCATTGTCCGGCAGGCGACCGGCCAGCCGAGCCACCTGCGGTCGCATCGCACGCTGCGGGAGTACCTTGAGGCGCGCGGCGTGGTTGCCATCGACGGCGTGGACACCCGGGCGGTGACGCGGCGGATCCGCCGGCACGGTGTGATGCTCGGCACGATCACGACCCATGAGACGCCTGAGCAGGCGCTCGCCCGGGTCCGCGACCTGCCCGGATACGACGACATCAACTGGGTCGCTTCCGTCACGACACAGCGGGTTTACGACTGGTCCATCCCGCTCGGCGAAGGGAAGTACCGGGTGGCGCTGCTCGACGGCGGCGTGAAGCGGAACATCATGCGGATGCTCGAGAAGCGGGGATGTTCGATCCGGGTGTTCCCTGCGGACACCCCGGCGGACGAGATTCTTGCGCTCCACCCGGACGGGGTCTGCCTTTCGCCGGGACCGGGTGACCCGCGCCTGCTCGACGGCATGGTGCGCGAGGTCGGGCGGCTCATTGGGCGAGTGCCGGTATTCGGAATCTGCCTGGGCCACCAGGTGGCCGCGCGGGCGCTGGGCGCGGGGACGTTTAAGCTTCCGTTCGGGCATCGCGGCGGCAACCACCCGGTGAAGGACCTTATCTCGGGGCGCGTAACCATTACCGCACAAAACCACGGATATGCGGTCGACCCGGATGGGCTGGATTCGAGCGCGTTCGTCAGCCACATCAACCTGAACGATGGGACGGTCGAGGGCATTGCGTCGAGGAAGGACCCGCTGATGACCATCCAGTACCACAGCGAGGCCTGCCCGGGGCCGCTCGACAACGACTATATCTTCGACCGATTTGTCGAACTGATGGCCACTGCCAAAGGAGGGGTACGATGACCCGGGCCACGGAAATTCGGCGGGCGACGTCCGCCGACGCGGAAGGAATCGCCGCCATTCTGCGCGGCATGGGCTCCGAGAACGTGGGGCTGGAGGGGCCGTTCGATGCGGCACGCGTGGAGGCGTGGCTGCGCCGCCTCGGCGACGACGGGGCGCTGTTTGTGGCCTATGACGGGAGCATCCCCGTCGCGTTCGGGGCGCTGGACTTCGATACGGCCGACCCGGGCACGGGGCTCCTCGGCGTCTGGGTGCTGCCGGACCACCGGCGGCGCGGCATCGCGACCGACCTCGCAGAGGCGATTCTCGAGTTCGCCCGGCAGCGGGGGTACAAGCGGATCCGCGGGCGACTGCCGGAAGGCAACGAACCGGCCCTCAGTTTCCTTTCGAGTATCGGCGCCATGGTGCCGCTCCGGAATCCGAACATGCGCTTCGAGCTGCCGCTCTAGGGGGCAGCCGATGGCAGGGAGCAGCGCGATGACCATCCGCCGGCGGAACAACGCGCCGATTCGGCCCCGAAGGGGGGCGCCGGCTGCCGCGGACTTTGCGTTCGCCTTCGCGAGCGCAACGCTGGTCATCGCCGGCATCTTCGCGGTGGCGAGCTTCACCGGCCCGGGCTTCGCAGGGGGCGACGCGGGCGCAGACCTCGCGCGGTTCTTCGCCGCATCGCTCGCGATTGCTGCCGTCTGCGCGATGCTCATCGGAACGCTGCTTGTCTCGGGCGCGCCGGACGCACGGGACCATGTGCTGGCCCCGGTGGTGATCGGCGGGGCCATCGGGGTGCTGGAGGCGTTGGTCCTGCTTCGGGCGGCGCCCGAACTGCTGCCGCTGCCGCTTGCGCTGCTGCTCTTCGTCCCGCCCCAGGTCCGGGGCATCCTCTTCGGCCGGCGGGGGCGATGACGATGACAGGGTCTGCACTGTATGCCCGCGCAGCGGCACGGGTTCTCGACGGCCGCATGCGGCCGCTGCAACTTCCCGAGGGAGAGAACGGTTGAAACCTTCGAGCGTGCTGATCATCGGCTCCGGCCCGATTGTCATCGGGCAGGCCGCGGAGTTTGACTACGCCGGGACGCAGGCGTGCAAAGCGATGCGCGAGGAAGGCGTGCGCAGCATTCTGGTGAACTCAAACCCGGCCACCATCATGACCGACCTGGACATCGCTGACGCCGTTTACATCGAGCCGCTGACGGTCCCTGTGCTCGAGCGGATCATCGCCCGCGAACGCCCGGAGGGACTCCTGCCCACGCTCGGGGGCCAGACCGGCCTGAACCTGGCAGTCGAGCTCTCGAAGGCCGGAATTCTCGAGAAGTACAACGTCCGCCTGCTGGGCACGCCGCTGGATGCCATCCGCCGGGCAGAGGACCGCGAGCTCTTCCGCGAGATGCTTGCCAAGCTGGGCGAGCCGGTGCTGGAGAGCGAGATCTGCCACACCGTTGAGGAGTGCGTCGCAGCGGCGGAGAAGATTGGGCTGCCGGTCGTGGTGCGGCCGGCATACACGCTGGGCGGGACCGGCGGCGGCATGGCCTTCACGATGGACCAGCTGCGGGCTGTAGCCGCGTCGGGGCTTGCGGCAAGCCCGATCACGCAGGTACTCGTCGAAAAGAACCTGCTCGGCTGGAAAGAGATCGAGTACGAGGTGATGCGGGACAGCGCAGGCAACTGCATCACCATCTGCAACATGGAGAACATGGACCCGATGGGCGTCCACACGGGCGACTCCATCGTGGTCGCCCCTTCGCAAACGCTGAGCGACAAGGACTACCAGATGCTCCGCTCGGCCGCGCTGCGGATCATCTCCGAGCTGGGCATCGAGGGCGGGTGCAATGTGCAGTTCTCGCTGGCGCCGCGCAAAGACGTGTGCGACTGGCGGGGCGACCCCGACGAGCCGCTCCCCTACTACGTCATCGAGGTCAACCCGCGGGTGAGCCGCTCTTCGGCGCTGGCTTCGAAGGCGACGGGCTACCCGATCGCCCGCGTGGCCGCGAAGATCGCGTGCGGGCGGACGCTCGACGAGATTCCGAACGCGGTCACAAAGAAGACAACTGCTGCGTTCGAGCCGGCGCTCGACTACGTGGTGGTGAAGATCCCGCGGTGGCCGTTCGACAAGTTTGCGCTGGGCGACCGGACGCTCGGGACGCAGATGAAGGCGACCGGTGAGGTGATGGCCATCGACCGGACCTTCGAGGCGGCGCTCAACAAGGCGGTCCGGTCGCTCGAGGTCGGCGGCCGGAGCCTGCTCTGGGAGCGGCCGGAGTGGCGGGATATGGACGAGATCCCGGTGCACGCGACGGATGAGCGGCTCTGGGCGCTGATGGCGGCGCTGCGGCGCGGCGAGGACGTGCTTTCGCTCGCGCGGCGGTCACGCGGGGTGGACCCGTGGTTCCTCGAGCGGCTGCAGAACATCGTGCGGATGGAGCGCAGGCTGCTCGAAGAGCCGCTCCACCCGGACCTGCTGCGCGAGGCGAAGCAGATGGGCTTCAGCGACGAGATGGTCGCGCAGCTGGCAGACCGGCTGCCGGAGCAGATCCGGGCGCTGCGGCACGAGTGGGGCATCCGGCCCGTGTACAAGATGGTCGACACCTGCGCAGCCGAGTTCGACGCAGAGACGCCCTACTTTTACAGCACGTACGAGGTGGAGAACGAAGCAACCCCCGAAGCGGGGAACGGGGCGGTGGTGGTTGGGAGCGGGCCCATCCGTATTGGGCAGGGCATCGAGTTCGACTATGCGAGCGTGCATGCGGCGTGGGCGCTCCAGGGCGCCGGACTGCGGGCGATCATGGTCAATTCCAACCCTGAGACGGTCTCGACCGACTTCGATACCTCGGACCGGCTCTACTTTGAGCCGCTCGATGAGGAGTCGATACGCGACATCATCGAGAACGAGGGCTCCGGGCCGGCGGGGACGCCGCCGAGCATCGTGCAGTTCGGCGGGCAGACCGCGATCAACATCGCCGGTCCGCTGCGGCGGGCGGGGCTGCCGATTATCGGCTCGGACGCAGAGGCGATCGACATCGCGGAGGACCGGCGGCGGTTCGAGCGGTTCCTGCAGGACCTCGGCATCCCCCAGCCGCCGGGTGCGGCGATCACGACGCTCGAAGAGGCGATGAAGACGGCCCAGCAGATCGGGTACCCGGTGCTCGTGCGGCCGTCGTACGTGCTGGGCGGCCGGGCGATGGAGATCGTCCAGAACGCGACGGAGCTGGTCACCTTCGTGGGCGCGGCGGCCGAAGTCGCGGCGGGCAAGCCGATCCTCATTGACAAGTTTCTCGAGGGCGCAGAGGTGGAGGTCGACGCCATCTGCGACGGCGAGCGGGTGCTGGTGCCGGGCATCATGGAGCACATCGAGCGCGCGGGCGTTCACTCGGGCGATTCGATGGCCGTGTACCCGCCCGTGCACCTCGATGAGGAGGAGAAGGCGGTCATCGTTGACTACACGCGCCGGATCGTGCTCGGGCTTGGGGCGATCGGACTGACAAACATCCAGTACGTGGTGCTCCCCCGGCGGAGGGGCGAGCCGCCGCGGGTGTTCGTTCTCGAAGTCAACCCGCGGGCGAGCCGGACGGTGCCGTTCCTCTCGAAGGTGACCGGCGTGCCGATGGTGCAGCTCGCGGTGGGCGCGATGCTCGGACGGAAGCTCGCCGACCAGGGGTACCCCGACGGTCTCTGGCCGGAGCGCCAGCTCTACGCGATCAAGGCGCCGGTGTTCTCCATGTCGAAGCTCACCGGGGTGGATACCTACCTCGGACCGGAGATGAAGAGCACCGGCGAGGTGATGGGAGTCGACCGGACGTTCGAGGCGGCACTGGCGAAGGCGCTCATAGCGGCGGACCTGGCTCTGCCGCAGCAGGCGTCGATCCTGCTGAGCATTTCGGACCGGACGAAAGCCGATGCCCTCCCCCTTATCCACCAGCTCGCGGAGGCCGGCTACCGGCTGTATGCGACTGAGGGGACGAGCCGGATGATCGAGGCGCTGGGCCTGCCGGTGACCACCGTGACCAAGGTGCTGAGCGGAGGTCACCCGAACGTGGTGGACGTCATCATGGACGGCACGGTCCAGTGCGTGATCAATACGCCGGAAGGCCGGATGACCGGGTCGCTCAGGGACGGGTTCCATATCCGCCGGGCAGCGGCCGAGCGGCGGATCCCGTGCTTTACGTCGATTGATACCGCGCGGGCGGCCATCCAGGCGCTTGCCAGGCCGACCGCGTACAGCGTGGCGACCGTGCGGGAGTACCTCGGTGGAGATTGACGACGCGGTCATCCTCGAGACACGCCCGGCGTGGGATGGTGCGTGGATTACCTGGTTTCACTCGCCCGCGCTCGCGCGCAGCGTCCAGCCCGGACAGTTCGTCATGGTGCACTGCAGCGCTGAGCGGACCGACCCGCTGTTCGCGCGGGCGTTCAGCTACTACCGGGTCGAGGGCGACCGGTTCGCGCTCTGCTACGCGGTGGTCGGGCGGGGCACCCGCTGGCTGAGCGAACGCCCGCCGGGGACCGTGGTGCGGGCGTACGGGCCGCTCGGGAACGGTCTGCGGCTCCCGGGGGCGTCATCGAACCTGCTGCTGATCGGCGGGGGCGCGGGTATTGCGCCGCTGGTGGACACGGCCTACCGTGCCGTGGCTGCGGGACATCACGTGGTGGCCATGATGGGCGCCCGTTCGGCCGCGCACCTGCTGCCAGCCTCTGAGTGGCCGCGCGAGGTCGAGTACGTCGTGGTCACAGAGGACGGCTCGGCCGGGCCGAAGGGCTACGTGACGGAGCACCTTGGGAAGTACCAGGAGTGGGCAAACCGGATCTACGCGTGCGGCCCGAACCCGATGTTCCAGGCGCTGGCAGATGTTCTCCGCAGCAACGGCCGCCGACAGTCGCCGGAGATCCTGATGGAAGAGAACATGCCCTGCGGATGGGGGATGTGCTACGGCTGCGCCATCTTTACAAAGCGGGGCGTCCGGCTCTGCTGCAAAGACGGCCCACGCTTCAATCTGTTCGACGTGTTCTAGGAAACCGGCGCGGCCTGGAGCGCTGACTGCAGGTCGCGAAGGGCCTGCTCGGCGATCTGTATCATGACCGCGACCCGCGAGCCCGGGAACAGGTATTCCTGCACCGTGGTGCCGACGGGCCCGGCGACGGCGATGACCACGGTGCCCACCGGCTTCGGCGAGCGGCGACTGCCCTGTGGGCCGGCGATGCCGCTCTCGGCGACCGCCCACGCGCAGCCGAGCGCCCGGCGCAGGGCTTCGGCCGTCGCGGCCACCCACGGAGCGCTGACGGCGCCGTGCTGGCGAGCGAGTTCGACGTCAAGGCCCAGCTGGGTCCAGCGGTGGGCGCCGGCATAGGGGATGAGGCCGCCGTCGTACCAGCGCGAGGCGCCCGGAACGCTGAGCAGGCGGGCGCTCACGAGCCCGCCGGCGGTCGTCTCAGAAACGGCGACCTTTTCGCCGCGGGCGACCAGGAGCTCCCCGATGGCGGCCGCGAGCGGATCGTCTTCGAGGGGATATCCGGCCACAACAGCTCCTTTCGGCCGCAGGTGCGGCGTCCTGTATCCTTCCGGGCATGCCGGAGTACCAGGTCAAGATTGTCGACGCCTTCACGACGCGGCGCTACACGGGGAACCCCTGCGGGGTCATCACGCGCGCGGAGGGGCTGACGGACGCCCAGATGCGGGCGATTGCCCGCGAGCTGAACGCGAGCGAAACCGCGTTCGTCTTTCCATCGCAGCGGGCAACGTTCCGGGTGCGGTTCTTCACGCCGCTCCGGGAGATTCCGCTGGCGGGCCACCCGACAATTGCGACGATGCATGCGCTGGTCGAGGAGGGGCGTATCGACCTCTCCGGCGGGCCGGTCAGGGTGACGCAGGAGCTGAACATTGGGCTGCTGCCAGTGGACATCGGGCTCGATGACGAACGGAACGTCCGCGTCGTGATGACGCAGGCGCGTCCGGAGTTTGGGCGGCGGCTCGACCGGAACGTTTTCGCGGACGCGCTGGGCATCCGGCCTTCCGACATCCTTTCGGACGTGCCGGTCCAGGTGGTTTCGACGGGAACGCCGCAGGCGATGGTGCCGGTCCGGTCGCTGGAGGTGCTGCGGGCGCTGCGGCCGAACATGCAGCACCTGAGCGACCTCGAGGCAGTTGGGCACTACTTCAGCGTGCACGTGTTTTGCCTGGGGACCTTCGAGCCGGGCCACCGGGCGCATGCGCGGCACTTCGCGGCAAGCGCAGGCATTCCCGAAGACCCGGTGACCGGGAGCGCCGCCGGGGCGATGGCCGCGTATCTCTGGAAATACGGGCTGGTGCGCGAACCGCGGTACACGGTCGAGCAGGGGCACATCATGGGCCGGCCCGGGCTGGTCGAGGTGGAAGTCGACGCCGAGGGCGAGGAGCCGGTCGGTATCCGCATCGCCGGGACCGCGGTGACGGTGCTGCGCGGGTCGATGACGGTGTGAGCCGCCCTCGCCCGCGCCGGCGGTGTCGTCTGCTAGGCTCGGAATTGATGGAGCCGGCAGAGATGGATGCGGTCGAAGCCCGGCTGAGCCGCGGCCGGTTTCTCGAGTGCCGGCCGGTCTGGTACTCGTCGAACTCGGTGTACCTTGGCCGGCTGGACTGCGGCGATGCCAGCCTGCTCGTGATCTACAAGCCGCGTTCCGGGGAGACCCCGCTGTGGGACTTTCCGGAAGGGAACCTGTACCGCCGCGAGGCGGCGGCCTACCGGCTGGCACGCCTCCTTGCATGGCCGCTGGTGCCGCCGACGGTCATCCGGGAGGGGCCCTCGGGCATCGGCTCGGTCCAGCTGTTTATCCGGCACGACCCGGAGAAGCACTTCTTTGTGCAGCGGGAAGACCCGTCGCTCTGGCCGCAGCTGCAGCGGCTGTGCCTGTTCGACGCGATTGCGAACAACGCCGACCGGAAGAGCGGCCACTGCCTGCTCGATGCGTCCGGGCACGTGTGGGCGATCGACAACGGCCTCTGTTTCAACGAACAGTACAAGCTGCGGTCGGTCATCTGGGACTGGGCCGGGGAGCCAATCCCGGGGGAGCTGCTTTCCGAGCTCGAGGCAGGAGTGGCGCGGCTGCAGGGCGATTCCCCGGATGCGGAGGCACTGCGGGACCTGCTGAGCGCGCGGGAGTTCGGGCAGACCGTCCGGCGGGCGGAGCAACTGGTCCGCGCCGGCGTGTTTCCGCTCCCGGGGCCGGCCCGGCACTACCCGTGGCCGCTGGTGTAACCGTTCGGCCGCGCAGGCTTGCACGGCTTCGGCAGCCGTACGTAATGTGTAGCGCGCCCCGGAGGGCCAAACACATTCAGGAGGCCGAGCGATGTTCCCCAGCACCATGATGGACATCCCGCTGACGGTGCAGAGCATCTTCTGGAGAGTGGAGCGGCTCTTCTACGACAAGCCGCTGGCGACGTACACGGAATCCGGCGAGGCCGTCCGTTCGACATACGGGGAGCTTGCCCGCAACGTGCACCGGCTGGCCAGCGCGCTGGCGAAGGAGGGCGTTCGGGAGGGGACGCGGGTGGGCACCTTCGGGTGGAACACCCAGCGGCACCTGGAGTGCTACTTTGCGATTCCCTGCATGGGGGCGGTGCTGCACACGATCAACGTGCGGCTGTTCGCCGACCAGCTGGAGTACATCATCAACCACGCAGAGGATGAGGTGATCTTCTGCGACCGGTCGGTGCTTCCGATCCTGGAAGGTTTGGCCGGCAAAATCCCGACTGTCCGCCTCGTGGTTCTGATGAACGACGGCCCCGAGCCGACCGGCAAGCTGCCGCGGACCGTGGATTACCACGAGTTTCTCGCGTCCGGCGACGACCACTTCGCCTGGCCGACCCTGGATGAGCGGGCGGCAGCGGCCATGTGCTACACCTCCGGGACAACCGGCAACCCGAAGGGCGTCGTCTATTCGCACCGCTCGACGATGATCCACTCGCTCGTGGCGGCGCTGCCGGACTCGGTCAATATCTCCGAGGTTGACACCCTGATGTACGCGGTGCCGATGTTCCACGCGAACGCGTGGGGCCTGCCGTATGCGGCAGCGAATGCCGGCGCATCGCAGGTGTTCTCGGACCGCTTCCTCGATGCTGAGCGGGTCGTGAATCTGCTCGACCGCGAAGGCGTGACGATCTCGGCCGGCGTGCCAACGGTCTGGCTGCCGGTCCTCAACCTGCTCGACCAGACGGGCAGGAAGCTTCCGAAGCTGCAGCGGGTGCTCTGCGGCGGGTCGGCTGCGCCGCCGGCACTCATCGCCGGGCTGCGCCGCCACGGCATCCGGCTGGTGCACGCCTGGGGCATGACCGAGACGTCGCCGCTGGCGTCGCTCACGCGGATCCGGTCGACCATGCTGGACTGGCCGGAGGAGAAGCAGCTCGAGGTGGCAGCGAAGCAGGGAGTGATCGTCCCGACGCTGGAGTGGCGGATCGTCGACCTCGAGACCGGCAAGGAACAGCCGTGGGACGGGAAGTCGATCGGCGAGCTGCAGATTCGCGGGCCGTACATCACCGGGACGTACTACAACGACCCGACGGCGAGCGAGAAGTTCATGGACGGCTGGCTGCGGACCGGCGACGTGGCGACCATCGACCCGCTCGGCTACGTCCAGCTCGTTGACCGGACGAAGGACCTGGTGAAGTCGGGCGGGGAATGGATTTCGTCGGTGGAGCTGGAGAACCTGATCATGGCCCACCCGAAAGTGCTCGAGGCGGCCGTCGTGGGGCTGCCGCACCCGCGCTGGCAGGAGCGGCCGGTGGCTGCCGTGGTCCCGAAGCCGGAGTACCGCGGCCAGCTCACGGCCGACGAAATCCGTGACTACCTGGCGGACAAGGTCGCGAAGTGGTGGCTGCCGGATGAGGTGGTGTTCCTTGACGCGCTGCCGCGCACGAGCGTGGGCAAGTTCGCCAAAAACCAGCTTCGCGACCAGCTGGCCGATGTCGCGAACCGCTGGTCGGCATCGGCCACGGCCTGAAATGGCGCCAGCCGGGGGGCGTGAGGAGAACGGGGACCACCCAGCGCCAGCCATCGCCGCCTGCGATGTGAGGCGCGGGCGTGCGTGAGGCGCAGGCGGCAGCACCCCGCGGGGTGCTCACGACCCGGATGGTGGGCAAGCGTCGCCGCCCCGCCGTCAGCAGCGGGGTTGCCCGGCTTGCGCTCGGCTTCGGCGCAATACTGCTGGCCGGCACGCTCATCCTGACAACCCCGCTGGCCTCCGAGGAGGGCCACTGGGTCAACGTCAAAGACGCGCTCTTCACGGCGGTGTCGGCCATCTGCGTGACCGGCCTGACGGTTGTGGATACACCGACCCACTGGAGCGCCCTGGGCGAGGTGGTCATCCTCGTTCTCATCCAGGTCGGCGGCCTCGGGTACATGGTCGGCACGACGGTGGTGATGTGGGCGCTGGGGCGCCAAATCGGCATCCGCGACCGGAACATGCTGCGTCTCTATTACGGTGCGCCGAGTCTGCACGAGACGTTTTCGTTTGCGCGGAGCGTTGCCTTGTTCACCTTCATCGCTGAAGGAGCGGGAGCGATTGTGCTCTGGGGCGCCTTCCGCGCCGAGGGTGTGCCACCGAACCGGGCTGCGTGGTGGGGGTTGTTCCATTCCGTGTCGGCGTTCAACAACGCGGGGTTCAGCCTGACGGGGCGCGACATGATGCCGTACCACGGCAACCCGGTGATCCTCGGCACCTTGATCGTCCTGATTTTCCTCGGCGGTATCGGCTTTCTGCCGGTGGTAAACCTGATGCGCAGGCGGTCGTTCGCCCGGCTGCCGCTGGACAACAAGCTGATCTACCTGACGAGCGCGGCGCTGCTCGCGCTGGGCATGCTGTTCACGGCAGCCGTCGAGTGGCGGAACGACGGCACACTTGGCGCGCTGCCGCCGGTCGAACGACCCCTCGTCGCGCTGTTCCAGAGCACCAGCGCCCGCACCGCCGGGTTCAGCGCCATCGACATGTCGCAGCTTCACGACCAGACCAAGTTCGCGACCATTGGGCTGATGTTCATCGGTGCAGCTGCCGGTTCGACGGGCGGCGGGCTCAAGGTGGGCGCATTTTCGCTGCTGTTCGCCGTGATGGTTGCGACCATCCGCGGGAACGACGAGGTGGCCGCGTTTCGCAAACGGGTCCCGCAGGCGGTGATCCAGCAGGCCACCACACTCGCGCTGTACCATGTCGCGCTCCTGTTCGCGTTCGGGCTTGCCCTGACCTTCACGGTCGACCGGCCGTTCATCGATGTGCTGTTCGAAGCGCAGTCGGCGATTTCGACAGTTGGACTTTCGACCGCAGGCACGGTGAACTTCGGCGCCGACGGCCACCTGATCCTCATCCTGGCGATGCTCGCCGGCCGATTCAGCCCGGTCATGCTCGTGCTTTACATGACCCGCCCGCACCGGAAAGTGCCGTATCACCATCCTGTCGACAGCGTGAGGTTGAGCTGAGATGAACGTCGCAATCCTCGGCCTCGGCCGGTTCGGTTCGCAGCTGGCCGAGGAGCTCGTTGCCATCGGTGTCGAGGTGCTTGCGGTCGACCGGGACGACGCGCGCGTCAATGAGCTGTCCGAGACCGCGACGCTGGCCGCGGCAGGCGACCTTTCCGACTTCGAGTTCCTGCAGAGCCTGGCGCTGCAGGACTACGACTCGGTGGTGGTGGCCATCGGCTCAGAGGTCGCAACGTCGGTGCTGCTGACGCTGACGCTGAAGCGGCGGTTGAAGCTGAAGCACGTGGTGGCCAAGGCGAGCACCAACGACCACGCGGAAGCGCTGCGGCTGGCAGGCGCCGACCTCGTAATTTCGCCGGAGCAGGAGGCGGCAATCCGGCTGGCGCACACCCTTGGGCCTTCGAGCCACCTTGAGGAGTACATGTCGCTGGGGCCAACGTACGGAGTGGCGAAACTGAAGGCACCGATCAGCGCGGTTGGGCGGACGATCGGGTCGCTCGAGGCGTTCACGCGCCACAACGTGGTGCTGCTCGCGATGGTCCGGAACGACCTGGTGACGTTCCGTCCGGACCGGGATGTGGTGGTGGAGGACGGGGACGTGTGGCTTATCGCAGGCGAGGACGAGCAGCTGCGGAGAGCGGGCAGCTGACGGCCGTGCCCCGGGGCGGGAGGATGGTGAGGACGCCGGGAATGGTGGTTGCCGAGCAGGGATTCGAACCCCGACCATAGGCTCCAAAGGCCCGTGTGCTACCGTTACACCACTCGGCAAAGCGCGGGGAGCGGCGGCTGGTGCCGAAGGTGGGATTCGAACCCACACGAGCTTGCACTCAGCGGTTTTTGAGACCGCCGCGTCTGCCATTCCGCCACTTCGGCTGCCGTTGCCCATGATACCCGGTGCCCGGGAGGACAACAGAAACGCCCGCCGAGCTGGCGGGCGTCGGGTCTTCGCTGGAGCGGAAGACGAGGTTCGAACTCGCGACCTCCTCCTTGGCAAGGAGGCGCTCTACCACTGAGCTACTTCCGCCTGACGCTCTGGATTATAGCATGCGTCCCGGCTGCGCCAAGGCCGCGGCAGCCTCAGTCGCCGAGGAGGGTGGTGTAGCCGAGGCCAATCACCTCTTCGACGTACTGGCTCCGCCAGCCCGGGTCGGGAATCGGGACGCCGTGCTCGCGGAACCAGCGGTGGAGCTGGAGGTACTCCTCTTCGAGGCGCATCCGCCACGCGTCCTCTTCGCGGAAGAGTTCGGGGTCGACCTCGTGGAGCCCCTTCTTCATATCGTCGTAGCTGACGTCGGTCTCTTCCTTCCAGTAGGTGGAAAGGTAGTCGATGGAGTCCTCGAGGTTCCGGCGGCACTCCTCGAGCATCATGGTCATCATGCCGGTCTCGTCCATCAACTCGCCGTTGACGCGGTGGATGCGGGCGCAGGACTCGCAGACGACGACGAGCTTGCGGGCGTCGCAGTCGGTCTTGTCGGTGCAATCGCGGCAGCGTGCTGCGAATTCGGCCGCCGAGGGTTCGCGGGTGTACCCGACGACCATCTCGTCGCCGAGCGCGCCGCAGGCCTGGCAGGCGAGCTTCTCGGAGAGAATCTCGTTGATGGTTTTGTCCCAGTCGAGCTGCATGGGATTCCTCCAGGGATGGAGCGGAAGCACCCCGCTCACAGCTCCAGTGTATACCAGCCCGCCTGCCCCGGCATTTCCTCGATGCCGACGGTGAGGCGCCGGATGTGGGTGGCGCCCTGCTGCAGGAGCGCCCCGAGAAGGCGCCCGGCGAACCACTCGGCGATGCATTCGGCGGTGGAGTTGGGGATTGGCAGGGGCAGGACGTCGCTGGCGGGGAAGCGGTAGGTCCGGCCGCGGTAGCCGACCTCCCAGCTGTCGGGCTCTTCGCGGATTTCGAGGTGGGGGCTGGACCGCTGGAGGATGAACTTATGGTCCAGCAGCTCGGTCAGCTCGCGGGCGGCGCGTTTGACCGCGCCGAAGTCCCACACCCAGGCGTCTTCAGTGAGCGGGCCCTCGATTTCGATGAAGACGTCGTAGTTGTGGCCGTGGAGCGGCTCGCAATCCCCCGAGAAGGTGGCCATATGCGCAGCAGCGAACCGCAGGCGATTCCGTTCGACCGTGATCTTGCGTGACGTGTGCATGGGCTCCATCGTAGCGGCCGGGCGGCGAACCGCGCGCATTGCCGCAATCCGTTCCGTTCGTCACAATCCTGACGAGGCGCCAACCGGCGCAGGAGCCTGCCGCGTGACGATCATCGCTGTGACCGCTGCCCAGCCCGGTGCGGGGAAGACCGGCGTCGCCGCCGCCATCGCCCGCGCGCTCGCCTACAGCGGGAGGCCGACCCGGCTTGTCCGGCTGGAAGAACCCGGCAGCCGCGCGGCTGAGGATGCGCGGTGGTACAGCGGGCTGGAGTTCGCCCCGGGCAGCCCCGCTGAGCCGCTGAGCAGCGTTCCCGGAACCGCGGCCGATGAGGTGCTGGTCGTTGAATGCGGGACTGCGGCGGTTCCGGCCGGGGCAGTCGTGGTGGCGGTGGCGCGCGGAGCAGGGGCCGGTGCTCCGCCGGCGAATGCCGCGGCAGTCGTGCAGCTCGCTGTGCCCGGCGTGCGCGGCGTCCGGGTCAAGAGCGGCGCGCCGCTGCACATCCAGGTGGGCGAAGACCGCACGCTGGCAGGATTTGCGCTCGACGAAGCGCTCCGGTGGCTCCACGCGGAGGTGCTGCTGCCGGGCGACCTGCCCGAGGACACGACCTCAGACCACCTCGTGATTGCGCCGATCGGCTCCGACGCCGGTCAGCCGTATTTTCGCCGGTTCCCTTCGATGACGGTCGTCGCGCGATTCGACCGGACCGACATGCACCTAGCTGCGCTGCGCGCCTCGCCGAATGCGCTGATCCTGACGGGCGGCCGCCAGCCGAGCGGCTACACCATCGACGCGGCCAGCGCGAGCGGCGTCCCGCTCGTGCTCTCGCGGACCGACACGGAAAACACGGTGATCGCCCTCGAGCGGGTCTTCGAAGGGACCCGGTTCCGCGGGGAGCGGAAGCTGGAGCGGATGAGCGAACTGCTGGCAGGAACGGGACTGTTCGAGGCGCTGCTGCAGCCGGCCCCGGCAACGGCGTAGCGGTCCTCGCGGGCGCTCTGCGCGGAGGCACACTCCGGTTGCCCTGCAAGCAGGGGCGGCGGCGAACAGCAACCAGGAAGCGCGTCTATCCCCCGATGACGGGCCCGTCATCGGGCGCCTGGCCCGGCGGCGGCGCCGGGGTTCCGCGGGCCCCGAAGGGGTCGCGGTTCGGCTGCGGCGCGTGAGCCGGAGGAGGAGCGGCCGGGCGGGCGGGCTGAGGTGCGGCTGCCCGCTGCGCGGGAGCCCGGGGAGCAGGCGCCGGCTGGGCGCCGTACTGGCGCGGCTGCGGCGGGCGCGCCGGCCGCGCGCCGAAACCCTCGCGCGGGGGCTTTTCGAGGCCGCAGTAGGGACAGGCGACCCACGCGTAGCTCAAGGGCCTTCCGCACTGGCGGCACGGCTCTTTCAGCTGCGTTCGGCAGGAGGGACAGACGAGGAAGTCGTCCTGGACGCGGCGCTTGCAGGTGGGACAGGCCTTCTGGTCTTCGAGTTCCTGGAGGAGCGCCTCTTCCTCGAGGGAGCGTTCGTACAGCTCCGCCAGCGTGTAGCGAGGCCGGACAATCAGGTAGACCCAGTGGCCCGGCAGGAAGAAGAGGAGGACGAGGAGAACGGCTACGGTCTGGAGGACCGGGTCGCGGGTGCGCTGGCGGATGTCCCGGTAGGTCCAAAAGACGAGTGCGACCCAAACGGCTGCGAGGTAGATGAGCAGCAGGGCGAGGACGTAGCGGACCGTTGCTTCCCAGGAGCCCCCGGGCCACGAATCGAACATCATCAGCTCCGGCGAGGGCACCAGCCCCGCTTCACCTTACCGCAGGCGGCAGCAAGGCGCAGCCCGTGAATCGCTCAGCCGGGTGATCGAATGCTAGGATGCGGGAGTGAGTGCACCGACCGGGACGGCCGATATCCTCGCGGGGCTGAACGACGCGCAGCGCGCCGCTGTGACGCACGGGGATGGGGCGCTGCTGATCCTGGCCGGACCGGGGAGCGGCAAGACACGGGTCATCACCCACCGGATCGGCTGGCTCATCCGGGAGCGACGCATTGCCCCGTGGCGCATTCTCGCGGTGACGTTTACGAACAAGGCCGCCCGCGAAATGCGCGAACGCGCCGCGCGGCTGATCGGCGAGGACGCGGAAGCAGTCCACATGGGCACCTTCCACGCGATGTGCGCCCGGTGGCTGCGCATCGACGGCGAAGCGGTAGGAGTGCCGCGCGAGTTCGCCATTTATGACGACTCGGACCAGCTCGGCGTGGTGAAGCGGGTGCTCGAAGAGCTGCGCATCGACCCCCGGCAGTTCGCGCCGCGGGGCATCCTGTCGCGGATTTCGGCGGCGAAGAGCGAGATGCTGACGCCGGAGGCGCTCCTCGGGCGGGTCCGGACCTACCAGGAGGAGGTGGCGGCCCGCGTCTACGAACGGTACGATGCCGCGCTTCGGCGGGCAGGGGCGCTGGACTTCGACGACCTGCTCCTGCGGGCGGTCGAATTGCTGCGCGTACCGGCGATGCGGGAAAAGTGGGCCGGCCGCTACGAGCATGTGCTGGTCGACGAGTTCCAGGACACCAACCCGGCGCAGTATGTGCTGGCGCGCGAGCTGGCGTCGGTGCACCGGAACATTACCGTGGTGGGCGACCCCGACCAGGGGATCTACTCCTGGCGCAGCGCGGATATCCGGAACGTCGAGCACTTCCGCCGGGACTTCCCCGAGGCCACGGTGGTGCTCCTGGAGCAAAACTACCGGTCAACCGCGCCCATCCTCCGGGCTGCGGAAGCCGTCATTGCGCGCAATCCCGGACGGCATCCCCGCCGGCTCTGGACCGAGCGGACCGGCGGCGAGCCGATCGTGACCTACGAGGCGTACAACGACGAGGAGGAGGGCGAGTTCGTCGCGCGGGAGGTCGGCAGGCTCGTCGCGGCCGGGCGGAGCTACCGGGACATTGCCGTGCTCTACCGGACGAACGCGCAATCGCGCCCCTTCGAAGAGGCGCTTGTCCGGCACCGGATTCCGTACCGGCTGGTTGGCGGCGTGCGGTTCTACGAGCGACGGGAGATCCGCGACCTGCTCGCGTACTTCCGGGTTATTCACAACCCCGCGGATGAGGCGAGCCTTGGCAGGATCATCAACGTGCCCGGCCGCGGCATCGGCGAACGCACGGTCGACCGGCTCCGCGAGCTGGCCGCTGCGCAGGGCACGAGCCTGTGGGAGGCATGCCGCTCGGCAGCCGACGGCCGGGCCGAGGGCATCGGGAGCCGCGCCGCAGCGGCCCTGCGCGGGTTCGTCGCCACCATGGAGGAGCTCAGGGAGCACCGGGACGAGCCGCTGGGCCGGCTGTTCGAGCGGCTGATCAACGCCGTCGGGTACGTGCGTTACCTCGAGGAGGGGGATGACGCGGAGGAACGGATGGAGAACGTGCTCGAACTGCAGGCGTTGCTGGCGGAGTACGAGGAAACGGCCGGTGAGGGGAACGACCTTGCGACCTTCCTGCAGGACGTGGCGCTGGTGACGGACCAGGACACCCTCGACGGCCGCGGCCAGGGCGTGACGCTGATCACCCTGCACGCGGCAAAGGGGCTCGAGTTCCCGGTGGTGTTCCTGGTCGGGATGGAGGAGGGGCTGCTCCCGCACATCCGGTCGTTCGATGACCCGCAGCAGATGGCAGAGGAGCGCCGGCTCTGTTATGTCGGGATGACCCGCGCGATGGACCTGCTCTACCTGACGCGGGCCTACCGCCGGATGACGTTCGGCGCGAGCGCGGCGAATCCCCCGTCGCGTTTCCTGGCGGACGTACCGGCCGAGATACGGCGCCCCTACGGGAACACCACTCGCGGGTACGTTGAGGCCGCTGCGGCGCTCGTCGACGCCGACGACCTCGAGCCCGCGGAGACGCCGGCGTTCCCGGTCGGCACGCGGGTGGTCCACCCGAAGTTCGGAGAAGGCGTCGTAACCGACGCGCGGGCCAACGGCAGCGACACCGAGTACGTCGTCGAGTTCAATGCCGCCGGGACACGCCGGCTGCTCCAGAGCTATGCGAAGTTGAGGGCGCTGTGAACGGCGAGCTGCTCTTCCTTGTGCCGACGACGGTCGAGGCATGGGGCGACTGGTTTCGTGAGAACGGCCTCGTGATCGCCGGCGTCATCGCGGCGCTGGTGGTGCTGCGGTACGTGGTGCAGCGCGTAGTAAGCCGGGTCATTCGCTCAGCCGCGCTGCGGGCGGCCAGGACGCGGGCCGAGGACCCGGAAGTGGTGAAGCGGCGGGTGGATACGCTGCTCGCCACGCTGGGCTGGCTGTTCAACATCTTCCTGGCGCTCCTCGGTGCAGTGATCGTCCTCGATCAGCTCGGCGTCCAGGTGTCGGCGCTTGTTGCGGGCGTCGGGGTGGCCGGGCTTGCCGTCGGGCTCGCAGCACAGACGCTGATCAAAGACGTCATCAACGGGCTCTTCATCCTCGTCGAGGGGCAGTACGCAGTCGGCGATGTGGTGCGGGTGGCAGGGGTCAGCGGACAGGTGGTCGAGATTACGCCCCGTCGGACGGTGCTCCGCGACCTCGACGGCAACGTCCACATCATCCCGAACAGCGCGATCAGGGTCGCGACGAACATGACCTCGGGATTCAGCCGGGTCAACCTCAACATTCTTGTGGCGTACGAGGAGGACCTCTCGCGCGTCATCCAGGTCATCAACGAAGAGTGCGAGCGGCTGGCTGCGGACCGGGCGGACGATTTCCTGAGCACACCGGCGGTGGTGCGCGTCGACCGGCTGGCAGAGGACGGAGTGGAGCTGAAAGTCGTTGGCGACGTCAAGGCCTTCAAGCAGTGGGAGCTGATGGGCGAACTGCGGCGCCGGGTGAAGGAGCGGTTCGACCGGGAAGGGATTGAAATCCCGTACCGGCACGAGGTCCAGGTGCTGCCGAGGGCCCGGAAACGGGACACCGCTTCGTCTGATGCCGGGGAAGACCGGGCGGGAAACATCCCCGACCTGTAATTCGAATCAATCGGTTGGGGCAGCCTCGTTCCGCGACCGCTCGGCCCGGACGTGGCGCGGGTCGAGCGGCTCCCCGCAGCCGCCGCAGACGAGCCGCGCTCCGAGGACGTGGCCGCACTGGTGGGTGAGGGTCAGCGGCGGACCTTCCGGCCCGGCCATCCATCGGTCGCCCCACGAGAGCATGGCGACAAGCACCGGGTAGAGGTCGCGGCCCTTTTCGGTGAGGCGGTATTCGCAGCGGGGTGGACGGTCCTGGTACTGGCGCCGCTCGAGAACGCCGTGCTCGACGAGGCGCTGGAGGCGCGCGGCGAGCACGTTGCGGGCGATGCCAAGGCGCTCCTGGAAGTCGTCGAATCGCCGAACGCCGTTGAAGGCTTCGCGGATGACGAGCATGGTCCACCATTCGCCGATCACCTCAAGGGTGCGAGCAACTGAGCAGGGCATCTCGGCGAAGCTGGTGCGGCGCATGGCGGGAGCATACCACACCGGCATGGCAAAGTTGCTGGCAGCAACCGACCCTGCGATTCGTCCGGCAGCAGAGCCCGGAGTAAGCTTTGCGCAACACAACCCCATTTCCGGAGCAGACCATGAGCTACGACCCGCGAGCCCGCAGCCGCACCCTCGTCGATGGCCCCGACCGGGCCCCGGCGCGTTCGTACTTCAAGTCGGTCGGGTACACGTCAGAGGACCTGAAGCGGCCGCTTGTGATGGTCGCGCACTCGTGGATCGGCACCATGCCGTGCAATTTCAATCACCGAGAGCTGGCCTCGGAGGTGATGGCCGGCGTTTGGGCGGCCGGCGGCACGCCAATGGAAGTGAACACGATTGCGATTTCCGACGGCATTTCCATGGGCACCGAGGGGATGAAGGCCTCGCTCGTTTCGCGCGAACTGATCGCGGACTCGATCGAGCTAGCAGCTGTCGGCTATTTGTTCGATGCGGCGGTCATCATCGTCGGCTGCGACAAGACGATTCCCGCCGCGGCGATGGCCCTGGCCAGGCTGAACATCCCCGGGCTCATTCTCTACGGTGGGTCGATTGCGCCGGGCAAGTACCGTGGCCGTGACATCACCATCCAGGACGTCTTTGAAGGAGTGGGGCAGCACGCTGCGGGCAAGCTTTCCGAAGAGGAGCTTGAGGAGATGGTGGACGCCGCCTGCCCCGGGGCGGGGGCCTGCGGCGCCCAGTACACGGCGAATACGATGGCCACCGTGATGGAGTTCCTCGGGCTCTCGCCGATGGGCAGTGCGACCGTCGGTGCGACCGACCGGCGGAAGCGGAAGGTGGCGTTCCAGGCTGGTGAGCTGGTGATGAAGGTGTTGAATGACGGCCTGCTGCCGCGCGACATCCTGACCAGGCAGGCGTTCGAGAATGGCATCATCTGCGCTGCTTCGACGGGCGGGTCGACCAACGCGGTTCTGCACCTCCTCGCCATCGCGCACGAAGCCGGCGTGCCGCTCGACATCGACGATTTCGACCGCATCTCGGAGCAGACGCCGCTCATCGGGGACCTTCGCCCGGGCGGCCGCTACGTTGCGCTCGACATGGACCGGGCGGGCGGCACGCGCTTGCTGGCGAAGCGGTTGCTCGAGGCCGGCAAGCTCCACGGCAACGTGATGACCGTGACAGGGCGAACGATCGCGGAAGAGGCGGCCGAGGCGGTCGAAACCCCGGGCCAGGATGTCATCCTGCCCGTCGAGAAGGCGCTCAAGCCGACCGGGGGGCTGGTCATCCTCAAGGGCAACCTCGCGCCGGAGGGCTGCGTCATCAAGGTCGCGGGGCACGAGCGGATGTACCACGAGGGCCCGGCGCGGGTGTTCGAGTGCGAGGAGGATGCGTTCCATGCAGTGACGGCTGGGCAGATCCGGCCCGGCGATGTGGTGGTTATCCGGAACGAGGGTCCGAAGGGCGGGCCGGGCATGCGTGAAATGCTGGGCGTCACCGCGGCGCTGGTGGGCGAAGGCCTCGGCGAGTCGGTTGCGCTGCTGACGGATGGGCGCTTCAGCGGCGCGACCCGCGGCCTGATGGCGGGGCACGTGGCGCCCGAGGCGGCGGTCGGGGGCCCGATTGCGCTTGTGCGGGAAGGCGACATCATCAGTTTCGACGTGAAGGGTCGGAAGCTGACGCTCCACGTGGATGAGGCGGAGCTCGGACGGCGCCGGGCGGAGTGGAAGCCGCGCCCGCCAAAGTACACGCGCGGGGTGTTCGCCAAGTACGCGGCGCAGGTTTCGAGCGCCTCCAGAGGCGCGGTGACCTCCTGACGCTGGCCGAGCGACTGCGCTATCGGCCCTGCACCCGGAGCTCGGCGGCGGCGGGCACGGTCGCACCGGGGTAGGCGCCCGGGTCAATCTCCGGCATGTCGTGGGCGAAGACCCCGCCTCGGGTCGGCACGGTCCACACGTGGAGCTGCCACGGAGTCCGGGCAGTGAATATGCCCGGGCACTGCTGGCGACTGGCGACGGTGCGGACACCATTGCCCACAAAGCAGAGGTTTTCGTGGTAGTGCCACGCATCGAGCGGGCCGAAGTACGAGGGCGGCTCTTCGGTCACCCCTTCGGCAAGGAACATTGCGCCGACGAGGCGCCACGTCCCATCGAGACGCTTCGTGTACAGCAGCACCTCGGGGCGAGCGGGGTCCATTTCGTGTCCGTCGCGCTGGTAGTCGAGCTTGATGAAATGGGCCGCGATGCCGGGCAGGTCCTGGGTAATTTGGATGTAGCCGTCGGCCATGGCCCTCCGGATGTCTTCGTAGAGTGCGATGTTCGCGCGGAGTTCAGCGACGAATGCGGCTGCAGCCGCGAGCTGTTCAGCGGTTACCGGGACCTCTTCGTGGTGATGGTGGGCCGAACCTTCACCCATGGGATTCGAGTCGCCGGGACCATCAGCTGCGTGGGTATGGCCATCGGCGGAGGTGACAAATTTTGCTGCTACGGCCGGGCCGACTGCCCGGGCGAGCGCAGGGTCGAGGACGACCACCTGCGCCGGGTCGTGGAGATGGCCTGCATCGTGGATGTGCCCGCCGCTGTCTGCACGGGAAGCGAGCCAGATTGACCCGGCAGCGGCCACGCCGACCATCGGGAGGCCGGTCCCCCGGAGGAGCGCGCCCCAGGGGCCGTCGCCGCCGATGTTCCGCTCGTTCAGCCAGGCGACCGCGACACCAAGCAGGCAGGCGGCCATGATGGCGGTGCCGACCACGATCATGAGGTGGGACGGGTTGGCGAGCGAGAGTACGTCCTTGCGCTGGGCGAGGGTAGCGTCGCGCGAGTGTCGGTAAACATCCCAGCCGAGCCCTGCGAGATGGAGTGCCAGGCCGGAAATTGCGCCGAGCCATAACATCCGGTAGTGCATCGTTCCACTCCTCGCGGGGGAGGGTACGCGAATGGCGTTCGGAGAAAAAGGGCCGGAGCGCAAATGAGCGCGGGCCGGTATGCTTCGACCACCACGACGGGGCTCCCGACGGACCATGCCGATTCGCCGCCTCCTGATTGCGAACCGCGGGGAGATTGCCCTGCGAATCATGCGCGCCGCCGCCGAGCTCGGCATCGAGACGGTCGCCGTCGCCCCGCCGGACGACGCGGGCAGCCTGCACGTGCGCCGCGCGGATCGGCGTGTCGAACTGCCCGGCGCAGGGGTCGCGGCCTACCTTGACGGTGCGGCCATCGTACGGGCTGCCACGGAGTCGGGCTGCGACGCGGTCCACCCTGGGTACGGATTCCTGAGCGAGCGGGCGGATTTTGCCGCGGCGTGCGAGGGGGCCGGGCTCATCTTCGTGGGGCCGCGGCCGGAGACGCTGGCGGCACTGGGCGACAAGGTGGCTGCCCGGCAGTTGGCGATGGCCTGCCGGGTGCCGGTCGTTCCGGGGACTCCCGGGGCGGTCGACGTCACGCAGGCGCGGGAATTCCTCGCCAGCCTCGATGGCGCGCCGATGCTGCTCAAGGCTGTGGCCGGCGGGGGCGGGCGGGGTGTGCGGGTCGTCCGCGCGCCGGAGGAACTCGAGGCGGCATTCGCCCGGGCCAGCTCGGAGGCAGCGGCCGCGTTCGGAGACGGCTCACTCTACGCCGAGCGGTTCATTGAACGTGCGCGGCACATCGAAGTGCAGGTCATCGGCGACGGGGCTGGCGGGGTCACGCACGCCTGGGAGCGGGAGTGCAGCCTGCAGCGGCGGCACCAGAAGGTCGTCGAGATTGCCCCGGCGCCGGGGCTCCCGGAAGGGCTGCGGGAGCAGCTGGTCGCCGCGAGCCTGGCGATGGCGCGCCAGCTGCGATACCGCGGCCTCGGGACGTTCGAGTTCCTCGTCGATGCCACGCGCCCGCTCGACAGCGGGTCGCCCTGGTACTTCATCGAGGCGAACGCCCGGCTCCAGGTGGAGCATACGGTGACTGAGGAAGTGACCGGCCTGGACCTGGTCGCGCTGCAGCTCGCTATCGCCGGGGGCGCGACCCTGGCCGAACTCGGACTCGGGGATGGGCCCCCGGCGCCGCGCGGCTTCGCCATCCAGGCCCGCGTCAACGCGGAGCGGATGACGGCGACCGGGCTGGCCTACCCGGCTGCAGGGACGGTCACTGCGTTCGCGCCGCCCGCGGGACCATTCGTCCGCGTGGACACGGCCGCGGCGGCGGGCGCCAGCATCAGCCCGGCGTTTGATTCGCTGCTGGCGAAGGTGGTCGTCCGCTCGCCGGCACCGGAGTTCGGGACGGCCGTCGCCCGCCTCCGCCGGGCGCTGGGCGAGTTCGAGGTGGCCGGCGTGGAGAGCAACCTCGGATTCCTGCGTGCGCTTGCCGAGCGGCCGGAGCTGGCCGCGGCCGACCTGTACACCCGGTTCATCGATGACCACGCCGCGGAGCTGGTCGAGCGCGCCGCGCAGCTCGCGCCGCCGGCACCGGAGGCATCCCCTGCCGGCGCCCAGGTTGCGGGGGCCCGCATCGACACCAGCGACCCGCTGGCCGTGCTCGATTACGGGAAGCGTCGGGCCGCTGCGTCGAGGCCTGAGCCCCAGCCGGTCGCCGAAGGTGAAGAAGCCGTCCGCGCGCCGCTGCAGGGCACCATCGTCGCCATGCAGGCGGAGCCCGGGCAGAAGGTACGGGCCGGGCAGGTGGTGGCGGTAATGGAAGCGATGAAGATGGAGCACGAGGTGACGGCTCCATGCGCGGGGACGGTGGTGCGGGTCGAGGTTGGGCAAGGGGTGCCGGTGGTCGAGGGCGCCGTACTGCTGACCATCGCCCCGGGCGAGGCCGACACCGCGGCCGAAACGGGGACCGAGGAGGTCGACCTCGACCGCATCCGGCCGGACCTCGCCGAGGTGCTCGAACGGCGCGCCCGCACGCGCGACGAACGGCGGCCGGAGGCGGTCGCCAAGCGGCATGCGACCGGGCACCGCACGGCGCGCGAAAACATTGCCCACCTGTGCGACCCGGGGACGTTCATTGAATACGGGCCGCTCGTGCTTGCGGCGCAGCGGGCGCGCCGGTCGCTCGAGGAGCTGATTGAGAAAACGCCGGCCGACGGCCTGGTCACCGGGGTTGGCAGCGTCAACGGCGAGCTGTTCGGGGACCCGGCGAGCCGGTGCGCGATTATGGCCTACGACTACACCGTGCTCGCCGGCACGCAGGGCGGCCAGAACCACCGCAAGACGGACCGGATCATCGACGTGGCCGAGCAGGGCCGGATGCCGTTCATCCTGTTCGCCGAGGGCGGCGGGGGCCGGCCGGGCGACACCGATATCGTTGCGAGCGCCCTTTCGCCTCCGACCTTCACGCGCTTTGCTCAGCTCTCCGGGCTCGTGCCGATGATCGGCATCACGACGGGGCGGTGCTTCGCCGGCAACGCAGCGCTGCTGGGCTGCTGCGACGTCGTGATTGCGACTGAAGATGCGAACATCGGGATGGGCGGCCCGGCGATGATCGAAGGCGGCGGTCTCGGCATCTACGCCCCGGAGGAGATCGGACCGACGTCGGTCCAGGTGCCGAACGGGGTGATCGATATCCTCGTCCGCGACGAAGCCGAGGCAGTCGAGACGGCGAAACGGTACCTCTCGTACTTCCAGGGCAGCCTGCCGACGTGGGATGCTGCCGACCAGCGCCTGCTGCGGACGGTGGTCCCCGAGAACCGGCTCCGGGTGTACGACGTGCGAAAGGCGATACGGCTCGTCTTCGACACAGGGTCGGTGCTCGAGCTGCGGCCGAAGTTCGGCCTCGGCATCATCACGGCGCTGGCCCGGCTGGAGGGGCGGCCGGTGGGTGTGGTGGCGAACAACCCGGCGCACCTCGGCGGCGCGATCGATTCGGACGGGGCGGATAAAGCGGCGCGCTTCCTTCAGCTGTGCGATGCGTTCGACCTGCCGGTGGTCTACTTCTGCGACACCCCGGGCATCATGGTCGGGCCGGAAGTGGAGAAGACGGCGCTGGTTCGGCACGCGGCGCGGCTGTTCCTCACCGGTGCGAACATCAGCGTGCCGACGTTCACAGTCATCCTGCGCAAGGCGTACGGACTGGGGGCGATTGCGATGGCGGGCGGGACGTATCACCGGCCGCTCTTCACGGTGGCCTGGCCCACGGCCGAGTTCGGCGGCATGGGGCTCGAAGGCTCGGTGAAGCTCGGCTATCGGAACGAGCTGGCCGCAATCGCGGACCCGGAAAAGCGGCGGGAGTTCTATGAAGCGATGGTGGCCCGCGCCTACGAGCGGGGGAAGGCGCTCAACCAGGCCTCGCTGTTCGAAGTGGACGACGCGATCGACCCGGCCGAGACACGCGACTGGCTGACGGGGCTGTTGCGCTCCATCCGGCCCGGCCCGCCCCGGACCACCAAGAAGCGTCCGAACATCGACGCCTGGTAGCGAGCAACGGACCGCGGCGCGCTGGCACGGGGCAGCCCGCCACTCAACAAGGCTGCAGCGACCTCATTGCCCTGGTGCACGGGATGCAGTCCACCTGAGCACTTCGGCCGGGCTCATTTGAGACAGTATCTCATTCCGGGTCCGGGCATGCTTGGGGGCTGTGTCGACGGTCCACCTGTCTCCGGCATCAGGAACCCTCACCGAGGCGCGGGCGCGCGCCCTGGCGGCGCGAGGAAGGTTCGTGGCAAGCATGGGGCTCCTGGCCGCGGTGCTGTTTGTCGTCGTCATCATTGCGACCGCGCTGGGGCCGGTTTCGATTGCGCCGCTGCGGGTATGGAACATCATCGCGGCCGAGCTGGGCCTGCCCCTCGGCGCCGTCGACAGCGAGCGCGATGTTGCGGTCGTCATGCAGCTGCGGCTCCCGCGAATTCTTCTTGCGGCAATCTGCGGCGCGGCGCTGGCGGTCGCTGGAGCGGCGCTGCAGGCGGTCTTCCGGAATCCGCTCGCCGAGCCGGGGGTTACGGGCGTGTCGTCGGGGGCGTCGCTTGGGGCGGTGGCGGTGCTCTACTGGAATCTCGACGCCTGGCACCCGCTGGTGCTGCCGCTGGGTGCGTTTTTCGCGGCAGCGGCGACCGTAGCGGTGGTGTATGGCATCGCAGCGGGCACGAACCGTTCATCGGTGGCGACGCTGGTCCTGGTAGGGCTCGCGATCAACGCGTTCTTGAGCGGAGTCGTGAGCGCCTTCGTCGCGAACGCCCGGAACGAGCAGGAGATTCGCAGCATCATCTTTTGGTTGCAGGGCGGGCTCGAGGCACGGACGTGGGAACATGTCCGGCTTGCGCTGGCCCCGGTGCTGGTCGGCGTCGCCGGCCTCGTGGCGGTTGGGCGCGACCTGAACCTGTTGCTCCTCGGCGATGACCTTGCGACGAGCGCCGGGGTGGCTGTACGGCCGGTTCGGTGGCTCATCCTGGGGCTGTGCGCGCTGGTCACCGGTGCGGCTGTGGCCGTAACCGGGGTCATCTCGTTCGTCGGCCTGGTGATTCCGCACGCCCTTCGCCTCGTCATCGGGACCGATAGCCGTGTCCTTCTGCCGGCAAGCGCGCTGGCGGGGGCTTCATTCCTCGTCATCTGCGACACGATTGCGCGGATGGCCTTCCAGCCGGTCACGCTCCAGGTAGGGGTCGTGACGTCGCTCATCGGGGGTCCGCTCTTCCTGGGGCTGGTCATCCGGACCCGCAAGGAGTTTGCCCTGTGAGCGGGGAAGCGCTGATCGAGGCGCGCGACGTTCGCCTGGCGCTCGAAAGCCGCGAAATCCTGAAGCGGCCGTCTCTCCAGGCCGCTGCGGGCGAGCTGATCGGCCTGGTCGGGCCGAACGGCGCGGGGAAATCCACGCTGCTGCGGGTGCTTGCAGGGCTGCTCTGGCCGTCGGAGGGGTGGGTCTTCCTGGAAGGGAGGCCGATGGGCGAACTTTCGCGCAGGGAGCGGTCACGGCTCATCGGCTACGTGCCGCAGGATGTCCGAATCGACTTCCCGCTGACCGCGGAGCAGGTCGTGCTGCTCGGGCGGCACCCGCACTCCCGCCGACTCTCGACGGATTCGGCCCACGACTACGCGCTGGCAGCGCTCGCGCTCGAACGGGTGGGGATGGCGGCCTACCGCGACCGGAAGGTTTCGACGCTCTCCGGGGGCGAGCGCCAGCTGGTCATGCTGGCCCGTGCGCTGTGCGGGGAACCGCGCGTGCTGCTCCTCGACGAGCCGGTCTCCGCGCTGGACCTGAAGCACCAGCTCCTGGCGCTGGCAATCGTACGGGAGACGGTGGACGAGGGGGCAGCCGGCGTGGTTGTGCTGCACGACCTGAACCTGGCATCGCGGTTCTGCGACCGGGTGCTGGTAATGCACCAGGGCCAGATTACGGCGGCCGGGTCGCCATCGGAGGTGCTCCGACCGCCGCTGCTGCGGGAGGCGTACGGCGTCGGCGTGGCGGTGCGTCACGACGACCTCATCGACCGGCCGTCAGTCGTGGCGGTGCGCCATCGCCACAGCGGACCGGTGGCGGTGACTGGGACCGAGGCGACACTGCCTCGTGCGCTCGCGGCACTGTTCCGGACCGGCTGCGTCGATGTCGTCGTGCTTGCGCCCGCCAGCTCGGCGGCAGCGCTCTTCGCCGGGGAGCTCGGGTTGCGGGTTCACGACCCGAGCAGCCCGCTCCCGCCCGACCTTGCCGGTCTGACCGTCGTTGCAGTTGGCGGACAACCAGTCCATCTGCCCACCGGAACGGGGCCGGTGACGGTGGTCGAAGGGCCGGACTCACTCCTCGCGTTGCTGGACACCATTCACCACCGTCCGACCGAACCTGCCGCCGGTGCCGCCGTCGCGGAGGCGCCAGCGGGGGTCGATCGGGCGGTGGTGCACCCAAAACTCGACCATTCGGAGGTTTCACGATGACGCGAATACGCAGGTTTGTCCTTGTACTGGCGCTGACTTCAGCGGCGGCGTGGCTCCTCGCGGCATGCGGCGGTGACGATGACGATTCCAACGGGTCCGCCACCGGCGCGCAGCCTGGGGCGACAGTAACGGCGAGCCCCGCTGCCAGCGGCCCTTCACCGACCGCCACCCCCGCTGCGGCTTTCCCGGTAACCATCCAGCACGAAGGCCGGACGGTGACGATTAAAGAGCGGCCGAGGCGAATCGTAGCGCTCTCGAACGATGTGGCGGACATCGCGCTCAGACTGGCGGGGCCTGAACGGGTCGCAGCGTTGCCGGCCTCGAACGGCACCCCCTCGCTGGCGGCAGGCGCGTCGATGGCTGGCAGCGTCGCGACCAAGCTGCCGCCGGGGACGAACCCTGAGCCGGAGCAGATCCTGTCGTTGAAGCCGGACCTGGTGCTGATCACCACACGCCACGGCGGCGAGCAGGACGCCGCACGGCTGCTCGAGCAGGTCAACGTACCGCTCCTCATCTTTGCCCACTGGGGCAAGCCGGAGGAGATTGCGGAGAACGTGCGGGTGATCGGAAAGGCCGTCGGGGAGGCGGAGAAGGCGGAGCAGCTCGTCAGGGAGATGGAGACGGGCATGGAGCGGGTGAAGAAGGCCGTAGCCGGTGTCCAGGCGAAGCCGCGCGTGGTTGCGTTGTCCGACCAGGCGAATCGACCGTTCCTTATCGGCAAGTCAGGCGGCGGGATAACGCCGGCGCTCATCGCGATGGCCGGGGGCGAGCTGGTTACCGACCAGGGCGGGCCAGCCCAGGTTGAGCGGGTCGTGGCGCTGAACCCCGACGTCATCGTGATCATCGACGTCTGGGGCAAGGGACTGGAGAACTACCGGGGTATCCTCGATACGCCGGCGGTGCAGGCGCTGCCGGCAGTGAAGAACAACCGCATCGTTATCCTGCCTGCCTGGCAGGCGTTCCTGCCGACGGACAAAGTGTGGGTCGGGCTGGAGGCGCTGGCCAAGGCGCTCCACCCGGAGGCGTTCAGGTCATGAGCCGGCCTCTGCGGTGCGTTTTCTTTGGGTTCGATTCGCACCGGACCCTGCCGGTGCGCGCTGGGGTCAAGAAAGCCCTGGAAACACACGGCCTGGCCGTCGAAGCAACCTGCTACGACCGAGAGGCGCTCCTTGAGCTCTCCCGCGAGGAAGCCGCCTCGCTGGCGAGCGCGGCAGATGCGGTATTCGTTGCGAGTCTTGCGGACGACGCCTACCTGGAGCTGGCAAGGGTGCTCGCTGCGAACTGCGACCGGTTCTATCCGACCGCGCCGAACACCCTCGAGATTGCGGGGATGGCCCGGGTTCCCGGACTCCGGCTTGATGACCCGAGTGCGGCCGGGGTGCTGGCCCAGGCTGCAGGGGCGCTGGCGGCTGCCGGGAAGCCGGTGCCCCCGTTCCCGGGGCTTCTTGCGACGGTGCTGCCCCAGGTCGCCCATCTGCTCCCGGCGGAGCTGACTGCCATCCGGTCCCTGGGGCGGGTGCTCCAGGCGATGCTGAACCTTTCGCCTGGAAACGTCGCCCTGGCGTTCGCCGCGATTGCCGCGGAGAAAGGGTTCGACAACGTATCGGACCCCGGGTGGCCGGAGGTCTTCCCGGCGTGCGGGTTTTGGCACCCGAAGGTCGGCCTCACAGCCACCTGGGAGGAGTTTGAGCGGCTGCGCACGGGTACCGGTAACCGGGCGGCCGTTGCTGGCCGGGTTCTGCTGGTCGTGTTCTCTACGCAGGTAACCTCGGGCAATCATGCGCATCTCGACGCGCTCATCGAGGCGCTCGAACGGGAAGGGCTTGATGTGGTGCCGTGGTTCGGCGCCCTGGATGCCGCAGGGCGGGTGGACGAAGTGCTCCAGGTCCCGGGCATCGACCTTGTCATCAATGCCTCCGGGTTCACGCTGACGGGCACGCACGGGCAACCCAACGTCGCCGGGGACGTGCAGCTGCTGAGTGCCTGGGATGTCCCCCAGGTCAACGCGGTCCCGCTGCTGTTCCAGGCAGTGGAAAGCTGGCGCGAAAACCCCATCGGCCTGGCGCCCATGGCGGTAGCCATGCAGGTCGCCGTCCCGGAGCTTGAGGCAGCCTTGGCGCCGAGAGTGTTTGCCGGGCGAATGGAGCAGAACGACCGGATGGAGGCGGTGAACGGCAACCTGCAGCGGGTCGCGCGGCACGCGCGGAGAATTGTTGGACTCCGGAAGCGTCCGAACGCCGAGAAGCGGATTGCAATCGTTCTTTTTTGCGTTCCGCCCGATGGCGGCGCGGTCGGCACTGCAGCCTACCTGGACGTGTTCGCGTCACTCCATGTGTTGATGGAGCGGCTGCGAGCCGAGGGCTTTGCGGTGGAGGTCCCGGCCTCGGCGGAGGAGCTTCTCGAGACGCTCGTGAATGACGAAGCGGGTGCGAAGCGTACAGGTGTGGCCATCGCCGACTGGTACCCGGCGGCGGAGTATGTCCGGGGTGCGCCGGAGCTGGCGCGGGTGAGCCGACAGTGGGGTCCGGCGCCGGGGGAAATCGACACCGACGGGGTAGCGCTCGCGATCCGGGGGGCGGTCTTCGGCAACGTGGCGGTCCTGGTGCAGCCGGACAATGGCGGCTACAGCGACCCGATCGGGCTCCTGTACAGTACCGACGCGAGTCCGAGCCACAGCTTCACGGCGCTGTACGACTGGATTGCCCGGAGGTTTCGGGCAGACGTCATCCTGCATTTCGGGACGCACGGCGCGCTCGAGTTCATGCCCGGAAAGCAGGCAGGGCTGGCAGCGAACGACTTCCCGGACGCGCTCATCGGCGAGACGCCGCACGTCTACTACTACTGCATGAACAACCCGGCAGAGGCTGCAATTGCCCGCCGGCGTTCCGCCGCGGAGATTGTGAGCTACCTGAGCCCGCCCGTTGCCCGGGCAGGTCTGTACGGGGCGCTGGAAGCCGCCAGGGACGCGCTCCGGGCAGCGCTGGAGGAGCCTGAAAACATGCAGCGCTTTGATGCGCTCCGTGCGGCTGCGGGAACCGCGGGGCTCGACACCGTTGTGCCGCCGGACAGCGCCCAGGACCCGCACACATATCTCGAACGGGTGGCGCGGGCGCTGGATGAGCTGGAGCAGACGCTGATTCCGCTCGGCCTGCACGTCCTCGGGAAAGGCATCGCCCCCCGTGAGGCGATCGATATTCTCAGCGCCGCCTGCGAGTACCCGTTAAACGGCGAGAGCGGACAGAGCCTGTTCGATGCGGTTGCGGCAGTGACCGGGGATGAACGGGCTGCCCGGGAAGCCCTCGCGCAGCTGGCCGGGGCGGTTGCACGCGGTGAACCGCTGCCGACCGGGCACCCGTGGACGGAGCTCGACCCGCAGTTTCTCGGACGGTGGCATCGATATCTGTCTGAACGGGTCTCCCTGCTCGATGCAGGGAACGAGCTCGACGGGCTGGTGCGAGCCCTCTCGGGCCGGTACATCCCGCCCTCGCCCGGCGGGGACCCGGTACGAGAGCCCGACGCGCTGCCGACCGGACGGGGACTTGTCGCGCTCGACCCGTATCGCATCCCAACCATGCCCGCAATCGAAGCAGGGGCCCGGCTGGCCGACGAACTGGTGGAGGAGGCCGCCAGGGCAACAGGCAGCTACCCGGAGACGATCGGGGTGGTGCTGTGGGGGCTCGAAACTATCAAAGCCCGGGGCGAGGCGATTGCGCAGGTCCTGCGGCTGATCGGCGTGCGGCCCGCGGCAGACTCGTTTGGTCGGATGACGCGCTTCGAAATCATCCCGCTGGAGGAGCTGGGACGGCCGCGCATCGATGTGCTCCTGACGGTCTCCGGTATCTTCCGGGACCTGTTCCTGCCATCGACAGGACTGCTCGACCGGGCATTCCGGGCGGTGGCCGAGCTGCCCGAACCACCCGAGTCGAACTACGTGCGGAAGCACGTTCTCGAGACGGCAGAACGGCTTGGTGTGAGCTTTGCTGAGGCGTCGGCCCGGGTGTTCTCCCAGCGGGCGGGCCGGTACGGGACCGGCGTCAACGACATCGTACTCTCTTCGCAGTGGGACGACGCCGAGCAGCTCGCGGAGGTGTTTTCTGACTCGATGGCCTATGCCTACGGGGAGCGCCAGGCATCCCGGACGCTGCCTGCAGTTTTCCGCCAGCTGCTCGGGACGGTGGAGACGACGTTCCAGAACGTTGACTCGACGGAGGTTTCGCTTTCTGACGTCGACCACTACTTTGAGTATCTCGGCGGCCTGACCAATGCCGTCCGGGCGGCGAGCGGCAAAGAGCCGGTCGCGCTCGTCGCAGACACGTTCCGCCGCGACGGGCGGGTGCGGACGCTGCGCGAGGCGCTTTGGGTTGAGACCAAGACGCGTCTCCTCAACCCGAAATGGCGCGAGGCGCTGCTCGAGCACGGCTACAGCGGAGTGGCACAGGTCGCTACCCGGCTGGACAACACGTACGGGTGGTCGGCGACGACTTCCGTGGTAGACGGGCGGCTGTTTACCGAGGTCGCGGAGACCTACTTGCTCGACGATGAGCTTCGCGAACGGATGGCACGGGAGAATCCGCTGGCCGTCCGCCGGATGGGCGAGCGGCTCATCGAGGCAGCGCGGCGCGGGCTGTGGGAGGCCCCGGCTGACGTGCTGGAGCGTCTCGAGTCGGCTGTCGCGGGTCTCGACGAGGCTATCGAAGGGGTGGCAGTCCATGTTCGCTAATACTGCCGCAGAGGAGCAGGTTGCCTTCCCCTTTTCGGCCATCCTTGGCCAGGACGAGCTGAAGCTTGGGCTGCTGCTCAACGCGGTCGACCCGCAGATTGGCGGCCTGCTGGCCCTCGGCGACCGGGGCACGGGCAAGTCGACCACCGTCCGGGCACTGGGCGAGATGCTGAAGCTTGCGGATATCTTCGCTCCGGTCGTCACGCTGCCGCTGGGGGCGAGCGATGACCGCGTCCTTGGGGGGCTGGACCTGGAGGCGGCCCTCGTCCGGGGCGAGAAACGGTTCGCGCCGGGGCTGCTGGCTGAAGCCGACCGGGGCTTCCTGTACATCGACGAGGTCAACCTGCTCGACGACTACCTGGTGGACCTGCTCCTCGATGTCGCGGCGAGCGGGGTCAACCACGTTGAGCGGGATGGGTTGAGCGTGACGCATCCGGCGAGGTTCGTCCTCGTTGGGTCTGGAAACCCGGAAGAGGGCGACCTGCGCCCGCAATTGGAGGACCGCTTCGGCCTGGCGACGTGGGTCCGGACCATTACGGACCTCGAAACCCGACGCGAGATCGTCCTTCGCCGGCTAGCGTTTACGGACGACCCGGCCGGGTTCGCGCAGCGGTTTCGTGAGGCGGACCGGGAACTCGCCGAACGGGTGCGCCAGGCGCGGGAGCGTGTCAGCGCGGTCGAGCTGTCGCCGCGGGCGCTGGACGCGGTGGTCAATGTCGTTGTCAGCTCAGGCGCAACCGGGCACCGCGGAGAGATCGTGCTCGCCCGCGCGGCGCGGGCACGCGCGGCCCTGGAGGGCAGGAGCGAGGCTGCGCCAGCGGACGTCGCCGCAGTCGCGCCCATGGCGCTGCGCCACCGGATGCGGCGCGAGCCGTTCGATACCCCCGACACGGTTGACGGTCGACTGCACGAGACGCTTGCGGCACTCGGGCTGGCGGAGTGATTACGGACGAACCTGACGACGTTCAGTTCGGCGAGGCTCTCGCGGTGTTCGTTGCTGACCCCGGGGTCGGACTGATGCTGACGGGCGACGCCTGGGGGTGCGAGCAGGCGTTCGCCGCGGTCGCACGTCGCATCCAGGATAAGTGGCGGATTGTGCGGGTGGGACCGGCCGACACCCCGGAATCCCTCGCTGCGGCCGATGCGACCGGCAACCAGCGCCTGGTCCGCGTTTCGGCCTGGGGGGAGCTCGACCCGGCCTGCGCGGCGATTCTTCGGCGCGCACACGCGGTGGTGGCTGTCGGGTCGGCTCCGCCGGCGCTGGCAGCGCGGTGCGCCCTGGTCGTCCCTCTGGAGGTTCCGCCTCGTGCCGCCGCAGGCGGTGATGTCAGCGAACTTTTCTGGATACCTGACGAGCCGCCCTGGAGCGCGGCTGACGACGGCCTCGCCCCGGCAGAGGCTGCGAGGCTGGCTACCGCCATGGCGCAGGATTTCGGGATTGCTGACCATGAACTCGAGTACCGGGCAGCCCGCGCTGCCCGGGCCGCGTCGAGGCTGGGACTCAACCCTGAGGCGGTGCTCGCCCGCTGGGTGTTCGGCCCGCGCGGCGTTGCGGTGCAACCGCCGAGCCCGCCGCCGCCGGTAGACCGGCCGCAGGACACGAGCGCAGAAACCGGGGCGCTGGAAGGCGCAGGGGACGGCGGCGAGACCGTTGCCCCGCCCATCGAGGTGCCGCCGACGGAACGCACCGCCTGGCCGCGGCGTCGAGCGCGCCGTCAGCTCCCGGGGCGGCACGGCCCGCCCGCTCCTGACCGAACGCGCGGGCGTCCCGGCCGGACGCGCCCGTGGAGCCGCGGCGCCCGCCCGGACGTCCCGGCGACGCTGGCATTCGCGCTCCCGCGGATGGCGGTTCGTGGCTGGCGCCCGGGAGCGCGGCCGCGGCTGTGGCCGAGCGACCTCCGGCAGCGAGAGCGGCGCCGGCGCGGGGGCATTCTCCAGGTCATCGTCCTCGACGCCTCGGGCAGTATGGCGCGCGAGGCCATCCGGCGGGCAAAGGGAGCGGCGCTGGCAACCCTGCAAGGTGCGTACGTCGACCGGCGCACCGTCGCTGTCGTTGTCGCCCGGGGCCGGGCAGCCTACCTCGCAGTTCCGCCTACGCGCTCGACGAGCCGGGTGGCAGCGAGCCTCCGGCGCATGCCCGCGGGCGGAGGAACACCGCTTGCGTCGGCGTATCTGCTGGCCTGGCGGCTCGCGCGCAGGGCGGAGCCGACCGCGGTCGAAGTGCTGGTGTTGACCGACGGTCGCCCGAACGTCCCGCTGGAGCCCGGGGGCGACCCCGCGATTGATGCTCGGCGAGCGTTGGGGGTGCTGGAATCGGCGGCGACAAGGGTTCGGGTGACGACGATCTTGCGGGGCAAGCCGTCGGCGCGAACAAGATGAGATCCTGTATCATCTGGGCGTGAGCAACCCGGTTGAACGGCCTTTCACCCCGGGGCGGACCAGCCCGGCGCCCAGTGAGCGCCGCTTCATCAGCATCGGACGGCCTGTGCGTGTGCCGCCTGGATTTGTTGCGGTGATTGAGCAGGGCGTCGTCCGACTGGAGGTCATCCATGACGACGGGAGTACCGCCATCATCGGATTTGCCGGCCCGGGCGAGGGGCTCATTCACCACGTCGACCGGGTCTGTCATGTGCACCCGGTGGCGCACGACGACGTTTTGCTTGAACTGGTGCCGATCGACCCGGGCGATCGCGCCCAGGCTGCGCTGCTCGCGAGGCTCCATGCGTCGGAGGCGTGGCTGTCGATGCTGGCCCGCCAGGGTGTGGCGGCGAGGCTGGCTGCGCTGCGACGACTTCTGGCGACCACGGGAACGGGGCTCCTGCTGTTAAAGTCCTTAACCAGGGAGCAGCTGGCGCTGGCGACACTCAGTTCGCGTGCCAGCATCGCGCGGGCGCTGCGCGCGTTACGCCCTGAGGAGGGCTGAGGAGCCCGCGCTGCCGGCCCTGCAATCAATACACGCCGGGGACGAGGCGCCAGCGGACACGGGCGGCGTACGACTGGTAGTCGCTGGTTGCGCGGAGGACCCGCTCTTCGGCCTGGATGCGCAGGACCTGGAAGATGAGCACCGTGGCGAACACGAGCGCGTTCCACCACCAGAAGTTCGCGAGGAGGAACCCGGCGAGGGTGATGTTGTGGCCGAGGTAGATGGGGTGGCGCACGAAGCGGTAGGGCCCGGCGGTTTTCAAGCCGCGGTTGGCCGCGACGACGCCGAAGCTTCGGCCCAGGGTGGCGAAACTGACGATGACCCAGGTGAGCCCGACGACCTGGAGGGCGATCCCGTACCCTTCGAGCAGCCCGCCGCTCGGGTGGGGACGGGAGGCGAGTGCGAACCAGCCGCCGATGGTCGCGATAACCCAGTCGTAGACCCGGGTTGAGGTGTAGATGGGGCGGCGGCGCGTCAGGAAGATGCCAATGAGCAGCCCCTGTTCGATCGCGAAGAACGCGCTGGCGGCGGAGTGCCCCTCGAGGGCGGAGCGGCCGTGCGCGTAGAAGAAGAGGGCGCTTACCACGACGAGGGCGGCATCCTGGGCCAGCGAAACGCGGCGCTTCCACGGCGCTGGGGTAGAGGGCGCTGACGCCGCGGCGGATTGGTCCATGGTCAGTCTCCCTGTCGGTGCTGATTCACAAGGTCGTCATCTGTAAGGTCGGCAGTGCGGCCCGCCTGGTGCAGGCGGGAGGCGGGGAGGGCCGAGGAGAGACGAAGCGGTTGCACGTGGGTGACGGGCCTTTTGGGGCCCAGCGGGCCGGCCGAAGTTGCGAGTAGCTCCACCGATGGTGGCGCCCCGCCGGAAGGCGACCGACGCGACGGCCAAACCCGCAAGGGGTTCGCGGAGGTTCGACGGACGGCTCCGGGCCTGAGGGCCCGCAGGTCGGACGCTGACTATCGAGGGCGAACACACCCGGGGCAGGGACCCCAAAACGAGAGGTAGGAGAACCGACATGTCGAAGCTTCGCAACTGGGCCGTCAGCAAGGTCGCCGCGTGGCAGGCGCGCGACGAGGAAGGCCAGGGTCTCGCCGAATACGGCCTGATCCTCGCCCTCATCGCCATCGTCTGCATCGGCGCCCTCACGCTCCTGGGCGGCAACATCGCCAACGCGCTCAACAACGTCGCTGGCAGCATCTAGTTCGCAGGGCCGGTGACCCCGGCACTGCGACCAGCAAGGGAAGGGGTGGGGCACGACGGTACCCCACCCCTTCTGCCATCAGGCAGGAGTCCGCGGAATGCTGAATGCGGCAGAGGAAACCAGGGACCAGGGAACGGGAGAGCCGGGCACGCCCCGGCGTTCGGCTGTGCGGCGGCTGCTGAGGCGGTTCCGCGAAACGGAGACCGGGCAGGCGCTGGTGGAGTTCACCATGATCCTGCCGCTCTTCGTGCTCCTGTTCATGAGCATGGTCGAATTCGGGCGGGCCTTCCATACGTGGCTGCTGATTACGAACGCGGCCCGCGAGGGCGCGCGGGTTGCGGCGGTGCAGTCGGACCTTTCGACGGTGCAGAACCGCATTTACGACAGTTTCTGCGCGAACTACCCCAGCCAGTGCAACATCGACCCGACCAAAGTGACCATTACAACGACGAACGTCCAGGGGTCGCGCGGGTCAATGGTCTCAGTGGATGTCGCATACCAGTTCGAGTTCGTGACGCCGATTGGCGGCATCGTTCGGATCGTTTCCGGAGGCAACCTCTCGGCGCCCACCATCCGCTCGCACGCGTCGATGCGGCTGGAGTAGCAAGCGCCGGGCAGCAGGAGGGAGGCGAGCCATGGTGCGTTCGCTGATTCGCAGAGTCTTTGGGGAGGAGCGCGGGCAGGCGTTGCCGCTGTTCGCGCTCTTCCTGCTCGTGTTTCTCGGTTTCGTCGCCATGAGCATCGATGTCGGGCGGTATGTCTGGGCGCGGACGCAGATGCAGGCGGCGGTCGATGCTGCTGCGCTTGCCGCCGCGCAGAGCATGCCGAGCCAAACGGATGCCGCAACGAAGGCCACCGAGTACTGGATGGACAACAGCGGGTTCATCCGGAGCCAGGGCACGAACGTCCAGTTCGCGGTGACGTACCCGGAAGGGAACAAGGCAGTCCGGGTCCAGGCGCGGGCCGATATCCCGACCTGGTTCGCGCGGCTGTTCGGCGTAACGCACTGGACGGTTTCGGCCTCGGGCGACGCTGAATCGCAGGTGCTGGATATCGTCGTGGTCTTCGACATCTCCGGCTCGATGTGCTTCGACAGTTTCCGGCAGGTGGAGAACTCCGGCTCGTACATGATGAGCCCGGGGCGGCTGACGCCGGCGGGCGGATTTGCGTTCCCGCGGCTGGCCGCAAATATCAACGCGACGCAGACCACCATCCCGCTGAACGACGTCCGGATTTTCGCGAGCACGAACGCGTCGACCAACCGGGCCAACTTCGGGACGACGTTCAACACCACGACGCCGTACTGGCAGGTGTCCGTTGGTTCGAACGCGACCGCGGTGCCGACATCTGCATCGCTTCGACCGGGAATAATTATGATCGACAACGAGCTGATGCGGATTACCGGCGTCAACACAACGAACAACACGCTGACGGTGATCCGGGGTTACCGGAACGAGGCGACTGATACGAACACGGTAGCCACATCGCACGCAGCAAACGCCGAAGTCTGGGCGAACCGAACAGGGTTCAACAGCACGAGCGACTACTGCCAGCTCGCGAGCTACTACACGCCGACGACGACCCAGAACGGGCCGCACCAGCCGTTCGACGACGCGATCGACGCCGCGAAGTACTTCACGACGCTGTTCGACCCGCAATACGACAAGATTGGGTCGGTGCGGTACTCGACAACGGCAGCGATCAGCGAGAACCTCACTTCCAACTTCGCGGCCGTGCGCGCGAGCTTCGATGCCATCCTCTGGCCGGCCGGGGCAACCAACATCCCGCACGGCATTGCCGTCGGCCGGCAGGTGCTGGATGGACCCGGGAAGCGGGCGAACGCCGTGCGGGTGCTCGTCCTGGTGACGGACGGCATCGCGAATACGTACTGCGGCAGTGCGACGTACAACCCCTCGAACTACAACTCAACGTCGTGTACGACGGGGAGCGGCATCCCCACGGCCGAGGAACACGCGCGCCGGGAGGCGCAGCGCGCCCGGAACGGCGGCATCATGATCTTCACGATCGGACTTGGGAACGACCTCAACATTCCGTTCCTCCGGGACATCGCGACGATCGGTGGCGGGAAGTTCTACCACGCCCCCACAGCCGAGCAGCTGGACGAGGCGTTCCAGGCAGTTGCCGAGCAGACGCACATTGCGCTGGTGCGGTAGGCCAGGCCCGGGACGTCAGAACGACATCCCCGCCGCTCCTGGCGGGGATGTCGCTTTCCCGGCGGATTCCGTCGGCGGTCTGTGGGGGAACTGCAAGAGCGCCGATATAGCAAGGGGAGGAGTGCTCACGTGAACAGATCGATTGCAGCAGCTACCAGTGGTTCGAGCCGGAATCGCGGCGTGCTCTTGCTCGCCTGCGCCTTCGGCCTCCTGAGTGCCCTGCTCGTCTTCGCGTTCCTGAACGGGCGCGGTGGCGAGAAGGGCCTGAGCGGCGAGATATTCGCCGGCGAAGGTGCGGAGACGGTGGTGGTCCTGACCCGGAACGTCGCGGTCGGCGAAAAGATCACGTCCGACATGCTGACAACGCGCACCATCCCGGCCACGGCGCTCCTGCCCGGGCGGGTGAAGGACAGCGAGATATCTTCGCTGGTGGGGAAGGTTGCGACAGCGCCCATGTTTGCGGGCGAGCAGGTGATCGACGCGAAGGTCACCACGTACGTCGGGCAGGACACGCTGGCGTACAAGGTGCCGCAGGGGATGCGGGCGATATCGCTCCAGGTGCCGCACGAGGCGTGGATTGCAGCCGGGCTGCCGCAGCCGGGTGACCGTGTGGACATCCTCGGGATTACCACGCTGAGCAAAGTGGACCCCCTGACCGGCGAAGAGAAGCCGAACGTCGTGGCGGGGTACATCGCCCAAGACGTCGAAGTGCTGGCGGTGGCGCAGACCGTTGTGAAGACCGTTCCGAAGGTGGACGGCGGCAGCAATGGCTCGGGCAGCGCGGCAGCCTCGGGGCCGTCAGCGGCGAACTCGGGGGCGGTGAAGCAGGAGAACGCGACATACGAAAAGGCAATTTCGATCACGCTGGCGCTGCCGCCCGACCTCGCGGCCAAGGTAGCGCTCATCGACGCGATGCGGGACGACGTGGGCCAGTACCGGATTCTTCCGCGGCAGAAGGGCGATGCCGACCCGATCACGGGCAAGCAGGTATGGACGTACGACGACCTGTTCCCGGTCCGGTGACGCGGCTGGGGTAAGTGTTCTGCGGGCGCGGCCAGGCCGCCGTGCCCGCTCCAGTATCAGATGACGCAGGCCCCTGGTGGTCGCCGGGGTGCAGACGGTGGAGGAAACGACGACGATGGCACGAGTACCGCAGCTTCTCGTGGTTGACCCGGACCGGGAGAGCTCGGCTGAGCTGGCGAAAACGCTGCAAATGCTGGGCTTCGGGATTCTCGGGACCGCCGGGTACGGTGTGGAAGCGTTCACGCTCTGCTTCCAGATGCGGCCCGACCTGGTGCTGATGCGGATCGAGGAGCCGCTGGTGCGCCCGGTGCAGACACTCTCGCGGATCAACGATGGGCTGCCCGACCTGCCCATCATCGTGTTCTCCACTGAGGCGAACATCCGCCTGATGCGGCAGTCGATGGTGGGCGGGGCCTCGGATTACCTGGTCGAGCCGCTGGACCCGGACGAGCTCGAAAGCTCGATCATGAAGGTCCTCGAGAAGAAGGAGCGGGAGATGATGCGGCGCCGCGGCGAGCTCGCCGACCCGGTGGCGCAGGGCACGATCATCACCGTTTTCGGGGCCAAGGGCGGCATCGGCAAGACGACGATTGCTTCGAACCTGGCGGTGGCGCTCGCAACAGAGGCGCACCAGACGGTGGCACTGGTCGACATGGACACCCGCTTCGGCGACGTGGCCATCACGATGGATATCCCGGTTGAGCGGTCGATCGCCGACCTGGCCCGGAACCTGGACAACGTCGACCGGAACACGCTGCGCGAGTACCTCGTTGAGCACGAGTCGGGCGTCCGGATTCTGCCGGCGCCGACCCGCCCGGCGGACTGGCGGAACCTGACGTCGGCGCACATCCGCGACGTCGTCGACGTCCTCTCCCAGACGCACGACTTCGTGATCCTGGATACGCCCGGGACATTCAACGAGATTGTGGCGGCGGCGATCGAGGTCGGGACGATGATCCTGCTCATCACGACACTCGACATGGCCAGCATCAAGGACACCGTCCTGGCGCTCGAGATGCTGCACGAGCGGTTCGGCAACGATGACGAGCGGATCAAGGTGGTGCTGAACCGGGCCGGCGTCGACACCGGCGTCCGGGAGAGGGACGTCGAGCGGACGCTGGACACTGCCCTGTGGTGGAAGATTCCGCAGGACACCGAGGTAGTGAAGGCCGCGCAGCTCGGGCGACCGATTGTGCTGAGCCGGCCGAACAGCAAGGTTGCCGTCGAGATCCGGGAGATTGCCCGGGCGCTCGCCGGGATCCGGGCGCGTTCGAAGGCGAAGAAGAGCGGCGGCCTGGGGAGCCTGTTCGGGGGCCTGTTCAAGAAGAGCGCCTAGGAGACCACGCGCAGCGAGGAGATGAGCCATGCCGGATGACATTCGCGACCGACGAGCAGCTGGAGACGACGAACGCCCGGCATTCGGCTGGGGCGCGCGCCGGCGGATTCTCCCGCCGGGACCGGTTGGCGGACCGCCGCCGGCAGCACAGGGTCCTGCCGGCCCGGGGGCTCCCCCGCCTGGGAATCCCGAGGCCCCGAAGCTCCGTCCATCAGGCCAGCTTGGACGGCCGGGACCGGGGAAGCCGTGGGGCCACGTCGAACCTGCGGCACCGCCCCCGCCGCCGGGCATCCCGGGTCAGCAGCGCGGGGGCGCCATGCTGCGTCCGGCGGCTCCTGCTCCTCCGCCACAGGACGCCGCGGCAGGGCCCGGCGGTGCGCTGCGGCCGGTACGGCCCGTCCAGGTGGATGCACCGGGCGGCCGCGCGGCGGGCGCCAATGCGGTCGCCGAGGCGACGAAGATCCGGCTGCACGAACTCCTCATCGAAGAGCTGGAACATGGCGCGCTGGAAGGGCTCGCCCCGGAGCAGCAGCGCGAGGCGGTCATCAAGGCGGCCCGAGAGCTGCTCGTCCAGGAGGGGCTCCAGCTCGGCGGGATGCCGCGCGACGAGCTCCTCGAGGCGGTGGCGGACGAGGCCCTCGGGCTCGGCCCGCTTGAGCCGCTGCTGCGTGACCCCTCCATCTCGGAAATCATGGTCAATGACATCGACAAGGTGTACTTTGAGCGGGAAGGGCGCATCTTCCGGAGCCCGGTGCGGTTCCGCGACAAGGCGCACGTGATGCGCATCATTGAGCGGATTGTGGCGCCCCTCGGCCGGCGCATCGATGAATCGAGCCCGATGGTGGACGCCCGCCTGCCTGACGGTTCGCGCGTCAACATCACCATTCCGCCGGCCTCGCCGAAGGCGCCGACGATCACGATCCGAAAGTTCCGCGCCGACAAGATGCGGATGGCGGACCTGATCGCGGTTGGCGCGCTGAGCGAGCAGACCGCGGAGTTCCTCGCGATGTGTGTGCGGGCGCACCTGAACATCGTCATCAGCGGTGGTACGGGCACCGGGAAGACCACGTTCTTGAACGCGCTCTCGGCGTTCATCCCGAACACGGAGCGGATTATCACCATCGAAGACCCGGCCGAACTCCGGCTGCAGCAGGACCACGTCATTACGCTCGAAGCGCGGCCTGCGAGCATCGAAGGGAAGAACCAGATCAAGCAGCGCGACCTGGTCCGCAACTGCCTGCGCATGCGGCCGGACCGCATCATCGTCGGCGAGGTACGCGGCGAGGAAGCGTTCGACATGCTGCAGGCGATGAACACGGGCCATGACGGGTCGATTTCGACGATCCACGCGAACAACCCGCGCGAAGCCCTTTCCCGCCTCGAGAACATGGTCCTGATGGCGGGCATGGACCTTCCGTCGCGGGCCATCCGCGAACAGATCGCCTCGGCGATCCACATCTTCGTCCAGCTGAGCCGGCTCCAGGACGGCTCGCGCAAGGTGACCCACGTGACCGAAGTCAGCGGCATGGAGGGCGACACGATCACCCTGCAGGACATCTTCCTGTTCAAGCTGGACCGCGTGGACGAGGACGGGAAAGTGCACGGGTCGATGCGGCCGACGGGGATTCGGCCGGGGTTTGCGCACAAGTTTGCGATTGCCGGCATCGAGCTGCCGAACAACCTGTTCGGCACCGGGGAAGGATGGTAGGCGGCATGCTGATTCTCGTCGCGCTTTCGACCGGGGCGTTCGCGACGCTCCTGGTTCTCTGGCTCTTCGGGTTCGGCGCCTCGAGCGTCGAAGCATCGGCGCGGCTGAAGAAGCTGCGCGAGGTCGAAGCCCAGCTCCCGGCGGAGACCCGGGCACGACTGCGGCGTCGGACTGCGGTGAACTTCGCGGGCATTACCCTCATCTCGGGGAACATCGCTGCGAACTGGTCGCGCGACCTTGAGCGGGCGGGGCTGACGCTGAACGCGAAGGAGTACTTCACCCTCCGGGTGGTCGTGTCCGTCCTGTTCGCCTTCGTCGGGGTCGTGCTGCTGCCGCTGCCGATTTTCGGGGTGATGCTGGCGCCGCTCGGCTGGTTCCTGGTCGGATTCTGGCTGAAGCGCCGAATGGCGAGCCGCCTGCACAAGATGGAAGGCCAGCTGGTGGAGCTCCTCCAGATGCTTTCGAGCGGGCTGCGGGCGGGCTTCGGACTCCTGCAGGCAATGGAGGCGGCTGCGGAGCAGATCCCGGCGCCGCTCTCGGTGGAGATTCGGCGGACACTGCGGGATACCGCGATGGGAGCAAGCGTCGAACAGGCGCTGCAGGCGCTGAACGACCGCGTAGGCAGCCCGGACTTCGACATCGTGATTACGGCGATCCTGATCCAGCGGAGCGTTGGCGGGAACCTTGCAGAGATTCTCGACAACGTGGCGCACACAATGCGCGAGCGGGAGCGGATTAAGGGCGAAATTCGCACGCTGACGTCGCAGCAGCGACTCACCGGTTACGTGATCGGCGGGATTCCGATCGCTCTGCTGGTCATCTTCTACATCATTAGTCCGGATTTTACGGGCCTGCTGTTCACCGACCCGCTCGGCCGGCTGATGCTGATGGGCGCGTTTATCAGCGAGGTCATCGGCTACCTGATTATCCAGAAGATCGTGAACATCGAGGTGTAGCGCGATGGAGCTGCTCATTGCCTTCAGCACGTTTCTCTTCATCACCCTCATGACGTACGGGCTGCTCTATCGCTCCACCGGCAACTCGGCGATGGACGTACGGCTCGGCGGGCTCCGGTACACCCGGCCGGCGCGCGAGGCGCTGCCCGACCCGGAGGCGGCGTTCACCCAGCGCGTCATCAAGCCGCTGCTCGCGAGCCTCAACCGGCAGATCAATGCGATTCTGCCGTCGTCCATCGAAGAGCGGGTCGAGATGGCGCTTGTCCAGGCGGGCCTGCGCATCAAGCCCGGGCAGTTCATTGTCCTGGTCGCCATCTTCGCGGGTCTGCTGCCGCTACTCGGCCTGGTGTACTCCATGAGCGCCGGGCTCGATGCGCAGCGAACGCTGCTGGTGTTCGTCGTGATGAGCGGCCTGGGGCTGTACGCGCCGCGCATCTTCCTCCTTGGCCGCATCCGCCGCCGCCAGAAGGAGATCTGGAAGTCACTGCCGGACGCCTTTGACCTGATTACGGCATCGGTCGAGGCCGGCCTGGGTATCGACGCAGCGTTCACCAGGGTGATCGAGAAGGTGAAGGGTCCGTTTGCGGAGGAGCTGACCCGGACGATGCGGGAGGTGCAGATGGGGCGCGCCCGGCGGGACGCCTTCCTCGATATGGCCGACCGCACCGGCGTGGATGAACTGCGTCAGCTCATCAATGCGATCGTGCAGGCGGAGGCGATGGGAATCTCCATCGGCGGCGTCATCCGCGTGCAGACCGGCGTCATTCGGACGAAGCGGCGGCAGCGGGCCGAGGAGGCGGCCTTCAAGGCACCGATCAAGATGGTCTTCCCGCTCGTCTTCTTCATCTTCCCGGCCATCATGATCGTCATCGGCGGGCCAGCCATTATCCAGCTGAAGAACCTGTAGTCAGCTGAAGCGGTCGAACCACAGCAAAACGATGACGGCCCCGGCCGCGAGGTAGGGGCCGTAGCTGTATGTTGCGCCCCTGCCTTGGAGCAGGATGAGCACCGCTGCGAAGACACCGGCGAGAAGGATGCCAATCAGCAGCGCCGTCATGACCGCGGGCCAGCCGGTCAGCAGTCCGATGAGGAGGATCAGCTTGGCATCGCCGATGCCGAAGGCCGTTTCGCGCGAGCGGGCAGCGGCCCCGGCGAGCCCGCCGAGGAGCAGGAGCAGCGCCGCGGCGGCGAGCCCTGCTGCCCCGCCGAGCAGCACGTCCCAGGTCGACCGGTCCTGCCAGAGTGGAGCGGCGGCGAGCGCCGCCAGGATGCCCGGGTAGACCAGGACGTTTGGGATGCGACGCCGGTCGAAATCGGTGGAGCTGACGGCAACCAAGAGCAGGCAAAAACCGGCGGTGAGGAACTGCTGGAGGCCGTCTGGACTTCCCGGGCGAAACGCTAGTGCCGCAACGAGCGCGCCGGCGGGCATGGTGAAAGCCCGCAACGCGAAGAGGCGGCCGCCAACCGCAGGGTCCTCGCGGAAGGCAGGCTCGCGGTAAAGGCCGTGCTGGACAGCCGGAAACCAGAAGCCGGCAACCGCACCGGCGAGCCCAGCAGCGAGCTGCGGAAGCCAGTCCACGGGCGGACTATGGGCGCTCGGCCGGCTAGCGGCAATTGCCGGCCGGTATCAGGACGGGGGCGACGCAAGATCGGCGCGGAGCTCGGCGAGGAGTTCGGGGGAAACCTCCACAAAGGGGCCCCCGAGGCGATCGTTCCAGCGGGCCGCGAAGGCGAGGACATCGGCGTCGGGGGCTGGGGCTGCTCTCCGGGGGATGAGGGGAGAGGCGCCGCCGCCGAGCGCTTCGAAGGTGGTCTCCTCGAGCAGGACGGAAAGCGCATCCCGGAGGTGCTTCCGGGTGATGGCTGGTTCGAGCCGGAAAGCGGCAAGGGACGATGCGGTGGAAAGCAGGTCGGCAAGGCGGATGCGCGGGGGCTCGACGGTCACGGCGTCTCAGTCGTCGGCGTCCTCAAGCTGGAGGTCGCGCCTGCGCCGCTCGCTGCCGGATTCGACGAAGCGTTCGACGGCGCGGGCGAAATCGACGAGTTCGGCCGGGGACATGCTCTCCATGAGGCCGGCGGCGTAGTCGCGCAGCTCTTCCCGGAGGGATTCGACGACCGCCCGGCCGCGGGGCTCAAGCCAAATGCAGATGCTGCGCCGGTCGTTGGGAGCGACTTCGCGGCGGATGAATCCGCCCCGTTCGAGGCGTTCGAGCAGGGCCGAGACGGAGGGGCGGGTGACGTAGAGGCGCTCGGCGAGCTCTGCGTTGCTGAGGCCTTCCTGTTCGGCGAGGTGGCCGAGCAGGCGCAGCTGTGTCACGGTGAGGTTCTCGCGGTCCCAGAGGGTGAGGCGGATGGGGTCGAGGAGTGCGCTTGCCCGGAAGAGCGCGGAGATGGCGCGTTCGAGCTCCGGGGTGCGGGGCTGTCGTTTCACGTGGCTCCTCCGGTTTTCGCGAATTCCGCCCGTGTCCCCGGCAGGATTCTGGAGGGAGCCGCGAGGACGTGCAAATGCCCGGATGCGATGGAGCGGCACCGGGGAAGTTCGCACGGCGCTAAGGATTCTGCTAGACTCGCGCGACACAAGGAGGTTTCGAATGAAGTTCGGGATTTTCTACGAGCATCAGCTGCCGCGGCCGTGGGACGAGGGGGCGGAACTGAAGCTGTTCCAGGACGCGCTGGACCAGGTAGAGCTGGCCGACCGGCTGGGAATCGACTTCGCCTGGGAGGTCGAGCACCACTTCCTGGAGGAGTACTCGCACTCGTCCTGCCCGGAGGTGTTCCTGGCGGCGGCCAGCCAGCGGACCAAGAACATTCGGCTTGGGCACGGGATTAAGCTGATGCCGCCGAACTACAATCCGCCGGCCCGCATTGCCGAAGAGATTGCGACGCTGGACCTTGTTTCGAACGGGCGGGTGGAATTCGGGACCGGCGAGTCAGCCTCGCGGGCCGAGCTGGAGGGGTTCAACATCAACCCGGCCGAGCGGCGGGCGATGTGGCTTGAGACGACCGAACAGGTCTGCAACATGATGGCGATGGACCCGTACCCGGGCTACCAAGGGAATTACTTCTCCATGCCGGTGCGGAACGTGGTGCCGAAGCCGGTGCAGAAGCCGCACCCGCCGCTGTGGGTGGCGTGCTCGAACCGCGACACCATCCATCTCGCGGCGCAGCTGGGCATCGGTGCGCTGACATTCGCGTTCGTGGATGCAGCGGAAGCGAAGAAGTGGGTGGACGACTACTACGAGACGTTTAAGCGGGAGTGCGTACCGATCGGCCACACCGTGAACCCGAACATCGCGATGGTGACGAGCTTCTCGATTCACCATGACCGCGAGGAGGCGTTCCGCCGCGGCTTCGACGGCTTCAAGTTCTTCCAGTTTGGGCTCGGCCACCATTATGTCTTCGGGCACCACAAGCCGGGCCGGACCAACATCTGGGCAAACTACGAGAAGGTGAAGGCTGCGATGGGCGCCGAGCAGCTCGACTTCCTCGGCGGCGGCACGGACGGCATCGGGACGCCGGAGGACCTGCGCCAGCACCTGCGAAAGTTCGCCGATGCGGGGGTCGACCAGACGGTTTTCATCCAGCAGGGCGGGAAGAACCGGCACGAGCACATCTGCGAGGCCCTCGAACTGTTCGCCGCTGAAGTGATGCCGGAGTTCAAGGAAGAAGAAGAGCGCCGGCAAAAGCAGAAGATGGACGAGCTTGCCCCGTACATCGAGAAGGCGATGCAGCGCAAGCAGTGGATGCGGGAGCTGACGGACGACGAGATCCCGACGTATGCGGCGTACGGCGCCATGATTGCCGAGGTCGATACCTCGAACCTCGAAGGCGCGGCGCGCATCCGGGCGGAGCGCTGGAAGAAGATGCGCGAGGTGCTCGCGAAGGTCTGAGGCGCGCGGTTTCTGCTGGAGGCTGGTGGCCCTCTCCGCCCCGGGAGGGCCACCGCGCTGCCCGGGGAAGCCCGCCGCCGGTTCAGTCAGCGATATCCGGCGTCCGTTTCGGCGGGGGCGACCCGAGACCGCCCATCGGCGTGAGCTTCGACATATCGATATCGAGCAAGCAGGGCCCGCCGGAGGCAAGCCCGCGTTCGAGGGCGGCCCGGAAGGTGGCTGGTGAGTCCACCGCCTCGGCGGGAACGCCCATACCCCGGGCGACCTGGACGAAGTCCGGCGTTGCGAGGTCGACCCCGAACTGGCGGCCTTCGAACGTGCGGGCCTCGATCGTGCGGAGGACGCCGTAGCCGCGGTCGTTGAAGACGCATACCACGACCGGCACGCGGTACTGCGCGGCGGTCGCCAGCTCGCCGATGTTGAGCATGAATCCACCGTCGCCCTGGATAACGACTGCGGGACGGCCGGCTCCGATGGCGGCGCCGATTGCGAGCGGCAGGGCGGGCCCGATAGCGGCGGATGTCGGATAGATGGACGTCCGTGGGGCGAGGACCGGGAGGATGCGGTTGCCCCAGAGGTAGGCCGGGACGGTGGCATCGCGCACGATGAGCGCGTCGCGGGGAGCCAGCTCACGGATTGCGTCCATGATGGCCGCGTAGTCGGGGCCGATTTCGCGCCTGATTTGGGCCAGGGCCGCCGCACGCAGGTCGGCGGCGCGCGCAGCGAACGCCGGCTCCATGCGGACATCGGCGAGGTCGCGGACCAGGGCCGCCAGTGCGAGGCGCGCATCGCCGACCACGGGGACGTCGGCGGTGTAATTTCGGCCGATGACGCCCGGGTCGGCGTCGATGTGGATGAGCCGGGCCGGCCAGCGCAGCGACCAGTTGCGGGTCGCGCCGGCCTGGAAGCGGGTGCCGACGGCAAGGATGACGTCGGCCGTATCGAACAGCTCCTGGAGCGCCGGGTGGGCTGAGAGCGGGCCGAGCGCGAGGGGGTGGTCCTCCGGGATTGCCCCGCGCCCGTTCGCGGAGGTGACGACCGGGGCGCCGAGCGATTCGGCGAGCTGCTGGAGTTCAGCTTCAGCGCCGGACGCGAGGACGCCGCCACCTGCCCAGATGAGGACCCGCCTGGCGCCCCGGAGGAGGTCGGCAGCCCGGGCGAGGGCATCGCGGCTGGGGCGAATCCGCGGCCATCCTTCGATGTGAGGGATGTCAACCTCGGCGCGGGCGTACTGCAGGTCGATCGGGATTTCGACGGCGCCGGGCGGCCGGTATGGATATCGCGGGCCACGGCGACGATGGTCTCGGCGATCTCCTCGGTGCGGCGCACGCTTTCAGCGCGCCGGGTGACGGTCCGGAGCATGGGCAGCTGCGCCTCGGCTTCGTGGAGGAACCCCTTCCCTTTGCCGTAGTAGAGCGACTCGACCTGGCCGGTGATCAGGAGCACGCGGCTGGAGGCGAATTGCGCCTCGTAGAGGCCCGTCATCGCGTTGGTGGTCCCGGGACCGGTGCTGGCGATCGCCACGCCAAGCCTGCCTGTTGCCCGGGCGTAGCCATCGGCAGCATGGAGGGCGCCCTGCTCATGGCGGACGGCGACCGGGGTGATGCCGCCGAGGCGGTGAATGGCATCGTAGATGGGGATATTGTGGACGCTGACGATACCGAAGACGTGTTCGACGCCAAGGGCGCGCAGGGCTTCGTAGACGGCTTCGCCGCCGGACATTTCGCGCACGGCTGCCTCCGGGGGCACAGGTAGTGGCCCGGACGCTACCGGCGCCCGGGCGGGGGTGTCAACGCAGCGCCATCACCACCGGAAGGCTCCGGCGCGCCAGTCGGCCTCGTAATACGGAGCCACATGCGTGCCGGGAGGGATGATGCGGTCGATCGCCTTTCGGTCTTCATCGGTGATGGTGACCTCGAGGGCGCCGAGGTTGTCCTCGAGCTGCTCCATGGTCCGCGGGCCGATGATCGGGCTGGTGACCCCGGGCTGGTGGATGCACCAGGCGAGCGCGAGACGGGAGATAGTGGTGCCTTTCTCCCTGGCAAGAGATTCGAGGGGTTCGATCACATCCCAGATGGCATCGTTCATGCGGCGCCGGTAGAGGGGGTTGGCATCGAGGTTGGCGTAGCGGCTGTCCTCGGGCGGGGGCGCGTTCCGGCGGTATTTCCCGGTGAGGAGCCCGCCGGCAAGCGGGCTCCAGGGGATGATGCCGAACCCGTAGGCCTGGGCCATTGGGAGGAGTTCCCGCTCGATGCGGCGGTCGAGCAGGTTGTACGGAGGCTGTTCGCAGACAAAGCGCTCAAGCTCGTACTCCTTCGCGACCCAGAGGCTTTCGACCAGCTGCCAGGCGGCGAAGGTGCTGCTGCCGATGTACCGCACCTTACCGGAGCGGACGAGGTCATCGAGCGCGCGAAGGGTCTCGTCAATCGGGACATCGGGCTGGGGCCGATGGACCTGGTAGAGGTCGATCCAGTCGGTCTTCAGGCGGCGGAGGCTGGCTTCGCACTGCTCGATGATGTGGCGCCGGGTATTTCCCATGGCGTTCGGGTCGTCGCCCATGCGGCCGTGGACCTTGGTTGCGAGGATGACCTGGCTGCGGCGGCCGTTGCGCTGGAGCGCCTCGCCGACGGCCTCTTCGCTGCGCCCCTGGTTGTAGACGTTGGCGGTATCGATGAAGTTGATGCCTGCATCGAGGGCGCGGTCAATGATGGCTGCCGAGTCGGCGGGGGAGGTTTTGCCGCCGAACATCATGGCGCCGAGGCAGAGGGGGCTGACGCGGATGCCGGTTCGGCCGAGCGGTCGGTAATCCACCTGGAACACCTCCGGGGAGTGCTGCGGGGGCAGCGTACGCGAAGCGCAACTGACCCGCAGCAGCCGGGGTCCGGGGGAGGTGCAGGCGAGGGAGAGGCCGGCCGGTCAGCGGCGGGTGCCGTCCCTGCCCGTGCGTTCGACGAGTGCGCGGAAGAACTCGAGGCGGTCGGGCGTCACCTGCTCCGGTGCGTACCGCCAGGTCCAGTTGCCTTCAGCGCGGCCGGGATGGTTCATGCGGTGGCTGCCATCGAGGGCAAGGAGGTCCTGCATGGGGATGATGGCAGTTTCGGCGACGCTTTCGAGGGCCACACGGACGAGGTCGTCGACAATGCGCGACCCGTCGATGCCGAGTTCGCGGCGGACGTTGTCGCGCTCCCATTCGGGGAGGTTCGTCCACCAGCCGAGGGTGGTGTCGTTGTCGTGGGTACCGGTGTAGACGACCTGGTTTTCGCGGTGGTTCCGGGGAAGGTACGGATTGTCGGGGTCGCCGCCGAAGGCGAACTGGAGGACGGCCATCCCGGGGTAGCCGAGCTCGTCGCGGAGCGCGCGGACGTCGTCGGTGATGATGCCCAGGTCTTCGACGATGATGGGCAGCCGCCCGAGGGCAGCTTCGAGGGCGTCGAAAAGGGCGCGGCCCGGGCCGGGCACCCAGCGGCCATTGACAGCGGTCGGTTCGTCGGCGGGGATGTGCCAGGCTGCGACGAAGCCGCGGAAGTGGTCGACCCTGAGGGCATCGAAGAGGTCGAGGGCGCGGCGGAAGCGGGCAATCCACCAGGCGTAGCCATCGGCGCGCATGGCATCCCAGTCGTAGAGCGGGTTGCCCCAGCGCTGCCCGGTGTCGCTGAAGGCATCGGGCGGAACGCCGGCGACGACGGCCGGGTTGCCGCTGGCATCGAGGAGGAACAGGGAGCGGTGGGCCCAGTGGTCGGCGCTGTCGCGGTCGACGAAGATGGGCATATCGCCGATGAGGAGGATGCCGCGCGCGTGTGCGACATCCCGAAGCTCCTGCCACTGGAGGTCGAACACGTACTGCAGGAAGCGGTGGAACTCGACCTCGTCGGCGAGGGCGGTGCCGGGCGTCGGCCGCGAGGGCGGGTAGTTTCGGTACTCGGCCGGCCACTCCCACCAGGGCTGGCCGGTGAGTTCGCGCAGCGCTTCGAACAGCGCGTAGTCATCGAGCCAGGGGTGGGCCGCGGCGAATTCGGCGAGGCGCGGCCTGCAACCCTCGGCGACGAATCGTTCGAACGCCCGCCGGAGGCGCGGGAGCCGCGCTGCGCGAAGAGCGGCGAAGTCGACCCGGTTCGGGGTGCCGAAGGGCGAAAGCTGCGCGTCCTGGGGCGCGAGCCAGCCGCGGCGGGCAAGCCATTCGAGGTCGATCAGGCGGTCGTCGCCGGCGAACGCAGAACGACCGGCGTAGGGCGAATCGTAGGGACCCGGCGGACAGACGGGCAGCATCTGCCAGGCGCGCGCGCCGGCCCGGCTGAGCAGGTCGAGGAAACGATGGGCCGGTGCGCCGAGGGTGCCGGGGTGCGGGAGGGAGGTGGCGTGGAGCAGGATGCCTGCGAGTCGCTGGCCCATCATGCCGGGAACGCCAGGCGCTCGAGTTCGGCCAGCGAGAGGCGGGCGACCCGGCGGCCGTGCGCAAGGAGTGCCGCCACATCGCCGCGGGCCTGCGCCGCTTCCAGCTGCGCGAAGGTGAAGGGCTCCCCGGGTACGGGGAAGTCGACGCCGGGCGGTTCCTCGACGACGAGGAACACGCCGGTGTTCGGGCCGCCCTTGTGCAGCTGGCCGGTCGAGTGGAGGTAGCGGGGGCCGAAGCCGATGGTCGTCGCCACGCGGAGGCGGTCGCGGAAGGCGTGACGGGCGCGCTCAAGGCGGTCAGCGGTCGTGCGGTCGCGGGGAAGGTAGGCGAGGATCGCGAGATAGTCGCCGGGGCGGATGCTCGCGAGGATGTCGGCGGGTGCCGGCGTCACGGGCTCGGGGGCAGCGCCTTCAAGGAGCCGGCGGGCCAGCCGCTTGGCTTCCTCGACGTTCGGCTGGTCGAACGGATTGATGCCGAGGATGTGCCCGGCCACCGCGGTGGCGAACTCCCAGCGGAAGAACTCGGCAGCGAGGTCGAAGGGGCCGATGGCAGGGAGCCGGACCACGGGCTGCCCGGAGGCTTCGAGCCCTTCGAGCCCATCGAGCGGGCCGTACGCGACGAAGAGGCGGTCGTCGCCGTACACCGACGGCGGACCGATTCGCTCGCCCTCGACGGGGAGGATGCCGCGGCCGTGCTTGCCGGTCGATTCGGCGACAAGCTGCTCGATCCAGTGGCCGAGACCTTCGACCTGCTGGGGCAGGAAGAGGGTGAGCTTGTCGCGGCCGGCAAGCGCGGCTTCCGCCATGACGGCCCCGAGCCAGGCACCGGGGTTCCCGGCAGGGTCCGGGTCCTGGCAGGAGCGGGCCATCGGGCCGAGGCGCCCGAACATGCCGGGGATATCGACGCCGCAGAGGATGGCCGGGACCAGGCCGAAATACGACAGCGCGGAGAAGCGCCCCCCGATGTCGGGCGGGTTGAGGAAGAGCCGTTCGATTCCGAGCCGGTGGGCCTCGGCCTCGAGGGGCGTGCCGGGGTCGGTGATCACGATGTAGCGGTGCGGGTCGGGGAGGCGTTCCCGGAAAAACGCGAACTGGCTCCGGGTCTCAATCGTGGTGCCGGACTTGCTGGAGACGGCGATGACCGTGGCGGCCAGGTCGAGGCGCGCAAGGAGCGCGTCAAGCTGCCGCGGGTCGGTCGAATCGAGGAGCTCGAAGCGGAGTGCATCGGGCGACGGGCCGAAGGCTGACGCCATGACCTCGGGTGCGAGGCTGGAGCCGCCCATGCCAAGCAGGAGCAGGGAGGCTGCGCCTTCGGCCCGCAGCGTTTCCCGGAGCGCGGCGATGGCCGGGAGCCGCGCGAACATCTGCTGGTGGACCGTCAGCCATCCGAGCCGGTCGGCGCACTCGGCGGGTTCCGGCTGCCAGACGGTGTGGTCGCGCGCCCAGATGCGGTCGATGATGCGGTCGCGGGCGAGGGCGGCGAGGCGGGCGTTGACGGCCGATTCCAGTGGGGCCGGGAGCATGGAGCCTCCGCGGGGGTGGTGCTCCCTAACGATAGCGGAGGCGTGGTGAACGGGCAGGGCGGGCGATGGGCAGGATGACCTGCTCGCCGGCCACAACGGCGCGCTCGCGCGGAACGACACCGGTGCGCGGCGGCAGACGGTGCGGCAGCGGACGCGGCTTCCGGTAGGGGAGCGGCTCGGCCGATGCGTACATTCCATCAGCACGTTACGACAGGTCCGGAGAGAAAACCCGGGCCGACCGGTGACAGGCACGGGACGGAGCGGTGACAGGCCCGTGACTACTCCGCCGGGGAAACGCGGGGGCGGAGCCGTACCGATATCCGGGTTTCTCTGGAGTGCACAGGAGGTCCGGGGCTGCCGACTATCAGAACAGGCGGCCGACTCCGCAAAGGTGCACGGCACGGCCGGGGGACGTGGCGATGCAGCAGCACATCCGCATCTGTCAGCACTGCGGGACGCCGTACGACTGGCGCCGCTCGCCGAGCGCGTTCCTGAAGATGACCTACTGCGGCAGCCTCTGCGAGAAGGCGGACCTCGGCTTCACGATTGAGACGCTGCTCCGCGATTTCGAGTACGTGCGAGGAGAGTGGCGGGCGCTCCTTGCCGCGTAACCGGCAACGAGCCCGGGCGGCATCCCGGGAAGGGGGAAGGTAAGCGCGGCCACCGGGTCGCTTTACGAAACGGACTCGCGGCCCCTACGCTGGATCTCGGAAGGCAGCCGACCAGCGAGGCGGCGAAGCCAGCAGAGGAGGCACACCAATGGATACGCCCATCGGACCCGGCCCGACCGGGATGAACCTGAACAACATCCGCGTTTGCGCACGGTGCGGCCTCCGCTATGACTGGCGGAAGTCGCCGAGCGGCATGAAGATGACGTACTGCTCGTCGCTCTGCGAAAAGGCGGACCTCGGCTTCACGGTCGAGGCGCTCATCCGCTGGGAGCGCGAACCGGCCGAAAAGGAGCCTGTGACCCCCGGCGGGGAGTAACCACCGACAGGCTGGCACCAGCACGCGGGCCCGGCGTTTTCGCCGGGCCCGCTGTCGTCCACGGGGATGCTGCAAGCGGGCTATTCGAGCGTGAGCGGGGTGTCGTCGCGGTTGGCCCAGTCGCGCATGGAGCCGTCGTAGACCCGGATGTTGCCGTAGCCGACGAGCGTCATGGCGAAGGCGGCATGCGCGGCGCGGATACCGCCCTGGCAGTACGTAATGGTGGCGCGGTCGCGGGAGAAGCCGGCCTCGGCCAGGAGCCGCTCAATCTCTTCGGCCGGGAGGAAGCGGCGGAGGTCGCCCTTCTCCACGAAGTTCAGCCACTCGAGGTGCTTCGCGCCGGGGACGCGACCGACGCGGCGGTTGCCGCGGTCGTTGGTGCCGCTCCACTCCTCGTCAGTCCGGGCATCGAGGATTTGACAGGAGGGGTCGCCGATGTGCGCCTTGAGGTACTCCGCGTCGGCGATAAGGTCGGGGTTCGGGCGGGCAACGAAGGTGGCCGGGGCGGGGCGCGTGGCGTGGAAGGTGACCGGCCGGCCTTCCGTGAGCCAGCGGTGCCAGCCGCCGTTCAGGACCCGGACGTTCGGATGGCCGTAGTAGTTGAGCACCCACCACATCCGCGCGGCGAGGAGGGCGTTGTTGTCGTCGTAGGGCACGACGAGGGTTTCGTTCGAGACGCCGAGGCGGCCCATCAGCGCTTCGAACTCGCGCGGTGGCATCACGAAGGTACCGTGGTCGGCACCGGGCGGACCGGACTCCTTGATGTAATAGTGGACCGGGAGGTGAACCGCTCCGGGTATGTGGGCGCGGCGGTAGGCTTCGAGGACGGCGCAGTCGATGATGCGCACGCCGGGGTCGTCGAGGTGGTCGATGAGCCAGTCGGGCTCAACAAGGAGCTCGGGACGGGCGTATCCCATGGCAGTCCTCCGGTGGCGATGCCCCGGAGTCTACGCTGGAGGTGTGCCGTGCGTCAGGGCGGCGTGGGCGTCGGCGTGGGCGTGACCTGGTTGTTCGGCGCGCCGCCGAAGGGGGTCGGCGTCGCCCCCGGGAACGGAGGCCCGGTCTTGCGCACGTTGATGTAGACGACCAGCGAGAGGCCCTTGCCGTCGTTGGTTGAGAGACGGAGGGTGTAGACGCCATCATCGAGGCCGGCGATGCGGATCGTGCCGAGCGGGCCGTTCTCCACCTTTGCGGTGCCCTCGCCGATGGTGGTCCACTCCGTCGGCGTGGAGGACTTGCCGAGTTCGAGCTTCCAGTTCTTGAGGTTGGGCGGATTGACCGTGCCGATGACCTCGGTATCGCCGGAGATGGTGCGGCCGGTGGTGATGTTGTTAATGGCGATGGCGGCCAGGCCGGTGCTCTTCTCCTTCGGAGCGATCGGGATGTTGCGCTTCTGCGCAAGCTCCTCGGCCAGTTCGGGCTTGAACGCGGGCAGTTTGACGAACTTCTGGACCTTGCGGAACTCGGCGGGCGTCTGTTCGGTGGCGAGGAGCCCGTTGCGGCTGTCGATCTCCTTCTCTTCGCACTGGGATTCGTAGGTCACATCGGTGCGGACCCAGGCGACGACGACCTGGTCGCAGTACTTGAAATCGGGGCCAAGGGTGCGGTCGGTTGCCGGAGTCTGGAACTCGCGCTGGGCGACATTGCGCGGCTGGAGGTCGGAAAAGTCCTTGCCGATATCGGAGACGCCGCGGGCTGCGAGGGCTTCGTGGTAGTAGCCCATCCAGTTCTTCCAAAGGCGAACGGTCGTGTTCGCTGCCGCGAACTGGCGGTCGTTCACGAGTTCGTTCGTGGCGTTGCCGACCCAAACGGCCGTGGCCGCGTGGCGGGAGTAGCCGGTCATCCAGGTTTCGAGGGTATCGGCGGCGGAGGCAGGCCCCTGCTGGGTGCCGGTCTTCACGCCCGAGGGGATGCGCTTGCCGTTGGCGAAAAAGTCGAGGCCGAGGTCGTTGTTGCTGCCGCCGCACCCCCAGATGATGAAGCGGGCGGTGCAGTCGGACATGATGGTGTGGAGGAGCCAGACAGAGCCGGCATCGACGACCTGGCGGGATTCAGGTTCGCCCTGGCGGAAGATGACGTTGCCGTCCTTGTCGCGGACCTCGAGGATGACGACGGGGTCGAGTTCTCGGGTACCCTCGATGCGGAGGTAGCCCTTCTCGAACTGCAGCTTCTGCTCGAGGGCGAGTTCGTAGTTCGCGCCGGTATCGAGCGCCGTGCTCTTCAGCTCACTGACCTTCACATAGCGGGCAAGGGTGGGGACGCCGACCATCCTGCCCATGTTGGCGATGGTCGCATCCATGTAGGCCATGTCGATGGCGCGGATGTTGGCGCCGCCGGTCGCAATCGAGGCGCCGTAAGTGACGTCGGGATGTGAGCGGAAGGTCGGGTCGAAGCGCTGGTCCAGCGTCGTAATGCCGAGCGCCTTGGCCATCTTGATGACGTTGTCGACGCCGGCTTCCTGCGCGGCACGGAAGGCCGGGACGTTCTGTGAGCCGCCGAGGCCGGCCCGGGCCGAGATGAGCCCTTCGGACTTGTCCGCATCCCTGCGCGGGTTTTCGATGGCGGTGCCCTCGATGGTCAGGGGGCTGGTGTCCCAGAAGATGCTCATGGGGGCCTTGTTGAGCACATCGAACCAGGTGAGGTAGACGGCAGGTTTGAACGACGAGCCCGGCTGGTTGATCTCGTTCAGCTGGTCGATCTCACCGGCGACCCGGCGGTCGGAGCGGAAGGACGGGTCGCGGTTCGGGGCGTAAACGATCACCTGGCCGGTGGACGGCTCGATGGTGACGATGGCGGCGTTGTGGCACTCGCAGCCAGCTTCGAGACCGGCGGCGATGAAGCCGCGGGCCATCTCCATGGCCTTTGCGGTCAGCTCCCAGTCGAGGGTCGAGACCACCTTATAGCCGGCCATGTGGACGCTGGATTTACAGTCGGAAGCGGAGGGGATTTTGGGGAGGATGCCGGCCTCGCACATGCGGACGAGGCGGGGTTCGACCTGGTTGTCGACAAACGCCTCGGCGCGCTGGGGGTTGGAGCCGAGATAGACGCGCACTTCTTCCGCCTTGGCAGCGGCTGCCTGCTCGGGGGTGATGCGGCCGTGGCGGACCATGAGGTCGAGGACGTCCTCCTGGCGGGCCTTGGCCTCGCCGCCGACAACGGCCCGCCCGAGTTCATCGGTAATGCATTCGCCGCGGTTATCTTTCACACAGTTGAGGCGGGGGTGGTAGGCGGTGGGCGCCTGCGGAATGCCAGCAAGGAGGGCCGCTTCGGCGAGGGTGAGGTCTTTGGCCGGCTTGCGGAAGTAGCCCTGTGCGGCGGCCTCGACGCCGATGTAGCGGTCGGCGTAGCTGATCTGGTTGAGGTACCAGGTGAGGATCTGCTCCTTTGTGTAGTCCTGTTCGAGTTCGATGGCGTACGCGATCTCGCGGAGCTTGCGGTCGAGAGTGCGTTCGGCGGTGACGCAGGCGTTGCGGTTGTCGCCGTCTTCGGCGACCGAGGGGCAGATGTAGACGTTTTTGATGAGCTGCTGGGTGATGGAAGACCCGCCCGTGCCCCCGCCGAAGCTATTGAGGACGTAGTTTTCGTAGGCGGCGCGGATGAGGCCCTTGAGGTTGACGCCGGGATGGGTCCAGAAGGAGTTATCCTCGGTGGAGACGGTGGCCTCGACCATCCAGGGCGAAATCTGGTCGAGGGTGACCGGGTTGAGGAGCTGCGCGTTCGGATTCGAGAGCGTGGCGAGGAGCACGCCCTTTTCGGGGCCGCCGCGGTCGTAGATTTCCGTCGGCACCGACGAGACTTCGAGCAGCTTCTGCTCGATGGGGACGTAATCCTTCGCGTAGGAGTTGTAGATGGTGAAGAGCGCGCCGAGCCCGGCCGCGGCGCAGACGGCGCCGAAGCCGATGAGTGCGAGGAGCGCGATGAGGATGGGGCGCGCGCGGCTCCCGTCGCCCCGGCGGCGCTCACGGAGGCGGCGGCGCACAACGATGCTGTTCATCGCGAGGCACCCCCTGCGGGGAGGAGGCAGATGCCCTGCATCGCACCCGAGGGTACCAGACGGCCGGGGCTGGCAACACGGGCGCGGGTAAGGGCCGCTTCCCCTATCCTTGACGGCATGGCGCTCACCCGTGACGACGTGCTGCATATCGCCCGGCTCGCCCGCATCGCCCTCAGCGATGACGAGGTCGAACGATTCAGGGCACAGCTTTCCGGCATCCTCGACCATTTCGCGGCGCTGGCCGCGGTGGACACCGACGGCGTCGAGCCGACCGCGCACCCGCTGCCGCTGGCGAATGTGATGCGCGACGACGTCATCGAGCCCTCCCTTCCGCGCGATGACGTGCTGGCGAATGCGCCGCTGGCTGAGGACGGCTACTTCCGGGTCCGGGCGGTGCTGGAATGAGCGACCTGTGGAAGCTCACGGCCCATGAGGCGCACGAAGGCCTGCGCCGGCGGGAGTTCACGAGCGTGGAGCTGACGGAGTCGGTGCTGGAGCGGGTGGCCCTGGTCGAGCCGACCATCAACGCGTACATCACGCTCACCGCTGAGCTGGCGCTCGAGCAGGCGCGGGAAGCAGATGCAAAGCTGGCAGCAGGGACCGCCACCCCCCTCACGGGCATCCCGGTGGGGGTGAAGGACCTGATCATCACCAAAGGGGTCCGGACGACGGCGGGTTCGAAGATGCTCGAAAACTTCATCCCGCCATATGACAGCCACGTCTATGAGAACTTACGGCGGGCCGGCGCGGTGATGATCGGCAAGTGCAACATGGACGAGTTCGCAATGGGCTCGTCGACCGAACACTCCGCCTTCGGGCCGACGCGCAACCCGTGGAACCCGGGACTGGTGCCCGGCGGCTCGTCCGGGGGGTCGGCAGCCGCGGTGGCAGCCGGCGAATGCCTCGTCGCGCTCGGGAGCGACACAGGCGGGTCGATTCGGCAGCCGGCGGCGCTCTGCGGGCAGGTGGGGCTGGACCCGACCTACGGCCGCGTCAGCCGCTACGGGATCATCGCGTTCGGGAGTTCGCTCGACCAGGTCGGGCCGATCGGGCGGGACGTTGAGGATGTGGCGACGATGCTCGACTGCATCGGGGGCCACGACCCGCGCGACAGCACGACCAACCCGGAGCCGATGCCGGACCTCCGCCACTACCTCGGCCGGGATATCCGGGGCATCCGCATTGGGGTGCCGAAGGAGTATTTCATCAGCGGGATGGAGCCCGGGGTCGCTGCGCTGATCGAGGAGGCGCTGGCGCTTTTCGAATCGCTCGGCGCGGTTGTCGACCGGGAGGTTTCGCTGCCGAGCACCGAGCATGCCCTTGCCGTGTACTACATCATCGCCCCGAGCGAGGCGTCGGCGAACCTGGCGCGGTACGACGGGGTGAAGTACGGGTTCAGCGACCGCTCAGCGCCGACGATGTGGGAGAACATGGAGCAGACCCGCGCGAAGGGCTTCGGCAACGAGGTGAAGCGGCGCATCATGCTCGGCACCTACGCGCTCAGTGCGGGGTACTACGACGCGTACTACCTGAAGGCGCAGAAGGTGCGGACGATCATCAGCCGGGAGTTCGCAGAAGCGTTCGAGAAGTACGACGTGCTGGTGACACCGACGTCGCCGACCGTCGCCTTCCCGCTGGGCGCCAAGGTTGACGACCCGTTCGCGATGTACCTCAACGATATCTACACCCTGCCGGCTTCGGTGGCGGGTCTGCCAGCGATCAGCGTGCCGTGCGGGTTCAGCGACGGGCTCCCGGTCGGGATGCAGATTATCGGCAACTTTTTCGATGAAGGCCGCATTCTCCAGGTGGCGCACGCCTATGAGCAGGCGTCGGGCTACCGGAACCTGCTCGCGCCGATGGAGTGAGGGGAGCGCCGCTCGAACTCCCCGGAGCGGAGTCCCGGCCCGGGCACGCGTGCTCCCGGTGACCTTCCTCCAGGCTGGGGCGGGCCGGGCATGATGCGCGCCGGGGTGGCAGCCATCGCTGCGGGTGCAACGGCGGGAGCCCTCGACGCGGGCGGCCTCGGCTGGCTCGGGTGGAGCCTTGCCGGACTCGGGCTGGTGGTTGTGCTGTACGGCGTTGCCCGCCGGGCGGAGCGGCGCGCCGCGTTGCGGACGCTGGAAGGCCTGCGCGGGCTGCCCCCAGGGGCCTTCGAAGAGCGCGTGGCACAGTGGCTTCGGCGGGCCGGCTGGAAGGTTGAGGTGGTCGGCCGGCCCGGTGACGGCGGGGTTGACCTCGTGGCGCGGAAAGGGCGCGCCGTGGCGGCTGTCCAGTGCAAACGGCTGGCTGCCGGCGGAACGGTGGGCGCGGGGGTTGTCCGCGAACTGTACGGTGCAGCGGTGGCGGCAGGCGTGACCGCGGCGGTGCTCGTGACGACCGGCCGGGTCTCGCAGGCGGCGCGGCAGTGGGCCGCCGAGCGGAACGGCGAGCCGAAGCTGGTGCTTCTTGACGGGGAGGCTGCCGCCGCGGCCGCGCGGGCCGGGCGGTTGCGGCTGTAACCAGCGGTCAGAGCGGCGGCTCCCTGCGGTGCCAGTCGGTCGCACACTCGTAGGCGAACGCGGCCCGGAGGAGGGTGGGCTCATCGAACGGGCGGGCGGCGAGCTGGAGGCCGATGGGAAGACCTTCGGAGGAGAAGCCGCAAGGGATGCTGATGGCGGGCACGCCCGCGAGGTTGAACGGCATCGTCAGGGAGGCGAAGGCGGCACCGGTGCTGAGCTGGACGCCCTCGACCTCGACCGGGTCCTCGCCGATGCGGGAGGCCGGGCGCATGGTCGTCGGCGCAGCGAGGAGGTCGACCGACTGGAGCACGCGCCGCACCCCTTCTTTGATGCGGTAGCTGTCGAGGTAGGCGGCTGCGAGGTCGAGGGGCTCGGGCAGCGGCTGAAGGAGGATGTTCCGGAGTTCTTCGCTGTACGCCTCCGGGTGCTGTTCGAGGTATGGCGCGTGGTAGAGGCGGCCTTCGACGTTGACGAGCCGCCAGGCAGAAATGACCTGCTCGCGGGTGAAGCCGGAGTCGACGTCCTCGACCGTGGCGCCGAGGGTGCGGAAGCATTCGAGGGCCTCTTCGACGGCAACCAGGACTTCTGGGTCGAGCAGGCCGAAGAACTGGTCGCGCGGGACGCCGATGCGCAGGCCGCGGACGTCGGGTACGAGGGCTGCGCGGTAGTCGGGCACCGGCACGGGCACGGTAGCAAAGTCGTCGGGGTCGTAGCCGGCGATCGCCTGGAGGAGCATCGCGGCGTCCTCCACGGTGCGGGCAATGGGCCCGGCGTGGTCGAACTGCCAGGACATCGGGATGATGCCGGCCCGGCTCACCCGGCCGAATGTCGGTTTGAGCCCGACACAGCCGCAGAGGGCAGCAGGTATGCGGATGCTCCCGCCGGTGTCGGTCCCGAGGGTGCCGAGCGCGAGCCGTGCAGCGATGGCCGCCCCGGAGCCGCCGCTGGAGCCGCCCGGTATGCGCTCCGGGTCCCACGGGTTGCGGGTCGGGCCGGTGTGGGGGTTATTGGTGGTGGTGCCCCAGGCGAATTCGTGGGTGTTCGTCTTCCCGAGCAGGACCGCGCCCGCCTCGCGGAGCATGGCGGCCGCGGCCGCATCGCGTTCCGGGATACGGCCGCGGAGAACGGCCGAGCCGGCGGCCGTTTCGATGCCTGCGGTGTCGTACAGGTCCTTGAGTCCGACGGGGATGCCGTGGAGCGGGCCGCGGTAGATGCCGGCCCGGAGCTCCTCCTCTGCGCGGGCAGCGTCGGCTAGCGCCCGCTCGGCTGTCACCAGGACGAAGGCGTTCAGCCGGGGATTGAGCCGCGCAATCCGGTCGAGGCAGGCGCGGGTGAGCTCGGTGGGGGAGAGTTCGCGGCGCTGGATAGCGCGGGCGGCCTCGGCGATGGTCAGGCTGGCTGGGTCGGTCATCGGCGCGAACCTGCAGTTGGGGAATGGGGCCTGTCAGTCAGGCTTCGAGGTAGCCGTGGCGGGCGAGCCACTGGAGGGCGGCGGCGAGCGCGACCCTCGCGGTGGCGAAGGATACGCCGGCGGCGCGAACGGCGTCATCCCGCGCGGCCGGGGCCAGTTCTTCGACAATGAGGCGGGCGAGCCGGTCGTGGTCGCGGGTGCCGTCGAGGTAAGGGAGCAGCGCGAGCGGAAGAGGCGGCACCTCGTGGACGGCGTGGGTGAGGGCCACGGGCATGGTGCCTTCGCGGGCGGCCTGGTGGCGGGCCATGGCGAATGCCCGGGGCCGCGGACCGGGGCGGGAAACGGGGCTGGCAGGCTCGACTTCGAGCTGGAGGCCGCCGTGGAAGAAGAGCCTCAGCAGCTTCGGGGCGGTGCGCTCCCAGAAGCGGCGCGGGTCGACCGCAGCGGCGAGCTCTTCGGACGGGACGGCAGCCGGGCGGCGGTCGGCGAGGTAGCGGACGGCTTCGAGGAGGTCGGGGTCGCGCAGGGCGAGGATGCCGCCGGGGTGGGCAAGCTTGGGCAACGCGGGGTCGAACCGCTCCTCTCCGGGGCCGATGAAGTCGCCGAGCAGGCGGAGACTGAGCCCGCGAAGGGCGTCGGGGTGCGGGGGCCGCACGAGCTGGATGCCCTTGCTGCACAGCAGGGACTCCCGGAAGGTGCGCCCGTGGACGAAGTCGAGGAGCTGCTCCCGCTCGATGTGGCCCCGTGCGAGGGATGCGAACTCCCGGGCGATGCCGGGGGCGAGGTCAGGGAGCGCCATGCGGAGCGGCCAGGCGTCGCCGAGATACTGGAGGCCGGCACCGGCGGCATGGGCGACGAAGTCCGCGAAGAACACCGGAGTGTTCGTTGGCTCGAGGTGCTCGTGGGCGACATAGTCATCGGGTCGGTCGGCGATGAAGTCGAGCTCGCGGGCGAGGACGCGGGCGTAGAGGGGGCCGCCAGGGAGCCGCGCTTCGAGGTCGAGGGAGGTGCGGACCACAATCTCGGCCATGGCCCGGGCATGGGCGACGAGACGGTCGGGCGGGGCGTCGAGGTTGCGAGTCGCGAAGACCATGAGCTCGCGGAGGGGCTGGCGCAGGAACCAGCCCGGGTAGCAGTTGTAGCTGACGAAGGCGATGCCGTTCGGCGCGAGGAGTTCGCGGCAAAGGCGGAGGAGGCGGTCGCGGACCGGGGCTTCGACCCAGGAATAGACGCCATGGGCGATGATATAGTCAAATGTTCCCAGCTCCGGGCCGACCTCCAGGATGTCGCGGAGGTCGAACCGCACGTTCTGGAGGCCGAGGTCGGCGGCGACCTTGCGGGCGAACTCGACCTGGCGGGGGGCGTTATCGATGCCAATGCAGGCGGCGCCCGGGAGGCCGGCGGCGATGGCATTGAGGTTTTCGCCGATGGCCGAACCGAACTCGAGGATGCGGGCAGAGGCGACTGGCGGGGCATCGAGGCCGAAGAGCCGGCCAATCGCGGCGAGACGCCGGGGGTGGGAGGCTTCGACGGCGGTACCCTCGTAGGGGATGGCGTCGTAGCTGATGACTGGCACCTCGACGACCAGTGTACGCAGGCCGGGAACCGGGGCGCGAGACGGGCAAGAATCGGGGAACGCCCGGTATTGACGTTATGAACGGGAGCCGGGAGAGTTAGCAGGCATGGTTCACGCTACAACGCTCGCCGCGCTCCTTGCTGCTGCCGCCGCTGCGGCTGCGCGTGCGCGCCGGTAACGGGTGGCGGTCGAGCCAGCACGACGAGAAAGGCACAGGAAGGCCGCCCCCGGGCGGCCTTTCCCGGTATGAAAGGTTGGCGGGGGCAAGGAGGAGCAGTCGCCGATGACCGCTGAAACCGGCACCCGAACATCCCCCGACCGGTACATCTCGCGCCGCATGCAGGCCGTTCCCCCAAGCGGCATCCGGCGGTTTTTCGACCTGCTGAGCACGATCGAGGATGTGATTTCGCTGGGCGTGGGCGAGCCCGATTACGTCACCCCGGAGCCGTTCCGGCGGGCCGCAATTGCGAGCATTGAGCGGGGCGACACGCATTACACCTCGAACTACGGCCTGCTGGAGCTGCGGGAGCGGCTCGCCGCCCACATCGAGCGGCTGTACGGCGTCCGGTACGACCCGCGGAGCGAGATTGTGGTCACCTCCGGTTCGAGCGAGGGGCTCGACATCGCAATGCGGGCCCTGATCGACCCCGGCGACGAGGTGCTCTGCGCGGACCCGAGCTACGTGGCGTACATGCCGGTCACGGTGATGGCCGGTGGAGTGTTCGTTCCGGTGCCGACGCGGCAGGAGGACGACTTCCGGCTGCTGCCGGGCCCGCTTGAAGCGGCGGTCACGCCGCGCTCGCGCGTGCTGCTGCTCGGCTACCCGGCGAACCCGACCGGGGCAACGATGTCGCGAGAGGACCTCGCCGCGGTCGCCGAAGTTGCGGAACGGCACGACCTTGCGGTGATCAGCGACGAGCTGTACGACCGGATGACCTACGAGGGCGAGCACACCTGCTTCGCCTCGCTGCCGGGGATGCGCGAGCGGACGGTGCTCCTCGGCGGGTTCAGCAAGGCGTACGCGATGACAGGGTGGCGGCTCGGATGGGTGGCGGCGCCGGCGCCAATCGCCGAAGCGCTGATGAAGGTGCACCAGTACGTGATGATGTCAGCACCGACGGCGTCGCAGTACGCGGCCATTGCGGCCCTGGACGAGGGCGAGGCGTTCGTGACCGAGATGGTGGCGGAGTACAACCGGCGGCGCCGGCTGATCGTCGACGGGTTTCGGGCGGTCGGGCTCCCGACGTTCGAGCCGCGGGGCGCCTTCTATGCGTTCCCGGACATTCGGGTCACCGGGCTGACCAGCCTCGAGTTCAGCGAGCTGCTGCTGACCGAGGAGCGCGTGGCGGTGGTGCCGGGCAGTGCATTCGGGGCGTGCGGCGAAGGGCACGTGCGGGCGTGCTACGCCAGCAGCTTTGAGCAGATTGAGCGGGCGCTGGAGCGCATCGGACGGTTTGTGCAGCGGCACCGGGCGGGGTAGCGCAGCCCGCGCCCTGGGGCTGCGCCGTTTTCGTGCCAGATAGCGAGCCCCGCTCGAACGACCTTTTCCCGGATATACAGGGCTGATGGTAGGATTCGGCGCCATCGATAGCACCGAGAAGGAGGCCGAACCATGAGGGGTCGATGGGGTCGCCGGGCGTGGCTCGCAGGGACGGCGACAGTACTGCTGGCCACCGCAGCCTGCGGAGGCGGCGGCGGCGAGAAGACTGAGGTGAAACTCGAGAACGTAAATCCGAACGTCTCGACGCCCGCTGCGGCCGCCGAGCGTCCGGTCCAGGAGATCAAGGTCACCGACCAGGGCTGCGACCCGGCGAACGTGACGATCAAGGCACGGACACGGGTCATCTGGAAGTGGCAGAACACGTCAACGCCGATCGCTATCCTCCTGGCGGGGCAGAAGTCGCCGGAGCAGACGACCGGCGAGTACCAGCGCGACTTCGACCAGGGCGGGGTCAGCTTCCCCTACCAGTGCGGGCCGATGACCGGGCGCATCGTGGTCGAATAGCGGGACGCGGGAACCGCCGGTGCGCGGCGCGGGTCAGAGCCCGTAGCGGTCTGGCCGGGTGCGGAGCCATTCGCCGACCATCTCGCCAATCATGATGCTGGTGAGGTTGGTGTTGGCGCGGGGCACCGTGGGCATGATGCTGGCATCGGCGACAACGAAACCTTCGGTGCCGTGGACGCGGCCGTACTGGTCGACCACGGCGCCGGGGTCGTCCGCGGGGCCCATGGGGGCAGTTGCGCAGGGGTGGTACCCGCTCGCTGCGAACCGGAGCAGCAGCTGACCGATGACCTCATCGGAGAGGCCGCGGGTGACGTCCGGGAAAACGATGCCGTCAACCAGCGCGCCGAGCGGGCCGGTCGTGACGAAACGCAGGGCATCGCGGAAGCAGGCGATAAGCCTGCGGCGGTCTTCCGCGTCCTCGCAGAAGCGATTTTCGATGATCGGGGCAGCGCGCGGGTCCCTCGACGGGAGGCGGAGGGTGCCGGTGCCGTTGACCTGCTCGAGGACCGCGGCGACGGCAATCGCCTGGAGCGGGCCGCCGCCGCGGGGTGAAAACGAGAACGCTTCGACCTGGAGGTCGTTGCGGTACGGGCTCGCGGGGGCGGTGTACCGCAGGATGGTCTGTACGATCGGCTGGTCGGGGTCGAGGATTGCGGGGTTGCGGACGGTCGCGACGACAGCGAGCGCGGGGTGGTCGCTCAGGCGGGTGCCCACGCCGGGGGCGACGCGGACGGATTCGATGCCGAGACGGGCGAGCTCCTCGGCCGGGCCGATGCCGGAGCGGAGCAGGATGGCCGGCGAATGGATCGCGCCGGCGCTGAGGACGATGAGCCGGCCGCGCAGGGTCTCGACCGCGCCATCGCGTTCGACCTCGACTCCCACCGCCCGGCGGCCCTCGAAGAGGACCCGGCGGGTGAGCGCGAACGGGAGGATGCGGAAGTTCGGACGGGCGCGGGCGGGCGCCAGGTAGCCGATTGCGGTGGAGATGCGCAGCCTGCCGATTTTGTTCATCGGGTAGGGGCCGGCGCCCCAGGAATCGGGCGCGTTGGCGTCGTCGCAGCGGGGATAGCCGAGCTCGTCGGCGGTTTCGAGCCACGCCTGGTGGACCTTCGTGAGTTCGTCCCAGCGGTAGCGGCGGATGGTGATGGGTCCGGCGTCGCCGTGGTAGGGGCGGTCGCCGAAATCGAGGTCGCGCTCGAGGCGCCGAAACGCGGGAAGCACCTTCTCCCAGGCCCATTCGGGATTGCCGGCGGCGGCCCAGCCGTCGTAGTCCTCGGGGACTCCGCGAAGGGCGATCGTGGTATTGACGGCGCTGGAGCCGCCGGTCACGCGCCCGCGAGGGAAGGGCTGACTTCGCCCGGCGACGGTCGGCTGGTAGGTGAGGCCCCAGTCGTGGGCGGTGTAGGAGTTGTTGTGGCTGTTGACGAGGTCGAACGGGAGCCGGGAGAGGTCCGGGTAATCGGGACCGGCCTCGACCAGGAGCACCGAACGGCGCGGGTCTTCGGCGGCGCGGGCGGCGATGACGGCCCCGGACGAGCCGGCGCCGACGACGATGATATCGAAGGGTTCATCCATGGCGGCCTCCTCGGCGAGGGACTGTACCGGCCGGGCGGGTGGGATGCACGGACCGGTTCCCGTACAATCCGCACACCATCCGTTTCCGCGAGGCGTCCATGTCGTTCGAATCCGTGCTGGCGCAGGCGCGCGCCGAGGGGCGCACCCTGCTGACCGAAGTCGAGGCGAAGTCGCTGCTGGAGGAGGCGGGCGTGCCGGTGGCCACCACGACGCTGGCCCGCACCCGCGAGGAGGCCCAGGAGCAGGCCGAACGGCTTGGGTACCCGGTGGTGCTGAAGGTTGTCTCGCCAGACATCGCCCACAAGTCGGACGTCGGCGGCGTGAAGCTGAACCTGGCCAGCCGTGAAGCTGTCGGCCAGGCCTTCGATGAGATTCTCGCGAGCGCGGCCCGGGCTGTCCCCGGGGCGCGCATCACCGGGGTGGCGGTCCAGCACATGGCGCCCCAGGGCACCGAGGTGATCGTCGGCATGACGACTGACCCGCAATTCGGGCCGGTGATGATGTTCGGGCTGGGCGGCATCATGGTCGAAGTGCTGAAGGATGTCTCCTTCCGGCTGGTGCCGCTCGAGGAGAAGGATGCGCGGGAGATGGTCGACGAGATCAAAGGGCGCCCGGTGCTATCCGGGGTGCGCGGGCAGCCGCCGGCCGACATCGATGCGCTGACGCGGACGATCCTGAAGGTTTCAGAGTTCGTCGAGCAGCACCCGGAGGTGAAGGAGCTGGACCTCAACCCGGTGTTCGCCTACCCGGACGGGGCGCTCGCGGTGGACGCCCGCATCATCATCGGCGAGGCATAGGCAGGCAGGGGCCTGCCGGGAGGGCAGCAGCATGGCGGTTCCGGGGCACCGGCTCGACCGGATGTTCAACCCGAAGGTCGTGGCCGTGATCGGCGATAAGGGGCCGGGCTACATGTGGCTCCACAACAACCTCCCGCTCAAGGAGCGCGGCGGTCGACTCTATTCGGTCCAGCTGGATGAGAAGGAGATCCCCGGGATCGAGGCGCTCGGGGTGCAGAACTTCAAATCGGTGCTGGAGGTCCCGGAGCCGATTGACTATGCACTCGTCGCGGTTCCGCGGCAGGTTTCGCCGTACGTCTTGAAGGACCTCATCGCTGCAGGTGCGGGCGGCGCCGGGTTCTTCACCTCGGGGTTTGCCGAGACGGGCGAAGAACTGGGCATCCGGCTGCAGGAGCAGCTGGCAAGCATGGCGCGGGAGGCCGGTTTCAACCTGGTGGGGCCGAACTGCATGGGCCTCTACCTGCCGAAGGCCGGGGTGCGCTTCAACGTCGACGCGCCGGTCACCGACGCGGGCGAAATCGGCTTCCTGAGCCAGTCGGGGACGCATGGAATTATGTTCAGTTTGGTGGCGGCGGCGAACGGGATGTACATCAGCAAGTGCGCCTCGTTCGGGAACGCCATCGTGCTCGATGTCTCGGACTACCTCGAGTACCTGATGCTCGACGACGAGACAAAGGTCATCGGGATGTACGTCGAGGGGGTGAAGGACGGCCGGCGGTTCTTCGCGACGCTGAAGGAAGCGTGCCGGCGGAAGCCGGTGGTGGTCTGGAAGGGCGGACAGACGGAGGCCGGCGCCCGGGCGACGATGTCGCACACGGGCTCGCTGGCCGCGCCGCAGGCGGTGTGGGACGGGATGATGCGCCAGTGCGGGGCCATCACCACGAACAACCTCGACGAGACGATTGATGCGATGAAGATGCTGCTCCGGTCGAAGACGCCGCGCGGCGACGGCATGGCGCTGCTGGCGCAGACCGGCGGCCAGTCCGTTTCGATGACCGACGCGTTCGCGAAGGCGGGCCTTCGGGTGCCGCGATTCACCGACGCCACGTACGCCGCGCTCGGGGAGTTCTTCAACATCGTCGGGGGGAGCTACCAGAACCCGCTGGATATGGCCGGGACGATCCAGGGGAACATGGAGACGCTCGACCGCATCCTGCGGATTGTGGATGCCGATCCGAACGTCGACGGCATGGCGATGGAGCTCTCGGCGCTGTTCGCCGCCCGGCAATGGAAAGCGAAGCCGGAGACGCTGGACCGCACGATCGCGACGCTGGCAGACCACATGGCGCGCTCGGAGAAGCCGTTTGTGGCAGTGCTCCACCCGGCCCACGAAGCGGAGTACGTGGCGAGCATCATGCCGAAGTTCAACGACGCAGGCGTGCCGGTCTTCCAGAGCTTCGAGCGTGCGGCGGCTGCGTACCGCCGGGCGCTCGACTTCGCGCGAAGGCAGGGGCCGTCAGCTGTCGCCAGTTCCGCCGAGGTTTGAGAGGCTCCGCTCGGCTTCGTCGACGCTTTCGAGCTTCACAATCCCGCGCTTGAGGGCGTAGCGGATCAGGTCGGTGCGGGACCGCGCCTTGAGCTTTTCCATGATGTGGGCTTTGTGCGCCTCCACCGTCTTCACGCTGACGACCAGCTCATCGGCAATCTGCTGGTTGGTGCGTCCCTCGGCGATGAGCTGGAGCACTTCGCGCTCGCGGGGCGTAAGGGTGTCGAGCGAGCTCTTCCGCTCGGGCCGGCGGGCCTGGAGCTGAAGCTCGGCGATATCGAACCCCTCGGAGAGGGCTGCGGAGTAGTACTGGTTGCCCCGGTGGACGGTCTGGATCGCAAGGATGAGCTCGGAGACGTCTGAGTTCTTGACGAGGTAGCCGGAGGCGCCGGCCCGGATGGCGCCGGTGATTTGCTCTTCATCGACAAAGCCGGAGAGGATAACCACCTTCGTTGACGCCGATGCGCGCCTGACCTGGCGGGTCGCTTCGATACCGTTCAGCCCGGGCATGACGACGTCCATCAGGACGACGTCGGGGCGAAGCCGCTCGACAGCGAGGAGGGCTTCGCGTCCGTTTTCGCAATCGGCGACGACTTCGATGCCGGGGTGCGCTTCCAGCAGCATGCGGAGGCCCTGCCGGATGACGGCATGGTCATCGACGACGAGCACGCGTACAGGCCGCGAACCGCCGGCGGGGCTCCCCCTCCCGGTCGAGCGGTTGGTGCTCATGCGGGCGACTCCTTCGGGGCGGGAATACGCCCCGGGTGCAAAGCGCCAGTCTACTCCGTCTGTGTTGCCTGCCAAGGGGGCACAGCAGCGGGCCGGGCCGGACAGTCGGCGCAGCGGTCAAAGCGGCGGGTTGGCGGTGCGGGTTCGCAGCCGAAGAGGTCGAGGAGGCGGTACAGGGTCCAAAGGGGGAGGCCCATGACACCGCAGTAGCAGCCTTCGAGGCGGGCAACGGGCCGGACGTCCTCATGCTGGATGGCGTAGCCGCCGGCCTTGTCGAGGGTGCGGCCGGACGCTGCGTAGGCCTGGACGACGTCGTCGGGGAGGTCGGCCATGAAGACGGTCGAGATTTCGTGGTCGATGGCGGTGCCTTCGGGCGCTGCGACGGCGACGGCGGTGACGACCTGGTGAGGCCGGCCCCGGAGTTCGCGGAGCATGGCGACGGCTTCGGCGGTATCGGCGGGCTTGGCGTAGAGGTGGAGGCCGCGAAAGACGACGGTATCGCAGCCGATGACGACCGCATCGCGGTAGCGGCGGGCGACGGCCTCGGCCTTGGCGTACGCCAGCTGGCGGGCGCAATCGACGGCATCGCCGGCCAGGTCCTCGGCAATGTCGGCGGCATCGACGGTAAAGTCGTCGAGCAGGGCGGCAAGCAGCTCCCGGCGGCGCGGCGAGGCGGACGCCAGGACGACGTTCCGGCTCATGCGGCGGGCCACTCCAGCCGGCTGACGCATTCGATGTGGCCGGTCTGGGGGAACATGTCGAGCGGGGTAACGTCGGTCAGGCGGTAGCCGCCATCGACGAGGACACGGAGGTCGCGGGCGAGGGTGGCCGGATTGCACGAGACATAGACGACAACGCGCGGCCGGAAGGCAGTGATTGCTGCGAGGACCGGCGGGGCGCACCCTGGCCGGGGCGGGTCGAGGACGATGGCGTCGGGGTGGTCCTCGAACGCCGGGAGGATGTCCTCGACCTTGCCGATGCGAATGCGGGCGTTCTTCACGGGGCCGAGATTCACCTTCGCGTCGCGGGCGGCGCTGTTCGACTCCTCGATGGCGATCACCGAGTCGAAGCGGTCAGCGAAGATGCGCGCAAAGGTGCCGACGCCGGCGAACGCATCCACCAGCAGGCGGCCCCGGGAGGGAAGGGCCTCGCCGACCAGGCGGACCATCTCTTCGGCCTGGGCGGTGTTGACCTGGAAAAACGCCGAGGCGCTGACGACGAAGTCGTGACCGGCGAGCCGCTCAAGGTAGCTGGTTTGACCGGTGGGGAACGGGACGCCCGGGACCACGGGGTTGACCAGGAACGAGCCGGTGGCTGCCGAATGGCGGACCTGGATTTGATGCAGACCAGCGCCGTGTCCCTGGAGCTGGGGGAGGATTTCGTTGACCCAGGGGTCGGCGATTGGGCAGTGCTCGACCTTCAGGAGGCCGTGACCGCGGCGGGAGATGAACCCGACATCGCCGAATTTTTTGCCGGTCGAGAAGCGGACGTGGTTCCGGTACCCCCAGGGCTCCCGCGCGCCGACGATGGGGCGCACGACGTCGTCGTCGAGGCCGCCGATGCGCTGAAGCTGTTCCCGGACGACGGCCTCCTTCGCGCGGAGCTGGGCGGGGTAGGCCATGTGCTGGAGCTGGCAGCCGCCGCATTCGCCGAAGAGCGGGCAGCGGGGTTCGACCCGGTCGGGCGAGGGCTCCAGCACGCGGGTCGTGACGGCCTCGAGGTAGTCGGGGTACTCACGTTCGACAACGGCTTCGACGAGTTCACCCGGGGCTGCAAACCAGGTGAAGACGACCCGGCCATCGGGCGCGCGGGCGAGGGCAGCGCCGCCGAAGACGAGGCTTTCGGCACGCAACGTGAGCGTGGTCGGCTCCGGCGGTGTCTTCCAACGGTGACCACGGCGAGGCATATGGTCAGGGTAGGGGCCGCCGGGGACACGCGCGAGGGCGGGCCGGGGCGGCGCCGGAGTGGCGCCGTGGCCGCTGCCGGCGTATGCTATCGGCAGCGTGGGCGGTTAGCTCAGATGGTTAGAGCGCTGCGTTGACATCGCAGAGGTCACTGGTTCGAATCCAGTATCGCCCACCAGCCCACGCACGCATCGCTCCGCCGGCGCCCCACGCGCCGGCGTTTTGCTGAGCGGCGGCGGCCGCCCCGGGGCCCGGGCACCATCGGAGGGGGTTCGAGGTACGGTGAGGCGTGCCGCGGGGGCGCCTGACGGAGCGGCGCGGTAGACTCGGGGGCATGCACCGGTTCGTTGTTCTGCCGATGCTCGCTGCAGTCATTGGCGCGCTCGCTGCGGCGCCCGGCGCGCCGTGGCGATCGGCCCGGGCCGAGGACGGCCCTGTTTCGATGGTGGTCGAGCCGCAGCTCGATGGCAGCCAGTTCGTCACCGTCGTGTTCCACGCGCTCGACCGGGACGGGTTCTGTCAGCCGCCGCCGGGCGCCGTCAGCCTGCACCCGGTCCTCAACATGCCGGTGGATTTCATCATCGAGGCGGGGGACGGGATCATCATCGAGACCAGCTCGGGCGGGATTGCCCCGGGACGCCAGGCAACGGGCGTTCGCACGTTCTCGACTGCGGCGAACGCCGCGGCCGGGAGCCCGGTACGGAGCTTCCCGCCGCTGCGCGACGGCGTCGCCGATGAGTGCCAGGCGTGGGTGCGGATTTCGCAGAGCATTCCCGGCCCGCTCCGGGTGCTGGTCCTGGCGCCGGGCAACGGCGGCGGCCAGGTGGGCTGGGTGGCCGAGGCCGGCCGGGAGACCGCGACGACGGTGCCGCTCCAGTTCCGGTGGACGCTGGTGACCTGGACCGGCCCGGCGACAGCGCCCGCGCAGGCGCTCCAGGGCGTGAGCGGCGCACAGGTGACCGCCATCTACGGATGGGAGACGCCGAGCCAGGCGTGGCTGGCGTACTTCCCGGCGGGGGCGAATGTGCCCGGGGCGAACACGCTCACGTCGCTCGAGCCGGGGAAGGCATACTGGGTCGCCATCGCAGGACCGGGAGGCGGCTCCTGGCGGATGCCCTCGGCCCGTTGACGCTCGTGAGCGCCCGGAGGTAGCCTGCCCGGACGCCCTTGTGGGCCGGAGGTTTCCATGCCCGGATACGGTGTGATTCCCGCGCTCCGGTTTCGCGACCTCGAGGAAGCGGTCCGGTTCTACGTCGATGTGCTCGGCTTCGAAATCCGGCGCGGAGACCTGGCGGAGGGCAATATCTCAGTACGCTTCGGCGACGCGCAGCTGATGCTGGAATCAGCAGCAGCAGAGTTCTACGGCACGGCGTACAACCAGGCGATCCGCCAGCGGGCAGGAACCGCGGGCCCGAACGCCCTTTACATCGAAGCGGAACAAATAGACACCCTGGCGCAACGGGCAGCCTCGGCAGGGGCGCGAATACTGGACCCGCTCGCTGAACGGCCGTGGGGACAGCGGGAGTTCACCGTGGAGGACCCGGCAGGGAACTGGCTGACGTTCTGGAAGTCCCTGGGCGGCGCGAATGGCGCGACCTAGTCGAGCGCTTCCGGAAGTGACAGCCGGGCGAAGGCGAACTCGGCCTCCTGGCGTGCGGCGCGGGCGATCTCCCGGGTAAACCGCGCAAGGCGGGCGCGGTCGGCGAGCGCGTCGTCGGCGGCACGAAGCAGCTCCCACGCTTCGACGAGCACCGCCCGAAGGGATTGCTCAATTGCGCGGCCTGCCGGGAGGAGTTCCGGTTCGAGCACTCCGCCGGGTTCGAGTTCGCGCGCGAGCGTATCGAGACGGAACTCGATGGCGAGGGCGCAGTCGCGGACAGCTTCGCGGACGGCCCGGGGGTCGCGGGCCGATTCAAGCCGGCGCACGGCGCCGAGCAGCGAGTCGACGATGCGCGGGGCGGCAGATTCGGACGCAGCCATGGTGCCTCCTCGAAGACCGGAAGGCCCGGCCCCGGCGCCGGATAGGCCGGAGCGGGCCGGTACGGCGGGATGGCACGATGCTAGCCGACCGGGATGGCCAGCGTGTGAGCGGCAGGCGGCCGGCGGCGAAAACGTAACACAACTGGAACAAACGGCCCCGTCGCGGGCGCCGCTTTCCGACGGAGAGCGCCGGAGACGTCAGCGGAGCAGGCCGCGCTCCGCGAGGATGCGCTTCATCGTGGCGCCGATATCAGCGGGCGAATCCGAGACGACGGCGCCGGCGGCGCGGAGGGCCGCCTTTTTGTTCTCCGCCTTGCCGTCCTCGCCAGAGATGATGGCGCCGGCGTGGCCCATGCGGCGGCCGGGAGGCGCGGTCGCGCCGGCGATGAAGGCGACCACGGGCTTCTTGACGTGCTCCTTGATGTAGGCGGCGGCTTCCTGCTCGGCGGAGCCGCCGATTTCGCCGACCAGCACGATGGCGTCGGTATCCGGATCTTCGTTGAGCATGCGGACGGCCTCGGCCTGGCGGGTGCCGATGATCGGGTCGCCGCCGACACCGATGCAGGTGCTCTGGCCGATGCCCTCGGCAGTGAGCTGCGCCACGACCTCGTACACCAGGGTGCCGGAGCGGCTGACGACGCCGACCCGCCCGGGCATGAAGACATCGCCGGGCATGATGCCGACGCGGGTCTTTGTGCCGGGCGTGATGACGCCGGGGCAGTTGGGGCCGATGAGGATGCTGCCCGTCGACTGGAGGGCAGCCTTCACGCGGACCATATCGAGGACCGGGATGCCCTCGGTGATGCAGACGATGAGCGGAATTTTCGCAGCTGCAGCCTCGAGGATTGCGTCGGCGGCGCCGGGCGCGGGGACGAAAATGATGCTCACGTTGGCGCCGGTCTCACGGACGGCCTGGTCGACCGTGGTGAAGATCGGCACACCGTCCTGCTGTTCGCCGCCGCGCTTCGGGTGGATAGCGGCGACGACATTGGTGCCGTAGGCGATGGAGCGGCGCATATGATTGGCGCCTTCGGTGCCGATGCCCTGCACCAGCAGGCGGGTGTTCTGATCGACGAGCACTGCCATGTGGCGAATTCCCGGGTGACGCGATTTCCGATTTCCGTCCGCGCGACGCGACGCCGGCTCAGGGTGGGTTCGGATGCCCGGGAAAGCATACCGACTGCCGCTGCTAGGAGCGACCGGCGGCTGCGGCCGGGGCCTCCTGAGGCGACGCCGGGCGCTGCGCTTCCATCAGGCGGAGCAGCTTCTTCCATTCCGGGCCGGCAAGCTGGCGGTAGACCGACGGGAACTTCGCGCGCAGCTCCTCAGCGTGGGCGCGATAGCGCTCGGCGAGCACGCCCATGGCCATCAGGGTGCCGGGTTCGAGCTTGCGGCCCGCGCTCGCGGCGAGTTCCTCGAGCATGTCAATGGCCACGTACGCATCCTGGTGGAGGCCGAGCAGGTCCTGGAGCGCCGTCACGCGGGCGCTGAACTCGAGCGCTGGCTTGCCGTAGATGCCGTTGCCGACGAACTCGAGGGCGTAGCGGAGCTTCTTGGCTTCGATGCGGAGGAGGTGGTACGCCTCCGGCGGGGAGGTCTTCTTGATGCGGTCGCCAAGCTTGCGGACCTTCCGGTAGCGGCGCTCGACGAGGTCGGGCGCGACGGCAAGGACCGGCGTGCGGCCCGGGGCGAACGATTTCGGCGGCCCTGCGCGGAGGACAGCGGCGAACCGGGCGCAGAGCCGCTCGTAGCGGCGCGAATCGAGCACCTGCAGCATCCGGCGGCGGGCGGCGGCACGCCGCTTGCGGAGGAGCGCCTCGATGCCGTCGAGCAGGTGCACGCGGTCGGCCGGGAAGCTCGCGCGCCACTCCGCCATCCGTTCGAGCTGGACATCGAGGTCGCGGACCTCGCCGAGGGCGCGGGCGACCTGCCCGAATTCGTCGCGGAAGGCGAGCATCCGAGGGGTGAGGAACGGGCGGAAGACGGCCATTGCAGCGCGGAGTCGGCGGGTCGCGACGCGCATGTCATGGAGCGCCTCGATGTCCTCGCCGAGGCGGGTGCCGGGCTCGTTGAGCAGGAAGACGCGGAACTGGCGGCGCAGCACGGCATAGGCGACCTGTCCGACGGTCATCGATGGTTCGACCGTCTCCGGGCCGAAGGACGGCGGCTCAGGCGGACGCTGGCCGGTCGCAACCAGTGCGGCTTCGAATTTGGAGGTCGCGGCAGGGCCAAGGCTGCACGCGGCGACGAGCGCATCGACGAACGGGCGGGCGCGGTCGAGAGCGGCGGCATCGACTTCGACCTCGACCCGGGCGAGGCGCACGGGCTCGTCGTCCGTCACGGGGATGGTGGTGTCGTCGAGGGCGATTTCACCGAGGGGTCCGTCGGCGTCGGCGAGGCTGAACCTCTGGCGCGTCGTGACGAGCCGGAAGAGCGGCGCAAGCGGCTGGCGGCCGCAGAGGGCGCGGAGGGCCTCGCCGGCTTCGCCGGGCGCCGCTTTCGGGTCAGCGTCGGGCGCGGGCAGCGCGGCGGTGATCTCGCGCCGGGTGCGGATGCCATCGCGGGCTTCGGCCATCGATTTGAGCGTCAGCTCGGCGCCATCGCCCCTCGAGCGAACGCGGCAGGTATACCCGGCACGGTGGATGCGCCAGTCCGGGGTATCGAGATAGGCATCGTCGAGGGACTGGGTGCCGCGCGGCTCGACGGTGTAGCCGGGCAATGGGTGCGACTGGAGCCAGCGGAGCACCGGCCGGGTATCGAGGGCGGCAAACTGCCATTCGACTTCGAGGGACGAGGATGTCACCGGGCCATGATACCCGCGGGCCTGCGGAGGTGCGTCAACGGTTCAGGCGCGGCGGATGGACAGGCCGCGATCAACGGGGAGCGCGACACCGGTCACGAAGGATGCTGCGGGGAGTGCGAGCGAGAGGGTCATGTGCGCGACCTCTTCGGGCAGGCCGTAGCGCCGGAGGGCGGTGCGCTGGCGGGCGTACTTTTGTTTGTCCTCCTCGGGGATGGCTTCGGTCATGCCGGTGCGGATGGGACCCGGGCAAATGCAGTTGACCGTGATGCCCTCTTTGCCGAACTCGAGGGCGAGCGAGCGGGTGAGCCCGACGACGCCGTGCTTGGCAGCGGTGTAGGCGCTGTGGCCGGGCGTGGCGCCAAGCCCTTCCGTGCTCGCGATGTTGATGATGCGCGGGCTGGACGACCCGCGCAGGTGGGGCAGGGCGGCGCGGATGGTGTACGTCATCGCGGTGAGGTCGACGGCGAGGGTGCGGGCCCAGACCTCGTCGTAGTTTTCTGCTTCGAACGGGACGGCTGCGGAGATGCCGGCGTTGTTGACGAGGATGTCGAGTCCGCCGAATTCGGCGGCGACCTCGTCAACCAGGCGCTGGACGGCGGTGCGGTCCGCGACGTCGCAGGCCCACGCCCGGGCGGTGCCCCCGGCGGCGCGGATCTCGGCGACAACGGCCTCGACCGGGGCCTCGTTGATGTCAACTGCGGCGACGCGTGCGCCTTCGTCGGCGAAGAGGATGGCGGTTGCGCGGCCCATGCCGCTGCCGGCGCCGGTCACCAGGGCGACTTTGCCTTCGATGGAGCGGCTGAGCTGGCTGAGACGCGGCATGACGGCCTCCGGGGCGGGTATACGCGAGGTCTACCCGCAGCGGAGCGCGGGTGCAAGCGGTTGCGCGGGCGGGCCGGCGCCAGCATGCTACCGGCACAGCTTTCGCCCCTGCAGGAGACAAACGACCCATGGTGATGGCACTCGACGGCATCAAGGTGCTGGACCTTTCCCGGCTGGCGCCGGGCCCGCATTGTTCGATGCTGCTGGCGGATTTTGGCGCGGACGTGACGCTGGTGGAAGCCGTGCCAGGAGCCTCAGCGAAGCTCGGCACGACAGGAGTTCGGCGGAGCGAGGCTGCGGAGCGCGCGGCGGCGTTCAATGCCCTCGGGCGGGGGAAGAAATCGATCGCGCTGAACCTCAAGGAAGAGGAGGCACGGAAGATCTTCTACCGCATGGTCGAAGGCGCGGATGTGGTGATCGAGGGGTTTCGGCCCGGGGTGGTGAAGCGGCTTGGGGTCGACTACGACACGCTGTCGGCGATCAACCCGCGGATCATCTGCTGCTCAATTTCGGGGTTCGGCCAGACGGGGCCGTACGCGAACCTGGTCGGGCACGACATCAACTACATCGCGATTGGCGGGGCGCTTGGGGTGACGGGGCGGCCGGGGCAGCCCCCGGCGATCCCGGTGAACCTGCTGGCGGACTTCGCCGGAGGCGGCCTGACTGCCGCGTTCGCCATCTGCCTGGCGATTATCGCGCGGGAGAAGACCGGGCGCGGGCAGTACATCGACGTGGGCATGAGTGACGGGGTGCTGTCGCTGATGACGAGCGCATTCAGCCACTACTTCTCGACAGGGCAGCCGATCCGGCCGGGCGAATACCTCCTGAACGGCGCAGCGCCGTTCTACAACACGTACCGGTGCAGCGACGGACGGTGGTTTTCGATCGGGAGCATTGAACCGCACTTCTGGGAGAACCTTTGCCGCGTGCTCGGGACCGAGGACCTGCTGCCGCACCAGTTCGACCAGCCGAAGTGGCCCGAGATGATCGAGCGGTTCGCGGGGATCTTCGCGACGAAGACGGCCGACGAGTGGATGGCGATTCTGTCGCAGTACGACATCTGCGCGGCGCCGGTGCTCGAGATGGAGAACGTGGTAACCAACGAGCACAACCTCGCCCGGGGGATGGTCATCGAGCTGGACTCGCCCGTCGGGAAGGTGAAACAGATCGGCGTTGCGCCGAAGCTGAGCGATACGCCCGGGATGCCGCGTTCGACGGCGCCGCTCATCGGGCAGCACACGGACGAAATCCTCGGCGGGCTCGGTTTCACGGCCGAGCAGATCGCCGACCTCCGCAGCCGCGGGGTGGTGGGGTAGGCATTCCGCCGGGTCCCGGGAACGACAGCGCGGCCGCTCCCGTGGGGGAGCGGCCGCGTGCCATCCCGGGTGCGTGCCGGAAGGTCAGCAGATGCCGCAGCCGCACCCGTCTTCGGACGCTGCGGGCTTGCGTGCGGTAACCGCCGCGGAGGCGATGCCTTTGCCGCCGGGGTACTCGGTGGCCACGGAGGCGACGTCGACGAAGCCGGCGGCACGGATGTGGTCGAGGTACTCCGATTCGAGCAGCGCCCCGGCGATGCAGCCGGCCCACTTTTCCATATCGGAGCGGATCTCCTCCGGGACGGGGCGGGTCCAGACGATGTCCGAGACCTGGAGGCGGCCGCCGGGCTTCAAAACGCGGAAGGCTTCGCGGAAGACCCGGGGTTTATCGGGCGAGAGGTTGATGACGCAGTTGGAGATGATGACATCGACCGACTCGTCGGCAACCGGGAGGTTTTCGATTTCGCCGAGGCGGAACTCAACGTTGGACGCCCCGACCTTCTCGGCGTTCTTGCGGGCGAGGCGAATCATCTCGGGGGTCATGTCAACGCCGATGACGCGGCCGGTGGGACCGACCATCTTCGCCGCGAGGAAGCAGTCGATGCCGCCGCCGGACCCGAGGTCGAGCACAACCTGGCCGGGTTCGAGGGCGGCGATAGCGGTCGGATTGCCGCAGCCGAAGGCGACGTCGGTGACCGTTGCCGGCAGGTCGGAGATGTCGGCGTTCCGGTAGAGGTCGGCGATGCGGGAGATGACGACGTCATCCTGGGCGAGGCTTTCCTCGCCGCAGCAGGAATTCTCGGCGGGGGCAGCGGGGGAGCAGCAGGAGGCGGAATCGACGAGCGGGAGCTCCTCGACCGTCTCGGCGCGCTGGAGGACGGGCAGGACGCGGCTGGCGTAGGCGCGTGCGATCTGTTCGCGGATTTCGTCGGGGCCGGGTGTGGACACGGGGTGCCTCCAGAGAAGGATGGTGTTATCGTAATTTTTCGATGTCACCGCTGTCAACGGGAATTTTCGATATCGGCAGCGGCAAGCGAGCGGACGAAGTCGCCGAGGGTGCGCCAGTCGTCGAGCTGCCGCTCGAGGGGGCGGTGGATCGCCGCGCGGGCGCCCGGGTGGTACAGCGGGAAGAGCACCAGGCCACCCCAGTCGCGCGGGCGGGCCACAGCGTCGCGGAGCCGCGCACCGTGGGGCCGGAGCTGTTCGAGCGCCGCGAGCGCGGTGGTTCCGAGCGGGACAATGACCGCAGGGCGGACGTGGTCGATGGCTGCCGCCAGCCAGGATGCGCAGGCGCGGATTTCGGCGGCTGAGGGCCGGCGGTTGCGGCCGCGCGCATCCAGCGGGAGGCAGAGGACCGCGTTCGTAACGGCGACGCCGGACGGGTCGAGGCCGGATGCCGCGAGGAGGGCAGCGAAGCGGGCGCCGGCGACATCTCCGACGAAGGGCCGCCCGCTGCGGGCCGCACCCAGCCGCCCGGGGGCCTCGCCGACGAAGAGGACGGGCCTCGGCCCGCCGGGGAGGTCGAGGACGGCCGAGCCCGGGACGACGCCGGGGCAGCGGCGGCACGCGCGGCAGGCAGCAAGGGCGGGCGGCAGCGCGGGCTGGCAGGGTTCACCGGGGACGGCGTAGGATGCGCCCATCTCGACGGAGGGTGCATGCGTGGAGCCTCGGATTGTGGCGACCGGCCTTGAATTCCCCGAAGGGCCGGTGGCGCTGTCGAACGGCGACGTCATCGTGACGGAGATTGCGGCGGGGCGGCTGAGCCGTGTCAAGCCGAACGGGACGGTCGAGGTGCTGGCCGTGACCGGCGGCGGGCCGAATGGCGCCGCACTCGGCCCCGACGGTGCGCTGTACGTCACGCAAAACGGCGGCTTCCAGTGGCACCGCCGGCCGCTGCCGGACGGCTCGATGGGGCTCTTCCCCGGGGAGCAGCCCGCGGACTACACGGGCGGGGCGATCCAGCGGGTGACGCTCGCCGGCGAGGTGACCACCCTGTACACCGAATGCGACGGCATCCCGCTCAAGGGGCCGAACGACCTCGTCTTCGACCGGGAGGGGAACTTCTACTTCACCGACCTTGGGAAGAACCGGCCCCGCGAGAAGGACCGGACCGGCGTGTACTACGCCTCGCCGGACGGGAAGTTCATCCGGGAAATTATCTTTCCGATGGAAGGGCCGAACGGCATCGGGCTGAGCCCCGACGAGAAGACGCTGTACGTGGCCGAGACGCCGACGGGGCGGGTATGGGCGTACGACGTGCAGGCGCCGGGGCAGGTGGCGAACGGCCGGGTGATTGGGACGGTGCCGGGCGCGCCGCCGTTCGGTTATTCGTTCTGCGACTCGATGTGCGTCGACGCGGAGGGAAATGTGATCGTGGCGACGATCCTGAACGGCGGGCTGACGATGTTTTCGCCCGATGGGTCAACGGTGCGGCATTTCCCGTGCCCCGACCTGCTGACGACGAACGCGTGTTTCGCCCCGAACCTGACGTCGCTGTACGTGACCCTGAGCTCGACCGGGCGGCTGGGCGTGTTCGATACCTGGCCGACGAGGGGCCTCAAGCTGAATTTTGCGATCTGACCGGCCGCTCGAAACGGGGAGCTCACGGGCGCTTTTATCTGCTTTTGCTATTCTGTTTGCGACGAAGCGTCCCACCCGACGATAACCGCTTCCGCCGGGGCGCGGCCTGCCGCACGATGCGTGTGCAACCATGGCGATTGCCGTCACGCTGCTTTCGCACAGTCCCGACCCGATCCGGTCGCTGTACATGGCGTACCGGACGTGCTACTCGTCGCTGACACCGCAGCAGGTGGCCGCGCGCATCGCCGACGAGCGGATTTCGAGGGAGACGATGCTCGCGTTTGTCGAGGAGCGGCTGAAGACCGGGCACACCTCGCCGCTCGAACAGGTATGGTTCGAGTTCGCCATCTCGGGTGTGAGCCGGGCGTTCTCGCACCAGTTTGTCCGCCACCGCGTGGGCATCAGCTTCGAACAGCAGTCGCAGCGGTACGTGACCTACAAGGGCGGCCGGTTCCCCTACACCGTGCCGGAGACGGTTGAAAAGGCCGGGCTGGCCGGCGAGATGGAGCGGCTGTTCGAAGAAGCGGGTGCGCTGTACGAGCGGATGGTCGCCGCCGGGGTGCCCGCCGAGGATGCCCGGTTTCTCCTGCCTAATGCGACGAACACGAACTTCAAGGTGACGGTCAATCTGCAGTCGCTGCTGCACATCTGCGACCTGCGGCTCTGCACCCGGGCACAGTGGGAGTTCCGCAAGGTTGCGGCCCTTATGCGGGCCGAAGTGATGAAGGTCGAGCCGGTGCTGGGGCGGATGCTCCAGCCGAAGTGCGGGGAGCGGCGGCTCGGCTACTGCGACGAGGAGTACGAGGCGTGGGAGGCCTGCCCGATTGGACGGGTCCGCCCGCACAAAGAGGTGCTGTTCAAGGTCTATGAGTCGTACCGGCGGGGCGAGCTGCAGCCGCTCAGGGATGAGGATTTCCGCACTATCGAGTCCGCCGCGGAGTCGCAGCCAGACCGGCCGACCGGCTGACGGCGGGGGCGGGTGACCCGGGGGCCGCGGTTTGGGAGGCTGGGGCCGGTGGTGCTCGGGGTGCTGGGCGCGGTCTCGGTCGGCGCGGGGCTCCTCGCCGGACGGGAGGGCCTGGTCGTCATCGGCGTGGTGGGGCTGGCCGGTGCGGCGGTCGCCGGCGGGACCGGGAAGCTGGGGCGCCGGGCTGATGGCGGGGAAGAGGGCGGACCTGACGGCCCCGAGCGGTAGGGCATGCGCAACCGGACGGCAACAACATCGTCACGACACCGGCAGCGGCGCGGCGGCCGGCGCACGTAGGCGGCGGTGCGGGAGCGGCCGATCCTGAACACAGGGGGTCCGCAGCATGCGGGAGGTTGAGCCCCCGGGAGTGCCCTGTGGTCGCGCTCGTGGCTGTTCCAGACCTTGGACGCGAGATGGTCGGCGGGCTGGTCGCGGAGTGGTATCGGCCGGACGGCGCGGAGGTTGCGCCAGGGGAGCCGGTCTGCCGGCTGGAATGCGACTTCATTGCCTTCGACATCGAGGCCGAGGGCGCCGGGGTGCTTCGGCACCGCCGGCCGGCCGGGAGCATCGAGCGGAAGGGCGCGATCCTCGGGGTGATCGTCTCCCGGGCCGAAGGGCTTCCGCCGGACGAGGAGCTGCGGGCGCTGGAGGCGCGTGCAACGGCGGCGGTCGAGGCGCCGCCCCCGCCTGCCGGCCGGGTCGCAGCGCCGTTCGAACATGCGCCAGCATCGCCGGGGGCGGACCGGCTGGCCGCCGCGGCAGGGCGAGGAGGCGCGGCCGAGACTGAGCCGGCGGCCGTGGTGGTGCCGTTCCCGGCGCGTGGCGCGGGGAGTGAGACAGAAGCAGACGGGCGCGCCGAGCCGCTCGCAGAACCGGGCGGGGCGATCCCCGGCCTGCCGCTCTGGGAAGAGGAAGAAGCGACCGCGTTGGCCGATGCCGAGGCATCGACAGGGCGGGGGGAGGACGGGATGCCGCCGGAGCCTGCCAGCCGGTTTGCGCGGATTGCCGAGGAGGCGGCCGCGACCGCAGAGGTGCTCAGCGCCCACGTGTGCGTTTCGTGGGCGCGTGCGCGCGAGGCGGCGGCAGCGCTCGCCGACGAGTGGCACCCGTTCGGGCCGAAGCCGACGGTCGAGGACCTGGCCGTCCGCGCGATTGCACGTGCGCTTGCCGAGGCGGGGCTCAACGCCGGGCCCGCCGGCGTGGTGGTGGTGGAGCCGGACGCGGAACGGTCGTTCGCGGTCGAGAACCCGCTTGACGAGGAGTTCCGACGGATGGTGCAGGCGCGGGCCGACGGCGGGGGCTCCTTTGAGCGGGCGGAGTGGGTGGTGGTCTCGTTGATGCCGCTGGGTGTCGAGCGGCTGGAACCGCGACTTTCGGGCGGGCGGCTGGCGTTCGGGCTCGGCGCCGGCCCTGAGGGGCAGGGGACCATCACCATGCGCTACGACAGCATGCTCTTCGGGGAAGGAGACGCCGGACGTGTCCTTGCTCGGGTACGCTCACTGGTGGAAAACCCGTACCGGCTCTGGGGGTAGGAGAACCGTGGCAACCGCAGACCCACCGGGACGCAGCGTGGCGGTCTACCACCTCGGGACGACCAGCTATGGGGAAGTGCACCGGCTCCAGCAGCGGCTCCAGGCCGCCCGCAGGGCGGGGTCCGGGGTGGATACGCTGCTGCTGACCGAACACCGGCCGGTCTTTACGCTCGGCCGGAGCCACCCGGTGCCGAGCCTCCGCGTGGCGGAGGAGGTGGTGCGGCAGTACGGCATCGAGATTGTGCCGACCGAGCGGGGCGGGGACATTACATACCACGGGCCGGGGCAGCTGGTGGCATACGGGATCATCGCGCTGAAGGGCTGGGGCATTGGCGTGACCGAGTACGTCAGCGGGCTCGAGGAGACGGTGATCGGCGTGCTGGCGGACTGGGGCCTCCGCGGCGAGCGATCGGACCGCGGACGGGGGGTCTGGGTGGAGGGCCGGAAGATTGCGTCGGTCGGGCTGAATGTGCGCGGTTGGGTGACCATGCACGGCATTGCCCTGAATGTCGACACCGATTTGGGGCATTTCGAGCTGATCAACCCCTGCGGGATGGCTGACGTCGAGGTCACGACGATGGCGGCAGAGGTCGGCCGCCAGGTCGCGCTCGACGAGGTGGCAGAGGCGTTCGTGTTTCACTTCGGGCGGGTATTCGACTGTGCGGCGAAGCTCCAGCCGATCCCGGGACGGGAGAAGGCGCGGCGGGGCAGGTGATGCCCGTGCTCCAGGGCTCCGATAGGGGCCGCCCCCGATCTTTTCGTGAGGGTTGGAACCTCGACGCGTGGAGCCGCGTTTACTTGATGCAGGAGGGCATCACCCCGATGGCAGGCACCGTCAATGCGCTCGCACTGTTTGCGACGCTCTACGCAGCGGTCATCCTCATGCGGGTTGCGGGCTGAGCGAGACCGCGCTCAGCCGGCGTACGAGGCGACGGCTTCGTCACTGAACTCGGCGTTGGAGTAGACCCGCTGGACGTCCTCAAGGTCCTCGAGGGCTTCGATCAGGCGCAGGGCCTGGTGCGCCGTTTTCTCGTCGAGCTCGATGGTCGTCTTTGGGATCATGGCAAAGTCGGCGTTTTCGACCTGGTAGCCGGCGGCCTCGAGCTGCCTGCGGACGGATTCGAGGGCAGCGGGGTCGGTACGGACCTCGATGACATCGCCCTGGACGTCGACGTCTTCGGCGCCGGCGTCGATTGCCTGGAGTGCGACCTCATCGGGGTCGCGGCCTTCGAGCGGGACGGTGATGATGCCGCGGGGTTCGAACTGCCAGGCGACGGAGCCGGTTTCGCCGAGGCTGCCGCCGGCCCGGCTGAACTGGTGGCGGACCTCAGAGACGGTGCGGTTGCGGTTATCGGTGAGGGCGGAGACGAGGATGGCGATGCCGCCGGGGCCGTAGCCCTCGTAGGTGATCTCGTCGAGCTGGTCTTCGCTCGCGCTGCCGGTGGCCCTGGCGATGGCGCGTTCGATGTTGTCGTTCGGCATGTTGGCGGCGCGGGCGCGCTGGACCGCGAGCCGCAGCTTGAAGTTCGCGGCCGGGTCGGGGCCGCCCTGCCTGGCCGCCTGCATGATTTCGCGGGTGAGCTTGGTGAAGAGGGCGCCCCGCTTCTGGTCGTTGGCGCCCTTCTGGCGCTTGATCTGCGCCCACTTCGAATGGCCTGCCATCGGTCGTGCTCCGGTGGTGGGGTGACGTGGTCTGCACCGAGTGTACCGAGGCGAGCAGGTTGCGGCGAAATCGGGCTGCGGGGAGCGGCGCCGGGCGCCGGGTCCGGAGCCTAGATCGAGCGAACGCCGTCGACAGCGAACCCGGCTGCGATGACCACCGCGAGCCCCGACGCGAGGCGCGCGAGTCCGTCGGCGAGCTGACCTGCTGCGCTGAAGCGTGCCGCGGCGAGTGCAAGGGCGGCACCGACTGCGGCGAGCGCCCCGGCGATTGCCCAGCCGGCGCTCTCTCGCGCAGCAACGACGAGGACGGCAGCCAGGCCTGCGGGGCCGAGCAGGACCGGCACGGTGAGGGGCACAAGGTCGGCGAAACGGGAGGCGGGGTCGAACGGGAGGCGGAGGGGGCCGAACGCGATCGTGGCTGCGCCGGAGGCGGCGATGACGACCGCGGCTGCGACCAGAAACGACTCCGGTTCGACGGACAGCGCATCGAGGATGCTGTCGGCGAAGGCGGCAGCGAGGGCGTAGCAGGCGGCGGAAAGGGCGCCAGCAGCGATGAGCTGGCGGGGCGCGGGGCGTTCGCCGCCAAGGCGCGCGGCTGCGGCGAAGGGATTCAGGGCGGCGACAATTGCAATTACAGCGACAAAGGGAGTCATGGCGGATCCTCGCCGGAGAGAACCAGGGATGCGAGGAGGAGCGCTGAGAGCGCGTGCTGCTGGTCGTCCATGCGGGTGACGCCTTCGGTGAACCAGGCGCCCGTCGCGCGGACGGAGTTGGGCGCTGCCGCGGCGCGAGTGCCGGCCACCTGGCGGTCGCGGAGCATCCCGGCGACGCAGGCGAGGCGTTCGTCGATGGCGGGACGGAGGCGGGCGAGGCGCGGGTCGGCGTCGGCGGCCTGGCGAAGACCGGCGAGGCCTTCGCCCCAGGTTCCCATGCCGGCGGCGCGCGCCTGCCGCCCATGGAGGAGGCGGGAGAGGGCGGTGTCGCGGCGGGCCGATTCAGCGCGCACAAGGAGGCCGAACCGGGCTGCGAGCGATTCCAGGTAGCGAATCTCCGATTCGGCGAGGCCCCAGGACGCCATTTCGCCGAAGCCGTAGGCGGCCCACTGGTCGGCCCAGGGCGGGAATTCGAGGCCTTCGACGCGGTCGCGGTCTTCGGCGAGGTAGCGGGCTGTGCGGCGGGCGGCCGCATCCCATCCTTCGCCGGGGAACAGCCGGTGCATCAGCGTGAGCGCCCAGAATGCTTCGCCGGTGGCGTACTTCGAGCGCTCTCCCGGGACCGGCTGGAGGGTGCCGGGGTCCCAGCGGTTGAGAAAAGCGCCGTCGGGGAGCTGGAGGGCGAGCATCCCGCGGGCGAGGTCGCGCATGAGGGCATCGTAGCCGGGATCCGCGGTGGCGATGCGGCGCTGCGCCAGGGCGGCCAGCATGAGCGCGGTAGCGCCAAGGGGAACGGTGCCGCCGGCCGGGTCCCGGAGGCCGGCCCAGTCGGCGTGGCGGTAGAGGTTGCGGAGCATCCAGCCGAGGCCGCGGTCGGCAGCGGGCAGGACGGAGGGGTCACCTGCCGCGGCGAGCTGGTAGAGGGACATCGTGACGCCTGCATGGCGGACGACGTTGTAGCCGAAGAGGTCGGTGTTTTCGGCGAGAGAGTATTCGTACACGTACGAGCCGTCGGGGTACTGGTTCGCCTCGATCCAGGCTGCGGCGGCCCGGGCCGACTCGAACGCTTCGGCGGGGGTGACCGGTGGGCAGTGCTGCGGCGCGAGGAGCGTCAGGCGGAGTACGGCAGCTCCCACAGCCCAGGCGGCGACGGTGAGGAGGAGCGGCCGCTTCATGGGCGGTGGAGGATATCAGCCGGAGCCCGATGGGTGCTACAGCGCGACGGCGGCTTCTGCGGCCCGGCACAGCCGGTCCATAACCGGAAAGAGTTCGAGTCCGCGAGGCGTGAGCCGGTAGAGCGAGGATGGCGGGTAGGTGTGTTCAACGGTGCGCTCGATGAGGCCGGCGGCCTGGAGGTCTTTCAGCGCGAGGGTGAGCGCCCGGGGGGTAATGCCGGGGAGTTCGGCCCGCAGCTGGTTGAAGCGGGATGCGCCGCGCCCGGCTGCAACGAGGACGAGCATCGGCCACTTCTTCAGGGCAAGCTGGACGAGGTCCATGGCGACGACGGCCTCAACTGCTTCGATGCAGGAGGCGCCGACGGCCTGCCCGGCCGGCGTGAGCGAGCAGATAGCGCCGCGGGGCGCGGGTTCGCGGCAGAGGACGCCAGCCTGCTCCAGCCGGCGGATCGTATCGGCGAGGGTATCGCGCGCTGCGTTGAAGGCTTCCTGGAGCCGGGCGACCCGCTGGGGCCCATCGCGGTAGAGCCGCGCGACGGTCGGCACCGACCAGCGGTAGTGGAAGAGCTGGATGGCGGGGAGAAGCGATGACAACGAGCACCCTGCAGGAGGAGCTGCCTGCAATCGGTTTGTACACCGGGTATACTAAAGCTGCAAGCTGGACCACGAACGGGAGTGAGGGCTTGCCAATGGTCGGCGGCGGCATCATACTTAGAGCTTGATCCGCTGCGGCGGATCGTTTTTGTGTTGGAATCCGCTGGGGTTCCCGGGAGGATTCGCCCGGGTGGCGCAACGGCAGCGCATCCGATTTGTAATCGGACGGTTAGGGGTTCGAATCCCCTCTCGGGCTCCAACACAGACGGCCCGGCGGCGCAAGCGGCCGGGGGTGCCATGGAGAGATGGCCGAGTGGTTAATGGCAGCAGACTGTAAATCTGCCGCGCTTCGCGCTTCGTAGGTTCGAATCCTACTCTCTCCACCAACCAGCAACCTGCGACCGGCGGCGCAACCGCCGGGTGTCTGCCCTCATAGCTCAGCAGGCAGAGCGCGTTCTTGGTAAGAACGAGGTCTCCGGTTCGAACCCGGATGAGGGCTCCAGTGTGGATTCCCGGCGGCGGCGCCGCCGTTCCAAACCAGGCCCGGAGGGCAAAAGGAACCCATGGCGAAGGCGAAATTTGAGAGGACGAAACCGCACGTCAACGTAGGGACGATCGGGCACGTTGACCACGGGAAGACGACGTTGACGGCGGCGATTACGAAGGTGCTTGCCCTGAAGGGGGAGGCGGAGTTCCGGCCGTTCGATTCGATTGACAACGCGCCGGAGGAGCGTG